>Ga0209462_10000003_pt1 | contig 560699 bp, 518 predicted proteins | sample AgamicAsSfrz_FD_187163 | JGI IMG/M metagenome (GOLD analysis project Ga0209462, IMG submission 187163) | Agave microbial communities from Guanajuato, Mexico - As.Sf.rz (SPAdes) (version 2) | ecosystem: Host-associated > Plants > Phyllosphere > Phylloplane/Leaf | place: Guanajuato, Mexico... | reverse complement strand
ACTGCGAAACTGCGAAACTGCGAAACTGCGAAACTGCGAAACTGCGAAACTGCGAAACTGCGAAACTGCGAAACTGCGAAACTGCGAAACTGCGAAACTGCGGCTATTTTAGAAAATTAATTCACGGGAAAAGTATTGCGTTTTTCTGGCTATTATTCTCGACTCTGGTTCACGCAACATCCGGGACTTTAAATGTGGAGTTTAAAGCAAGTATTAATAGTCCAAATAAAAATACATTTACCGACACCACAATATGCACCGGCTTGACATGTGAACCTGGTTTGAATCTTTATAAAGGTGTCAATGTTCCCGGTGTGTTGGCAGAAAAATATTACGATTATTCATCTCCCGATCCGGAACGTAATACTGTCTCTATGACCTTTGATGGTCTTCCGAAAACAGTGACCTTAACCGATCCTGCAACCGGTCAGAGCATAAGTGCAGTTTTTCGTTTAGCGTACTTTGGTGCACAGCTTAATCGTCTGGATGCCAGTAGCGGTGATATGAGTGATACATTTTGGTCGGTAACCAACCCGAAGGGGGGCTGTCATGGGCGAAGTACAGTGGTTGATGAGAGCTTTGTTCGCCCCAGACTTGAGATCCCGGAAAGTAAGTTAACCTGTTACGGTAAACTTATGGATGTATTTCAGGGCAAAATTAATGTCAGCTCCGTCGTTATGGGATATACCAGCCTGGTTATCACTCCGGAACCCTTAAATATATATGAGGGAACATATGAAGGTGACCTTGTTTACAGGTTCGGCGATAACGGTGATATCGATTTTCATGCCGATACGAACCTTGAGAGTGAAATCAGGATACACATAAAAGCGACCGTGGAGCACGAGTTGTATATAAAATTTGCCCCTGGCAGTGAGAATGTTTCGCTGGGCGCACAGGGCGGCTGGGAACCCTGGATTAATGGCGGGCATATACCGCCATCACTGAGTAAAGAGGTACCTTTTTCCCTCTCTTCCTCGTCAGGGTTTTCCGTCAAAATGCAGTGCGGACATGATGGTGGTAACCAAAACTGCGGGTTGCAAAATACCCAGACAGGTCAGATCGTTCCGCTGGAAGTCTCGATGACGTTGCCCGGTTATAAAAGTAACGGTGCGGATGTCTACTATATGTCAATAACTTCTGCTGCCAGTGGTTATAAGATTGATGTGCCCGGAAGGTTTATTACTTATCGACGCTCGCACGTTGATTTTCGCGTGCTCAGGCCTGCGGTGGAAACGATGGTAAAAGCGCCAGGCTCAACGTGGAAGGGGTCGGTAACACTGGTTTTTGATGCCCAGACGCAGTAAACCCGCCAAAAAAGAAATCCCCGCGCATTGTCGCCAACGAGCGGGGGATTTCACCTTTACCGGGGTGGTTTCAGGAATGCTTAGCGGGCAACGACAAAACGTTTGTCATCGTCCATAAAGGCTTTTTCGCCCGCCGGAGCCACGATGGAACCAAAGTTCATATGGCCGCGCAGTTTCCAGTTCGCCGAAATATTCCAGCTGCTCTGCACGTCAGCATCAACGAGCGGGTTATAGTGCTGAAGGTTAGCACCAATACCTTTTTCCGCCAGCGCCAGCCAGACGGCGTATTGGGCGATACCGGTACTGTGTTCTGACCAGACAGGGAAGTTATCGGCGTAGGCAGCGAACTGCTCCTGCAACCCTTTCACCACGTCCTGATCTTCAAAGAACAGCACCGAACCCGCAGCGGCGGCAAAACCATCCAGTTTGTCGGATGTCGCTTTGAAACTCTCTTCCGGAACAATTTTTCTCAACTGCTCGCGGGTCAGTTCCCAGAACTTCGCATGCTCTTTACCTAACAGAATCAACGCACGAGAACTCTGAGAGTTAAACGCAGAAGGTGCCTGGCGAATGGCTTCTTTAATGGTCTCGATAACAACCTCTTCTGCAACCGGCAGATCTTTACCAAGGGCATAAATGGTTCTGCGCTGTTTCGCTAAAGCAAGAAAATTGTCTGACATAACGGCTCCTGAAGTTGATGGTAATTCCGTGGTGTCGCTATTTGCGGCCTGCGGGAACAAAGCGCTAAAAAGTTTCTGCAACGGGTTCATGGCTCGCCTTATCCTGTTTGTTATTCCGGCTGGGTAATTTATTTCGTCAGTTCAGCAGTCATATACACGCCGTTGTCAGCACGTGCGCTGGTGATTTTGTAAGACGCATTGGCTTTTTCCGCCTGTGCAGCAATTTTGGCTTCAGCGGCGGAGAGCGTCGATGCACTGGCGCTGATGCTCTGGGCAAAAGAACCGAAAGAGAGGGCGGACAGTGCGGCAACTGCAACGAAAGTTTTGATGAATTTCATGGTCGTATTCCTGCATCATTTTGTTTGGGAGGGCTGTGTTGCCCTGATGTGATAAATCATATGCCTGATGAATACGAAGAAAAAGCTGAACTATTTGCGGATAACGTTCAAATAATTAGAACAACTATGGAATTAATTCTGCGCTAAAAGCGTAGCGATACCCTGCCGCAGACAGGGCAGGGAGAGGGAGCAAACATACTCAGACGGCGAACCAGCGCCGCCAGATAAAACGCAGTACGAAAAACTCAATGCAGCCAAGCAGTAAAAACCACAGGCAGTAGAGCAGGGTATAAAGCTGGTTCAAATCCAGCAGATGAAAGCGCTGCATCAGACTTTGCGCCAGTTGCAGGCCCAGTGATGGCGCGGGCAGCAGCAGGACAGAGATAAAAGCCATCAACAGGATGCCTGCCAGCGTAACCAGCGATTCGAGCGGGTGTTTCATAAGCGTTAATCATCGGTGAAAAAACGCATTGTCGGGGAAAGCACGCCGCAGCGCAACGTTCCCCGTATGACGGATCACGCCACCACGAAGCGATCGACCAGCGTCGTCATGGTTTGTGATTGTTGATCCAGCATCTGGCTGGCGCTGGCGGCGCTGGCCACCAGCCCGGCGTTTTGCTGGGTCACCTGCTCCAGTTGGTTCAGCGCTTCATGCACCTGCGAGACGCCGAGTGACTGCTCGCCTGCCGCATGGGCGATATCGCTGACAAACGCCAGCATCTGACCGGTATTGGCTTTCGCCGACTGCAACGCCCGGTCGGATGCCTGCACCAGCGTCACGCCCTGCTCGATCTGCTCCATGTTGTTGCTTATTAACTCGCGGATCTGCCGGGCATCGCTGGCGCAGCGCTGCGACAGATTACGCACCTCGGAGGCTACCACCGCAAAGCCCTTGCCCAGTTCCCCGGCGCGGGCGGCTTCTACCGCCGCATTCAGCGCCAGCAGGTTGGTCTGGAAAGAGATCTCGTCGATGGAACTGACAATGCTGGAGATCTGCTCGCTGGAACCGCGAATGGCGAGCATACTGCTGCTGGCTTCTGCCGCCACGCGACTCGCTTCCTGCACCTGCTGCTCCATCTCTTCGGTCAGCCTTTTCGCTTCAATGGCATTATCTGCCGTCAGATTCACCGCCGTGGCAATCTGCTCCATACTGGCGGCCGTTTCAACCAGCGATGCGGCCTGCTCATCGGTACGCGAAGCCAGATCCTGATTGCCATCGGCAATGTCCGCGCTGGCGCTGCGTAGCACGGCGGCACCCTGTTTTATCTCGCTGACAATATGCTGAATGTTCTCAATGGCCTGGTTATAAGCGCGATTAAGCAGCGACAGCTCATCGCTACCGGGCACGTCGAGGCGCTGAGTCAGATCGCCATCCATCCCTTCGATGGTTGCCAGAGAGTGATGCAACTGACGGTGAATGCTGCTGGCGACCAGCAGGGCGAAGAACAGCGCCACCACCAGTGCCGCGACGCTAACCAGCGCAAAGATAATTACCCCGCGCCAGGCGCTGTCCGCCAGCGACTGCGCCGTGGCGAGCAGCGTATCGGAGGCTGAATCCTCCACCGTTTTGAGTGCATTAATCCGCGCCGTCTGAGCGGTGAACCAGTCTGCGGGAGCCACGCCAAAACTGCCGCTTGCCGCATGGTCAATCGCCTGCTGGCGCAGTTCAAGGGCGTGCGTCGCCTGCGGTGCCTGCAACTGTGCGGCCAGTTTTTCATTCACTGCTGGCGTATTGAAGGCCTGCGCCGCCGCGAACCACGATAGTTGCTTGCCCACAGTTTCATTCAACTGGCGAAACTGGCCGTCGGTAAAGCGATCGGCGGAGAAGACGTTCGACATCAGCGCGCGCTCGATGCCGGTCTGCTCTTTGGCATTCAGGATGCTGTAATAGGCCGCCAGTTGGTTGACGATCGCCCCGTTATCGGTCAACTGGCTGATCCCACCAACGACATTCAGCAGGTCGTTAATCATTGCGCTGTACCACGCCAGGGATTCGGTACCGGTTACGCTCTGCCCGCGAATTTGCTGACGAAACGCGTCGATTCCCTGCTGATGCTGCTGAAATTGTTCCAGCGCGTGACGAATATCGTTATTCGCTTGCTGGAGAGGAAATTGTTTAAGCGCTTCAGTTAATTGCGTAATGGCTTTCGAAGAGTGTGGATATTGAACGTTTAATTCAGCGGAGAATTGTTGGCCTTTGCTGCCTAAATATCCGGTGCTCAATCCACGTTCTTTTTGCAATTCATGAATAACGCTTCCGGCATATTTTGCCAGCAATGTTAAGTTCATAATGGTGCGCATTTGCTGGCCTGTTTCAAGACGACTCAGGATACCGTTAGACGCTAACCCTATGAGTGCAAACAATAAAGGAAAAAGTGCCAGCAATAATTTCAATTTCATTGATAAACGATAAATCCATCTCATACCGATGCCTCAGGTTGGCTTTAACTTATATGGCTTATCGGGGATAAAGAGGCATTCTTTATTTTTAACACGAGGCTTGTTGATATTTATCAATTCCGACAGGGGGTTCTACCACTTTATGATTACTATTTTGTAAGTAACACTGAAAATATATTTTAGCGCAGCAAAGCATTAAGCTGCGCTAAAATTATCGATTGAGTAAATTCTGATTATCCTGCCGCCCAAATTTCGGCATGTTTCTGCACCAGGCCAATTAATGAGCCGCCATCCGCTACAAAATCGCGCATCAGTTGCGCCTCATTCTTGCCGCGTTTGACTCGCGCTGCCAGTTCATCCAGTGCGCTACCGGCATGGAGCCTGTCGGCCCACGGCGCGATTTTTTCCAGCAGACGCGTGAGATCCTCGGCAATGGTGTGCTGCTCGCCGCTGTGAACGTCAGTAATAATCCCGTCCAGGCCGTAACGACACGCCTGGAAACGGTTGAACTTATACAGCAGGTAATCCTGCGGCTGGTGCTTAAAGGGGCGCTCGGCCAGCAGCCAGTGCGACACTGCCTGAATAAGTCCGGCAATATTAATGGCGTGGGAAAGCGTCAGTGGCGTGTCCATCACCCGCACTTCAACCGTGCCAAAATTGGGGCTGGGGCGAATATCCCAGTGCAGATCTTTAATGCTCTCAATCATTGAGGTGTAGCTTAAGCGGCGAAACAGACCGGTAAACTCCTGCCAGTTTGCCACCCACGGCATCGGGCCATTATCCGGAAAGGCGGAGAAAAGATTGAGGCGCGACGAGGCGTAGCGGGTGTCGGTGCCCTGGCTGTAGGGAGAAGCGGCGCTGAGCGCAATAAAGTGCGGGACAAAGCGGGAAAGGCCATGCAGCAAATAGATGGCGTCGTCGCCATTCGCGCAGCCGACGTGCACATGCTGGCCAAACACTGTTGCCTGCTGCATCAGATAACCGAACATCTCCACCGTGCGGGCATAGCGCTCATCCTCACACACCAACTGGCGCTGCCATTTCTGGAACGGATGCGTGCCGCCGCCGCAAATCTGTACGTGGTGAGCGGCCGCGGTTTGCAAAATTATCTGCTGCATGGCGGAAAACTGGTGAGCCGCCTGATGGATGTCGCGGCAGACGCCGGTGGCGATCTCCAGCATACTTTCGGTGATATCGTGCTTCACTTCGCCACCAGTCACCTGGCTTTTCATCGCGTCTATCAGCCGGGATGAGTCCTGGCTTAAATCGTAGCCCGGCGGGTTAACCACCTGTAATTCCACTTCAATACCGAGGGTCAGCGGATCCGAAACATGAAAATCGGCTAGTGGCATAGTCGTCCCTTATGAAATGAGTTTCCATTATTATGGAAGTGAATGACTGATCCTTCCTCTTTTGCCGCCACGCACGTTATCCGCACTACAGTGATTACTTATGATTTATGCATGATCATGAAAAGATTTAATAAATAGTCGCACAGGAAAATAATATCGCTATGAAACCACCATTCTCCCGATTTAATGGTGCATTTTTGCAACATTTTTCCCGAAATGGGTGCGCTTACTGCCGCGAACTATATAAAGCTGTTATCCGTAACACCGCATAATGCCCTGAGTAATAACCGTTTCTGATATTTTCTGCGTCTGAATGCGATAAATTCTTGTTTATTCGGCTGGTATGTATCTTGCCTGTTAAATGTCTCATTTATTTAACAGGGACACTGTGATGCTTAATCAATCTTTTTGGCGTAAACACCGTATTGCGGCCGCGATTGGCGCACTGGCGCTGGCAGGGGGATTGCAGGCGCAGGCCTCAACATTGCGTATCGCCATGACCGCAGCGGATATCCCGTTAACGCTGGGTCAGCCTGACCAGGGTTTTGAAGGCAATCGCTTTACCGGTATTCCGTTATATGACTCGCTGGTGGAGTGGGATCTGTCGCAAGGCGAAAAACCGAGCGGGCTGGTGCCAGGGCTGGCAACCGAATGGCATGTTGATCCGCAAAACCAGAGCCGCTGGATCTTCACGCTGCGCCCTGGCGTAAAGTTTCACGACGGTACGGAAGTGAATGCCGACGCCATTGTCTGGAACGTGGGTAAAGTGCTGGATAAAGCCGCGCCGCAATATGCGCCGGGGCAAATCGGCAACACGTTGTCGCGTATGCCGACGCTGACCGGCGCTGAAAAAATTGACGATCACACGGTCGCGCTCACCACCTCAGAGCCGGATGCACTGCTGCCGTACAACATCACTAACCTGTTTATTGTCTCGCCGACGGCGTGGCAGAAAATTTATGACGCGGTTCCGGCTTCGACAGGCGATACCGCCGCACGCAGCAAACAAGCGTGGACCACCTTTGCCTCGCAGGCCGTCGGTAGCGGGCCATTCAAGCTGGAAAAACTGGTGCCGCGCCAGCAGTTGATCCTCGATAAGAACCCGGATTACTGGAATAAAGACCGCATTCCGCGCGTCGATAAAGTGGTGCTGATCCCGCTACCGGAAGCTAACGCCCGCACCGCCGCGCTGCTGTCGAAACAGGTGGACTGGATTGAAGCGCCAGCACCGGATGCGGTCGATCAGATCAAAGCGCAGGGTTTTAAAATCTACTCCAACACCCAGCCGCACCTCTGGCCGTGGCAGTTCTCATTCCTGGAAGGTTCGCCGTGGCGCGACATTCGTGTGCGCAAAGCCGCCAACCTCTGCCTCAACCGTTCCGAGCTGAAAAGCTATCTCGGCGGTTATATGTCCGAAGCGACCGGAGTGTATGAAGAGGGCAACCCGTGGCGCGGCAAACCGACATTCCAGATCAAATACGATCCCGATACCGCGCGTAAGTTGATGACCGAAGCAGGCTACAGCGAAAGCAAACCGCTGCACGTTACCGTGGCGACGTCCGCCTCGGGTTCCGGCCAGATGCAGCCGCTGCCGATGAATGAATACATCCAGCAGAGCCTGAAAAGCTGCTACTTCAACGTCGATATCAAGGTCAACGAGTGGAACACGCTGTTCACCAACTGGCGTTTAGGAGCGAAAGATCCGTCCGCGCAGGGGGTTAACGCCATCAACGTCAGCGCTGCGGTGACCGACCCGTACTTCGGCATGATCCGCTTCTCTACCGCAAAAGCCTTCCCGCCTACCGCCACCAACTGGGGTTACTTCACCTCGCCGGAAACCGAAAAACTGGCGGCCGCCGTCAAACACGCTTTCACCCCGGCCGAGATGGATAAAGCCGCCGGTGAGCTGCATGCCGCGCTGGTGGATCAGGTGCCGTTCCTGTTTGTGGCGCACGACGTTGGCCCGCGCGCCATCTCCCCGGCCGTGACCGGCGTGGTGCAACCGCAGAGCTGGTTTATTGATTTAAGTCTGGTGAGCAAGAAAGAGTAACCGAGGAGGGGCCATGATCAGCACACTTTTTTACCGCGTTTTGCTGGCTATTCCGACCATGTTAGGGGTAGCGGTAATCTGTTTTCTGCTGGTGCAAATCGCGCCGGGCGATCCGCTGGTATCGGTGATGCCGCCGGATGCGTCCGAAGCGATGCGCCAGACGCTGATGCAGGCCTACGGTTTTGACAAACCGCTGCCGGTGCAGTTTGTGCACTGGCTGTGGCGGGCGCTGCATGGCGATCTGGGTATGTCGATCGCTACCGGTCGTCCGGTAATGAGTGAGGTGATGACTGCCGTCACGTACTCATTGCGCCTTGCGCTGCTGGCAACGCTGATTGGCTTTGTGCTCGGTAGCCTGTTTGGTTTTGTCGCGGGCTACTTTCGCAACAGCATTATCGATCGCGTGGCCTCGCTGCTATCGGTCTTCGGCGTCAGCGTGCCGCACTACTGGCTCGGCATGCTGCTGGTGATTGTTTTCTGCGTCAAGTTTGCGCTACTGCCCGCGACCGGCGGCGGGCCGATTGGCGAAACCGGCTGGCAGTGGGACTGGGCGCATCTGCAATTTATGCTGCTGCCCGCCGTCACGCTGTCGGTGATCCCCACCGGCATTATCGCCCGTACCGTGCGTTCGCAGGTGGCGGATATCCTGAGCCAGGAGTTCATCGTCGGGCTGCGCGCACGCGGCCTCAATGAATCACGCATCTTTCTGCATGTAGTGAAAAACGCCGCGCCGACCGCGCTGGCGGTCATGGGCTTGCAGGTTGGCTACCTGATGGGCGGCTCGATTCTGGTCGAAACGGTCTTTTCATGGCCCGGCACCGGGCTGCTGCTCAATACCGCCATCTTCCAGCGCGACCTGCCGCTCTTGCAGGGGACGATCTGGGTGCTGGCGCTGTTCTTCGTGCTGCTCAATCTGCTGGTGGATGTGCTGCAAACCTCTCTCGATCCGCGCATTAAGAGGAGCTAACGATGGTGGATAGCGTAACGCCAAAAATCAACGTTGCCGCCGCGCCGGTTGCGGCGACGCAGGGCTACTGGCGCGGTGTGGGCGCGCGGTTATTGCGCGATCCAACGGGCATGGTAGTCGGAAGCATTATTCTGCTGTTGCTGCTGATGGCACTGTTCGGGCCGTGGCTGATCCTCAAAGATCCTTACCAGACCTCAATGTTTCTGCGCCTGAAACCGATCGGCACCGAGGGATTCCCTCTCGGTTCCGATGAACTGGGGCGCGACATGCTCTCACGCCTGATCCTGGGGACGCGCCTGTCGTTGTTTATGGGGATTGTGCCGGTGGTATTCGCCTTTTTTATCGGCGGCGCCATCGGGATTATCGCCGGTTATGCCGGCGGGAAAACCAACACCCTGATCATGCGCACCATAGATATTTTCTACGCCTTTCCATCGGTGTTGCTGGCGATTGCGCTCTCCGGCGCGATGGGCGCTGGCATTGGCAATGCGCTGCTTTCGCTGACGCTGGTGTTTGTGCCGCAAGTGGCGCGTATCGCCGAAAGCGTTACCGCGCAGGTGCGACATATGGATTATATCGATGCTGCCCGCGCCACCGGTGCCAGTGCGTTCACCATTATTCGTGTGCAGGTGCTGGGCAATGTGCTGGGGCCGATTTTCGTCTTCTCTACCGGCCTGATTTCCGTCTGCATGATCCTCGCCTCCGGCTTGTCGTTTCTCGGCCTTGGCGTGCGTCCGCCGGAACCGGAATGGGGATTGATGCTCAACACGCTGCGCACCGCCATTTATACCCAGCCGTGGGTGGCGGCGCTGCCGGGGATGATGATTTTTATCACCTCCATCTCGTTTAACGTTCTGGCGGATCGTCTGCGCGCCGCCATGGCGATCAAGGAGTAACAGCATGCAACCTTTTATCAATGTCGATATTGGCGGCCCGGCGCAGCCGCTGCTGCGGGTGAACAATCTGCTGAAGCATTTTCACCTCGGCGTGCGTAAAGGCCATGACGTGGTGCAGGCGGTGGATAACGTCAGCTTCGAAGTGCACAAAGGGGAAACTCTCGGTGTGGTGGGGGAGTCCGGCTGCGGGAAATCAACCACCGCCCGGTTACTGATGCAACTGCTGACGCAGGACAGCGGCGAACTGGTGTTTGATGGCGAGGCTGTTGGTTCGTCGCGCTTGCCGCTGAAAGCCTATCGTCGCCAGGTGCAGATGGTGTTTCAGGACAGTTACGCCTCGCTGAACCCGCGTATGACCATGGAAGAGAGCATCGCCTTTGGCCAGCAGGTACACGGCATCAGCCGCAAAGAGGCCAATGAATATGCCCGCTATCTGCTGGCGCATGTTGGGCTGGAGCCTGCGCGGTTTGCGCACCGTTATCCGCACGCTTTATCCGGCGGTCAGCGCCAGCGCGTCAATATTGCCCGCGCGCTGGCAATGAAACCCCGGCTGGTGATCCTCGACGAAGCGGTTTCCGCGCTGGATAAATCCGTGGAAGCGCAGGTGCTGCAACTGTTGCAGGAGTTAAAACGCACCCTCGATCTCACCTATGTGTTTATCAGCCACGATCTGCATGTGGTGCGCTGGCTGTCGGATCGCATTCTGGTGATGTACCTCGGCGAAGTGGTGGAAATTGGCCCATCGGAAGCGCTGTTTACCGCTTCCGCGCACCCTTATACCCGCGCGTTACTCAGCTCGATGCCGTCGATGGACCCGCATAACCGCACCGAAGTTTCGCCGCTCTCCGGCGATCCGCCAAGCCCCATTTCACCGCCTGCGGGCTGCCGTTTTCACACCCGTTGCCCGCACGCCAAAGTGGTCTGTTCGCAGGTGAAACCGCAACTGGCGCTGGTCGGCGAGGCGCATCAAAGCGCCTGCCTGATGGCGCAGCCGGATTCGCCCTGGCACCGGGATATTCCGCTACAGGAGGTGAGTGATGTCGCATGAAGCGTTCGTCCATATTCGCGATCTTCGCGTCGAGTTTCGCCGTGACGGGCAGACCGTCAATGCGGTCAACGGTGTTTCGTTTGATGTCCGCAAAGGCGAAGTGATGGCGCTGATTGGCGAATCCGGCTCCGGTAAAAGCGTCACCCTGCGGGCCTTGATGCGCCTGCATCCGCCGCAGAGCAGCCGGCTTAGCGGCACGATGAATGTCGGCGGTGCAGCGGTGCTGGCGATGAACAGCCGCCAGTTGCGCCACTATCGCGGGAAAATCTGCGCGATGATTTTCCAGGAGCCGCTGCTGGCGTTTGACCCGGTTTACACCATCGGCCAACAAATTGTGGAAGGTTTGCAGCGTCACGAAGGGCTGGCGCGCAATGATGCGAAAGCGCGGGCGCTGGAGGCGTTGCGCCAGGTGCGTATTCCCAGCCCGGAGCGCCGTCTTGAGGCCTATCCGCATGAGATGTCCGGCGGCATGCGCCAGAGGGCGATGATTGCGCTGGCGCTCTCCTGCAACCCGGAACTGCTGCTGGCCGATGAACCGACCACCGCGCTGGATGCCACCGTGCAGATCCAGATCCTGATCCTATTGCGCGAGCAGCAAAAACTGCGCGATTTGTCGATTATCTTCGTCACCCACGACATTGGTGCGGCGGTGGAGATCGCCGATCGGGTGGCAGTGATGTACGCCGGGCGCATCGTGGAAGAAGCGCCGATTGCCGATATCCTCGCGCAGCCGCGCCATCCCTACACCCGCGTACTGCTCGGCAGCCGCCCGAAAGAGGGGCTGAAAAAGGGCGATGTGTTGCACTGCATTCCCGGTTCGCCGCCGGATCTGGCCGCTCTGCCGCCGGGGTGCGCCTTTGCCGCCCGTTGCCCTCACGCGCAGGCTGCCTGTCACCAGCAACAACCCGTTACGGAACAGGTTGCTGAACGCCATGTGGTCAGTTGCCACCGCTGGCGCGAACTGACAACCGACATCACACCACAGCAGGCATTCGCCTGAAACCGGGGAGGTAACATGCAGGACCCACGGGCTTTTATGCCTTATCCCTTCATCGCAGTGCCACAGGCGGAAAGCGGCCCGCTGAGCGGCCTGACGTTTGCCGCAAAAGATCTGTTTGATGTCGCAGGCTATCCCACCGGCGGCGGCAACCCGCACGTGCTTGCCGCCTCGGGCATCAAGACCACCACTGCGCCTGCCGTGCAAATGCTGCTGGACGGCGGGGCGCGGTTTGTTGGCAAAACCCACACCAGCGAACTGGCCTATTCGATGAGCGGCCATAACATCCATTACGGTACGCCACGCAATGGCGCGGCACCGCTGCGCATTCCTGGCGGCTCGTCGTCCGGCTCGGCCTCGGCGGTCTCCAATGGTCTGTGTGATATTGCGCTCGGTACCGACACTGGCGGTTCGGTACGCACGCCTGCCAGCTATTGCGGCCTGTTTGGTCTGCGCCCAACCCACGGGCGCATTTCGCTGGCAGGCTGCCAGCCGCTGTGTGCCACCATGGACACCTGTGGGTTCTTCGCCCGCACGCCGCAGGCCTTTAGCGCAGCGGCCAGTTGCCTGCTCGGTGACGACACCTTCACGCCTGCGCAGATCGAACTGGCCTGCCATGAAGCGCTGTTTGCCGCGCTCCCGCCGCATAGCCAGCAGGCGCTGTTGCCGGTACGGGAAAAACTCGCGCAGCACTTTGGTGAGATCGCCTCGCTGGATGCGCCGCTGCCGGAGCGCGAAGCCGTTTACACCGCGTTTCGCCAGATTCAGGGCTATGAAGCCTGGCAATCACAGGGACACAACATTGAAAGGCTGGGCATGCAACTGGGGCCGGATGTGGCGGAGCGCTTTGCGTACGGCAAAGCGGTCACGGAGGCGGAATTCGCTGCGGCGTGCCAGCTTCGCGAAGCCTTTACGGCCTGGTGGCAGACGCAACTGGGCGATCGCATTCTGTTGCTGCCAACCGTGCCGGATGCGGCACCATTATTAACGGCCGCGCCAGAAGAGATCGAAGCCACGCGGCGCATCTCGCACGACCTGTTGCTGATCGCGGTGTTGACCCGTCGCCCGCAGGTCAATATTCCGGTGACGACGATTGACGGCGCGCCGCTGGGGATTTCACTGATCGGCCCGTGCGGCAGCGATGCGCTGCTGGTGTCGATGGCCACCACCTTTATGCAGGAGAAATAAGATGACAAGCGAAGTTTTGCACAGCCACGCGCTGACGCTGAGCGACTGCCGGGTTAACGGCGAGCGGTTATGGGATTCTCTGATGGAACTGGCGAAAATCGGCGCGACGCCAAAAGGTGGTTGCTGTCGCCTGACGTTAACCGATCTCGACCGGCAGGGGCGCGATTTGGTGATTGGCTGGGGCAAAGCCGCCGGGCTGAGTATCACCATCGATAAAATCGGCAACGTGTTTATGCGCCGCGAAGGGCGCAACCCGAACCTGCCGCCGATTGTGGCGGGCAGCCATATCGACACGCAACCGACCGGCGGAAAATTCGACGGTAACTTTGGCGTGCTGGCGGCGCTGGAAGTAGTGCGCACGCTCAATGATTTGCAGATTGAAACCGAACATCCGCTGGAAGTGGTGTTCTGGACCAATGAAGAAGGCTCGCGTTTTGTGCCAGTGATGATGGGTTCTGGTGTTTTTGCTGGCGTTTTCCCGCTGGAGAAAATCTACGCCGCCACCGATGCCGAAGGCAAAACCGTGCGGCAAGAGCTGGAGAAGATTGGCTACATTGGCGAGCAGACACCGGGTAATCATCCGCTGGCAGCCTACTTTGAAGCGCATATTGAACAGGGGCCGATTCTGGAAGAAGAGGACAAAGTGATCGGCGTGGTGCAGGGCGTACTGGGTATCCGCTGGTATGACTGCACCGTCACGGGGATGGAATCCCACGCCGGGCCAACGCCGATGCACCTGCGCCAGGATGCGTTGCAGGTGGCGACGCGCATTATGCAGGAAGTGGTGGCGATTGCCGGGCGCAGCGAGCAGGGGCGCGGTACGGTAGGTATGGTGCAGGTGCACCCGAACAGCCGCAACGTGGTGCCGGGCGAAGTGAAATTCTCCGTAGATATGCGCAACATCAGCGATGCCGCTGTCGATGAGATGGACGCGCAACTGCGCGCTTTTACCGCCAAAGTGGCACAGGAAACGGGGCTGGGCGTCACGCTGGAGCAGGTCAGCCACTATCCGGCCGCGCCGTTTGACGCGCAGTGCAAGCAGGCGATTGGCCGCGCGGCGCAGCAGCTTGGTTATCCGTCACGCCCGATTGTCTCTGGCGCTGGTCACGATGCGGTTTATATGAGTTACCTTGCGCCGACCGGAATGATCTTTATTCCCTGCAAAGACGGCATCAGCCATAACGAAATTGAGTATGCCTCGCCGGAACATGTTACTGCCGGAGCGAATGTGCTGCTGCAGGTGATGATGGAGTACGCGAAAGCACAGTGAGAAAACCGCCCTCATTGGGGCGGTTTAGCAGAACTGCTCAAGCTGCCCGCGCAGGACTTCCACACCGGGGGCAATGGCCTGCGGGTTAATGGCGTGAAAGCCCATGCGGAAGAAGTTATCCGGCGGCGCGGCATTGAGAAAATGACGCGCGCCAGGTTCAATCAGTACGCCCGCATGCGCGGCCCGCCAGGTCAGTTGCTGTGTGCTGATATGCTCCGGCGTGCGCAGCCAGAACGCGTTGGCATGCTCGCTGCCGTCCATCATCTGACACTCCGGTAAAAAGGTGCGCAGTGCATTGTACAAGCTGTCCCAGCGGCGAGCGGAATCCTCGTGGTAGCGGCGCAAATGGGTTTCGTAGTGCCCCTGAGCGAGGAAATGCGCCATCTGATACTGAATATTGGTCGGCGGATGGCGATACACCAGACGGCGCAGCGCGCGCGCCTCATCAATAATCTCCGGCGCAGCAACCATAAATCCAAGGCGCAGCCCCGGCGACAGCGCTTTCGACAGGCTGCTGACGTAGATTACCCGTCCGCTGCGATCGCTGGCTTTCAGCGCGGGCAGCGGGTTCTGCATAAAGTTACTTTCCGAGTCGTAATCATCTTCAATCACCACCGCATCGTGGCGGGTGGCGTATTCCAGCAACTGCGTGCGCCGCGCTTTGCTCATCGTCACCCCGGTCGGTACCTGATGGCCCGGCGTCACGTAGTAGTAGTCGCAGGGCGTTTCATCGAGCACCAGCCCTTCGCTGTCTACCGGGTGCGGCACAATCTGCGTATCGCTTAATAAAAAGGTGTTGATGGCTTCGCGAAAACTGGGGTTTTCCACCGCCACGCGGGTTTCCTCAGACATCAGCAGGCGCGTCAGCAGGTAGAGCGCATTTTGCGAGCCAAGGGTAATCAGAATCTCATCCGGCGCGGCGACAATGCCGCGTTTGGGCAGCACGCGTGTGCGGATCTGCTCAACCAGCATCGGCACATCCTGGTCGATATGGTCAATCACCCAGGCCGGATCGCGCACGCCGCCATGCAGCCAGTTCGCCGCCGCGCGCCAGGTGGCGAGGGGAAACTGCTGGGTATCGGGCTGGCCGTAGATAAATGGGTAGCGGTAATGCATCCAGCCGGCGGGTTTGAGAATCGACTCCTGCTGGCTGGGGGTAATTTTCAGGCGATTGCCCCATCGTGGTGCATCGCCCTCGCATTCGGGTGCAGCCGCGACACTCTGCCCACTCGCCGGGCCAGCGGAGTAATAATCCGGATGCAGGTAGTAACCACTGCGCGGACGACTAACCAGATAACCTTCGTTGACCAGGCTTTCAAACACCAGCGCCGTGGTATTGCGCGAGACGCCAAGCTGGCTGGCGAGCTGTCGGCAGGAAGGGAGAGGGGTATCAGCCGGGAAAATACCGCTCAGAATGGCATTGACCAGCGATTCGCGAACTTGCTCCTGAAGTCCACGCCGGGCATCAAAATTTACGTTCAGTAGATGGCGAATCATGCTGCACTCCTCTCGATATATCTTCTACAGGAGTTGAGCAAGTTTCATACCAGATTCCGGCAAACTGACACATCCATTTGCAAAAACTGGCTCTATTCAGAAGCGACTTTGCCTCCCTATTGTAAAAACGCAGTCACAAAACGTCGGGCGAGTTCCTGTTTCGGCATATATCTTGCAAAGCTTCCGGCACCCCTGGAATGTACCGGTCTGGCAAATTAAATAAGGGTGGAGAGATGAAAAAAGTATTCGGCAAATATTGTCTTGCAGCCATGATCTCTTTGGCATTTTCATTACACGCAGTGGCAGCGGATTTACCTGAAATTGAAAAATCCGGCACGATGAAAGTCGCGACCGAAGATGATTATGCGCCGTTTAACTTTATGAATAACGGCCAGACGGATGGTTTTAACAAGGACATGCTTGAAGAGCTGCGTAAATACGCAAAATTCAATATCAACCAAAGTATTCTGCCGTGGACCGGATTACTCGCAGCGGTCTCCACCGGGCAATATGATATGGCTCTCACTGGCGCGGTAATTACCGACGAACGCCTCAATGTATTTAATTTCACTCCGCCGTGGGCCTCCGCGCAGCACTATTTTGTGAAACGCGCAGATGACAAAACGTTAAATACCATTGCCGATCTCAGCGGTAAAAAAGTGGGCGTTCAGGCGGGCAGCGCACTGCTGGCGCGTTTGCCGGAACTGAAAGCGATGCTGGAAAAAGTAGGCGGTAAACTTGGCCCGGTCGTTGAGTATCAATCCTACCCGGAAGCCTATGCTGACCTGGCGAACAAACGTGTCGATTACGTGATCAACGTGGTGATTTCGGTGAACGACCTGGTGAAAGCGAAGCCGAAAGTGTTCGCCAAAGGGCTGGCGGTTTCTGGCCCTGGCTATATGGCCTGGCCAATCCCGAAAAACTCGCCGGAACTGCTGAAGTTCATGACCGGGTTTATGAATCATATGACCGAAACCGGCAAGCTGGCTGAGTTGCAGAAAAAATGGTTCGGTGAGACCTACGAGTTGCCGAAAGAACCGATCACCAGCGCCGATCAGTTCCACAAGTTAGCCGGTCTGTAAGTGTAACGCGGCGGGGCACCGCCGCACGTTTTAACAGGAGGGAACATGGACTTAATCTCGTGGCAGTTATTGATTGAAGGCGCATGGACGACCCTCTGGATCTCTTGCGTGGCGATTGCTTTCGGCGTGGTGATTGGCCTGGTGATCGCCTTTATCCGCATGATGAAGATCCCGGTTATTGATCAGTTATTGGTGGTCTACATCAGCCTGGCTCGCGCGACGCCGCTGGTGACGCTGGTGCTGTTTCTGTTTTTATCGCTGCCGACGCTCGGCATTAATCTCGATAAAACGCCCGCTGCTATTCTGGCGCTGACGTTGAATACCTCGGCATTTAACGCTGAAATCTGGCGCAACGCATTTCGTAATTTCCCGCGTGAGCAGCGGGAAGCGGCAGAATCCGTCGGTATGCGCCGCTGGACCTATTTCCGGCAAATCATGCTGCCGCAGATGTGGATTGAAAGCCTGCCTGCGCTGGTCAACGAGATGTCGTTCCTGATTAAAGGTAGCCCGGCAATTGCGATCATCGGTGTGGTGGATTTAACCCGCGTAACCAACCGCATTTCCTCGGTGACCTATGAACCGCTGTCGCCGATCCTGGCCGCCGGGTTGTTGTACGTCATTATTATCGGTCTGCTGCTGAAGTTGCAGGGCGCGGCCGAACGTAAAGCGAAGCGCCTGGCGCGATAAGAGGCGGAGGAGATATGAATCAGTGGGGAATTATTTGGGCGGCGCGTGAGAGTTTTTTTAACGGGCTGCTGGCAACGCTGGAACTGTTTATTATCGCTGCCGTTGTCGGGTTGTTTATTGGTATTACGCTGTGCTATGTCATGGAGTATCAGCATCGCGTTATTAATCGTCTGATTATCGCTTTTGTCAGCCTGATGCGCGCCGTGCCATTTTTAATTCTGGCGTATCTGCTGTATTACGGCTTGCCGCAAGTTGGTATCAGTATGGAAGCCTGGACCGCCGGTCTGCTGGCGCTGGTGATTTATCACGGGGCTTATTTCTTCGAAATATTACGCAGCCAGCGGCGGATATTTTCCGCCGGGTATATTGAGGCCGCGCAGTCGCAGGGTTTTTCGCGCTATAAAACCTTTCGCCGTATTATTCTGCCAAATATCTTTTCGTCGTCGCTGCCGTTAATGGGTAACCAGCTTATTATTTGCCTGAAAGATACCGCGTTTCTGTGCATTATTACCGTGCAGGAGATTACCGCCGCCGCGAATAGCGTGCAGTCAACTTACTTTATTCCGTTTAACGCCTTTATTGTCGCCATTGCGCTCTACTGGGGGATCAGCATTTTGCTGGAGTTGTTGATTAAGCGGTTAAGTCATTATGGAGCTAAAAGAGGAATGAGCCATGCCTGAAGCAAGCGCGGTTAGCATCAAAAACCTGTCCAAACAGTTTGATAACGTTGAAGTGCTGCGGGATATCAACCTGACGGTGGAGAAGGGCACGGTGGTGAGCATTCTGGGTTCGTCCGGCTCCGGTAAATCGACACTGCTGCGCTGCATGAACTGGCTGGAGCAGCCGGATCGCGGTGAAGTGCGTATCAGCGGCCAGCGCATAGGGGTGGATGAGAAGACGGGCAAAGCGATGTCGCACAAAGATCTCTCCCATATCCGCGAGCGGGTTGGGATGGTGTTCCAGAGTTTTAACCTGTGGCCGCATTTGACGGTGCAGCAAAACGTCACCGAAGCGCTGGTGCATGTGAAAGGGATGAAGCGCGACGCGGCAAACGAGATTGCCCGCCGCCAACTGGAAAAAGTGGGCATGAGCCACAAGGCCGATGTCTACCCGATTACCCTTTCCGGCGGGCAAAAACAGCGTGTGGCGATCGCCCGTTCGCTGGCGATGTCGCCGGAAGTGATCCTTTTCGATGAACCGACCTCGGCGCTGGATCCGGAGTTGGTGAATGAAGTGCTGGGGGTGATGAAAGATCTCGCGGCAGAAGGTTATACGATGGTGGTGGTGACCCACGAGATGGATTTCGCCCGCCAGGTGTCGGATGAAGTGGTGTTTCTGGAAAAAGGGTTGCTGATCGAGAAAGCACCGCCGGAGAAGTTTTTTACCAATCCGGATTCGGACAGGGTGAGGAAGTTTTTGCAGTCGAGCCGGTGAAGTTGGGGGGCTGCGGAATAGTTCCGTTCACCAGACTGTGCCTTAATGAAAGAACGAAAAGCACGGGCCAGTTATATCGCCGGACGGCATTCCTGTCGCGATACAGAGTTTTTATAAGCCACGATATTACAGCGGTGGGGTTGGTCCTCGCTGAAATCGGCGAACCGAAGCACAGATGACAAGGTCTGGGCGCCAGGGATGGCGACCAGAGTTGAAACGAGACAGGACAAAATTGCCGGGAGCAATTTTGAACAGCGCTTGCGCTGGCCCCGAAGGGGCGAGTCCCATGGATGGGACGAGTAATAGCGAGTCGAGCCGACCGCAGGCAGATGTGCGGGAGGTGAGCACGGTGCGAAGCTCCGATTTCCCGCGGGGCCGCGGGGATTGAAAAGGGGAGCGCGGCAAGCTCCCCTTTTCCTGTTCACGTATGTTGATGTTCAGCTGGTTACCGAACGTCTGGTGAACGGAACTATTCCTCAGAATCAGGCTACCCTCAATGCTGAATATTTTCCCGTGAAAAATTGACCTTTACCGGGGCGGGAAAAAAAGCCTCATGCAGCGCGACCTGGTTTCGCCCACGTTTTTTCGCGTTATACAGCGCGCCGTCGGCTTCGCTGTACAGCGTTTCGAAGCTGCTCTCTTTCACGCCGAGACTGACGCCGAAACTGGCGGTGACCAGTTGCTGCGGCAACACGTCCAGCGGCGAAGCATTCAGCGAGGCGTGAATATAGCTGGCGGTAATCATCGCCTCTTCCACCCTGGCGTTCGGCAGCACAATGGTAAATTCCTCGCCGCCGACGCGGCCGATAGCGGCGCTCTCCGGCACGGCGCGGCGTACGCGCGACACCAGCGCGCAAATCACCCGATCGCCGGTCGGATGACCATATTCGTCGTTAATACGTTTGAAATGATCAATATCCAGCAGGATCAGCGCCACATCGCCTTTCAGCAGGCCGCTGTTGATCTGGTTGATGATCGCGCTGCGGTTAAACACATCGGTCAGCGGATCGTGCGTTGCTTCGTACTCCAGGCGCGCGGCAAGTTGCTGGAGCTGCTCGTTCATTCGCGTCAGTTCGCGCTCGGCGCGGTCGCTGCGGGAGATCAGACGATACGATTCACGGATCAGACGCTGGTAATGTCTGGAAACGGCCCACAGTTTTTCGCGGCAGACCTCCGCCGAAAGTTGCGCATCGGCAGCCGCCAGCCGGGCTTCTTCGAGTACGGAATATTCCTCCCTGAAGAGCTCATTAATATCTAGCATGCGGTGATGTCCGGGATAAGAAACACAGCCAGTGACGGGAAGTCGATGCGCAGCTCCTGACCAAACTCTTCGGAGATGTCATCTTCCGGGTCGTAGTACCAGTACAGCTCGCACGGCGCGCCGCTTTTCGCGTGATTATTCAGGATCTCAAACAGTGTAAACAACAGCTTGGTGCTTGAACTGTTGAAATAGCTAAGCGCGACATGTAATTGCAGCGGCGCGCTGGTCTGTTGCCCGCTTTGCAGCCAGCCCTCCAGCGCATCCAGCAGTGGGCGGAAGAACGCGGCGGCATTCTCCGGGTAGGCTTCGCCTTTCAGCAGCAGCTTTTGCGCGGCAAAATCAAATTTCACCTCCGGCGTGGCGGCGGTGGCGGACAATTCAATAGCAGGCGTCAATGTCATATCAGTCATGGCAAAACGTTGCCTTTAAGTGAAAGGCGGAAAGGGAGCTTGCCGCCAGTGGATGAATGCGATACTCCAGCGGAACGCTGGTATCGCGCGCCATGGTCAACAAACCGATATTGGCCCCTTTGCTGGTTGCCGGCGCTTCGTTTCTCAGCCCCTGCTTCCAGGCGTCGCGGATTTCTGCCTGCGACATGCCACGCAACACTTCAAGGTTCGTTTGCAGCAGGGTGGAAGCTTCCGGCCCCACCAGGTTTGCCGTTTCCAGGTAGTAATGGGTCTGATCCATATGAAAACAGACCGAACCAAAGCGCAGCTCGTGTTCAACGGCCGATAAAAACCGATCGTCGGCGGAGTAGCGCACAATGTTTTGCCCCATCTCGATAAATGCCGAGAAGAGTTTGCGGCGCGTCACGGCGGAGGATTCATGTTTATCCAGCCAGGCGCGGATCACTTCGCCCAGCGAAACAATATGTTGCTGGGAAAAATAGCCGGTATAAAAAAGCTCAACGGCGTTTTGCCGTTGCAGCGTAAAAAGGGGTAACAGAACGGCGTCTTTGACCTGCAGGTCGTTTATTTGCATGCTTTTATCTACCAACGAAAACCAAACCATGTCATGTCATCGCGCGACGTTTGCTGCCCCTGCCACGCTGTCAGCGCCGTCAGCAGGGCGTCAGAAAGCGCAGGTAGCGGTAGCGCACGGTGCTGCGCCAACAATGACTGAATACGTTTCTTACCAAACATCACGTTGCGCGGGCCGCCGGGCTGATCGGTGACGCCATCGGAAACCAGCAACAGTGTGTCACCACGGCGCAACGGCGCCTGATAACGTTGCCACTGGTAATCCACCGGCGTATCGGTATAGCCCACGCCTTTGCGGCAACTCTCCAGTACCTCGCTCTGCCGGGATTCTGCGCCCAGCAGAAAAGCGTGCATACGGGCGCTGGCCCAGCGCATCTGTTCGTTTTTCGTATCAACAAACAGGGCGATGGCGTCGCAACCATCATTTGACTGGCCGCTGTCCGCCGACGGATGCATCTGGCTGAGCGTCTGTTTTATATGTTGATTGATATGGCTCAACAGTTGTTCCGGCGCGTCAATCGGCGCCAGCGTCAGCGCTTTTTCCAGCGCCGAGGAGAAGATAAAAGTCATAAACGCGCCCGGCACGCCGTGTCCGGTGCAATCGGCCAGCACCATCAACCAGCCATTCTCTGCGCGCTGAAAAGCATAAATATCGCCGCCGACGCAGTCGCGCGGATGCCAGTGCAGGCACCAGTCTTGCAGGGTTTTATCAATGGCAGTGCGGGAACGGCTGAGCATGGATTCCTGAATAATGCGCGCATATTCAATGCTTTGCATAATTTGCAGATGCTGTTTAGCCTGCAAATCGGAAACGGTACGAATCAGATCGATGCCGAGGCCAATGCCGACATATTGCCCCTCTTCAGTGAGGATAAAACCTTCGGTCACCGCTTTGTCGCCGGTTTCAATGACCCGCCCGGAGAGATATTCAAGACCTGCACTCGCATCGACAATCAGCGGGTTTTTATCCATAAACGCGATACAACTCTTCTGATCGTACAGCTCGTGGAAAAAGGGGCGGCTCATCTGCGAGAGGAAAATATGTCGGTTAATCATGCCGATAGGCCGGTTTTTTTCCAGCACCGGCAGACCGATCAATGACTTGTGTTCATTGAACAGCGACATCACCTGCAGGTTATTGGCGTCCGGCGTCACGTGCGGGACGGCAAGGCGCAAAATGCCTGCGTTAAGCTGCCGGGAAGAGATCGGTATGTCCATCATCCACGCAAAACCCTGTATTAAGAATAATCCTAGATTATGGGGCGTTTGTGACGGTTTGATTTCAATTAGGTAACTCGATGAATAACGGGAGATTATTGCTACTTAAGTGAAATATTGGCGGTAAGAGCAGTTGTGCAGGCAAAAAAAAGCCCGCGCTTGACGTGCGGGCAAAAAATACTGGAAGCAATGTGAGCAATGTCGTACCGAATACCTGAGTGATTAACTCAACTATTCGGTAATGAGAAAGATAATCTTTATCATCTTTCCGATCAACCCCAAATTTTGTGCGACTTCATGCTGTTAAGGATTCCAGGGCGACAAACTCCTGCCAGCTCACCTCATCGATGGCGATCCCTTCTTCAATCCGGCGCGCCCTGGCCCGCTGTTCCGGCTCGCCGGGGATCTGCACGTCGCGGCCCTGCTGGTCGTGGCGTACCCAGTCCACCTGCGCCAGCACTTCCTGCTGATAACTTTCGCCTGCGCCTAACTTTTTGGGATCGAACAGAATCGACAGCATGTTGTTGATAATGCCAGCGCGCGGCGCAATGTCATGACTTTCGGTTTCGCCGCCGGTCAGCGCTGCCCCCAGCAGACTGCAAATCAGCGACAGCCCGGCACCTTTGTGCCCGCCGAATGGCAGCAGCGCACCGCGCGGCTCGCTCATCAATACGCCGGGATCGGTGGTCGGCTCACCGTTAGCATCCACCGCGCAGCCTGGCGGGATTGGGCGACCTTCGTTCCATGCCACGCGGGCTTTGTTCCCGGCGATAGCGCTGGTGGCGAAATCGAGCACTACCGGTGGGCGATCCGCCAGTGGAATACCCACGCAGAAGGGGTTGGTGCCGAGCCGCGCCCGCAGCCCGTCAAACGGCAGCACCGCCGAAGGGGCCGCCACATTGGCAAAATGGATCGATACCAGCCCGGCAGCGGCAACCTGTTCCGCCCATGCGCCAATGCGACCAAGATGGTGTGAATTGGATAAACCGACCAGCGCCACACCAAATTGCTGCACGCGATCGATCCCGGCCTGCATCGCCTGTTCGCCCAGCAACTGGCCGAAACCGTGCCCGCCATCGAAGGAGAGCACCGCGCCTGCATCACGTACGGTATGCAGGCGGGCATCCGGTTTCAGATCGCCTGCGAGAATGGCGCGAATATAGCGCGGTAGCAGCGTGACGCCGTGGGAATCGTGGCCTTTTAATGAGGCTTCAACCAGATTATCTGCGACTTTTTGCGCAATATCCGCAGGCGTATTCACCCGTAGCAGATGCTGTTGCAGCAGCGTGCGCAATTGTTGATGTGAAAATAACGGCATAATCCCTGAACTCATTAAGGAAATAAAGAGGAGCTTTCGACTATAACGAGGATATATTTGTCACCTAACCATTAAAAATAACTATCCTTTCCCGCCCGCTGAATAACGCCTGCGCCTTATCTGGCTATTGTTAATTTTTAACTAAGCATTGCAGATTAAATCATTTCCTTTTTCTGACCCCGCCAGCCAATCATTTTCTTTTGAAAAATTAAAAAAACGGGGAACAGAGATGAAGAAATTACACCAGACGCTCGCAGGCGTTTTGGCGCTTGCCACGCTTGGCGGTATCAGCCCGTCCGCGCTGGCGGAGGGGAAAATTAGCATTGCACAGCAGTTTGGCATTGGTTATTTAATTCTGGACGTGGTGCGTGACCAGCAGCTAATTGAAAAAGAAGGTAAAAAAGAGGGGCTGGATATTCAGGTTGAGTGGCGCACCATTTCCGGCGCCACTGGTATGAATGAAGCGCTGCTCTCCGGCGCGCTGGATGTGGCCTCCGCAGGCGTGCCGCCGCTATTAACGCTGTGGGATCGCACCAAAGATCGGCAGAATGTAAAAGCCATTGCCTCGCTCGGTTCCATGCCCAACTATTTGCTCAGTAATAACCCGGCGGTAAAAAGCATTAAAGATTTGAGCGATAAAGACAGAATTGCCGTCCCGGCTGCGGGCGTCGGTTTCCAGTCGCGGACATTACAGATTGAAACTGCCAAATTATATGGCGATGCCGATTTTAAACGCTTCGACAATATTAGCGTCAGCCTGCCGCACCCGGATGCCAGCGCAGCATTAATTGCCGGTGGTTCGGAAATTACCACTCACTTCTCCAGCCCGCCGTTCCAGTATCAGGCGCTGGAACACAGCAACGTCCATAAAATTCTCAGTTCGTATGATGTGTTGGGCGGACAGGCCACCTTTAACGTGCTTTACACCACGCAGAAATTCCACGACGAGAACCCGAAAACCTATAAGGCGTTTTATCGCGCCCTGAGCGACGCCGCCAAAATCATCAACGCCGATAAAAATGCGGCGGCGGAAACCTATATTCGCGTGGAAAAATCACGGCTGCCATTACCGCTGGTACAGAAAATTGTGAACGACCCGGAGATCAGCTTCACCATTTCGCCGGAACGCACCGGTGTGTACGCCGAAAAACTCCATGAACTTGGGGTGCTGAAAAACAAAGCCGCCTCGTGGAAAGACTACTTCTTCGACGAAGCGTGGGAAAACCCAGGCAGTTAAACCATCACCCAGGAGGCCGCGATGGCAACTCACCACAACGACGGGCCGCTGTTGCAGGTCAGCCATGTTGATATTGAATACCGCACCCGCGAACGGCTGGTGCGGGCAACCCACGACGTCAGTTTTGATGTCTGGCCTGGCGACCGCTTTATTCTGCTCGGCCCTTCCGGCTGCGGGAAATCGAGCCTGCTAAAAGCGACGGGCGGTTTTCTGGCGCCGCGCGGCGGCGAGATCAAATTGCAGGGCGAGGCGATCACTGCGCCTGGCCCGGAGCGGATGATGGTGTTCCAGGAGTTTGATCAGTTGCCGCCGTGGAAAACGGTGCTGGAAAACATCATGTTCCCGCTATTGGCCAGCCGCAAAGCCAATCGCGCAGAAGCCAGAGAAACGGCGCTGCACTTTCTCAATAAAGTCGGGCTGGCCGGGTTTGCCGATGCGATGCCGCATACCCTCTCCGGCGGCATGAAACAGCGCGTGGCAATTGCCCGCGCGCTGGCGATGAAGCCGCGCATTTTGTTGATGGATGAGCCGTTTGCCGCGCTGGATGCCCTGACGCGCCGCACCATGCAGGAGGAGCTGCTTGCGCTCTGGGAAGAGGAGCGCTTTACCCTGCTGTTTGTCACGCACTCCATTGAAGAGGCGCTGGTGGTCGGCAGCCGTATTCTGGTGTTGTCGCCGCACCCGGGCCGGGTTCGCGCCGAGCTGAACTGTCATCAGTTCACGCTCAACGATTTTGGTAGCGAGGCATTCCAGCATGCCGCGCAGCATATTCACGATCTGCTGTTCCCCTCTGGCGGAAACCGCACATCTCCTGTTTCTGGTGAGGAGCCCGCGTATGTCGCAGCCACCCTACATTCGTCCTGAATTTGAACGTGAACTGCCGCCGCTGCGCGATGTGGCCGTTGAAGCGCCGTTGCCGCTCGGCCAGCGGCTGTGGAATATGACGTGGTTACGTAAAACCTTTATTGTGCTGCTGGTGCTGGCGTTATGGGAAATCGCCGCGCGCGTGCAACAGAATGATTTGATGCTGCCCGGCGTGCTGCAAACCTGGCACGCCTTCAGCGAAGATATGCGCAACGGCGAGTTGCCGCAGAAGATTGTTAACTCGCTGAGCATTTTGCTGAAAGGGTATCTGATTGGCAGCGTGCTGGCGCTAGTGGCCAGCGCGCTGGCGGTGACCACCCAGTTTGGCCGCGACTTGCTCAGCACACTCACGGCGATGCTCAACCCGTTACCGGCGATTGCGCTGTTGCCGCTGGCGCTGCTGTGGTTTGGTCTTGGCAATGCCAGCCTGATCTTTGTGCTGGTACATTCGGTGATGTGGCCGATTGCGCTGAACACCTGGTCGGGCTTTAGCGGCGTGCCGGAGACCCTGCGTATGGCCGGGCGCAATTATGGTCTTAGCGGCCCGCGTTATGTGGTGACGATCCTGATCCCGGCATCCCTACCGGCCATTCTCTCCGGGCTGAAAATCGGCTGGGCCTTTGCGTGGCGTACGCTGATTGCCGCCGAATTGGTGTTTGGTGCCTCCAGCGGGCAGGGCGGTCTGGGTTGGTATATCTTCCAGAACCGCAACGAGTTATTCACCGACCGCGTTTTTGCCGGGCTGGTTACGGTGATAGCCATCGGTTTATTGGTTGAAGGCGTGGTGTTCGCCAGCCTTGAGAAAGTCACCGTCAAACGCTGGGGTATGCAGCGTTAATCTCCCGCCTTTTATCCTCTTCTGTACCCGGCAGCAGGTTGATTGCCGGGTATCGTTCTTAAAACCAAATATTGATCTTTGCGAAGGCTTTTGTAATTTTTTGTCAGTACTATCCAGGAGCGGCAAACAGAGATAACGAGAGAGCGATGAGCCTATTCTGGTGTGTGATCCCGGTACTGGTGTTGTTATTTGTGAAAGCGTGGAATTCCGCGAGGCTTAACGAACATTACCAACGTTCGCAGCGTGCATTGCGTGCGATTAAGGGCAATATGGTTCGTCAGCAACCGTCGTGGATTACCGACGCTTCTCTGCGCATGCAATTCAACGCTTCGCTAACTAAGCAGACGCTGGAAAAAGGCGTGCCGGCGTGGTTTCTGGAAAGCATTGCCGAAGATGAGGAGGGGATGCGCTATCTGACCCGCCACGCCGCGCTGATGGAGCTCTACGGCGCGAACTTTCGCGATCAGGCGCTGGCGGCCGCCGAGCTGGTCGACGGCGCCTGGCAACGCGCGCAATTCCGCGGTTATTGATCCGCCGGACGGCGGGCAAAACTGGCGGAGAGGCGATCCAGCAAAATGGCCATCAGCACCACCACGACGCCGCTCTGTAAACCGAGGCCAATTTCCAGTTGCTGAATGCTGCTGAGAATATCATTCCCCAGCCCACCGGCTCCGACCATCGAGGCGATGATCACCATCGACATCGCCATCATTATCGTTTGATTCACCCCGGCCATGATCGACGGCTGCGCGGCGGGTAATTGCACTTTCCACAATAACTGCCACGGCGTACAACCAAAGGCGATGCCCGCTTCCAGCCGGGCGCTGTTCACCTGGCGAATGCCTAAATCCGTCAGACGCACGACCGGCGGCATGGAAAACAGAATGGTGGCGAAAATGCCCGGTGGTCTGCCGAGACCGAACAGAATCGTCGCCGGGATCAGATAGACAAACGCGGGCATGGTCTGCATAAAATCGAGCAGGGTGCGCACCACGCTACCGACGGCCGCACGGCGGGCGCTCCAGATGCCAAGCGGAATGCCGAGCAGCAGGCTGAAAAAGGTGGAAGATAAGGTCAGCGCCAGCGTGATCGCCGCATGCTCGCTGTAACCGCTGTAAATGATGTACAGCGTGGCGAGCAGGGCAAACAGCGCAAACCCTTTGCCGATCCGCCATGCGCCGATGACCACCGCCAGCGTCACCAGCCCCCACGGCGACAGTGCGATAATTAGCTGCTCCAGGCCACCGGCAAACAGATCGATTATCCGGGCGATACCGTCAAATAACCCGCCAGCATGGGCCAGGAGTGCGTGGACGGCATCGTCAATCTGCCGACTAAAATCTAATGGATAAGCCATGGTATTCCTTAGCGTGTCGTCCAGATATCGGCGTAGTTTTCCGCCATTTGCCAGCGAGACACATCAACGCCGGAGAAAAAGTGACGCACATAAGGCGTGGCGGGCGCGTTGATCAGCGCTTCCGGTTTCCCTACCTGCACCAGTCTGCCCTTTTCCATAATGGCGATGCGCGAACCGAGCCGCAGCGCCTCTTCCATATCGTGTGTGACGAAGACAATTGTCCGCTGCGCTTCGGCCTGAAGCACCAGCAACAGCGACTGCATTTCACGGCGGATAATCGGATCGAGCGCGGAAAAGGCTTCATCCATCAACAGTACCGACGGATTCACTACCAGCGCTCGTGCCAGCCCGACGCGCTGCTGCATTCCGCCGGAAAGCTGATGCGGATACTGTTTTGCCACATGGCTCAACCCGACTTTCTCCAGCATTGTCAGCGCCCTTGCTTCCCGCGCTTCACGCGGAACGCCCGCCACTTCCAGCCCGAACGCCACGTTTTCCAGTACGTTGCGCTCGTCAAACAGGGCAAACGACTGAAACACCATACCCATCTGTTCACGACGCAGCGCGATAAGTTCGCGGTCGGATAACGCGGCAAGCGGCTGGCCCTGAAAGCGCACCTCGCCGGAGCTGGCCGGAATAAGATGATTGAGCGTACGCAGCAGTGTCGACTTGCCCGAACCGGATAAACCGACGATGACAAATATTTCACCGGCGAAGATTTGCAGATTAATATCATGCAATGCTTGCACCGCAGTGCGGTTATCGCGCCGGGAAAACAGACGTTTTTTGCGCGTGGAATAATAAGATTTATTGACCGCACTTAACTCGAATAACGGTTGTGACATAGTTCATGCTTTATTATCGGGAAGATGTTTACACCCTAGCGTAAAAGAAATGGAGGGAGAATTGATTTTAACTTTGCGGATATGCTTTTTCCGCATTAGCTTATTTATATTCCGGCAATCAATGCGCTATTTTCATGAAATCCCCAGGCTTCATCTAATAACCAGGCTTTTATTTTTTCCTGCTGCGTACTGAGCGGTTTATGGCTGGCGGAAATAAGATAATAACCGCGTTCGGTACGCACTTGTGGACCGCACTGCACCAGCTGGCGGCTGGCGATAAACGGCGCAATCAGCGGCTGCCAGCCGAGCGCAATGCCCTGGCCTTCCAGCGCGGCCTGGATCACCAGCGAGTAGGCGTTAAAGGTGCGTGAGGCGCTGTGGCTCTGGCCGTAAACCTGATGGTGGCGGAACCAGTCTTCCCAGGTTATCCAGCGCTGCGGGCGGGTTTCCGGCAGCTTTAACAGCGGGTAGCTCAGCAACTGTTCGGCGTTATTTTCAGCGCCAATTTTCTTTTTAATCTCCTGATTACAAACAGGAAAAACGATCTCCGGGAACAGCCGCTGGGTTTGCGCGCCCGGCCAGTTGCCGAGGCCGAAATAGATCGCTAAATCGGCGTTACTGTCGCGAAAATTGTAGTCATTCGGCGAGGTGGTCACCTGCACTTCCACGCCGGGGATCAGCGCCTGCAGCCGCTCCATGCGCGGCAGCAGCCAGTAGCTGGCGAAGCCCATATCGGTGTCGATGCGCAGCACGCTGCGCTGGCGGCGCGTGCGCTCCAGTTGCTCGCTGATGTCATTCAGGCTGCTGCGAACAATCAGGTACAGGCTGTGGCCGGATTCGGTTAATTGCACGCCGCGATGACGGCGTTCAAATAACGGTGCATTGAGCCGGCTTTCCAGCGTCTGAATACGCTGGCTAACCGCCGGTTGCGAAAGTCCTAACTCATTGCCTGCGGCGGTAAAATTACCTAATCGCGCCGCTGCTTCAAATACCACTAAAGCCTGTAAAGGCGGAAGCTGTAATTTGTCTGCCATAAATCCACCTTATTTCATGATAAAGAAATAACCCCTTCACGGAGTTTAATAAGCGTGAGATAAACCTATCACGTTTTAATTGAATATTTTATTGTTGGACGCAGTATGCTTATAAAGAAACCGAATATCGTTATTCTGATGGCCGATCAATTAACCGCCAGCGCATTAAAAACCTATGGTAATAACGTTAGCCTGACACCGAATATCGATAAATTGGCCGACGAGGGGGTGGTGTTTGAATCCGCCTACTGCAACAGCCCGCTGTGCGCGCCGTCGCGGGCGTCGCTGATGACCGGGCAATTTATCTCGCGCAACGCCGTCTATGATAACGCCGCCGAGTTTCATGCCGATTCGCCCACCTTTTGCCACTACCTGCGCGAACAGGGCTACCATACCTGGCTCTCCGGCAAGATGCATTTCTGCGGCCCGGATCAGTTGCACGGTTTTGATGAGCGCCTGACCACCGATATCTACCCGGCTGATTTTGGCTGGACGCCTGACTGGGAGCGACCTGAGCGCCGTCTCGACTGGTATCACAATATGAGCTCGGTGCTGGAAGCGGGCGAATGCGTGCGCACCAATCAGCTTGATTTCGACGATGAAGCGCTGTTTCTGGCGCGCCAGAGGCTGTATGACGCCGCGCGTCGCCCGGCGGAACAACCTTTTATGTTGCTGCTGTCGCTCACCCATCCACACGATCCATTTGCGATTCCGCGCCGTTATCTTGACCGTTTTCGCGAGGAAGCGATCGATATGCCGAAAACCCGCAAGCAGGATGTCGAGGAGGATGCGCACTCCGCGCGTCTGCGGGCGATGTATCAACTGGAAGAGGGCTTGCTCAGCGATGAGCAGATCCGTCGCGCGCGGCATGCTTATTACGGTGCGCTGGCTTATGTTGATGACTGCTTTGGCGAAATCATCAACACCCTGCAAGAAACCGGGCTGGCGGAAGATACCGTGGTGCTGGTGGTGGCGGATCATGGCGAAATGCTCGGCGAGCGTGATCTCTGGTACAAAATGACCTTCTTCGAAAATGCGGTGCGCATTCCGTTTATCGTGCATAGCCCGGCGCGCTTTGCGCCGCGACGCATTGCTCACAGCGTTTCTCTGGTCGATCTGCTGCCGACGCTGGTTGAGCTGGCAAGCGGCGAAGACCGTAAAGCGCAGGCGATTGCGCCGCTGGATGGCAACAGCCTGGTACCGCATCTGCGCGGCGAATCGGGGCCGGACGGTGCCTGCAGCGAATACCTCGCCGAAGGCGCGCTGGGACCGATGCTGATGATCCGTCGCGGCCCGTGGAAATACATTCACTCCTTCAGCGAAGCACCACAGCTCTTCCATCTGCAAAACGATCCTGATGAGCGGCAAAACCTGGCCGCAAGCAGCGATTATCAGCAGGTCAGCGCTGAGTTTGCCGCTGAAGTTTCCCGCCGCTGGGATCTGCCTGCGCTGCGCGAGCAGGTGCTGGCAAGCCAGAAACGGCGGCTGTTTTTAACCCGTATTGCAGGCAGCGATGCCATTCCGAAGTGGGATTTTCAGCCGCATCAGGAGGCGTCGCAACGCTACATTCGTAACCATCAAACGCTGGATGAACAGGAAGCTTTTGCCCGTTATCCGCGCCCTTTAAAACAACCGGCAGGGAAATAACAATGAAAAAACGTGTGAGCAAACTTTTACTGCTGGCGCTGGCTGGCGGGGTTTCATTGAGCAGTTATGCCGCTGACGAAGCCCGTTGCGCGACGATTACCCAGTCCGATCCGGGCTGGACGGATATCGCCTCGACAAACGCGCTCTCCGGCGTGGTGCTTAATGCGCTGGGTTACCAGCAAAAGGTGCAAAATCTCTCAGTCGTGCTGGCGTTTCAGGGGCTGAAAACCGGGCAGGTCGATGTGTTTCTCGGCAACTGGATGCCTGCGCAGGAGCCAGTCATCAGCAAATTTACCACTGATGGTTCGATTAACGTACTGGGCGCGAACCTGCCTGCGGCGCGCTTTACGCTGGCCGTGCCGGATTATGTTGCGGCTGCCGGTGTGAAAGATTTTGCCGATCTGCAAAAGAACGCGGCGAAATTCGACAACAAAATTTACGGCATTGCGCCGGGCGCGCCTGCTAACCAGAATCTGAAAAAGATGATCGATAAACACGATTTCGGCCTGCAAAACTGGCAACTGGTGGAATCGAGCGAAAGCGGCATGCTGGCGCAGGTCACGCGTGCGGTGGAGCGTAAGCAGTGGATCGTCTTTCTTGGCTGGGAGCCGCATGCGATGAATACACGTTTCAAGCTGGCTTACCTGAGCGGCGGCGATGCGTATTTCGGGCCGAACTACGGCAGCGCCACCGTGAATACAGTGACACGCAAAGATTTCGCTACAGCATGCCCGAACGCCAACCGTTTTTTCAGCCAGTTAAAATTTGATGTCGCGCTGGAAAACGCGGTGATCACCCGCGTGCTGGATAAGCAAGAAGATGTGCAGGCGGCCGCCAAAGCTGAGCTGGCAAAACGCCCGGAACTGCTGAAAGCGTGGCTTTCAGGCGTCACCACGCGTGACGGTCAACCCGCGCAACCGGCAGTGGAAAAAGCGCTCGGCCTGTAATCTCCTCCCAACATCCTCACTCCGCGCCGGGCAGGTTGTTCCTTTCCGGCGCATTTTTTCCCCCTGACAACACAATGCAACAATAGTTCTTGCTTGAATAAAATGAATGAGTATAGTTCTCATTCTCTTTAGTGTTTGTGGGCGCAGCACGGAATTTTCCCGCAAAAACAGTAGGCGTAAACGCTTACAGGGACACGAAGAAGTGGCGAGCTGCGCCGGGCAAAACTGCCTTCATCAAAAAGTACGCACCTGAGCGTAACGCGCTGGCTCGCCTGTTGATGACATTAACGGTAAAGGATCTTTCCGATGACGATGAAAACCCCCGCGCTGGCGCTGCTGGCAACCCTGGTACTGGCCGGATGCAGTGCTCAGCACACCACATCGGCGCAACCTGCCGCCGAAACGCCAAGAACCGCTGCCGCGTCATTACCGGCGAATGTACAAAAACGCGATCTGGCAAGCGGCCTGTATGAAATGGCGCTCAGCCCGCAGGGCGATGCGCTGTACGTTTCCAGCGCGGAAGGCTTTAAAGATGTGCAGGGCGGGGTGGTTTACAAACTGGATCCTGCGACGCTGAAAACCCTCGGTTCCACTCATACCGATTTGAAAAACTTCGGTATGACGATCTCCCCGGACGGCAAAACCGTTTACGTTACTAACTCCCTTGATGGCGGCATCAGCGCTATCGACACCAGCAATGGCAAAGTGCTGGCCCGCACGCTGTTCCCGGAACGCAATGAGAAAGGCCTGCCGTACGGCGCGCGTGAAATCCTGCTGCACAACGGTGTGCTGTATGTTGGCGCGGTGGCCGATCCGGCGCTGGTGTGGGTGGTGGACGCCAAAACCCTGAAAGTGAAAGCACGGATTAAAAATGCCGGGAAATGGGTCACGGGCCTGCACTGGTCTGAGCAAACTCAGCGCCTGTATGTGGCGAACGGCGTCGGTGAAATTCTGGTCGTCAACCCGCGCAACAACCGCATTGAACAACGCTGGAAACCGCTCGGTGATAAACCGGCGCTGCTGCTGAATATTGCCGAAGACAGCGAGACCGGCCGTCTGTTCGTTACCGATAATTCGAAAGCTAAAACCACGCTGGTACTGGATATCCATAGCGGCAAGGTACTGAAACAGCTCGATCTGGGCGGTTCGCTGGCGGTGAAATTTAACCCGAAACGCCACGAAATCTACCTTACCCAGCGTGAAGCGGGCAAAGTGCTGAGCCTCGATGCCACCAGCCTTGCGGTGAAGCAGAGCTGGGATCTGCCGCCGCATCCAAACAGCCTGCTGCTCTCTGCCGACGGCCAGACGCTGTTTGTCACTGTCAAACAGGCGTTTAACAAAGATCACTCTACCAACGGGCCGGACAGCGTCGTCCGTATCGCCCTTAACCAGTAATCAATCTGGCCCGGAAACGGGCCGTTTTTCCACACACTTCGATATGAGTCGATGATGAATAACAGCAAAACGATCCATCCTTCTTTGCGCAAGACGTTACTTGCGCTGGCCATTGGCGCAGCGGCGCACTCAGCGCAGGCCGCGACGACAAATGCCAACACCAGCCAGACGAAAGACGACACCATTGTGGTGCAGTCGACCACCAGCAGCGACTTCAAACCGGGCGGCGATGCGCTGGTTCCGGCGTATCTGGATGGTCAGGTCGCGTACGGCGGTCGCCTTGGGATGATGGGCGAACAGAAGGCGATGGATGTGCCGTTTAACGTGATCGGCTACACCTCGAAGTTAGTGCAGGATCAACAGGCGAAAACCATTGCCGATGTGGTCAGCAATGATGCGGGCGTGCAGGTTGGCCAGGGTTACGGCAACATGGCGGAAACTTACCGTATTCGCGGCTTCGAGCTGGATGGCGACGATATGCTGATGGGCGGCCTGGCCGGTATTGTGCCGCGCCAGGTGGTCGATACCCAGATGCTTGAGCGCGTGGAAGTGTTTAAAGGTGCCAATGCCCTGATGAATGGCGCGGCGTCCTCCGGCGTCGGCGGGATGATCAACCTCGAACCGAAACATGCCGATGATACGCCGTTGACGCGCGTCGGCGTCGATTACTCCTCGCGTTCGCAGCTTGGCGGTTCGCTGGACGTTGGCCGTCGCTATGGTGATAACAATCAGTTCGGCGTGCGTGTCAACCTGTTGCACCGCGAAGGCGAAGCCACCGTTGAGGATGACAACCGTCGTACTACGGCGGCGTCGATTGGCCTGGATTATCGCAGCGATCGCTTCCGCAGCTCGCTGGATCTCGGTTATCAGAAAAAGACCTTCCACGGTGGCTCGATGGGCGTGAACATCAGCGCAGTGGATTTTGTTCCAAAGGTCCCGAGCAACACCAAAAACTACAGCCAGCAGTGGGCGTACAGCAATATCGAAAACGAATTTGGCCTGGCGCGCGCGGAATATGATCTGACCGATATCTGGACGGCATATGCCGCATTTGGTGGTCAGCACTCGCATGAAGAGGGGATTTACGGCGCGCCAAAAGTGAATGATGAGCAGGGCGATGCGACGATTGGCCGCCTCGACACCAACCGCATCAGCGACTCCTGGAGCGGCATGGCTGGTGTGCGCGGTAACTTCGATACCGGCTTTGTGTCGCACAAAGTGAACGTGGGCTATTCGGCCAATATCAAGCGGGACAAGGTGGCGTGGCGTATGTCGGCCACGGCGGATAACCCGGCAGTGAACATCTATGATAACTCGTCGGTTGCGATGCCTGATTACAGCTACGTCGGCGGCAACTACAGCGATCCTCTGACCACTGGCCGCACCCGTTCACAGGGCTGGCTGCTGAGCGACACGCTGGGCGTTCTGAACGACACTGTGCTGTTCACGGCGGGCGCGCGTTACCAGAAAGTGTGGGTTCACAGCTACAGCAATGCGACGGGCGCAGAAGATGACACCGCACGCTTTATCCAGGATCGCTGGATGCCGACTTACGGCATCGTTTATAAGCCGTGGGAAGTGGTCTCCTTCTATGCGAACCATACCGAAGCGCTGCAACCGGGCAGCACCGCGCCGGAAGGCGCCGCTAACCAGTATCAGACCACCGGCATTGCGCACTCGAAACAGAATGAAGTTGGCGTGAAAACGGACTTTGGCCGCGTGGGCGGTACATTGTCGCTGTTTGAAATTAAGAAACCGACCGCCATTCAGAACAGCGATACCAATATCTATGCGCTGAATGGCGAGCAGCGTAACCGTGGAGTTGAGCTGAACCTGTTCGGTGAACCGATGCTTGGCCTGCGCCTGAACGGCAGCGCCACCTGGATCGATGCCGAGCTGACCAAAACCGAAGATGGTATTAATCAGGGGAACCGGCCTGTTGGCGTGGCGCGCTTCTATGGCGTGCTGGGCGCGGAATACGACATCAAACCGGTTGACGGCCTGACGGCGACGGCAAGAATCAACCATACCGGTTCGCAGTATGCGAATAACGCCAATACCAAAAAACTCGACAGCTATACCACGCTGGATCTGGGGGTGCGCTATCGTATGCACCTCAATCAGGATAAAAACGAGATGGTCTGGCGTGTCGGCGTGGATAACGTCACCAATGAGAAATACTGGGCCAGTGTCGAAGACAACGGCACCTATATCTATCAGGGTGATGCGCGTAAGTTGAAAGTCTCTATGAGCTACGACTTCTAAGCGCGCGTTTCGCAGGCGGGCGTCTTGCCCGCCTGTTTCAGGCTGTTCAGCACCGCTTTCATCCCGCGATTGACCACCTTATCTTGCCGCATCACCAGTGCCAGCGTGCGCTGTAACGGCGGCTGTAACGCCTGCATGCGCAACCCACGTCTATCCTCCTCAGCCTGCACGGCGACTTCAGGCACAAGGCTGTAACCGAGACCGGCGCGCACCATGCGTTTGATGGCTTCAATGCTGCCAAGCTCCATCACCGGCGTGACGGCGGCGGTTAACCAGCCGTCAATCAACTGGCGGGTACTGCTGCCGGACTCAAAGACAATCAGCGGTAAGGCCTGCAATAGCGCAGGCGTGGCATCGGGCAACGCAGGCGAATGGCTGGCGCTGATGGCGACAAAATCTTCATTAAACAGCGGTGAAATGGCGAGGTTGCGCCCGCTCGCGGGCAGCGTCACCAGGCCAATATCGATACGATTCTCTTCCACCGCGCGCACAATATCCGTGGTATTGCCGGTGCGTACGCCAACGGTCAGTAACGGAAAATCTTCGCGCAGTTGTTGCAGCACGGGTGGCAGCAGATGAATGCAGGTGGTTGCGCCAGTGCCGAGCGTGACGCTGCCGCTAATCTCCTGCTGATGCTTTGCGACAGATTGCACGGCGGCGCTGACCGCGTTTTCGATTTCCGCACAGTGGGCGAGAAAGGTTTTTCCCGCAGCGGTCGGTCGCAGGCTGCGCCCGGTGCGCTCAATCAGCCGCGTCTGGAGAGCCTGTTCAAGCTGGCGGATTTGCAGGCTGACCGCCGGTTGCGAAATACCCAGCACTTCTGCCGCAGCGGTAAAACTCCCCCGGGCGATCACCAGTTTGTAGGTCGCCAACTGGTCGAGGCTAAATTGCGCCATGGCAAAGTTTTCCTTATCGCGGTTATAAGCGCCGCCCGGTGCCTGTTTTGCCGCGCGGCAGATAACCTGTGCGAAAGCGGGAACAGAGGACGGATGATGGAAATTATTGAGGCAGAAGAACAACATCTGCGCGCGATTACACAGATATATGCTTACCACGTGACGCAGGGGAACGCCACTTTTGAGACCGAAGCGCCGGATATCGACGAGATGCGCGCAAGGCTTAAGAAAATCCGCCTTGCCGGGTTGCCGTGGTTTGTGGCCGTGCAGGATGGAGAGGTTCGGGGATATTGCTATCTCTCCCGCTACCGCGAGCGCCGCGCTTACCGGTATACGCTGGAGGATTCCATCTACGTTGATGAGACGTTTCGTCGCCAGGGCGCAGGCAAAGCGCTGCTCGCCCGCGCGGTGGCATGGGCTGAAACGCAGGGCTACCGGCAACTGATTGCCAACGTCGGCAACAGCGAAAACGAAGGTTCGTTACGGCTGCACAGCCGCGCCGGATTTATGGTGATCGGCACGCTCAAAAGCGTGGGGATGAAGCACGGGCGCTGGCTGGATACCGTGCTGATGCAGCGCCCGTTGGGGGAAGGAGATTTCACATTGCCACAGGCCAGCTAAGTGCAGCGGGTTATGCCAGCTCCTGCTGCGTGACGAGGCTTTCAAACCAGTTCAGTTCCGCCATTTTGCCGCTATACCACTGCTCGCAGAACGCGCTGCCGAGATGCTCTGCCAGATAGCTATTCTGGCGAAACATCTCCAGCGCCGGTTGCTGAAACAGCGGTAATGTCGGTGCGGTGTGGGTGAAATTCGCCAGCGTATCGTCATCGACTCGCTCCAGACCGTACAGGATGCCGCTGAGGATGGTGGCCATCACCAGATAGGGGTTGGAATCTGCGCCTGCGAGGCGATATTCGATGCGCCGGTTACGGGCGTCGGAACAGGGAATACGCAAGGCGGCGTTGCGTTTGTTGTAACCCCATGAATGAAAGAGCGGTTCGCTGAGGTTCTTGCGTAAACGGCGGAATCCGTTAACCCCTGGCGCCATAATTGCCACTGACGCTGGCATCAGTTCCAGCATCCCGGCCAGCGAGAGGCGCACCATGTCGTTGAGTTCTTCTGCGGGACAGGCGAAAACATTTTCACCGTGAATGTCATTGAGGCTGATATGAAAATGCAGGCCGTTACCCGCCAGCCCGGAGAAGGGCTTAGCCATAAAGTTGGCCTGAAAGCCAAATTTCCCGGCCACCGTACCGGTGAGCCGACGCAGCGCCAGGATCTGTTCGCAGGCTTCCACGACATGATGCGAGTGGGGCATATTCAGTTCGAATTGTCCGGCCTCGGCTTCACTCACCACGCCGGAGAGCGGAAGCCGCTGCGCTGCCGCCAGGCTTTCCAGCTCCTCGATAACCGCTGAGTAGGTAGAGGGCACCGCCATATGAAAACAGCCCTGCGGGCGGGTTTTTGGCGCGGCGGGATCAACAAGGTAAAACTCAATTTCGGGGGCGACGACCGGATAGAGACCGTGGTAATGAAACTGGCGCACTACATTTTGCAGGATCGCCGCTGGTTCCAGCGCATAAGGCCGGTTGTTTTCATCAAGCATGGTTAACAACAGCTGAGCATTATGCTGCGGATCGTGGGCGCCGGGGCGCAGTGTGCCGGGAACAGGCAGGCATAAATTATCCGGTTCTTCGTTAATCAGCGTATCGGATGAGATTATTTTCCCTTCGCGATCCATGGCGTAAACAGACTGCGGGAAATAACATCCTTTGATTATGGAAAATAAATTATCCACGGAGACTCTTTTTCCCCTGAATATGCCATGCGTATCGTTCAGATAAATATCCACATGCTTTGTTTCAGGGTAATGGTTCAGGTAGTCTTTTATTTCGTCAGTAAGCGTTTCCTGCAATTGCTTGATTTTGATATCACTTTCTGTTCCATCAGATGGAATTGACAGCGCCGGAATGGGCATGGAAGTAAACAGCGTGCGGATATTTTTCAGCAGTGGAATAGTCATCAACGAGTTCATGGTGTTCTTTCTGTCAGGCCTTGCGGCGATGAACTCAGCATAAAAGAGCCATTTTTATTTTGATATAAACGCCGCGTAAAAAGGAAATGCGAGGCAGTAAAAATACTATAAAAACAGTGTCGTTAAAGCGTGGCCGACATAATACGCAGCGGCGATAAAAAAACAGAATGCTGCAAAAAATAGCCGCAGATAGCGTCACTGTTCGCCGTTTTATGTAAGTTCTCACAACAATTCGACAGCAGATCGGTTACACTCGCCGCACAGAAAAGCCACATGACAGGAGGTGTCTATGCTGGAAAAACTACGTACCCGCGAGGGGAAAAAATTTATCACGGCGGTGGTGATTGTGTTTTGTATTGCCGTCAGCGTGATCTCGAAAGCCGCCTTCGAGGGCGTGGAAGAGCAGTACAATCTGCCGATGGAAACGTGGACCACCTCGATGTTTATCATCCAGGGCGCATGGGTGGCGATTTACAGCCTGATGTTTACCATTATTGGCTCGCTGCCCTTCGGGTTTTATTTCCTCGGCCCGAAAGACGACAAAGGCTAACGCTTCCTGCCCTGGCGCGTGCCGGGGCGCTCTCCTGTTGCAAAAATTCCTCTGCTAAGACCACAGCATAAACTGCTGCATTAAACGGCAAGCTCCGTGGGTTAACCGTCGCTACAACATCCCGCCCTCTCATACCGCTGATTATGATTTTGCGCGCGCGTTTTTACACCTGCGTAACCTCGCTGTTAACAATTAAAGATCAAAAAATGTACGCCGATAGAGCAGGTATCAGGGAGCATGTGATGAAAGGAATATTGATGTAGCAGGTTTATACCAGGAGAGCTGTAATGGCCAGACAACTCGTGAGTAAAAAAATGAGTACCCGTGCGCAAATGCTGCTGACGGGTGCTATCACCATCACCCTCGGATTTGTGGTAACGATTGGGGTGCTGAGCTGGCAATCCAGTAATGCGCAAAAAAGTCTCGCCGAACACTATCTCCAGCAGATCGCTCAAAACGAAGCGCTGAAAATCCAGCAGCAACTCAGTTACGCCCGCGATGTGGCGCATAACCTCGGACATAGTCTGATTGCCCTGCCGCAGGGCGGCGTCACCGATCGTAAAGTGGTGGACAAGATCATGGAATCCACCTTGCGCGATAACCCGGATTACCTCTCTATTTCGGTCATTTTTGAAGAAAATGCCTATGACGGGCGCGATGCGGAATTCACCGACAAGCCCGATCAGGCACCAAAAGGGCGTTATGCCTTCTTTGTCGATCGCGATCAGTCCGGCAGCTACAAAATGCATCCGCTGCTCTCTTATCTGACGCCGGGCCAGGGCGACTACTATCTGCTGCCGCAGAAAAGCCAGAAAGATACGCTGATTGAACCCTACAGCTATGCCTATAACGGTGTGCCGACGCTGCTGACCTCGGTGGCGGCGCCGATTGTCAGCGACGGCAAATTGCACGGCGTGGTGACATCCGATATTTCGCTGGCGTCGTTGCAGCAGAAAGTGAATCAGATCAAACCGTGGGCGGGCGGCGGCTACGCGGTGCTGCTTTCGACTGCCGGAAAAGTGATTTCTTACCCGGATAAAAACCTGACCAGCAAACCGTATCCCGGTAAAACGGACAACTTCAGCAGCAGCGTGGTGGAGCAGGACGATCCGATCCTCGGTGAGAAAGGCCTGATTACCTGGCAGCCAATTACCATCGGCAACAGCAGCGATAGCTGGTATCTCGGCGTTGTCGCGCCGGTGAGCCAGGTGATGGCGGCGGCGAATCGCCAGCTACTCAGCGCCATTATTCTTGGTGTGATCAGCATCCTGCTGGTCAGTGCGCTGCTGGGGATTCTCTTCAGCCGCAAAGTGCTGAAGCCGATTGGCGGCGAGCCGCTTGAAGGCGCGACCATTGCACTCTCCGTGGCGGATGGCAAGCTGGATAACGCTATCCATGTTAAACAGGGCGATCGCAGTAGCCTGTTCTATGCGCTGCACACCATGCAGGCGCAGTTGCGGCAGATTGTCGGCCAGATAAAAGAGGCCAGCGATTCCGTGCGCCAGGGCGCCGGGGAGATTGTCAGCGGTAATATCAACCTCTCGTCGCGCACCGAGCAGCAAGCGTCGGCGCTGGAGCAAACGGCCGCCAGCATGGAACAGTTCAGCGCGACGGTGAAACATAACGCGGAAAACGCACACCAGGCGACGGTACTGACGGCGAATGCCACCCAGATCGCCAGCCGTGGCGAGAAGCTGGTTAGCCAGGTGGTATCTACCATGGCGCAGATTGATGACAGCGCGCGCAAGATCGGCGATATCACCGCCATCATTAACAGCATTGCTTTCCAGACCAATATTCTGGCGCTGAACGCAGCGGTAGAAGCGGCGCGGGCGGGCGAGCAGGGGCGCGGTTTTGCGGTAGTGGCCTCAGAAGTGCGCAACCTGGCGCAGCGCAGCGCCAACGCCGTGAAAGAGATTGGCGCGCTGATTGAAGAGTCCGGCAAGCGGGTGGAAACCGGCGTTCAACTGGTCAACGACGCCGGGAAAACCATGCAGGAGATGACGCAAGCGGTGAACTCGGTACAGTCGATCATTACCGAGATCGTCAGTGCATCGGATGAGCAGGCCAAGGGTATCGGCCAGGTGACCATCGCGGTGAACGAGATGGACGGCGTAACGCAACAGAACGCCTCGCTGGTGCAGCAGATGGCCGCTGCCGCCACCTCGCTTGAGGATCAGGCGCAGCAGCTTGCGCAAAGCGTGCAGCAATTCCGGCTGGAAGCGTAACGCCGCAGGTCGCGCTATTCGGCGACCAGTTCGATGCGGTTGCCGTCCGGATCGAGGATCACCGCTTCATAAAAACCATCGCCAGTCCATCTTGCCGGGCTGGCGAGTTTATCCTGCTGGCGCGCTTTTTCTGCCATCGCATCCACGGTTTCGACGCGGCCAACGGTAATGGCGATATGCGCCCAGCCGACAAATTCCGGGTTTGCTGGCGCATCGGCCAGTTCCGGCAGCGTCATCAGCTCAATCGTCGGGCCATCTTTTAGCGAGATAAAGTACGAGGCGAATCCCGCGCGATTTTTACTGACATATTTTTCATTACTGCTGGCGGAAAAAAAGTCGCGCCAGAACGTTTGCTGAGCGTCGAGGTTACGCGTCCAGAGCGCGACGTGGGCAATTTTCATTGTTATCTCCTTGAAGGGGTGTAGGGGTAAGCATTGATGATATGACGACTCGCGTTGTTTATCCTTCCTCTCTTTTCCATTTCTTGCCAGCCCTGACCTGAGATGTTAAAAGGTGCCCCTTTATAAAACCAGAAAGGGGAAGGACGTGAAAAACGCGTCACAGGCAGCGGGTAACGTAACCGATGCCGGGCCGGAAACAGGGCCGACACTACAACGGGGATTAAAAAACCGTCATATTCAGTTAATTGCGCTGGGCGGCGCGATTGGTACCGGGTTGTTCCTTGGTATCGGCCCGGCGATTCAGATGGCCGGGCCTGCCGTGCTGCTGGGTTACGGTATCGCCGGGATTATCGCTTTCCTGATCATGCGCCAGCTTGGTGAAATGGTGGTGGAAGAGCCGGTTTCCGGTTCGTTTTCGCACTTTGCCTATAAATACTGGGGACCGTTTGCCGGTTTTCTCTCTGGCTGGAACTACTGGGCAATGTTTGTGCTGGTGGGCATGGCCGAGCTGACCGCCGCCGGGATCTATATGCAGTACTGGTTCCCGCAGGTGCCGACCTGGATCTGGGCCGCCGCGTTCTTTGTCATTATCAACGCCGTCAACCTGGTGAATGTGCGTCTGTATGGCGAGACCGAGTTCTGGTTTGCGCTGATCAAAGTGGTCGCCATCATCGGTATGATCGCTTTTGGCCTGTGGATGCTGTTTACCGGCCACGGCGGCGAACGCGCCAGCTTCGATAACCTCTGGCGTTATAACGGCTTTTTCGCCACCGGCTGGCATGGGCTTATTCTCGCGCTGGCGGTGATTATGTTCTCTTTCGGCGGTCTGGAACTGATTGGTATCACCGCCGCCGAGGCCAGCGAGCCGCACACCACCATTCCGAAAGCGGTGAATCAGGTGGTGTACCGCATTTTGCTGTTCTATATCGGTTCGCTGGTCGTGCTGTTGGCGCTTTATCCGTGGATTGATGTCAAAGCGAACAGCAGCCCTTTTGTGATGATTTTTCACGATCTGGACAGTAATCTGGTCGCTTCTGCGCTGAACTTCGTTATCCTGGTGGCTTCTCTGTCGGTGTATAACAGCGGAGTTTACTCCAACAGCCGTATGCTGTTCGGCCTCTCTGTGCAGGGTAACGCGCCCGCGTTTCTGACCCGCGTCAGCCGTCGCGGCGTGCCGATCAACTCGCTGTTTCTCTCGGCGGCTATCACCTCGCTGGTGGTGCTGGTGAACTATCTGCTGCCGCAAAAAGCGTTCGGCATGCTGATGGCGCTGGTGGTGGCGACCTTGCTGCTAAACTGGATCATGATTTCGCTGGCGCACCTGAAGTTTCGCGCCGCGATGCGCCGTAAGGGGCGCGATCCGCAGTTCAGAGCGCTGCTCTTCCCGGCGGGCAACTATCTGTGCATCGGTTTTATGCTGATGATCCTCGTGTTGATGTACACCATGGACGATATGCGCCTGTCAGCCGTACTGCTGCCAGCGTGGATCGCATTCCTGTTCTTGGCTTTCAAGCTGCTGCGTCGCGCACCGCAGCGCGCGTAATCCCGCTCTCTTCCCGCCGGATTCGGCGGGAATTTCCACGATTGCCCGCGAGTTTGCTGACTTCCATTGATTACACTGACGTAATATCAGAAAGCGTAATGATGGACTGACGTGATATTTCCCGCGCCAGCGCCTGCTATTTCAGGCATGATAACGAGAAATTTCGCCAGCCGTCCGCGCTGGCTTTTTTATTGTTCTGGAGCTGACATGACCCGGCAACGACAAGCCGACCTCTTCCTCGTTCTGACCACCATGATTGCCGCCTGCGGCTGGATTTTCTCCCGCGAGGCGATTTCTGGTATGCCGGTCTTCGCCTTTCTCGGGCTGCGTTTTTTCGGCGCCGCGCTGGTGCTGCTGCCGTTTTGTCGTGGGCAGCGTATTCCGTGGGAAAAAATGCGCCAGGTGGTGATTAGCGGCCTGTGGATGGCGCTTAATCTGTGTCTGTGGATCTGGTCGGTATCGACCACGGCGTCGCTGGGCGAGGGGGCATTTATCATGAGCCTGTCGATGCTGTTTGTGCCGCTGGTTGCCTGGGGAATGATGCGCACCCGACCGGCGCGCGCGTACTGGGAGTGCCTGCCGGTGGCGATTATCGGCCTCGGGCTGTTAAGCCTGCATATGCCGATTACGTTTCATGCCAGCCAGGGCTGGTTCCTGCTGACGGCGTTCGTGCAATCGATCTACTTTTGCTATACCAGCCGCTGTGCGCGGGAAGTGCCGCTGCTGCCGTTGACCGCGGTGCAACTGGCGATTACCGGTATCGCCGGTTTAGCGATTTCGGCGTTGTTTGAATCATGGACGCAGCCGTTCACCGCCACCACCGCAGGCTGGCTGGCGGCCAGCATCCTGATAGCCACCAGTTTGCGCTTTGGCCTGCAATTGCAGGGGCAGAAATATGCCGCCGTTGCCAGCGCCGCCATTATTATGGTGCTGGAGCCGCTATTGACGGTGATTGCCGCCTCCCTCTGGTACGGCGAACGTCTGCCGCTGCAAAAAATTATCGGCGGAGTGCTGATCCTGCTTGCACAGATCTGGTTCCGCTGGCGTATGGTGTCGCGCCTGCCATCAAAGGCGTAACGTTCCTGCCAGCACCGTATGTGCCGCGCCGCTCATCTGCACGCGGCCATCGTCGGTGCAGTGAAGCGCCAGCACGCCGCCGCGCCGTGATGCCTGGTAAGCGGTAAGCGAGCGCTTACCCAGTCGCTCGGACCAGTAGGCTGCCAGCGCACAGTGCGCCGAGCCGGTGACCGGATCTTCATTGACGCCAACCCACGGTGCAAAATAGCGCGACAGCACATCATATTCCCCATCACCTGGCGCGGTAACGGCCACACCGCGTCCCGGTAATGCGCTCAGGGCCTGGAAGTCGGGCTGCAATGCCTGCACGATCTGCGCATCCTCAACCACCACCAGCTGTTTTGGGCCAAACTGGCCGTAATCTCGCACTTGCGCGCTCTCCAGCCCCAGCGCATCAAGTAATGCGGGCGGCACCGCGCTGTGCAGTTGCGGGGTGAGTAACGGGAAATCGAGCTGGATACTCGCTGCGCCGAGCGTGGCGGATAGCGGGCCAGAGAGTGTCTGAAACGTGATCGTATCACCCACTTGCAGCAGCCCGGTCTGGCGTAGGATATGTGCCGTCGCCAACGTACCGTGGCCGCACAAATCCACTTCAGCCTGCGGAGTGAACCAGCGCAGGTTGTTATCGGCAAGATTGAGAAACGCGGTTTCCGACACCGCCATCTCATCGGCAATCTGCTGCATTAACCCGCTTTCCAGCCCGTGCGGCGTGATGCATACGCCCGCCGGGTTGCCAGAAAAAGGGCGCGCACTGAACGCGTCCACCTGATAAATATCGAGTTCCACCGCTTCGCTCCCTTCGTAACAAAGTGATAACACTACCCCTGTTTCGCGACAACGGATAGCGTTCTTTAACTGGCCGGACAACGGTGAGCCAGTTGCTGGCGCGCGCTGACTGCCGCTGCTGCCAGTACCAGCATCATGACCACTTCTGTCACCAGAAAGCCGCTCAGCGCGGTGCTGTAATTGCCGTTTGACTGACCGACCAGATAGAGAAATACGCTGCCAAGCGCGGCCGGGCCGAGACCCAGTGTCGACTGTTGCAGCGTGCTGAGCAGCGCGCTGCCAGCACCTGCATCCTGCGTGGTGATATCCCGCATTCCGATGCGGTAAAAGCTGTTCACAATCAGCGCCTGGCCGTAGCCAATGAGCGCAGTGGAAGGCGCCAGTGCCAGCACGCCGACCATCCGCCCGGAGAGCTGCAACGTGGCAATCAGCGCCAGCAGGCCGCTCACCTGGATGACCAGCCCGGTCAGTAAAATCGTACGCATGCTGTAACGGGCAATCAGTTTCGGCGCATACCAGGCGGAGACAAAATAGGCGATACCGAGCGCCACAAAGCTATTGCCGGACTGGTACGGCGTCATTCCCATACCCGCCTGCAACGTTAGCGCCATGCAGAACATAAAGCCGGACCAGGCAGTGAAAAACAGCAGCGCAATCAGCAGACCAAAACGAACGCTGTGCAGCTTAAGCAGATGCGGCGGCACCAGCGGAATCAGACCGGCGCGCTGTTGTTGCAAGGCGCTGGTACGCATCCACAGAGCCAGCGGGAACAGCGCCAGCAGCGCGGCCTGCGTTGGCCACGGCCAGTGCAGATCCGGGCCAAGCGCCAGCGGGAACAGCAGACAGCAGAGGATTAGCGCCAGCGCGAAAGTGCCCTGCCAGTCAATACGTGTCCGGGTGTCGTTGCGCGTCTCCGGCAGGTAGCGGTTCAGCGCCAGTATCAGCAGACAAATCGGTACGTTGATAAAGAAGGCGTTGCGCCAGCCCAGCCCGGCGATATCTGCCGATACCAGCCAGCCGCCGCACATCTGGCCAATAATGAATGACACGCCGCCAATACCGCCATACAGACTAATGGCGCGGGCATGCGCGGTGCCTTTTAACGTGACATGCAATGTGGCGAGAATTTGCGGCACGATCAGCGCCGCGCCGATGCCCTGCAACGTGCGGGCGGCCAACAGAGCGGAGACAGAGTTTGCCAGGCCGCACAGCAGCGAGGCGAGGCCGAAGAGCGCTACGCCCGCTAAAAACAGGCGCTTGCGGCCAAAGTTATCGCCCAGCTTGCTGCCCATCGCCAGACAGACGGCAAATGCCACGCCGTACAGGGCGACGATCAACGCCAGTTGCGTGGCGCTGGTGTGCAACGATTGGGTGATAGAATCGAGCGCAACGTTGGTGATTGAAGTATCTATCTGGGGCAGCATCTGCCCGGTCAGCAGAAGGATCAGGCCTGCCCGGCCTGGTGAAACAGCAGACGTTTTCATGGTGACTCCATTGCGTCATTCATCAGATAGACGTAGCATCACCGATTAGAAAAACGGGTACCAGTTCTTGCGTATACTGGTATTGGCACTACCATGCTGGAGAGTGTGATGACGCTGATAAGCGATCGAATGATGGATGTGACCATCCAGGATGAAAACCGCAAACAGCTCGGCGCATTTTTACGCGCCCGCCGGGAGAGTCTCGATCCGCAGCGTCTGGGGCTGCCGCGCAGTGGCCGGCGGCGCACGCCGGGGCTGCGGCGTGAAGAAGTGGCGCTGCTGGCTGATGTTGGCGTCACTTGGTATACCTGGCTGGAGCAGGGACGGGATGTGAACCCTTCGTCAGCGGTTTTACAGGCCATTGCCAGCGCGTTGCAGTGTTCTCCCACTGAAACGCGGCACCTGTTTTTACTCGCCGGATTAGCGCCTGCCGAAACGCTGAATGTGCCGCAATGCGAGGGAATTAGTGAGGGCACACGCCGTCTGCTGGATAGCCTGCTGCCGCAACCGGCCAGTATTCAGAAACCTAATTTTGATATTGTGGCGTGGAATGTCGCTTTTGAACGCCTGATGGGGATTAAATTCGGTGAAATCCCCGAAGATGAGCGTAATTGCATCTACCTTTATCTCACGCATCCGCAGTGGCGCAACCGTCTTGGCAGCGATGACAGCATATTGCAGACATTTGTGGCCTATTTTCGTGCGGCGATGGCGGAGCACCGTGGCGATCCGTTATGGGAAGCGAAGCTGGCGCGTTTTTGCGCGGCATCGACCGAATTTGCCACGCTGTGGCGGAAATATCTGGATGTGCGCGGCGTGGAAAACAAGCTGAAGCTGTTTACCCATCCGCAACTGGGAGAGTTTACCTTACAGCAAATGTACTGGTACTCAGCGCCGCGTAACGGTTCGCGGCTGCTGGTTTATCTGCCGGTGGATGCAGCGGGCGAGCGGGCGCTTAACTGGCTGGCTGAGAACGCGTAGGGCGCAGGCGCTGCTGCTGTTTACGCGAAAGGCCATCCACCACCCGATCCCACGACGCCTGAATCAGCGAGGCAAGCAGCGATTCGTCGATCTCTTCCCCCGCATAGACGGAAATCCAGTGCTTTTTGTTCATGTGATATCCCGGTTCAATACTGGGGTAGATTTGCTGGTTGAGCAGGGCGGTTTGCGGCTCTGCTTTCAGGTTTACCATTGGCCTGCCATGGGCGGTGGCAGTCAGCATAAAAATTTTGCCACACACTTTGAACACATCATATTCCGGGCCAAACGGCCAGCAGTGCTCGGTAAACGGCATCTCAAGCGCAATACGGTGCGCGCAGGCCTGCAATGTTTTACTGTCCATCTATCCCCTCAGCGGTCAGTGCGCGCCACATCGCTTCAAAACCGAGGCGTTTGATCTCTTTGGCGCGGGAGGGATCGCGGCTGGCAAAGGTAATGGTGGTATCCGCCAGCGTCAGGAAAATGGCATCGCCAAAAGGCGCGAATTCGCCGTCGAGAAAAATCGGCAATACCGAGCGGTGGCAGAGCTCGTGCAGCTCCGGAAAGATATCGGTAACCTGCTGGCGGGTTTCCGGGCGCAGTTTTTCGCTGACGGAAATTTGCCGCACCGCACAGTGGCCGTTGGGATGACGAATTCCCCAGTCGATATAGCTGTCCCAGACCGAATGCGTATGCACTTTCGGATCGTTGATGGAGCGATCGAGATTCTCCAGCATGGTGCCGCACAAGTCAGTTTTCAGATGCAGGTAAAGTGCATTCAGCAGGTCGTCTTTGGTGGCGAAGTAGCGAAACAGCGTCCCTTCCGCAACTCCCGCATTGCGGGCTATTAAGGCGGTGGAAGCGGCGATCCCGGACTGCGCGATGGCTTCGGTTGCTGCTTCCAGTAACGCTTGCTTTTTGTCTTCACTCTTTGGACGAGCCACTACATTTTTCCTCACACGTTATAAAAACCACGATTGAAACATGCCCACCAGGAGGCTGCAACGTCGAATGTCAAAGAAAGAAAATGATCTTGACGGTTTGCTGTTGCTTTCTATAATGAGTGCTTACTCACTCATAATCAAGTTTAGTTCATATCGTCTCTACGGACTGGAGCGATTTCTTCGGGTCAGGATATGAAGCGTCTCATTTTCAGCGTGGTCATGGTTATGCTCGTTGCGTCCGCCGCCAGTTTACCCTTTGTTTTAAATGCAGGATTTGGCAAAGCGCCGCAAGGCGAACAGCTTACGGAAGTTGAAAAATCACCCCATTACCGTGACGGCAAATTTCAAAATACGCTGCCGACGCCAGGTTTTACCGGCAAGAAAAATATGCTGGCCGCGTGGTGGGATTTTCTGGTCACCAAACGGGAAAATGTCCGTCCTCAGCAACCGCTGCCAATGGTGCAAACGGATCTCGCCAGCCTGCCTGTGGAACAGGACACGCTGGTATGGATGGGGCACTCTTCGTGGTACCTGCAACTGGCGGGCAAACGCATCCTGATCGATCCAGTGCTGAGCGACTACGTCGCGCCGTTTTCATTTCTCAATAAAGCGTTTGCCGGGAATGAGGCATGGACAGCGCAGAGCCTGCCGGAGATCGATCTGCTGATCATTTCTCACGATCACTATGACCATCTGGATTACGCCACCATCAAAGCGCTGATGCCGAAAATCAAACGGGTCGTGACGCCGCTGGGCGTCGGTTCGCACCTGCGTTACTGGGGCATGAATTCGCAGATTATTCATGAAGCGGACTGGCAGCAGAAGGTGGCGATCAGCGATGAACTGACGGTACATGTGCTGCCGGCGCGCCATTTTTCCGGGCGCGGCCTGAAACGTAACCAGACGCTGTGGGCCAGTTTTATGTTCGTCACCGACCAGCGCAAGGTCTATTACAGCGGCGATACCGGCTATGGCCCGCATTTTAAAGCCATCGGTGAGCAGTTTGGCCCGGTGGACATCGCCATCATGGAAAACGGTCAGTATGACGAAGACTGGAAGTACATCCACATGATGCCGGAACAGGCCGCGCAGGCGGCGGAAGAGATTAATGCACGCGCGGTTCTGCCGGGCCACGCGGGGCGTTTTGTGTTGGCAAAACACACATGGGACGATCCGTACAAACGGCTGGCGGCAGCAAGTCGGGGCAAAAGTTTTCGTTTACTAACACCGATGCTGGGCGAACCGGTTCTTGCGGCTAACGATGCGCAGGAATTCCGTGCCTGGTGGGAATAAACCCGTTTATTAATCGAAGAGCAGAGGGGGAGCGCAGTATGACTATTTCCGCTCAGGTTATCGACACTATCGTCGAGTGGATCGACGACAATCTCCATCAACCGTTACGTATTGATGATATTGCAGCGCACGCGGGCTATTCCAAATGGCACCTGCAACGCCTCTTCATGCAGTACAAAGGGGAGAGTCTTGGACGTTATATTCGTGAGCGTAAACTGGCGCTTGCCGCGCAGGATTTACGCAATACCGATCAGAAGGTTTACGATATCTGCCTGAAGTACGGCTTTGATTCGCAACAAACCTTCACACGTACCTTTACCCGCACGTTTAATCAGCCGCCGGGTGCGTATCGTCGGGAAAATCACCCACATACGCATTAAACGCACAAACTAAAAACCGGCCATCAAGGCCGGTTTTTTTACTCATCGATCGTCTGCGTTATACCGAGACGCTGTAAGAACCCACAGATCCCTTCACGGGCGAGTAATACCGCCAACAGCTTCTGTTCTTCGGGCGTCATGTTCTGTAAAACTTTGACAATCTCCCGCAGCGAACTATTTTCACTCGCATAGGATGGTGCCGGCTCTGCGATAGAGTAAGGAGAATGGCGCTGGCGCATGGAAGGCGTTTTCATCACGAAATTCCGCACTTCTTTGGTGATGTGAATCAGCCTTGCCCGACCACCTTTGATACCGGGGAGCGCTTCCGTTTGCCAGCCTTGTTCACGGATCCAGCGATTAACGGTTTGTCTGGCAACACCGAGAAAATCGGCTAGCTCTTCAGTCGTCATTTTGTTAGCGAGTTTCATCATTTTATTTCTGATTGCGGATGCCAAGACGTTGCAATAACCCGGTTATGCCGTCACGTAAGAGTAGAGAGGTGAGCTGCTTTTGCTCGGCGTCGGTCATCTCTTTCGCCAACGAAATAAGCAAAGCTTCAAGTGAGTTGTTGCTGATAGTACGCATCGCAGGGGCTGGCTCTTCGCTACGCTGTGCGCTGCGAATAAAGGCGCGGACTTGCTCATTCACATGCACCAGCCGGGCTTTTCCTCCTTGCACTCCGGGTTTTGGTGAGGTGATCCAGCCTTCTTTGCGCACCCATTTATTGATGGTTTGCCGGCTGTACCCGGTAAGACTGGCTAACTCTTCTGGTGTCATTCGTTCCTTGAGCATGTAATTTCCCGAATGGTTGTAAGGGTAATTAGTGGCTTATGTTATAGCACCATTTTACGGGAAAATGTGACACGTTTAACTACTGACTGCGAGGAGCTACGCAATGTCCTTAATTTGCATGCTTTTTCAGCGATTGGTTGACGCGGTACGATTTTGCCGTTGACACCTGGCAAGGGAATTCATATTATGCCGCCCGTCAACACGACACGTTTTACGCAATGGGGCTATAGCTCAGCTGGGAGAGCGCTTGCATGGCATGCAAGAGGTCAGCGGTTCGATCCCGCTTAGCTCCACCAAATTCCGAACCCAACGGAGTTGGTGCGTAAAGACAAATTGTGGGGCTATAGCTCAGCTGGGAGAGCGCTTGCATGGCATGCAAGAGGTCAGCGGTTCGATCCCGCTTAGCTCCACCAAAATTTCAAACCCTCGCGTTTACGCGGGGGTTTTTGCTTTTCTGGCTTCCAATTTGTCAATTTATTACAGCAAAAACTGGAAAAGTAGTAGTCCGGTAAAGCCGCAGTAATGAAAGCTATTCGACGGTCTGATAACTTGATTCATGTAATGAATAAACCTATTATTCTGGCTATTCTATTCTTCTGCCGGGATCATTTAATTAACTTTGATGACATATGAAAAATACAGTTGTATAAGAAAATTTCTGCTCGCGTTAATTTTATGCCTGGTAGCGCTTTCTGTTTCTCGTTTTATTTCACCGCGCGCAGTTGTCGATTCCTCTACGCTATTTCTGGCATGGCTACCATTAAGCGTAATGCTGGCGATTATTTTTTTATTCGGCCGTCATGGAATAATTCCAATAATCATTAGCTTTGCCGTAGTGAATGAGAGCACATTTCATCTCCCGTATACGGAAGCGGCGGTATTGTTATTCTGCCAGTTATTCCCGGTATTTGCAGTCTGCGCTATTGTGCGCTGGCGGCTTGGCGCGCGCTGGCGTCACGGTATGCCAAATAGAGACATAGCGGTACGCGTGGTGTGGATGGGATTTGTTGCGCCTGTTGGCATTAAGGCGTCAATGTATATTGCCGGAGCCTGGTTTAACTATCCGATTAATATCTCGAATTTTTTCGGTTCCGGAGCAATCATTTTCTCCATAATTGATATACAAAGTCTGATTTGCGCAGCGCTCATTTTTACCATGATTATCTATTATCCGTTACGGATGATAATCAATCCGCGTTTTGCCCGAACATTCTGGTATCGCAATCGTCAGCCTTTTTTATCAGCTAAAAACCGATTATTTATGCTGGGCTGGCTGGGGGCGTTAGTTACGACCGTTATTATATTGTGCTCACCTTTTAAAACCGACTATATTGCCGGATATTTAGTACCGATTATTTTCATCCTTTTTACGCTGGGGATCAGCAGGTTAAGTTATTCATTTATTACACTTAGCTGGTCTGTTTCGGCGTTTATGCTGCTGGCTTATAACAATAACTTCCTGCAGGGGGTAAATTCCGACTACTCGCTGGCGTTTGTCATGTCAGTGTTGATCAGCTTTACCATTTGCATGTTGTATATGACGCAGGTTTTTCACCGCAATGAGTGGCTGAAAAGACGCTGGCAGTTACAGGCAATGAGCGATCCGCTGACCGGTCTGCCAAATCTTCGCGCGCTGGAAAAACAGATGGAACAACAGCCCAACGGCGTGGTGTGTTGTCTGCACATGAAGAATATGGAGTTTCTCAGCAAGCATTTCGGCATGATGATGCGGGTGCATGTGAAGCGCTGCGTTACCCGGCAGCTACAATCCCTGTTGCAGGAAGGCGAGCGTTTTTTCCAGTTGCCAGGCTGTGAACTGTTGCTGCTGTTAAACGGGCCGGAAACGGCGGCACGCTTACAGCATATGACCGATTATCTGAACAGTCGTCGCATCTTCTGGAACAACGTCGGCCTTGATATCGAATTTGGCGCCTCCTGGGGGGAGCTGCACGCGTACGGCGAAGCGCTGCATCAGACGCTGGGGCAATTGAGCTGGCTGGCAGAGGAGGCCAGCGTCGGGCATCAGGTACTGGCTCTTACCAACAGTTTACAGGCGGTAGCTGACCAGACGACGGACCGTGTTTTGCTGCTTAATAAGGTTAAACGCGCGCTGGATGAAAATGGCATTCAGCTTTATGGCCAGCCGATTGTTGATGCGCAAGGGAAGGGATATCAGGAAATTCTCACCCGGCTTATCAGCGAGGGTGAAATCATTACGCCGGATCAATTTATCCCGGTTATCGCGCAGTTCAACCTGGGAACACGCTTCGATATGCTGGTGGTTGAACGCCTGTTGCAATGGATGCAGCAGCATCCGCAAAACAACCAGTCTGCGCGTTTTTCAGTGAATCTGATGCCAATGACGCTGATGCAAAAAGCGTTTGCTCCGCAATTTCTGGCACTGTTTGAGCGCTATGCGATAGCGCCGCAGGCGGTGATTATTGAGATCACCGAAGAGCAGGCTTTTTCTAACTCTGAGGTGAGCATTCTTAACATCCTGCAATTGCGCCAGGCGGGATTCAAAATTGCTATTGACGATTTCGGTACCGGTTATGCCAACTTTGAGCGCCTGAAACGGCTACAAGCGGATATCATCAAAATCGATGGCTGTTTCGTACGGGATATTCTTCAGGATCAGCAAGATGTGATGATTGTGAAAGCCATTTGCGAGTTGGCGAAAGCGAAATCGCTTACCGTTGTGGCAGAGTATGTGGAAAACGAAGCGCAACGCGAACTGCTGCTGGAAGCGGGAGTGGATTATCTGCAAGGATATTTGTTTGGCAAGCCGCAACCGCTGGCTGATGGCGAATAAAAAACCGGGGAATTCCCCGGTTTTTTTGTCGCTTGTGTCGCTATCAGATCACCAGCGCGGCGATGGCGGCAGAGAGCACGCTGACCAGCGTCGAGCCGTACACCAGCTTCAGACCAAAGCGGGAAACGACGTTGCCTTGCTCTTCATTCAGGCCTTTGATCGCGCCAGCGATAATGCCGATAGAGGAGAAGTTTGCGAAGGAAACAAGGAACACTGACAGGATGCCTTCAGAGCGCGGGGAGAGGTTAGCTGCGATTTTTTGCAGATCCATCATTGCCACGAATTCGTTAGACACCAGTTTGGTTGCCATGATGCTGGCTACCTGCAATGCTTCGTGCGCCGGCACACCCAGAACCCAGGCGATCGGATAGAAGATGTAACCGAGAATGCCCTGGAAGGAGATGCCGAAAATAGCAGCAAACAGCGCGTTCAGGCCGGAGATCAGCGCGATAAAGCCGATCAACATTGCCGCCACGATAATCGCCACTTTAAAGCCCGCCAGAATGTATTCACCCAGCATTTCGAAGAAGCTCTGACCTTCGTGCAGTTTTGCCATCTGCAGGTTTTCTTCGCTCTCTTCAACACGGTACGGGTTGATCAGCGACAGAACAATAAAGGTGCTGAACATGTTCAGTACCAGCGCCGCCACCACATATTTCGGCTGGAGCATGGTCATGTACGCGCCGACGATGGACATGGAAACCGTAGACATTGCTGTCGCGGCCATGGTGTACATGCGGTTGCGTGACATTTTGCCGAGGATATCTTTATAGGCGATAAAGTTTTCGGACTGACCCAGAATCAGGGAACTGACGGCGTTAAAGGACTCCAGTTTGCCCATGCCGTTAACTTTGGAAAGCACCGTCCCGATGGCGCGAATAATGATTGGCAGCACACGAATGTGTTGCAGAATACCGATCAATGCAGAAATAAAGACGATCGGGCACAGCACTTTCAGGAAGAAGAACGCCAGGCCTTCGTCATTCATTTTACCGAAGACGAAGTTAGTACCTTCGTTAGCAAAACCGAGCAGTTTTTCAAACATTTCGGAGAAGCCTTTTACGAAGCCAAGGCCAATGTCAGAGTTCAGGAAGAACCAGGCCAGTAAAACTTCAATCACCAGCAGTTGAATAACAAAACGAATGCGGACCTTCTTGCGATCGCTGCTGAAGAGCAGGGCAAGCAGCGCCACAACAGCAAGCGCCAGTACAAAGTGCAGAACGCGGGACATATTTGCTCCAAATATGAGACGGGTAGAAATTTCGTGCACATTCTATGTAACAAGCGGAAAGAAAACGAGATCAAACACACACTATATTGATGTCCTGTGACCAGACTCAAAAATAGTGATCAAACATACATTTCTGTTATGTTAAGTAAAGGAGTGAAAAGTTACGTTGAAATGCTACACTCTTAACATAATTCGACGATGGTTCCTGCTACCGCCGTCACCATCCTTGAGATCCGGCCCTTCTATCGTTTCTGGCTATCAGAGAAATCAGGTAAATCCATTTTAAATGAACTTGATAATCATTCTCATTTTGCTAACATGAAACATAGCAAAGGCTATATTTAGGGGCAATAAATGAACAATAGTCGCGTTGAGAATAGCAGTGGGCGTGCAGCGCGCAAGTTAAAGCTGGCGTTAATGGGGCCTGCGTTTATTGCCGCGATTGGCTACATCGATCCGGGAAATTTCGCCACCAATATCCAGGCAGGAGCCAGCTTTGGCTACCAGTTGCTGTGGGTTGTCGTGTGGGCCAACGTTATGGCGATGTTGATCCAGTTGCTGTCTGCCAAACTCGGTATCGCCACCGGAAAAAATCTCGCTGAGCAGATCCGCGATCACTATCCGCGTCCGCTGGTGTGGTTTTACTGGATTCAGGCGGAAATCATCGCCATGGCGACCGATCTGGCTGAATTTATTGGCGCTGCGATTGGCTTCAAATTGATCCTTGGCGTTTCACTTCTGCAAGGCGCAGTACTCACTGGTATTGCGACATTCCTTATTTTGATGCTGCAACGTCGCGGGCAAAAACCGCTTGAGAAAGTCATTGGCGGGCTGTTGTTGTTTGTGGCGGCGGCATACATTGTTGAGCTGGTCTTTTCGCAGCCGAAGCTGGCGCAACTGGCGCAAGGCATTATCATCCCCAGTTTGCCGGGAACGGATGCCGTGTTCCTTGCCGCTGGTGTGCTTGGTGCAACCATCATGCCACACGTGATTTACCTGCATTCGTCGCTGACGCAGCATCTGCATCAGGGCACGCAGCACGAGCGCTACTCTGCGACAAAATGGGACGTGGGCATTGCCATGACCATTGCCGGCTTTGTTAACCTGGCGATGATGGCGACGGCAGCGGCGGCGTTTCATTTCAACGGACATACCGGCGTGGCCGATCTCGATCAGGCTTATCTGACGCTGGAACCGCTTTTAAGCCATGCTGCGGCAACCATTTTTGGTCTGAGCCTGGTGGCGGCTGGTCTCTCTTCCACCGTGGTGGGGACGCTGGCGGGACAGGTGGTGATGCAGGGATTTGTCCGCTTTCACATTCCGCTGTGGGTGCGCCGCAGCATTACCATGATGCCGTCGTTTATCGTGATCTGGCTGGGGCTTGATCCGACCCGCATTCTGGTGATGAGCCAGGTGCTGTTGAGCTTCGGCATCGCACTGGCACTGGTGCCGTTACTGGTCTTTACCAGCGACCGTAAATTGATGGGCGGGCTGGTAAACAGCGCGCTGGTAAACCGCATAGGCTGGTTAATTGTGGTGCTGGTGGTGAGCTTGAATGGCTGGCTGCTGGTCGGAACACTTGCAGATTTATAATGAAAATGCCCGCAGCCGTTTGGCGTTGCGGGCAGGGTGTTGAATGCCGGTTAGCAGAGCGCTTCCGGCACGAAAATTAGTGGTGATGGCCGCGCCCTGGGCCGCGATGATCATCACGGTCACGCCAGCCTTCACGATAGCCGCGCTCGTAAGCATCGTGTTTATCCCAGCCGCGATGCCAACCGCGATCGTGTCTGTACCAGCGATTACCGCGCCATTCATAGTGGCGGCCCCAGTAGTCCCGGTCACGCCAGCGTCCGCCGTCCCAGTAGTTACCATAGTTATCGCGATCGCCAATTTGTAATTTAATCGACGGCAACAGGGTGATTTCGCCAGCATTAGCGACCAGCGGCGCTGAAGCCATTAACACTGCTGCCAGAATCAGTGACCTGAACATACTCTTCTCCTCACGATCGGGCCGAAACGGCCTGTTACAACAATTTTACGGGGCGGCAATACCCCGTATTATTGGCGGAACTCTTAAATCGTGAATGGCAGCACTTTTTGCTAAAAATGTATTTATTTTGTACCGTTCAGAATCCCATCGATCTTAGCACGTTCATCCGCAGTGAAGTGACGGTTTTCCAGCATGCCAACCGCATCGTCAAGCTGGCTTATCTTGCTGGCACCAATCAGCACTGACGTCACCTTATCATCCCGCAGTACCCATGCCAGCGCCATCTGCGACAGCTTCTGACCACGCCGTTGCGCCAACGCATTCAACGCGCGCACGATGTCCAGTTTTTGTGTGGTGAGCTGCTCCGGATTCAGAAAACGGCTGCCGCTGGCAGCGCGCGAATCCGCTGGGATCCCCTGCAAATAGCGGTCGGTTAGCTGGCCGCCAGCCAGCGGAGAGAAGGCAATGCTGCCCACCCCTTTTTCCTGCAGCACGTCCAGCAATCCGTCTTCAACCCAGCGCTCAAACATCGAATATTTGGGCTGATGGATCAGGCAAGGTGTTCCCAGATCATTAAGAATATCAATTGCTTCCCGCGCCTGTGCTGCCGGGTAGTTAGACAGGCCGACATACAGCGCTTTGCCCTGGCGCACAATATGATCCAGCGCGCGCATCGTCTCTTTCAGCGGTGTTTCCGGGTCCGGGCGGTGATGGTAGAAAATATCCACATACTCAAGCCCCATCCGATGCAGGCTTTGATCGAGGCTGGCAATCAAATACTTGCGGGAACCCCAGTCGCCATACGGGCCATCCCACATGGTGTAACCGGCTTTAGTGGAGATAATCAGTTCATCCCGCAGGGAGTGAAAATCCTCATGCAGTATGCAACCAAAATTGCGTTCAGCCGATCCCGGCGGTGGTCCATAGTTATTGGCAAGGTCAAAGTGCGTAATACCGAGATTGAAAGCGTGCCGCAATAACTGACGGCTGTTTTCCAGCAGCGTGGTATCACCAAAATTGTGCCACAGCCCAAGGGAAATGGCCGGAAGCTTTAATCCGCTGTCGCCGCAGCGACGATAAGCCATGTTTTGATAACGCCCAGGATCTGCCTGATAAGCCATGCCGTACTCCTTTATGTCTTTATTACGTGAGTGTATACGTTTACACAAACTGGCCTTCCTGAGCGTACACCGGGTTGTGTCGTAAAGCTTACTTTCCACCTGAAATATGACCTCTAACCTGGATTCTCATCACACTTCTTTAATACTCAGATCAATGTTAGAGGTCAGGGATCAACGACATGCAAAGTGATTACTCAATTGCCGACTACTTACTCGACAGGCTTGCTGGCTGCGGTATCCACCACCTTTTTGGCGTGCCGGGCGACTATAACCTGCAATTTCTCGATCATGTGATTCAACACCCGGCTGTGCAGTGGGTGGGTTGTGCAAATGAACTTAATGCCGCCTATGCCGCTGATGGTTATGGGCGTTGTCGGGGAGCGAGTGCGTTATTAACCACCTTCGGCGTGGGCGAACTGAGCGCAATCAACGGCGTTGCTGGCAGCTATGCCGAATATGTTCCGCTATTACATATCGTTGGTGCGCCCTGTAGCGGCGTACAGCAACGGGGTGAATTGTTGCACCACACGCTTGGCGACGGCGATTTCCACCATTTTTACCGGATGAGTGAGTCGGTCACCGCCGCACGCGCCATTTTAACAGTGCAAAATGCCTGCTATGAGATCGATCGTGTGCTCGAAGTGATGCTGACACAGTCCCGTCCAGGCTATCTGATGCTGCCTGCTGATGTGGCGAAAATGCCTGCCATTCCGCCTGTAAACGCTCTCAAAATTTCCCCGTTCCCGGTAAACGAAGCGTGCCTGAATGCCTTTCGTCAGCATGCGCAGGCGATGTTATCAGCCGGTTCCTGCGTGGCGTTGTTGGCCGACTTTCTCGCCCGCCGTTTTGGTGTTCATAAAATGCTGCAATGCTGGATGAAAGATTCACCGCTGCCGCATGCCACACTGCTAATGGGGAAAGGGTTATTTGATGAAACGCAACCCGGTTTTGTTGGCACCTACAGCGGCGCGGCCAGCCCGGCGCCAGTGCGAGAGGCGATAGAGGGTGCGGATACGCTAATCTGCATCGGTACACGTTTTACCGATACGCTGACCGCCGGGTTTACCCAGCGACTTGCGCAGGAGCGTACCATTGAAATCCAGCCGTTTGCCGCCCGCGTCGGCAATGTGTGGTTTAGCGGTATTCCGATGCGGGAGGCGATAAATGCATTGATTCCCCTCGTGCGTGCCAGAGCGCATTCCGTAGCAAATCATCGCCCGTCGCAGGTTGCTCATGCCCCGGTTCATCAGGGGACACTTAATCAGGAGACATTCTGGCAGACCGTACAGGAATTTATTCGTCCTGATGACATTTTGCTGGCGGATCAGGGCACGGCGGCGTTTGGCGCAGCCTCCCTGCGTCTGCCTGCCGGAGCGGATCTGCTGGTACAGCCGCTATGGGGATCAATTGGTTTTTGCCTGCCCGCCGCGTTTGGCACGCAAACCGCCTGCCCGGAACGCCGGGTGGTGTTGATCACTGGCGATGGCGCGGCGCAACTGACGATTCAGGAACTGGGATCGATGCTGCGTGACGGGCAACGGCCGATCATTTTACTGCTCAACAATGATGGCTATACGGTCGAACGCGCTATTCACGGCGCAAAACAGCGCTATAACGACATTGCCCGCTGGAACTGGACCCATCTTCCCCATGCTTTAAGCGTGGACTGCCAGGCAGAATGTTGGCGCGTGAGTGAAACCGTGCAATTGGCGGAAGCGCTGAAAGCGGCGGCGCATCACCACCGCCTTGCGTTGATAGAAGTGATGCTGCCAAAAAACGATCTGCCGGATCTGCTACGGGAAGTCACCCACGCGCTCGAAGAGCGCAACAGCTAAGCGTTATTGATCGCGCCGGGGAACAATCATCATCGGTTTCCCGGCAAGCAGCAGCCAGGCGGGAAGGATCACGATGCACAACAGCGGCAGCAACGTGGTATCCGGCACCACCACGGCGGCAAGAAACAGGCTCAGCCAGCCATCGCGCGTTACCACCAGCACCATACCGAGCACCGCGCAAGAAACCGTCACGGCGGCGGGTACGGCATCGACATGCTCATGCAGCATCAGCCCGAGTGCCACACCGACAAACACCGCCGGAAAAATACGCCCGCCGCGAAAACCGCAAGCGGCAGCAACCACCAGTGCAGCCAGTTTTACCACCGCAAACAGCAGGTAATCCGTCACCGTTAGCGTCTGGGCGAAGGCCAGTTGTTGCATCTCGTCCAGCCCCTTAAACAGCGTGACCGGGCCACCAATGATCCCCAACAGGCCAAGCAGGAAGCCGCCAACGCCAAGAACCATCACCGGGTTATGCAGCTTGTGCATCAACCGGTGCAGGCGCGGCAGGCACCAGACGGCAACCATACCCAGCGCGATGGCAAAAACAGTGACCACCGCGCCGCTGATGATATCGACGATATGCAACTGGGGATAATGGGGGATTGGCAGGGCAAAATGGGGCAGGGAGAACAAGCTGGTGGTCAGCGCGCCAGCCGCGGCGGCCATCAGCGGCGCGAATAAACGGTCCCACAGCGGCACGTCATTGCTGGCGGTCAGGGTTTGTGAAAATACTAGCGCTGCCGCTACCGGCGTACCGAACAGCGCGCCAAGGGTGCCCGCCGACGCGAGGATGGTCCAGTCCAGCGGCGCTACGCGCGGGAAGATGCGTGTGCCCAGCGCCACCGCGAGCGCAATATTTAGCACCATTACCGGATGTTCCGGCCCAAGGCTAACGCCACCCGCCAGCCCGAGGATCAGCGCCAGCACCAGGCCGGGCAATGCTTTGAGGGACACTGGCGCATTGATCAGCGGGACGGTCACCGGATCCGGACCACCGTGTTCGCGACTGAAACGGATCACCAGACCAACGGCGATCCCGGTTAGCGTCAGTATCGATAAGATCCAGCCTGGCGAATCGGGCGCAATGCCCAGTTGCCACGGAATGCCGCTCCACAAAACGGCTTGCAGCAGCGAAGCGATCTTCATTACCAGTTGCAGCACAAGGCTGGAGGCCACGCCGATAGTCAACGCAGGCAGGGCCAGCAGTAACAGTGTTCTGGCTCGCGGATGAAGCATACATAGGTCCTTGTAAAGACGTCGGGGCGACGCAGAACAATCTGGCGGCAGCCCGCGGGTTAATCTGTGACGTAGATCGATTATCCTGGGGCACTCGTGTTATCGTCGTTGTTGTTACAGCGCCTTGAATTTACAGTGTGCCAAAGATTTATTCTGACTTTAGCGGAGCCGTAAAAGAATGACAAAGTATGCTTTAGTGGGAGACGTGGGCGGTACCAACGCGCGCTTAGCGTTGTGCGATGTCGACAGTGGTGATATCTCCCGAGCCAAAACTTATTCCGGCCTCGATTACCCGAGCCTGGAAGCCGTAGTGCGCGTTTATCTTGAAGAACATGACGTCAGCGTGGAAGACGGCTGCATCGCTATTGCTTGTCCGATTACCGGCGACTGGGTGGCGATGACGAATCACACATGGGCTTTCTCGATTGCGGAAATGAAGAAAAACCTCGGCTTTGCGCATCTGGAAATTATTAATGATTTTACCGCCGTATCAATGGCGATCCCGATGCTGAAAAAAGATCACCTGATCCAGTTTGGCGGCGGTGAGGCGGTGGAAGGCAAGCCGATCGCTGTTTACGGTGCTGGTACGGGTCTTGGCGTTGCGCATCTGGTGCATGTCGATAAACGCTGGGTGAGCCTGCCGGGCGAAGGCGGTCACGTCGATTTCGCACCGAACAGTGAAGAAGAGGGGATTATCCTCGAAGAATTGCGGGCGGAAATCGGCCATGTCTCCGCCGAACGTGTACTCTCTGGTCCTGGGCTGGTCAATCTTTACCGGGCGATTGTGAAATCTGACGGTCGTTTACCGGAGAATCTGCAACCCAAAGATGTTACCGAACGAGCGCTGGCGGACAGTTGCATTGACTGCCGCCGCGCATTGTCGTTGTTCTGCGTCATTATGGGGCGTTTTGGCGGTAACCTGGCGCTGAATCTCGGTACATTCGGCGGGGTGTATATCGCGGGCGGGATCGTGCCTCGCTTCCTTGATTTCTTTACCGCCTCCGGTTTCCGTGGCGGCTTTGAAGATAAAGGGCGTTTCAAGTCCTATGTGCAGGACATTCCGGTCTATCTGATTGTGCACGATAACCCCGGCCTGCTCGGCTCTGGCGCACATCTGCGCCAGACGCTGGGTCATTTCCTTTAAAGATTCATTAGCTGCCTGAATTCTTTAACTTTACTGCGGCTGACGGGCACCTGAAAATCCAGGTCCCGCAGCCGCAAGATATAGGTGTTGTTGAACCACGGTTCGATCTCGCGAATTTTATCCAGATTCACGCAGTACGAGCGGTGGCAGCGAAAGAAATGCGCCGTTGGCAGCTTGCTGCAAAACTCAGTGATATTCATCGGCATCACGTACGATTCCCGCTTCGTATAGACGAAGGTCATTTTTTCATGTGCTTCCGCATAATAAATATCGTTAATGCTGGTAACGATAATGCGTTCGTCTTTCACCAGATTAATCGTGGCATTTTCCCGCGATTGCGGGCTGCTGGCGGTACCCGATTGCTGCTGCCAGGCCGCTTCCAGCTTCCGCAGCATGCTGATTATTCGCGACTCCTGGTACGGCTTCAGAATGTAGTCAAACGCTTCCAGTTCGAAGGCTTCGACTGCATGCTCTTTCCACGCAGTAATAAACACAATAAAGGGTTTATGTGCGAACTGGCTGATGTTTTGCGCCAGCAATACGCCATCCAGCGACGGAATATTGATATCCAGAAAAATCGCATCAACCTTGTTGTGCTGCAAATACTTCAGCACATCAAGGCCATCGTCAAAGGTACCGACGATCTCCATCTGGCTGTGCTCTTTTATCAGCCAGCTCAACTCCTGTTGCGCCAGGAATTCATCTTCAACAATGATGACCTTCATCGACTTCTCCAGTTAGGGCAACAATGTGGCGGACGGCGAGCGCGGAACATAAAAGGCGATTTCGGTTCCCGGTGTCAGGCGGCGAATATGTAATCCTTCGCCGTAGAGCAATTTTACGCGCTGGTGAACGTTAAGCAGGCCAATCTTATTGCCCGGCATTTCATCGGCCTCAACGCGGGCAATCATCTCCGGTGCGATGCCGTTGCCGGTGTCACGAACCGCGATACGTACGCGGTTCCCGCACTCTTCCACACTTATCGTTACCACGCCTTTGCCTTTACAGGGCTGAATGCCGTGCACAATGGCGTTTTCTACCAGCGGCTGGATCAGCAGACTGGGGATCACACAACTGACCTCTTCATCAATGTCATAAATAACGGTCAATTTGTCGCCAAAACGCGCCTGTTCGATCGCAATGTAATCTTTAATTTGATACAGCTCTTTTTTGATGTCGATCTGCTCATCGTCTTTTAATTCAATGTTATAGCGCAGATAACGCGACAAATTGAAAATCAGTTGTCGGGCGGTATCCGGGTTGAGACGAATAGAGGAAGAAATCGCATTCAGGGCATTAAACAGGAAGTGCGGGTTTATTTTGCTTTGCAGTGCGCGCAGTTCTGCCTTGTTCGCCATTTCACGCAGTTGCTCAGCGCGGGAAACTTCCAGTTGGGTCGAGATAATTTGCGATAACCCGACCGCCATCTCCTGTAAAGAGGAGGTGATCTGATGAGCATGGCAATAGTAGATCTTCAACGTACCGGTGACCACACTCTGCTCCCGTAACGGGATCACCAGCATGGAGTGAATTTCAGGCGTGCGGTGGGCTTCATCATTGTTTTTAATGATAATTTCGCCTGTGCTGATCGACTGATGCGTGGTCGGGCTGAGAATATCGTCGCTGTCGCGATAGTTATTTTCGCCGACACCAACGTACGCCAGCACATGATCGGTATTGGTGATTGCCACGGCATCGGCTTTTATATCGCGACGAATGATATCGCATATCTGACGCAGCGAGTCGCTATTGACGTTACGGAATAATGGCAATGTTTTATTCGCAATATCCAGCGCCAGTTTTGCCTGTCGACCCGCGATAGCCTCTTTTTCCCCTTCGACACTTTGCACCAGCAGCACAATAAAGCCGATACAAACGCTGCCGAGGATCATCGGCACACCGATTTTGGAGACAATATCCAGCCCCAGCGCGATGCTTGGTGCCCAGACAACTACCAAAATCATGGTCAGGCTTTCGCAAATCATTCCGCCAATGATCCCCACGCGCCAGTGCTGCGCTTTGGGAACTTTTCGGTTAATCATTCCCGAAAAAATCCCGGCAATAATACTGGTGATAAAGCATGGAACTGCGGTAACGCCACCAATGTCGATCAGATAGCGGTGTACCCCGGCGATGACGCCGGTAATGATGCCGACCCACGGGCCAAACAGAATCCCGCCAGCCATAACGGCAATAATACGCACGTTAACCAGCGAACCTTCAACCGGCACGCCGGACCAGGTGCTGAACAGGGCGAACATGGAGAAGATCGCGGTAACTGCAAGCAATTCTTTTGGCGTGTGGGCGGTTTTATGCAGCAGTTCGCGAAACAGGCGCATGCGGATCAAAAAGAACAGGCAGATCAGCATTAATGCTGCGCGATCGAAAACCGCCAATAACATATCGAATATTTCGTGCACAGGGGACTCGGTGAATGACGTCAAAAAGCTATGATAAGGAACCCTGTCGCAGATAACCAGTCACCACATTCATTCGTTCAATGGGGAAAGACCATATTTCCAAAAGGGGATTAAAAGATGCTCAAAGGAGAGTGGCGAAATGCGAAAGATACTGAAAAATAAAAGTAATTACATTGATATCATATTGTTAAATTTGGCGCTCAATTTAGTGATAAGAGGATGGGATTGATTTCCCTTTCCTAAACCGCTGTTCCTCTTTTATACCTGACCATTATTTTTCTTTTTTCTCTCGACAGCAGGAAATTTTTCAGGATATGTTTTAAGCACGCTGTGTTGACAGCGACGTCGCTCGGACGGTCCGGGCGCTAACGTTACTCCGAGGAATCTATGGCTGACTTCAGTCCTGAACGCCGTTTTACGCGTATCGATCGTCTTCCCCCTTATGTTTTTAATATCACCGCTGAACTGAAAATGGCTGCGCGTCGTCGCGGTGAAGATATTATCGATTTCAGTATGGGCAACCCGGACGGCGCAACACCAGCGCATATTGTTGAAAAACTTTGCACGGTTGCCCAGCGTCCGGATACTCACGGCTATTCAACTTCGCGCGGCATTCCTCGGCTGCGTCGGGCTATTTCCCGCTGGTATCAGGATCGCTATCAGGTCGAGATCGATCCGGAAACTGAGGCCATTGTGACCATCGGTTCGAAAGAGGGGCTGGCGCATCTGATGCTGGCGACACTGGATCACGGTGATACCGTCCTGGTGCCGAACCCAAGCTATCCGATCCACATTTATGGCGCGGTGATTGCGGGTGCGCAGGTTCGCTCTGTGCCGTTGGTTGAAGGTGTGGATTTTTTCAATGAGCTCGAACGCGCGATCCGTGAAAGTTACCCGAAACCAAAGATGATGATTCTGGGTTTCCCGTCCAACCCAACGGCACAATGCGTGGAGCTGGAATTCTTTGAGAAAGTGGTCGCGCTGGCTAAACGTTACGACGTGCTGGTGGTTCACGATCTGGCTTATGCCGATATCGTTTATGATGGCTGGAAAGCGCCGTCGATTATGCAGGTGCCGGGCGCGCGCGACGTTGCGGTGGAGTTTTTCACACTCTCGAAAAGCTACAATATGGCCGGCTGGCGCATTGGATTTATGGTCGGTAACCCGGTGCTGGTGAACGCGCTGGCGCGCATTAAAAGTTACCATGACTACGGCACGTTTACGCCATTGCAGGTAGCCGCGATTGCTGCGCTGGAGGGGGATCAGCAGTGCGTACGCGATATTGCCGCACAGTATAAGCGCCGCCGCGACGTGCTGGTGAAAGGGCTGCATGAAGCGGGCTGGATGGTTGAAATGCCAAAAGCCTCAATGTATGTATGGGCGAAAATTCCGGAACCGTATGCGGCGATGGGCTCGCTGGAGTTTGCCAAAAAGTTACTGCAAGACGCCAAAGTGTGCGTCTCTCCTGGCATTGGTTTTGGTGATTACGGCGACACCCATGTTCGTTTTGCCTTGATTGAAAACCGCGATCGTATCCGTCAGGCGGTACGCGGCATTAAGACGATGTTCCGCAACGACGGGCTACTGCCAGTGACGCAAAAAAGCGCAACAGAAGATATTGAACCCTAAAAAAAAGGAGCCGCGAGGCTCCTGTTTTTTTCCGCATCAATAGCTCAGGTCAGATCATCAGGGCGAAAGTGCCGGCCCACACAATGACCATCACAGAAATGCCCATAAAGAAATATTTCACGTTCATCGCTCCGCATACGTTTCAGTATGCACTTAATGACCTTAACAAGGACTGAGTATAGAGAGGTGAAACTACGCCAAAACCAAATTGAGAATTATCTCCATTCTGGCCACAGCTCCATCTCAGAATTTCGGGTGAATTCCTCACCAACGGGGGCTAATGTACGCTTAATTTTTTGGCCTTACAAGAGGCTTTTTTTTATGAAATTTTAGTGACTTACAATGTGTCGGGCTTTGGCGACACAATACTTTCGTTGCTAAATAAATTGCCTTTGAGCGACGCAAAAAACGCAAGGCTGAAACGGTTCATTTCCACTTGAATTCTAAGACTTATTTTTTGATGGTGGTCACGTTTTGCACACCAGAAGCATAATGCATACTTATGTCATGAGTAAGAATAGGGGCTTAAATCATATGGTGGAGCGAGCGACATGACTGGCCAGGCGTTGTATAAAACCGTGATTGCAGGCGCAATATAACAAAACTGTATCTTTCTTGTTAAAAGCTGGCTTGCGTGGATATGTATAGACAAGTATATGTATTTATATCCTCACTGCAGAGACTTTGCTGACAATGAAAAATATCACCCTCATCCCCGGCCAACTCACACTGACCCAACTGCGTGATATCTATAGCCAACCGCACCTGTTAACGCTGGATGAGCGCGCCTTTACCGCCATCAACGACAGCGTCGCTTGCGTCAATGCCATCATGGCGGAAGGTCGAACGGCATACGGTATTAATACCGGTTTTGGATTACTTGCTCAGACGCGTATCGCTACCGACGATCTGGAAAATTTACAGCGTTCTTTGGTGCTTTCTCACGCTGCGGGCGTTGGCGAACCGCTGGATGATGACCTGGTGCGCCTGATTATGGTGCTGAAGATCAACAGCCTTGCGCGTGGCTTTTCCGGCATTCGTTTGCAGGTGATCCAAATGTTGGTGGCGATGGTAAATGCAGGTGTTTATCCCTGGATCCCGGCGAAAGGATCTGTCGGTGCGTCCGGCGATTTAGCGCCTTTAGCACATATGTCGCTTACGCTGCTTGGCGAAGGCAAAGCGCGCTGGCAAGGCGAATGGTTGCCTGCAACTGAAGCACTGAACAGAGCCGGGCTTGCTCCGCTGACGCTGGCGGCGAAAGAGGGGCTGGCGCTGCTCAACGGGACGCAAACCTCGACAGCGTTCGCATTGCGCGGCCTGTTTGAGGCCGAAGATCTGTTCGCTTCTGCAGTGGTTTGTGGTGCGCTGACCACCGAGGCGGCGCTCGGTTCACGCCGTCCATTCGATGCGCGCATTCACGAAGTGCGTGGTCAGCGTGGGCAGATCGACGCGGCGGCTCTCTATCGCCATGTGCTGACTGATAATAGCGAGGTTTCACAGTCTCATCACAACTGCAATAAAGTGCAGGATCCTTACTCATTGCGCTGCCAGCCGCAGGTCATGGGAGCGTGTCTGACGCAGCTGCGTTTTGCCGCCGATGTGTTGCTGACCGAAGCGAATGCGGTTTCTGATAACCCGCTGGTTTTCGCTGCTGAAAATGAGGTGATCTCCGGTGGTAATTTCCACGCGGAGCCGGTTGCGATGGCCGCTGATAATATCGCGCTGGCCATCGCTGAAATCGGCTCGCTGGCGGAGCGGCGTATCGCTCTGTTGATGGACAGCCATATGTCGCAACTTCCGCCCTTCCTGGTAAAAAACGGCGGTGTTAACTCCGGTTTTATGATTGCCCAGGTTACAGCCGCAGCGCTGGCGAGTGAGAACAAAGCGTTGTCGCATCCGCACAGTGTCGATAGTTTGCCGACCTCTGCTAATCAGGAAGATCATGTTTCGATGGCGCCTGCTGCCGGTCGTCGGCTCTGGGAAATGGCGGCTAATACCCGCGGCGTGATTGCCGTGGAATGGCTGGCTGCCTGCCAGGGGCTGGATATGCGGGAAGGATTAACCTCCAGCCCGTTACTTGAGCAGGCGCGCCATTTGCTACGTGAACGGGTGTCTCATTACGATAAAGATCGCTACTTCGCGCCGGATATTGAGCAGGCTTCGCAGATGCTGGCGGAGCGTCATCTGGCACTGCTGCTACCGGATATTTTGTCATAAAGGATCACCGGATTGCGGTTCGTTAACTCACTTCCGGTTAAACGCCTGGGTTGGTAAAGTGAAGCATACTGTAACGTGACCAGCAGGGAATTCAGCGTGACCGGAAGAATTGACTATCAGATAGAGAAGTACAGTTTTACGGAAGTGGGTGAAACGCCGCGCCTGACGCAGCAATGGGCCGATGTCGCAGAAGAGTGCCGTCAGACGCAGGCCGGAGCCGAAGAGCGCCTGCGGATCGCGCTGCTGAATGTCGATTATGTCACCAGCTTTGAATTACCTTTCCGGTTGCTGCTTATTCGCGCTCCGCAACTGATCGCCAGCCTGCGTGATGAACTGCAAATCAGCCAGAAAAATGTGCTGTTTAACGGTAAGCGTTTTGGTTGCGTCTACACGTTGAGAAACGATTTGAGCGGTATTCCGGATGAATTTCAGTACCGGCTGTCAACGCGCATCCGTCGGATTGATGCCGAAGGCAATACAGCCGCGCCTTATCAACAGATTGCGAAAGAGACTAAAGCACCGCGTGAGCGTCTTAAAGTTGCGCTGACGGAAGGATTACAGGTAACCGCGCTGGACGGGCTTTTCTGGTTTGGTATTCAGCGAATCGCCGCCGATGTGCAACGACTTAGAAAAACCGGCCTGAAGATAGTCACCGCTGAAACGGACGTTTTTGATAATTTGACCGGAACAACGCGGCGTGTACCAGTCTATCGGCGCGTAGAAGTAGAAAATGAAAGTGCGTGAGGACATTTCTGGCCGGAATATGTGCTCTTTCTTTGCGGTTAATTATTGACTGCATTCTGTTTGGCAGAAGATTAAGCCCTCAGTATGGCTTCCTTTTGCCGTGCATTCACTTTGTCGGTCGAACTGAAAATTCTGATTGCGGGTTTATTTACCATTTCAGGTCGGCCTTAAAATAATTATTGGCCATGTGGTCATGTTTTCGACGTGTTTACCTCATCCATTTCTCCTGTCAGTTTCTTATCCTTTCCATTATTTCGCTCTGTAATTACATCTCTTATCGCGAATGGGTATTTTTATTTTCTTAACATTGATGCATGTCATTTTAAAATCGCATTTTTAACAATGCTCTATCCTTTTTTGTTTTTTCGCTATAAAGCTTTATTTTTAGCAGTGACGATAGTTTGTTTTTCTTATTTATCATAATTACTCTCTTCTTAATTAATGGGTGAAAATTCTTAATTTTATTATATATATGGTTTAAGAGTTTGTGTATTTGATATTTTGCAGATCATTATTCTATTATTGCGGGCCAGGAAAGGTCGTGCATGGAAAATATGCACAGATATAAACAGAGGGACAGGTAAATGGCTGACAGCTTCCAGAACGAAGTGCCTAAGGCACGTATTAATTTAAAACTTGATCTGCATACGGGCGGGGCGAGCAAAAAAACGGAATTACCACTGAAATTATTGGTTGCCGGTGACTTTAGTAACGGGCAGGAAACTGCGTCACTATCAGAACGTAGTAAGGTAAATATTTCCAAAAATAATTTTGATAGTGTTCTTTCTGAATATTCCCCAAACGTCAGTCTGACCGTTAAAAATACGCTGCCTGATGATGGCAGCGAAGACAACATCAGTCTGACCTTCCGGAGCATGAAGGATTTCACCCCTGAGCAGGTTTCTCGGCAAATTCCTCAGCTGAAGGCAATGCTTTCCATGCGCAATCTGCTTCGCGATTTAAAAGCGAACCTGCTGGACAATCAGGCTTTCCGAAAGGAGCTGGAAAAAATTCTCCTCGACCCGGAATTGAGCGCAGAACTCAGAACTGAGCTGTCAGCCCTGGCACCGAAACAGCCATAACGGTCACTGATGATTTAACGGATTAATAAGGAAGATGCTGATGTCTGTAAAAAATGAGAATGCGACTGGCGGCGAAAGCGTGGTTCTGGAACGCCCTGCGGCAGGCGGGGTTTATGCTTCTCTGTTTGAAAAAATTAACCTGAATCCGGTCTCTGAACTGAGTGCTCTGGATATCTGGCAGGATGCGCAGGCAATGTCTGATGCCACAGCCGATGAGCGTCTGACCGCCGGGATGCAGGTCTTTCTGGAGTGTCTGACAAAAGCCGGTTCTAAAATTGAAAAGCTCGATAAGAACCTGATAGACCACCATATTGCAGAACTCGACTATCAGATTAGCCGCCAACTGGATGCCGTGATGCACCATGAGGAGTTTCAGGCTGTAGAGAGCCTCTGGCGCGGTGTGAAGTCGCTGGTGGATAAAACAGATTTTCGCCAGAACGTGAAAATTGAACTTCTGGACATGTCCAAAGAAGATCTGCGACAGGACTTCGAAGACAGCCCGGAAATCATTCAGAGTGGACTGTATAAACATACATACATCGATGAGTATGACACACCGGGTGGAGAGCCGATCGCTGCGCTGATTTCCGCTTACGAATTTGATGCGTCTGCGCAGGATGTCGCGCTCCTGCGCAACATTTCAAAAGTCTCCGCTGCTGCTCACATGCCATTTATCGGCTCTGCCGGCCCGAAATTTTTCCTCAAGGATTCGATGGAGGAAGTTGCGGCCATCAAAGACATTGGTAACTACTTCGATCGTGCGGAGTACATCAAGTGGAAATCCTTCCGTGAGACGGACGATGCCCGCTATATCGGTCTGGTGATGCCGCGCGTGCTGGGTCGCTTGCCGTATGGTCCGGATACCGTGCCGGTGCGGAGCTTCAACTACGTGGAAGAAGTCAAAGGCCCGGATCACGATAAATACCTGTGGACCAACGCATCCTTCGCCTTTGCATCCAACATGGTTCGCAGCTTCATCAACAACGGCTGGTGTGTACAAATTCGTGGCCCACAGGCAGGTGGTGCCGTGCAGGACCTGCCTATTCATCTGTACGATCTGGGTACCGGCAATCAGGTGAAAATCCCGTCAGAAGTGATGATCCCGGAAACCCGTGAGTTTGAGTTTGCGAACCTGGGCTTTATTCCATTAAGTTATTATAAAAACAGAGATTATTCCTGCTTCTTCAGCGCTAACTCCACCCAGAAGCCGGCCCTGTATGACACAGCGGATGCCACGGCCAACAGCCGTATCAATGCGCGTCTGCCGTATATTTTCCTGCTGTCGCGTATTGCACACTACCTGAAGCTGATTCAGCGTGAAAATATCGGCACAACCAAAGACCGTCGTCTGCTGGAGCTTGAGCTCAACACCTGGGTGCGCAGTCTGGTGACCGAAATGACCGACCCGGGCGACGAGCTGCAGGCCTCTCACCCCCTGCGTGACGCCAAAGTGGTGGTGGAAGACATTGAGGACAACCCGGGCTTCTTCCGTGTGAAACTCTATGCGGTGCCGCACTTCCAGGTAGAAGGGATGGACGTCAACCTGTCACTGGTTTCCCAGATGCCGAAAGCCAAATCCTGAGGCGAGAGGAAATCAGGGATGAAAATTTACCGCCCACTTTGGGAGGATGGGGCCGCTCTGGCCCCACAACAATTCCAGCAGCAGGCTCGCTGGAATGAACACGTTGCCGACATGGTCGCCCGGATGGGGGTTTCTCATCCCTGGGGCGTGGTGGCGGCAGAATTTGACGATGTAGCACTGGCGCTCTCGCGCCTGAACGCCACCCGTCTGGTGGTGCGCTTTCAGGACGGTACCCTTGTGGATACCGACCTGGCTGACACGCTTCCTCCGGTCTATGATTTGTCTTTTGCCGCCGGCAGTGAAGCTGTTGACGTTGTTGTCGCTCTGCCGCTGCTGAGTGCCAGCGGTGGCAACCTTGATAACGGCCAGGACAGTGAGCGCCCGCGTCGCTGGAAATCGGAACGCGTAGTGGTACAGGAACTGGCCGGTCATGAAAGCGGGGAGCTTGCGATCCTGCGTCATGCGCTGACCCTGCGTCTTTCCAGCCAGGAAAACACGGCATACCTGACCTGTCCGGTAGCCCGTCTGGTGCGTAATGCGCAGGGGCAGTGGAGCCGGGACCCGGCCTTTATCCCACCGATGCTGTCTGTTGCCGCCAGTCCGTGGCTTGCCACCGAACTGAATGACCTGCTGGTGCGCCTGCAGGCACGCAGGAAGCGTCTGATGGCCATGCGCCGGGAAAGCAATGAGCGGATGGCCGACTTTGCGGTCGCGGATGTCTCCCTGTTCTGGTTGCTCAACGCCCTGAACAGCACCGAGCCGGTGCTGACTGAACTGCTTCAGACGCCTGAGCGTCACCCGGAACTACTGTACCGCGAACTGACCCGCCTGGCCGGCAGTCTGCTGACGTTCTCACTGGAGCATGACGCCGGCGATATTCCTGCTTATCAGCATGCTGCACCGGAGCGGGTATTCCCGCCGCTGCTGGCACTGCTCGATAAGCTGCTGGAAGCGAGCCTGCCGTCAGTGCCGTTCAACGTCACCATTGTGAGCGACATGATTTCGTCAGACTTCGAGACCCGGTTTCGCAAATCATGGGGGAAAATTTACCCTGGGCGTGCGCTAACAGGTTCAGTTTCATGTTGTGAAGCCCTTTCTTTTGCCTGGCTCGAGGAGCGCCTTAAAAATCCCATTTTCGATATTGATTTGATCCTGATATTGCAGGACCAGGGTGCTGAACAGTATTCCGATGCACTCGCAGCGATGGTACTTACCAGCGATGATGTTGCTGAAAAATACCAGCTTTCACACTCCGCCCGCATATTGCGACCGATGCCGCTGGACATGACAAATTTCAGGGCTGATATGGGGTTGTTCCTCGAAACACAAACGATCGCCTGTCAGACATCAAACGTGTTCTGTGATTACGGGCACTGGAATGACGGGTTTGCTGATCTAATGACCGCGTCTCAATCACATCTGACACCGTGGGTGCCCCAGGAAATTGATGTACTGGAAAAATATAACGGAATTCCAGGGGGCGGGAGTGCGTGGCTTCTAGCCACATTACTGGCCGACATCGTGTCCGTCAGCAACAAACCTGTTTTAGGGCTGTTTACCTCAGGTACTGATCGTTTTGTCAGTACTGTTACTTCAGGGAGTGGAAATAATGATGCCGGGTAGTACATGGAGCAGAGGGGGGCTTGCCGGCATAATAGCCTGCATCTCAGCGATTATAGTGGCCTTGATCCTGCATTTTGGTCCCTCGTATGGCCTTGATACCCGACTGAAGCAAGTGCTTGCATTTGTTACCGTATGGATAGTCTTGCTGATTGTTTTCTATACGCCGTTCATGTTCCGGTACATGCGGGAAAAGTATCACCGCTGGCGGGAACAGAAGAACAATGCGCTGCCTTCTGATGAATCAAGAGTTGCCCGGACTCCGCCACCGGCAGCACCTGGCAGGTACGCCATGAGCCGGTGCGCTTTCGGCCCCATCCGGGGATGGGCTTTCCGGCATCTGAAATCAAAGGGATTGAGCAGTCTGAGCATTCGCATCTGCCGCCGACGGTACGCATCACCTTTATGGGGCTCTACGGCGTGGAGTCCCCGCTGCCAACGCACTATATCGATGACATCACCCAGCGCCGGGAAGGGTATGAGGCCACCGCGGATTTCCTCGATATCTTCAACCACCGGCTGATTGCCCAGTACTACCGTATCTGGCGTAAATATTCCTACCCGGCGACCTTCGAAGAGGGCGGTAAGGACAAAACCTCGCAGTACCTGCTGGAACTGGCCGGGCTCGGGATTAACGGCTGCACGGACAGTATCGCGACCCCGGCTTCGCGCTTTCTGGCACTGCTGCCGGTCATGTTGCTGCCGGGGCGTACCGCAGAAGGCATGGCCTCGCTGGTGCGCCTGCTGGCACCGGACACACAGGCGAAAATCTGGCACCACGACAAACGCCGTGTGCCACTGAAAAAGCCACTGACCATGAGCGTCAGTCAGTCCGTCACCCTGACCAGCCGCCCGGTGATGGGTAACTATGCCACTGATGTGAACAGCCAGGTACTGATGCGCCTGACCTCCACTAATCCGGAAGAAGTGCAGGGTTGGTTACCGGGCGGGGAGCTTCACACGGATTTAATGGCGCTGCTGCACGTGTATCTTGGGTCTCGCCTGGATGTCCGGCTGCAGTTGCGTGTCGACCGTAGCCTGCTGCCTGACGCGACAATGAGCGCTAAACCCAACGCCGGCGCAGTGCAACTGGGCCGCACCGCAGTGATGCGGCCGCTGAATGCAGCGAACACCGTCATGCCCCCCAAAACCTTAACCATCAATCTTGGCCGCTTTGAGCGGGTACAGGAAAATATTCACCGCAGGGAGACCGATGAAGATGGCGATTACCGCTGGTAAATTTCCTCTGGCTGCGCTGGCCGCTGGTATCACCTTGATGCTGGCGGGCTGCGGGCTGACGCAAAAAGTGACAGACGGCACTGTTGCTGTGACCAAATCGATTTTTTACAAGCAGGTAAAAACTCTGCATCTGGATATTCGGGCCCGTGAGGCAGTGAACAGCAATGCAGGCGGCGTGGCATTGTCGACAGTGGTGCGAATTTACCAGCTTAAAGACCGCAAAACCTTTGACACGACGGACTACCCGTCACTGTTCAGGGCGGACAGTCAGGCCATTAAAGCAGACCTGGTAGCTGAGAAAGATATCCGCCTTCAGCCGGGCGGGGCGGTGATGGTGGATATGCCGATGGATGAAAATGCGCAGTATGTCGCAGTGGCTGGTATGTTTGTGTCGCCGGACCAGGTGAACAACACCTGGCGGGTGGTGCTGAGCCGTGATGATCTCGATCCGGATAAAGCCCGGGTGATTGAGGCCGGTAACAACCGCCTGACCCTGAAGGCACTGAAAGATGATTGAGTCATCCCGTCCCTCACTGTATGAAACTCTTTATGGCAACTTCACTGGCGGCTTTGACCTGCATCAGGTCAGCGAGCAGAACCAGGTCGTTTTGTCCGTACTTGACAACATGCAGCGCGTTCTCAACTGTCGCGCCGGCACGCTGGCGCATCTGCCTGACTATGGGTTGCCCGATATGACGAAAATCCTGCAGGGAATGCCGGGAACGGCCCATGAGCTTATGGGCACATTGTCTGTCGTCCTGCTCAAATATGAGCCACGCCTGAAAAAGATAGGCGTCGTTCTGCTGGAGCAGAACGTCCCCGGCGAACTGCGCTATGCCATTGATGCTGAACTTAAAGGTATTGGCCTGGTGCGCTATGGCACGGAGTTTATGCCCGAAGGACGGGTGCTGTTGCGACATCTTAAGCAACAGCAATATCTCGACACGACAACCCGTATGTAAAGCCAGAGAATATCCTCTCAGTAAAATCTTGCTGTATATCAGCGATCACTGGAAGAAGCCCTGCTTACCGCTGAAGGTGCACACAGGGAAGATCTGCTAAGAGAGCGCTTTAAACTGGAACAAAAAATCCGGGATGTACATCGGCAATGTAGAAAGCTAAGCCGCATAAATAATAACCCTCCTGTGCTGCATATTAATTAAATGGACAACTGGTCATGAATGACATTCCCTACCGTAAAATTAAAACTGGCGGTGACCCACGCACGCTGGCGGATTATGCAGCTCTGCGCGATGAGCTGGGCAAACTGACTCATCCGGCTCGCCCGGATGTCAACTGGCAGCATGTAGAAAAACTCTGCCTCTCGCTGTTCGGGCAAAATGGCGTCGAACTGCAAACTGCAGCCTGGTATACTCTTGCTCGAACCCAGTTGGCAGGGTTGCCCGGCCTTAATGAAGGTCTGGCAATACTGGAGGCTCTTATAAACCACCAGTGGGGAACGCTCTGGCCACAGCCGGTCCATACGCGGATGGAGATCCTCAGTAACCTGAGCCTGCGTCTAACCCTGCTTCCCAACTGAAACAAAACGCACTGACGCTACAGGCTGCGCTTTCATAGCAAAAGGGATGCGCCGGTATGCTGGCCGGAGATGTTTATACGGCCTGATGCAGCCGGGCCTGAATCTCAATATTGATTGTCACGTTGTCATCTACAAGCGCAGCGAAACTGTCCATATTGAATGCTGAGCGTGAAATCGTCGTTGAGGCATGCAGATAAATGCTCTCAGCACTGGTGAGCCCGGTGTTTTTCCCCATCAGTAAGGCATCCAGAATGACCGGGCGCGAGACGTTCTTAACCGCAAGTGTGCCAAAAATCCGAAAATGGCCCTGTCCCAATGCCACCACGCGGCTACTGATAAAAGTGATATTCGGATAGCGTCCAGCGTCAAAAAAAAGCGTCCCTTTCATCTGCCAGGTTAACAGTCTGTTAGACGCCTTCAACGTCGCCACCGGAATGGATACATTGATAGTGTCGCCCTCGTCGTTTCCGGCATTGAGTGCAATATCACCCGTTACATCTCCCAGTCTGGCCTCAGAAGTATCGCCAAATGCATGCCAGGAGAGGGTAATCGTTGTTTTCTGCGTGTTGATACTGTAGTTAGCAGGGCTGGCATATAACGAAAAGGGATTGATTAAAAATCCGAGAGCGATTACAGGCACGATACGCGTCATGTTGATAATCCTTGATGTGTTTAGCGTGTAAACGTGCCAGCCGTGTTTTTTATTCGATTCAAGGTTCACCTCCATTGTGCAAATACACTTAAAGCGATTTGCTCCCACGTTGATTAACACCAGCGGAAGTTACAACCTCTGCCCTGGCACCAAGCTGACCGCCTGAAAAGTATCCCCGGCAGGGGAGATTTTCCGTTTTCCAGGTGGGCCTCATATACCCCTTCCATGGTAAATGTACACATATCGATGTGTATCCATCGCTGCCCCGTTATGGTGCGAAAGTTTGCACCATGCACAATATCCTGGCGGTTACCTGCGGATTAATGAGTATTTGTGTGCAATGTGCCCACTTCATTGTGTGGCCTCTGCCCAGATATTTTTGGCATATCTCTTGCTCTTTTGTGCATAGCCATTCAGATAGCCACTCAGAGGTTCAACTATGTCAAACAGCAATGATTTTCCGCTCGTCGAAGCGCCTGCATCAGGGCGCAAGGGTATATTTTCGATTTCCATGGTTCTGTTCAGCTTTACTTTCTTTACCGGCACGATGTTCGCGGGCGGTAAGCTCGGCGTCTCTTTTTCCATCGTTAACCTGTTGTGGATTGCCGTTATCGGTAACTTTTTGCTGGCCCTCTATGCCGCGTCGCTCGGCTGGATTGCTGCGCGCAGCGGGCTGAATACCGTGCTGATGGGGCGTTTTTGCTTCGGTGAAATAGGCAGTAAGCTCGCCGATTTTATTCTCGGTTTCGCTGAACTGGGATGGTACGCCTGGGGGACGGCGACCGTCGCCATTTCGCTGGTCAAAATCCTCGCCATACCTGAAGCCATGACCATTCCGCTGATGATCCTGTTCGGTATTCTGTTCTGCGTGACCGCGCTGGTCGGCTACAAGGGGCTGGATGCGCTGTCGCGCGTGTCGGTGCCGCTGATGTTCATTCTGCTGGTTATTTCTATGTATATTGCTGCCCATCACGCTGGCGGCTGGCAGGCGATGACCAAAATCGAGCCGGGCGGAAGCGAAACCATGGCCTGGTCGGCGGCTATCACCATGGTGTTCGGCACTTTCGCCAGCGGGGCGACCCAGGCGACAAACTGGACGCGTCTGGCCAACTCCAGCCGCACCGCCATCGTCGCCAGCATGGGCAGCTTCCTTGTCGGTAACGGGCTGATGATTGTTGCCGGAGCCTGGTGCGCTATTGTCTACCAGCAGGCTGATATCGTGGAAGTGCTGATTTTGCAGGGGCTGTCCGTCGCTGCGGTAGTGATGCTGTGCCTCAATCTGCTGACGATTCAGGGGCCGACGATTTATAACGTCTCGGCTGCCGCCTGCCATCTGCTGCGCAGTGAGCACCGTCGCACCCTGACTATTGTCGCCGCTGGCGTTGGCATTCTGCTGGCCATTGGCGGTATGTATGAAATGCTGATCCCTTTCCTGGTCTTACTGGGCAGCATCATTCCGCCCATCGGCGGCGTTATCCTCGCCGACTACTGGTTTTATCGCGGCGGCCGCTATCCGCTGTTGCAAACTGCCCGTTTGCCGCGCTTTAACTGGTCGGGGCTTTGCGCCTACGCCGTGGGAGCCGTGGTGGCTTATCTGTCGCCATGGATCGCGCCACTGGTGGGCATTACCGTTTCTGCGCTGGTCTACATCGCCCTGACTCGCCTGAGTAAACGTCAGCCTGCCGCTGATTCGGTTGCGGAGCAGTAACCATGAGCCTGACGGTCAGAGAAATCCTCGCCCTTGAGGAACTCTCCGCTATGCGCCTGCGCGCGGGCAAGCAGGGACTGCAACTGGCGGTTCGCTGGTACTACGTCGCAGAAAATGAAAATATCGCCGAATGGATCATGGGCGGGGAACTGGTGTTTATCACCGGGATCAACCATCCCCGCGATGAAGACAACCTGATCCAGTTGCTGATGGAAGGCAAGCAGCGCGGGATCGCCGGAATGGTGATCCTGACCGGAGGCGACTATATCCAGTCAATCCCGCTGCGTTTGATAACCCTCGCCGATGAGTTGGGTATTCCACTGATCGAACAGCCCTATCTGCTGAAGATGGTGATTGTTACCGAACGCATTGGCACCGCACTGGTGCGCAGTGAAAACGCTCTGCAGTCGCAGCGCGATATTCTGATGCAGCTGTTAACCGGGGATTATCCCGATCTGCAAATCCTGCAGCAACGCGCGATCCATCAGCGACTGGATTTTACCCGCCCGCTGCGGGTCGCGGCATTACGCCTTGAGGGAATACAGAACCTGTTTCGTCAGTTTCCACCCGAGCAGGCGGAAGCATGGTTACAGCAGGCTCGCCGTAGCGTACGCCAGCGATTGCAGCAGCAACTCAATCAGCAGGGCAACCCCTTTCCGCTGGTAGAACGCAGCAATATGTTTATTTTCCTGCTTCCGGATGAGGAAGGTGAGTTTTATCAGCAGAAAAAGTGGTTACAGCAGTGGCTGCTCGCGCTGGCGGATAGCGACGATGGGTTGTCGCTACTGTGCGGCCTTTCCGCAAGAGTGCAGCAATTACAGGATTATCAGCGCGCGCTGTCGCAGGCGCGTCAGGCGCTGGACCTCAGCGATAATCTGCGTCCGGCCCAGCGCATTAGCGACTATCAACAACTGGGCTTTATCAAACTACTCTCTGCCATCGGCGACCCTGCGCTGCTGAGCGATTTTATGCATGACACCCTCGGCTGTCTGATAGAACGCGATCGCAAAAGCCCATGGCTGTTAATGGAGACGCTGGAAACGCTGCTCCAGGAGAACGGTAACGTGGTCAGGGCCGCCGAACGGCTTGGTATCCACCGCAACACATTACATCAACGTATTCAACGAATTGAAAAGCTGACCAGCTATCCGATCAGCCATCCGCAATTCCATCTCAACGCCTCGGTCGCTTTAACGATCTGGCGTATGTCGCAAAATCATTTACGGGAACATCCATGAAAATTATCAACGCGCGCCTGCGCCATAAAGAAGCGCTCTATACCCTTGAATTACAGGACGGTGTGATTAAAAGCATCACTGTGCAGACCTCAGCGCAGGTAGCTGAGGTCTGCGATATCGATGCGCAACAAAAACTGGTTATCCCGCCATTTGTCGAGCCACATATTCATCTCGATGCCACCCTGACGGCGGGCGAGCCGGAGTGGAATATGAGCGGCACCCTGTTTGAGGGGATCTCCCGCTGGAGCCAGCGAAAAGAGAGCGTAACGATTGAAGATACGCGTCAACGCGCGCTGAAAACCATCGGTATGCTGCGTGATAACGGCGTGCAGCACGTGCGCACCCATATTGATGTTACCGATCCCTCCCTGACGGCGCTTGAAGCCATGCTGATGGTGAAAAAAGAGGCGGCTCATCTTATCGACCTGCAAATCGTTGCTTTCCCACAGGAGGGCATCGAATCCTTCCCCGGCGGGCGAGATCTGATGACTCGTGCCATTGAGATGGGGGCCGACGTGGTGGGCGGCATTCCGCACTACGAAAACACCCGTGACAAGGGCGTCAGCTCACTTGTTTTTCTCATGGATCTGGCCCAGCGCCACGGCTGCCTGGTCGATGTGCACTGCGATGAAATCGACGATCCGCAGTCGCGCTTCCTGGAAGTGCTGGCGGAAGAGGCCCGGGTACGTGGAATGGGCGCGCAGGTTACCGCCAGCCATACCTGTGCCATGGGATCTTACGATAACGCTTACTGTTCGAAGTTGTTCCGGCTGCTAAAAGTGTCGGGCATTAACTTTATCTCCTGTCCGACCGAGAGTATTCATTTGCAGGGGCGCTTCGACACCTGGCCGAAACGTCGCGGCGTGACGCGGGTGGCTGAGCTGGACCGCGCCGGGATCAATGTCTGTTTTGCTCAGGATTCCATCCAGGACCCGTGGTATCCGCTGGGCAACGGCAATATTATGCGCATCCTCGACGCTGGCCTGCATATCTGCCATATGCTGGGGTATAAAGATTTGCAGCGCTGCCTCGATCTTATTACCGATAACAGCGCCCGGGCGCTGTGCCTGGGTGATAATTACGGCATTGTCGAAGGACGTCCGGCTAACCTGCTGATCCTTGACGCGGAAAATGACTATGATGCGGTCTGTCGCCAGGCCAAAGTGCTGACGTCAATTCGCCACGGTGAAATAATCATGCAGCGCCAGCCGGAACAGATTGGCTATCCAGCCTGACACGTTAAGCCCGGCCAGTTAACCTGCCGGGCTTAAAACGCGCACCTTATCCGGCCCCGATCCGCTGGCTTTCATTATTGTGGACAACTGGATAAGGTGCGCTTTCAGCGGCTTAAACGTCGGGTAGGGTTGACCTGCTCTCAATAGATGAATGTTGCGTGTGTAGTTCAACCGAGGGAGGTAGCGGCAATTGTAGGGGGCTCACTTTTCCTTGAACAGGGCATTTATTGATTCACGTTGAAACTGGTAGATATCGGCTGATGCCGCATAGCTAAAGTTGAAGGTAATATAAGGATGCTTATTGCATTCGGCAGACGTCAGGAGAGGGATATATGGTGTCCCCTGCAGGAATCGAACCTGCAATTAGCCCTTAGGAGGGGCTCGTTATATCCATTTAACTAAGGGGACAAGGCGGCAGGAGTATAACGTCATTTATCTGCTGCGTTAAGCGTGTTTGCCGCCAAGTGGTTAAACCGTCACCGTTTATGCTTTTTTTTCTGCACCTTCGTCGGCGCTTGCCTGTGCTTCTGCCCGGGCTTTTGCTTCAGCCTTGCGTTTGTTGATCATGTCGTTACGGATTTGCGCATGGCTGAGCAGGGCGAAAATAAAGGTACCGCCGCAGATATTTCCGGCGAGCGTTGGCAGGGCAAATGGCCAAATAAATTCGCTCCAGTGCACGGTACCGTTAAATACCAGATAAAAAATCTCTACCGCGCCGACCACAATGTGCGTGGTGTCTGCCAGCGCAATTAGCCACGTCATCAACACGATCACCACAATTTTCGCGGAGCCCGCAGACGGAAACATCCACACCATTGTCGCAATGATCCAGCCGGAAAGAATCGCATTAGAAAACATCTCCAGCGGCGTATTCTTCATCACATCCATGCCGATTTTGACAAAGGCATCGCGGGTCTCTTCGTCAAACACCGGCATATATTCAAACGCCCAGGCCGCAATAGCGGTACCGAGCAGATTTCCCAGCAGCACCACGCCCCATAACCGCACCATCAGGGCAAAATTTCCCCAGCCAGGGTTTTGCATCACCGGCAGCACGGCCGTTACGGTGTTTTCGGTAAAGAGTTGCTGGCGGGCCATGATGACAATAATGAAACCGAAGGTGTACCCCAGATTCTCCAACAGAAAACCGCCCGGAACGCCCTCCAGTTGCACATGGAAAATCCCTTTTGCCAGCAATGATGAACCCATCGACAGCCCGGCGGCGATAGCCGACCAGAATAGCGCCATGGCGTCTCTTTCCAGCTCTTTTTCACCATCCTGGCGAATATGTTCATGAATAGCCATGGCCCGGGAGGGGAGGCGCTCTTCATCAAGTTCGATTTTTTCGCCGCGCTTTTTTTCGTCGCTCTCAACCTCGATTTCATCGCTGTGTTTATCGATTTTCTCCATACTTACCTCGCTTCTGCTGCTCTGATGTCTAAAGCGTAGCGGTTTTACGCTGCTTTCCATGGCGGCATCGTCTTAAAGTGCCGGGAAAAGCAACAATGGCGATACGGCACAGGCAAAGTTTGTATAGAATTGTTAATGAGCCGTATAGATAATGTGGGCTATGCTGGTTTGAGTCTCGTTCACTGCGTGGACATCATAATATGCGCTGATACAATGCGTTGCATAACTTCGACGCAAACCCGGCGTCGCGTTCGCGTTATTATGGATGACCTTCAGCACTGGTCATTTTCTTCAGGGAGACACCTATGAAACACCGCCTGTCGGCGCTTGCGTTGGCAACCACTGTACTGGTCGGCTGCGCCAGTTCTCAGCAGACGCAGGGACGTTCGGACCCGCTGGAAGGGTTCAACCGGACTATGTACAACTTCAACTTCAACGTGCTGGATCCGTACGTTGTTCGTCCTGTGGCGGTAGCATGGCGTGATTATGTGCCACAACCTGCGCGCAATGGTCTGAGCAACTTCACCAGCAACCTTGAAGAGCCTGCACAGATGGTGAACTACTTCCTGCAGGGCGATCCCTATCAGGGCATGGTGCATTTTACGCGTTTTTTCCTGAACACCTTGCTGGGGATGGGCGGCTTTATGGACGTCGCCGGTATGTCGAACAGCAAATTGCAGCGTGAAGATCCGCACCGTTTCGGCAGTACGCTGGGGCACTATGGCATTGGTTACGGTCCGTATATGCAGTTACCGTTCTACGGCAGTTTCACACTGCGTGAAGATGGCGGCGATATGGCGGATACGCTCTATCCGGTGCTCTCGTGGCTGACATGGCCGCTTTCTGTCGGTAAATGGACCATTGAAGGTGTCGAATCCCGTGCGCAACTGCTCGATTCCGACGGCTTGCTGCGCCAGTCTTCCGATCCTTATATCCTTGTGCGGGAAGCCTATTTCCAGCGTCACGATTTTATCGCCAATGGCGGCAAGCTGAAGCCGCAGGAAAATCCGAACGCGCAGGCGATTCAGGGCGATTTAAAAGATATCGATTCGGAATAAATCCGGTCGCAGCCAATAAAAAAGGTGAGCCAGGCTCACCTTTTTTATTATTGACGCGTTATCAGAAGGCGTAGTTGAAGTTAGCGCCGTAGAGGAACGCGCGGCCTTCAGACTGGAACGTATACGGGCCTTCGGTGAACTTCACTTTCTGACCATGCATATAAGAGAAGCCAACATCGACGGAAGCATCCTTATTAAAGGCATAGGTCGCCCCCGTGCTCAGCCACAGACGGTCCTGATCAGGAATGGAGATCGTGCGTTTGTTAGCCGGAACCGGGCTGTCATCAAAGGCGATACCGGCGCGGAAGGTCCAGTTATCATCCATATAATAAGTGGTACCCAGCGCGATGCGATAGGCATCTTTAAAGCCTTCATCTTTATAGAACAGCGTTTGACCACTGTCACCGGTCGCTTTCAGCTCCTGGAACTGGCTCCAACTGGTATAGGTCAGACTGTAGTGAATGGCCCACTGTGGAGCTACGCGGTTATAACCCGAAACTTCCCACATCTCTGGCAGATGGAGCGACAGCGAGCCATTGGTGGTCGAGCCGCCAGTACCATACGGCAAGCCAAGACCCAGTGCTGTGTTGATCGGGTTAAGCGTTGTCGGCAGGCTGCTCTTATAATCGCCGTCGAAGTCGACCTTCACTTCGGAGCGGTAAGTTAAGGAGTAACGGTTGTTTTTATCCAGCTCGTAAAGGATACCGGCGTTCCAGCCAAAGCCCCATTCATCGCCTTTCAGATGCGCGATTTGCGTATCACGGCTGATACCGCCCGCCTGTGCGCCAATAGCGGCAGCCTGCTGGGCGCTAAGCTGGCCAGATTGCACCATGCCTGGCAGGCTGGCGCCGATGATCTGCGGCAGATCGCCAGCGTAACGCTCAACCTTCGCGCGAGCATAAACGGCGTCAAAACCCAGACCGAAGCTCCAGTGGGTATCCAGACGATACGCGCCGCTAAGGTTCAGGTTCAGTGTTTCGAGATCGGTTTTACCGCCCATCGACCCGGCTGCGTAGTCATTATTAAACTCTGTTGCCAGCCCAAAGTTGGAAGTCAGCGAAGCCCCCCAGCCGAACTGATCGTTAATCGGCGCGACAAAGTGCAGGTTTGGTATCCACGCTGTCGGCGCAATGTTTTTCTGGCTCGCATCATTACCAATCGCGGAACGGCCGGAGACATCGACATCCGGATCAACAAACACCGCGCCGCCGGAGAACGTCGGGCGGTCAAACATGGTAATCAATGCAGGGTTGCGGCTGACGTTACCTGCATCATCCGCAATTGCACCTTCACCGGAATAAGCACGGCCAAGACCAGAAGCCGAAAATTCATTGAGTTGAAAGCCTGCGGACCAGGCCTGGGTAGAGACAATTGCCACTGCGACTGCCAGAGCAGACTTGGTAAAACGGGTTTTCTGGCTCATGACCATAACCTCATTCGAAATCGATTTATTTTTATTCAAACTATGTTACGTGTTGTAACAGGAGCGCGAAGTGTAGGGTCTGTGTTACAGCAGAGAAATCAGACTAGTGGCGGAAGTATAGGTCCGACCAGAGGGAATGTTGCAAGTTTGTATATAAGTTTTTTCAATTGTGATCTTCGAAACGGGATCTGCGTGGCAAAATCGCCGGGGTTGGTAATCAGTCAATTGGGCGATTTTTGTTTTAGATCATTTTTAAGTGTGATTTCGGTCACTTATCCACTTTCGGAAGATTATCAACTGGAGACGCCATGAACGGCGGCGTAAAATATGTCCATCGTTTATCTGGCACCCAGGGTGCTAATTCAGAGGAATCAACAATGAGCAAATGCAGTGCTGATGAAACCCCGGTTTGCTGCTGTATGGATGTTGGCACCATTATGGACAACTCCGACTGCACCGCCTCTTACAGTCGTGTATTCACCAATCGTGCTGAAGCCGATGAAACGCTGGCCGCGCTGAGCGCAAGAGCCCGCAGCGTGGAATCCGAGCCTTGCCAAATTACCTCCACCTTCACCGAAGTGGCGGATGGCGTGCGTCTCGATATCGATTTTGTTTTCGCCTGCGAAGCGGAAACCCTGATTTTCCAGCTTGGCCTGCGTTAATCTTCCTGCCAACGCCTCCTTTCACGGAGGCGTTTTGCTAAGCATCTCTGTGCCTTAGCTCGCATTTTTCTCTCGCTCCCATTGGCTATATGTAAAAAATTGGTTAAGACTGTTATCAGGTCAGACCACTTTAAGCATACGCTGTTAACAGGGGAGTGTTATGAAGGCATTACCGCTTGTCACCCGCCAGGGCGACCGCATTGCCATTGTCAGTGGGTTACGTACCCCGTTTGCCCGCCAGGCCACCGCTTTTCACGGCATTCCGGCGATCGATCTCGGCAAAATGGTGGTGGGAGAGATGCTGGCGCGCAGCGAAATTCCCCCCGAAGTGATTGAACAACTGGTGTTTGGCCAGGTCGTGCAGATGCCGGAAGCGCCTAATATTGCGCGCGAAATCGTGCTCGGCACCGGCATGAGCGTCCATACCGATGCTTACAGCGTCAGCCGCGCCTGCGCAACCAGTTTCCAGGCCGTGGCCAACGTCGCAGAAAGTCTGCTGGCGGGCACTATTCGCGCCGGTATTGCTGGCGGGGCGGATTCCTCCTCTGTTTTACCTATTGGCGTCAGTAAAAAGTTGGCGCGTGCGCTGGTGGATGCCAACAAAGCCCGCACTGTGGGGCAAAAACTGAAGCTTTTCTCCCGCTTGCGCTTGCGCGACCTGTTGCCGGTTCCTCCCGCCGTCGCGGAGTATTCCACCGGGCTGAGAATGGGCGATACAGCTGAGCAAATGGCGAAAACATACGGTATCAGCCGTGAACAGCAGGATGCGCTGGCCCACCGCTCACACCAGCTAGCCGCACAGGCCTGGGCTGAAGGCAAACTGCGTGATGAAGTGATGACCGCCTATGCGCCGCCGTTTCGCGATCCGGTTGAACAGGATAATAACGTTCGTCATAACTCCAGCCTGGCCGATTACGCGAAGCTGCGTCCCGCCTTCGATCGTCAGCATGGCACGGTGACGGCGGCGAACAGTACGCCGCTGACCGACGGAGCTGCGGCTGTAATTTTAATGACCGAATCCCGCGCCCGGGAACTGGGATTATCACCGCTGGGTTATTTGCGCAGCTACGCTTTCACCGCCATTGATGTGCAACAGGACATGCTGCTTGGCCCGGCCTGGGCAACGCCGCTGGCACTGGAAAGAGCCGGGCTGACGATGGCTGATCTGACGCTTCTCGATATGCACGAAGCCTTTGCCGCGCAAACCTTAACCAACCTGAAATTGATGGCCAGCGAGCGTTTTGCTCGTGAGGTACTTGGGCGCTCGCAGGCAACAGGTGAGGTGGATGACAGTAAGTTTAACGTGTTGGGCGGTTCCATCGCTTACGGTCATCCGTTTGCCGCCACCGGCGCGCGCATGATCACCCAAACGTTACACGAACTGCACCGCCGGGGAGGCGGTTTTGGTCTGGTCACTGCCTGTGCCGCGGGCGGTCTGGGCGCGGCAATGGTTCTGGAGGCTGAATAATGACAATGATGTCCGCATTTACCTTTAATGTGCGTCCCGACAATATCGCGGTCGTCACCATTGATGTGCCGAATGAAAAAATGAACACCCTGAAAGCGGAGTTTGCAGGTGAAGTGCGCGCCATGCTGAAACAGATCCGCGACAATAAGGCGCTGCGTGGCGTGGTGTTTATCTCGGCCAAGGCAGACAATTTCATCGCTGGCGCGGATATCAATATGATCGCCCGTTGCCAGACGGCAAAAGAGGCCGAGGATCTGGCTCGTCAGGGGCAGCAAGTGATGGCGGAGATCCATGCGCTGTCGATTCCGGTGGTTGCCGCAATTCATGGCGCTTGCCTGGGCGGCGGGCTGGAACTGGCACTGGCGTGCCATCGCCGGATTTGTACTGACGACGCGAAAACAATGCTGGGATTGCCTGAAGTTCAGTTAGGTCTGCTGCCCGGTTCCGGCGGGACACAGCGATTGCCGCGTCTGATTGGCGTCAGTACGGCGCTGGAAATGATCCTCACCGGAAAACAGCTTCGTCCGCGCCAGGCATTAAAAGTTGGGCTGGTGGACGATGTCGTACCGCAGTCAATTCTCCTTGAGGCCGCTGTTGATTTGGCCAAACAGGGGCGGCCGGTTGCCCGTCATCTGCCGGTTCGTGAACGGGTTCTGGCCGGGCCGCTTGGCCGCGCGTTGCTGTTCCGTATGGTGAGTAAGAAAACCGAACAAAAAACCCAGGGGAATTATCCTGCGGCCACGCGCATTTTATCCGTTATTGAAACCGGGTTGACGCAGGGGCGCAGCAGCGGTTACGACGCGGAAGCGCGCGCGTTTGGTCAACTGGCGATGACGCCGCAATCACAGGCGTTACGCCACCTGTTCTTCGCCAGTACCGGCGTTAAAAAAGATCCTGGCAGCGAGGTGCAGGCTGGCCCGTTGAACACGATCGGTGTGCTGGGCGGCGGATTAATGGGCGGCGGGATCGCTTTCGTCACGGCAAGCAAAGCAGGATTGCCGGTTCGCATAAAAGATATTAATGCGAAAGGGATCAACCACGCGCTGAAATACAGTTGGGAAGAGCTGGATAAAAAAGTGCGGCGCCGCTACCTGAAAGCGGGCGAGCGCGATAAGCAGTTGGCGAAAATATCCGGCACCCTGGATTTTAGCGGCTTTGCTCAGCGTGACCTGGTCATTGAGGCGGTGTTTGAAGATCTGGCGTTGAAACAGAAAATGGTGGCTGAAGTGGAAGCCCATTGTTCCGCTCATACTATTTTTGCCTCCAATACCTCTTCTTTACCGATCGGCGATATTGCAGCGCATGCCGCGCGACCAGAAAAGATCATCGGATTACATTTTTTCAGTCCGGTGGAAAAAATGCCATTGGTGGAGGTGATCCCACACGCTGGAACGGATGAGCAGACCATCGCTACCACGGTAAAGCTGGCGAAAAAACAGGGCAAAACGCCGATTGTGGTCGCGGATAAAGCCGGATTTTACGTGAACCGCATTCTTGCTCCCTATATTAATGAAGCCATCCGGCTGCTGAGTGAAGGCGAGTGCATCGAGGATATTGATCGCGCGCTGGTGAAATTTGGCTTCCCGGTCGGGCCGATCCAGTTACTGGATGAAGTGGGCATCGATACCGGTACAAAAATTATTCCGGTGCTGGAAAGCGCTTATGGTGAACGGTTTAGCGCCCCTGCAAGTATTGTGAGCGCAATTCTGAACGACGATCGCAAAGGGCGAAAAAATGGTCGTGGTTTCTATCTTTACCCTGCGAAAGGGCGTAAAAGCAAAAAGCAGCCCGATCCGGCGATTTATCCCCTGATTGGTGCCTCCGGCGGTGGGAGGTTATCGGCAGAGCAGATGGCGGAACGCTGTGTGCTGCTGATGCTGAACGAGGCGGTGCGTTGCTTTGATGAGCAGGTTATTCGCAGCGCGCGAGACGGCGATATTGGCGCCGTATTCGGCATCGGTTTTCCGCCGTTTTTAGGCGGGCCGTTCCACTATATAGCGACATCAGGAGCGGGCGACGTCGTGGCGAGGTTGCAGCGGCTGGAGGCGCAATACGGTGCGCGTTTTGCGCCTTGTGAACCGCTGTTGCGTATGGCGGAGCAGGGTGTAACTTTTTGGTCGGAAAAAGAAACTGAAGATGTGAATTAAGGTCTAAAAATTTAATTCTGTTATTCCTCATGGCGTTCGCGGTTATTTTGTAAACAGTGATTGACTATACTTACACCATTGAGGTAAAAAACAGCGTTTCATTCATGGAATGGATCAGGCACAATGCCCGGCCATCGATACTTTTCCGTCGTCGCGAAATGATTTCGCAGTGAAAGTGTTGATGATTCTGGTTAACAAAAGCGGTGCAATATGCAAGTTTTTATCATGCGTCACGGCGACGCTGCCCTCGATGCAGCCAGTGACTCGGTTCGTCCCTTAACCCCTTGTGGCTGTGACGAATCCCGTCAAATGGCAACATGGTTGAAAGGCCAAAAAGTGGATATTGAACGTGTTCTGATCAGCCCTTTTTTACGTGCTGAACAGACGCTGGAAAAGGTAGGGGAGTGTATGAACCTGCCTGACAACGTGGAGGTCCTGCCGGAACTGACGCCTTGCGGCGATATCGGCCTTGTCAGTGCCTATTTACAGGCGCTGTCGAATGAAGGAATCTCCTCTGTGCTGGTGATCTCTCACCTGCCGCTGGTGGGTTACCTGGTGTCCGAGCTTTGCCCGGGTGAAGCACCGCCGATGTTTACCACTTCCGCCATTGCCAGCGTTACGCTGGGTGAAGACGGTAAAGGGGTTTTTGACTGGCAAATGAGTCCCTGCAACCTGAAGATGCGAAAAGCCATCTGAATTCGCCGGACACTGAAAAACGCAGAGCCGCTTTATGCGGCTCTTGACGTTTCTGGCATCAGGGCAGCTCCGGCGGCTGCCACTCTTCCACTTCAATCAGCACCAGAATTGCTGCGTCGCCGCCATACTCTTTCGGCGCCTGGTGAAACGCCATCACATGCGGGTGCTGCGCCAGCCACAGCGGTGTCTGTTGCTTCAGAATGTGTTTACCGTGGCCGTGCATCACGCAGGCGCAGAACACATGTTCACGGCGACAGGCGGCGATCAGCGCGCCCAGTTCTTGCTTCGCCTGCTGCTGTGTTAAACCGTGCAGATCGAGAAACAACTCCGGCGAGTAGTCGCCCCGACGCATCTTTTTTAGCTCAAAATGGCTGACATCTTCACGCACATATTTGACCGGACCTTCGGTATTGAGCAGCGGCTGAAACTCGTCGGAAAAGTAGTGACTGTTGTCGGCTTGTTCCTGTAATAACCGTTTCACCGGAACTTCGCTGATTTTTTTCCGCGCCGGGCGATGTACCACGGTATCCTGCTTAAGCTGGCGCGTACCGGTCATCAGTTGCCGGAACAACACCTGTTCCTCCTCGCTAAGCGATGATTTCTTTTTCATTTGTGCGTCTCATCTTTTCTTTTCTTCAGTGTACCCGACTCACTGCGGCTCCGGCGAAGCAAAATGCATTTTTCCCTCTGGCAGGCGCGTGAGATGCTGATTTATCGCCGTCTTCATGGCAAACTAGCCGCCGAATTTAATGCGAGCATGTACCTGGGGGATACTATGGATAAAATTTTTGTCGATGAAGCAGTGAATGAGCTGCACACCATTCAGGACATGCTGCGCTGGGCGGTCAGCCGCTTCAGCGCCGCGAATATCTGGTACGGTCACGGCACGGATAACCCGTGGGACGAAGCGGTGCAACTGGTGTTGCCGACGCTCTATCTGCCGCTCGATATCCCGGAGGATATGCGCACCGCGCGTCTGACTTCCAGCGAGCGTCACCGCATTGTTGAGCGCGTGATCCGTCGCGTTAACGAGCGTATTCCGGTCGCTTACCTGACCAACAAAGCGTGGTTCTGCGGCCACGAATTTTATGTCGATGAGCGCGTGCTGGTGCCGCGTTCCCCGATTGGCGAACTTATCAACAACCGCTTTGCCGGGCTGATTGATCAACAGCCGCAGCATATTCTGGATATGTGTACCGGCAGCGGCTGTATCGCTATTGCGACGGCGTACGCCTTCCCGGAAGCGGAAGTGGATGCGGTCGATATCTCCGCGGATGCGCTGGCGGTAACTGAGCACAATATTGAAGAGCACGGCCTGATTCACCACGTTACGCCGATCCGTTCCGACCTGTTCCGCGATCTGCCGAAAGTGCAGTACGACCTGATTGTCACCAACCCGCCGTACGTTGATGAAGAAGATATGTCCGATCTGCCATCGGAATACCGTCACGAGCCGGAGCTGGGCCTGGCATCGGGCAGCGACGGCCTGAAACTGACGCGCCGCATTCTGGCCTGCGCCCCGGATTACCTTGCTGACCACGGCATCCTGATTTGTGAAGTCGGCAACAGCATGGTACATCTGATGGAACAATATCCGGACGTTCCGTTCACCTGGCTGGAGTTTGATAATGGCGGGGACGGCGTCTTTATGCTGACCAAAGCGCAGCTGATTGCCGCTCGCGAACACTTCAGCATCTATAAAGATTAAAACGACGCTCAACACCAACAACGACAACGGAGCCGTTATGGCAGGTAACACAATTGGACAACTTTTCCGCGTAACCACGTTTGGTGAATCGCACGGCCTGGCGCTGGGTTGCATCGTTGACGGCGTACCTCCGGGTATTCCGCTGACCGAAGCCGATTTACAACACGATCTCGACAGACGACGCCCGGGAACATCGCGCTATACCACCCAACGCCGCGAACCGGATCAGGTGAAGATTCTGTCCGGCGTCTTTGAAGGCGTCACCACTGGTACTAGCATTGGTCTGCTGATCGAAAACACCGACCAGCGCTCTCAGGATTATGGCGCGATTAAAGATCTGTTCCGCCCGGGCCATGCGGATTACACCTACGAACAAAAATACGGTCTGCGCGACTATCGCGGTGGTGGTCGTTCTTCTGCGCGCGAAACCGCAATGCGCGTCGCCGCTGGCGCTATCGCCAAGAAATATCTGGCGCAGAAATTTGGCATTGTTATTCGCGGCTGCCTGACTCAGATGGGCGAGATCCCGCTGGAGATCAAAGACTGGGCGCAGGTTGAACAGAACCCGTTTTTCTGCCCGGATCCGGACAAAATCGAGGCGCTGGATGAACTGATGCGCGGCCTGAAAAAAGAGGGCGACTCCATCGGGGCGAAAGTGACCGTAGTGGCCGATGGCGTTCCGGCAGGTTTTGGCGAGCCGGTGTTTGACCGTCTTGATGCTGATATCGCGCACGCGCTGATGAGCATCAACGCGGTGAAAGGCGTGGAAATTGGCGATGGCTTTGAAGTCGTGAAGCTGCGCGGCAGCGAAAACCGCGACGAAATCACGCTGCAGGGTTTCCAGAGCAACCACGCGGGCGGCATTCTTGGCGGCATCAGCAGCGGGCAGCAAATTATTGCCAATATCGCGCTGAAACCCACGTCGAGCATTACCGTACCGGGTCGCACCATTAATCGTTTCGGCGAAGAAGTGGATATGGTAACCAAAGGCCGTCACGATCCGTGTGTCGGTATTCGCGCCGTGCCGATCGCCGAAGCGATGCTGGCGATCGTGCTGATGGATCACTTCCTGCGTCAGCGTGCGCAAAACGCTGATGTCACTACTGATATTCCACGCTGGTAAATAATGAAAAGAACGGCAATTGCGCTGTTTACTCTGCTGGTGTGCGCCGCCGCGACGGCGGCGACACCGTGGCAAAAACTGACGCATCCGGTCGCCGGTAGCCCGCAGTCCATTGGCGCGTTCGCTAATGGTTGTATCGTTGGTGCGCATGCGCTGCCGCTGCAATCGGACAACTATCAGGTGATGCGCACTGACCAGCGGCGCTACTTCGGTCATCCCGATCTGGTGCTGTTTATTCAGCGTCTGAGCAATCAGGTGCACAATCTGGGGCTGGGTACGGTGCTGGTGGGCGACATGGGGATGCCCGCAGGTGGACGTTTCAACGGCGGCCATGCCAGCCATCAATCCGGGCTGGATGTTGATATCTTCCTGCAACTACCGAAAACCCGCTGGAGCGCCGCGCAGTTGCTGAAACCACAGGCGCTGGATCTCGTCTCAAGCGATGGTAAGCAAGTCGTGCCCGCGCTGTGGAAGCCGGAAATCAGTAGCATGATCAAGCTGGCGGCACAAGATAACGACGTGACGCGCATTTTCGTTAACCCGGCAATCAAACAGCAGCTTTGCCTCGATGCCGGAACCGATCGCGACTGGCTGCGTAAAGTGCGTCCATGGTTCCAGCATCGTGCGCATATGCACGTGCGTTTGCGCTGTCCGGCTGATAGCCTGGAGTGCCGGGATCAACCTCTGCCGCCGCCTGGCGACGGTTGCGGCGCAGAACTGCAAAGCTGGTTTGAACCGGCGAAACCTGGCAGCACAATCCCTGAGAAAAAGACGCCGCCGCCATTGCCGCGGTCTTGTCAGGCTTTACTGGATGAACACGCACTCTGATGGAACTCTTTCAACAACTGTTTATGGTATCGCCGTTACTGCTGGTGGTGCTTTTTTTTGTCGCGTTGCTGGCCGGTTTTATTGACGCGCTGGCGGGCGGCGGCGGGCTGTTAACGGTGCCAGCGTTACTGGCGGCAGGTATGACGCCAGCCCAGGCGTTGGCAACGAATAAATTACAAGCCTGTGGCGGTTCGATTTCTGCGTCGCTGTACTTTATCCGTCGCAAAGTGGTGAATCTTGCCGATCAGAAACTCAATATCCTGATGACCTTTATCGGCTCAACCACCGGCGCGCTGCTGGTGCAGCATGTGCAATCGGATGTACTGCGCCAAATCCTGCCGATTCTGGTGATCTGTATCGGTCTCTACTTCCTGTTGATGCCGAAGCTGGGTGAGGAGGATCGTCAGCGTCGTTTGTACGGGCTGCCGTTTGCGCTGGTCTCCGGTGGCTGTGTCGGTTTTTACGACGGTTTCTTCGGCCCCGGCGCCGGTTCCTTTTACGCGCTGGCTTTTGTGACGCTCGCAGGGTACAACCTGGCGAAATCCACCGCGCATGCCAAAGTGCTGAATGCCACCTCGAATGTCGGCGGTCTGCTGCTGTTTATTATTGGCGGCAAAGTTGTGTGGGGCACGGGTTTCATCATGCTGGCCGGGCAGTTTCTCGGCGCGCGAATGGGCTCGCGTCTGGTGCTCAGCAAAGGGCAAAAACTCATTCGTCCGATGATTGTGATTGTCTCGGCGGTGATGAGTGCAAAACTTCTTTATGACAGTCACGGCCAGGAGATCCTCCATTTTCTGGGGGTGAACGTATGACACATCACTACCAACAATTGATTGATATTTTTGACGGCTGTTTTGCCGACGATTTTAATACCCGTCTGATTAAAGGCGACGACGAACCGATCTATCTTCCTGCTGATGCGGATGCGCCGTATAACCGCATTGTTTTTGCTCACGGTTTTTATGCCAGCGCGTTACATGAGATTTCGCACTGGTGCATCGCCGGTGCCGAGCGTCGCAAGCAGGTGGATTTTGGCTACTGGTATTGCCCTGATGGCCGCGATGCGGTAACGCAGGGGCAGTTCGAGGATGTTGAAGTAAAACCGCAGGCGTTTGACTGGTTGTTTTGCGTGGCGGCGGGTTTCCCGTTTAATGTCAGTTGCGACAATCTGGAAGGCGATGTCGAGCCGGATCGTATTGTGTTCCAGCGCCGCGTTCACGCGCAGGTGATGGCTTATCTGGAGCAGGGCATTCCCCCGCGCCCGGCGCGTTTTATCAAGGCATTACAGGATTATTATCAAACGCCGCCTTTAGCGGCAGAACAGTTCCCATGGCCGGAAGATCTTTGAAGCCATGTTGTCAAAAGAGGAAGAGAGATGATCGCGGAGTTTGAATCACGCATTCTGGCGTTAATCGATAATATGGTGGATCACGCCAGTGATGATGAGTTGTTTGCGGGCGGTTATCTGCGCGGCCACCTGACGCTGGCGGTGGCTGAACTGGAAGGCGAGGATAACTATTCGCCGGAAAATCTGTACCAGAAAGTCACCGGTAGCGTGGAAACTGCTATTCAGGCCGGAGAACTGTCGCCGCGCGATCAGGCGCTGGTGATGGGGATGTGGGAAAACCTATACCAGCAGGCGAAGTCGCATTAAGGGGCGTCGTAGTGCCGGGTAATGCTGACGCGTATCCGGCCAATATCCGTGCCTACAGGTTTGTAGGCCGGATAAAACAACGCCGCCATCCGGCGAATATTCCCACCTTCACTTCACTGCTCTGCCTTTCAATAACTTCCTGACCCACAAACGATTCGGATTGAGGGCTGCCAGCGTTTCGCCATCCAGCGGAATCGGCTCGTCACTCATCTGCGAAGCCAGAATCTCCGCCGCCAGCGGCGCGCTGCACAAACCGCGCGAACCGAGAGCGCCGAGCATAAATAAACCTTCGTAGATCGGCGCACTGACCGCTTCTTCCGGCCGTTCTGCCAGTTGGGCGTAAGCTGCCAGCGTGGCGTCAAAGTCGGCGACATTCCCGACCATCGGCAGATGATCCCGCGTTGCGCAGCGTACGCCGCAGCGCGCGTCGCCGTCGCTGACATCCACCTCTTTTGCCCAGGTTGCATACGGGAAACAGTCGATAAGCCGCTGGCGATTCTGCTGCTGATCCGCCTCGCTGTAACCTGCCTCCTGCTGCCCGCGATGATAGCTGGCGCCGATGCAGTGCTGCTGGTTATGCGGGTTCTGCGGCGTCAGATAACCGTCGTAGCACAGCACCTGGCGAAGCGCAGAGAGCATATTGCTGGTCGGAATATGGCTGACCTGACCGGCAACAGGATAGACGGGCAGTTTCTCTGTTTGCGGGAAATGGTGAATGCGGTGCCCGTTCGCCAGTACGACTGCTGCATGCGCCCGCTGGTTGCCATGGCGGAAATGAAGTTGCCAGCGCTGATCTTCACGGCTCAGGCGTTCAACATCATGTCCATAACGCACTTGCAGGCCTTGCTCGCAAGCCCGCTTAATCGCGGCGGCCGTTAACTGCGCCGGGCAGAGCCAGCCGCCGAGTGGGTAATTCACGCCGCCGCATTCCGTTTCCACGCCGGTTTCGGCTTTCACCTCCTGTGCATCAACCGCACGGGCAATCTCCGGCGGCAGATCCAGCGTCAACATTTGTGCGATTTTTTGTTGGCTTTTTTCATCCCAGCCAAGTTGTGTGACGCCGCACCACTGATGGTCAAACGTCACGGGTAACGCATCATACAGACGGCGGGCAAAGGTAAACGCCGCGGGGAAGAAGCGGGCCAGCGCCGGATCGTGAGCGCTGAGCAGCGGATAAAGCGCCCCCTGGCGGTTGCCGGATGCGCCTTCGGCGGGCGCGTCGTCGGCGCAGTAAAGCGTCACCCGCCAGCCGCGTCGCAGCAAGGCCAGCGATAACAGCGCGCTGGCGACACCGCCGCCAATCAGCGCCACATCGCGTACCTCAGTGCCGCTGCGGGCAAACCACGGCGTACGCGGCGCAGATGCAACGGTGTTTTCCATTACGCCGGTCAACATTTCGCGTTTGCGGCCAAAACCTTTGCTTTTGCGCATGGTAAAGCCCGCTTCCTGCAAACCACGACGGACAAAACCTGCCGAGGTAAAGGTCGCCAGCGTGCCGCCCGGCCTTGCCAGTCGAGCCATCGCGGCAAACAGGTTTGGCGTCCACATATCCGGGTTTTTCGCCGGGGCAAAGCCATCCAGGAACCAGGCGTCGACGCGCTGGTTTAAGGAATCATCAAGCGTATCGGTGAGTTGATTGATATCGCCAAACCATAAATCCAGCGTCACACGACCTTCATCGAGCAGCAGTCGGTGGCAGTCGCCAAAGGGCAGCGGCCACTGCGCCTGTAACTGTTCCGCCCATGGTGCCAGTTCCGGCCAGTGCGCGTGGGCTTTGCGCAGATCGTCCTGGGTGAGAGGAAATTTTTCAAAACTGATGAAATGTAATCTTTCCAGGGTAGCGTCAGGATTGGCTGCGCGAAAGGCCGCGAATGCCTGCCACAACGTGAGGAAATTCAGACCGGTGCCAAACCCGCTCTCCGCAACCACAAACAGCGGGCGCGGGTGTTCAGGAAAACGCTGTTCCAGTTGGTTGCCGCCGAGAAAAACATAACGCGTCTCTTCCAGTCCGTTATCATTAGAGAAATAGACGTCGTCGAAATCTCGGGAAACAGGTGTACCCTCAGCGTTGAATTCAAGGTTGGCAGATTGTATAGCGGTTTGTTTCACGTAAGTTACTCGTCCATCAGGCAGTGTCACGATCTTAACGAGGGACAAAGAAAGGCGCAAATTTCCACAGAAAATGTCTGATCGGACTTGTTCGGCGTACAAGTGTACGCTATCTTGCGACACGAAACTTAATTAGTGCGACTTAGGGGTATTGAATGAAACGTGCAGTGATTACTGGCCTGGGCATCGTTTCCAGCATTGGTAATAACCAGCAGGAAGTCCTGGCATCTCTGCGTGAAGGACGCTCAGGGATCACATTCTCTCAGGAATTTAAAGATTCCGGCATGCGCAGCCACGTATGGGGTAACGTTAAACTGGACACCACTGGTTTGATCGACCGTAAAGTGGTTCGTTTCATGAACGATGCCTCTATCTATTCCTATCTTTCCATGCAGCAGGCGATCGAAGACGCTGGCCTGAAAGACGAGGTTTACCAGAACAACCCGCGCGTGGGCCTGATTGCAGGTTCTGGCGGTTCTTCTAAATCTCAGGTTTTCGGCGCTGATGCGATGCGTAGCCCGCGTGGTCTGAAAGCTGTGGGTCCTTATGTGGTGACCAAAGCGATGGCATCTGCGGTGTCCGCTTGCCTCGCAACACCATTTAAAATCCACGGTGTTAATTACTCTATCAGTTCTGCTTGCGCTACTTCCGCGCACTGCATCGGTAACGCGGTAGAACAGATTCAACTGGGTAAACAGGACATCGTTTTTGCTGGCGGCGGCGAAGAGTTGTGTTGGGAAATGGCTTGCGAATTTGACGCGATGGGCGCGCTGTCCACCAAGTACAACGAAACGCCAGAAAAAGCTTCCCGTACCTATGACAAACACCGTGACGGTTTCGTTATCGCGGGCGGCGGCGGTATGGTTGTTGTTGAAGAGCTGGAACATGCACTGGCGCGTGGCGCGCACATCTATGCAGAGATCGTTGGCTACGGCGCGACCTCTGATGGTGCGGACATGGTAGCGCCGTCAGGCGAAGGCGCAGTGCGTTGCATGAAGATGGCAATGCAAGACGTTGATACACCGATCGACTACCTGAACTCCCACGGTACTTCCACGCCGGTTGGCGACGTGAAAGAACTGGGCGCTATTCGCGAAGTGTTCGGCGACAATAGCCCGGCTATCTCCGCAACCAAAGCGATGACCGGTCACTCTCTGGGCGCTGCGGGCGTACAGGAAGCGATCTACTCGCTGCTGATGCTGGAACACGGCTTTATCGCGCCGAGCATTAACGTGGAAGAGCTGGACGAGCAGGCTGCTGGCCTGAATATTGTGACAAAACCGATGGAAGCCTCGCTGACAACGGTCATGTCCAACAGCTTCGGTTTTGGCGGTACTAACGCCACGCTGGTGATGCGCAAACTGAAATAAGTTTGTCGGCAAGCAGAAAAAGAGAGCCACTGGCTCTCTTTTTTTATGCATTGACAAGCTGCCGTTGCGGCAGGCAAACTCCTCGCCGCAACATTATCAACATGATAATGCGTAAGCGTTTAACGTTAACCAACGCACCTTAATCCTGGCACTCAGGTGGAGGGGGCGTGGTACTTCCAAATCCCGCCTTACTCTGCGTTATGGAGTAATGCATGTCTGTAGATGTTCAATCTGTTAAAACCTCGTCAGCGAATATGTCGCTGTTTCGTATCGCCTTTGCGGTGTTTCTGACCTATCTGACCGTTGGCCTGCCGCTACCGGTGATCCCGCTGTTTGTCCACAATGAGTTGGGCTACGGTAATACCATGGTGGGAATTGCCGTTGGTATTCAGTTTCTGGCTACCGTCTTAACACGCGGCTATGCCGGCCGTCTTGCCGATCAATATGGCGCGAAACGTTCGGTGATACAGGGCATGATCGCCTGTGCTCTGGCCGGAGCAGCATGGCTGCTGGCGGCGCTGTTGCCGGTTGCGCCCGCTGCCAAATTTGCGCTGCTGATTCTGGGGCGCCTGATCCTCGGTTTCGGTGAAAGCCAGCTTCTTACCGGCACGCTCACCTGGGGAATGGGGCTGGTTGGCCCCGCGCGTTCCGGCAAAGTGATGTCATGGAACGGAATGGCGATTTACGGTGCGCTGGCCGCCGGCGCGCCGCTTGGGTTGCTGGTCCACAGCCACTTTGGTTTCGCCGCCCTGGCAGCGATCACCACGGTATTGCCGCTACTGGCCTTCGCATTTAACGGCGGCGTGCCCAAAACGCCTGCGCATCCGGGCGATCGTCCTTCACTGTGGAGCGTGGTCGGGCTTATCTGGCAACCGGGGCTGGGGCTGGCGCTTCAGGGCGTTGGCTTTGCGGTGATCGGCACCTTTGTTTCGCTCTACTTTGCCAGCCAGGGCTGGTCAATGGCGGGTTTTACCCTGACGGCTTTCGGCGGCGCATTTGTGCTGATGCGCATTTTGTTTGGCTGGATGCCGGACCGTTTTGGTGGTGTGCGGGTGGCGATTGTTTCGCTGGTCATTGAAACCATTGGCCTGCTGCTGTTATGGCAGGCGCATGGCGCGTGGATGGCATTGCTGGGCGCGGCTCTGACCGGTAGTGGCTGCTCGCTTATCTTTCCGTCGCTGGGCGTTGAAGTCGTCAAGCGCGCGCCACCGCAGGTGCGTGGTACGGCGCTTGGCGGCTATGCGGCATTTCAGGATATCTCTTACGCGTTTAGCGGCCCGTTAACCGGGCTGCTGGCAACGTCTGCGGGATACCCGTCGGTTTTTCTCGCGGGAGCAATTGCCGCCATTACCGGTATTGTGATCACCCTGGTTGCCTTCGGCGCGCGGAAATGATCGCACTATAAAATCTCTTTGCAACCGGTTTCACAGAATGAGCCCGTGGTGATGTCATCTCACTGCGGGCTTGTTTATTCTTTTGCCATCACTACGCGAAAGGAGAAAACAATGGCTGGGTTTAAAGCGGATTTCTTATGGGGCGGCGCGGTGGCGGCGCATCAACTGGAAGGCGGATGGCAGGAAGGAGGCAAGGGGATCAGCGTTGCCGATGTCATGACCGCCGGGGCGCATGGTGTACCGCGTGAAATTACCGACGGCGTGCTGCCTGGCAAAAATTACCCTAACCATGAAGCCATCGATTTTTATCACCGTTATAAAGACGATATCAAACTGTTTGCCGAAATGGGGTTTAAATGTTTTCGCACCTCCATTGCCTGGACGCGTATTTTTCCTCAGGGTGATGAACTGGAGCCGAATGAAGCCGGGTTACAATTCTACGATGATCTTTTTGATGAATGCCTGAAATACAATATTGAACCCGTTATTACCCTTTCCCATTTCGAAATGCCTTATCACCTTGTCACCGAATATGGCGGCTGGCGTAATCGCAAACTGATCGACTTTTTTGTCCGTTTTGCCAGTGCCGTTTTCACCCGCTACCGCAGCAAGGTGAAATACTGGATGACCTTCAACGAAATTAACAACCAGGCCAACTATCACGAAGATTTTGCGCCCTTCACCAACTCTGGCGTGAAATATAAAGCGGGTGAAGATCGCGAAGTGATCATGTATCAGGCTGCCCACTATGAATTAGTAGCCAGCGCGCTGGCGGTGGAAGCCGGGCATAAAATTAACCCGGATTTTAAAATCGGCTGCATGATCGCCATGTGCCCGATTTATCCGCTCACCTGCGCGCCGGATGATATGATGATGTCGGTCGCTGCGATGCACCGGCGCTACTGGTTTACCGATGTTCACGTACGCGGTTATTACCCGCAGCATCTGCTCAATTATTTTGCTCGCCGCCAGTTCAAACTCGATATCACCGAAGAGGATTTGCAGATCCTGACGCGCGGACGCGTTGACTATATTGGCTTTAGTTATTACATGTCGTTTGTCACCAAAGCCCAGGAAAACAATCCGCACCTCGATTACGACGAGACGAAAAGCCTGGTGAAAAACCCGTACGTGAAAGCCTCCGACTGGGGCTGGCAAATAGATCCGGTTGGCCTGCGCTACTCTCTGAACTATTTCTACGATCTCTACCAGTTGCCGCTGTTTGTTGTGGAAAACGGTTTTGGGGCGATTGATCAGCCTGAAAGCGACGGCGTAGTGAACGATCAGTACCGCATTGAATATATGCACAACCATATCCGCGAAATGAAAAAAGCGGTGGTGGAAGATGGCGTCGATTTAATGGGTTATACGCCGTGGGGCTGTATTGACCTGGTCTCTGCGGGCACTGGCGAAATGAAAAAACGCTACGGCTTAATCTACGTTGATAAAGATAACGAGGGTAATGGCACGCTGGCGCGCAGCCGTAAAAAATCGTTCTGGTGGTATCAGGACGTTATCAAACACAACGGCGAGAATATTTGACGATAAATTCCCCTCCAGATGGAGGGGAATTTTTTAACTCACCAGCCAGAAAAGCGCTAATGCGATAAGCAGGGCGATAAAAAAGAATCCCGGGCGCGTGGAAATCGATTTTATTGTTTCGACAATGGGGGCGACAAACGGGCTGTAAATGGGCTGAATATCGCGAACCTCAAAGGTGCCCGCCGCACGTTCTGTGCGGCGTAAAAAGACATGATTAAGAATGTCCTGAACCTGCGCCGTCGTCAGGATCGTCTGCGGCGTGGCTTGCCATGTTTGCTGGGCATACTCGGTAATCGTGCGCATTTCCATATCATCCAGCGGCTGTTTCAGGGCGGTCTGGATAGTGTGCAGCGTGGGCGCGTTGTGCGTACTTAACGTCTGGCGCGCCTGTAGCCATGTCATCAGCGGCGCGAAATGTTTCGCCGGGATCAGCTCACCGGTTTTGACGCCGGAAAGCTCCATCATTGACTGCCAGATCAATTTACCTGATTCGCCTGTTGCAGCCGCCAGTTTCGTGACCGCCTGGTTCAGCGAGTTGTGCTCGGCAGGCAGCAGCGGACGCTCAGTGGCCGGGCGTTGCTGCGGCTGTGGGATAGTGATCTGGTTATTCTGCAACATGGTCAGCACGGTTTTTAACTGCTGAGGCGTCAACTGGCTGAGCGCTGTCTGACCAAACTGCTGGCGAATAAAATCGCTCACCGCCTGGCGATTATTCCCCTGGCCTAACAGTTCCGTCAGTTGTGAAACCACCTGGCGGGTGGTGTGGTTCTGCGTTGCAGTTTCCACGCGCTGGTTGAGGTTCTGCTCAGCAGCCGGAAAGTGACGCGAGAGCAGCGGGGCGTCATTCTTCAGCCCTAAATCGTGTTTCATGCCAGCCCATACTTCCGCACTTTGCTGCTGCGTTAACGCGATCAAGCGAATAACCAGTCGCTCCAGCACGGTACGTTGCAGGGTGGATAAAGGCTGTTCGCCAGCATTATTCGCGGCTTGTGTCGGCTCTTGCCCGGGAGGGCGCGCGGGCGTCCCCTGAATGGGTTGCATCATGGATTTCCTCTCACTCTCGCATGGCGGTGGTCGGCATTGCAGGTATGCCTGGCGGCGAGATTATGGCACACTTGCGCGCTCAACTCCCGTTCTCAAACAGGTACTGTAGCGTGAAAATCCTTGTTGATGAAAATATGCCTTATGCCCGCGATCTTTTTAGCCGTCTGGGTGAAGTGAAAGCGGTTCCCGGTCGTCCAATCCCGCTTGCGGAACTGGCCGATGCTGATGCGTTAATGGTGCGCTCCGTGACGAAAGTCAACGAGGCATTATTACAGGGGACGGGGATCAAATTTGTCGGTACGGCAACCGCGGGAACTGACCATGTTGATGAAGGGTATTTGCAGCAAGCGGGGATTGGCTTTTCCGCAGCGCCAGGCTGCAACGCCATTGCGGTCGTAGAGTATGTTTTCTCTTCGCTGTTAATGCTGGCAGAGCGCGAAGGTTTTGCTCTCAAAGATCGTACCGTAGGGATTGTCGGTGTGGGCAATGTGGGCGGGCGCTTACAGAAGCGCCTCGAAGCGCTGGGGATCCGCACGCTGCTATGCGATCCACCGCGCGCCGATCGTGGTGATGACGGTGATTTCCGCTCGCTTGATGAGCTGGTGCGTGAAGCGGATGTGCTGACCTTCCATACGCCGCTGTTTAAAGACGGACCGTATAAAACGCTGCACCTGGCGGATGATGCTCTGCTGGCGCGTCTGAAGCCTGGCACTATTCTGATTAATGCCTGCCGGGGCCCGGTGGTGGATAATGCAGCGCTGCTGCAGCGTTTGCAGGCGGGACAGGCGCTACATGTGGTGCTGGACGTCTGGGAGCCGGAACCTGATCTCAACGTGGAGTTGCTGCAACGCATTGACATTGGCACCGCGCATATCGCTGGATATACCCTTGAAGGTAAAGCACGTGGCACAACACAAGTCTTTGAAGCCTATAGTGAATTTATCGGTAAGCGTACGCAAATAGCGCTCGATACCTTACTGCCTGCGCCGGAGTTTGGCCGCATAACACTGCACGGCCCTCTCGATCAGTCAACGCTAAAAAGGCTGGTTCATTTGGTGTATGATGTGCGCCGTGACGATGCGTTGCTGCGAAAAGTGGCAGGCACGCCGGGTGAATTTGATAAGTTACGTAAAAACTATCTTGAGCGTCGCGAATGGTCATCACTGTATGTGCAGTGCGATGATGCCAGTGCTGCCGCACTGTTGCAGCAACTGGGTTTTAACGCCACGCACACCCCGGCCCGTTAATGTCTTCTTAATGCTCCCTGCGGAAAAATGCCGCAGGGACGCTTTATTTCCTGGAGTAAATCACCATGTCTGAAGGCTGGAATATTGCCGTTCTTGGCGCAACTGGCGCTGTCGGAGAAGCCTTGCTTGAAACGCTGGAGGAACGTCAGTTCCCGGTAGGCGAATTGTACGCTCTGGCCAGAGAAGAGAGCGCGGGCGAAAACTTGCGCTTCGCGGGTAAAACCGTGCGCGTTGAAGACGTTGCCAGTTTTGACTGGACGCAGGCGCAACTGGCGTTTTTCGTCGCCGGTGCGCAGGCATCTGCGACCTGGATTGAAGAGGCCACCAACGCGGGTTGCCTGGTGATCGATACCAGCGGTCTGTTTGCGCTGGAGCCGGATGTGCCGCTGGTCATGCCGGACGTTAATCCCTTTGTGCTCGCGGATTACCGCAACCGCAATATTATTGCCGTGCCAGACAGCCTGACCAGTCAACTGCTGGCCAGTATTAAACCGCTGATCGATGAAGGCGGTTTTTCGCGCGTCGCTGTCACCAGCATGTTGTCTGTTTCACGCAGCGGTAAACAGGCGGTTGATGCGTTGGCAGGGCAGAGTGCCAAGCTGCTGAATGGCATCCCGATTGATGAAGATGACTATTTTGGCCGCCAGCTTGCGTTCAACATGCTGCCACTGCTGCCGGATAGCGAAGGTAGCGTGCGTGAAGAGCGGGTGATTATCGATCAGATGCGCAAAATTTTGCAGGATGACGGTCTGATGATCTCCGCGAACTGCGTACAGTCGCCGGTATTTTACGGCCATGCGCAAATGGTCAGTTTTGAAGCGCTGCGTCCGCTGGCTGCCGAAGAAGCGCGCGATGCGTTTGCCCGTTTCGACGAAATTGTGCTGTCTGAAGAAAATGAATTTCCTACCCAGGTGGGCGATGCTTCCGGTCAGACGCATCTTTCTGTGGGCTGCATCCGTAATGATTACGGCATGCCGGAGCAGATCCAGTTCTGGTCGGTGGCCGACAACGTTCGCTTCGGTGGCGCGCTGATGGCGGTTAAAACCGCCGAGAAACTGGTGCAGGAGTATCTGTACTGATGCAGGACGAAGTCAAAGCGCCAGTCTACAAAATTGCGCTGGGTATTGAGTATGACGGCAGCAAGTATTACGGCTGGCAGCGTCAGCAAGAAGTGCGCAGTGTGCAGGAGAAGCTGGAAAAAGCCCTCTCGCAGGTTGCCAATGAGCCAATTAATGTGTTCTGCGCCGGGAGAACTGACGCTGGTGTTCATGCGACAGGGCAGGTAGTGCATTTCGAAACGACTGCGCTGCGCAAAGATGCCGCCTGGACGTTAGGGGTAAATGCGAATTTGCCTGGTGACATCGCGGTGCGCTGGGTAAAAACTGTTGCCGATGATTTTCATGCTCGTTTCAGCGCTACGGCTCGCCGCTACCGCTACATTATTTACAACCATCGTTTACGACCGGCGGTGTTAGGCCACGGTGTTACGCACTATCACCAGCCGCTGGATGCCGGGCGGATGCATCGCGCCGCGCAGTGCCTGCTAGGCGAAAATGATTTTACCTCGTTTCGCGCGGTGCAGTGCCAGTCGCGCACGCCGTGGCGCAATGTGATGCATATCAACGTCAGTCGCTATGGCAATTACATTGTGGTCGATATCAAAGCCAATGCCTTTGTACATCATATGGTCAGGAATATTGTCGGCAGCCTGATGGAAGTAGGCGCCCACAACCAGCCGGAGAGCTGGATAGCAGAGTTGCTGGCGGTCAAGGATCGCACGCTGGCGGCAGCAACGGCGAAAGCGGAAGGGCTATATCTGGTGGCGGTGGATTATCCAGCGCGCTTCGACCTTCCGGCTGCGCCAATGGGCCCGCTGTTCCTGGCGGACTAGTCGCAATTCATAAAAGGCATAAGTAAATATGGACTTAATACGCTTCCTTATTGATTTCATCCTGCATATCGATGTGCATCTGGCGGAGCTGGTGGCACAGTATGGCATCTGGGTTTATGCGATTCTGTTTGTGATCCTTTTTTGCGAAACCGGGCTGGTGGTCACGCCTTTCCTGCCGGGGGATTCGCTGCTGTTTGTCGCCGGTGCGCTGGCCTCTCTCGGCACGAACGATCTGAATGTACATCTGATGGTTGTACTGATGCTTATTGCCGCAATTGCCGGTGATGCGGTGAACTACACCATCGGACGACTCTTTGGCGATCGATTATTTAGTAATCCGGATTCAAAGATTTTCCGTCGCAGCTATCTTGATAAAACCCATCAGTTTTATGAACGGCATGGCGGCAAAACGATTATTCTGGCGCGCTTTGTACCGATTGTGCGGACATTTGCACCGTTCGTCGCCGGGATGGGGCATATGTCGTATCGCCACTTCGCCCTTTTCAACGTAGCGGGCGCGCTGTTATGGGTACTGCTGTTTACCTACGCCGGGTATTTCTTTGGCACCCTGCCGATGGTTCAGGAAAATCTTAAGCTGTTGATTGTGGCAATCATCGTGGTGTCTATACTTCCCGGTGTGATTGAGATTATTCGTCACCGACGCGCTGCGGCAAAGCAGATAAAATAAGGGCGCAATGGCGGTTCGACCACTTTTTTATCCCAAGTTGCGAACTGTTATGTTTTAATGTGCACCATTTATGGGCTACCAGGTTCATGTATAAAGGTTATCAATGAGCTGGATTGAAAGAATTAAGAGCAACATCACCCCCACCCGCAAGGCAAGTATCCCTGAAGGGGTGTGGACAAAATGCGATAGCTGCGGCCAGGTGCTGTACCGCGCCGAGCTGGAGCGTAACCTTGAGGTCTGCCCGAAATGCGATCACCACATGCGGATGTCAGCGCGTAATCGCCTGCATAGCCTGCTGGATGAAGGATCGCTGGTAGAACTGGGTAGCGAGCTTGAGCCGAAAGATGTGCTCAAGTTCCGCGATTCAAAAAAATACAAAGACCGTCTGGCGACAGCCCAGAAAGAGACCGGCGAGAAAGACGCGCTGGTGGTAATGAAAGGCACGCTGCACGGTATGCCAGTTGTGGCTGCGGCATTTGAGTTCGCCTTTATGGGCGGTTCTATGGGTTCCGTTGTTGGCGCGCGCTTTGTGCGTGCCGTCGAGCAGGCGCTGGAAGACAACTGCCCGCTGATCTGCTTCTCCGCTTCCGGCGGCGCGCGTATGCAGGAAGCGCTGATGTCGCTGATGCAGATGGCGAAAACTTCCGCTGCGCTGGCGAAAATGCAGGAGCGCGGTCTGCCGTATATCTCCGTGCTGACCGATCCGACCATGGGCGGTGTTTCCGCAAGCTTTGCGATGCTGGGCGATCTGAACATCGCCGAACCGAAAGCGCTGATCGGCTTTGCCGGCCCGCGTGTTATCGAGCAGACCGTGCGTGAGAAACTGCCGCCGGGCTTCCAGCGCAGTGAGTTCCTGATCGAAAAAGGCGCGATTGACATGATTATCCGCCGTCCGGAATTGCGTCTGAAGCTGGCGCGTATTCTGGCGAAACTGATGAATCTACCGGCGCCGGATCCGGATGAATCGCATGTTGGCTCGGCGGCTCCGTCACCGGCCGGTCAGGAAGGCGAAGCCTGATAATACCGAAGGGCAGGGCCACCAGGCGCTGCCCTTTTGCTTTTCAAACCGTACATTATCAACGGGCATCATGGACATTAAACGCATTCCGCAAGCCACGTCGCCCCTGGCCGCGTGGCTTTCTTATCTGGAAAACCTGCACAGTAAAACCATCGATCTGGGTCTTGAGCGCGTAAGCCAGGTGGCGGCGCGCCTTGATGTGCTCCGCCCCGCACCGTTTGTCTTTACCGTCGCCGGAACCAATGGCAAAGGCACCACTTGCCGTACGCTGGAGTCGATTCTGCTGGCGGCGGGCTATCGGGTTGGCGTCTACAGTTCACCGCACCTGGTGCGCTATACCGAACGCGTACGCATCCAGGGCGAAGAGTTGGCTGAAAGCGAACATACCCGCTCTTTTGCAGAGATTGAAGCCGTTCGTGGCGATATTTCACTGAGCTATTTTGAGTATGGCACTTTGTCGGCGCTGTGGTTGTTTAAGCAGGCGCAACTCGACGTAGTGATCCTTGAAGTGGGGCTGGGCGGCCGCCTGGATGCCACTAATATGGTGGATGCGGATGTCGCTGTGGTCACCAGCATTGCGCTGGATCACACCGACTGGCTCGGCCCGGATCGTGAAAGCATTGGCCGCGAAAAAGCGGGCGTCTTCCGCGGTGGTAAACCGGCTGTGGTCGGCGAACCGGATATGCCGCAGTCTATTGCCGAGGTGGCGCAGGAGAAGGGGGCGCATCTGCTGCGCCGGGACGTTGACTGGGATTATGACGTTAACGCGCAGGGCTGGCGTTTTCGCGATGCTCAGGGCGAGCTTACCAATCTGCCGTTGCCGCAGGTACCGCAGCCAAATGCGGCAACCGCGCTGGCTGCGCTGCGCGCTAGTAAGCTTACGGTCAGCGAGCAGGCGATCCGCGACGGCATTGCCGGTGCTATTTTGCCGGGACGTTTCCAGATTGTCAGCGAGTCGCCGCGTCTGATCCTCGATGTTGCCCACAATCCTCACGCTGCTGGTTACCTTGCCAGCCGTCTTGCCACGTTACCGAAGAAGGGGCGCGTACTGGCGGTGATTGGCATGTTGCATGACAAAGACATCGCCGGGACGCTTGCCTGTCTGGAGCCGGTGGTCGATAGCTGGTATTGTGCCCCACTGGAAGGGCCGCGCGGTGCAACTGCAGAACAACTGCTGGAGCATCTGAATTCTGGCCGCGCGTGGCCGGATGTTGCGCAGGCCTGGCAGGCGGCGATGGCCGATGCCGACGCCAACGATACTGTTCTGGTGTGTGGATCGTTCCACACGGTGGCTCATGTCATGGAAGCGATGGACGCGGGGAGAACCGGTGGCAAGTAAGTTTCAGAACCGTTTGATGGGTACCATTGTGCTGGTTGCGCTCGGGGTGATTATTCTTCCCGGGCTGCTCGACGGGCAGAAAAAACATTATCAGGATGAGTTTGCCGCGATCCCGCTGGTGCCGAAACCTGGCGATCGCGATGAGCCGGACATGATGCCAGCTGCAACGCAGGCGCTTCCGGCGCAGCCGCCGGAAGGCGCAGCGGAAGAGGTGCGCGCTGGCGATGCAGAAGCACCGTCGCTGGATGCTTCAAGGCTGGCGGCGAACGGCGCTCCGCAACCGGAAGTCACCAGCACGTCGGTTGAACAACCGAAACCTAAACCGCAGCCAAAACCGCAGGCGCAGCAACAAACCGCGCCGCCCGCAACGCGTGATAAAGCCAGCGAGCAGCTTGCTGTGGCAAACGAAACGTCAGCGCCGCCTGCGAAAACGCAGGACGACAAAACGGTGCCAACCGGTAAAGCATATGTGGTGCAGCTTGGCGCGCTGAAGAATGCGGATAAAGTGAATGAAATCGTTGGTAAATTACGTGGCGCAGGTTATCGCGTTTACACGTCGCCGACGACGCCGGTTCAGGGTAAAATCACTCGTATTCTGGTGGGGCCGGATGCGTCGCGCGATAAGCTGAAAGGCTCACTGGAGGAGTTGAAACAGCTCTCCGGGCTGAGCGGCGTGGTGATGGGTTATACGCCGAACTAACGGCTGAAGAGAAAAAACGGCGCCACTTCTCATCCCTCTCTGTACGGCAAAGCGGGCAGGGATGAGGGGAAATAAAGCCCTGACTACAGGCAACCGGAACCGTGGCGTTGAATATTTTTTCAGCGCCATTTTTATTTCCGCGCGGGAAGGAAATCCCTACGCAAACGTTTTCTTTTTCTGTTAGAATGCGCCCCGAACTGGACGACAGGGCGTAAAATCGTGGGACACATATGGTCTGGATTGATTACGCCATCATTGCGGTGATTGGTTTTTCTTGTCTGGTAAGCCTGATCCGCGGCTTTGTTCGTGAAGCGTTATCGCTGGTGACATGGGGCTGTGCTTTCTTTGTCGCCAGTCATTACTACACTTACCTGTCTGTCTGGTTCACGGGCTTTGAAGACGAACTGGTGCGCAATGGGATAGCCATCGCAGTACTGTTCATCGCGACGCTGATTGTCGGTGCTATCGTTAACTATGTGATCGGTGCGCTGGTCGAGAAGACTGGCCTGTCGGGTACAGACAGAGTACTGGGGATCTGTTTTGGCGCGCTACGCGGCGTACTGATCGTCGCCGCCATTCTGTTCTTTCTCGATACCTTTACCGGGCTGTCGAAAAGTGAAGACTGGCAGAAGTCGCAGCTTATCCCACAATTCAGCTTCATCATCAGATGGTTCTTTGACTATCTGCAAAGTTCGTCGAGTTTCTTGCCCAGGGCATAGGCCCTGAGATGTGGCTTAACGAGGAAAAGACGTATGTGCGGTATTGTCGGTATCGCCGGTTTTATGCCGGTAAACCAGTCGATTTATGACGCGTTGTCGGTGCTTCAGCACCGTGGGCAGGATGCCGCAGGCATCATTACCATCGACGAAAACAACTGTTTCCGTCTGCGTAAGGCGAACGGTCTGGTGAATGATGTATTCGAGGCCCGCCATATGCAGCGCCTGCAAGGCAATATGGGGATTGGTCACGTACGTTATCCTACCGCTGGTAGTTCCAGCGCATCTGAAGCGCAGCCGTTTTACGTTAACTCCCCTTACGGCATCACGCTGGCGCACAACGGCAATCTGACCAATGCACATGAGCTGCGTAAAAAGCTGTTCGAAGAGAAGCGCCGCCACATTAACACCACTTCTGATTCTGAAATCCTGCTCAATGTGTTTGCCAGCGAGCTGGATAACTTCCGCCACTATCCGCTGGAAGCGGATAACATTTTTGCCGCTATTGCCGGAACTAACCGCCAGATCCGCGGTGCTTATGCCTGCGTGGCGATGATTATCGGCCACGGTATGGTCGCTTTCCGCGATCCGAATGGCATCCGCCCGCTGGTGCTGGGTAAACGCGAAATCGGCGATGGCCGCACTGAATATATGGTGGCGTCTGAAAGCGTGGCGCTGGATACGCTGGGCTTCGAATTCCTGCGTGATGTCGCGCCGGGTGAAGCGGTGTATATCACCGAAAAAGGCCAGTTGTTCAGCCGTCAGTGTGCGGATAACCCGGTCAGCAACCCGTGCCTGTTCGAATACGTTTATTTCGCGCGCCCGGACTCCTTCATCGACAAAATTTCCGTCTACAGCGCCCGCGTCAATATGGGCACTAAGCTTGGCGAGAAAATCGCGCGCGAGTGGGAAGATCTGGATATCGACGTGGTCATTCCTATCCCGGAAACGTCCTGCGATATCGCGCTGGAAATTGCGCGTATCCTTGGTAAACCGTACCGCCAGGGCTTTGTGAAAAACCGCTATGTCGGTCGTACCTTTATCATGCCGGGCCAGCAACTGCGTCGTAAATCCGTACGCCGTAAGCTGAACGCAAACCGTGCCGAGTTCCGCGATAAAAACGTGCTGCTGGTGGATGATTCCATTGTGCGCGGCACCACTTCCGAGCAGATTATCGAGATGGCTCGCGAAGCCGGGGCGAAAAAAGTGTACCTCGTTTCTGCTGCGCCGGAGATTCGCTTCCCGAACGTTTACGGTATCGATATGCCGACGGCCAATGAGCTGATCGCTCACGGGCGCGAAGTGGATGAAATCCGCCAGATCATCGGCGCTGACGGCCTGATTTTCCAGGATCTCAACGATCTTATCGAGGCGGTACGCTCTGAAAACCCGGATATCCAGCAGTTTGAATGCTCGGTATTCAACGGTGTGTATGTCACCAGGGATGTTGATCAGCAGTACCTTGATTATCTCGACTCGCTGCGCAATGACGATGCCAAAGCGGTGCAGCGTCAGAACGAAGTGGAAAGCTTAGAGATGCATAACGAAGGTTAATCCTGCCGCGCCCCTCCATCGTGAGGGGCGCAATCTGTTGCAACGCCCTCTATAATCAGGCAAAGTTCGTCCGATAAAAAAGGGGCAACAATCATGAAACGACTCATTGTGGGGATCTCTGGCGCCAGTGGCGCAATTTACGGCGTTCGCCTGTTGCAGGTGCTACGCGACGTGGCAGAGGTTGAAACCCATCTGGTGATGAGTCAGGCGGCCCGCCAGACGCTGACGCTGGAAACTGATTTTTCTCTGCGCGATGTACAGGCGCTGGCGAATGTGGTGCACGATGCGCGCGATATCGCCGCCAGCATCTCGTCTGGTTCGTTTAAAACCGCAGGCATGGTAATTCTTCCTTGCTCGATCAAAACCCTCTCCGGCATTGTGCACAGCTACACCGACAGCCTGCTGACGCGGGCGGCAGATGTGGTGCTGAAAGAGCGCAGGCCGCTGGTGCTGTGCGTGCGTGAAACGCCGCTGCACCTTGGGCATTTGCGTTTGATGACCCAGGCGGCGGAACTGGGCGCGGTAATTATGCCGCCGGTACCAGCGTTTTATCACCGCCCGCAAAGCCTGGATGCGGTGATTGATCAGACCGTTAACCGCGTTCTTGATCAGTTTGACATTGAGTTGCCGGAAGATCTGTTTACCCGCTGGCAAGGGAGCGATGCCGCAAAATAGTGCGCTGCTACCCGGCGTGCGCTTTTTTGGGGCAATTCTGCAAGCGCGATCATATCCTCAACATTTAATCCTCTTTTCCCCGTGCTAACACTCCGGTTCGTTCAGCAGACCTGCTATCTTTCATCATTAAGTAAGTTTGCAACGTTTTATTAACAAATTTAACGCGGTCTTTTTCCGGCTGCGGGAAACTGGCATAAGACGTGCAAGGTAACTGTCAGCAACACACAACACAACGTAATACAGAATAAAAAACAGAACACTTGAGGGTAATGTATGAAGAAGACGGTTCTCGCTCTGTCTTTACTGTTGGGCCTGTCAGCGACAGCCAGCGTTTATGCAGCGCTTCCCCACACGGTGCGCATCGGTACTGATGCAACCTATGCGCCGTTCTCATCGAAAGATGCGAAAGGGGACTTCGTGGGTTTTGATATCGATCTCGGCAACGAAATGTGCAAACGCATTCATGTGAAATGCACCTGGGTCGGCAGTGATTTTGATTCGCTGATCCCGTCGCTGAAAGCGAAAAAAATCGACGCCATCATCTCTTCTCTGTCGATTACGGAAAAACGTCAGCAGGAAATTGCATTCTCTGACAAACTCTACGCTGCCGATTCCCGCCTGATTGCCGCCAAAGGTTCATCGATTCAGCCGACGCTGGATTCGCTGAAAGGCAAGCACGTTGGCGTGCTGCAGGGTTCTACCCAGGAAGGCTATGCCAATGACAACTGGCGCACCAAGGGCATCGATGTGGTGGCCTACCAGAACCAGGATCTGATCTACTCTGACCTCGCTGCGGGTCGTCTGGATGCAGCATTCCAGGATGAGGTTGCTGCCAGCGAAGGCTTCCTGAAACAGCCTGCCGGGAAAGACTTCGCTTTTGCTGGCCCGTCAGTGAAAGATAAGAAATACTTCGGCGACGGCACCGGTATCGGTCTGCGCAAAGATGATACTGAGCTGAAAGCCGCGTTCGACAAAGCATTTGCCGAACTGCGTAAAGATGGTACCTACGACAAACTCGCCAAAAAGTACTTCGACTTTAACGTCTACGGCGATTAAGGCTGCATAACCCGGCTTATCCGGGATGAGGGAAATATGCACCACGTTAAATAACTGGCGTGGTGCATTTATACGGTAAATGTCTCGTTGTGGTGCACGCTATGCACCATTTTGGTGCATGAATGCATAGTTAAGCATTCATACTGCAAAAAAAGCCAGCGCTCGGGCATAATTTTTTGCCTTGCCGGGGCATATGATGGCACGATAACGGCACCGTATTGTTATGAGAATTCCCTTAGGAAAGACAGTCTGTTGAGGATAATGATGAAAAAACTGGTGCTCTCCCTTTCGCTGGTGCTTGCGTTTTCCAGCGTTTCTACTGTGTTCGCAGCCATTCCGCAAAAATTACGTATTGGTACCGATCCTACTTATGCGCCTTTCGAATCGAAGAATGCGCAGGGGGAATTGATCGGTTTTGACATCGATTTGGCGAAAGAACTGTGCAAACGCATCAAAACCCAGTGTGTGTTTATTGAGAACCCGCTGGATGCACTGATTCCCTCGCTGAAAGCGAAAAAAATCGATGCCATCATGTCATCACTCTCCATTACCGAAAAACGTCAGCAGGAAATCGATTTCACCGACAAGCTTTACGCGGCGGATTCCCGATTGGTGGTGGCGAAAAATTCTGACGTTCAGCCGGATCTGGACAAGCTGAAAGGTAAACGCATTGGCGTGTTGCAGGGCACCACGCAGGAAACTTACGGCAACGTAAACTGGGCGCCAAAAGGGGTGGAAATCGTCTCCTATCAGGGCCAGGACAACATCTACTCTGACCTGACTGCTGGCCGCATTGATGCCGCGTTCCAGGACGAAGTGGCGGCCAGCGAAGGTTTCCTGAAAACGCCGGTCGGTAAAGATTACAAATTTGGTGGTCCGTCCATCAAAGATGAGAAATTGTTTGGCGTTGGCACCGGCATGGGCGTACGCAAAGGTGACACCGAGCTACGCGATGCGCTGAACAAAGCGTTTGCTGAAATGCGCGCGGACGGCACTTACGAAAAGCTGGCGAAGAAATACTTTGATTTTGATGTTTATGGTGGCTAATCCCACCCGTGCTTAACGTGCAGCCCCTCTCACATTGGGAGGGGAAGAGACACGGCAAAACACCACATACGACAGGACAGGCTGCATGCTGTACGGGTTTTCTCAAGTTATATTACACGGTGCGTTAGTCACCCTGGAGCTGGCCATCAGTTCGGTGGTGCTGGCGGTACTTATTGGTCTGGTAGGCGCAGGGGCGAAACTGTCGAAAAACCGGGCGTTGGCGCTGATCTTTGAAGGCTATACCACGCTCATTCGTGGTGTTCCGGATCTGGTGTTGATGCTGCTGATTTTTTACGGCCTGCAAATCGCCCTCAACAGCATCACGGATGCGCTGGGCATGGACCAACTGGATATCGATCCGATGGTCGCCGGTATTATTACCCTCGGTTTTATTTACGGCGCCTATTTTACGGAAACCTTCCGCGGCGCCTTTATGGCGGTACCGAAAGGGCATATTGAAGCGGCAACAGCGTTTGGTTTTACCGGTCGGCAAATCTTTCGCCGCATCCTGTTCCCGGCGATGATGCGTTACGCGCTGCCGGGTATTGGCAACAACTGGCAGGTGATCCTGAAAGCAACAGCACTGGTTTCGCTGTTGGGGCTGGAAGATGTGGTCAAAGCCACTCAGCTCGCCGGGAAAAGTACCTGGGAGCCCTTCTATTTTGCTATCGTCTGCGGGGTGATTTACCTCGTTTTTACAACGGTTTCCAATGGTGTGCTGCTTCTTCTCGAACGTCGCTACTCCGTGGGTGTGAAGAGGGCTGACCTGTGATCGAGATCATTCAGGAGTACTGGCAATCGCTGCTGTGGAGCGACGGTTATCGCCTGACGGGCGTGGCAATTACCCTGTGGCTGTTGATTTCATCGGTGGCGATGGGCGGCGTGCTGGCGGTGTTTCTGGCCATCGGACGTGTTTCCAGCAATAAATTTGTCTGCTTCCCGATTTGGTTATTCACCTACGTGTTTCGCGGTACGCCGCTCTATGTTCAACTGCTGGTGTTCTACTCCGGCATGTACACGCTGGAGATCGTCAAGGGCACCGAGCTGCTGAATGCCTTCTTCCGTAGCGGCCTGAACTGCACGGTGCTGGCGCTGACGCTCAATACCTGTGCCTATACTACTGAGATTTTCGCCGGTGCGATCCGTTCGGTGCCGCACGGCGAAATTGAGGCGGCGCGGGCCTATGGTTTCTCGTCGTTCAAAATGTACCGCAGCATTATCCTGCCGGCGGCGCTGCGCATTGCGCTGCCTGCGTACAGCAACGAAGTCATTTTGATGCTGCACTCAACGGCGCTGGCCTTTACCGCCACGGTGCCGGACCTGCTGAAAATTGCCCGTGATATCAACTCCGCAACTTACCAGCCGTTTACCGCGTTTGGTATTGCTGCGGTGCTGTATCTGATTATCTCTTATGTGCTGATTAGCTTATTCCGCAAGGCGGAAAAGCGCTGGTTGCAGCATATGAAACCTTCTTCGACGCACTGAGAACACGATGTCTGAGAATAAATTAAACGTTATCGATCTGCACAAACGCTACGGCGAACATGAAGTGCTGAAGGGCGTCTCGTTGCAGGCCAACGCGGGCGATGTGATTAGTATCATCGGTTCCTCCGGCTCCGGTAAAAGTACCTTTTTGCGCTGTATTAACTTCCTCGAAAAACCGAGCGAAGGCACCATCGTGGTTAACGGCCAGAATATCAATCTGGTCCGCGATAAAGATGGCCAGTTGCGCGTTGCGGATAAACACCAGTTGCGTCTGCTGCGTACGCGTCTGACGATGGTGTTTCAGCATTTCAACTTGTGGAGCCATATGACGGTGCTGGAGAACGTCATGGAAGCGCCGATTCAGGTGCTGGGCTTGAGCAAGCAGGAAGCCCGCGAACGCGCGGTGAAATATCTGGCGAAAGTCGGCATTGATGAGATGCAGCAGCAAAAGTACCCGGTGCATTTGTCCGGCGGTCAGCAGCAGCGTGTTTCCATTGCCCGCGCGCTGGCGATGGAGCCGGAAGTATTACTGTTTGATGAGCCGACTTCGGCGCTCGATCCTGAACTGGTGGGCGAAGTGCTGCGCATTATGCAGCAGCTGGCGGAAGAGGGGAAAACCATGGTGGTGGTAACGCATGAAATGGGCTTTGCCCGCCATGTTTCCACCCACGTTATTTTCCTGCACCAGGGCAAGATTGAAGAAGAGGGCGCGCCGGATGAGCTGTTCGGCAACCCGAAAAGCACGCGTTTGCAGCAGTTCCTCAAAGGTTCGCTGAAGTGATATAAGGCCGCCGTACAGGCGGCCTCAATCTATGCTTTTTCCCGCCGGTAAATCCAGTCGTCATGATATTCGCCGCGCAGCAGGTAGGCTTTTTCCAGCACCTGTACACGTTGAAAACCACTTTTTTCCAGCACCCTCACCGACCCCTGATTCTCTGCCAGCACCCAGGCGTTCAGTGCCTGCACTTCGCTATCAAACGCGTATTCGCACAGCGCCTGTAGCGCTTCTGATGCAACGCCTTGCCCCTGCGCGGCGGGCGCAATCGAGTAGCCGACATCGGCTTCCTGTGGATTGTGCTGGCTGATACGCAGACCGATATCGCCCACCGAAGTATGCTGGGCGTTGCGAATAATAAAGGCGTGGCGATCGGCAAGACGATCGTCGAACAGGGTGCGAATCTGTTCTTCAGAGGCGATCTCGCCCATATAGCGCATCACGCTGCCATTCCTGCGCAGATGCAGGAAAAATGGCCAGTCGGAGGGTTCAAACGGGGAGAGAGTCAAGCGGGAAGTGTACAACGTCATGCCAGCGCCCTTACGGTGGTAAAGCGTCTTAGCTTACCACTGCAAACGCGCTGGCGGAGCCACGAAAATTAAGAGGTAACCACATCCTCCAGCGCCTCTTCCAGATCGTACCAGCGGAAAGCGAAACCAGCGGCTTCGAGGCGTTTCGGCAATGCGCGCTGGCCGCCAAGCACCAGAACAGAGGATTCGCCCATCATCAGGCGCACGGCGAAAGCTGGCGCGCGCATAATGGTCGGGCGGTGCAGCACATGGCCGAGCGTGTGAGCAAACTGCTCGTTACGCACCGGGTAGGGCGAAACCATATTGAACGGCCCGCGCAGATCGTTATCCAGCAGCCAGAGAATGCCGTTCAGCATATCGTCGATATGGATCCACGCCAGATACTGACGGCCATTGCCAATTGGGCCGCCGAGTCCGAGACGGAACAGCGGCAGCAGCTTGCCGAGGATCCCGCCCTGCGGCGCGAACACCACGCCGGTACGCAGCAGACAAACACGGGTGCGATCGCTTTGCGCTTCGCAGGCAATTTGCTCCCAGCGGGCGCAAAGTTTATGCGTGAACTCGTTGTGCGGCGGCTCCTCTTCGGTGACCACTACTTCACCGAGATCGCCGTAGTAGCCCGCCGCCGATCCGGAAATCAGCACGCGCGGCGGCGTGTCGCTGGCCTTAATTAAATCCGCCAGCTGTTGCGTTATCTGCCAGCGGCTGTTGCACAGACGCTGCTTCTGCTCTTCGCTCCAGCGTTTATCGGCGATCGGCTCGCCTGCCAGGTTGATCACCGCATCAAACTCATTGAGGTGAGTGTGATCGTTTAGCCCTTTCCACAGCGTCACGCGGGCATCAAGTAGCTGTTGCGCTTTGGCCGGGCTGCGCGTCACAACGGTAACGGCATGCCCAAGCTCCAGCAGCCGAGGGATGAGATGACGACCAATCAGGCCAGTCCCGCCGGTAATCAGTATCTTCATGTTTCCCTCCTTTGGTGATGTTCCATTTCAGCATAAGTGAGCGGCTCAAATCCGCGTGCGATACCGAACACATTTCACGGATTTTTTAATTATCAGAATAGGTTATCCGGCTTTTATACCTGCTGTGCTTTTTGCAAAGCCCGCTCGGTGGCCGGACGGGTACGGATGCGCTCATACCAGTTAAATACCGCGGGATAATCCTCAAGGTTCACGCGCTGACGCTGGTGGGCATGGATCCACGGCCAGGCGGCGATATCCGCAATGCTGTAATGCTCACCTGCCAGCCACGGCACCCGTTCCAGACGCTTATTCAATACCTGATACAGACGCTGGGTTTCGACCTGATAGCGTTCAATAGCATATGGCACTGGCTGTGGCGCAAAGTGGTTAAAGTGATGATTTTGCCCGAGCATCGGCCCCAAACCGGCAACCTGCCAGAAAAGCCACTGCAACGTGACATGACGTTCACGCAATTCGCCGCTGAGCAATTTTCCCGTTTTTTCCGCCAGATAGAGCAGAATCGCACCCGATTCAAAGAGACTCAGCGGCGCGCCGCCATCGGCGGGCAGGTGATCGACAATGGCCGGGATTTTATTGTTCGGAGAGATAATCAGAAAATCCGGACGAAACTGGTCGCCTTTGCTGATATCGACGCGGATCAGGCGGTATTCCAGCCCACTCTCTTCCAGAAATAGCGTTACTTTATGACCGTTTGGTGTGGGCGCGAAATAGAGGTCTATCATCAATACTCCAGATATAAGAATAATCGTTACTCTCAGAGTATAGGTGTTCCCTCTGGCTGCTGAGTTTTCATTAAGTGACAGCCTGGTCAGGACGTTATATTTTGAAGGAAAAACTCACCGTTAAACGAGGATGTTATGAACGAACCGGCTATCACGTTATGGTCCGATGCTAATTATTTCTCCCCGTATGTCCTGTCGGCCTATGTCGCGCTGCATGAAAAAGGTTTGCCTTTCTCGCTTAAAACCGTCGATCTGTCCAGCGGCGCTCAGCATATGCCTGGCTGGCCGGGTTACCATCTGACGTATCGCGTGCCTGTTCTGGCGATTGAGGGTTTCGAACTCAGCGAATCGACGGCGATAGCGGAATATCTCGAAGAGCGTTTCGCGCCGCCGGAATGGGAGCGTATCTACCCACACGATTTGCAAAAACGCGCCCGCGCCCGGCAAATCCAGGCCTGGCTGCGCAGCGATTTAATGCCCATCCGCGAAGAGCGCCCGACAGAGGTCGTTTTTGCTGGCGAGAAAAAAGCGCCGCTCAGCGCTGCCGGGCAGGAGAGTGCGGAAAAACTGTTTGCTATCGCCGGTGATTTGCTGGCGCACGGTAAGCCGAATCTGTTTGGCGAGTGGTGTATTGCGGATATCGATCTGGCATTGATGCTCAACCGATTGGTGATGAATGGCGATACGGTGCCGGAGCGGCTGGCGGAGTATGCTGCGTTCCAGTGGCAGCGCTCGTCCGTTCAGCGCTATGTTGCACTTTCCGCTAAGCGTGCAGGCTGATAAGCCCGCTGACTTCCGTTATCATGGGCTGTTTTCTTCCACATGAGGTGTAATGATGAAACTGATGTTTGCATCGGACATTCATGGGTCGTTGCCCGCGACGGAGCGCGTACTGGAACTGTTTGCCCAAAGCGATGCGCGCTGGCTGGTGATCCTCGGCGATGTGCTGAATCACGGGCCGCGCAACGCGCTGCCGCAGGGTTATGCACCGGCGCAGGTGGCGGAGCGGCTGAACGAGCAGGCCAACCGCATCATTGCCGTGCGCGGCAACTGTGACAGCGAAGTGGATCAAATGTTGCTGCATTTCCCGATTACCGCGCCCTGGCAGCAAGTGCTGTTGGCAAAACGCCGTCTGTTTCTGACGCATGGACATCTGTTTGGCCCGGATGATGTACCGCCGCTGGCGGCAGGCGATGTGCTGGTTTATGGCCATACGCACATTCCGGTAGCGGAGCAGCGGGGCGACATTTTCCACTTCAACCCCGGCTCGGTGAGTATTCCCAAAGGTGGGTTTGCCGCCAGTTACGGCATGCTGGAAGAGGATGTGTTGCGCGTTATCGCACTTAATGATCAGCGGGTTATTGCGCAGGTCGCGATTAATCCGTAATTTACCTTTCAACCAAAACGCGCCAAAAGAGCGCCACAAAGAGAAGATTTCCCGATGGTGGAACAGAGTCATTTTGCAGGCATGGAGTGGGTGGACATTGTCAACGAAGACAATGAGGTGATCGCGCAATCAAGCCGGCAACAGATGCGGGCGCAGTGTTTGCGTCATCGCGCAACCTACATTGTGGTGCATGATGGAATGGGCAAAATTCTGGTGCAGCGTCGTACCGAAATCAAAGATTTTATGCCCGGTATGCTGGATGCCACCGCCGGTGGCGTGGTGCAGGCGGGTGAAATTTTGCTGGATTCCGCACGCCGTGAAGCCGAAGAAGAACTGGGGATTGCCGGTGTTCCCTTCGCCGAACATGGCCAGTTCTACTTTGAAGATGAGCATTGCCGCGTCTGGGGCGGTTTGTTCAGTTGCGTTTCCCACGGGCCTTTCGCTTTGCAGGAAGAAGAGGTGAGCGAGGTCTTCTGGATGACGCCGGAAGAGATTACCGCCCGCTGTGATGAATTCACCCCTGATTCCCTGAAAGCGCTTGCGTTGTGGATGAGCCGCAATGCCAGCAATGATGCGGAAAAAGCCCCTGAAGCCGACTAGCAGCTATCCCGCAGGCAAAACGTCGGTGCTATCGGCGTTTTGTTCTCCCAGGTTTCATCATTCAGGCGCGCCAGCAGCGCGCGTCCTGCTTCAATACCAATCTTGCGGTGCGGCACAGAAATGGTGGTCAACGGTGGCTGGCATACCCGGCTGACGTCGCTGTCGCCAAAGCCGACTATCGCTAAATCATCCGGTACCTTAATACGTCGTCTCTGGCATTCGTACAGCGCGCCACAGGCCAGTTCATCCGAGACACACACCAGCGCATCCAGTTCCGGCCACGCCAGCAAAAACTCCGGCAGTTGTGCCGCACCCGTGGAGAAAACCGGCGGCGCGGCGGCGTTAATCACCCGGTTCGGCGACATATGGTGACGCAGCATTGCTTTGTACCAGCCCTGTAAATGCTGCTGGAAAATCCACTGCTCCTGGTTGGCGCACAGCAGGCCGATATTCTGGTAGCCGCGCTGCACCAGCATTTGTGTCAGCTCGAACATCGCAGCAACGTTATCGATCCCGATATTCATATCAATCGGATCGGCGCGCACCGCGCCAATTTCCATCACCGGAATGGAGGCGTTTTTCAGCCAGTGGCGTACCATATCGCTATGTTCGACGCTGAGCAGAATGGCGGCGGCCAGATTGGACGCAAGCAGCGTTTCCAGTAATTTTTCTTCCTGCTCCAGCCGGTGCTGCGACTCGGCGAGCATGATCTGGTAACCGGCAGGCTGCAACACCTGCTGCAAACCGGCGAACATCTCCGAGCAGCCGGATTCGGCAAGGCTCGGCACCACCATCGCGATAGTCCAGGATGACGCCGAAGCCAGCGCGCTGGCCGCCAGATTGGGCATATACCCCAACTCCTGCACGGCAGCCTCTATCTTCTCACGCAATTTATCTGAAACCTGTTCCGGGGTACGTAACGCCCGCGAGACGGTCATGGTGCCAACGCCAGCGAGCTGCGCGACATCGGCAAGGGTGACTTTTCCTGTGCTCCGACGTTTTCGGGTAATTGCCATTCCGTTTCCTGACAGCCCTGATATCTCAGGTACTGAGTTATGAGTCATCTCAAGGCAGTATACGCCGGAAAGCCCTGCTTTTTCTGCGAATTCCCCTGCGTTTTCATATCTGATAGCGCTATCACATTTTTCGATCATTCCTGTTGGTAGCGCTATCTTTGCGACTATCATCACGGATAAGCGCCGCTGACTTGCATAAAGTTTGCCCATCTTATCCCTGATAAGGAGTGTGAAGTGTTAGACCAATGGCTTAACGACAAGACGATTCAGGTGCTTGATGGCGTAGAGAATTGGCCGCAGGCGCTGGAAATTTGTGCCAGACCGCTCCTCGCATCCGGCACGATTGCGCCGGATTATGTGACAGCCATTGTCGCCCAGCACCAGAAACTGGGGCCGTACTATGTGCTGGCGCCGGGGCTGGCAATGCCACATGCCAGGCCGGAAGAGGGGGCAAAAGGGTTAGGATTATCGTTGTTAAAATTGTCTCGCGGAGTTGATTTTGGCGCAGAGGATGCGGATCCGGTTGATACCATTATTATGTTGGCCGCGCCGGATAAACACAGCCATATTGAAATGATTGCCGCGCTGGCGGAACTATTTTCCAGCGATGAAGATATGGCGCAATTACATCGTGCAAACAGCCTGGAGGAAATTAAAAACATTATTCAGCGTTTCTGATTTTTTATTTTGTCACCAGTGATTACACATTGCCTGCTATGGGTGATGAGGTCGTACTCTACTCAAAAAAGGTAAATACAATGAAAATAATGGCAATTTGCGGATCCGGCCTGGGCAGTAGTTTTATGGTCGAAATGAATATTAAGAAAGTCCTCAAAAAATTGAATATCGAAGCTGAGGTCGAGCATTCCGACCTCTCTTCCGCCACGCCAGGTGCCGCCGATGTGTTTGTCATGGCAAAAGATATTGCCGCCAGCGCCAGCGTGCCGGAAAACCAGTTAGTTGTTCTCAGCAACATCATTGATATCAATGAACTGGAAGCGAAAATCAGCGCTTTCTTCGCCAACCGTTAACATCAACCGGATGCGCTGCACAATGGTGCGGCATGCATAAAGCGAGGTGGATATGTTTATCCTTGAAACGCTAAACTTTGTTGTTGATATATTGAAAGTCCCTTCTGTACTGGTGGGTTTAATTGCGCTGATTGGCCTGGTGGCGCAGAAAAAATCCTTTTCCGATGTCGTGAAAGGGACGGTCAAAACGATTCTCGGTTTTATCGTATTGGGCGGCGGTGCGACAGTATTGGTCGGCTCGTTAAATCCGCTGGGTGGCATGTTTGAACATGCTTTTAATATTCAGGGGATCATTCCAAATAACGAGGCGATTGTTTCAATTGCGCTGGAGAAATATGGTGCATCAACGGCGCTGATCATGGCATTCGGCATGGTGGCGAATATTATTGTCGCGCGCTTTACGCGTCTGAAATACATTTTTCTGACCGGTCATCACACCTTTTATATGGCCTGCATGATTGGGGTGATCCTCACTGTCGCTGGTTTTGAAGGCGTTGGGCTGGTGTTTACCGGTTCGCTGATCCTCGGCCTGGTGATGGCGTTCTTCCCGGCGATTGCGCAGCGTTATATGAAACGGATCACCGGCAACGATGACATCGCGTTCGGCCATTTCGGTACGCTTGGCTACGTGTTGTCAGGCTGGATCGGCAGTAAATGCGGTAAGGGTTCACGCTCAACGGAAGAGATGAACTTGCCGAAAAACCTGAGCTTCCTGCGTGACAGCTCGATCTCCATTTCGCTGACGATGATCATTATTTACATGATTTTAGCTGTTTGCGCCGGGCGTGAGTATGTTGAGAGCCAACTCAGCGCCGGGCAGAACTTCCTCGTCTACGCGATTATTCAGGCCATCACCTTTGCTGCCGGCGTATTCATTATCCTGCAAGGCGTACGCCTGATTCTGGCGGAAATTGTTCCTGCCTTTACCGGCTTTTCCGAAAAACTGGTACCTAATGCCAGACCGGCGCTGGATTGCCCGGTGGTTTATCCCTATGCGCCAAATGCGGTGCTGGTCGGCTTCCTGTTCAGTTTCCTCGGCGGGCTGGTGGGGCTATTCCTGCTCGGGCAGATGAAACTGGTGCTGATCCTGCCAGGCGTGGTGCCACACTTCTTTACCGGTGCGACGGCGGGTGTTTTTGGTAACGCTACCGGCGGACGACGCGGTGCGATGATCGGCGCGTTCGCCAACGGATTACTCATCACTTTCCTGCCCGTCTTGCTGTTGCCAGTGCTCGGCGCGCTGGGCTTTGCCAATACCACCTTCTCGGACGCGGACTTTGGCTTTATCGGCATTGTGCTGGGCAATCTGGCGCGTTACCTGTCGCCGCTGGCAATTACCGGGCTGGTGGTGGCGCTGTTCGTCGCATTGGTCATCTGGAATCTGATGTCGAAGGGCAAACCTGCTGCCAATGACACAGAAGAAAAGAGTGGAGCGAAGTCATGAGCACGATTGCAGAAGTGAAACAGTTTGCGCGGGATATTCGCATAGCAACCCTGAAAGCATTGACGCACCTGGGCTTTGGACACTATGGCGGCAGCATGTCGGTGGTGGAAACGCTTGCCGTACTGTATGGCGACGTTATGCGAATTGATCCTGCCGATCCGGACTGGCCGGAGCGCGACTACTTTGTGCTCTCGAAAGGCCACGCAGGCCCGGCGCTCTACAGCACGCTGGCGCTGAAAGGTTATTTCCCGCAGGAGATGCTGCAAACGCTCAATGAGAACGGCACCCGTCTGCCGAGTCATCCGGATCGATTAAAAACCCGCGGCGTGGATGCGACCACCGGATCGCTTGGCCAGGGCATTTCTATTGCCGGAGGGATGGCGCTGGGACATAAACTGGCGGGCAGGCCTAACCGTGTGTTTTGCATCGTTGGTGATGGCGAGTTGAATGAAGGGCAGTGCTGGGAAGCGTTCCAGTTTATTGCTCACCACAAGCTCAACAACCTGACGGTGTTTGTGGACTGGAATAAGCAGCAACTGGACGGCGAGCTGGATGAGATTATTTGCGCTTTCGATCTGGAGGGGAAATTCCGCGCCTTCGGTTTCGATGTCTGTACGGTGAAGGGCGATGACATCGCTGCACTTCTGGAAGTGGTGAAGCCGGTTCCGGCTGCCGATGCCCGGCCACGGCTGGTGATCCTCGACAGTATTAAAGGGCAGGGGGTGCCGTATCTCGAAAAGCTGAGCAACTCGCACCATTTACGCCTGACCGAAGAGATGAAACAGGCGCTTAACGAAACCATCGAACAACTGGAGGCGGCGCATGATTAAGGTGGCTGAAGTCGGCGGCAAAGACAGCATCGAGATGCGCAAAGTTTATGCCGGTTTTATCAGCGATCAGATTGCGGCGGGCAGCGACATTATCGCGCTGGAAGCCGATCTGATGAGTTCGATGGCAATGGATGGGGTGCAGAAAAAGTATCCGCAGCAGGTGATCAACTGCGGCATCATGGAGGCTAACGTCATTGGTACAGCAGCGGGGCTGTCGTTGACCGGGCGCAAACCCTTTGTGCATACCTTTACGGCGTTTGCCAGCCGCCGCTGTTTCGACCAGTTGTTTATGTCACTCGATTATCAGCGCAACAATGTCAAAGTCATCGCCTCCGATGCCGGTGTGACCGCCTGCCACAACGGCGGGACACACATGTCATTTGAGGATATGGGGATTGTGCGCGGTCTGGCTCATTCGGTGGTGCTGGAGGTGACGGATGCGGTGATGTTCGCCGATATCCTGAACCAACTTGCTCACCTGGAAGGGTTCTACTGGGTGCGCACCATTCGTAAACAGGCGCCAACCATTTATCAACCGGGTTCACATTTCACCATCGGCAAAGGCAATGTTCTGCGTGACGGTACGGATATTACGCTGATTGCCAACGGCATTATGGTGGCTGAAGCGCTGGCTGCGGCGCAGCAACTGGCGCAGGAAGGCGTGAGTGCGGCAGTGATCGATATGTTTACCTTAAAACCTATCGACCGCATGCTGGTGAAGAACTACGCCGAGAAGACCGGGCGGATTGTCACCTGCGAGAATCACAGCATTCATAACGGGCTGGGTTCGGCCGTGGCGGAAGTGTTAGTGGAAAGCTGTCCGGTGCCGATGCGGCGCGTGGGCGTGAAGGAGCGCTATGGTCAGGTGGGAACGCAGGATTTTCTGCAAAAAGAGTATGGGCTGACGGCGCAGGATATTGTGTCCGCCGCGCGGGAACTGCTGTAAATAAAAAAGGCGACCGGATGGTCGCCTTTTGATTTTTGCCGAATGGCGCTAACGCCATCCGACACAATTACTGCTGCTGAGACGCCTGGATGGCGGTCAAAGCGATGGTGTAAACGATATCGTCAACCAGCGCGCCACGGGACAGGTCGTTAACCGGTTTGCGCATACCCTGCAGCATCGGCCCGATGGAGATCAGGTCGGCAGAACGCTGTACCGCTTTGTAGGTGGTGTTACCGGTGTTCAGATCCGGGAAGATGAACACGGTAGCGCGACCGGCAACCGGAGAGTTCGGCGCTTTGGATTTCGCAACGTCAGCCATTACTGCGGCGTCGTACTGCAACGGACCATCGATAACCAGGTCAGGACGTTTTTCCTGCGCCAGACGGGTTGCTTCACGCACTTTCTCTACATCGCTGCCTGCACCGGAGTTACCGGTGGAGTAGGAGAGCATTGCCACACGCGGCTCAATACCGAAAGCGATAGCAGAATCAGCAGACTGAATCGCGATTTCAGCCAGTTGTTCAGCGGTCGGATCCGGGTTGATCGCGCAGTCGCCGTAAACGTAAACCTGTTCCGGCAGCAGCATGAAGAACACGGAAGAAACCAGAGAGCTGCCCGGCGCGGTTTTGATCAGCTGCAGCGGCGGACGAATGGTGTTTGCGGTGGTGTGAACAGCACCGGAAACCAGACCATCAACTTCATCCTGTTCCAGCATCAGTGTGCCGAGAACTACGTTATCTTCCAGCTGTTCGCGGGCAACGGCTTCGGTCATACCCTTGCTCTTACGCAGCTCAACCAGACGAGCAACGTAGCTTTCGCGGACCACTTCAGGGTCAACGATTTCGATACCAGTACCCAGTTCAACGCCCTGAGCCGCCGCAACGCGGTTGATCTCGTCCGGGTTACCCAGCAGGATACAAGTCGCGATGCCACGTTCAGCACAAATCGCTGCGGCTTTAACTGTACGCGGCTCGTCACCTTCCGGCAGAACAACACGTTTGCCTGCTTTGCGCGCCAGCTCGGTAAGCTGGTAACGGAAGGCTGGCGGAGAAAGACGACGGCTGCGCTCGGAAGTCGCGGTCAGGGAATCAATCCACTGTGCGTTGATGTAGCTGGCAACGTATTCCTGAACATTTTCAACACGTTCGCTATCGTCAGCCGGAACTTCCAGGTTGAAGCTTTGCAGGCTCAGGGAGGTCTGCCAGGTGTTGGTGTTCACCATAAATACCGGCAGGCCAGTAGCAAATGCACGTTCACACAGTTTGCGAACGCTGGCTTCCATTTCGTAGCCGCCAGTCAGCAGCAGGGCACCGATTTCTACGCCGTTCATTGCGGCCAGGCAGGCAGCAACCAGCACGTCCGGACGATCTGCGGAAGTCACCAGCAGAGAACCCGGGCGGAAGTGTTCCAGCATGTGCGGAATGCTGCGCGCACAGAAAGTCACGGATTTCACGCGGCGGGTTTTGATATCGCCTTCGTTGACGATAGTTGCATTCAGGTGACGCGCCATATCGATTGCACGCGTGGCAATCAGATCGAAACTCCATGGAATCGCGCCGAGTACCGGCAGCGGGCTGGTTTCCTGCAGTTTTGTCGCATCAACATGCACGACTTTCGCTTTGGAAGAGTCATCAAAAATTTCTGACAGATCCGGGCGAGTACGGCCTTGATCGTCAACCGGTGCGTTCAGTTTGTTAACGATAACGCCGGTGATATTGGTATTTTTTGCGCCGCCGAAGCTGTTGCGGGTCAGTTCGATACGCTCTTTCAGCTGTTCCTGAGTGTCAGTGCCCTGAGACATAACAAACACGATTTCTGCGTTCAGCGTTTTCGCGATTTCAAAGTTCAGCGAATCGGCAAACTGGTGTTTGCGGGTCGGCACCAGACCTTCTACCAGCACGACTTCAGCATCTTTGCTGCTTTCGTGGTAGCGCGCGATGATCTCTTCCATCAGCACGTCTTTCTGGTTGCTGGAGAGCAGCGACTCAACATGGCTCATTTTCAGCGGTTCAGCCGCTGGCAGGCCAGAAGTCGCACGCACGATGGTGGTGGTCTGGTCCGGAGCATCGCCGCCGGCGCGCGGCTGGGCGATCGGTTTAAAGACGCTCAGACGAACGCCTTTGCGTTCCATAGCACGGATAACGCCAAGGCTGACACTGGTCAGGCCGACGCTGGTTCCGGTAGGGATCAGCATAATAATACGGGACACGGTTAATCCTCTTTCGTTACCGTCATTGCAGACGGGTTACAAAACAGCACCGCCAGCGTTGGCTGGCGGTGTGGGTAATCAGGCAGTCAGGCGGCTCGCGTCTTGCGCGATAACCAGTTCTTCGTTGGTCGGGATAACAACGGCAGGACGGGTGCCTTCTTTGTTGATAAAGCCAGACTTGCCGAAACGGGCAGCCAGGTTACGTTCGTGGTCAACTTCAAAGCCCAGTACGCCCAGACGGCCCAGGGAGAGTTCACGTACCATTGCGGCATTTTCACCGATACCACCAGTGAAGACAACGGCGTCCAGACGGCCATCCATCAGCGCAGTGTAAGAACCGATGTATTTTGCCAGGCGGTGGCAGTAAACATCCATCGCACGTTTGGCGTCTTCTTTCTCTTTGTAGTTATCTTCTACATAACGGCAGTCGCTGGTGACTTCGGTCAGACCCAGCAGGCCGGACTCTTTGGTCAGCATTTTGTTGATCGCTTCAACACTCATGCCCAGGGTGTCATGCAGATGGAACACGATAGCCGGATCGATATCACCGGAACGGGTGCCCATTACCAGACCTTCCAGCGGGGTCAGACCCATGGAGGTATCAACACATTTACCGTTGCGAATGGCGGAAACAGAACCACCGTTGCCGAGGTGGCAAGTGATGATGTTCAGCTCTTCAACCGGTTTGTTCAGTACTTTGGCAGCTTCCTGAGTAACATAGAAGTGGCTGGTACCGTGCGCGCCGTAACGACGTACGCCGTGCTCTTTATACAGTTTGTACGGCAGAGCGTACAGGTAGGACTCTTCCGGCATCGTGGTGTGGAACGCGGTGTCGAAGACAGCAACGTTTTTGTCCTTCAGTTTCGGGAAGGATTTCAGCGCTTCAGCGATACCGATCAGGTGAGCCGGGTTATGCAGCGGTGCGAAAGAAGCTGCATCTTTGATGCCCTGAATAACAGATTCATCGATCACAACAGAGCTGGTGTATTTTTCGCCACCGTGCACGATACGGTGACCGATAGCAGTCAACTGTGCAGACAGTTCTGGTTTTTGTGCCAGAATAGTGTTAACGATAAAGTTCAGCGCTTCACTGTGAGCGGCACCTGCACCTAAAGCCGCTTCTTGTTTACCGCCATCGATTTTCCACTTGATGCGTGCTTCAGGGAGATGGAAACATTCGGCTAAACCAGAAAGGTATTCGTCACCGTTAGATGCATCGATGATGGCAAATTTCAGCGAGGAACTACCGCAGTTCAGAACCAGTACTAACTTACTCGACATGGAAGTACCTATTTATGATACGTGGCTAAAAAAGGTCAGTGAGTCGCACAGCGTAGCGCAGGTTGACGCTGACATTTATGATTAACATCATGCTGAATATATTTTTTGGCATGATGGAAGAATACATAAGATTTTAAGCTATTTTGCGCAAATTTCAGACAGTGGCATAATGAGCTTTAAATTTGACGATTTAACAATAGTCGTCTATAGGCCCTGGTCAGGCTGCCACAGGATACCTGATACCAGGTGGGATTGACAAAAAATTTTAACGGTGTCATCCGTAGTTGTTGTTTTGCACAAATTTTTTAATTTTTATATGTGAAGTTGAGGTAAGACCATGTCCACTTCTGAGAATCGACCCGTTAGTTTCTTCAGTTTGTTTCGTCGAGGTCAGCGCTATGCGAAGACCTGGCCCATGGAAAAACGCCTCGCTCCGGTGTTTGTTGAGAATCGCGTGATCCGCGCAACGCGTCACGCTATCCGCTTTATGCCGCCGCTGGCGGTCTTCACTCTGTGCTGGCAAATCGCGCTTGGCGGTCAGCTTGGCCCGGCAGTGGCAACCGCGCTGTTTGCCCTGAGCCTGCCAATGCAGGGGCTATGGTGGCTGGGTAAACGCTCCGTCACGCCGCTACCGCCTTCCATTCTGCACTGGTTTTACGAAGTGCGGGGCAAGCTCCAGGAAGCAGGACAGGCGCTGGCGCCGTTCGAAGGCAAACCTGATTACCAGGCGCTGGCAGATACTCTTAAACGTGCTTTCAAGCAGCTGGATAAAACATTTCTTGATGATCTGTGACGCCATCAGGAATCGCAGTCTATATAAAAGAAGACATCTTTGCGGTGGCTTCTTTTTTTATTTTCATTTTGATCTACGCAACACCCCCGGCAAATCAAGAAAGCCATCGTTTTCAGCATGTAAACTCGAAACATCTTATTTAAAGCGCCGATGAGCCACAGGAGTCGAAAGATGGAAATGACTAACGCCCAACGTCTGATCTTATCCAATCAGTATAAAATGATGACCATGATGGATCCGGCGAATGCAGAACGCTACCGCCGTTTACAGACCATTATTGAGCGTGGCTATGGTCTGCAAATGCGCGAGCTGGATCGCGAGTTCGGCGAGCTGAAAGAAGAAACCTGCCGCATTGTTATCGATATCATGGAGATGTATCACGCGCTCCATGTCTCCTGGACCAACCTGAAAGACGCCAACACCATCGATGAACGGCGCGTGACTTTCCTTGGCTTTGACGCGGCAACGGAAGCGCGTTACCTCGGCTATGTGCGTTTTATGGTGAATATTGAAGGCCGCTACACCCATTTCGATGCCGGTACGCACGGCTTTAATGCGCAAACGCCTATGTGGGAAAAATATCAGCGCATGCTGAGTGTATGGCACTCCTGCCCGCGCCAGTATCATCTGAGCAGCAACGAAATTAATCAGATTATCAACGCCTGAGGAGGTGAGTGTGCAGTGCAAAGGATTTCTGTTTGATCTGGATGGCACGTTGGTTAATTCTCTGCCCGTTGTTGAGCGGGCATGGTGTAGCTGGGCCGACAGGTTTGGCATCGCGCATGATGAAGTGCTGAATTTCATCCATGGCAAACAGGCGATTACCTCGCTGCGTCACTTTATGCCGGGAAAATCGGAAGAGGAGATTGCCGCCGAGTTTACCTGGCTGGAAGCCATCGAAGCGGCGGATACCGACGGGATCGCTCCGTTGCCCGGTGCTATCGCATTACTGCAGCACCTCGATTCGGCAGGGATTCCGTGGGCGATTGTTACTTCCGGTTCCGTGCCGGTTGCTCACGCCCGTCACCGCGCAGCCGGTCTGCCTGCGCCGGAAGTGTTTATCACCGCCGAGCAGGTTAAACATGGTAAACCTGCTCCGGATGCTTATCTGCTTGGCGCAGAGCGGCTGGGGCTGGCGCCACAGGATTGTGTGGTGGTTGAAGATGCCGCCGCGGGCGTTTTATCCGGGCTGGCGGCAGGATGCCACGTCATTGCGGTAAATGTTCCGGCCGATTCTCCCCGGCTTGATGAAGCCGATTTCGTACTTACCAGCCTCGAAGCGCTGAATGTTGCGAAGCAGTCAGACGGAACGGCGATTGTCACGCTGAATGCCTGAACCCATGATTTAACCCCACATTTGTGGGGTTTTTTTATGGCACTATTTCCCCTCCATCAACTGACAAGGATATGTTGTGAACGGTGAACTGATTTGGGTGCTGTGTCTGCTGGCTATTACCGTTGTGCTTTTCGCAACGGGGAAAGTACGCATGGATGCGGTGGCGCTGTTTGTGATTGTCGCCTTTGTCTTAAGTGGCATACTCACTCTGCCCGAGGCCTTTTCAGGTTTTAGCGATCCCAATGTGATCCTGATTGCCGCACTGTTTATTATCGGCGATGGCCTGGTGCGCACCGGCGTGGCAACGAATATGGGCGCCTGGCTGGTTGAGATGGCTGGCAGCAGCGAAGTGAAAATGTTGGTGCTGCTCATGTTTACCGTTGCCGGTCTGGGCGCGTTTATGAGTTCGACTGGTGTGGTGGCGATTTTTATACCGGTGGTCATGAGCGTTTCGCTACGCATGCAGATTTCGCCTTCGCGACTGATGATGCCGCTCAGTTTCGCCGGGCTTATCAGCGGCATGATGACGCTGGTGGCAACGCCGCCTAACCTGGTGGTGAACAGCGAACTGTTGCGAGAAGGCATGAAAGGATTTGGCTTTTTTAGCGTGACGCCGCTGGGCCTGGTGATTCTGCTGCTGGGGATCATCTATATGCTGCTGATGCGTTTTATGTTGAAAGGGGATGATGAGCAAGCGCAGCGTGACGGCTGGAAGCGTCGCTCGTTTCGTGAGTTGATTAAAGAGTACCGCCTTACCGGGCGCGCGCGCCGCCTTGCTATTCGTCCCGGTTCCCCTTTGATCGGCCAGCGCCTTGATGATTTGCGGCTTCGCGAACGTTATGGCGCGAATGTTATCGGCGTCGAACGCTGGAGGCGTTTTCGGCGGGTAATTGTCAACGTTAATGGTGTCTCCGAGTTTCGTGCCCGCGACGTTCTGCTGATTGACATGTCTGCTGCTGAAGTGAATTTGCGTGAATTCTGTGCCGAACAGTTGCTGGAACCCATGGTGCTACGTGGTGAATATTTTTCCGATCAAGCGCTGGATGTGGGGATGGCGGAAGTGTCGTTAATTCCGGATTCTGAACTGATAGGTAAGACGGTCCGCGAAATCGGTTTTCGTACCCGTTACGGCTTAAACGTGGTCGGCCTGAAGCGCAACGGCGAGGCGGTTGACGGCGTGATTACGGATATCACGCTGGAACTGGGCGATATTTTCCTGGTCGTCGGTAACTGGAAACTGATCCGTCAGTTGGGCTCTCACGGCCGCGATTTTGTGGTGCTCAATTTACCGGTTGAAGAGAGCGCTGCTTCGCCTGCCCATAGCCAGGCGCCGCATGCAATTTTTTGCCTGGTGCTGATGGTTGCCCTGATGCTCACCGATGAAATCCCCAACCCGATCGCTGCGATTATCGCTTGCATGTTAATGGGGAAATTCCGCTGTATTGATGCTGAAAGCGCCTATAAGGCCATTCATTGGCCGAGCATTATTCTGATCGTCGGGATGATGCCTTTTGCGCTGGCGCTGCAAAAAACCGGCGGCGTGGATCTGGTGGTTAAGGGGTTGATGGATATCGGCGGCGGTTACGGGCCGCACGTTATGCTGATCTGCCTGTTTATCATGTGCGCGGTCATCGGGCTGTTTATCTCGAACACCGCCACTGCGGTGCTGATGGCACCGATTGCGCTGGCGGCGGCAAAATCGATGGGCGTTTCGCCGTATCCGTTTGTCATGATGGTGGCAATGGCGGCATCAGCCGCATTTATGACGCCAGTTTCATCACCGGTCAATACGCTGGTGCTCGGGCCAGGCAATTACCAGTTTAGTGATTTTGTTAAGATCGGTGTGCCGTTTACGCTGCTGGTGATGGTGGTTTGTGCGGTGCTGATCCCGATACTGTTTCCGTTTTGACGCGTTTGCCGGGTGGCATTCACCCGGCAAAGAATACTTACAGCGGTGAGTCCTGGCTGATTTCATCCAGCGATAAATGGAAACTGGGCACAAAAACCTGCATGAAGTAATCCATTTCCGGGCTGCGCCGGGCATCAAGGGTTTTTTCGAGGCGAGATTTTGCCAGCCCGAATTCATTGTTGCCGGCGGAAAGCTCTTCCAGACATTTCAGATAGGCGCATAGTGCATCTGCCTGTTTCACGATCGCTTTTTCTTCCGCGCTATAGTGATGTTCATCAATCAGCGGCGCAAAAATATCCTGCAACTCTTCCGGTACCATTTCGACCAACTTTTGCTGGGCAATCTTTTCAATCGCCTTATATTCCTGCGCAATTTGTGAATTGAAATACTTTACCGGGGTGGGCAGATCGCCGGTCAGAACTTCCGATGCGTCGTGGTACATAGCCAGTAACGCAATACGTTCGGCATTCAGTTGACCATTGAATTTACGGTTTTTTATCGCCGCCAGCGCATGGGCGACCATCGCCACTTGCAGGCTGTGCTCGGACACATTTTCGGTGCGTACGTTGCGCATCAGCGGCCAACGATTGATCAGTTTAAGGCGGGAAAGGTGGGCGAAGAAATGACTCTGACTCATAGTTAACCTTGTCTGTGACTGCGACCTGAGTCATTGTGCGCAGAGTGTGGGGGAAGATGCAAATCCTCCCCCGATGAAGATCACTGATGATAACCAGAGAGGAAACGGCCAAAACGGCTGATCGCCATCTCCAGATCGTCTTCGCGCGGCAGCGTCACGATACGTACGTGATCCGGCCACGGCCAGTTGAATGCGGAACCCTGCACCAACAGCACTTTTTCCTGTAGCAGGAAGTCGAGCACCATCTTTTGATCGTCGTGAATATTAAAGCGTTTCGCGTCAATTTTCGGGAACATGTAGAGTGCGCCGCTGGGCTTCACGCAGGAAACCCCGGGGATTTCATTAATCAGTTCCCATGCACGGTTGCGCTGTTCATACAGACGACCGCCCGGCACAATAAATTCACTGATACTCTGGTAACCGCCGAGCGCAGTCTGAATTGCGTGCTGTGCCGGAACGTTGGCGCAAAGGCGCATCGAGGCCAGCATTTCCAGCCCTTCGATATAGCCTTTCGCGTGTTTTTTCGGCCCACTCAGCACCATCCAGCCCTGGCGGAAGCCTGCCACGCGGTAGGTTTTTGACAGACCATTAAAGGTAATAGTGAACAGATCCGGCGCCAGTGCGGCGATAGAGTGGTGCTCGGCCGCGTCGTAAAGAATTTTGTCGTAGATCTCATCGGCGAAGATGATCAGGTTGTGCTGACGCGCAATCTCAACCACCTCCATCAACAGTTCTTTTGAATAAACCGCACCGGTAGGGTTATTCGGGTTGATAATCACAATACCACGGGTGCGCGGTGTGATTTTGGCGCGAATATCGTCAAGATCCGGGAACCAGCCAGCAGATTCATCACACAGATAATGTACGGCTTTACCACCGGAAAGTGACACGGCCGCTGTCCACAGCGGGTAATCCGGGGCGGGAACCAGCATTTCGTCACCGCTGTTAAGCAGCGCCTGCATCGACTGAACGATCAGTTCAGAAACACCGTTACCAATATAGATATCTTCAACGGTGACTTCGCGCATACCGCGCGCCTGATAGTGCTGCATGATCGCTTTACGGGCTGAATAAAGCCCTTTGGAATCGCAATAGCCTTGCGCGCCTGGCAGGTTACGAATCACATCAACCAGAATTTCATCCGGCGCTTCGAAGCCGAATGGAGCAGGGTTGCCGATGTTAAGTTTAAGAACTTTATTGCCTTCTTCTTCCAGACGCTTTGCTTCTTTCAGAACCGGGCCACGGATGTCGTAACAGACATTATCTAATTTGCTGGATTTTTCGATGGAGGACATGAACCTTTGACCTTTTAGCTATGGGAGCCACTGCCTGCCGTGGAAGTGAGCACGGAACAATGTACTCCCACGCCCGCCAGTTTTGAAGGGTTAGCAGAAGAAGATTTCGCGGTAACTTTCTCATTGATTAACGTTTTTTTAACTGTTTTCTTTTATTTTACCCTTGTTCTTAAACTGCCTTTACGCTAATTTTCAGTTTTAAATATCAAAAATACATAAGAAGTTGTAATTTATCGCTAATAAAAGGCCCTTGCTTAGTGCGGGTTTAAAAAAGAAGTACGCAAACCGACAGAGAATTCTTCGCAAAATCTGGATGATGGCAAGATGGAGTCATGCATTTTGTCAGAGGGGAATGTTTGCGCTGTAAACGCAATGTTAAGCATTATTAATAGTTAGAACGGTTGTCAATTAATAGCGAATTAATATTGAGAATGGGAACTATGTTCGTCTCTAATATTATAACCAGAGGTCGGACATCATGACAATTGCGGTTTAAGATTATTCGCAATAATGCTTATAAATATAAAGGTTTTAGGTTAAACTCGGAGGGCAAGAAATGGTGCTGATGTGAAAAAGCCATGCTTTAGTTAAGGACTATTTCTTGATTTTAGTTGGTTGTTATTATTCGCTTTTACTCCAGTCCGCTTATATAGCCTTATGGTATATGATACATATGCTATGTATAGCCAGTGATGTGCATAAACAGGTTCTTTTTTTAAAAGCATTCGCAAGGTTTATCACGGTTTATATATCCAGAAGGAATGGAGCATGCGAAATAAAGCCAATGGGTTCAGCTTGCATTAGACAGCGAACTATAAACACGAGAACTTACAGTCAGGCTTTGATGAGTCATGACGTTGCTGGATGCACTTTTTAAATGGAATTACTTAATCTTACGAGCACAGCATAAACCCGGGTCACTCTGCGCGAGCAACCCGTAAGTGAAAAAATATGATAAATGCAAATCGTCCGATACTGAATCTCGACCTCGATCTGCTGAGAACTTTCGTTGCGGTCGCTGATCTGAACACCTTTGCTGCGGCGGCTGCTGCGGTATGTCGCACCCAGTCTGCCGTAAGCCAGCAAATGCAGCGGCTGGAACAGTTAGTGGGAAAGGAACTTTTTGCCCGTCATGGGCGTAATAAACTTTTAACCGAGCACGGTATTCAATTACTGGGTTATGCGCGAAAGATCTTACGTTTCAATGATGAAGCTTGTACATCGCTGATGTTTAGCAACTTGCAGGGCGTATTAACTATTGGCGCTTCTGACGAATCAGCCGATACCATTTTGCCTTTCTTGCTTAATCGTATTAGCTCGGTATATCCGAAACTGGCGCTGGATGTGCGCGTGAAGCGCAACCCGTTATCCGACGATCGTCTTCAGGATCATGACCTCGATCTGGTGGTGACAACGCATCGCTACGGGCAGTTTGATTGCCTGACGTTACGTACATCCCCAACGCACTGGTACTGTTCGGCGGAATATGTCCTGCAGAAAGGTGAGGCTATCCCACTTGTGTTGCTGGATGAACCCAGTTCGTTTCGCGACATGGTGATTAATGCCCTCAATAGTGCCAATATTCCATGGCGCATGGCTTATGTGGCTTCAACGCTTTCGGCCGTGAAAGCGGCAGTGAAAGCCGGGCTTGGTGTCACCGCCCGCCCTGTTGAAATGATGAGTCCGGATTTGCGGGTATTAGGCCGCGCTGATGGCCTGCCGCTGTTGCCTGATACGGAATATCTGCTGGGCTATAATCCCAATAGCCAGAATGAACTGGCGCAGGTTATTTTTCAGGCGATGGAACATTACCAGAACCCGTGGCATTACGGGAATTCTGGGTCTGAAGAAGGTGGGGATCCGCTTATCGTTGAAGGGGATTTTGGCTAACATTTTGCGCCAAAACTGGTAACAAAATGTAAGTGCAAAAATGAACCGCTGGCAGTGAAATCGCTGCCACTGGTTCGTTTTATATCGGAACATTTCCCTGGTGAATTATTGACCCTCTAAATAATATTTCCTTTCAAGAAGTTAATACTCCTCACAGCAAAATATCCCTTTATCAACTATAGTCTTTCATGCCTTAAGCTCATGTTAAAAATCAAGCTGGATTGTTGCCGTTTTTTGCGATGAATTAACAAAAGCGTGTCTCAGATCAAGAAAATACTCCCAATGAGGGGGAGGAATCCGGACAAAATCCTGTCAAAATAAGCGGGTAATATCAGGAAAAGCTCACAACGGACACGATTCAACACCTGATTTTTTCGCGGGTATGTTTGAGGCCGATCAAGAAAACGGCACTAAATGTTAATGAATTGCTGCCGATGTAAACTAATGTGAGGAAACTTTTGTTAAAGTTGACAAAAGGTTATAGAAAGGAGTAAAACCCACATCGTTTAGCTGTTTTCGCCTTTTTTCACAGTTAATGTGTGGTTTTATTCCTCCCCGTGAATCGATGTGGCGTCATCTGCCAGCAAGAGCAGAGGTATTAACGCTACCTTTTGAGTTAAGCAATGCGTATGTCAACATCCACTGAAATCATCGCTCATCACTGGGCATTCGCTATCTTTCTTATTGTCGCCATAGGGCTTTGTTGCCTGATGCTGGTCGGCGGTCGTTTTTTAGGCGGCCGCGCACGCGCAAGGCACAAAAACGTTCCTTTCGAATCCGGTATCGATTCTGTCGGTTCCGCGCGCTTACGTCTCTCCGCCAAGTTCTACCTGGTGGCCATGTTCTTCGTCATCTTCGATGTGGAAGCGCTTTACCTCTATGCATGGTCAACCTCCATTCGCGAGAGTGGTTGGGTCGGTTTTGTCGAAGCTGCAATTTTTATTTTAGTGCTGTTAGCTGGTCTGGTTTATCTGGTGCGTATTGGCGCGCTGGATTGGACGCCCGTGCGTTCGCGCCGTGAGCATATCAACCCAGAGACTGGCAGCTACACTGATCGTCAACGCTAACCGCGAGGCAATAAGATGGATTATACGCTCACCCGCATAGATCCTAACGGTGAGAACGACCGTTACCCCCTGCAAAAACAGGAGATCGTAACCGACCCCCTGGAACAAGAAATCAACCGTAGCGTTTATATGGGCAAACTCGAAAATGCCCTGCACGATATGGTGAACTGGGGCCGTAAAAACTCAATTTGGCCATATAACTTTGGTCTGTCGTGCTGCTATGTAGAGATGGTGACCTCCTTTACTGCCGTTCACGACGTCGCGCGTTTTGGTGCGGAAGTACTGCGTGCTTCTCCTCGTCAGGCGGACCTGATGGTCGTCGCCGGTACTTGCTTTACCAAAATGGCACCTGTCATTCAGCGTCTTTATGACCAGATGCTGGAACCAAAGTGGGTTATCTCGATGGGAGCCTGCGCGAACTCTGGTGGTATGTACGATATCTACTCCGTCGTGCAGGGCGTCGATAAATTTATCCCGGTGGATGTTTACATCCCTGGCTGTCCGCCGCGTCCTGAAGCGTACATGCAGGCGCTGATGTTGTTACAGGAATCGATTGGTAAAGAACGTCGTCCGCTCTCTTGGGTGGTTGGCGATCAGGGCGTTTACCGCGCCAATATGCAGTCGGAACGCGACCGTAAGCGTGGCGAACGCATTGCCGTTACCAATCTGCGTACGCCGGACGAGATTTAATGTGCGCCTGTGGGTAATGGAAAAAAACTTCGCATTTCAATAATCCAATAACGCGAAGCCATACCCGACAGTCACCACGAACCCTTTGCAATGGTGAACAATATGACCGATTTAACCGCGCAAGAAGCCGCATGGCAGACTCGGGATCATCTGGATGATCCGGTCATTGGCGAATTGCGCAACCGTTTTGGGCCGGATGCCTTTACTGTTCAGGCGACCCGCACCGGGGTACCCGTAGTTTGGGTGAAGCGTGAGCAATTGCTGGAAGTTGGCGATTTCCTGAAGAAGCTGCCGAAACCTTACGTCATGCTGTTCGATCTGCACGGCATGGACGAGCGTCTACGTACACACCGCGCCGGTTTACCCGCCGCGGATTTTTCCGTTTTCTATCACCTGATTTCGATCGATCGTAACCGCGACATCATGCTCAAGGTGGCACTTTCTGAAAACGATCTGAACGTGCCGACGTTTACCAAACTCTTCCCCAACGCCAACTGGTACGAGCGTGAAACGTGGGAAATGTTTGGCATTACCTTTAACGGTCACCCGCACCTGACGCGCATCATGATGCCGCAGACCTGGACGGGACATCCGCTGCGTAAAGATTACCCGGCGCGCGCCACCGAATTCGATCCGTTTGAGCTGACCAAAGCCAAGCAGGATTTAGAAATGGAAGCGCTGACCTTTAAGCCGGAAGACTGGGGCATGAAGCGCGGCACCGACAATGAGGACTTTATGTTCCTCAACCTCGGTCCGAACCACCCGTCTGCGCACGGTGCCTTCCGCATTATCCTGCAACTCGACGGCGAAGAGATTGTCGACTGCGTACCGGATATCGGTTACCACCACCGCGGCGCGGAAAAAATGGGCGAGCGTCAATCCTGGCACAGCTACATTCCTTATACCGACCGTATTGAGTACCTCGGTGGTTGCGTTAACGAAATGCCGTATGTGCTGGCGGTAGAGAAACTGGCGGGGATCACCGTACCGGATCGCGTCAACGTGATCCGCGTGATGCTCTCTGAACTGTTCCGCATCAACAGCCACCTGCTTTATATCTCCACCTTTATTCAGGACGTGGGCGCAATGACCCCGGTGTTCTTCGCCTTTACCGATCGGCAGAAAATCTACGATCTGGTGGAAGCGATCACTGGTTTCCGTATGCATCCGGCGTGGTTCCGTATTGGCGGCGTAGCGCACGATCTGCCGCGTGGCTGGGATCGTTTGCTGCGTGAATTCCTCGACTGGATGCCGAAACGTCTGGCCTCTTATGAGAAGGCGGCGCTGCGTAACACCATTCTGAAAGGCCGCTCGCAGGGTGTTGCCGCTTACGGCGCGAAAGAAGCGCTGGAGTGGGGCACTACCGGCGCGGGTCTGCGTGCTACCGGCATCAACTTTGACGTGCGTAAAGCGCGTCCATACTCCGGCTATGAAAACTTCGACTTTGAAATCCCGGTGGGCGGTGGCGTCAGCGACTGCTATACCCGCGTGATGCTGAAAGTGGAAGAGCTGCGCCAGAGCCTGCGTATTCTTGAGCAGTGTCTTAACAATATGCCGGAAGGCCCGTTCAAAGCGGATCATCCGCTGACGACGCCGCCACCGAAAGAGCGCACGCTGCAACATATCGAAACCCTGATTACTCACTTCCTGCAGGTTTCGTGGGGCCCGGTAATGCCGGCCAACGAATCCTTCCAGATGATTGAAGCAACCAAGGGTATTAACAGTTACTACCTGACCAGCGATGGCAGCACCATGAGCTACCGCACGCGCGTTCGCACACCGAGCTTTGCGCATTTGCAGCAAATCCCGTCGGCGATCCGCGGCAGCCTGGTATCCGACCTGATCGTCTATCTGGGTAGTATCGATTTTGTTATGTCAGATGTGGACCGCTAATTATGCACGAGAATCAACAACCACAAACCGAGGCTTTTGAGCTGAGTGCGGCAGAGCGTGAGGCAATTGAGCACGAAAAGCACCACTACGAAGACCCGCGTGCGGCGTCCATTGAAGCGCTGAAGATTGTTCAGAAGCAGCGTGGCTGGGTGCCGGACGGCGCGATTTACGCCATTGCTGATGTTCTGGGGATCCCGGCGAGCGATGTCGAAGGCGTGGCAACGTTCTACAGCCAGATCTTCCGTCAGCCAGTCGGCCGCCATGTGATCCGCTATTGCGACAGCGTGGTTTGCCATATCACCGGTTATCAGGGCATTCAGTCGGCGATTGAAAGCCACCTGAAGATCAAACCGGGCCAGACCACTTTCGACGGCCGCTTTACGCTGCTGCCGACCTGCTGTCTGGGCAACTGCGATAAAGGGCCGAACATGATGATCGATGAGGACACTCACGCGCATCTGACTCCGGAAGGCATTCCCGAACTGCTGGAGCGGTATAAATGAAAACAGTTATCCGTACTCCCGAAACACATCCGCTGACCTGGCGGCTGCGTGACGACAAGCAGCCGGTCTGGCTGGATGAATACCAGAGCAAAAATGGTTATGCCGGTGCGCGTAAAGCGCTCTCCGGTATGGCACCGGACGAAATCGTCAACGCGGTAAAAGATTCCGGCCTGAAAGGTCGTGGCGGCGCGGGCTTCTCCACCGGTCTGAAGTGGAGCCTGATGCCGAAAGACGAATCCATGAACATCCGTTACCTGCTGTGTAACGCCGATGAAATGGAGCCGGGCACCTACAAAGACCGCCTGTTGATGGAGCAGTTGCCGCACCTGCTGGTGGAAGGCATGCTGATTTCCGCCTTTGCGCTGAAAGCTTATCGTGGCTACATCTTCCTGCGTGGCGAATATATAGAAGCAGCGGTACATCTGCGTCGCGCCATTGCCGAAGCGACCGAAGCGGGCTTGCTGGGTAAAAATATCCTCGGCAGCGGCTTTGATTTCGAACTCTTTGTTCACACCGGGGCCGGGCGTTATATCTGCGGTGAAGAGACCGCGCTGATTAACTCGCTGGAAGGCCGCCGCGCGAACCCGCGCTCCAAGCCGCCGTTCCCGGCAAGCTCTGGCGTATGGGGTAAACCGACCTGCGTCAACAACGTCGAAACCCTGTGCAACGTGCCAGCTATTCTGGCTAACGGTGTTGAATGGTATCAGAACATTTCGACCAGCAAAGATGCCGGTACCAAGCTGATGGGCTTCTCCGGCCGCGTGAAAAATCCGGGCCTGTGGGAACTGCCGTTCGGTACGACCGCGCGTGAAATCCTCGAAGATTATGCTGGTGGTATGCGCGATGGCCTGAAATTCAAAGCTTGGCAGCCAGGCGGCGCAGGTACAGACTTCCTGACCGAAGCGCACCTTGATCTGCCAATGGAATTCGAAAGCATCGGGAAAGCGGGTAGCCGTCTGGGAACGGCGCTGGCGATGGCCGTCGATCATGAGATTGGCATGGTGCCGCTGGTGCGCAACCTGGAAGAGTTTTTCGCCCGTGAATCCTGCGGTTGGTGTACGCCATGCCGTGATGGTCTGCCGTGGAGCGTAAAAATTTTGCGCGCGCTGGAACGTGGTGAAGGCCAGCCAGGGGACATCGAGACACTTGAGCAACTGTGTCGACAACTTGGGCCGGGTAAAACCTTCTGCGCGCATGCACCGGGTGCGGTTGAACCCTTACAGAGCGCGATTAAATATTTCCGCGAAGAATTCGAAGCGGGCATTAAACAGCAATTCAGCAATACCCATGCGATTGGCGGTATCCAGCCAAACTTGCTGAAAGCGCGCTGGTAATTGGGGTTACTCGCCTGGGCGAGGCCGGAAACAAATTTTGATTAATACCTGAGAAAGACCCGCAACTTTCGCGATGTAACAACGCTGCTACGGCGCGAAGGACAAAGGTTATTCAGGCCAACTGGAAGCATGCTAATGGCTACTATTCATGTAGACGGCAAAGAATACGAGGTAAATGGAGCAGATAACCTTCTTGAGGCTTGTCTCTCCTTAGGCCTTGATATTCCTTATTTTTGCTGGCATCCGGCGCTGGGGAGCGTGGGTGCGTGCCGCCAGTGTGCGGTGAAGCAATATCAAAACGCGGAAGACACGCGTGGCCGCCTGGTGATGTCCTGTATGACACCGGCATCCGACGGTACCTTTATTTCTATTGATGACGATGAAGCGAAGCAGTTCCGTGAAAGCGTAGTGGAGTGGTTAATGACCAACCACCCGCACGATTGCCCGGTCTGCGAAGAGGGCGGTAACTGCCACTTGCAGGATATGACCGTCATGACCGGCCACAGCTTCCGTCGCTATCGCTTTACCAAACGTACTCACCGTAATCAGGATCTTGGCCCGTTCATCTCACACGAAATGAACCGCTGTATCGCCTGTTATCGCTGCGTACGTTATTACAAAGACTACGCAGACGGCACGGATCTTGGCGTGTATGGCGCGCACGATAACGTCTACTTCGGCCGCCCGGAAGATGGCACGCTGGAAAGCGAGTTCTCCGGCAACCTGGTGGAAATCTGCCCAACCGGCGTCTTCACCGACAAAACGCACTCCGAGCGTTACAACCGTAAGTGGGATATGCAGTTTGCGCCGAGCATCTGCCAGCAGTGCTCGCTGGGTTGCAACACCAGCCCGGGTGAACGTTATGGCGAGCTGCGCCGCATCGAAAACCGTTACAACGGTACCGTTAACCACTACTTCCTTTGCGACCGTGGCCGTTTCGGTTATGGCTATGTCAACCTGAAAGACAGACCGCGTCAGCCGGTACAACGCCGTGGCGACGATCTGATCACCCTGAACGCCGAGCAAGCAATGCAGGGCGCGGCGGATATTCTGCGTCAGTCGAAGAAAGTGATTGGCATCGGTTCTCCGCGCGCCAGCGTGGAGAGCAACTTTGCCCTGCGCGCGCTTGTCGGTGCGGATAACTTCTACACTGGCATCGCCAAAGGCGAGCAGGAACGTCTGGAACTGGCGCTGAAAGTGCTGCGCGAAGGTGGTATCCGTACCCCGGCGCTGCGCGAAATCGAATCTTACGATGCGGTGCTGATCCTTGGCGAAGACATCACGCAGACCGGCGCGCGCGTTGCGCTGGCGGTGCGTCAGGCCGTGAAAGGCAAAGCCCGCGAAATGGCGGCGGCACAGAAAGTTGCCGACTGGCAGATTGCGGCGATCATGAACATTGGTCAGCGCGCCAAACATCCGCTGTTTGTTACCAACGTCGACAGTACTCGTCTGGACGATATCGCCGCGTGGACCTATTGCGCACCAGTTGAAGATCAAGCGCGTTTAGGTTTCGCCATCGCCCACGCGCTGGATGAGACGGCGCCAGCGGTTGACGGTCTGAGCAGCGATCTGAAAAACAAAATCGATGTGATTGTCCAGGCGCTGGCTGGCGCGAAGAAACCGCTGATTATCTCCGGGACGAACGCCGGTAGCGCGGAAGTGATTCAGGCGGCTGCCAACGTGGCAAAAGCGCTGAAAGGGCGCGGTGCCGATGTCGGCATCACCATGATTGCCCGTTCGGTGAACAGTATGGGCCTCGGGCTGATTGGCGGCGGCAGTCTTGATGATGCGCTGGCAGAACTGGAAGCGGGCCACGCTGATGCCGTTGTGGTGCTGGAAAATGACCTGCACCGCCATGCTTCTGCTGCACGCGTTGATGCCGCGCTGGCGAAAGCGCCGCTGGTGCTGGTAATTGATCATCAGCGTACGGCAATCATGGAGCAGGCTCATCTGGTGCTCTCCGCTGCCAGCTTTGCAGAAAGCGACGGTACGGTAATCAACAACGAAGGCCGCGCGCAGCGTTTCTTCCAGGTTTACGAGCCGGCCTACTACGACAGCAAAACCATTATGCTGGAGAGCTGGCGCTGGCTGCATTCGCTGCACAGCACCGTTGAAAACCGCGAAGTGGACTGGACGCAGCTTGACCATGTGATTGACGCTGCCGTTGAAGCGTTGCCGCAACTGGCTGGCATTAAAGAGGCGGCGCCGGACGCCAGCTTCCGCATCCGCGGTCAGAAACTGGCCCGTGAACCGCATCGCTACAGTGGGCGTACCGCCATGCGCGCCAACATCAGCGTGCACGAACCGCGCCAGCCGCAGGATAAAGACACCATGTTCGCCTTCTCGATGGAAGGGAACAACCAGCCGTCCGCTCCGCGTTCGCAAATTCCGTTTGCGTGGGCGCCGGGCTGGAACTCCCCGCAGGCATGGAACAAATTCCAGGCTGAAGTGGGTGGTCACCTGCGCTACGGCGATCCGGGCGTTCGTCTGATTGAGGCCAGCGAAAGTGGGCTGGAATACTTCACTTCCATTCCGGGAACCTTCGAAGCGCAGGAGGGTAAATGGCGTATCGCGCCGTACTACCACCTGTTCGGCAGCGATGAAATGTCGCAGCGTTCTCCGGTATTCCAGAGCCGTATGCCGCAACCGTACATCAAGCTGAACCCGGCCGACGCTGCGAAGCTTGGTGTTAACGCGGGCGCGCATATCTCCTTCACCTGGGAAGGTCAGACCATCAGCCTGCCATTGCAGGTTTCCGAAGGTCTGGCGGCAGGGCAGGTTGGTCTGCCGATGGGGATGCCTGGCATCGCGCCGGTACTGGCCGGAGCACGTCTTGAAAATCTGCGGGAGGCGCAAGCATGAGCTGGTTAACACCGGATGTTATCGACATTCTGCTGAGCATCCTGAAAGCAGTGGTCATTCTGCTGGTGGTGGTCACCTGCGGTGCGTTCATGAGCTTTGGCGAACGTCGCCTGCTCGGTCTGTTCCAGAACCGTTACGGACCGAACCGCGTTGGCTGGGGTGGCTCACTCCAGCTGGTCGCGGACATGATCAAAATGTTCTTTAAAGAGGACTGGATCCCACGCTTTTCCGATCGCGTGATCTTCACCCTCGCGCCGATGATTGCCTTCACCTCGCTGCTGTTAGCGTTCGCCATTGTGCCGGTCAGCCCGAGCTGGGTCGTGGCGGATCTGAACATCGGCATCCTGTTCTTCTTAATGATGGCAGGGCTGGCGGTTTACGCGGTGCTGTTCGCGGGCTGGTCAAGCAACAACAAATACTCACTGCTCGGTGCGATGCGTGCTTCTGCGCAAACCCTGAGCTATGAAGTGTTCCTTGGGCTTTCCCTGATGGGCGTAGTGGCGCAGGCCGGTTCATTCAACATGACCGACATCGTCAACAACCAGGCGGGTTTGTGGAACGTCATTCCGCAGTTCTTCGGCTTTGTGACCTTCGCTATCGCTGGCGTGGCGGTGTGTCACCGTCACCCGTTTGACCAGCCGGAAGCCGAGCAGGAACTGGCGGATGGTTACCACATTGAATATTCCGGGATGAAATTCGGTCTGTTCTTCGTCGGCGAATATATCGGTATCGTCACCATTTCCGCGTTGATGGTCACGCTGTTCTTCGGGGGCTGGCAGGGGCCGTTGTTACCGCCTTTCATCTGGTTCGCGCTGAAAACCGCGTTCTTTATGATGATGTTCATTTTGATTCGCGCCGCACTGCCGCGTCCTCGTTATGATCAGGTGATGTCGTTCGGCTGGAAAATCTGTCTGCCGCTGACGCTACTCAACTTGCTGGGAACGGCGGCTGTCATTCTCTGGCAGGCGCAATAAGGGGTGAAAAGACCATGACTTTAAAAGAATTACTCGTGGGCTTCGGCACCCAGGTCCGTAGTATCTGGATGATTGGCCTGCATGCTTTCGCGAAACGCGAAACCCGTATGTACCCGGAAGAGCCGGTTTATCTGCCGCCGCGTTACCGTGGCCGTATTGTGCTGACGCGCGATCCGGACGGTTCCGAGCGTTGCGTTGCCTGTAACCTTTGTGCGGTAGCGTGCCCGGTAGGCTGTATCTCGCTACAAAAAGCGGAGATGCAGGACGGTCGCTGGTATCCGGAATTTTTCCGTATCAACTTCTCACGCTGTATTTTCTGCGGTCTGTGCGAAGAGGCGTGCCCGACAACGGCGATTCAGCTCACCCCGGATTTCGAAATGGGTGAATACAAACGTCAGGACCTGGTGTACGAAAAAGAGGATCTGCTGATCTCCGGTCCGGGCAAATACCCGGAATATAACTTCTACCGGATGGCAGGTATGGCAATCGACGGCAAAGATAAAGGTGAAGCGGAAAACGAAGCCAAACCTATCGACGTCAAGAGCCTGTTACCGTAAGGAGAGGGGCAATGGAGTTCGCTTTTTATATCTGTGGCCTGGTCGCCATCCTGACGACGGTACGCGTAATAACGCATACCAACCCGGTGCACGCTTTGCTGTATCTGATTGTGTCGCTGCTGGCCATTGCCGGGGTCTTCTTTTCACTCGGCGCTTACTTCGCCGGTGCGCTGGAGATCATCGTTTATGCCGGGGCCATCATGGTGCTGTTCGTGTTTGTGGTGATGATGCTGAACCTTGGCAATACCGTAGTCGAGCAGGAGCGCAACTGGCTGTCGCCGCAAATCTGGATCGGCCCGGCGCTGCTCTCTGCGGTGCTGCTGGTGGTGATGGTTTACGCCATTCTGGGCGTCAACGATCAGGGTATCGACGGGACGGCGATTAGCGCGAAAGCGGTCGGTATTACGCTGTTTGGTCCTTACGTTCTGGCCGTGGAGCTGGCCTCCATGCTGCTGCTGGCTGGCCTGGTTGTGGCCTTCCATCTGGGGCGCGAAGACAGGGCCGGTGAAGTGCTGAGCAATCGCACCGATGACCGCGCAAAAAGAAAAACGGAGGAGCAAGCATGATCCCCTTACAACATGGACTGATCCTCGCGGCGATTTTGTTTGTTTTGGGTCTGACCGGTCTGGTTATCCGCCGCAACCTGCTGTTTATGCTGATTGGGCTGGAAATCATGATTAACGCTGCTGCGCTGGCCTTCGTGGTTGCCGGCAGCTACTGGGGACAGACCGACGGGCAGGTGATGTATATCCTCGCCATTAGCCTCGCGGCTGCGGAAGCGAGTATTGGCCTGGCGTTGCTGCTGCAACTCCATCGTCGCCGCCAGAATCTGAATATCGATTCAGTAAGTGAGATGCGTGGATGAACATGCTCGCCTTAACCATTATTCTGCCTTTTATTGGCTTTGTCTTACTGGCCTTTTCCCGCGGGCGCTGGTCAGAGAATCTTTCTGCGACCGTTGGCGTTGGCTCGATTGGCCTTGCGGCGCTGGTGACCGCTTTTGTCGGCGTTGATTTCTTCAACAACGGTCAGCAGGCGTTTTCGCAACCGTTATGGACGTGGATGGCGGTCGGTGATTTCAACATCGGTTTCAACCTGGTGCTGGACGGCCTGTCGCTGACCATGCTTTCGGTCGTTACCGGCGTGGGTTTCCTGATTCACATGTTCGCGTCCTGGTATATGCGCGGAGAAGAGGGCTACTCCCGTTTCTTCGCCTACACCAACCTGTTTATCGCCAGTATGGTGGTACTGGTGCTGGCAGATAACCTGCTGCTGATGTACCTCGGCTGGGAAGGCGTGGGCCTGTGTTCCTATCTGCTGATCGGTTTCTACTACACCGATCCGAAGAATGGCGCAGCGGCGATGAAAGCGTTCGTGGTTACCCGTGTGGGTGACGTCTTCCTCGCTTTCGCGCTGTTCATCCTTTACAACGAACTGGGTACGCTGAACTTCCGCGAAATGGTTGAGCTGGCGCCGCAGCACTTCGCCAACGGCAATAACATGCTGATGTGGGCGACGCTGATGCTGCTGGGCGGTGCGGTCGGTAAATCCGCGCAACTGCCGTTGCAGACATGGCTGGCGGACGCGATGGCTGGCCCGACGCCGGTTTCTGCGCTGATCCACGCCGCCACCATGGTGACCGCCGGTGTTTACCTGATTGCCCGTACGCATGGGCTGTTCCTGATGACGCCGGAAGTGCTGCATCTGGTTGGTATCGTCGGTGCGGTAACGCTGCTGATGGCGGGTTTCGCCGCGCTGGTGCAGACGGATATCAAACGCGTACTTGCCTACTCAACCATGAGCCAGATTGGTTACATGTTCCTGGCGCTGGGTGTGCAGGCCTGGGACGCGGCGATTTTCCACCTGATGACGCATGCGTTCTTTAAAGCGCTGCTGTTCCTGTCGTCCGGTTCGGTGATCCTCGCCTGCCATCACGAGCAGAACATCTTCAAAATGGGTGGCCTGCGTAAGTCGATTCCGCTGGTCTATGCCTGCTTCCTGGTCGGTGGCGCGGCGCTGTCGGCGTTGCCATTGCTGACCGCAGGCTTCTTCAGTAAAGACGAAATCCTTGCCGGTGCGGTAGCAAACGGCCATGTCAATCTGATGATTGCCGGTCTGGTGGGCGCGTTTATGACATCGCTGTACACCTTCCGCCTGATTTTCATAGTCTTCCACGGGAAAGAACAGATTCACGCTCATGCAGGGAAGGGGATCACCCATCATCTGCCGCTGATTGTGCTGCTGGTACTTTCCACCTTTATTGGCGCGATGATTGTGCCACCGCTGAGAGGCGTTCTGCCAGAAACCACCGAGCTGGCGCACAGCAGTGTGGTCATGCTGGAAGTGGCGTCCGGTGCGGTTGCTGTCATCGGTATTCTGCTGGCGGCCTGGCTGTGGCTGGGTAAACGTACGCTGGTGCACTCGATCGCCAACAGCGCGACAGGTCGCTTCTTCGGGACCTGGTGGTTCAATGCCTGGGGCTTCGATGCGCTGTACGACCGCATCTTTGTGAAGCCGTATCTTGGCATTGCCTGGCTGCTGAAGAGCGATCCGCTGAATGCGCTAATGAACATTCCGGCGATCCTGTCGCGCTTTGCAGGCAAAGGGCTGCTGTTTAGCGAGAACGGGTATCTGCGCTGGTATGTCGCGTCGATGAGCATTGGCGCTGTCGTGGTGTTGGCGTTGCTGATGGTATTGCGCTGAGTTTGTGGGCCGGCTGGCGCTGCGCTTATCCGGCTTACAAACTGAAAGAGAATTTTTAGAAAATTCGTTGAAAATCAGGTCCGAATGGACAGGCGTTATCGGCAAAGTCCGAGTGGACACCGCCTGCGCAGAGCAACCGGAGCGTACTAAAGTACGTGCGGATTGCGAGCACAGCCGGGGTTCGCGATGACGAGCAAGATAGCCTGAGGCGGACTTAAACAAGGAACAAATATCGCCATGTTATTACCCTGGCTAATACTGATTCCCTTTATCGGCGGCTTTCTCTGCTGGCAGACCGAACGCTTCGGCGTGAAGGTGCCGCGCTGGATAGCCCTGATCACCATGGGACTGACGCTGGCGCTTTCTCTGCAACTCTGGATGCAGGGCGGCTACTCTTTGACGCAATCCACCGGTCTGCCTGCCTGGCAGGAAGAGTTTAAACTGGCGTGGATCCCACGTTTCGGCATCAATATTCATCTGGCGATGGACGGTTTGTCGTTGCTGATGGTGGTGCTGACCGGTTTCCTCGGCGTGCTGGCGGTACTCTGCTCCTGGCGTGAAATCGAGAAATATCAGGGCTTCTTCCATCTCAACCTGATGTGGATTTTGGGCGGCGTTATCGGCGTGTTCCTTGCCATCGACATGTTCCTGTTCTTCTTCTTCTGGGAAATGATGCTGGTGCCGATGTACTTCCTGATTGCACTGTGGGGCCACAAAGCCTCCGACGGGAAGACGCGTATTACGGCTGCGACCAAGTTCTTCATCTATACCCAGGCCAGTGGTCTGGTGATGTTGATTGCCATCCTGGCGCTGGTAGTGGTGCACTATAACGCGACCGGCGTCTGGACATTCGACTATGAAGACCTGCTGAAAACGCCGATGTCTGACCACGTCGAATATCTGCTGATGCTTGGTTTCTTCATCGCCTTCGCGGTGAAAATGCCGGTGGTGCCGCTGCACGGTTGGTTACCGGATGCGCACTCGCAGGCACCGACAGCAGGTTCCGTTGACCTGGCGGGGATCCTGCTGAAAACCGCAGCCTACGGTTTGCTGCGCTTCTCGCTGCCGCTGTTCCCGAATGCTTCCGCAGAGTTTGCCCCCATCGCCATGTGGCTGGGCGTCATCGGTATTTTCTACGGTGCGTGGATGGCGTTCACCCAGACGGATATCAAACGCCTGATCGCTTACACCTCGGTGTCCCACATGGGCTTCGTGCTGATTGCTATCTACACCGGCAGCCAGCTGGCCTATCAGGGCGCGGTTATCCAGATGATTGCGCACGGTCTTTCTGCGGCGGGTCTGTTTATCCTGTGCGGTCAGTTGTACGAACGTCTGCATACCCGCGACATGCGTATGATGGGCGGGCTGTGGAGCAAGATTAAATGGTTGCCGGCGCTGTCGATGTTCTTCGCTGTCGCCACGTTGGGTATGCCGGGTACCGGTAACTTCGTCGGTGAATTCATGATCCTCTTCGGCAGCTACCAGGTTGTGCCGATGATCACGGTGATTTCTACCTTCGGTCTGGTTTTCGCATCGGTTTACTCACTGGCAATGCTGCATCGCGCCTACTTCGGTAAAGCGAAAAGCGAACTGGCCAGCAAGGAACTGCCGGGGCTGTCACTGCGCGAGCTGTTTATGATCCTGATCCTGGTTGTACTTCTGGTACTGCTTGGCTTCTATCCGCAGCCGATTCTGGATACCTCGCATGCCGCGATGGGTAATATCCAGCAGTGGTTTGTTAATTCTATTACTACTACAAGGCCGTAAATCGCCATGACAATTACTCCACAACACCTGATTGCGCTGCTGCCGCTGCTGATCGTCGGATTGACGGTGGTGGTTGTGATGCTCTCCATTGCGTGGCGACGCAACCATTTCCTCAATGCCACGCTGTCGGTCATCGGCCTGAACGTCGCGCTGCTCTCCCTGTGGTTTGTCGGGCAGGCGGGAGCAATGGATGTGACGCCGCTGATGCGCGTCGATGGTTACGCCATGCTCTACACCGGGCTGGTGCTACTGGCGAGCCTTGCCACCTGCACCTTCGCTTATCCGTGGCTGGAAGGGTATAACGACAACAAAGAAGAGTTTTATCTGCTGGTACTGATTGCCGCAATGGGCGGCATTCTGTTGGCTAACGCCAACCATATGGCGGCGTTGTTCCTTGGTATTGAACTGATCTCCCTGCCGCTGTTCGGGCTGGTGGGTTATGCCTTCCGCCAGAAACGTTCGCTGGAAGCCAGTATCAAGTACACCATTTTGTCTGCCGCAGCGTCTTCTTTCCTGCTGTTCGGTATCGCACTGGTGTATGCGCAAACCGGGAATCTGGCATTTGTTGCTATCGGTAAGAGCCTCGGTGAAGGCATGCTGCACGAGCCGCTGCTGCTGGCGGGTCTGGGCCTGATGATTGTCGGTCTCGGTTTCAAACTCTCACTGGTGCCGTTCCACCTGTGGACGCCGGACGTTTATCAGGGCGCGCCTGCGCCGGTCTCCACCTTCCTGGCGACCGCCAGCAAAATCGCCATCTTTGGCGTGCTGATGCGTTTGTTCCTCTATGCGCCGGTCAGCGACAGTGAAGCCGTTCGTGTGGTGCTGGGTCTTATCGCCTTTGTTTCCATTATCTTCGGTAACCTGATGGCGCTGAGCCAGACCAACATCAAACGTCTGCTCGGTTTCTCCTCCATCTCGCACCTCGGCTATTTGCTGGTGGCGCTGATTGCGTTGCAGAGCGGCCAGATGTCGATGGAAACCGTTGGTGTCTATCTGGCCGGTTACCTGTTCAGCAGCCTCGGCGCGTTTGGTGTGGTGAGTCTGATGTCCAGCCCGTATCGCGGCCCGGATGCAGAATCACTTTACTCCTATCGTGGTCTGTTCTGGCACCGTCCGATTCTCTCGGCGGTTCTGACGGTGATGATGCTGTCGCTGGCAGGTATTCCAATGACCTTAGGCTTTATCGGTAAGTTCTACATCCTTGCCGTTGGCGTCGAAGCGCACCTGTGGTGGTTGACGGGCGCTGTGGTGGTCGGTTCGGCGATTGGTTTGTATTACTACCTGCGCGTGGCGGTGAGCCTCTATCTGAGTGCGCCGCAGCAGCTGAACCGCGATGCGCCATCCGACTGGGCCTACAGTGCCGGCGGGATTGTGGTGCTGATCTCTGCGTTGCTGGTACTGCTGTTGGGTATTTACCCGCAGCCGCTGATCAGTATCGTACAGTTAGCGCTGCCGATGATGTAATGGCGTACAGCGCATAAAGAAAAACCGCCGGGCTGCAAATCCGGCGGTTTTTTTATGGCGCAGAAATTACTTCGCCAGTAACGGCTGTGAAGCAACCTGGTGGTGGCTAATCAGCGGGCCGCGTACATTATTGGCCGCGCGGTCGAGCACTTCCTGAATCACTGACGAAAGCTCGTTGATTTCGAACTTCGCAACATAGCCGTCGGCCTGCACTTTACGTACGTGATCTTCGTTCGCGCTACCGGAGAGTGACGAGTGGATCACCACCGGAATATTTTTCAGGCGCGGATCGGTTTTGATCAGACGCGTTAAAGTAAAGCCGTCCATTTCCGGCATTTCAAGATCGGTCAGTACCATGGCGATCTTATCGCTAACCGGTATACCTTCACTGTCGGCCTGCTGCGCCAGAAGCTGGATTTTCTCCCACGCATCTTTGCCAGTGATATGCATGTCGGTCGGAATTTCCATCGAGTTGAGGCCTTTTTCCAGCATGGCGCGCGCCACTTTGGAGTCTTCCGCCACAATCGCCACCGAGCCCGGCTTCAGATGGAATTTCTTGTCCGGCACATGATCGCCATGAACGTCGTGATCCGCAGGCACAATGTCATACAGGATCTGCTCAACATCCAGCACCATCGCCAGATTGTTGGTGTCCTTATCGTCATCCAGGCAGGCAATGCTGGTGATATAACGACCATTGATCGCTTTCTCAGCCGTATGCACTTGTTTCCAGTCCAGGCGAGTGATGTTATCTACCGACTCCACCGCAAAGGCCTGCACGCTACGGGCATATTCTGTGATTAACAAAATATTGAGGCCGGTCGTGGGCTTGCAGCCCGCCACCGCCGCCAGGTCAATCACCGGGATCACCTGGTCGCGGATATTGACCATCCCCAGTAAGGGCGGCTTCATTCCGGCAGGGCGAGTGAAGGTGGGCATCGGTACTATTTCGCGCAATTTAAACACGTTGATGCCAAACAACTCTGCTTTCGTGGAATCTAACGACGTGCCGAGACGAAACAGCAACAGCTCAAACCGGTTCGACAGAGTAAGATTCGCCCTGTCATCGATGTCTTTCTGGAAATTATCCATCATGCCCTCAATAGAAGATGCCTGCGTATATCTATTATCGGCATGCGGTGAAAAAAATAGAGTGCCTAAATTAAAATCAAATGTGAACCAACGCAAAATCCTCAGCCATAGTTGTTTGCGCAAAGATCGCCTGGCATTCGGCCAGCAATGCCTGGCTACCTTTATCGTCATAGCGTGAACTGAGGTGAGTAATCACCAGCCTGCCTGCGCCCGCGTTCAGCGCCAGTTGCGCGGCCTGTCGCGTTGAACTGTGACCGCGGCTATTCGCTTTCTCCTCCATTGCGCTTTCCAGCGTGGCTTCATGCACCAGCAGATCCACACCGCGCGCCAGTTCAAGCGATGCAGGGCAGGGAGAGGTATCGCCAAAAATCGCCAGCTTTTTACCTGGCTCTGCCGGGGCAAGGTAATCCGCACCGCACAGCGTGCGGCCATCTTCCAGCGTTACCGTTTCACCCGCTTTTAATTTCTGAAACAGCGGCCCTGGCGTTACGCCTGCGGCGATTAGCGCGGCCGCGTCCAGTGCGCCGGGCTTATCATGCTCTTCAATACGATAACCGTAGCACTCCACCGGGTGCGCCAGCGGGTAAGCCGTCACTTTGCGCAGACCGTCATCCACCACCAGCCCGGCAGTGACTTCATGGATGGTCAGCGGGTAGTCGGTCCATGAACCGCTCAGCCTTAAAGTTGTTTCCACAAACTCGCGAATGCCTTGCGGGCCATAGATATCCAGTGGCTGAACATTCCCGGCCATCGAGCGGCTGCACAGCAACCCCGGCAAACCAAACAGGTGATCGCCATGCAGATGAGTGATAAAAATTTTGTCCAGCTTGCCTGGGTGGAACGCCGTACGCAGCATCTGGTGCTGCGTGCCTTCACCACAATCAAACAACCAAAGCCCTGCGCGGGTTGGGTGCTGTAAATTCAACAGCATCGCCGTTACGTTACGCGTGCGCGTCGGGACTCCGGCGGAGGTGCCCAGGAAAATCAGTTCCACAGTTTTGCTCTGCCCAAATCACAAAAAATTGAGTATAACGGGATGATAACAAATAAGGAGCAAGAGATGATCCGCTGGCAAGACCTGCACCATTCTGAACTCACCGTTGCTGAACTCTACGCTGCACTGAAGCTGCGCTGTGAAGTGTTTGTTGTCGAGCAAACCTGCCCTTATCTGGACGTGGATGGCGATGACCTGACAGGAGAAAACCGGCATATTCTTGGCTGGAAAGAGAATCAGCTGGTGGCGTATGCGAGGATTCTGAAAAGTGATGATGATCTGTCGCCCGTGGTGATTGGCCGGGTGATTGTCAGCGCTCAGGTCAGAGGGGAAAAACTGGGCTACCAGTTGATGGAGCGCGCCGTGAACTCCTGTGAGCAACATTGGCCGCAGCAGGCGCTGTACCTGGGTGCGCAGGCACATCTGCAATCTTTTTATGCGCACTTTGGCTTTCAGCCAGTGACGGATGTCTATGATGAAGATGGCATTGCGCACATCGGAATGGCGCGGGAGATCCACCAGGCGTAACCCGCAGTGTTTGTCTATAGTTAGCGGACAGGTGCATAACATGGAGACAAACGATGTCATATCACTCTTATGATTCAAATATTGATGACGATCTGACCCTGCTGAGCGAAACGCTGGAAGAAGTCCTCCGCTCCTCGGGCGACCCTGCAGACCAGAAGTACATCGAACTCAAAGCCCGCGCCGAGAAGGCGCTGCATGACGTGAAGAACCGCGTCAGCAGCGCGTCGGATACCTACTACTATCGGGCAAAAAAAGCGGTGTATCGCGCCGACGATTATGTTCATGAAAAACCGTGGCAGGGCATTGGCGCCGGTGCTGCTGTCGGTCTGGTGCTCGGCCTGCTACTGGCCCGCCGCTAACGCTTCACTTCCCCTCCCTGGAAGGGGGTACTGTTATTACGTTTAGTACCCCGTATACTATGTGGTTTTTAACAGGGAGGGGCTCGCGTGCTTTCCATTTCCTCTGCGCTTGGCGACCTGTATCGCCGCCTGACCGATCGTTTTCCCCGGTCGCCTGGTTTTTGCTTTTTTGATGCGCCTTTCCCGTTAAACGACGCTTTCGATCCGCTGGCATGGCTCGCCAGTCAGCCTGTCTGGCCGCAATTTTACTGGCAGCAGCGTAGCGGGGACGAGGAGACGGCCGCGCTTGGCGCGCTATGCCACTTCTCATCGTTACCTCTTGCCCAACAATTTTTACACGCCTTGCCAGAGGATGTTCGTATCTGGGGGCTGAATGCCTTTGATCCTTCGCAGGGATCGCTGTTTTTGCCACGCCTTGAGTGGCGTCGTGAAGGTGGCCGAGCGATGTTACGGCTTTACCTCTACAGCGAGACCTCACTGCATGACGACGCTGAGCGCGCAGCTGAGTTTTTGCAGGCACTTTCGCCTTTCACTCCACTTGCCAACCTGAAACAGCAGCCATGTCTTGCGCAGCGCCATTACCCGGAGCGTGAGGCCTGGAAAAGCCTGATTGCGCAGGCGTTGGGTACGCTGGAAAGTGCTGAGCTGGATAAAGTGGTGCTCGCCAGGGCGACCGATTACTCCTATGCAAATGCCGTGAATGCGGCTTCGCTGATGGCTGCCAGCCGCCGCGTTAATTACCACTGTTTCCACTTTATGATGGCCTTTGACGCGCAGAATGCCTTTTTAGGATCTTCGCCGGAGCGCCTGTGGCGGCGACGCGGTCATGCACTGCGTACCGAAGCGCTGGCCGGAACGGTGGCCGGTCATGATGACGATCTGCAGGCGCAGCGCCTGGCCGACTGGCTGATGGGCGACGATAAAAATCAGCGGGAAAATATGCTGGTGGTGGAAGATATCTGCCAGCGTTTGCAGCAGCAGACGGCGGCGCTCGATGTGCTGCCGCCGCAGATCGTCAGGCTGCGCAATGTTCAGCACCTCCGGCGTTGTATCTGGAGCGATTTACAAACGCCCGACGACGCATTATGCCTGCAACTGTTACAGCCGACAGCCGCCGTCGCCGGGTTACCGCGCCGTTCAGCGTGGGACTTTATTCAGCGCAACGAACCGTTCACCCGTGAATGGTATGCCGGATCGGCGGGATATTTATCCCGTCAGCAGAGTGAATTCTGCGTCGCGCTACGCTCAGCAAAAGTCAGCGGCAGTACCGTTCGGCTGTACGCCGGAGCTGGCATTGTGCCTGGCTCCGACGCCGAGCAAGAGTGGCAGGAAATCGACAATAAAGCGGCGGGCCTGCGATCTTTATTAGAACTTACGCACGCATAACCGATTCATATCAAAATTCGATTTTTTCTGATTATTTATACTGAACAGCAATATTGATACCGGACAAACTCATGTCAATCAGTTCATTTAACCGACGCTGGGCGACGGTGATCCTTGAGGCCCTTACCCGTCATGGCGTCAGGCATGTTTGTATTGCCCCCGGATCGCGTTCCACCCCCTTAACGCTGGCGGCAGCGGAAAATAGCGCTTTTATCCACCATACGCACTTTGATGAGCGGGGTTTAGGCCATCTTGCGCTGGGGCTGGCGAAAGCGAGCAAAGAGCCCGTCGCGGTTATCGTGACGTCCGGTACGGCGGTGGCAAATCTCTATCCCGCGCTGATCGAAGCCGGTCTGACCGGCGAAAAGCTGGTGCTGCTCACCGCCGATCGTCCGCCTGAGCTGATTGATTGTGGGGCAAACCAGGCTATCCGCCAGCCGGGGATGTTCGCCTCGCATCCCACTGAATCTCTCGCGTTGCCGCGCCCGTCGCAGGATATCCCGGCCCGCTGGCTGGTATCGGCTATTGATAACGTGCTCGGCTCGTTGCATGGCGGTGCGGTACACATTAACTGTCCGTTCGCTGAACCTCTGTATGGCGAAATGGATGAAAGCGGTCTTGCCTGGCAACTGGCACTGGGCGACTGGTGGCAGGATGATAAACCGTGGCTGCAAACACCGAACAAAGTCAGTAGCGAAAAGCAGCATGACTGGTTTTTCTGGCGGCAAAAACGCGGCGTTATTGTGGCCGGTCGCATGAGTGCGAGCGAAGGCAAGCTGCTGGCTGAATGGGCGAAAACGCTCGGTTGGCCATTAATGGGCGATGTTTTATCCCAGACCGGCCAGCCGTTGCCGTGCGCCGATCTGTGGCTCGGCAACAGCCGTGCGACAGAAGAATTGGCCCAGGCACAAATTGTGTTGCAGTTTGGCAGCAGCCTGACCGGTAAACGGCTACTCCAGTGGCAGGCAACCTGCGAACCGCAAGAATACTGGCTGATTGATAATCTACCGGGACGGCTGGATCCGGCGCACCATCGCGGACGTCGGCTGGTTTCGGACGTCGCCGGTTGGCTGGCGTTACATCCGGCGGAGCCGCGCGCGCCCTGGAGTGTGGAGCTACCGCAGCTCTCCGCGCAGGCGTGGGACAGGGTCGCGTCGCAGCGTGAAACCTTTGGCGAAGCGCAGCTTGCGCACCGCATTGCTGATTATTTACCGGAACAGGGGCAGCTTTTTCTCGGCAATAGCCTGGTGGTACGGCTGGTGGATGCGCTCGGGCAGATCCCGGCGGGTTATCCGGTCTTCAGCAACCGCGGCGCCAGCGGCATCGACGGTTTGATATCGACTTCAGCAGGCGTGCAGCGCGCCAGCGCCCGCCCGACGCTGGCAATGGTCGGCGATCTTTCTGCCCTCTACGATCTGAATGCGCTGGCGTTGCTGCGCCAGGTTTCTGCGCCTTTTGTCCTGCTGGTGGTGAATAACAACGGCGGGCAAATCTTTTCTCTGCTGCCGACGCCACCCGCCGAGCGCGAGCAGTTCTATCTGATGCCGCAGAACGTGCATTTTGACCATGCGGCAGCAATGTTCGGTCTTGATTACCATCGTCCGGAAAGCTGGGAGGCGCTGGAATTGGCGTTATCCGGCGCCTGGTGCAAACCGGGTGCTACGCTGATTGAACTGGTGGTCAACGACACGGATGGTGCGCAGACGTTGCAAACGCTGCTGGCGCAGGTGAGCCAGTTGTGACGCTACACGGGCGCGCTATCTCCGCCGACAGGCCGCAGCCGTGGCTGGTCTTTTTGCACGGTTTTTCCGGCGATAACCGCGAGTGGCAAGCGGTCAGTGAAACGCTGACTGCGTTCCCCCGGCTTTTGCTCGATCTGCCCGGGCATGGCGGTTCCGCCGACCTTTCTGTGGCCTCGTTCGATAAGATGGACGCACTACTGCGGGCAACGCTTATTCGTTACAACATACAAAACTACTGGCTGATAGGTTATTCGCTGGGCGGGCGGATTTCGATGTACCACGCTTGCCAGCATCCTGCCGGTTTATGCGGTGTTGTCATTGAAGGCGGGCACCCGGGGCTGACTGATGCAACCAGCCGCCGCGAACGTCTGGCATCGGACAGACAATGGGCGGCGCGTTTTCGTCAGCAGCCGCTTGAGGCCGTCTTTGATGCCTGGTACCGGCAGCCGGTTTTTGCCTCGCTCAGCGAGCCGCAGCGCGCGGCGCTGGTCGCATTGCGCAGCCAGAACAATGGCGCAATGCTTGCCGACATGCTGGAAGCAACCTCGCTGGCGCAACAGCCCGATCTTCGTAGCACATTGCGGGCGCTTTCCATTCCTGTTCATTATTTATACGGTGAATACGACAGTAAGTTTCAGGCGCTGGCGACGCAAGTCACCGGCCACTGTCATGCCATTCCTGCCGCCGGGCACAACGCGCACCGGGAAAACCCCGCGGCCGTTGCTGACATCCTGGCGCGAATTCTGCGTCTTGAGATAAAGGACACACTATGATCTATCCAGATGAAACCATGCTTTACGCGCCGGTTGAGTGGCGTGACTGTTCCGAAGGCTACACCGACATTCGTTACCAGAAGTCTGCCGACGGGATTGCCAAAATCACCATCAACCGTCCGCAGGTGCGCAATGCATTCCGTCCGCTGACGGTGAAAGAGATGATCCAGGCGCTGGCCGATGCGCGTTATGACGACAGCGTTGGCGTTATCATTCTGACCGGCGAAGGCGACAAAGCATTTTGCTCGGGCGGCGATCAGAAAGTGCGCGGTGATTACGGCGGCTACCAGGATGACTCCGGCGTGCACCATCTCAACGTGCTCGATTTCCAGCGCCAGATCCGCACCTGCCCGAAACCGGTAGTGGCGATGGTGGCTGGCTATTCCATTGGCGGCGGCCATGTGTTGCACATGATGTGCGATCTGACCATTGCGGCAGAGAACGCCATTTTCGGTCAGACTGGCCCGAAAGTCGGCTCCTTTGATGGCGGCTGGGGCGCGTCTTATATGGCGCGCATCGTCGGGCAGAAAAAAGCCCGCGAGATCTGGTTCCTCTGCCGTCAGTACGACGCACAACAGGCGCTGGATATGGGGCTGGTGAACACGGTGGTGCCGGTGGCGGATCTGGAGAAAGAGACCGTGCGCTGGTGCCGTGAAATGCTGCAAAACAGCCCGATGGCGCTGCGCTGCCTGAAAGCGGCGCTGAATGCTGACTGCGACGGCCAGGCGGGTCTGCAAGAGCTGGCGGGTAATGCCACCATGTTGTTCTACATGACCGAAGAGGGTCAGGAAGGGCGCAACGCCTTTAACCAGAAACGTCAGCCCGATTTCAGCAAATTCAAACGGAACCCATAATGCGACAGGCGCAACTTTACCGCTGGCAAATTCCGCTCGATGCGGGTGTCGTGCTGCGTGAGCGGCGCCTGAAAACCCGCGACGGCTTGTTTGTCCATTTACAGGCCGACGGGCGCGAAGGATGGGGAGAGATCTCCCCGCTGCCGGGCTTTAGCCATGAAACGCTGGACGAGGCGCAACAGGCGGCAATCAGCTGGTTGCGCGGCTGGCGTGAAGATAAAACATTATCGTTGCCCGAGCAGCCGTCAGTGGCATTTGGTCTGAGCTGCGCGCTGGCGGAACTGCACGGCGAGTTACCACAACAGGCGGACTATCGCGCCGCCATGCTATGCAGTGGCGATCCGGACGAGCTGTTTGCTGCGCTGGCTGCTTTGCCGGGTGAGAAAGTGGCGAAAGTGAAGGTCGGGTTATACGAAGCGGTGCGCGATGGCATGGTGGTTAACCTGCTGCTGGAGTCGATCCCCGATTTACGCCTGCGTCTGGACGCCAATCGCGCCTGGACACCGCTGAAAGCGCAGCAGTTTGCCAAATATGTAAACCCGGAATACCGCTCACGCATTGCCTTTCTCGAAGAGCCGTGCAAAACCCCCGCAGAGTCGCTGGCCTTTGCCCGCGAAAGCGGAATAACCATCGCCTGGGATGAAAGCCTGCGCGATGATGGCTTTCAGCTTACGCCACAGCAAGGATTGGGCGCGGTAGTGATCAAACCCACGCTGACCGGCAGTTTGCAGCGGGTGCAGCAGCAGGTTGCGGTAGCAAAAGCGCTCGGGCTGACGGTGGTAATCAGTTCGTCTATTGAATCCAGTCTTGGCCTGACGCAGCTTGCGCGTATTGCCGCCTGGCTGACGCCTGGCACCATTCCCGGGCTGGATACCTTACAACTGATGCAGTGCCAGCTCCTGCGCCGCTGGGCAGAGAGCGATTTACCCTGTTTACAGACAGAGGTACTGGAACCACTACTATGACCTTTACGGACTGGCCCTGGCGGCACTGGCGGCAGGTACGTGGCGATCAGATTGCGGCCCGCCTTGAACAACAGACCCTGAACTGGCGTGAACTGTGCGCACGTATCGATGGGCTGGCCAGCGGTTTTGCGCGGCAGGGGGTGAACGCCGGTGATGGCGTTATGTTGCGGGCGCGTAATCATCCGGACACGCTGCTGGCGTGGCTGGCACTGTTGCAGTGTGGCGCGCGGGTGCTGCCGGTTAACCCGCAACTGCCCGCCGTGTTGCTGGATGCACTCTTACCGCAACTGACGTTGCGCTTCGCGTTGGATTTAGATACTGGCGGCGGCTGGCCTGCTCTGGAGGCGCTGGCGCTTGATGAACTCGCTGGCGAGCATGCCGTGGCGTGGCACCCGCAGCGTCTGGCGTCGATGACCTTGACTTCCGGCTCCACCGGCCTGCCGAAAGCGGCCGTTCACACGTTTCATGCTCACCTCGCCAGCGCCGAGGGCGTGCTGGCGTTGATTCCCTATGCTGAGAATGATGACTGGCTGCTGTCGCTGCCGCTGTTTCACGTCTCCGGGCAGGGGATTTTATGGCGCTGGCTGCTGGCCGGGGCGCGGATCGCCGTACAGCCTGCATTACCTTTGGCACAGGCGCTGGTCGGTTGCACGCATGCTTCGCTGGTGCCGACGCAGTTGTGGCGCTTACTCAACGACAACGCGTTGGTATCGTTGAAAGCGGTCCTGCTCGGCGGCGCGGCGATTCCGGTGGCGCTGACGCAGCAGGCGCATGAACGCGGTATTCGCTGCTTTTGCGGCTATGGTCTGACGGAGTTTGCCTCGACGGTATGCGCCAAAGAAGCCGACGGCGAGCCAGATGTCGGTTACGCCCTGCCCGGGCGCGAAGTGAAAATTGTTGATGAAGAGGTCTGGCTGCGGGCGGAGAGCATGGCGTCAGGGTACTGGCGCAACGGCGAGCTTCTGCCGCTGGTGAACAGTGAAGGCTGGTTTGCCACTCGCGATCGCGGGATGCTTCACGACGGTTGCCTCACTATCCGTGGCCGGCTGGATAATCTTTTCTTCAGCGGCGGGGAAGGGATTCAACCGGAAGAGGTGGAACGCGTGATCGCGCGTCATCCACAGGTTCAGCAGGTTATGGTTGTGCCGGTTGATGATGCCGAGTTCGGCCAGCGCCCGGTGGCGGTGGTGGAGTGTGAAGGCAGCGTTGATGTGGCTGCGCTGTCAGCGTGGGTGAGCGATAAACTGGCTCGTTTTCAGCAGCCGCTGCGCTGGCTGGCGATGCCTGCTGAGCTGAAAAATGGCGGGATCAAAATCTCGCGGCGCGCAGTGCTTCAGTGGGCGAATGCCGCCGTTAATGGCACGGTGCGATCAGCATAATCAACATTGCGCAGTTTCTCAGGGACCAGGGCATACGGCAGGAAGTGTTACGTATTGCCGAGCGATGCTGGAAAAATCCGTGATGATAAGGAAAAGTCTGCGCAACGTTATAGCACACTACTGCACAGAGAAAGTGCGCGGCTTAGCGCATCATCCCTTTTTTATTCATTATGCGAAAAGAAAAATAGGCATATAATCAGCAGCTTTGGGAAATTGGCTTGAAATGTGCGGATATCAAAAATGAAAAAAGTGGCTTTGTTAGGGTTAGCCAGTCTGCTGCTGGCATCTGCCGGCGCGCAGGCTGTGAGTTTGAATGGTCAGCTTGGTAAAGATTACAGCAACTTAGGTTTCGGGTTCGGCACTGAAACCAGCGGTATTGCCGTAACCGGCAACTGGGCGCACAGCGAAGATGATGGTGAAGTCGCCGGTCTGGGTCTGGGCTATAACCTTCCGCTGGGGCCGTTCCTGGCGACTGTCGGCGGTAAAGGCCTTTATATCAGCCCGGATTCCGGCAGCGACGGTTACGCCATCGCAGTCGGCGGCGGCCTGCAATGGAAAATCGCCAGCAGCTTCAGCCTGTTCGGCGAATATTACTACTCGCCGGATTCGCTCTCCAGCGGCGTGAAAGAGTATCAGGAAGCGAACGCCGGTGCGCGTTACACCATTATGCGCCCGCTGACCGTTGAAGCCGGTTATCGCTATATCGATATGACCGGTAAAGAAGGTCATCGTGATAACGCCGTGGCCGATGGCCCGTACGTCGGCGTAAGTGCCAGCTTCTGATTCCCCGGCGCGGCGTTCGTCCGCGCCAGTTTATTGCCTTTTTTACCCCGCACATGCGTTATAGTGTTTCAACCTCGATTGCTGGAGATAACAATGTTGAACGTGGAGATGCTGTCCACCGGCGATGAAGTGCTGCATGGTCAGATTGTAGATACCAACGCGGCATGGCTGGCGGACTTTTTCTTTAATCAGGGACTACCGTTAACGCGCCGCAACACCGTCGGCGATAATCTCAATGATCTGGTTGCCATTCTGCGTGAACGCAGCGAACACGCGGATGTGCTGATTGTAAACGGCGGTCTTGGGCCAACCAGCGACGATCTGAGCGCTCTGGCGGCAGCGACAGCCAAAGGTGAAGGGCTGGTGTTGCACGAAGCCTGGCTGGCGCAAATGGAGCGTTTTTTCAGTGAACGTGGTCGCGTGATGGCGCCCAGCAACCGCAAACAGGCGGAAATCCCGGCCAGCGCGGAACTGGTCGATAACCCGGTCGGCACCGCGTGCGGCTTTGCCATACAGCTCAACCGCTGTCTGATGTTCTTTACCCCCGGCGTGCCGTCTGAGTTCAGGGTGATGGTCGAGCACGAAATCCTGCCGCGTCTGCGTGCGCGTTTTACTCTGCCAGAGCCGCCGATTTGTCTGCGTCTGACCACCTTTGGTCGCTCGGAAAGCGATCTGGCGCAAAGCCTGGCGCACCTCGAATTGCCTGAAGGCGTGGTGATGGGCTACCGCTCATCAATGCCGATTATTGAACTGAAACTGACTGGTCCGGCGGAGCATCGCGCGGCGATGGAAGCCGTATGGCCGCAAGTGAAACGTGTCGCCGGTGAGAGCCTGATTTTTGAAGGCACCGTCGGCTTACCGGCGCTGCTTGCCGCGCGGCTGCGCGAGCGTCAGCTCAGCCTGACCCTGAGCGAGCAGTTCACCGGTGGGCTGGTCGCACTGCAACTTTCCCGGGCCGGTGCGCCGCTACTGGCCAGCGAAGTGTTGCCGTCGCAGGCGGAAGAACTGGCGCAAAGTGCGCGCTGGACGACCGAACTGCGCAACCGGCATCTTGCCGGGCTGGCGCTGACCGTCACTGGCCTGGAAGAGGATCACCTCAACTTTGCGCTTGCCACGCCGGAAGGGACGCAGGCGCTGCGGGTGAAATTCAATACCAATCGCCATGGTCTGGTCGTGCGTCAGGAAGTGTGCGCGATGATGGCGCTCAATATCCTGCGCCGCTGGCTGGAAGGTAAAGATCTGGCCAGCGATCACGGCTGGATCAATGTCGTCGAAACCTTGTCGGTGTAATTCCGAAAGAAAGGGTAACGGCTTGCCGTTACCCTAATGCTTGCGCCAGCAATGTGATGGGATGTTCGCAGCGCTTGCTGGTGGACATCTCAATCTGCCATTTACAGGTTTCGCAATCCGTCACTACCAGGTCGGCGCCGCTGGCCTCAATCTGCGCAAACAGCGGCGCGCCGATGGCCTGCGAAGTCGTGTAGTTCTCGCTTTTAAAACCGTACGTGCCAGCGATACCGCAGCAGCGGGAGTCCAGCACTGTCAGTTCCAGCCCCGGAATGCGCCGCAGCAGCTCCAGCGTATAGTGTGTCCAGCCCATTTTTTCCATATGACACGGGGTGTGATAGACCACTTTCAGCGGCGTCTCACGCAGCGTCAGCTTTTTCCCTTCATCCAGCATGCGCCAGATCCAGCGCGTCGCCAGATCGATGTGTGAGCGCACATGGCTGTTATCCACATCCAGCAGATGCGGATACTCATCGCGCAGGGTGAAAGCGCAGGTGGAAGAGGTGGCGATCACCGGTAAGCCTTGCTCGCCAACGGCTTGCGTCAGCGACTGCACATTGAATTGCGCCTGTTTTTTCGCTTTTGCGAAGAAGCCATTGGCAATCAGCGGCACGCCGCAACACTTCTCCCGCTGTAATAACTGCACGCCAATGCCCATGTCGTTCAGCAGACGGATCAGATCCTTGCCCAACTGTGGATGGTTGTAATTGACATAGCAGCCGTGAAAAAACGCTACCTGTTGAGGAAATGCCCGCTGTTGCGCGGCGATGCTACGATACCAGCGGCGAAACGTGCCGTGAGAGTATTTCGGCAGCGCGCGATGGTGATCAATTTTCAGCGTTTTATCAAGCAACTGGCGTACCGGCTTTAACGCCGTAGCGGTGTTGACGAGTGGAGCAACGGGCGTTGATAGCGAGCCCATCAAATCCGTATGACTGAGGATGACATTACGCAGCGAGAACGGTTTTGCCGCGTACTGGACGCGGGCGCGCTGAATAATGTCGCCAATCTTCACCCCGGAAGGGCAGGCGGTTTCACAGCGTTTACAGTTGGTGCAATACTTCAGCGCATCGTCATACAGCGCGGCGTCTTTCAGACGCAGCCGTTCGCCATCGGGACCGGCCTGTTTCGGGCCGGGATAATTGGGGTTAACCCGGCTAACCGGGCATGCGGTGGTGCATGCGGTGCATTTAATGCAGCTTTCGAACTGCGTGCTGTTCATTGTTCGCCTCCTTGTGCAATGATCTGCTGCGCGGCATGCAGCGCCGTCACGGCGCAAACGCCGCCGCCGCATCCCTGAGCGACCGCATCGAACCCGCCCAGCACCGAACCAATAACATAAAGATTCTCCACGACAGCGCCCTGACACAGGCCGCGCAGTTGCGCGTCGGTCCGGACGCCAAATTGCTGCCACGGCTGGCTGTCAAACACATCGTCGCGATACCAGTCGCTGCGCTTGTCGCTCTGCATGACATCGAGATCGAAAACCGCCTCCCGCACGCGATCGCGCCCGGCGATCAGGCCATTGCTGAAGAAACTGCCGCTGGCCAGCACGACGTGGCGCGCACGCAGCGGAATGTCTTCATGCTTACGGGTCCAGAGCTGCGTGACATGGTTGTGGCTGATGTCGGCACGCAGCACGTCGTCGCCTGGCATCCAGCTCCCGCCTTGTTGAATAAAACGCTGCTGCAACAATAACTGCATGCGCATTCCCGGTACAGATGGCGGCAGCGTTGGCAGCAGGCGCAGCGGGCAGGCTAATTGTTTATTCAGTTGGGTAAAGACATGGTTGTCCGTCAGGCCGAAGCAGGCGGGCAGCCAGAGCATTCCGTATTGCTGGCTGAGCGGAAGCAGTGCGTTATACAGTTCGCTATAGTGCTCCGGTGCATCCAGCAGGCGGGCAATATTCACCGCGCGGAACTCGCTGGGGTTATCGCGCAGCCTGTCCAGAGCTGGCAGTTCAATCTCTTCGGCATGGGCATCGATGCCGCGTTTACGCAGCGCGCTTGCGGCCAGTTGCGGCTGAAAATCAAGAAACCCACTAATGCCGACCACCGCAGTTCGCTGTTGCGCCTCTGTTTTGCGCGGTACTTCCTGCGGGCTAAGCCAGGCGCGGCGAAACGTGCCCAGCGGCGTCACGCGGTGATGCGGTGTATCAATCTCCCCCTGTAACGCCAGCTTACAGTCGGCGAGCAGGGTTTGCGCCTGCTGCGCGTAGTGACGCACCGCTTTCGCGCCCAGCAGCGCGTAAGGATGCGCGCCGTAGTGTTGCTCAAGCACAGCAATGGCGCTGTCGATGTCGGTAACCGGTTGCCCGTCCGGAAGAAAGGAGAGCAGATCCAGCGAACCGGAAGAGAAACTCAGCGCGCTCTGGCCCCGGCTGATAATCGCGCAGCGCTGCCCGCTTTCGCTCAGGCGAATTCCGCACAACAGTCCTGCCAGACCGCCGCCGATGATGACCGTGTCAAATCTCATCTTCTGCCTCCTTTTCCAGACCACATAATCCCTGGTAAACCCAACGAGTGAACTCGCTTTCGCGCAGGGCATCGCCCCAGGCCACCGGCTTCACGCCTTTCCAGCGTTCATTAAGGAAATCACGCAACTGGCTGAGCGACTCGGTTTCGCTGGTAACATGCAGACGGTTTAACAGCCCGGCGGCGCGACAGGCGCATAATTCCCCCTGGCAGGTGCCCATGCCGACGCGCGTGCGGCGGCGCAAATCGAGCAGCGAATGGACATTCAGGTTTTCCACCGCGTACTGCACTTCGCCCGCCGTCACGGCTTCACATTCGCAGACCAGGCTGCGGTTGTGGCGATCGCTGCCAAGCCAGTTGGGTGTTCGATCGCCGTGACGATAAACCGCAGAACCGCGCAGCGGCGTTGGCAGTGAGATGATTTTTTTCAGTGTTTGCTCGGTTGACTCCCGGGAACCAGGCAGCGGAGTGGAAGCGGTGGTGCAGGCCGCGCCGTGGTTCAGTTTTTGGCAGACCGCATCCGTTGCCCATTCGGCCATCAAACGGTAGGTCATCAGTTTGCCGCCGGTAATGGTGATAAACCCTTCCAGCCCGTCGCGCTGCGCGTGATCCAGCAGCACAATGCCCCGGCTGACATTGCGGCCGCTCGGATCGTCATCGCTGGCTACCAGCGGACGAACGCCCGCATAGGCGCGCAGAATACGCGTTTGCGCCATTACCGGTGCCAGTTTTTCCCCTTCCCGCAGCAGGATATCCACCTCTTCCGGCGTCACGCGGACGTTATCGATATCGGCGTAATCAATGTGCGTGGAGGTGGTGCCGATCAGTGAAATGGTGTCGCCAGGCACCAGAATATCGGCATCGGCAGGTTTGCGGCAGCGGTTAATAACCCGCTGATTGATTCGGTGATCGAGGATTAACAGCGCGCCTTTGGCCGGGAACATGCGAATGCGCAGATCGGCATATTCCGCGATGCGCTGGCCCCAGATCCCGGCAGCGTTCACCACCACTGGCGCGTAAAGTTGCAGATTTTCGCCGCTGGCAGGATGCCAGAGATTCACGCCGCTCACGCGATCGCCATGGCGAATCAACCCGCACACTTCGTGGCCAGTAAGGATTTTTGCTCCGTGCTCACGCGCATCCAGCATATTGCTGGCGGTCAGGCGGAAAGGATCCACTGTCCCATCCGGCACCCGCACAGCGCCGAGCAGCGTCGGGTTAACGCTCGGTTCTAACCGCAGCGCTTCTTGCGGCGAAATCGCCTGTGCCGGAATACCTGCCTGCCGGCAGCAATTGATAAACTGGCTTTGATAGACCAAATCATCTTCCGGCAACGTAATGAACAGACCATCGGTGGGTTCAACGCAGTGACGGGCAATGCGTTTGAGGATTTGGTTCTCTGCAATGCATTCGCGCGCAGATTCGTTATCAGTGACCGCATAGCGCGCCCCGCTGTGCAGCAGGCCGTGGTTGCGGCCAGTTGCGCCGGTGGCGATGTCGTGACGTTCGATCAGCACCGCGCGCAGTCCGCGCAGAGCGCAGTCACGGGCTATCCCGGCACCGGTGGCTCCGCCGCCAATAATAATCACATCGTAATCAGGAGAGTTATGCATCTTCGCGTCCCTGTGGCCGACTTTCAGATGCAACCATTTAGCCACACTATGAGTGTGGTTTGTTTGATATCGCGCATATTCGAGCAAATAACGAAAGTCGAACGCGCTTTCATGCGTGAAATTAGACTCTTGTCATATTTCTGTAACATTTATTGCGACAACCCGTTCTCTCTACGTAAAACTTTCTCTACAATCCGCCGCGAATAACTTTCGTAATGTTCGTTTTCACTCATTCTTGCCCGAAATGAGTCTTACCGCGCCACGGAGGCCGCTATGTTGAGTATTTTTAAACCCGCCCCCCATCTTTCGCGTCTGCCGGACGCGCAAATCGACCCGCTTTATCGGCGGCTGCGCTGGCAAATTTTCCTCGGCATTTTTTTTGGTTACGCTGCCTATTATCTGGTGCGTAAAAACTTTGCCCTGGCCATGCCGTACCTCGTTGAACAGGGGTTCTCCCGTGGCGATCTGGGGTTTGCGCTTTCGGGTATCTCGATTGCCTACGGCTTTTCGAAATTCATCATGGGCTCGGTATCGGATCGTTCGAATCCGCGCATGTTTCTGCCTGCCGGGCTGATCCTTGCTGCTGCCGTGATGCTGTTTATGGGCTTTGTACCCTGGGCCACCTCCAGCATTATGATCATGTTTGTGCTGCTCTTTTTATGCGGCTGGTTTCAGGGGATGGGCTGGCCGCCGTGTGGACGTACGATGGTGCACTGGTGGTCACAGAAGGAGCGCGGCGGCGTTGTTTCTGTGTGGAACTGCGCGCATAACGTTGGTGGCGGTATTCCGCCACTGCTGTTTTTGTTAGGGATGGCCTGGTTTAACGACTGGCATGCAGCGCTGTATATGCCAGCCTTTGGCGCGATTCTGGTGGCGATTATCGCCTTTGCTCTGATGCGTGATACGCCGCAATCCTGCGGTTTGCCGCCGATCGAAGAGTACAAAAACGACTACCCGGATGATTACAGTGACAAGCACGAAGAAGAGCTGTCGGCGAAGCAGATTTTTATGCAGTACATCCTGCCGAACAAGCTGTTGTGGTACATCGCCGTGGCTAACGTGTTCGTATATCTGCTGCGTTACGGCATTCTCGACTGGTCGCCAACTTACCTGAAAGAAGTGAAGCACTTCGCGCTGGATAAATCCTCGTGGGCCTATTTTTTGTATGAGTACGCGGGTATTCCCGGCACGCTGCTCTGCGGCTGGATGTCGGACAAAGTGTTCCGTGGCAATCGCGGCGCGACCGGCGTGTTCTTTATGACGCTGGTGACAATCGCGACTATTGTTTACTGGCTGAACCCGGCGGGCAATCCGACGGTAGATATGGTCTGTATGATCGTCATTGGCTTCCTGATTTATGGCCCGGTAATGCTGATTGGTCTGCATGCACTGGAGCTGGCACCGAAAAAAGCGGCAGGTACGGCAGCCGGGTTTACCGGGTTGTTTGGCTACCTCGGCGGTTCTGTCGCCGCCAGTGCCATTGTCGGTTATACCGTTGATTTCTTCGGCTGGGATGGCGGTTTTATGGTGATGATCGGCGGTAGCATTCTCGCCGTTTTGTTGCTGATTATCGTGATGCTGGGCGAAAAACGTCACCATGCTGAGATGCTGGCGCGCCGTCAGTAAAAGGGAGTGCAGATGAAAACCACCTTTACCCGTATCACAACCGGCCTGTTACTGGCCGGTTTATTTGCCAGCCAGGCGCTGGCGGCGGAGAAAATCGTGATTGCCCATCGTGGTGCAAGCGGCTATCTGCCGGAGCACACATTACCGGCGAAAGCGATGGCTTATGCGCAGGGCGCCGATTATCTCGAGCAGGATCTGGTGATGACCAAAGACGACCAGTTGGTTGTCCTGCACGATCACTATCTGGATCGCGTGACCGATGTGGCGGAGCGTTTTCCGCAGCGCGCCCGTAAAGATGGCCGCTTTTACGCCATCGACTTTACGCTGGACGAAATTCGTTCGCTGAAGTTTACCGAAGGCTTTGATGTGGAAAACGGCAAGAAAGTGCAGCTCTTTCCGGGGCGCTTTCCGATGGGCAAATCGGAATTCCGCATCCATACCTTTGCCGAAGAGATTGAGTTTGTGCAGGGGTTGAACCACTCCACGGGCAAAAATATCGGTATCTACCCGGAAATCAAAGCGCCGTGGTTCCATCATCAGGAAGGCAAGGACATTGCCGCGAAGACGCTGGAAGTGCTGAAAAAGTACGGTTACACCAGCAAAAAAGACAAAGTCTACCTGCAATGTTTTGATGCCGACGAGCTAAAGCGCATTAAACATGAGCTGGAGCCGAAGATGGGGATGGATCTCAATCTGATGCAACTGATTGCCTACACCAAATGGCATGAAACTCAGCAAAAACAACCGGATGGTAAATGGGTGAATTACAACTATGACTGGATGCTGCAACCCGGCGCGATGCAGCAGATTGCGCAGTATGCTGACGGGATTGGCCCGGATTACCATATGCTGGTGGCCGACGGTTCCACGCCGGGCAACGTGAAGCTAACGCAGATGGTCAAAGAGGCGCATGAACACCATTTGCAGGTGCATCCGTTTACCGTGCGGGCCGATCAGCTTCCGCCGTACGCCAGTGATGTCAATCAGCCGTATGAGGTGCTGTACCGGCAGGCGGATGTCGATGGCTTGTTTACCGACTTCCCGGATAAAGCAGTGCAGTTTTTAAAAGATAAGCGGCAGTAGGGAAAGCTGTTTCGCCAGATGGTGCTGAAGCCGTCAACAAAAAAGGGCCGTATGGCCCTTTTTTACATCTCAATCTCAATATCGCCTTTCGCCCGGCAGCAGCAGGGCAAAATTTCCCCTTCGTTAACGAAGGCCAGCGGCTCGGCAATCCAGTCAACCTGGCCTGCTACCAGACGACAACGGCAGGAACCGCAGTAGCCTGCGCGGCACTGGTACTCCACTTCCACCTGCTGTGACTCCAGCGCCACCAGCAGGGAAGGGTGCTCATCCCGGCACAGCACCTCGGTGCCGGAAAGGCGCAGCGTTACGCGACTCATCAGAGCTGGAAGCTGCTCAGATCGTCGGTATCGACTTCAGAATCGATCTGACCGACCAGGTAGGAACTGACTTCCACTTCCTGCGGCGCCACCTGCACGTTATCGGAAACCAGCCAGGTGTTGATCCACGGAATTGGGTTTGAACGCGTCTGGAACGGCAGATCGAGGCCAACCGCCTGCATGCGGATGTTGGTGATGTATTCGACGTACTGGCAGAGAATGTCTTTGTTCAGGCCGATCATTGAACCGCCCTGGAACAAATATTCCGCCCACTCTTTCTCCTGCAAAGCCGCCTGCACGAACAGGTCATAGGATGCCTGTTTGCACTCTTCGGCAATCTCTGCCATTTCCGGATCGTCAGCGCCAGAGCGCAGCAGGTTCAGCATATGCTGAGTGCCGGTCAGGTGCAGCGCTTCATCGCGGGCAATCAGGCGGATGATTTTGGCGTTGCCTTCCATCAGTTCGCGCTCGGCAAAGGCAAAGGAGCAGGCGAAGCTGACATAGAAGCGAATCGCTTCCAGCGCATTAACGCTCATCAGGCACAGGTAGAGTTTCTTTTTCAGCTCGCGCAGGTTCACGGTAACGGTTTTGCCGTTCACGGTGTGTGTGCCTTCGCCCAGCAGATGCCAGTAGCTGGTCGTCTCAATCAGGTCATCATAGAAATGCGAGATGCCTTCCGCACGTTTGAGGATCTGCTCGTTGGTGACGATATCGTCAAACACCACCGCTGGATCGTTAACGATGTTGCGGATGATGTGGGTGTAAGAGCGCGAGTGGATGGTTTCGGAAAACGCCCACGTCTCGACCCAGGTCTCCAGTTCCGGAATGGAGATCAGCGGCAGCAGTGCGACGTTCGGGCTGCGGCCCTGGATGGAATCCAGCAGCGTCTGGTATTTCAGGTTGCTGATAAAAATATGTTTTTCGTGTTCCGGCAGCGCCTGGAAATCGATACGGTCGCGGGAAACATCAACTTCTTCCGGACGCCAGAAGAAAGAGAGTTGTTTTTCAATCAGCTTTTCAAAGATGTCATATTTTTGCTGATCGTAGCGCGCCACGTTAACCGGCTGGCCAAAGAACATCGGCTCCAGTAGCTGATTGTTTTTCGTCTGTGAAAAAGTGGTGTAAGCCATGAAAGTGTCCTGTCTTGCGAAAGAAAAGGGCGGGTTTCCCCGCCCCTTCGTTAGATCTTACATGCGCCGCTTTCGCAGCCATCATCCTGGATGGAAGGTACCAGGTCATCCTGGGCATCTTCCGCTCCATCGCGGGTGTTTTGATAGTACAGCGTTTTCACGCCAAATTTGTACGCGGTGAGCAAGTCTTTCAGTAATTGTTGCATCGGCACTTTGCCCGACGGGAAACGGCTCGGATCGTAGTTGGTGTTAGCCGAAATCGACTGATCGATAAACTTCTGCATAATGCCGACCAGTTGCAGGTAGCCGTCATTGTTTGGCATTTCCCACAGCAGCTCGTAAGCGGTGCTAAGTTTTTCGTAGTCCGGCACCACCTGGCGCAGAATACCATCTTTCGACGCTTTGATGCTCACGTGGCCGCGCGGCGGTTCGATACCGTTGGTGGCGTTGGAGATCTGCGATGACGTTTCAGACGGCATCAGCGCGGAGAGCGTGGAGTTACGCAGGCCGTGCGTTTTGATGGATTCGCGCAGTGCTTCCCAGTCGTAATGCAGCGGCTCGTTGGTAATACCGTCGAGATCTTTCTTGTAGGTGTCGATCGGCAAAATGCCCTGCGAATAGGTGGTTTCATTGAACCACGGGCATGCACCTTGCTCTTTCGCCAGCTCGTTAGACGCTTTCAGCAGCCAGTACTGAATGGCTTCGAAGGTCTGATGCGTCAGGTTATTGGCGCTGCCGTCGGAGTAACGCTTGCCGTTCTTCGCCAGCCAGTAAGCAAAGTTGATCACGCCGATACCCAGCGTACGGCGGCCCATGGCGCCACGTTTTGCCGCCGGGATTGGGTAATCCTGGTAATCCAGCAGCGCGTCGAGAGCACGTACCGCAAGCGTTGCCAGCTCTTCCAGTTCGTCAAGGTTTTTGATGGCGCCGAGGTTGAAAGCAGACAGCGTACAGAGTGCGATTTCACCGCTGTCGTCATTAACGTCATCCAGCGGCTTGGTCGGCAGCGCGATTTCCAGGCACAGGTTGGACTGACGTACCGGTGCGACCTGCGGGTCGAACGGGCTGTGCGTGTTGCAGTGGTCGACGTTCTGGATGTAGATACGGCCCGTTGAAGCACGTTCCTGCATCATCAGTGAGAACAGCTCAACCGCTTTGATGCGCTGCTTACGGATGCTGTCGTCTTTCTCATATTGGGTGTACAGACGCTCGAACTCGTCCTGATCGGCGAAGAACGCGTCATACAAACCCGGGACGTCGGACGGGCTGAACAGGGTGATCTCTTCACCTTTCAGCAGACGGGTGTACATCAGTTTGTTGATCTGTACGCCGTAGTCCATGTGACGCACGCGGTTACCTTCCACGCCGCGGTTGTTTTTCAGTACCAGCAGGCTTTCTACTTCCAGGTGCCACATCGGGTAGAACAGGGTGGCCGCACCACCGCGTACGCCGCCCTGCGAGCAGGATTTCACCGCCGTCTGGAAATGTTTGTAGAACGGAATACAGCCAGTGTGGAACGCTTCACCACCACGGATCGGGCTGCCCAGCGCGCGGATGCGACCGGCGTTGATGCCGATACCGGCACGCTGGGAAACGTATTTCACAATCGCGCTGGAAGTGGCGTTGATGGAATCCAGGCTGTCGCCGCACTCAATCAGTACGCAGGAGCTGAACTGACGCGTCGGAGTACGCACGCCGGACATGATCGGCGTCGGCAGCGAAATTTTGAACGTGGATACCGCATCATAGAAACGCTTCACGTAGTCCAGACGCGTTTCACGTGGGTAGTTCGAGAACAGGCAGGCAGCAACCAGAATATAGAGGAACTGCGCGCTCTCGTAGATTTCGCCGGTCACGCGGTTCTGTACCAGGTATTTCCCTTCCAGCTGCTTCACGGCGGCATAGGAGAAGTTCATATCACGCCAGTGATCGATAAAACCGTCCATCTGCTTGAACTCTTCTTCCGTGTAGTCTTCCAGCAGATGATGATCGTATTTACCCAGTTCGATCATTTTTTTCACGTGGTCGTACAGCGCTGGCGGTTCAAACTGACCGTAAGCTTTTTTACGCAGGTGGAAAATCGCCAGGCGCGCGGCCAGGTACTGGTAGTCCGGCGCATCGCGGGAGATTAAATCCGCGGCGGCCTTGATGATGGTCTCATGGATGTCGGAGGTTTTGATCCCGTCGTAAAACTGAATATGTGAACGCAGTTCAACCTGAGAGATAGAGACGTTACTCAGCCCCTCTGCCGCCCAATCCAGCACTCGATGGATTTTGTCGAGATTGATGCGCTCAGTGCCACCATCACGTTTTGTCACCAGCAGACTCTGATTCATGTGATTACCTGTCCGTGAAATAAAAGTATCCCCCAATTATCCACAGTTCGTCGCTGTGACTAACTCTGTGGATAAATACTATATGTAGGGGGTTTGCGATAAGGAAAACGCTATATGGTGATTATTCTAGTAAGGATTCTTTTCAGTACAAGAGTTGATTTTGAGGTTAAATTGAGGTTGCGAAAGCGTAATAAACGCTAAGTCCTCATGCTGTAAGGCCTGGCGGGGATGTCAACATTTTGCAAAAAAAAATGAATTTTTGATCGAGTGCTGATTTCTTCATCGGGAAAGGCAAATGCGCAGCTTGATACTGCGCAACATTTATAACTTTAACTAATGACCTCAGTTGTTTTTTGCCGTTGTGTGTAACATGTAATTAACATCAACGCCCGGCCCTAAGGTAAATTTATTCAGCAGCGGATTATAATGCAGCCCGGTGATATGACGTTCCTGAAGCACCGTCTCATCGATCCAGGTTAATAATTCAGCAGGTTTAATGAATTTCTTCACGTCGTGCGTGCCTTTCGGCACCATGCGCAGCACATATTCTGCGCCGACGACAGCCATCAGCCAGGATTTGCCATTGCGGTTAATTGTCGAGAAGAAGACGTGACCGCCCGGTTTAACCAGCTGCGCACACGCTTTTACCACCGATTGCGGATCGGGGACGTGCTCCAGCATCTCCATACAGGTCACCACGTCGTACTGCTGCGCGTGTTTCGCGGCATGTTCTTCGACGGTTTCCTGAACATAATCGACCTGCACGCCGGATTCCAGCGCATGCATACGCGCGACCTGCAACGGTTCAAAGCCCATATCCAGACCGGTCACCGTTGCGCCTTCCTGCGCCATGCTTTCCGCCAGGATGCCGCCGCCGCAGCCAACATCGAGCACCTTTTTACCGAACAGACCGCCGGCATGTTCGCTAATGTAGCCCAGACGCAGCGGGTTAATACGGTGCAGGGGCTTAAACTCACCCTCTTTATCCCACCAGCGTGAAGCGACAGCTTCGAATTTGGCGATTTCAGCGTGGTCAACATTCTGAGCGGCCAGTGTTTTTTCGGCATTCATGGGCGCATTTACTCCTCTCTCAATAAGACGTGTGAGTATATCAGGCCGACGGGATGAATAAACCTTTGCGCGGGAGTTATAGATTTACCTGTCTCACAGCGGTTGTGTTATAATTTGCGACCTTTGAATCCGGGATACAGTAGAGGGATAGCGGTTAGATGAGCGACCTTGCGAGAGAAATTACACCGGTTAACATCGAGGAAGAGCTGAAAAGCTCCTATCTGGACTATGCGATGTCGGTCATTGTTGGCCGTGCGCTGCCGGATGTCCGAGATGGCCTGAAACCGGTTCACCGTCGCGTACTTTACGCCATGAACGTATTGGGCAATGACTGGAATAAAGCCTACAAAAAATCTGCCCGTGTCGTTGGTGACGTAATCGGTAAGTACCATCCCCATGGTGATTCCGCGGTGTATGACACCATTGTCCGTATGGCGCAGCCGTTCTCGCTGCGTTACATGCTGGTTGATGGTCAGGGCAACTTCGGTTCCATCGATGGCGACTCCGCGGCGGCGATGCGTTATACGGAAATTCGCCTGGCGAAGATCGCCCATGAATTGATGGCCGATCTGGAAAAAGAGACGGTTGACTACGTCGATAACTACGACGGCACCGAAAGAATCCCAGATGTAATGCCCACCAAGATCCCGAACCTGCTGGTGAACGGTTCTTCCGGGATCGCGGTCGGTATGGCAACCAACATTCCGCCACACAACCTGACGGAAGTGATCAACGGCTGCCTGGCCTATATCGACAATGAAGACATCAGCGTTGAAGGGCTGATGGAGTACATTCCGGGGCCGGATTTTCCGACTGCCGCCATCATTAACGGTCGTCGTGGGATTGAAGAAGCCTACCGCACCGGTCGTGGCAAGATCTACATTCGCGCCCGCGCAGAGGTAGAAACCGATGCGAAAAACGGCCGTGAAACCATTATCGTGCATGAAATTCCGTATCAGGTGAACAAAGCGCGCCTGATCGAGAAGATTGCCGAACTGGTGAAAGACAAACGCGTTGAAGGCATCAGCGCGCTGCGCGACGAGTCTGATAAAGACGGTATGCGCATCGTCATCGAAGTGAAACGCGATGCTGTGGGCGAAGTGGTGCTGAACAACCTCTACTCCCAGACGCAATTGCAGGTCTCCTTCGGTATCAACATGGTGGCGTTGCACCATGGTCAGCCGAAGATCATGACGCTGAAAGAGATTCTGGCCGCGTTCGTGCGTCACCGCCGTGAAGTGGTGACCCGTCGTACCATTTTCGAACTGCGTAAAGCCCGTGACCGTGCGCATATCCTTGAAGCGCTGGCCGTGGCGCTGGCGAATATCGATCCGATCATCGAACTGATCCGTCGTGCGCCGACCCCGGCCGAAGCGAAAGCGGGCCTGATCGCGCAGCCGTGGGATCTGGGCAATGTCTCCTCGATGCTGGAACGTGCGGGCGATGACGCAGCACGTCCGGAGTGGCTGGAGCCGGAGTTCGGTATCCGTGACGGTAAGTACTACCTGACCGAGCAACAGGCACAGGCGATTCTGGATCTGCGTTTGCAGAAACTGACGGGCCTTGAGCATGAAAAACTGCTCGATGAATACAAAGAGCTGCTGGAGCAGATCGCTGAACTGCTGCACATCCTCGGCAGCGCTGAGCGCCTGATGGAAGTGATTCGCGAAGAGCTCGAACTGATTCGCGAACAGTTCGGTGATGAGCGCCGTACCGAAATTACCGCGAACACCGCCGATATCAATATCGAAGACCTGATCAATCAGGAAGACGTTGTGGTTACGCTGTCGCATCAGGGCTATGTGAAGTATCAGCCGCTGACCGACTACGAAGCCCAGCGCCGTGGTGGTAAAGGTAAATCGGCTGCGCGTATTAAAGAAGAAGACTTTATCGACCGCCTGCTGGTGGCCAACACCCACGATACGATCCTCTGCTTCTCCAGCCGTGGCCGTCTCTACTGGATGAAGGTTTACCAGCTGCCGGAAGCGAGCCGTGGCGCGCGTGGTCGTCCGATCGTCAACCTGTTGCCGCTGGAGCAGGACGAACGTATCACGGCGATCCTGCCGGTACGTGAATACGAAGAGGGCGTTAACGTCTTTATGGCGACTGCCAGCGGTACCGTGAAGAAAACCGCGCTTACCGAATTCAGCCGTCCGCGTTCTGCCGGGATCATTGCCGTTAACCTGAACGAAGGCGACGAACTGATTGGCGTCGATCTGACTTCCGGGAACGACGAAGTGATGTTGTTCTCTGCTGCCGGTAAAGTGGTGCGCTTTAAAGAGGGTGCGGTGCGCGCGATGGGTCGTACGGCGACCGGTGTACGCGGCATCAAGCTGGCGGAAAAAGACAGCGTGGTATCGCTGATTGTTCCGCGCGGCGAAGGCGCCATCCTGACGGTCACGCAGAACGGTTACGGTAAACGTACTGCTGAAACCGAGTACCCGACCAAATCTCGTGGTACACAGGGCGTTATCTCCATCAAGGTCACCGAGCGTAATGGCTCCGTGGTCGGCGCGGTGCAGGTCGATGATTGCGACCAGATCATGATGATCACTGATGCCGGTACGCTGGTGCGTACACGCGTGTCGGAAATCAGCGTGGTGGGCCGTAACACCCAGGGTGTGATCCTCATCCGTACCGCGGAAGATGAAAACGTTGTGGGTCTGCAACGTGTCGCCGAACCGGTGGATGACGAAGAGCTGGACTCCATCGATGGCAGTGTGGCGGAAGGCGATGACGACATCGCGCCGGAAGTTGACACTGACGACGATACGGCGGATGACGCCGACGAGTAATGCGTCACAGAGGGCCGGTTTTCCGGCCCTTTTTCATTGCCATTGCGGCATTCGCGATTTATCGCTACCTTAACGACACTCTTTTTTAACTTCCTTGTGGCGGAGTTTCCCCAGGTTGAAATACCTCGTCTCTTTTCGCAGTACCCTGAAAGTTTCCCGCTATTTATTCAGAGCGCTGGCGCTATTGCTGTGGCTGTTAATTGCCTTTTTTTCAGTGTTTTACATCGTCAATGCGTTGCACGACAAAGAGTCAGAGATTCGTCAGGAATTCAACCTCAGTTCCGATCAGGCGCAGCGTTATATTCAGCGCACTTCGGATGTGATGAAAGAGCTGAAGTACATTGCCGAAAACCGTCTGACGGCGGAAAACGGCATCCTTACCTCGCGCAGTCGCGATGATAAAACCGACGTGCCGGCGTTTTTACCGCTGTTCCCCGATTCTGACTGCTCTGCAATGAGTAGTTCATGGCGTGGTTCGCTGGAGTCGCTGGCGTGGTTTATGCGCTACTGGCGTGACAATTTCTCAGCCGCCTACGATCTCAACCGCGTATTTCTGATTGGCAGTGACAATCTGTGTATGGCGGATTTCGGCCTGCGCGACCTGCCGGTCGAGCGTGACGATACCTTAAAAAGCTTGCATGAGCGGATTGTGAAATACCGCAATGCGCCGCAGGATGAGCGCAGCAATAACCTCTACTGGATGAGCCAGGGGCCGCGCCTTGGAATTGGTTACTTTTACGCGCTGACGCCGGTTTATCTTGGTAATCGTCTTCAGGCGTTGCTGGGCACCGAACAGTCAATCCGCATGGAGAATTTCTTTACGCCGGGCAGCCTGCCGATGGGCGTCACCATTCTGGATGAAAGCGGGCACTCTCTGATTTCGCTGACCGGCCAGGACAGCGGCATTGTTGCCGATCCGCGCTGGATGCAGGAACGTTCGTGGTTCGGTTATACCTCTGGTTTCCGCGAGCTGATCCTGAAAAAGAGCTTACCGCCATCCTCATTAAGCGTGGTCTATTCCGTTCCTGTCGATATGGTACTGGAACGTATCCGCATGCTGATCCTCAATGCCGTGCTCCTGAACGTGCTGGTTGGCGTGGCGCTGTTTACCCTGGCGCGCATGTATGAGCGGCGCATCTTTATTCCCGCGGAAAATGATGCGCAGCGGCTGGAAGAGCATGAGCAGTTCAACCGTAAAATCGTCGCTTCTGCGCCGGTGGGGATCTGTATTCTGCGCACCCAGGACGGGACGAATATTCTCAGTAACGAACTGGCGCATAATTACCTGAACATGCTTACGCATGAAGATCGGCAGCGGCTGACGCAGATCATCTGCGGCCAGCAGGTCAATTTTGTTGATGTGTTGACCAGCAACAACACTAATCTGCAAATCAGCTTTGTTCATTCGCGCTATCGCAATGAAAACGTGGCGATTTGTGTGCTGGTGGATGTCTCCGCGCGCGTCAAAATGGAAGAGTCGTTACAGGAAATGGCGCAGGCGGCAGAACAGGCCAGCCAGTCGAAATCGATGTTCCTGGCGACCGTCAGCCATGAACTGCGCACGCCGCTGTATGGCATTATCGGTAACCTCGATCTGCTGCAGACCAAAGAGCTGCCGAAGGGTGTTGACCGCCTGGTGACGGCGATGAATAACTCTTCCAGCCTGCTGCTGAAAATTATCAGCGATATTCTCGACTTCTCGAAAATTGAGTCTGAGCAGTTAAAAATCGAGCCGCGGGAGTTTTCCCCGCGCGAGGTGATGAGCCATATCACCGCCAACTATCTGCCGCTGGTGGTGCGTAAACAACTGGGGCTCTACTGTTTTATCGAGCCTGATGTGCCCGTGGTTCTCAACGGCGATCCAATGCGTTTGCAACAGGTGATCTCAAACCTGCTGAGCAATGCGATTAAGTTCACTGACATCGGTTGCATTGTGCTGCATGTACAGCGTGATGCGGATTATCTCAGCATACGCGTGCGCGATACCGGTGTGGGGATCCCCGGTAAAGAAGTGGTGCGGTTGTTTGATCCTTTCTTCCAGGTCGGAACCGGGGTGCAGCGTAATTTCCAGGGCACAGGCCTGGGGCTGGCGATTTGCGAGAAGCTGATTAGCATGATGGACGGCGATATCGCGGTGGATACCGAACCGGGTATGGGCAGCCAGTTCACTATTCGTATTCCGCTTTACAATGCGGTCGCGCCGGAGCGCGCTGATGTCGATGGGCTGGCGGAGACCTGCTGCTGGTTGGCGGTGCGTAACGCCTCACTATCGGCCTATTTGCAGAGCTTGCTGAACTGGAATGGCATCCATACGAAGCAGTACGACGGGCGAGAACTCGGCCTTCAGGATACGTTGATTACCGATGATGATCTGGAACATCCTTCGGGCGCGCGGGCGGTGATTGTTTTCTGCCGTCGCCATATCGGTATTCCAGTTGAACGTGCGCCGGGCGAATGGTTACACAGCGTCGCCGCGCCGCACGATTTGCTGGCGTTGCTGGGACGCATTTACCGCGTACAGGTGGTGGAACCGCAGGCGAGCGCGACGCAGGCCATAGAGGACAATGAGGTATCGCGCAACGACGATATGATGATCCTGGTGGTTGACGATCACCCGATTAACCGGCGATTACTTGCCGATCAGCTGGGATCGCTGGGCTATCAATGCAAAACAGCCAACGATGGGGTGGATGCATTGAACGTGTTAAGCAAGAACCACATTGATATTGTGCTCAGCGACGTCAACATGCCGAATATGGACGGTTATCGTCTGACGCAGCGGATTCGCCAGTTGGGCCTGACGTTGCCGGTGATTGGCGTAACGGCTAACGCGCTGGCGGAAGAGAAACAGCGCTGCCTTGAATCCGGTATGGATAGCTGCCTGTCGAAACCGGTGACGCTGGATGTGCTGAAGCAAACACTGGCCGCTTATGTCGCGCGGGTCAGAAACAGCAGGGGATAAAAAGGAACCCCGGCGAAAGCCGGGGTTGTGTGGGATTACTCTTTTTCTGTCTGGGTCAGCGTGACCGAGGAGAGGTAATTCAGCAGGGCAATGTCGTTATCGACGCCCAGTTTCATCATCGCAGATTTCTTCTGGCTACTGATGGTCTTGATACTGCGATTCAGCTTTTTAGCGATTTCCGTTACCAGGAAACCTTCTGCAAACAGACGCAGTACTTCGCTCTCTTTCGGTGACAGGCGTTTGTCGCCATAGCCGCCAGCGCTGATTTTTTCCAGCAGGCGAGAAACGCTTTCTGGGGTAAATTTCTTACCTTTCTGCAGCGCGGCCAGTGCCTTCGGCAGGTCGGTCGGCGCGCCTTGTTTCAGTACGATACCTTCGATATCCAGATCCAGCACCGCACTCAGAATTGCCGGGTTATTGTTCATGGTAAGAACAATAATCGACAGCGCAGGGAAATGGCGTTTAATGTATTTGATCAGCGTAATACCATCGCCGTATTTATCGCCCGGCATTGACAGGTCGGTGATCAGAACATTTGCCTCGAGTTTCGGCAGATTATTAATGAGCGCTGTAGAGTCTTCAAATTCACCGACTACGTTAACCCATTCGATTTGTTCCAGTGACTTGCGAATACCGAACAGTACAATCGGATGGTCATCGGCAATAATTACGTTCATATTGTTCATGTATTAGGCTACCTTGCTACAGCAAGCTCTTGACGTAAGCGTCAATGTCGCTGATGTAATTTTCTATGCCTGGAGCATCGCTCTCACGAATTAATTGCTCCAGCGTTTCGCACAACTGCTTACCAGGTACCAGATTTAGCATAGCAAACACACCTTTCAGGCGGTGTGCTGTCTGCGCCAGCGCAGCGAAATCGCGTAACGCTGATTCAGTATACAACCTCTTAACATCATCGGGTACTGTGTCAACAAACAGTGCATAATAGCCGCTGGCATGGAGTTCCGCGTTTTCATCGCCTCCCAATGGCGATTCCGGTACATCTTCCTGCGCCAGTTGCTCTTCTATAAGCTGCAATATTGCTCCCTGCATTGCATTGCTCATATTAAAGTTAACGCGCAATTGGCCTGGGCCAATTTTCCGCACACCGGCCTCATCATCGCTTAAAAGCAAGCCTGAGGCTGTAAGATTAGACGGATTATCTGTCAAAAAGAGATCATATTCTTGACTTGAAAGACGTTCATCCGGGGAAATACAGCTTGCACCCCAATTTTCCAACTGGCGAACTACGATATTGCGGATTTCATTCGAGGTGATGTCAATCATCGCGACAACATCATCGAGCAATTTCTCTTCGCTTTCAACCTGCGGTGAGCGGGCCGCCATTCTAACATGCAAAGAGTAGCGGGTGCCCAGATCTTCCCTGGCCTTAATATTCAAATGCCCACCGAGCTTTCTGGCTAACTGATCGCACAGCCAGAAGGTGAGGGCGTTTGCTTTTCCGTACTGATCGCTCTGTGTATCGTTAAGGAACGGGAAGTGCAGATTGTCAATTTCACTGGTATTTACGCCTGTGCCAGTGTCAAGAATACGGAAGGTCAGGCGATCTTCTGCCGATTCATCCATATTCACTTCAAGGGTGATTTTACCCATTTGCGTGGTCGTCACCGCGTACTGGATCAAAAGCAGTAGGATTCGGCGTAACGCATCGCGATCGCCGTGGCGCTCCTCGTTAGCCGGCAGCGGGTTGTTGATCAACAATTGCAGGCCCTTACGCTTGATCACTGGCAGAACTTCCGGCACCACTTCATCAATCAGATCCTGAATCGAGAACACGGAAGGCGAACCTTTCCAGCTATCGCTTTCCAGCATATTGGCCAGCTGAATTTCATCCACCAGTTGTACCAGCCTGTCGGCGTGATCGGCGACGTGATTGCCCTCTTTGTTTTCAAGGGCGGCCGCTTCAGCAGCGAGAGCCTTTACCGGCTGTTTCAGCGAGTCAGCCAGATTATTCATAAAGGCGGCGCGACCCTGCTGGTTCTTCTCATACAGACGCTGCGCTTGCTTTAGCTTCTTGTTGACCAGCACTTCGCGGTCCTGGTCGCGAATAATAAAGATCTGCGTACGTGAAGCCACCTGGCTGCGGAACTGGCGGATTTCATACAGCTCATTATTTATGGTGGCCTGGATGACGCCCTGGTGTTGATCCGCCATGGCGGTGATATTTTGCAGATTCAGGTGCGGCAGCAGATGGTCGGCTATTTTGTTGCTCAACACAGTGCGGTTAGCTTCCTGATCGTGTACCAGCAAGCCAAGCGGCAGTAATGAGACAATCTCTTCGTTGAAAGCTCGTAGCACGCGCAGCTCGTTGTTTGCTCCCGGCGCCGCCAGGCTATCCGTCTTACGGCCCGGTTGCTGACGGAAGGTGGTGTAGCCAAATAGCGCCAGCGCCAGCAGCCCAATATTCAGCAACAGCGGTAAAAGAATGTTTTGCAGGGTGTCGAGCAGCAGCGTACCGAAAGGAACCTGCCACACCAGACGCAGCCCGGTGCCGTTCAATGCAGAAGCAATCTCAATACGCGAGCTATTAAAGTTGACGGTCACATTATCTGTGGTCTCTTTATCCTGCCCGCGTGTGGTATTTTGCGTGCTATCAGGGTCGAGGCGGAAGCTGTCCAGTGACATGCCCGGCGGGATCAGATCGTTAATCGGCAAGTCAAACGCAACCACCGTCGCCAGGTGACCCGGCTGGTTAAAGGTGGTGCGCAGCGTAAAATAGTGGCCATTTTGCCAGGCCAGACGACGCAGGGAGGAAAAACTTTCGCGCTCATCGAGGGCGTTAGCCTGCTGCAACATTTCTGCGCGTCGGGAATCGACGATATTGCTGATGGTGGAATCTTTAAAACCCGAGGTCAGATCTTTTAGAGGCAACGTTGAAACCAGGATCATGCTGTTATCCTGGCCGTTCAGATAGTACATCGACCATGGAACGGTTTCTGCGCCCCACAGTGTATCGAGATACGTTGAGATGCGCTGTGTCATCTCCAGCGTGGAGCTGTCGTGCGAACCAAAAATCAGCGCTTCTGTCTTGCGGCGTGGTTTTTCGAGGTAATAGACATCCTGTTTCAGACGCGTTTCCTGTAAACCTTCGCTCGGTGTGGTCGCCGGAGCCGCAGCGATATTGTCGTAGATCTGCCAGGTAGCATACCGCCAGGTGTCGATACGCTTATGGATGGCATGCGTAACATCGACGATTTGATAGCTTTTATCTTTCAGCCAGGCGTTGACCGCGCTCTGGATCATCACCCCCATCGTTACCAGCAGGACAATAATCAATAAGAGGAAGAAACGGGTAATGTTGCCCGGTATCAGGGAAAATTTGCCAGGAATCATTGTGTCAGATTGACTCATTCTTGTGTGTAACCCGTTATGACAACACTGCAGGTGACGCTCAGCATCCGCTGAAACAATGTTGCTGCCATGCCGTAACTACCGCCTGTCGTGCGCGGACTACAAATAGATGTGTTGCAGAGCAGTGTACAGCAGGCAGTATATCGGTTAATGAGTGAATTTCCAGACTCTCTTTTCAGCCATTATCCGCAGAATGTGGCTTTTTGTCTCTCATTTAAACGAAGCGGCAAAAATGTACAAAACGTGGAGATTGTACAAATATTTCTCAGTGCTGAATAAGAAGAACGCAATAAATAACAAGAAATTAATTAAATTCCTAAGTCAATAAGATAAATCTGGCACGTTTGTTGATTAATTAATAGTCGTTACAAATAGTTATTATATGTAGATTATTATTCAAGTTAAGTAAAGAAAGGTAAAAAAAAACCGAATGCAGGGCATTCGGTCATAAGAGGGGTAAATAGACATTCAGATTCGAATGACGGTAATAAATAAAGTTAATGATGATAGCGTGTTGTATTTTAGTGACGATTAGAGATTTCGTTTTTGCATTCAGTGCTATCATTTATTTTTATTTATGTGATTGTTTTTTATGGTGTTTTTAATTTTATTTGATTATTTGTGCGATATCAATTAGCTATTCGTGCTATAAAAAGTTCCCTGGATTTTACAAATTGAAACATCTATCATTAAATATGAAACATCTTCAAAGTTTTCGTATCATATTCCCGATGGATTATTTTCCTATTTTAAGCACAATGAATTTGCCAGCTGATTAGAGGGTTAGTCAGCAAGCAGTGGCAAATAAAAATGCATATAACAGAGGGTTAATAAAATGAAAGTTAAAGTACTGTCCCTTCTGGTACCAGCTCTGCTGGTAGCAGGCGCAGCAAATGCGGCTGAAGTTTATAACAAAGATGGCAACAAATTAGATCTGTACGGCAAAGTAGATGGTCTGCACTATTTCTCTGACGACAAAGGTTCTGATGGCGATCAGACATACGTGCGTTTCGGCTTCAAAGGCGAAACTCAGGTAAACGATCAGGTTACTGGCTACGGCCAGTGGGAATATAACGTTCAGGCTAACGACACTGAATCTGCAAGCGATCAGGCATGGACTCGTGTGGCTTTCGCCGGTATCCGCGTGACTGATGCAGGCTCTTTCGACTACGGTCGTAACTACGGCGTAATTTACGATGTAACGTCCTGGACCGACGTTCTGCCGGAATTCGGCGGCGACACTTACGGTTCAGATAACTTCATGCAACAACGTGCAAACGGCCTTGCCACCTACCGTAACACCGACTTCTTCGGTCTGGTTGATGGCCTGAACTTTGCTCTGCAGTATCAGGGTAAAAACGGCAGCGTCAGCGGTGAAAACGACACAGGTCGTAGCACGCTGAAACAGAATGGCGATGGCTACGGTGCATCTCTGACCTACGATCTGGGCGCAGGCTTCAGCGTCGGTGGTGCAATGTCTTCTTCTCGTCGTACTGCTGACCAGAACGTGACTACCAATGCTGCTTTGTTCGGTGAAGGCGACCGCGCTGAAGTGTACAGCGGCGGTCTGAAATACGATGCCAACAATATTTACCTGGCGGCACAGTACTCTCAGACCTATAACGCAACTCGTTTCGGTAACTCTCAGAGCACCAGCGATATCTACGGTTTTGCTAACAAAGCACAGAACTTCGAAGTGGTTGCTCAGTACCAGTTCGACTTCGGTCTGCGTCCGTCCATCGCTTACCTGCAATCTAAAGGTAAGGACATCACCAACAACACCGGTACCGTTAACTACGGCGATCAGGATATCCTGAAATACATCGATGTTGGCGCGACCTACTACTTCAACAAAAACATGTCCACCTATGTTGATTACAAAATCAACCTGCTGGACGACAACGACTTTACCCGTTCTGCCGGTATCTCTACCGACAACATCGTTGCACTGGGTCTGGTTTACCAGTTCTAAGTTCGCCACAACGATTGCTAAGGCGCCGCAAGGCGCCTTTTTTATTGTCCGGTTTTTGATGTACGCTTGCCGCCAGCAAGGAGATAACAAGCAATGACAATGACTATTTTCCGCAGCTTCGTGGCCGCCTCGCTGCTGTTATTGGCTGGCTGCGATCGCAGCGAACAGGCGCAACCAACCGTGCTGGAAGGCAAAACAATGGGGACTTTCTGGCGCGTTAGTCTGGTGGATATTGATGCGCAGCGCGCTCAGGCGCTACAGCAAAAAATTCAGGCTCAGCTGGATGCTGACGATCGTTTAATGTCAACGTGGAAGAGCGATTCTGCGCTAATGCGCTTTAATCACGCGACCAGTACCGCGCCCTGGCCGGTCAGCGCCGCAATGGCGGATATCGTGACCATCGCTTTGCGGGTCGGGGAAAAAACGGACGGTGCAATGGATATTACCGTTGGGCCGCTGGTGAATCTGTGGGGATTTGGTCCGGATAAACAACCGATAGTCAGCCCAACGCAGGCGCAAATCGATGCGGCAAAAGCCCGTACCGGCTTGCAGCATCTGACGGTGATTAACCGCGCGGGGGAACAATTCCTGCAAAAAGATCTGCCGGATCTGTTCGTCGATTTATCGACAGTCGGTGAAGGCTATGCGGCGGATCATCTGGCGCGGCTTATGGAGCATGAAGGGATTGCCCGCTATCTGGTTTCCGTCGGCGGCGCGCTTGCCAGCCGGGGCATGAATGCGCAGGGCCAGCCGTGGCAGGTAGCGATTCAGAAACCGACCGATCGTGAAAATGTCGCGCAAGCCGTGGTCGATATTAACGGTCATGGGATCAGCACCTCCGGAAGTTATCGCAACTATTACGAGCTGGATGGCAAACGTATTTCGCATATTATCGATCCGCGCACCGGGCGTCCCATCGATCACCGCCTGGTTTCGGTCACTGTGATTGCACCTACGGCGCTGGAAGCGGATGCGTGGGACACCGGCTTAATGGTACTGGGTACCGATAAAGCCAAAAAAGTGGTGACGCGAGAAGGGTTGGCGGTATTTATGATCATGAAAGAGGGTGACGGTTTTAGCACCTGGATGTCGCCGCAATTTTCTTCCTTCCTGGTCAGCGAAAAAAATTAAAACGCAAGATTGCGGGTGTCGGGTTCTTCGCGAGCGTGCACAGTGGGGCTAAGCTTAAATAAGGAGCCTGACATGAACGAGACGACTTTACTTGATGAACAGCGCTGGCAGGCGGTGCTGGCGCGCAACCCACAGGCGGATGGTCAGTTTGTTTTTGCGGTGCTGACCACCGGTATCTTCTGCCGCCCGTCTTGTCGCGCGCGCCACGCCCTGCGCCAGAATGTGCGTTTCTTCCCGGATGCCGATAGCGCTGTTGCCGCGGGTTTTCGCCCATGCAAACGTTGCCAGCCCGATAAAGCGCATCCGCAACAGCAGCGGCTGGATAAAGTGGCCACCGCTTGTCGATTGCTGGAGCAGGATACGCCTGTCACCCTCGATCAACTGGCAACTGAGGTGGGCATCAGTCCGTACCATTTTCATCGCCTGTTTAAATCGGTGACCGGGATGACACCGAAAGCCTGGCAGCAAGCCTTCCGCGCCCGGCGTCTGCGCAACACGCTGGCAGAGAGCGACACGGTGACCGATGCCGTGCTGGCGGCGGGGTTCCCCGACAGTAGCAGCTACTATCGCCAGGCGGATGCCGCGCTGGGAATGACGGCGCGTCAGTTTCGCCGTGGCGGTGACGATGCTGATATTCGTTACGCCCTGAGTGACTGTGCGCTGGGGCGCTGTCTGGTGGCGGAAAGTGAACGGGGCATCTGTGCCATTTTACTGGCCGACAGTGATGAACAACTGTTGGCAGAACTGCATACGATTTTTCCTCATGCCCGAAACGTGCAGGGCGATGAGGCGATGCTTGAACGCGTCGCGCAGGTGATCCGCCGTCTTGATCGTGCGGATGCGCCATTTACATTGCCGCTGGATTTGCGCGGCACGGCTTTCCAGCTCCAGGTATGGCAGGCGCTGCGCGAACTCCCTGCTGGCACAACGATCAGCTATCAGCGCCTTGCGCAGCAAATAGGCAAACCCGGTGCGGTGAGGGCGGTGGCCAGCGCCTGCGCAGCGAATAAGCTGGCGATTGTTATCCCTTGTCATCGCGTGGTACGTGGCGATGGCGCGCTCTCCGGTTATCGCTGGGGAATCGCACGCAAAGCGCAACTACTGCAACGGGAAGCGAAAAAAGAGGAGAGTTAATGCTCGATTTGTTTGCCGATGAAGAACCCTGGCAGGAGCCGCTGGCGCCCGGCGCGGTGGTGCTGCGCCGTTTTGCGCTGCCGCATGTGGAAGCGCTGATGCGCGGCATTGCGCAAGTGGTTGGCCAGTCGCCGCTGCGCCATATGGTCACGCCGGGCGGGTATACCATGTCCGTGGCGATGACCAATTGCGGCAGGCTTGGCTGGACGACTAATCAGCACGGTTATCTCTACGCGCCTGTCGATCCGCAAACGGCGCAGCCGTGGCCGGAAATGCCGGCGGCGTTCACGGCGCTATGTCATAAAGCCAGCATTGCGGCGGGTTACCTTGAGTTTCGCCCGGATGCCTGCCTGATCAACCGTTACGCGGCTGGTGCGAAGTTATCGCTGCATCAGGATAAGGACGAACCTGATTTGCGCGCGCCGATTGTCTCTGTCTCGCTGGGCTTACCGGCTATTTTCCAGTTTGGTGGGCTGAAGCGTAACGATCCGCTGCAACGATTGATGCTGGAACATGGCGATATTGTGGTGTGGGGCGGTGAATCGCGGCTCTTTTATCATGGCATCGCGCCGCTTAAAGCGGGTTATCACCCGGTGACTGGCGAGTGTCGTTACAACCTGACGTTCCGCCAGGCTGGCAACAGCGAATAAAAATAAGAATTATTCTTGATGTAAAACAGTGTCCGTTTAAACTGCTGGCTGTTTTTGTTGACCGGGCCGTTGTTATGGAACTCCTTCTTCTTGTCTGGCGGCAGTACCGCTGGCCATTCGTAACGGTACTGGCGCTTACCCTTGCCAGCGCCGCATTGGGTATCGGGCTGATCGCTTTTATTAACCAGCGTCTGATCGAAACCGTCGATATATCATTGGCCGTGCTACCGGAATTTCTCGGCTTGCTGCTGCTGTTAATGGCGGTGACACTCGGCTCGCAACTGGCGCTGACCACGCTCGGCCACCATTTCGTTTACCGTCTGCGTAGTGAATTTATCAAACGGATCCTCGATACGCCGGTGGAGCGCATTGAACAACTGGGCAGCGCGTCGCTACTGGCCGGGTTGACCAGCGATGTGCGCAACATCACCATCGCTTTTGTGCGCCTGCCGGAACTGGTGCAGGGCATTATCCTGACTATAGGTTCGTGCATTTATCTGGCCATGCTATCCGGCAAAATGCTGGTGATCACTGCACTGTGGATGGCGCTGACCATCTGGGGCGGCTTTATTCTGGTTTCCCGCGTGTATAAACATATGGCGACGCTGCGCGAGACGGAAGACAAGCTCTATAACGATTTCCAGACGGTGCTGGAAGGGCGCAAAGAGCTGAATCTGAATCGGGAACGCGCCGAACATATTTTCGAGAAGATGTACCTGCCGGATGCGCGCGAGTACCGCCACCATATTATTCGTGCCGACACTTTCCATCTCAGCGCCGTCAACTGGTCGAACATTATGATGCTCGGCGCGATTGGCCTCGTGTTCTGGATGGCAAACAGTCTGGGCTGGGCGGATACCAACGTTGCGGCAACCTATTCGCTGACGCTGCTATTTTTACGTACGCCGTTGCTGTCGGCGGTCGGCGCATTGCCGACGCTGTTGAGCGCCCAGGTTGCTTTCAACAAACTGAAGCATTTTGCTCTGGCGCCGTATCAGCCAGCATTTCCGCGTCCGCAGGCTTTCCCCGGCTGGAAAACGCTGGAGCTGCGCAACGTGACCTTTAAATATCAGGAGAATGATTTCTCTGTCGGCCCGATCAACATGACGCTGAACCGGGGCGAACTGGTGTTTCTGATTGGGGGCAACGGCAGCGGTAAATCAACGCTGGCGATGCTGCTGACCGGGCTGTATCAGCCAGTTTCCGGCGAGATCCTTCTGGATGGTAAACCGATGGCGCAGGATCGCCCGGAAGATTATCGCAAACTGTTCTCGGCGGTGTTTACCGATGTCTGGTTGTTTGACGATCTGCTCGGGCCGGAAGGTAAACCGGCGGATCCGGCGCTGGTCGATAAGTGGCTGGATCAGTTGAAGATGGCGCACAAACTGGAACTGAACAACGGCAAGATCCTCAATCTGAAGCTCTCAAAAGGGCAGAAAAAGCGCGTGGCACTGTTGCTGGCGCTGGCGGAAGAGCGCGATATTCTGCTGCTTGACGAATGGGCGGCCGATCAGGATCCCCATTTCCGCCGCGACTTCTACCAGGTGCTGTTGCCGCTGATGCAACAGATGGGGAAAACCATTTTTGCCATTAGCCACGACGATCACTACTTTATCCACGCCGACCGCCTGCTGGAGATGCGCAATGGTCAGTTGACTGAGCTGGTCGGTGAAGAGCGCGCGCAAGCTTCCCGCGACGCCGTCTCCCGCACTGCCTGAGCAATGCGCCCCCTTCGAGCGAAGGGGGCATTCGCTCCTTTTTTCACCAAACGCCCCCGCTGTTTATTATTTTTTACAAAAGCTGCCGCTATGCTTAAGTCTATTCGGCCCCGGCTTCAGGGCGCTTTGCATTCAGGGAACGGCTAATGTCATTGAGCAAAAAAAACAGCGTCAAACTGCGCGACGAGGAGCGTGCGCGCCTGATTTGGTTACTGATCACCCATAAACCGCTTACCGCCTCACTGCTCGGACAACTCACCCTCGCCGAACAAGTGGATAGCGCTGCGCTGGAGCGGGATCTGGCAGAGGTTAACGCGCTGGTCTCCCACTTGCCGCCTCCGGATCTCGCCGATACGCTGGAGGCCTTGCCGGTAGATGAACGCCACGCATTATGGCGGCTGGTGAGCGATGATAAACGCGGCAAAGTTCTGCTTGAAGCGTCGGAAAATGTCTGGGATGACCTGATTGATGAGATGAGTGACCGCGCGCTGCTCGATGCACTGCAAACGCTGGATATCGACGACCAAATCTGGCTGGTGCAGCATCTGCCGCGTAACCTGACCGGCCGCTTAATGGCGACATTACCGCGCGCAGAGCGTAACCGCATGCGGGAAGTGATGCGCTACGGCAAAAACTGTGTCGGCGCGATCATGGAGTTCGAGGTGATCACCGTGCGCTCTGAAGTAACGCTGGCGGCGGTTCAGCGCTATCTGCGACGACTCGGCAAAATGCCGGACAACACCGACAAACTGTTTGTTATCGGCCGTGATAACCGGCTGATGGGGGAACTGGCGTTGCAAACCATTTTGCTCAATGCCGCCGGGAGTCGGGTCAGCGAAGTGATGGATGAGGATCCGGTGGCCTTTTCTCCGGAAGAGGACGCGGAAAAAGTGGCGCGTACTTTCGAGCGTGACAACCTGCTTAGCGCGGCAGTGGTCGATGATAACGGAATGTTGATGGGCCGTCTGACCATCGATGAGATCGTCAATGTGGTCTATGAAGAGACTGATAACGATTTGCGCCAGATGGGCGGTCTGAGCGCCGAAGAAGACGTGTTTGCCCCGGTAAGCAAAGCGGTGAAAACCCGCTGGGCGTGGCTGGCTATCAACTTGTGTACGGCATTTATCGCCTCGCGCGTGATCGACGGTTTTGAACACACCATTTCGCAACTGGTGGCGCTGGCGTCGCTGATGCCGATTGTCGCCGGGATTGGCGGCAACACCGGCAACCAAACTATTACCATGATTGTGCGCGCGCTGGCGTTACAAAACATTCAGCCGGGCAACTTTGCTTTCCTGATTATGCGTGAACTTGGCGTCGCGTTGATTAATGGTCTGGTGTGGGGCGGCATTATGGGCTGCATCACATGGTGGCTGTACGACGATGCGGCGCTGGGCGGCGTCATGACGCTGGCGATGGTGCTGAACTTATTGATGGCGGCGTTGATGGGAGTGTTGATCCCGATGATCATGACCCGGCTGGGGCGCGACCCGGCGGTTGGCTCCAGCGTGATGATCACCGCGATCACGGATACCGGTGGCTTCTTTATTTTTCTTGGGCTGGCGACGCTGTTTTTGCTGTAACGTTTGCTGACTTACGCCACCTTGGCGGCGTGAGCGCCAGCGTGACCAGCCCGCCCAGCACACCAATCGCCAGGTTACCGGTACTGACGGTAGCGACCACCGTGACCAGCATCACCACCGTTTCCATGACCGGCGCCTGCCTGAGCATTGCCGGTTGCAGGCTGCCCCAGTTAAAGGTTTTAAAGGCAACGATGGCCATAATACCCGCCAGCACAACCATCGGAATTTTCGCCATCACGCTACTGAGTGCTGTCACCAGCAGCAACAGCACCAGCGCGGCGGCCAGCGTTGAGACGCGCGTGCGACCTTTACCCATCTCCACATTCACAATGGTCTGACCGATCATCGCACAGCCAGCGATTCCACCATAGAACCCCGCCAGAATATTGGCGATGCCAAGCCCGGCGCTCTCGCGGCCTTTGTGCGAAGGCGTATGGGTTAAATCGTCCACCAGTTTGGCGGTCAGCAGGGATTCCATCAAACCAACAAAGGCGATACTCAGCGCGCAGGGCCAGACGATATTCAATGTCTGCCAGTTGAGCGGAACCAGAAATGAGCTTATCCCCGGTAATCCGCCCTGCATTGGGCCTTCATCGCCCACGGTCGGCAGAATCTGCCCGCTGAAGAGAGTAAACGCGGTGAGTAACACAATGGCAACCAGCGGCGCAGGGATGCTTTTTACCCAGCGCGGCAGCCACAGTACAATCAGCAGCGTCAGTACGAAAAGCCCCAGAATCAGCGGGTCTTTGCTCCAGAAATGGGGGATTTGTGCAAAGAAGATCAGAATGCCAAGTGCGTTGACGAAACCGGTCATCACCGCATGAGGAATAAAGCGCATCAGTCGCGCCATACCGCTCAGACCGAAGAGAATTTGAATCACCCCAGCCAGTAAAACTGCCGGGAGGATGTATTCCATACCGTGTTGGTTAACCATGGGACCGATAACCAGAGCGACTGACCCCGCTGCCGCCGTCACCATCGCCGGGCGTCCGCCCAAAAAAGACATGCTGAGGCACAGTACGACCGAGGCAATCAGGCTCACTTTCGGGTCGACACCGGCAATCACCGAGAAAGAGATCACTTCCGGGATCAGCGCCAGCGCAGTGATCACGCCAGCCAGACATTCACGGGTCAATAATGACGGGGAACGCAGGACATCAACGCTACGGTTTGCCGGGGAGTGTAATTTTTCAGTCATAAGGTTCGCAGGTCGGTGTGGCGTTCAACAACAGGCGCGCAAACGGCATCGGTGCGTTTGGCAAAGCGCAAAATAATAGCAGATTTTAACCGCGGCGGGTCAACAATAAGTGTTAAATCTAATCTGGAAAATCAACTTATTAGTAACATTTATACAATGAATATTTAATGTTTAAACATTATTTAAATCTCACTTCTTAAGTGCTACGTTAGGAGGGTTAACTACTTTACCCTCAATAAATGCGAATAAAACAGCACTAAAAGTAAGGCATTAATACCATGAAAAGAATGACTGCCAGGCTGTTTTCGATGGCTGTCGGGCTAAATGCTGTCTCAAAGGCAGCGAAAGCGTCCGCATCGAAAGAGCAGGAAACAGATGTGCTTTTAATCGGTGGTGGGATCATGAGTGCCACATTGGGTACCTGGCTTCAGGATCTCGAACCCGACTGGTCGATTACGATGGTGGAACGGCTGGATGCCCTGGCAGAGGAGAGCTCGAACGGCTGGAACAACGCCGGTACGGGCCATGCTGCTTTAATGGAGCTGAACTACACCCCGCGCGCGGCTGACGGCACGGTCAGCATTAAAAAAGCGATTGAAATCAACGAAGCGTTCCGTATTTCTCGCCAGTTCTGGGCGCATCAGGTCAAAACCGGTGTGCTGCGCGAACCGCGCTCATTTATTAACACCGTACCGCATATGAGCCTTGTCTGGGGCGATGACAATGTGAACTTCCTGCGTGCCCGTTACAAAGCGTTGCAGCAGTGTTCGCTGTTCCGCGGTATGCGCTATTCCGAAGATCCCGAGCAGATCAAACAGTGGGCGCCGCTGGTGATGGAAGGGCGTGATGCGAAGCAAAAAATCGCCGCTACCCGCACCGAGATTGGTACTGACGTTAACTTCGGTGAACTGACGCGCCAGATGATTGGCTCATTGCAGAAAAAAGAGAACTTCTCTTTGCAGCTGAGCACGGAGGTTCGCAGCCTCAAACGCAATGCCGATAACAGCTGGAGCGTGACGCTCAGCAACCTGAAAGGTGGCGGCGAGCGCGTGGTAAAAGCGAAGTTTATCTTTATTGGCGCGGGCGGCGCGGCGCTGAAATTGTTGCAGGAATCCGGTATTCCGGAAGCGGCAGACTATGCCGGTTTCCCGGTTGGCGGCCAGTTCCTGGTGGCGGAGAACCCGGATGTGGTCAACCACCATCTGGCAAAAGTCTATGGTCAGGCGACCGTTGGCGCACCGCCGATGTCGGTTCCGCATATTGATACCCGCATTATTGATGGTAAACGTGTGCTGTTGTTCGGACCGTTCGCGACCTTCTCAACACGTTTCCTTAAAAACGGTTCGCTGTGGGATCTGCTGCGTTCGACCAACTCATCCAATATTTTACCGATGCTGACGGTGGGAATGACCAACTTCAGCCTGGTAAAATATCTGGTCAGCCAGGTACTGCAAAACGAAGATGACCGCTTCGACGCACTGCGGGAATACTACCCGCTGGCGATGAAAGAGGACTGGCGTCTGTGGCAGGCGGGTCAGCGTGTACAGATCATCAAACGTGAAGCCGGGAAGGGCGGCGTACTGCGCCTCGGCACCGAAGTGGTGAGCGATAAAGAAGGTACTATTGCTGCGCTTCTGGGCGCCTCGCCGGGGGCATCTACCGCGGCGCCGATTATGCTTGAGCTGATGGAGAAAGTGTTTACTGAACGCTTTGCTTCCGCAGCCTGGCAAGCGAAGCTGAAAGAGATCATCCCCTCTTTTGGTACGCAACTTAACGGCAATATTGAAGCTGCCGATGCAGAGCTGCGCTACACCAGCGAGATCCTTGGGTTGAAATGCGACGAGTCTCTGGTAGCAGATGCCACACCACCGGTGCAGAAGCCAACGACCCAGCCGCACAACGATGGCGAAACGGTTGCGGATATCGCGTTGTAATTGCCTTTCCGAAAAAATAAAACCGTAACGGATGCGTTGCGGTTTTTTTTTACCTGTTAGTTGATGGATATCCGATATTTGGCAAGCCTGCACTTTTAGATACAATGAGTTACGGTAATGTGCGGCCTGTAACAGGGAAACAGGATGACGGAAAAAATAAAAAAGATGATCGGTAGCGCACTGAATAATTCCAGCGCGTATGAGGCTGCGCAGGCGCTTAGAACGGCCGCCGCTGCGATGCAAAAAGAAGGGCTCAATCCCAAAGCGTTTCTGGTCCGTAAGGAGGAGGCACAGCACGGTGCCGAGTTGGCAGCGCTCAGAGCGGAATATGCGGCGCTGCAACGTTCATTTGATGATGAGCGGCGCAGGGTTTTACATCTTGAAAATGCTTTAGCTGCCGCCAGAGGTAACCCTGCCGATTTGCGCGAAGCAAAAGAACTGGCAATCAAGTGGCACCGTACTTCACAGGAACAAGATGAAAAGTTGGGTATTCTGCGCGGCTGGATTAAAAAGCTGTTCGTATTCAGTATTGTCCTGGGCGTTGGCGGTTATGTTACGGGTGGTGCTGTGGCTAATCATTCGTCCTCTGATTATGTGGACTCACTGCGATCGCAGATGAACACGAAAGATAAGCAGATCGGAGCCCTGCAAAACCAGTTACAGACGGCATCTGTAAAGCCCGGCAATAAGCGTAAAGCGGAATTGCTGCCAAAGTCTGCCACTTCGCGAAATGGGGTCTACACCTTAAAAGCAGATTGCATTAATGCCCGAGGTAACAAATTTAGCCCTGCATGGACGGTGAATACCAACACATATGAAGTGGATGAATCGACAAAAATGTTAGCGGATGGCTATTCACTCTCTTTGTCTGATAAAGCCATTCCGGCTAACGGACAGCGGTTTAAACTGAGTTATCCGGGCGGTAGCGTGATCAACTGTACCGTGGTCGATGCCAGGTAAGCGTGTTTGTCTGACGCCGCGTATTACCTTCAGTAAATTACAGGCATAAAAAAAACCAACCGCATGGGTTGGTTTTTTTGGAGAATTTTGGTCGGCACGAGAGGATTTGAACCTCCGACCCCTGACACCCCATGACAGTGCGCTACCAGGCTGCGCTACGTGCCGACATGTGGCGCTAATAGTACCCTTTTCGTTGCTGATTGCAAGCAGAGGGGCACCTGAGTGATTCATAATTAATCAATCAGTTAGCGATAAAACGTTTTTCATTCGTTAACACTTGCAGCAACAAACTGAGCTGCGGTTTTTGATCGCGGATCTTCTCACCCTGCGCATTCCAGGTATGGTAATTGCCGTTAGGACTCAGCACCAGCGTCATCTCCGGCGTGGTTATCGCCAGCGTGCCGCCGCCCGCCGCGGTGACCCAATTGTGGCGGCGCGGTACGTTAAACAGATCCTGCCCCTGTGACCAGGCGTTGGCTGGCGTGCTGACATGCAGCAGCCGCTGCATCAGCGTGGTCATCACATCTTTATGATCCGTCAGCGTATTGATACGCTGCGCCGGCGTTCCCGGCCAGTGGATGACCAGTGGAACGTGCAGCCGGCTACGCGACCATTCGAAACTATCGTCCGCTTTGCTTTCAGGAACGCCATGGCCAGCGGTAATAATCACCACCGTATCGTCCAGCTTGCCCGTCGCGCGCAGCGCATCCAGCACGCGCCCGATTTGCGCATCGACATCTGCCGCCGCGCGGCTGTATTTACGCGCGAAGTTTGGCTGCGAACTGTCCAGAGACGCCGTGCCGTTCAGCGAAATCCACGAGAACCAGCGATTATCATCCTGCGCATAATGCTCCAGCCAGTTGATCCACTGCGAGGCGGTTTTCTCGTCACTCTGCGTTTGCGCGGCTGGCAATGAGAAATCGGAGAGCAGTGCCTGGCGGTAGAGCGGGCTGCTGAAGCCGTCCGAAGAGAACAAGCCAAGCTGGTAACCCTGCTGGTTAAAGGCAGTGATCAGCGCCGCCGGAATACGCGCCGACAGCACGCCGTCCATGTAACCCGGCGAGATGCCGTAGAACAGGCCGAAATAGCCATTGTCAGCAGTGTTGCCGGAACTCATATGCTGCGTAAAGTTGACGTTCTGCTGTGCAAAGCTGGCCAGTTGCGGCATCTGTTTTTCATAACGTGAATAGTTGAGGCCATCAACGGTAATCAGCAGTACATTCTGACCGGAACCCATATCAGCGTAGCGCAGATCGCTTAAGGGGTATTGTACGGAGACGGCTTCAGGGCTGCCTTGTTCCACCAGTCGGCGCTGATAATCCTGCGCATCCAGCAAACCGTGTTTTTCCAGAAAACGTCGCGCGGTCATAGGATAAGAGAGCGGCAGGTTAGCGCGCTGCATGGTAATCGGGCGATAGAAATTGGCGTCGGCCCAAATATACATCACATGCGTGGCAATAAAGGCGACGAAGAAAAAGGCGGCCAGCGGCTTGGCATAGTGGCGACGGCGCGTCAGGCTGCGCAGCTTCTGCCAGCTCCAGGTGGCGAATAACATCTCAATTAGCAAGATCACCGGCACGCTGATAAACATGAGCTGCCAGTCCCGCGCCATTTCGTTCTGGTCCGGGTTAATCACCAGTTCCCAGACAACAGGATTAAGATGCAGGTGGAAACGGGTAAATACTTCGCTGTCGATCAGCAGCAGCGTCATGCCCGCCGTCGCAAGGATGGCGGACAGCACGCGCATCAGGCGCTGCGACATTACAATAAACGTCAGCGGGAAGAGCACAAGCAAGTAGGTGGCGAACACCAGAAAGCTGAAATGCCCAACCACGCTGAGATAAGAATAGATACGCCCGGAGAGGGTAGTCGGCCAGTCGGCGACAAACAGATAACGGCTACCGAGAACGATGGACAACAAAATGTTGAACAACGCAAACCAGTGCCCCCAGCTTACCATCTGGGAGACTTTTTCACGGTAGCGCTGACGATTGGTCACCATAGACTGTCGATATTTCCCTTAATGCGCTTTGTCGTCGCCAATTGACGATTGTAAAGCCTGAGCGAACGATTTCGCGATCGCCTGACGTTGTGCAGGGGCGACGCTGGTGTTGATCAGGTTCGTCACCATATTGCCCAGCACCATCAGGGAGAGATCGGTCGGGGCTTTGTGTTTTTCCAGCACGTTTGCCAGCTCACTGAGCAGCTGTTCAACGTGTTCATCACTGTAGCGGGAGATTTGTGGCATAAATCGGAATCTGTTTACTCATGAAAGGGCAACATATTACCGTAGCAATCGCTTTTTTTCTGCTTTTTTATCAGCAGTTGCACAGTTGCGTTGGTGGTGGTTGAATACCGCCGTCTAAAAGGAGAGTTTATCATGAGTCTGGACATCAACCAGATTGCCCTGCACCAGCTTATCAAGCGCGATGAGCAAACCCTTGAACTGGTGCTGCGCGATTCTTTGCTGGAACCGACCGCACCTGTCGAAGAGATGATGGCGGAACTGCATCGGGTATACAGCGCCAAAAATAAAGCCTACGGTCTGTTTAACGAAGAGAGCGAACTGGCGCAGGCGCTGCGTCTTCAGCGTCAGGGCGAGGAAGAGTTCCTTGCTTTCAGCCGCGCGGCAACCGGGCGCTTACGTGATGAACTGGCGAAATATTCGTTTGCTGATGGCGGTATTGTGCTGTTTTGCCACTACCGCTACCTGGCGGTGGAGTATCTGCTGGTGGCGGTGCTGAACAACTTAAGCAGCATGCGCGTCAATGAAAATCTCGACATCAGCTCGACGCATTATCTCGATATTAATCATGCCGATATTGTGGCGCGCATTGATTTAACCGAGTGGGAAACTAATCCGGAATCAACCCGCTATCTGACCTTCCTGAAAGGGCGAGTAGGGCGCAAAGTCGCAGACTTCTTTATGGATTTCCTCGGCGCCAGCGAAGGGTTGAACGCGAAAGCGCAAAACCGCGGTCTGTTGCAGGCGGTAGACGACTTCACCGCGCAGGCCGAACTGGATAAATCAGAACGCCAGACCGTGCGCCAGCAGGTTTATACCTACTGCAATGAGCAGTTGCAGGCGGGCGAAGAGATTGAACTGGCATCGCTCTCTAAAGAGCTGGCGGGCGTCAGCGAAGTAAGCTTCGAAGAGTTTACCGCAGGCCAGAGCTACGAGCTGGAAGAGAGTTTCCCGGCGGATCGCAGTACCCTGCGACAGCTGACCAAATTTGCGGGCAGCGGCGGTGGTCTGACGATCAACTTTGATGCTTTGCTGCTGGGCGAACGTATTTTCTGGGATCCGGCTACGGATACGCTGACCATCAAAGGCACGCCGCCGAATCTGCGCGATCAACTGCAACGCCGATTCACGGGTGGGAAGTAATCCTCTGAAACCTGCTCATTTGGGCAGGTTTTCTTTTACGCACGACGTGAGCCGCCATATGACTCAGCGAGCCGTGTATCGACGTTGATAAGGCATAAAAAAACCCCGCCGGAGCGGGGTTTTCTTCAACTTGTCGGCGATTAAGCGCGAACGAAGTCGATGTGAGTCAGGCGTACTTTGAACGCGTGACGCTGTACAGCCTGAACTTTTACTTTTACTTCTTTGCCATCAACTGCAATGGTCAGAACGTCGCTGTAGAATTCAGCTTTCGCCTGCATGTTCCACAGTTTGTCGTGATCCAGTTCGATAGCGATCGGCGCTTCAGTTCCACCGTAGATGATTGCCGGGAACTTGTTCGCTGCGCGCAGGCGGCGGCTCGCACCCTTACCCTGCTCTTTACGTACTTCTGCGTTAATAGTAAACATTTAAATCTCTCTTAAATAAATCCTGTTACAGGCGACCCAGCAACAGGCAGATGATCGGCTTTGCGGATGCAAAAGCGGGCGGTATTCTATCCTCGAACGTTCGATACATCAATCAAAAGTACGTTTACCCGCGCAATTCATGCGCCCGCCGGAAGCGCCCCTCATAATCAAACACCTTTTCCCGCACCTGCCAGTACTGCCCTTTCATGCGGGCGACCACAAAATCGGGATGACGCAACAGCGCCTGTTGCGTCACGATATCGGCGGCGACAATCCAGCGCAGTGGCACGCCGGGCGTGCGCGTATGCGGGCGGATAAACAGCTGTTCGAAAGCGGTTCGCTGGGCAGGTGTCTGCAGGCGGAAGCGCTCGCTGACATCGGCGCCATCTTCATCGTAATAGGTGATTTTTAGCCATTCGCCTTTCTCATCGGCACCGTGTTGCAACGTCATGCCGCTACAGCGCAGCACCAGCGCATCTTTTAACTTCAGCGCTGCTTTCAGCATATCGTCCGGATCGACAAGCACGGTATCGCAGGCGCGGCAGCGGCGGGCCGCGATATCGTTTTCCGCATTGCACTGCGGGCAGTTTTTAAAGCGAAAACGGTAATCACATTGCTCGCGGTTACCTTCATCATCTTCCAGCCAGCCCTGGCAGCGGCGACCAAAGTGTTCAATCAGCGTGCCGTCGGCGGTGGTTTTTCCCCAGAAGGTATTGGCAAAGCCGCAGCCGGGGCAGAAAACCTGCACCGGGACATTATCGCTTTTGCCTTTCGGCGCACCAATTTCCGGCGCATAGAGATCGTGAGGGTTCCCGGCATAATCAAGGATCAGACAGTCGGTTTTACCGGGTGCAAGTCGCAGGCCGCGTCCGACAATTTGCTGATACAGGCTGACGGATTCCGTTGGTCGTAAAATGGCAATTAAATCAACATGCGGCGCATCGAAACCGGTGGTCAGCACCGCCACGTTAACCAGGTAACGGAACTGCTGATTTTTGAATGCCTCAATCAGCGCATCGCGTTGCGGGCCTGGCGTTTCACCAGTGATGAGCGCCGCATCGTTTGCGGGTAACAGGCCGGTAATCTCCCGCGCATGCTCGACGGTCGCCGCAAAAATCATCACCCCTTTGCGCGTTTGCGCGAATTCAATAATCTGGCTGATGATATGCGGGGTAATGCGCTGCTGCTTTTTCAGTTCGCGGTTAAGATCGGTCTCGCTGAACAGCCCATTACTTTGCGCCTGTAAGCGGCTGAAATCGTACTGCACGACCGGCATATCCAGCCGTTCCGGCGGTGTTAAATAGCCGTGCTTGATCATATAACGCAGCGGCAGCTCATAAATGCAGTCGCGGAACAGCGCTTTTTCGTCGCCGCGCACCATGCCGTGATAGTGAAAGCGGTAAATCCAGCCTTTTCCCAGCCGAAAAGGCGTGGCGGTAAGGCCAAGCAAACGCACGTGAGGGTTCACTTCGCGCAAGTGGCTGAGGATTTGCTGGTACTGGCTGTCGTCATCGTCGCTGATACGATGACACTCGTCGACCACCAGCAGGGAAAACTCGCTCTGAAACTGCTCCAGGTTGCGCGCCACCGACTGTACGCTGCCGAACACCACTTTTCCGTGGCTCTGCTTACGCTTCAACCCGGCGGCGAAAATATCGGCTTCCAGCCCCAGCGCCACATATTTCGCATGATTCTGCGCCACCAGTTCTTTGACGTGTGCCAGCACCAGTACGCGGCCACGAGCGAGCCGTGCCAGTTCAGCGATCACCAGGCTTTTTCCTGCGCCGGTAGGCAGCACAATCATGGCGGGTTCAGCATGTTTGCGAAAATGGGCGAGGGTGGCATCCACCGCTTCACGTTGATAAGGGCGTAGCGTAAAAGTCATGGTCTCGATGGGTTGCAGGGTGACACTGCACAGTATGCCACGAATCTTTCCTTTGAGCGGTTTGTGATGCTCGTTATACTGTCAGGGTACTCATTTCTTCTTGTGGGCGTTTTGCCCGCACCCAGCACCATACAGGCCAGAAAAATTCATGCGACTTGATAAGTTTATCGCTCAGCAGCTTAGCGTCAGCCGGGCGATTGCCGGGCGTGAAATCCGCGCCAGCCGTGTTACCGTCGATGGCGACATCGTCAGAGATACAGCCTTTAAACTGCAACCTGAGCACGAGGTTGAATACGAGGGCAACACCCTGGTTCAGCAGAATGGCCCGCGCTATTTTATGCTGCATAAACCGGAAGGTTACGTCTGTTCTACCGACGATCCGGATCATCCCACCGTGCTCTATTTTCTTGATGAACCGGTTGCCCACAAGCTGCATGCCGCGGGGCGTCTGGATATCGACACTACCGGGTTGGTGCTGATGACCGATGATGGTCAATGGTCGCACCGCATTACTTCGCCGCGCCATCACTGCGAAAAAACCTATCTGGTGACGCTCGAGTCTCCGGTCAGCGAAGATACCGCCGCGCAGTTTGCTCATGGCATCCAGTTGCATAACGAGAAAGATCTCACCAAACCCGCAGAGCTGGAAGTGATCACCCCGACGCAGGTGCGCCTGACCATCAGCGAAGGCCGCTATCATCAGGTGAAACGCATGTTTGCGGCTGTCGGTAACCATGTCGTCGCGCTGCACCGCGAGCGGATCGGCGCGATTGCGCTGGATGAGGATCTGGCTCCCGGCGAGTATCGGCCGCTGACAGAAGATGAAATCGCCAGCGTTGGCATGCCTTTTCGTTAATTTCAGGAGATCTTCGTGACCAGCAGGCCACACTCTTCACTGAGTATAGTGTTCATTCTTGGCCTGTTGGCCATGCTGATGCCGTTATCCATTGATATGTATCTGCCGGCACTGCCGGTGATCGCCGAGCAGTTTGGCGTCCCGGCGGGCAGCGCGCAGATGACCCTCAGCACCTATATTCTGGGGTTTGCGGTGGGGCAGTTGCTGTACGGGCCGATGGCCGACAGCATCGGGCGTAAGCCGGTTATTCTTGGCGGTACGCTGATCTTTGCCGCCGCGGCTGTCGCTTGCGCGCTGGCGCAGAGCATCGATCAACTGATCACCATGCGCTTTTTCCACGGTCTGGCGGCAGCGGCATCGAGCGTGGTGATCAACGCCCTGATGCGCGATATCTACCCGCGTGAGGAGTTCTCGCGCATGATGTCGTTTGTCATGCTGGTCACCACTATTGCGCCATTGCTGGCACCAATGGTCGGCGGCGCGGTGCTGGTCTGGTTTAGCTGGCATGCTATTTTCTGGATCCTGGCGATTGCCGCGCTGCTGGCGTCGGTGATGATTATGCTCTTTATCCCCGAAACGCTGCCCGTTGAGAAACGGCATAAGTTTCACCTGCGCACCACCATCGTCAACTTTGCTTCGCTGTTTCGCCACAAACGTGTGCTGAGCTATATGCTGGCGAGCGGCTTCAGCTTTGCCGGAATGTTCTCCTTTCTCAGCGCCGGGCCGTTCGTCTATATCCAAATCAACCACGTTTCACCGCAGAATTTTGGTTATTACTTTGCGCTGAATATTGTGTTCCTGTTTATCATGACGATTATCAACGGCCGTTTTGTGCGTCGTGTCGGCGCGCTGAACATGTTCCGTAGTGGGTTGTGGATCCAGTTCGCGATGGCTATCTGGATGGTAATGACAGCCTTGTTGGGTGTGGGCTTCTGGTCGCTGGTGCTCGGCGTGGCGGCATTTGTCGGCTGCGTATCGCTGGTGGCATCCAATGCGATGGCCGTAATTCTTGATGAATTCCCGCATATGGCAGGAACGGCCTCGTCGCTGGCGGGCACGTTCCGTTTCGGCATCGGCGCGATTGTCGGCGCGTTGTTGTCGATGGCGACCTTTAACACCGCCTGGCCAATGATCTGGTCGATCACCTTTTGTGCGACCAGCTCAATCCTCTTTTACCTCTACGCCAGCCGTTCAAAGAAACCTGCCTGAATCCTCACCAAAGGGAGCGTGAAAACGTTCCCTTTTTTGATGCATGTCAACCAGAAACGACATACATTCGCCCGCATTTGTTTATTTTATGTAAAATCAATTAGTGTAAAAAGTCACATCATTGTAGTGAAAAAGGTTGAGTTAGATCGCAGAAACGGGTACATATAGCGCGAAACACGGTCCGTTGCTTACCCATTAAAACCCAGATAAATGAGCAGCCAGCCCATACGCTGCGCGGGATGTGACCTTTTCTGCGTAGTTGACAAGATGAATTGTCAATATTGTGTTAATCTAGATGTGAAATATTTGTGAAGTGTAAGTACTTCTGGGGAAAGAAAGTGAATACATTACAGCTCTCCATCATCCATCGTCTGCCCCAGTCTTATCGCTGGCTGGATGGTTTTGCAGGCGCAAAAGTTGAACCGATTCCGCAAAATGGTCAGTCTGCGGAAGACAGCCTTGTCGCCTTAAAACTGCTCAGTCCGGATGGTGATAATGCCTGGCCGGTGATGCACAAGCTCAGCCAGGCGTTGAGTGATATTGAAGTGGATTGTTCCGTTCTGGAGTGCGAAGGGGAGCCGTGCCTGTTCGTCAACTGCCAGGATGAGTTCGCCGCGACCTGCCGCCTGAAAAACTTTGGCGTTGCCATCGCCGAGCCATTCTCCCGCCAAAACCCGTTCTGAACGTCAGCGTAATGACAACAGCTGACGTGTATATGCCTGTTCCGGCGCGCTAAAAATACGCTGACATTCACCCTGCTCAACGACTTCACCCTGTTTCAGCACAATGACCTGATGACATAACGCGCGGATCACCTGCAAATCGTGGCTGATGAAGATATACGCCAGCCGGTGCGTTTGCTGTAAAGACTTAAGCAATGTAAGAATCTGCGCCTGCACGGTGCGATCCAGCGATGAGGTGGGTTCATCCAGAATGATCAGTTCCGGCTTCAGGATCAGCGCACGGGCAATCGCAATGCGCTGGCGCTGGCCGCCGGAAAACTCGCCGGGAAAACGCCGCCGTGTTTCGGGATCCAGGCCCACTTCCTGCATCACTTCAATCACCCGCTGCTCGCGGGCACTGCGCGTTAACGCGGGGTGATGCACCCGCAAGCCCTCTTCGATAATTTGCTGTGCGTTGAGACGAGGATTGAGCGCGGAATTGGGATCCTGAAACACCACCTGGATGCGATGACGCACCGGCAGCATCTGCTGACGATTCCAGAGATGCAACGGCTTCCCATCAAAAAAAATCGTGCCCTGCGAAGCCACCAGACGCAGCAGCGCAAGCCCGGTTGTGCTTTTACCGGACCCCGATTCGCCTACCAGCCCCAGCGTTTCACCCGCCCGTAGAGAAAAGTTGATATTACGCACCACCTGATTATGCGCGATCACACGCTTAAAAATCCCTTTATGCACCGGGAAGCTGACACCGAGATTTTGTACTTCCAGTAACGGCGGCGCATCGTCAGGGAGTGGAACGGGATCGCCTGATGGCTCGCTGTTGAGCAACCGCTGGGTGTAGGGATGCACTGGCGTGCTGAACAACGCCTGAGCGCTGTTTTGCTCGACGCAGCGACCGTTTTGCATCACAGCAACGTTGTCTGCCAGCTTGCGCACGATGCCTAAATCATGGGTGATAAATAGCAGCCCCATATTCAACTCATCGCGCAGTTCGCGCAGCAGTTTCAGAATTTGCGCCTGCACGGTAACATCCAGCGCGGTGGTGGGTTCGTCAGCAATCAGCAGCTCCGGGCGCGTCAACAGCGCCATGGCGATCATCACGCGCTGGCGTTCGCCGCCGGAAAATTGATGTGGGAAATCCCCTAAACGCTGGCGTGCGTTTCGTATTCCTACTCGATCCAGACAATCAAGGATCTCCGCGCGCGCGGCTTCACGACGCATTCCTCTGTGCAGCGATAACACCTCATAAAGCTGTTTTTCCAGCGTGTGTAGCGGGTTAAGCGACACCATGGGTTCCTGGAAAATCATGGCGATGGTGTTGCCGCGCACACCGCGTAGCGTGCGTTCACTGGCATGCAGCAGCGACTCGCCGTGGAACAAAATTTCGCCAGCAGGATAAACCACCGGCGGCGAGGGCAGCAGGCGCAGGATCGACAGTGCACTGACGCTTTTGCCGGAACCGGATTCACCCACCAGCGCCAGCGTTTCACCGGCTTCGATACGCAAGGAGAGATCGCTGACGACGGTGCGTAACGTCTGCTGCTGACGAAAAGCAATAGAGAGGGAATCGATAGAGAGCAGGGGAGTGGCCATGATTACACCGCCTTATTCGGATCAAATGCGTCGCGCACCGCTTCGCCGATAAAAATCAGCAGCGAAAGTAGCAGGGCGGTGGAGACGAACGCGGCAATCCCCAGCCACGGCGCCTGTAAGTTATTTTTCCCCTGTAACAGCAACTCACCCAGCGACGGCGAGCCAAGCGGCAAACCAAAGCCGAGGAAATCCAGCGAAGTCAGCGTTCCCACTGAGCCGCAAAGCACGAACGGCAGCAGCGTCAGGGTGGCGACCATCGCATTAGGCAACATATGGCGCAGCATAATCGCGCGATCGCTAACCCCCAGCGCCTGAGCGGCACGGATATAGTCAAAGTTACGTGTGCGCAGGAATTCAGCGCGAACCACGCTGACCAGCGTCATCCAGCCGAACAGCACAGTGATACCCAACAGCCACCAGAAGCCTGGCTGGATCACGCTGGAGAGCAAAATAATTAAAAATAGCGTTGGCAGACCTGACCAGACTTCAATAAAACGTTGTCCAAGCAGGTCGATTTTACCGCCGTAATAGCCTTGTAATGCGCCAGCCATGATGCCAATCACACTGGTACAAAAGGTCAACATCAGGCCGAACAGCAGCGAAATTCGCGTACCGTAGAGGATCCGCGCCAGAACGTCGCCGCCATTTGCATCGGTGCCAAGCCAGTTCTGTGCTGAAGGCGGTGAGGGAAAGGGCGTAGCGGTGTCGTAGTTAATGCTGCGCGCGCCGAATCGCACCGGCGCCCACAACGCCCAGCCGTGCTCTTCAAGCTGCTTTTTCAGCCACGGATCCTGATAATCCGCTGCCGTGGCCAGCGGGCCGCCAAAATCGCTTTCACTGTAATTTTTAACCAGTGGGACATACCAGTGCCCTTCATAACGCACCAGCAGTGGTCGGTCATTCGCCACCAACTCGGCAAACAGGCTGAGAATAAAAATGGTTAAAAAGATCCATAGCGACCAGTAGCCGCGCCGGTTATGGCGAAAGCGCTCCCAGCGCATCTGGTTGACATAGCTAAGTTGAAACATCAGCGTCCCTCGAAATCGATTCGCGGATCCACCAGCGTATAAGTGATATCACTGAGGATATTCAGCAGCAGGCCGATCAGAGAGAAAATATAGAGTGTGCCAAACATAACCGGGTAATCCCGCGAGAGCGTGGCTTCATAGCCCAGCAGGCCAAGACCGTTAAGCGAAAAAATCACTTCAATCAATAGTGAACCGGTAAAAAACATGCTGATAAAGGTGGCAGGAAAACCGGCAATCACCAGCAGCATGGCGTTGCGGAACACATGTTTGCGCATGATATTACGCTCGCTGACGCCTTTGGCGCGAGCAGTAACCACATACTGTTTGCGGATCTCATCCAGAAAGGAGTTCTTGGTCAGCATCGTCAGCGCGGCTAATCCGCCAATCACCGAAGCCAGTACCGGCAGAGTGATATGCCACAGGTAGTCGGTGATTTTTTGATACCAGGGCAGCGTGTCAAAATTTGTCGAGACCAGTCCGCGAAGCGGGAAAATATCGTAATAGCTGCCGCCGGAAAAAAAGATAATCAGCAGGATCGCGAACAGGAAAGAGGGGATTGAATAGCCAACGATAATGACCGCGCTGCTCCAGATGTCGAAACGACTGCCGTTGTAGACCGCTTTGCGAATGCCGAGCGGTATCGACACCAGATAGACGATAAGCATTGCCCACAGGCTAACAGAGATAGAAACCGGCAGGCTGTCTTTGATTAATTGCAGCACTGAGGCGCTGCGAAACAGGCTGTCACCGAAGTCGAAGCGTATATAATCCCACAGCATTTTGAAGTAGCGCTGGTATAGCGGCTTATCAAAACCATAGCGCTTTTTGATCTCTTCGATGACTTGCGGATCGAGGCCGCGCCCGCCGCGATAGTGGCTGTCGTTACTGAGAACATCGCCCACGCCGGTTCGCGCATGGGTTGCGCCCATACCGCCTGCGCCGCTACCGGGCAATGCGCTATGATCGCCAAACTCAATGGCGGCAATAGCCTGATCGACAGGGCCGCCGGGGGCAATCTGCACGATGAAAAAGTTAATGGTGATAATGGCCCAGAGAGTGGGAATTATCAGCAATAAGCGGCGAATGATATAGGTGCCCATCCGATCTCCTTAACGTCTGGCTGCGGGCAATTTTGCCGCTTTATTTACGTCATACCACCAGGTGTCAAAACCCAGTGAGTAGAGCGGGCGAACGCCAGGCATTGAGAATTTATCCCACCAGGCGATGCGATCGGCCGACATATACCACATTGGCAGCATGTAGTAATTCCAGGTCAGCACGCGATCCAGTGCGCGACCAAGAGGCAACAGTTTCTCCTTATTGCCCTGCCAGTGCGCGATCTGCGCGATCAGATTATCCACCGCCGGGTTTTTGACGCCGGGCGCGTTATATGAAGAGTCAATGTATTGCGAGCTCCAGGCAATCTGCAGATCCTCACTCGGCCACAATTGCGCCCGCCACAGGCGCGGCATCATATCGTAATCGCGGCTGCGCAGGCGGCTGGTGGCCTGCGAGTTATCAACCTGGCGCACCTCCATATCGATGCCCAGGCGTGCAAGGCTGTGCTGGAACGGGAGAACCCACAAGGTATCGCCGCCGGAAGGCAGCAGCAGCTCAAAGGTGAAAGGCTGGCCGGTTTGCGCATTCACTCGCCGCTGATTTTTCAGCACCCAGCCCGCTTCCGTCAGCAGTTTATCGGCTTTGAGCAGATTAGCCCTGTCATAACCGCTGCCATCGGATTTTGCCGGTGTGTAAACGGAAGTGAAAACTTCCGGCGGTACTTGTGATTTCAGCGGCGCCAGCAGGACTAATTCGTCCGCATCGGGATAAGCGCGCGCGGCGTATTCAGTGTTCTGGAAATAGCTGTTAGCGCGGCTGTAGGCGCCGTAAAACAGCGCCTTGTTCATCCATTCAAAATCAAAAGCCAGCGAGATGGCTTCGCGGACGCGGCGATCGCTGAAAATCGGCCGCTGAATATTAAACGCCAGCCAGCGAGTATCCTGCGCTGATGCGTTCGGTTGTTCATCTTTAACAATATAACCATGGCTGAAGTTGCTGCCGGTATAGCGCGTGGCCCAGTTTTTGGCATCACTTTCGCTGCGCATATCGAATGCGCCCGCCTTAAAGGCTTCGAACGCGACATTATCGTCGAGGTAGTAATCGTAACGGATCGCGTCGAAATTCCAGCGTCCGCGGTTAACCGGCAGATTCGCGCCCCAGTAGTCTTTGACCCGACTATAAGTAATGTACTGCCCCATGCGCCAGGCGCTGATGCGATAAGGACCGCTGCCCAGCGGAGGGCGCGAGAGTGGTTCATCCAGCCGGTGATCTTTCCAGAATTTTTCCGGCATTACTGGCAGCGTCAGCAGGCTAAGCATGCTCTCTTTACTCGGTTTCGCCAGCACAATGCGTACGGTCAACGGCGAAATCGCTTTCACCGTCGTTCCCTTGTAGACCAGGCGAAATTGCGGCACGCCTTCCGTCATAAATTTTTGAAAGGTAAAAGCCACATCGCTGGCGCGGATGGGCGAACCGTCGTGAAATGTTGCGCGGGGGTTCAGCGAAACCTCCATCCAGGAGAAATCGTCCGCATAGCGGGCCATTTCTGCGACCAGCGGGTAGTAACTGCCGGGTTCATCATCGGAGGTGGTAAACAGGGCATCGTACAGTGATTCAGTTCGGACTGCGGCGTTGCCCCGCATGGCAAAACGGTTGAAGTTATCGAAGGTGCCAATCACCGACAGCGTTGCATTACCGCCTTTCGGTGCGGCAGGATTCACGTAGTCAAAATGGGTAAAGTTGATGGCGTATTTAGGCTCGCCGATCACGGCAAATGAGTCGCTCTCTTTAATGGTCTGGGCCTGACAAGCCAGAGCGGCAAACGCCAGCACGAAAGCTGAAATACGCAAAAACTTCATTCGCTGTGTTCCTGTGAACGGCGGCGCAGCAGGCGCCTTAACCTCTAATCATTGAATAATAAGGGAGGCCCGGCAGGTTGTGAAATAATTCGCGCCTATAGCAGGGCGGAAAATGGCGGCGGCTGCCATTCGGTAAACTGTTGCAGCGTCATCGGACGGCTAAAATAGTAGCCCTGCATATAATGAACGCCATGTTCGCGCAGCCATCGGGCTTGCTCTGGCGTTTCAACACCTTCGGCGACGGTCAGCATATTCAGCTTTTTTGCCAGCGTCAGCACGGCATCAAGCACGGGCGACGTCACGGTTTCTGTGCCAATGGCATTGACGAAGCCACGGTCGATTTTCAGGTAGTCCAGCGTGAAACGTTCCAGATAAATCAGCGCGCTGTGGCCGGTGCCGAAATCATCAATAGCGGTTTCGTAGCCCTCTTCCCGAAGCTGCTCAAACCGCGCAGTCACTTCGTTAAAACGCAACATATCCCGCTCGGTGATCTCCAGTACGATACTGAAATGGTGGGCGGGGAGTGAACGTGATAGCTGGCGGATATCCTGCATAAAGGTTTCATCTTGCAGGTGACCTGGGGCAATGTTAATGCCCAGTTTTGCGCCTTCGGGCAGCAATGTCTTTAATCGCGGCGCATCGTGGGCGATTAAACGGAACAGATGCTGCGTTAACGGCACAATCAGTTGCTGGGCTTCAGCAAAATGAATAAATGCATCCGGCGGTATTTCACCTGCCGTTGGATGCTTCCAGCGCATCAGAACTTCAACGCCGGTGACCTGCAAATTTTTCGCTTCCACCACTGGCTGGTAAACAATATAGAACTGATCGCGCTTGATACCGGTCAGGATCTCGCGGCCAGGGGTGAGATTGTTTTGCAGGATATAGGCTGTCAGCAGGCCAAAAAGTATGCCAAAAGTGGCACCAAGCAGCACGGCGAATTGAATATCCTCTGATCGCCACTTTTCTGCATAGAGATAAAACGTGATTGGCGACCCTTCAATGTGCGTAGCTCGTATCGGCGGCGGGGTTATCGTACTCAGATCAACTAAACCGGGTGAAAAGGTAGAAACGGCACGATTGCCGATGCCCAGCGCCACGCCGGTCAGATCGGGGCGTTGCGAGGTATAGAGCATATAAGGTGTCAGATTGATATTCAGCGTGGCGAACACCCCGCGGTTCTCCCGGAGCGGGCTGCGAAACCAGACGGCGATGGCGGGTTTGTTCGGCATCATCGGTGTGCCGGGCAGTAACACCATATCCATGTTTTTCGTCAGGTCGATATCCGGTACCAGATCTTTCATTGCCATACTCATCTCGCCGGTGGCCGATGAGCAAAAGGCTCGTTGATCTTTTACCAGCAGAAACGCTCGCACGTTAATCGTGAATGCGGCTCTGGAGGTCAGCTCGCTGACGACGACATGACACTCATTCAGCGTGAACGGTTGCAGCGATTCTGCTGTTGTTCGTATTTCACGGAGATAGCTTGAGAGCCAGTGCTGGATATTGTTCACTAATGCGGTATAGCGATCTTCGCGTTTATGCTGCTCCAGCCCCAATTGCAGTCCACCGACAATCAATGCAGAGAGTACTCCCGCGATTAGGCTTATCAGTATAATTTTGCGATTCAGGGAAAAATAACGGCTGAACATAGTGTCAGGTCCATTCCAGGCGTTCAGAGATGCGGGAGCAACAGTTGCTGGACTATAACTTGAAAAGAAGGGGATGGCATACAACAGGCATAAAAAAACACCGCCGGAGCAGTGTTTTTAGACTTAATCGCCAGCTCAAGGGTAAACCGGCATTAAGCAATTAGCTGCGTGTCAGGATGCGTCGCGCTTCGTTGTAGCGCTTCTTCCAGTAAGGCTCATCCATGCTGGAAATCATCACACCGTTACTGGTGGAAGCATGAACAAACTGGTTATTGCCAATGTAGATGCCAACGTGTCGACCCGTTGAACCCGCCCTGAACAGAACCAGATCGCCCGTACGCAAACTGGTGCGCGAGATGGACTTACCGGTTTCCTGCTGTTCCCATGTGGAACGCGGCAGTTCTAACCCAAACTGTTCACGGAAGGTGCGCTGCACGAAACCAGAACAGTCGATGCCTTTTTTGGTGTCGCCGCCGAGACGGTAGCGAACGCCTTTCCAGTCAGCATATTGATCCATAATGCGGCTTTTTACGTCCAGATTACGAACCATATTTTCAAATTCATCCTGAGAGGTTTGCAGTGAAGAACTGTCTTCACCCACAGCAAGCGTCTCAGAATGCATGTTCTTTGCGGTATTTGTAGAACAAGCAGAGAGCAGTACCGCTACTGCAATTGCAGGGATCGCCCGCAAGATATATCTCAAAATCGGCTGAGATTTGACCATGTTACTTATTTTCCCTTGAAGTCCTTAACGATAAATATCGTTATAAAAATGCCAACGCAGCGAGATTAATTATCTGAAGGCATCGAGACAATTACTCCGGCATAGATTTGTGGAAGAACGCACAAAAAAACGCACAACGAGAATAACAGCACTCTTTGCGACAAGACGAACCGAGGTTACCTGAACATCCTGGGCATGGCGAGCGCTTTTCTGCATTTTTTTATAAGAAATTATGATACAGAAAGTGAATTTCCTGAAATGCTCAAATATTAACCCGTGCAGTGTAAAAAGCACGCAATGTGCTAATTCATATGCAGTTTACCATGACAGGAAAATGACAATAGTGGGAAAAGGCGGCAGATTTGAATTAGGGATCGAAAACGATCCCTAATGGATGACATTTATTGATGTTGGGTGATTGTTTAAAGTTTGTTATTTCCAGGCAAATAACGATCGAACAAAGCGATAATTTTATCGCTTAACGGCGTTAACAGGCACCACGGCAGACCAATCAGCACGGCGGATAACGAACCAACAGCAATATCTGTAAACCAGTGTGCACCGATCATGACGCGTGGGAAGGCAAAAACCACAAAAATAATCAGGGCAATGCCAAATGCTTTTTTGCCGAAATAACGCCACATCACCGCAGCGAAAATAAGCAACATCATTCCGTGGTCACCGGGGAAACTATCCTTCGAGGCATCTTTGGTCGGGAAATCGAGCAGCTCGCTGACGCGGTGAATATCGGTAAAGTAGAGGGACGGGCTTGCGCGTTGTACCGGCATCAGATGCTGCGCCAGCTGGTTTACCACTACAGCAATCAATAACATGGTCAAACCAATGATTACCACACGGCGACGGCCGGTGCGATCGGCTGGCAGCCAGAACGAGAGCATCAGGCAGCCCATGGCGACCAGCGAACAGGCATCGAACGCGCGGTTATTGGTTAGCGCCACCAGCCAAAGCCAGGCACGATTTTCTACCAGCCCACGGTTGAAGAAGTGGAAAATGGCCGAGTCTAGCGGAAACCAAAAACCATGATTTACAGGCAGATACCAGCACATAAACAACGCCAGCCCGATGGCGTTCAGCAAAATAATCAAGGGTAAACGAGTTTTCATTACTTAAGGATTCTTAATAAACACAGGGGGAACGTTAGTGCTCCTGACTTAAACGAAGCTTCAACAAAGCGGACTGAAGCGTGTTCCAGTCCGCTTCTGAGGCGGTAATTAGCTCGATTCGACTATCCGGCGGCGCAACATTCTGCGTTTCGAGATGAAAATCCTCTCCCTGACGATTCACCCGCAGCAGGCCTTCCGGTATGCGCATAACGCCTTTGACGCGCTCAACTGGGGCATGGCGCATCCACTCAAGCAGGCCAATGGTGTCAAACACCGTGTCTTCATCAAAAATCCAGCCACATGCCTGATGGCCCTGGCCGCTGTTCAGACTGCGACGCCAGCGTTGATGCGCTGGCAGGCTCAGCGCCGCAAGACCTTTCCGCTCACCGTGCGTATGCTCATGCGCAGCACTGGAAGGGAGTTCCCGCAGATTACGGCGCGGGCGATCGAGCAACGCGCCATCAATCGCGCCCTGTGTGACGCTGATCCGCTGACGATCGCCGCCGAAGCGGGACCACCATGCTTCCAGTGCTTGCTGGCTCTCTATGGTCGCGCGATCCTGTTTATTGGCGACAATGATGTCGGCAGCCGCCAGTTGATCGCGGAAGTTATCATTAGTAAGTGCTTTCTCATCCAGCAACTGGCGTGGATCAAGCAAACAGAGGGTGGCGCGCAGGTCAATCCACGGTTCATAGACCGGGTCCGTCAGCATATTGAGGATCTGTTTCGGGTGGCCGAGCCCGGTTGGTTCAATTAACAGACGGTCGGGCTTGCCCTGACGCAGCAAGGTGTTCAGCCCCACCTGCATCGGCAAACCATTTACGCAGCACATGCAACCACCGGGGATCTCTTTAAGCAGTGCGCCGCTGTCGGCAAGCAATGCGCCGTCGATACCGACTTCGCCAAATTCATTCACCAGCACTGCCCATTTCTCCTGCGGATCTTTATTCGCCAGCAGATGCAAAATAGAGGTGGTTTTGCCGCTTCCGAGAAAGCCGGTAATGAGATTGGTCTTGGTCACAAAAGCTCCAGTCGTCAATAAAACGTAGGTAATTTGTGATCCTGGAGAAAAAAATGAAAAAAGAGAAGGGCGCGGACGGTGTAAAGCACGAACCATCCGCGTAAATCGCAATAATTGTTAAGCGCTGAGCACGCGTTTTACCGCGCCGTGAGCGCCATGGGCGGCAATGCTTTGCCATGCATCGCCAACGGCATCGACAAACAACGGATTAAGCGGCAGATCGTTACCGAATATCTCCTTCAGCGCCAGCAGCGAAGCCACGCGCTCAGTTTCGTTACTGGTTTCGACAATGGCGTGAATTTTATCCGCCAGCGGATCGCGAATATCAATAGGCTGCCCGGCATCATCTACGCCGCTGACATAACGCATCCAGCCAGCAATGCCCAGTGCCAGCAGCGGCCAGCGACTTTCCCGCTGTAAATGGACGCGAACGCTGTCCAGTATGCGCTGCGGCAGTTTTTGGCTACCGTCCATGGCGATTTGCCAGGTGCGGTGTTTCAGCGCCGGGTTAGCGAAGCGTTCAAGCAGGCTGTCAGCATAAGCTGTCAGATCGACACCGGTGATACGCAAGGTTGGCGCTTGCTCATCCAGCATCAGACGACGCGCTGCTTCGCGGAATGCTTCATCGTGCATGCAGTCATTAATATGCGCAAAACCGGCCAGGTACCCCAGATAAGCAAGGAAAGAGTGGCTGCCGTTGAGCATACGAAGTTTCATCTGTTCCCACGGCTGCACATCCTGCACCAGTTGTACGCCTGCGACTTCCCACTGCGGACGCCCGGCGACGAAATTATCTTCAATCACCCACTGAATAAACGGCTCGCAGCTGATAGCGCAGGGGTCGAAAACGCCCAGTACATCGCTGATTTCCGCCAGCGATTCGTCTGTTGCTGCCGGTACAATGCGATCGACCATTGTCGCCGGGAAACTGACATTCTCCGCGATCCAGTGCGCCAGTTCCGGTGAGCGGGTGTTTGCCATGCCCAACACCGCATTTTTCACAATATGCCCGTTGTCGGGAATGTTATCGCAGGGGAGTACAGTAAATGGCGGCAACCCGCGCTCACGACGACGATACAACGCTTCAACCAGAATGCCCGGCGCCGAATGCGGCTCGTGCGGGTGTTGAAGGTCATGTTCAATACGTGGCTGGTGCAGATCCAGCTGGCCGCTGGCCGGGTCGATACAGTAGCCTTTTTCGGTAATCGTCAGCGAAACAATCGCCACCTGAGGCTCACAAAATTTCTCAATGATGGCAGGCAGGGAATCGAGCTTTGCGTTCAGACACTCATTGACTGCGCCGACAATAATCGGCTGGTTGCTGGTTGCGCCTTTCTCCAGCACGGTATACAGATGATCCTGCTCGCGCAGTTGCGACATCAGTACATCACCGCTGAATAAGCTGATTTCACAAATCCCCCAGTCACCGCCCTGCGTATTCAGCACCCGGTCGGTTAACAGCGCCTGATGCGCGCGATGAAATGCGCCAAAACCGAAGTGCACAATTCGCGAGCGCAGCTGTGTGCGATCATACTGAGGTTGCTGTACCGTGGCGGGAAGCAATGCGGAAGCAATAGTCTTCATCTGTATACACCTGATTAACCAATAATTAACAACAGCAGTGTAAAGTTATATGACAGCAAAAAGAATTGGTATGCCTTAAATATCCGGGGAATGTGAGCTGGATCAATCATTGCTGTGGGAGGAATTGACCCTTCCAGCTAAACATGTATGGTAGTCGTCATGCAATGATGTGTATTGGTATAACAACTTTAGAGGGTAAGGCGATGGAACAAACCTGGCGTTGGTATGGACCGAACGATCCGGTATCTCTTGACGATGTGCGGCAGGCAGGTGCAACCGGCGTGGTCACTGCGCTGCACCATATCCCAAATGGTCAGGTGTGGCCGGTTGAGGAGATCAAGGCGCGTCAGGCGCTACTGGCAGAAAAAGGGCTGACCTGGTCGGTAGTGGAGAGTATCCCGGTACATGAAGATATCAAAACCCATTCCGGCCAGTATGAAACCTGGATCGCCAATTACCAGCAGAGCATCCGTAACCTGGCGACCTGCGGTATCGATACTGTCTGCTACAACTTTATGCCGATCCTCGACTGGACGCGTACCGATCTTGAATATCAATTGCCGGACGGTTCCAAAGCGCTGCGTTTCGACCAGATCGCCTTCGCCGCTTTCGAGCTGCATATCCTGAAACGCCCAGGCGCGGAAGCGGACTACAGCGAAGAAGAGCAGCGCCAGGCGCAGGCTTACTTCAACGCGATGAGCGATGCGGAAGTCGAAAAGCTGACACGCAATATCATCGCCGGTCTGCCGGGCGCCGAAGAGGGTTATACGCTGGATCAGTTCCGTGCGCGTCTGGCGGAATATGATGGTATCGATAAAGCGCAACTGCGTGAAAACATGGCTTATTTCCTGCGCGCTATTGTGCCGGTTGCTCAGGAAGTGGGCGTACGTCTGGCGGTTCACCCGGACGATCCGCCGCGTCCAATCCTCGGCCTGCCGCGTATCGTTTCGACTATTGAAGATATGCAGTGGCTGAAAGAAGCTGTCGACAGCATCAATAACGGCTTCACCATGTGTACCGGTTCATACGGTGTGCGTGCTGATAACGATCTGGTGCGGATGATTGAAACCTTCGGCGATCGCATTCACTTTACGCACCTGCGTTCAACGTGCCGTGAAGATAACCCGAAAACCTTCCACGAGGCTGCGCATTTGCAGGGCGATGTGGATATGGTCTCTGTTGTGGCAGCGATTCTGACTGAAGAGCAGCGCCGCAAGAAAGCAGGCGATCTGCGCCCGATCCCGTTCCGCCCGGATCATGGTCACCAGATGCTGGACGATCTGCGCAAGAAAACTAACCCGGGTTACTCGGCTATTGGTCGTCTGAAAGGGATGGCGGAAGTGCGCGGCGTTGAGCTGGCGCTGAAGAAAACCCTGTTCCGCGATTTGCTGTAATGTCGTTCTGATGTAAAGCAAAGCGCCATCAGGCAAAAAAAAGCCACTTCATTGAAGTGGCTTTTTTCATGGCAACACGAGATCAGTCAGCGCGGCCCATGTAGCGGCGCTCTTCGATATGGATGCGGATCTTCTCACCGGTGGTCAGATATTCCGGCACCTGCACAACCAGGCCAGTATTCAGGGTGGCGGGTTTGGTACGGGAGCTGGCAGAAGCACCTTTAATGCCCGGAGCCGTTTCCACGATTTCAAGATCGACAGTCTGCGGCAGTTCGAGCGCCAGCAGCTGGCCATCCCACAGCAGAACCTGCATATCCGGCATGCCGCCTTCCGGAATAAACTGCAGCTCTTCTTCAATCTGATCTTTCGTGAAGGTATACGGCGTGTAATCTTCTTTATCCATGAACACGTATTCGTTGCCATCAATGTAAGAGAAGTCAACAAAGCGGCGGTTCAGGGTAACGGTATCGAGGATATCATCGCCTTTAAAACGCTCTTCCACTTTCAACCCGGTACGGACATCGGAAAAACGCATCTTGTACAGCGTCGCTGCGCCACGGGCGCTCGGTGCCTGGATATCAATATCTTTCACAATCAGCAGTTTGCCGTTGTAATTCAGCACCATACCTTTTTTAATTTCGTTCGCTCTTGGCATTGCAAGGGTCCTGTGAGATTAAAATAACAAAAATATCGCGACAAACTACTCGCGCGGCGGATTCCAGGCAAGCGGAATCTGAGTTTTGCCTTTGGGCTGCAAAAGATGGTAGTTTGCGCCCTGTACGCGCCAGCCCGGCGCGCCGTCAAAAAAGAGAGCCACTATGCAATGCCGCCCGGACTGTGGAGCGTGTTGTACCGCACCGTCCATCTCCAGCCCAATCCCCGGCATGCCCAATGGTAAACCGGCCAACACTCCCTGCGTCCAGCTGGATGAACAGCAGCGTTGCAAAATCTTCGCTTCGCCGCTGCGCCCAAAAGTGTGCGCCGGGTTGCAGCCGGGCCGCGATATGTGCGGCTCGAATCGCGCTGATGCGATGGTTTACCTGCTCGATTTAGAACGCCAGACGGCGCCCTAAATATCTTTAATACGCGTCAGACAGAGCTGGGTTATCAGCGTCATCGCCAGCGCAATCCAGAACACCGTGTGATAGTCCCAGATTTCTGCCACCACGCCTGCCAGAGAGCCGGCAATAATCCAGCCGACACGCGTGGTATTAGTATAAAGGGTGGTGGCTGAACCCGCCTGACCAGGCATCAGATCCTGGAAATAGAGCATGCCAATCCCGGCGAGAATGCCGATATAAATAGCGTTCAGCACTTGTAAAGCTAACAGGAGGGCTGGCGTATGCACCGTCAGCATCCCGACATAGAAAAAGATCCCGGCAACCGCGCTGACGCGCATTAAAAAACGTTTACCAAAACGCTTCGCATAGTAACCCGCAATCAGCATGGTCGGGATTTCCAGCCCGGCGGCAGTGCCCATCATCACCCCTGCCAGTTTCTCCGACAGATGCAATTCATCGATAATAAACAGCGGCATATTAATGATATACAGGCTATTAGTGCCCCACATCAGCGTGCAAATTACGAACAACAAAAGTGTATCGCGGCGATGCGTGCGCGGTGCTTCCAGCACGGCCGAATTCAGTTTGGGTTCTTTGCGCATCGTGGGCAAAAACAGCCACACCATAGCGCCACAGACAATAAACGCAGCGCCAGCGCAGAGATACATCACCGTAAAACCAAAGCCCATTGCCAGCGCGTAAGCGATCGGCGGACCAATCACCCATGCCAGCGAGACCTGCGCACGCAGGATGGAGCTGAACATCACAGCCTCGCGACCAGTATGATCCGCATGTTCACGCGCCAGAGCAAAAAGCTGCGGGTTGGAGGTGGAACCAAAACTGCTGAGGAACACGCCGACAAACAGCAGAACAAAGTAGTTGCGGTTCCAGGCGAAAAGCACGCAGGCCAACATGCCCAGCAGGCAGCAGAACACAATCAGCGACTTCCGATCGCCCTTGCGATCGGAACGCCCGGCAAGAAACTGGCTGACCAGAATACCAATCACCGCGCTGCCGGTAAAAAAGAAACCAACCATCGCCGGGCGGACTTGCACTTCGTTGGTTAAAAACAGGCTGAGCGTGGGGGTTTGCAGGGCACCGGCAATGCCGGTCAGGAACGCGACAATCAGGAACGCCGTCGATGTAAAATCAAACGTGCCGGGTCTGGCGGCGGCGGGAGAGTTTTGCATTTTTCATGAGATCCAATAGTGAGACGCGGAGTTTACGCCGTTGCGCTAAAAAAGCACAGCCTGCTAAGCAACATTTGCCACGAAAAATCAAAACGCCATTTCAAATCATTCTCATCAAAGCTGAATGAAGCTGAAACTTCGGTGCTGAAATTCAAATACACTTCAGCAAATTCGCTTAACGCGATGATGAAATGTGCAGTAGCTCTAAATTCTGCAACGCAAATTCAGAGATTTCTTGATTGCTGGAGTAAAAAGGTGAAGATTCCATGAAACGTTTCAGCGTCATCGCGTAATATCTGAACCAGAGTGATGGCGCCTTATTTCTCAAGTTAGCTGAAACGATTCAATATCAGCGAGAGAGGGGTTACATGTTCCAGTTATCCGTTCAGGACATCCATCCGGGCCAGCAGGCCGGTAATAAAGAAGAGGCTATCCGCCAGATCGCAGCAGCGCTGGCAGCAGCAGGCAATGTAGCTGATGGCTACGTCAATGGCATGCTGGCGCGCGAGCTGCAAACCTCCACCTATCTTGGCAATGGTATTGCCATTCCGCACGGCACGACCGACACGCGCGACCAGGTGCTGAAAACCGGCGTCAAAGTGTTCCAGTTCCCGCAGGGCATTCTGTGGAGCGAGGGCCAGGTTGCCTACGTTGCTATCGGGATTGCTGCAAGTTCCGATGAGCACCTCGGCCTGCTGCGTCAGCTGACGCATGTGTTGAGCGATGATGACGTCGCTGCGCAACTGCAATCCGCCACCACGGCTGAAGAGCTGCGTGCTCTGCTGATGGGCGAGAAACAGAGCGAGGCGCTGAAGCTGGATAACGACACCTTAACCCTTGATGTTGCAGCAAGCGATCTGCTGACACTGCAGGCGCTGAATGCGGCGCGTCTGAAAGAAGCCGGTGCGGTTGACGCGGCTTATGTTACGCGTGCGATTAATGAGAAACCGCTGAACCTTGGTCAGGGCATCTGGCTGAACGATAGCGCAGAAGGCAATTTGCTGAGCGCCGTGGCGATAAGCCGCGCGGAAACCCCGTTCGACGTCGAAGGTGAGCAAGCTGCGCTGCTGGTCAGCGTTGCAATGGCTGATGAGCAGCCTGTTGCCGTGCTGAAGCGCCTGAGCGATCTGCTGTTAGAAAACAAAGCTGACAGCTTGCTGAATGCTGATGCGGCCACGCTGCTGGCGCTGCTGACCAGCGATGATGCGCTGGTTGGCGATGTGCTGAGCGATGAGTTTGTGGTGCGTAACGAGCACGGCCTGCACGCCCGTCCGGGCACCATGCTGGTCAACACCATCAAGCAATTTACCAGCGAAATCACCGTGACGAACCTCGACGGCACCGGTAAACCGGCAAACGGCCGTAGCCTGATGAAAGTTGTCGCGCTGGGCGTGAAAAAAGGGCATCGCCTGCGTTTCACGGCGCAGGGCAATGATGCTGAACAGGCGCTGAAAGCGATTGGCGAAGCCATCGCTGCTGGTCTTGGGGAGGGCGCGTAAATGAGCAGACGTGTTGCCACTATTACCCTGAACCCGGCCTATGATCTGGTGGGGTTCACCCCGGAAATTGAACGCGGCGAAGTGAACCTGGTCCGCACTACCGGCCTGCATGCGGCGGGTAAAGGGATCAACGTTGCGAAGGTACTGAAAGATCTTGGCATTGACGTGACCGTTGGCGGGTTCCTTGGTAAGGATAACCAGGATGGTTTTCAGCAACTGTTCAGCGAGTTGGGTATTGCCAACCGTTTCCAGGTGGTTGCCGGACGTACCCGCATTAACGTGAAGCTGACGGAAAAAGACGGTGAAGTGACCGATTTCAATTTCTCCGGCTTTGAAGTGACTCCGGCTGACTGGGAGCGTTTTGTCAACGACTCACTGACCTGGCTGGGTCAGTTCGACATGGTCTGTGTCAGCGGCAGCCTGCCATCCGGCGTTAGCCCGGAAGCCTTTACCGACTGGATGACGCGCCTGCGCAGCCAGTGCCCGTGCATTATTTTCGATAGCAGCCGTGATGCGCTGGTGGCTGGCCTGAAAGCCGCGCCGTGGTTGGTAAAACCAAACCGCCGCGAGCTGGAAATCTGGGCGGGCCGCAAATTACCTGAATTGAAGGATGTTATTGAAGCCGCTCACGCGCTTCGCGAACAGGGGATCGCCCACGTGGTGATCTCGCTGGGCGCAGAAGGGGCTCTGTGGGTTAACGCTTCAGGGGAATGGATTGCCAAACCGCCGTCAATGGAAGTGGTAAGCACCGTTGGCGCAGGGGATTCAATGGTTGGCGGCCTGATTTATGGCTTGCTGATGCGTGAGTCCAGTGAACATACATTACGCCTGGCTACCGCTGTTGCTGCACTGGCGGTTAGTCAGAGTAACGTAGGTATTACCGACCGTACCCAGTTAGCCGCGATGATGGCGCGAGTTGACTTAAAACCCTTTAACTAACAGCAGGAGAGGCATAATGAAAACGCTGCTGATTATTGACTCCGAACTCGGACAGGCCCGCGCCTATATGGCGAAGACCTTACTGGGTGCGGCGGCGCAGAAAGCAAATCTGCAATTCATCGAAAACCCTGGCGAAGCGGAACTGGCGATTGTGCTGGGTAGTCAACTGCCAAACGACAGCGCGCTCAGCGGGAAAAAAGTGTGGCTGGGCGATATCAATCGTGCAGTGGCACACCCGGATCTGTTCCTCAGCGAAGCGAAAAACCATGCCGCGCTTTACACTGCGCCGACAGCGGTAGCGGCTGCGCCAGTTGCCAGCAATGGCCCGAAACGCATCGTTGCGGTTACCGCATGCCCGACCGGCGTGGCGCACACCTTTATGGCCGCAGAAGCCATTGAAACCGAAGCAAAAAAACGCGGCTGGTGGGTGAAAGTGGAAACGCGTGGTTCCGTGGGTGCAGGCAATGCCATCACGCCGGAAGAGGTGGCACAAGCCGATCTGGTCGTGGTTGCCGCCGATATTGAAGTTGACCTGGCAAAATTTGCGGGTAAACCGATGTACCGCACCACAACGGGTCTGGCGCTGAAGAAAACGGCTCAGGAGCTAGATAAAGCCGTCGCGGAAGCGAAGCCTTATCAACCGTCAGGTCAGGCTCAGTCCGAAAGTTCGGAAGGGAAAAAAGAGGGCGCGGGCGCTTATCGTCACCTGCTGACCGGCGTCTCTTATATGCTGCCGATGGTGGTCGCGGGTGGCTTGCTGATCGCACTCTCCTTCGCTTTCGGTATCACCGCGTTTAAAGAAGAAGGCACGCTGGCGGCTGCGCTGATGAAAATCGGTGGTGGTTCGGCATTCGCGCTGATGGTGCCAGTACTGGCGGGTTTCATCGCCTTTTCTATCGCTGACCGTCCGGGCCTGACGCCGGGTCTGATTGGCGGGATGCTGGCGGTAAGCACCGGTTCCGGTTTTATCGGTGGTATTATCGCCGGTTTCCTCGCCGGTTATCTGGCAAAAGCCATCAGTAAAGGTCTGAAGCTGCCACCGAGTATGGAAGCGCTGAAACCGATTCTGATCATTCCGTTGTTCTCCAGCCTGATTGTCGGTCTGGCGATGATTTACCTGATCGGTACGCCGGTTGCGAAAATCCTGGCCGGTCTGACTTCCTGGCTGCAAACCATGGGCACGGCAAACGCTGTTCTGCTGGGCGCAATCCTCGGCGGTATGATGTGTACCGACATGGGCGGTCCGGTGAACAAAGCGGCTTATGCGTTTGGGGTGGGTCTGCTGAGTACCCAGACTTACGCGCCGATGGCAGCCATTATGGCGGCCGGTATGGTTCCGCCGCTGGCAATGGGCTTAGCAACGCTGGTTGCGCGTAACAAGTTCGATAAAGGTCAACGTGAAGGTGGTAAAGCGGCGCTGGTTCTCGGCCTGTGCTTTATCTCTGAAGGGGCTATCCCGTTCGCGGCTCGTGACCCGATGCGTGTGATCCCGTGCTGTATCGCCGGTGGTGCGCTGACAGGTGCTATCTCAATGGCGATTGGTGCAAAACTGATGGCACCGCACGGTGGTCTGTTTGTACTGCTGATCCCGGGGGCGATTACGCCGGTTCTCGGTTACCTGCTCTCCATCGTTGCCGGTACGCTGCTGACAGGTCTGGTGTATGCCTTCCTGAAACGTCCGGAAACGGAAGTGGTTGCGAAAGTTGCATAAAACGTAATGAGTAAAAAAGGCCGCTAAGCGGCCTTTTTTTATGGCGTAATTTGCTGTCGCCAACTGGCAACGCTGATAAGCGAAACGCCATCAGACAATGGGGCGTCCCGCAGCACGATTTATGCCGCGGCGTCAGCGTCTTGTTGCGCTTTCAGCCAGGCAATCTCTTCCGCCCAGATATCCGGGTTGACGGTTTCGAGGATCAGCGGAATGCCATCGAAACGCTCATCGCGCATAATCCAGCGAAACGCATCGTGGCCGATATTACCTTCACCAAGGCTGTGGTGGCGGTCAACGCGGCTGCCAAATGCGCTTTTCGCATCGTTCAGGTGCATACCGCGCAGATATTTGAAGCCAACCACACGCTCAAATTCAGCAAATGTTTCTGCCGTTGCCTGCTCCGTACGCAGATCGTAACCTGCGGCAAAAGCGTGGCAGGTATCAATGCAGACGCCGACGCGGGATTTATCTTCCACGCCATCAATAATCGCCGCCAGATGTTCAAACTTAAACCCAAGATTACTGCCCTGGCCCGCAGTGTTCTCAATCACCGCAGTTACCCCTTCGGTTTGCGCCAGCGCGATATTGATGGATTCGGCGATACGCGCCAGGCACTCGTCCTCCGGGATCTGCATCAGATGGCTGCCAGGATGGAAGTTCAGCAACGTCAGTCCCAGTTGCTGACAACGCGTCAGCTCGTCCACAAAGGCCTCGCGGGATTTTTCCAGCGCGTCGGCCACCGGATGTCCGAGGTTAATCAGGTAACTGTCATGCGGCAGGATCTGTGCGGGCGTGTAGTGATATTTTTCGCAGGCGGCTTTGAATTCGTCGATGGCCTCCGTGCTCAGCGGCGCGGCACGCCACTGGCGCTGGTTCTTGGTAAACAGCGCAAAAGCCGTTGCCTCGATTTCAGCGGCGCGGACGGCGGCATTCGCTACGCCGCCCGAGGCGCTCACATGCGCACCAATGTATTTCATAAAAACTCCTGTTAAAACCCGCCAGGGGAAACGTCAATAATAGCGGGTCTCCAGGGCTGGCATGTAGTGGTTTATGCCATCAGGTGATGAACGGCCAGATTAATCGCGCCGCCGCCGACAATCAGCCAGACAAACAGCAGTAATCCCATTACCAGCGGTTTCGCACCGGCATTCTTCAGCGCGCTGATGTGCGTGGTCAGCCCCAGCGCCGCCATTGCCATCGCCAGCAGCAGAGTATCCAGCGTGTTCAACGCATTCACTGCGGAAGAGGGCAGCAGGTGGAACGAGTTAAACACCGCTACCGCGATAAAGCCAAGTGCAAACCACGGGATCGTCAGCTTACTTTTTTCTGCGCCTGCCTGCGGGCTGAGTTGTTTGATGCGTGCCGCCAGCAGTAATAAGAAGGGAGCCAGCATCATGACGCGCAGCATTTTGGCAATCACTGCCGCGTTTTCAGCATCGGGGCTGATGGCATGCCCGGCGGCAACCACTTGCGCCACTTCATGCACGGTAGAGCCAATCCAGATGCCATAGGTTTCCGGGCTGAACCACTGACCCAGCAGCGGATAAAGTGCAGGGTAAATAAAGATCGCCAGCGTACCGAAGATCACCACGGTCGCTACGGCAACGGTGACTTTACTGGCCTCGGCCTTGACCACCGGCTCTGTTGCCAGCACGGCGGCGGCCCCGCAAATACTGCTACCAGCGCCAATCAACCAACTGGTTTTTTTATCCAGCCCAAAGACTTTTTGCCCAAGGAAGCAGGCCAGCAAAAAGGTGCTGGAGAGGGTCAACGTATCAATGGCAATCCCGCTTACGCCGACATCAGCAATTTGCGAAAACGTCAGGCGAAAACCATACAGAATAATGCCAAGCCGCAGCAGATGCTGTTTGGCAAACAGTACACCGCTGTCGCATTGCGTATGCAGGGCAGGGTAGAGCGTGTTGCCGATAACCATACCGATAAGGATCGCCAGCGTCAGGGCGCTTAATCCCATACCTGCTACCGACGGGATAGCGCCAAGCCACAGGGCGAGCCCCGTAATGAAACCGCTGAGTAACAGGCCGGGGATAAAACGCCAGGCCGGATGACGGTGAGTCTGTAGTGTGATTTCAGTCATAACCTTCTCCTTTTGCTGGATAAAAGGGTAAGGCTCGCTGGCTTAAAGGTAAAATTGATTATATATTTATAATCAATCTTTATAAGTGGTAAGTAACCTCTATGCATATAACGTTGCGTCAGTTGGAAGTCTTCGCCGAAGTGCTGAAAAGCGGCTCCACCACACAGGCTTCGCAGATGCTGGCGCTCTCCCAGTCGGCGGTGAGTGCTGCGCTTACCGATCTGGAAGGGCAGCTTGGCGTGCAACTGTTTGACCGCGTCGGTAAGCGGCTGGTGGTGAACGAACACGGGCGACTGCTCTATCCGCGTGCGCTGGCAGCGCTGGAGCAGGCAACGGAAATTGAGCAGTTGTTTCGCGAAGATAACGGTGCCATCCGCGTTTTTGCCAGCAGTACCATCGGTAACTACATTCTGCCGGAAGTGATTGCCCGCTACCGTCGCGATTTCCCCGATTTACCGCTGGAGCTGAGCGTCGGCAATAGCCAGGATGTGATCAATGCGGTAGCCGATTTCCGCGTGGATATCGGTCTGATTGAAGGCCCGTGCCACACCGCGGAGATTATTGCCGAACCGTGGCTGGAGGATGAACTGGTGGTTTTCGCGCCGCCTTCCTCGCCGTTATTGCAGGGGCCGGTTACGCTGGAGCAACTGGCTGCCGCGCCGTGGATCCTGCGTGAACGTGGTTCGGGTACGCGGGAACTTGTGGATTATTTACTGCTGTCGCACCTGCCGCAGTTTCATCTCGGCATGGAGTTGGGCAACTCGGAAGCCATCAAACATGCGGTACGTCACGGGCTGGGCATTAGTTGCCTGTCGCGCCGCGTGATTGCCGAACAACTGGAAAGCGGTTCGCTGGTGGAGGTGCCCATTCCGTTGCCGCGCCTGGTACGCACGCTGTGGCGCATCCATCATCGCCAGAAACACCTCTCCAGCGCATTACAGCGCTTTATTAGCTATTGCTCTCTCTGATGACAGCGAGCCTGCCGACAGGCTCGCAACATCAACCATTCACTGCTTTACTTATAATTCGCCGCCTATCATGAAGCTCTCTAATATGACGTGTTTTATACCGGAAGGGGGGCGTTTCGTTTGCTACAATCGCGCCTCATTTTTTGGATGGATAGCATTTTCTTATGGTTTCCGAAATTAAAACCACAGAAGCGCCCACGCTTCGTCGTGAACTTAAGGCGCGTCATTTGACGATGATCGCCATTGGCGGTTCCATTGGTACGGGTTTGTTTGTCGCATCAGGGGCGACCATTTCTTCAGCTGGTCCTGGCGGGGCGCTGTTCTCCTATATTCTGATCGGCCTGATGGTCTATTTCCTGATGACCAGCCTCGGCGAACTCGCCGCTTATATGCCAGTTTCGGGTTCATTCTCCACTTATGGTCAAAAATACGTTGAAGAAGGCTTTGGCTTCGCGCTGGGCTGGAACTACTGGTACAACTGGGCGGTCACCATTGCCGTTGACCTTGTGGCCTCGCAACTGGTGATGACCTGGTGGTTCCCGGATACGCCTGGCTGGATCTGGAGTGCGCTGTTCCTGGCGGTGATCTTCCTGCTTAACTACATCTCAGTAAAAGGCTTTGGTGAAGCGGAATACTGGTTCTCGCTGATCAAAGTCGCCACGGTCATTATCTTTATCGTGGTTGGCGTGATGATGATCGTCGGTATCTTCCAGGGCGATAAACCGGCGGGCTGGAGCAACTGGACGATTGGCGATGCGCCATTTGCCGGTGGTTTTTCGGCGATGATTGGCGTGGCGATGATTGTCGGCTTCTCCTTCCAGGGCACCGAACTGATTGGTATTGCGGCGGGCGAATCTGAAAATCCTGAGAAAAACATTCCGCGCGCGGTGCGCCAGGTGTTCTGGCGTATTCTGCTGTTCTATGTATTTGCCATCCTGATTATCAGCCTGATCATTCCATATACCGATCCCAGCCTGCTGCGTAATGATGTAAAAGACATCAGCGTCAGCCCGTTCACGCTGGTGTTCGAACATGCTGGTTTGCTCTCTGCGGCGGCGGTAATGAATGCGGTGATCCTGACGGCGGTGCTTTCTGCGGGTAACTCCGGTATGTACGCTTCTACGCGTATGCTTTATACCCTGGCTTGCGACGGCAAAGCGCCGCGTATTTTCGCCAAACTGTCGAAGGGCGGCGTGCCGCGTAACGCGCTGTATGCCACTACGGTGATCGCCGGGCTGTGCTTCCTGACCTCGATGTTCGGCAATCAGACCGTTTACCTGTGGCTGCTGAACACCTCCGGGATGACCGGCTTTATCGCCTGGCTCGGTATCGCGATCAGCCATTACCGCTTCCGTCGCGGTTACGTAGCGCAGGGGCACTCGCTGAATGATCTGCCATACCGTTCCGGCTTCTTCCCACTTGGGCCGATCTTTGCCTTCGTGCTCTGTCTGATCATCACCCTCGGGCAGAATTATCAGGCGTTTCTCGCCGACTCCATCGACTGGGGCGCGGTTGCGGCTACTTATATTGGTATCCCGCTGTTCCTGGTGATTTGGCTTGGTTACAAATGGACCAAAGGCACCCGTTTCGTACGCTATAGTGAAATGGAGTTCCCGGAACGCCTTAGCAAATAAATTCACTCTTTTAGCCCTCGTTATGAGGGCTTTTTTTTGCCTGTCAAAAGTTCTCGCCCGCCAGTGTCAGCGTGGTTAAGCAAGAAGATCTGCAACACAAGCTGGTACAAAATCTCAAAGATGGTCTCCGCGACTTTATTGCCGTCGATTACCGTTTCTGACAGGAAAAGCCCCGACAGCAGTTAGCGCCGGGGTTGCCGTTATTTCAGCAAATGCTGGGCATGGAAGCGCAGATGATCTTCAATAAAGGAGGCAATAAAGAAGTAGCTGTGATCGTAACCGGACTGGATACGCAGCGTCAGCGGCCAGCTTTTCTGCCGCGCCACTTCCGCCAGCCGTGCCGGTTGCAGTTGATCGGCAAGGAACTGATCGTTATCGCCCTGATCGATAAGCGTCGGGATCGCATAGGCCTCTGTGCTTTCCAGCATCAGCGCGCAGCTATCCCACTCACGCCACAACGCGGCATCATCGCCCAGATACGCCGTGAACGCTTTCTGTCCCCACGGTACCTGCAACGGATTAACAATCGGCGCAAACGCTGACACGCTGGTATAACGCCCCGGATTTTTCAGCGCCATTATCAATGCGCCATGGCCGCCCATTGAATGGCCGCTAATGGCGCAACGCGGGCCGACGTTAAATTCCGCCTGGATCAGCGCCGGTAACTCGTCACGCAGATAATCATACATCCGGTAGTGCGCTGCCCACGGTTGTTGCGTGGCATTGAGGTAGAAGCCTGCGCCTTTGCCCAGATCGTAGCCGTCAACGTCGGGCACTGCATCGCCGCGCGGGCTGGTATCCGGCATCACCAGCACAATTCCCAGTTCTGCCGCGACACGCTGTGCGCCCGCTTTGGTGGTGAAGTTTTCATCATTACAGGTCAGGCCGGAGAGCCAGAACAGCACCGGCGGCGGCGTTACACTGCGCGGCGGTGGTAAAAAGATGCTAAAGGTCATTGAACAGTTGAGTACGGCGGAGTCGTGACGCCAGCGCTGTTGCCAGCCTTCGAAACAGCGGTGCTCTTCGAGCATTTCCATGCGGGGCTCCTCAGGTATTCACGGTTAAAAATAAGTAACATCCTGGTATCATACAGATTATTCCCTTAGCTGAGTAACTTTCACTTTCGCCTCCATTTAACCTGTTGCATCATAAGTACAACTTATTATTAACATTTGGAGAGACGATGGCGCAGCGAGTAGCGTTCTGCGGCTTTATTGTGCTGGTGGTGGCGATGGGGATTGGCCGCTTTGCGTTTACCCCGCAGGTGCCGTTGATGATCCGCGACGGGCAGCTCACGCTGACCAGCGCCGGGCTGGTTGCCGCCATTAACTACCTTGGTTATCTGCTTGGCGCCTGGGATGCGATGCGCGCCCAGCGGCATATCGAGCTGCGCCTGTGGCTTGGTATCTGCGGCGCGGTTGCGCTGACGTTTCTCTCTGCTATAGCGGATAACGTGCTGGTTCACGGTGTGTTACGGCTGGTGATTGGCGCGATGAGCGGCTGGGCGATGGTGTTGATCGCTGCCTGGAGTAATGAGCGGCTGGCGCATGCTGGTAAGCCGGGATTGAGCGCGGCAGTGTTTGCCGGCCCCGGCGCGGGGATTGCCATCAGCGGTCTGCTGGCGGTGGCGATTCAGGCGAAAGGCTTAAGTGCGGCTTCCGCCTGGCAGGTGTATGGCGTACTGGCATTGCTGCTGGTGGCGCTGATCGCCCGCTATCTGCCGCGCCCTGGCGAGTGGCACCGTGTCGGAACACAACCGCAGCCGCTGCAACTGACGGCAAATCTGAAACGGCTGGTGTGGAGCTACAGCCTTGCCGGATTCGGTTATATTCTTCCCGCGACGTTTCTGTCGCAAATGGCTGCGCTGCGTTTTCCCGGCAGCCTTTTCGCGCAGTTTGTCTGGCCGGTATTCGGTGCGGCCGCGGTGGTGGGGATTGCGCTCGGTATCCTGCTGCGTCATGTGGGACACAGCCACCAACGGCTGGCGATCGTGCTGTGGTTGCAGGGCGCTGGCGTGCTGGCCGCCTGGTTGCTGCCTGGCATGAGCGGGCTGGTGTGCGGTGCGTTACTGGTCGGCGGCGGGTTTCTCTGCGCGGTACAGCTTTCGTTATTGTATGGGCGAGAGCTTGCACCCGATCACACACGTTATATGGCCGGACTGCTGACCACCGGCTATGCCGTGGGGCAACTGGTTGGCCCGATGACGTCGGCGCTCTCCACCTGGCTGACGCATCGCCTTGAACCAGCGCTCGGTGTGGCGGCGATTGCGCTGCTGATCGGCGGCGTACTGGTATGGAAACGTAGCGCCTGAAAGGCAATAACGATTTCTATAATTATCACGACCAGGGCTGGATTATGTGCGCGACCTCACGCACAATGTTCGCTCACTTCGCCGTAACTGGCGAAGCATGCCACACCTGCAGGAGAAAAAATAATATGTCATCACTCAGTAAAGAAGCGGCGCTCGTTCACGAGGCTCTGGTCGCCCGCGGCCTGGAAACACCGCTGCGCCCCCCGGTGCGCGAAATGGATAACGAAACCCGTAAGCGTCTTATTTCCGGGCATATGACCGAGATTATGCAGCTACTTAATCTCGATCTGAATGATGACAGCCTGATGGAAACGCCGCATCGCATCGCCAAAATGTATGTCGATGAAATTTTCTCCGGCCTCGATTACGCCAATTTCCCGAAAATCACTGTCATTGAGAACAAAATGAAGGTGGATGAAATGGTGACGGTGCGTGATATCACGCTGACCAGCACCTGCGAGCACCATTTTGTGACTATCGATGGCAAAGCGACGGTGGCCTACATTCCGAAAGAGTCGGTCATTGGTCTGTCGAAAATCAACCGTATCGTGCAGTTTTTCGCCCAGCGCCCGCAGGTGCAGGAGCGTTTAACGCAGCAGATCCTGACGGCGCTGCAAACGCTGCTGGGTACCAACAATGTCGCAGTATCCATTGATGCTGTGCATTATTGCGTTAAAGCACGCGGCATTCGTGATGCCACCAGTGCCACTACCACCACCTCGCTCGGCGGGCTGTTTAAGTCCAGCCAGAATACCCGCCAGGAGTTCCTGCGCGCCGTACGCCACAGCAACTGATTCGCCGGGAGCCAGACATGGAGAGAAATGTCACGCTGGATTTTGTTCGTGGCATCGCCATTCTTGGTATTCTGCTGCTGAATATTACCGCCTTCGGTTTGCCGAAGGCGGCCTACCTGAATCCCGCCTGGTATGGCGACATCACGCAGCGCGATGCCTGGACATGGGCGCTGCTCGATCTGTTCGCTCAGGTGAAATTTCTCTCGCTGTTCGCCATTCTGTTCGGCGCAGGGCTGCAAATGTTGCTGCCGCGCGGTAAACGCTGGATCCAGTCGCGCCTGACGCTTCTGGTTATTCTCGGGTTTCTACATGGCCTCTTTTTCTGGGATGGCGATATTCTGCTGGCCTACGGGCTAGTAGGGCTGATTGCCTGGCGGATGATCCGCGACGCGCACAGCGTGAAGACGATGTTCAATACCGGCGTGGTGCTGTATCTGATTGGTATCGCCGTACTGCTGTTGCTGGGTGCCATTTCGGGCAGTACGCCTAACCGCTCCTGGCTGCCGGATGCCGCCAATGTGCAGTATGAAATGTGGTGGAAAACCAGCGGCAGCTTTACGGAGGCGCTCAGTAACCGCGCGGATATGCTGTCGAATACGCTGCTGGCGCTGGGGGCGCAATACGGCTGGCAACTGGCCGGCATGATGCTGCTGGGGGCGGCTCTGATGCGTAGCGGCTGGCTGAGAGGGCAGTTCACTCTTCGTCACTACCGGCGCGTTGGCGCACTGCTGATTGGGCTTGGTATGTTGATCAACATTCCGTCCATTGTTGCGCAGTGGCAGCTTGGCTGGTCCTACCGTTGGTGCGCTTTCTTTTTACAGGCGCCGCGAGAACTTGGCGGCCCGATGCAGGCGATTGGCTATGCCGCGCTGGCGTGGGGGTTCTGGCCGCAAATCTGCGGCAGTAAACTGGTGAGCGCGATTGCCTGCGTTGGCAGAATGGCGCTGAGTAACTATCTGCTGCAAACCCTGATCTGCACCACGCTGTTTAATCATCTTGGTCTGTTTATGAAGTTTAACCGTTTGCAACTGCTGGCGTTTGTGCCGGTGGTATGGGCGGTCAACATCCTCTTCTCCGTATTCTGGCTTAAACATTTCCGCCAGGGGCCCCTGGAGTGGTTGTGGCGGCAATTAACCGCTCGTGCTTCAGGGACATCATTAGAACGCACATCCAGATAACGATCCCGATCACAATCATTAACAAAATGGATGTAACCGTTTCCATTCATGTGAAGTCACTCACGTAGCGTTCCCGCACCGACTGCCAGAATAGCCTCCTTACTTAACCCAGGGGGTGAGTGTGAACAGCCGCAATCCAGAAAAGGTGGGTGAAAATGATCACCATTCGTGACGTTGCCCGTCATGCGGGCGTCTCCGTCGCGACGGTTTCCCGCGTGCTGAATAATAGCGCGCTGGTAAGCCAGGATACGCGTGAGACGGTGATGAAAACGGTCGCCCAGCTTGGTTACCGCCCGAATGCCAACGCGCAGGCGCTGGCCACGCAGGTGAGCGATACCATCGGCGTGGTGGTGATGGATGTCTCGGATGCCTTCTTCGGCGCGCTGGTCAAAGCGGTGGATACCGTCGCGCAGCAGCACGATAAATATGTGCTGATCGGCAACAGTTACCATGAAGCCGAAAAGGAGCGCCACTCTATCGAAGTGCTGATCCGCCAGCGCTGTAACGCCCTGATTGTTCACTCGAAAGCGTTGAGCGATGAGGAGCTGGCAGGCTTTATGGAGCAGGTTCCGGGCATGGTGCTGATCAACCGGTTAGTACCAGGATATGCCCACCGCTGCGTCTGCCTTGATAACGTCAGCGGGGCGGTAATGGCAACCCGCATGTTGCTGAATAATGGTCATCAGCGCATCGGCTATCTGGCGTCCAGCCACCATATTGAAGACAACGATCTGCGCCGTGACGGCTGGTTCCGCGCGCTGGAAGAGCAGGGGATTGTGGCGCCGGATAGCTGGGTTGGCACTGGTTCGCCGGATATGCAGGGCGGGGAAGCGGCAATGGTTGAGCTGCTTGGTCGCAATCTGCAACTCACCGCTGTCTTCGCCTACAACGACAGCATGGCAGCAGGGGCATTGACGGCGCTGAAAGATAACGGCATTGCGGTGCCGCAGCATTTATCATTGATTGGCTTCGATGATATTCCCATCGCCCGTTACACTGATCCGCAACTGACGACTGTGCGCTATCCGGTGGCGTCAATGGCGCGCCTTGCTACTGAGCTGGCGCTGCTGGGAGCCGCAGGGAAGCTGGATCTGCAGGCGTCGCACTGCTTTATGCCTACGCTGGTGCGCCGCCACTCTGTTGCCGCCCGGCAAACTGTGGCACCGATCACTAACTTATAACATCGGGTGATGTAACCGTTTTCAATCTGTGAGTAAATTCACAGTATCTTAACAACGCGCTGACTATGATGTCAGCGTCTTAGAAGCTGAAACACGATGTAACGGTGATTATTCACTTTAACTACGGGTAATTGCTTTGATACATCGAAGAAATCGAACTTCTGGAGCGTTACCGAACACGGACGAGTGGAATTTTTTAGAGTGAACTTCGGTCGACCGTAACGTTTTAGTAACATTCCGGCCTGCCGAGCATTATTCATAAGAACTACCCTGCATATAAAAAAACCGGAGATACCATGAATAAGAAGGTGTTGACCCTTTCTGCTGTTATGGCAAGCATGCTTTTTGGCGCAGCCGCACACGCAGCCGATACCCGAATTGGTGTGACCATTTATAAGTATGACGACAACTTCATGTCTGTTGTGCGTAAAGCAATTGAGAAAGATGCCAAAGCAGCGCCGGATGTTCAGTTGCTGATGAACGACTCCCAGAACGACCAGTCAAAACAGAATGATCAGATCGACGTTCTGCTGGCGAAGGGCGTGAAAGCGCTGGCCATCAACCTGGTTGACCCGGCGGCAGCGGGCACGGTAATTGAAAAAGCGCGCGGCCAGAACGTTCCGGTTGTTTTCTTCAACAAAGAGCCTTCCCGTAAAGCGCTGGATAGCTACGACAAAGCCTACTATGTGGGGACTGACTCTAAAGAATCCGGCGTGATTCAGGGCGACCTGATTGCGAAACATTGGGCCGCTAACCCGGCATGGGACCTGAACAAAGACGGTCAAATCCAGTACGTACTGCTGAAAGGTGAACCGGGCCATCCGGATGCGGAAGCGCGTACCACGTACGTTATCAAAGAGCTGAACGACAAAGGTATCAAAACGCAGCAGCTGGCGCTGGATACTGCAATGTGGGATACCGCTCAGGCGAAAGATAAAATGGACGCCTGGCTCTCCGGCCCGAATGCAAACAAAATTGAAGTGGTTATCGCTAACAACGATGCGATGGCAATGGGCGCAGTTGAAGCACTGAAAGCACACAACAAGTCCTCCATCCCGGTCTTCGGCGTCGATGCGCTGCCAGAAGCGCTGGCGCTGGTGAAATCCGGTGCGATGGCCGGTACGGTGCTGAACGATGCCAACAACCAGGCGAAAGCAAGCTTTGATCTGGCGAAAAACCTCGCTGAAGGTAAAGGCGCCGCTGATGGCACCAACTGGAAAATCGACAATAAAATTGTTCGTATCCCTTACGTTGGTGTAGATAAAGACAACCTGGCTGAAATTGCCGGTAAATAATATTTAAGTAAGCATGTTCTCACTGGGCGTATTAATTAATACGCCCATTAATAATACGATATGCCAGGCCAACAAGGTATAATTATGGTCAGCAATAATACTCAGTCGTCAGGTGAATTCTTGTTGGAAATGAGCAATATCAACAAGTCTTTTCCGGGCGTAAAGGCACTCGATAATGTCAATTTAAAAGTCCGTCCACATTCCATTCATGCATTAATGGGTGAAAACGGCGCAGGTAAATCAACATTATTAAAATGTCTTTTTGGGATCTATCAAAAAGATTCCGGTAGCATTCTTTTTCAGGGACAAGAGATCGATTTCCATTCCGCGAAAGAAGCGCTGGAAAATGGTATTTCGATGGTTCACCAGGAACTTAACCTGGTGCTGCAACGTTCCGTGATGGACAATATGTGGCTGGGTCGTTACCCGACCAAAGGTATGTTTGTCGATCAGGAAAAAATGTACCGCGATACCAAAGCCATTTTTGATGAGCTGGATATTGATATTGATCCACGGGCGCGTGTGGGAACATTGTCTGTTTCACAAATGCAGATGATTGAAATTGCGAAAGCATTCTCCTATAACGCCAAAATCGTTATTATGGATGAACCAACTTCGTCTCTTACTGAAAAAGAGGTCAATCATCTTTTTAAAATTATCCGCAAGCTGAAAGAACGCGGCTGCGGTATTGTTTATATCTCCCATAAAATGGAAGAGATATTTCAGTTGTGTGATGAAATAACCGTCCTGCGCGATGGCCAGTGGATTGCCACTCAGCCGCTGGAAGGGCTGGATATGGATAAGATCATCGCCATGATGGTCGGACGTTCTCTGAACCAGCGCTTCCCGGATAAACAGAACACACCAGGGGAAACCATTCTTGAAGTGCGTAATCTGACCTCGTTGCGCCAGCCCTCCATTCGCGATATCAGCTTTGATTTGCGCAAAGGGGAAATTCTCGGCATTGCCGGGCTGGTAGGGGCGAAACGTACCGACATTGTTGAAACCCTATTCGGCATTCGCGAGAAATCATCCGGGACCATTAAGCTGCATGGCAAACCGATTAATAATCACAACGCCAATGAAGCGATTAATAATGGCTTCGCGCTGGTGACCGAAGAGCGCCGTTCTACCGGTATTTATGCTTACCTTGATATCGGTTTTAACTCATTGATTTCTAATATTCAAAACTATAAAAACAAAGTTGGCTTACTGGATAATAGCCGCATGAAGAGTGATACTCAGTGGGTTATCGACTCGATGCGTGTGAAAACGCCAGGACACCGCACACAAATTGGTTCGTTATCCGGTGGTAACCAGCAGAAGGTTATTATTGGCCGCTGGTTATTAACTCAGCCGGAAATTTTAATGCTCGATGAGCCGACCCGCGGTATTGATGTTGGTGCGAAATTTGAAATCTACCAACTGATTGCCGAACTGGCCAAGAAAAATAAGGGGATTATTATTATTTCCTCTGAAATGCCTGAGTTGTTAGGCATCACTGACCGTATTCTGGTAATGAGCAATGGCCTCGTCTCCGGGATTGTTGATACTAAAACGACAACGCAAAACGAAATTCTCCGTCTTGCGTCTTTGCACCTTTAAGATCAGGGGCTCCTCATGAGTGCGTTAAATAAGAAAACTTTTCTCACTTATCTGAAAGACGGCGGTATTTACGTTGTTCTTTTAGTGTTACTGGCCATTATCATTTTTCAGGATCCCACTTTCTTAAGTCTGCTGAACTTAAGTAATATTCTGACCCAATCTTCAGTGCGTATTATTATTGCGCTGGGTGTGGCGGGCTTAATCGTTACTCAGGGTACTGACCTTTCCGCAGGGCGCCAGGTCGGGCTTGCCGCGGTGGTGGCGGCAACCTTGTTGCAGTCGATGGAAAACGTCAACAAAGTCTTCCCGGATATGGCAACCATGCCGATTCCAGTGGTGATTCTGATTGTCTGCGCAATCGGCGCGGTGATTGGTCTGGTGAACGGTATCGTGATTGCGTACCTTAACGTGACGCCGTTTATTACCACGCTCGGTACGATGATCATCGTTTACGGTATCAACTCCCTGTACTACGACTTCGTTGGCGCGTCGCCCATTTCTGGCTTCGACAGCGGCTTCTCGACCTTTACGCAGGGCTTTGTCGCACTGGGCAGCTTCCGTCTGTCGTACATCACCTTCTATGCGTTGATTGCTGTCGCCTTTGTCTGGGTTCTGTGGAATAAAACCCGCTTTGGCAAAAATATTTTCGCCATCGGCGGTAACCCGGAAGCGGCGAAAGTCTCGGGCGTTAACGTTGCGCTGAACCTGCTGATGATTTATGCCCTTTCCGGTGTGTTCTACGCGTTCGGTGGGATGCTGGAAGCCGGTCGTATCGGTTCCGCGACCAACAACCTCGGCTTCATGTATGAGCTGGATGCGATCGCCGCGTGCGTGGTGGGCGGCGTCTCCTTCAGCGGCGGCGTGGGTACGGTTATCGGTGTGGTAACGGGTGTTATTATCTTCACCGTTATCAACTACGGCCTGACCTATATCGGTATCAACCCGTACTGGCAGTATATTATCAAGGGCGGAATCATCATTTTCGCCGTAGCGCTGGACTCATTAAAATACGCACGTAAGAAATAATTCAGATATGCTTATCAAGCCCGCTTCCCGTAGCGGGCTTTTTTTTGCCTTTTTTCACCGTGTTATAGATTTTTCTTACTGAAAATAGCGCCTGATGACCACAAAAAAACTTCATGACAACTGACTTGTTAAATTTTTCATTTCAATGCTACGCTGAATTAAGACACAGCGTTTATAAGGAGATTGAGATGAACAGCGCAGGTGTATTTCCCGCATTCCCCGTCACTGGCTGGCAGGTTGGGGCAGTAGATAACGCGCACGGCGTGGTGATGAAGTTTGGCTACAGCACATCGCCAGCCGGGCCGGGCGCATCGGTGTTTGATTCGCAGTTCTTTGATTTATCCCCCGAGCAGGTCAGAAGCCTGATTTACGACCTGGAACGTTGTTTACATCAGTGCGAGGACAAAGTGGCCTGATAGTGTTATTCAACTGCCATCTGCGGTGTCTTACTAAACATATCATCGGGATGGCAGATCATTATTTCCCAAATTACACAACCGCTTATTCCCCTCCGTATAATAATTAAGTCAATTCTGAATGCCTTCATCTGCATGGCTATTTACGCTTAAAGGAATGAATCTGTGAAAGTTGTATACGCAGCTCAGGGGCGCTTATGAATTTCGTGTATTTTAAAGTTGATAGTTTACCGTACGAAAAAAATCACCAGACCAGTTTCTATTTAAAAGGTGTAGAGTTATTGCGCGATGGCGATATTATTGCCACCCCTGGTGATATTAAAATTACCGCGTTACCGTTCTTCTATTTTTGTATTGTGCCAACGGGGTTTCGCAAAATAGAATTCCGTTTAAAAAATAGTCCACCGGCGCGAATCGTATGCAGTGTGGGTTATCTGAAGACCGGTGAATATCTGGTTGATACGCCTGAAGGGGAGGTGATTTTACCATTCAACGCTCTGAACGGATTATGGACGCTGGATCGCATGGCGCAGACCACTATTGACCACCGCGATTTTCTCGCGCGTCGTTTTACACTGATCCGTCCGGTGAAAAATACGACCCGCAACACATCAGTGAATTAAACGCGCTCAGTTTTTCGCTTTCTTCTGCAATTCCATCAACTGCCCGGCGGTGACTGCCGGATAGCCCTGCGCATCGTCGGGAACCTCCTGCATTGATGGAATCGGCACCAGCGGGCCGAGGAAGCGCGGCTCGCGTTTGAAGAGATAGAGATCGGCGATGGTGCCCAGCCGGGCGCCAAACTCGCGTACCCGCACGCTCCACATATCTTTTGGTGAAGGCACGGCATAACACTGCGCCTGAATCCCCATATGCTGCGCGATAAACAGTGCGCGCTCACAGTGGAAGCGCTGCGTAATAATGATGAAATCGTTAGTGTCGAAGACCTTACGCGTGCGGACAATGGAGTCCAGCGTGCGGAAACCGGCATAGTCGAGCACGATGTCTGCCGGATCGACGCCTGCGGCAATCAAATCTTTACGCATAGTGACCGGTTCGTTGTAGCTTTGCAGCGCATTATCGCCGCTCAGCAGCAGGTAGTTGACCTTGCCGCTGTTGTAGGCGTTCAATGCGCCCTGAATCCGGTAGCGATAATACTGATTGATGACGCCGGTGCGGTAATATTTTGCCGTTCCAAGCACCACGCCAACCTGACGCCAGGGGAGATCCTGCAAATCGTCATAAATATAGGGGGCGGTTTTCCAGCTCATCCAGCGATCGAGGCCAAGCGCAGTTAACAGCAGTAAGCCGATCAGGACTAACAGGCTGTAGAAAAAACGCTTTAGCATGCAGCAGACTCAGTACAGGAGTGAAATTTAACTCAGGCTACTTTACCCGTCTGGCAAGCGCAAGAAACAGAAGCTCAACTGCGGGCTTTTTCATCACTGCGGGTTTTGCCCGCAGTGTGAGGAGATCAGGCGAGTTGCAGGCGTTCTATCTGATGACAGCCAATGGTGCGCAGCGTGGCGGCGGTGGCATCCCACTGGGTTAGTGGCGCATCAGCACGTTCTGCCAGCACGGCCCGTTCAATATCGGCGTAATCATAACCGTTAAGGCTCAGCAGGTTCAGCGCGCTTTGTAACGGCGGCAGCGACGGGTTGAAGGCAGCATTTTCGGCATAACGACCGCTGAAAATCTGCCCGTCACGACACAAAATGGCCACGCCGGCAGGGGAGTTGGTATACGGCGCGTGGCTCTGATTCGCTGCGTTAATTGCCGCCTGCGCCAGTTCATCGCCGTCCGGCAGGAAACCGTGATCGGCGTTATCCATCAGCAGCGTTTTGATCTCCAGATCTTTCGGACCAAACGCATCCGGCAGGTAATGACCCAGCGTATGCGGCGCGCGACCCGGCAGATGAATATGCAGATCCAGCCCGCTGTTGAGCTCATTCATAAACTGACGACAGTGACCACACGGCGTGTAGTTCACCGTCACGGCGGAGAGGGATTTTTCACCGCGTAGCCAGGCATGGCTGATGGCGCTTTGCTCGGCGTGCACAGATTGTTGCAGGGTGCTGCCAGCAAACTCCATATTCGCGCCGAAATACCACGTACCGCTGATACCGCGCGCGATGGCACCAACATTGAAATGAGAGAGATCGGTACGGGCGCATGCTGCGGCCAGCGGCAGCAGCGCAAACGCCAGCGCGTCTTCATTCAGACCGCTGGCACGTTGCAATGTTGCCACCTGCTCTGCGCTCAACATCGCGGGGAAGTGCGCATCAGCCAGCAGCGGTGCCAGCGCGGTTTGCAGGTTCTCCGTAAGCCCGGAAAAAGCAGTGTGAAAACGTGGATGCATAGCAGTGCCTCATAGCAGTGTATTGGAATCGTAGTTTACGGGGCGGAATTACCCTTATGTGTGATTAAAATCACACTGCCATTGCAACTTATGTAACCACCAGCGATAAATGCGCGAAGTATCGCAAATTTTAACCGACGACAGCCAGAATGATTGGGAACAAAAATGGCGCGACCAGGGAGGTAATGATCCCGCAAATAACCAGCGCCAGGGAGCTGAACGCTCCTTCCTGGTAATCCAGCTCTGCGCAGCGCGCGGTGCCCAGCGCATGTGACGCGGTTCCCATCGCCAGCCCACGGGCGGATTTGGTATGAATATGCATTGCATTCAGCAGGGTATGACCGAATACCGCGCCCAGCACACCGACAAAAATCACGCAAACGGCGCTGATTGCCGGAATACCGCCAATGCTGCCGCCTACGGCCATCGCAATAGGAGTGGTGACCGATTTCGGTAATACCGATGCAGCGATTTGCGGTGTCGCGCCCATCAATAAAGCAATAACGGCGCCGCTGGTCATTGCAACCACGCTGCCGACAAAACAGATGGTGATGATCGATTTCCAGCGCGCGCGGATCTGGTGTAGCTGTTCATAGAGCGGAAAAGCCAGCGCGACTACTGCCGGTTGCAGCAGATCGTTCAGAACTTTGCTGCCCTGAAAATAGTGATCGTAGGGGATGCCGGTGATTAAGAGAATGGGGATAATCACGATCATTGCCACCAGCAGTGGATTCAGCAACGGCATTTTGAAACGTGCGGCCAGCTTACGCGCGGCAAAAAAGACCACTAGCGTCAGGGGCAACGACCACCAGATATACGTCATCATTCTTTGCTACCTTTTTGTCCTGCTACTTTGCGTTCGCCGTGTACCAGATGCGTACTCCAGCTCACCACCAAAAAGACAATTACCGTGCTGACGGCACAGGAAACAATAATCGGCCCGAACTGCGCCCGCAGCAGGTCGTAATACTGCATCACCCCCACGCCAATCGGGACGAACAGCAGCGCCATATAGCGGATTAGCAGGAAGCAGCCTGGATTGACCCACTTCGCCGGAAGGATTTGCAGCGCCAGCAGCACAAACATAATCAGCATGCCAATAATGCTGCCAGGAATCGTGATTGGCAGTAGCGAAGAGAGCCAGATACCTGCATAAAGACAGGCATAGATAAGCACGAAAGCACGAAGATATTGCCAGATAATATTCAATGATTTACTCATGGTGAAAGCCCTTGCTGAAACGCATTCATCATACAATTAAAGCTTAAAACGTGCTACTGATCACATCATGAATTATGAGCATACCAAACATTCCATTTGTGAACGTCAGGCATTCTTACAAGATTTGCCGTGTGAACTTCGCTCAGTGTAGTTTTCCCGCGTAATAAAGGCACTTTCCTCGCTGCAACGGAGGCGCTACTATGTCGCCTCATTTTTTCCCGGGGTGGTCTATGCGTGTATTACTGGCGCCGATGGAAGGTGTGCTCGATTCGCTGGTGCGCGAGCTGCTGACCGAGGTTAACGATTACGATCTGTGCATTACCGAGTTTTTGCGCGTGGTCGATCAACTGCTGCCGGTAAAATCATTCCATAAAATCTGCCCGGAGTTGCAACGGCAAAGCCGCACCGCTTCCGGCACGCTGGTACGTGTTCAACTGCTGGGGCAATACCCGCAATGGCTGGCGGAAAATGCCGCGCGGGCGGTGGAACTCGGTTCATGGGGCGTTGATCTGAATTGCGGCTGTCCATCCAAACTGGTCAATGGCAGCGGCGGCGGCGCAACGTTACTGAAAGATCCTGAGCTGATTTATCGCGGCGCGAAAGCGATGCGCGAGGCAGTGCCGTCGCATTTACCCGTTACTGTTAAAGTGCGTCTCGGCTGGGATAGCTCCGCCCGGCAGTTTGAGATTGCCGATGCGGTACAGCAGGCGGGCGCGACGGAACTGGCGGTACACGGGCGCACCAAAGAAGACGGTTATAAAGCAGAGTGTATTAACTGGCAGGCCATTGGGGAGATCCGGCAGCGGTTATCGATCCCGGTGATTGCCAACGGCGAGATCTGGGACTGGCAAAGCGCCCAGGATTGTATGGCAGCCACCGGCTGCGATGCGGTGATGATCGGTCGCGGCGCGCTGAATGTGCCAAATCTGAGCCGGGTGGTGAAATACAACGAACCACGCATGCCGTGGCCTGATGTGGTGGCGCTGCTGGCGAAATATTCGCGGCTGGAAAAGCAGGGCGATACCGGTTTGTATCATGTGGCGCGTATTAAACAGTGGCTGGGTTATTTGCGCAAAGAATATAATGAAGCCAGTGATTTATTCGCTGAAATTCGTACCTATAAAACGTCGGAAGAGATAGCGGCGGCAATTTCACGTGTTAAGCTGAATCCAGAATAATGTAATAATTACGCCAGCACTCGATTTCTGCGTTAGCTGAATCACGTTTTTTCTTTATTCATAAAATAGTCGCTGGATTATTTAAAAGCAGAGTGCTATTTCTGTTTGCACAACGTCAGGATTGTTACTGTTATACAGGCAAAACCTAAATTTACAGGGTTCGTTATGGCGAATTCCGAATTTAGGTTTTTTGTTTTTATCTGGCGTGTTAATTGAACGACTAAATTACTCTTTTTAATTAATCTATTCATTTGTCACCGATATCGACACCGGTTCGATAGCTATTCAGTGGCCAGTAATATAATAATGGAATGCATATTATGGCACCTTTTAAATTATCACTCCCTCTGGTTTTTATTTCCGTCTGCACAGCGCCTGTTGGTGCCACGCCTTTTCTTACCGATAGCCAACTCGATCTCACGCTAAAAAACATCTGGATGTTTAACACCGGCGATCAGATGGCGTTGCTCGGCGTGGGCGATCAGAGTGCCTGGGCGCAGGCGGCGCATCTGGATTATCAAAGCGGCTGGTATGGCGATCTGCTGGGCATTGACGCCTCCTGGTACAGCGTGGCGAAACTCTCGGCGAACGCGTCATTCGCCGGGCGCGACCTGCTGCGAGACAATCATGGTCATGCGGAAGGTTTCAATAAAATAGGGCAACTCTACGCAAAGCTTAAGTGGGGCGATGAAGCGGCGTACGCGCGGCTATATGCGGGCTGGCGGCAGCTTTATAAATTTGGCGCGCTGAACGTAACGCGCAGCCGCGCGGCACCGAGCAGCTGGCAGGGCATCAGCATGGAAAGCGGCTGGGGCGCGATTTCGGCGCGCGGCGCCTGGGTGACGCGTTTTTCGGAACGCGATGAGCCGGAAAAGCACCGTTTCTATACCCTCGCCAGTAATAAACCGATCGATCATATTGCAACGGGAGAAATCATCTGGAGCCCGTCGAAAAATACACGAATAAGCTGGATGACGGGCGAAAGTGATAATTACCTTTTACGCCATGGCATAGAAGCGCAATTTTCAATACCGGTTGCCGAACGGCAAAATCTCTTATTACGCGGCGCCTGGTATTACAATCGTGGGCTTGATAAATGGGAAGGCGCACGAGGTTTTAGCCATAGCGCCCGGCATCTTTTTACGCTGGTGGGTTATCAATATCACCATATGGAATCGGGTATCGGCTGGTCAAAAACCAAAGCGCCGCTAAATAATGGTTTAGGGAGTTTTTATTGGCATCTGGGGAAAAATACCCGGGGCGCATTTAATAGTCCGGCGGACGGTGAAGGAAATGATTATGTCAATGATGGCGAACAAATGTTTTATCTCTACGGCAAATATGCCTTCTCGCCGGAATTTACCGTCGGCCTGTATGGTAATTACGGTTACAACATCAATTATCAAAATACCGCATTAACTGAATGGGAGTACGGCGGATATTTCGCCTGGACGCCGAAACGCCTCGAAGGTTTTTCGCTGTTTGCCGGAATAGGTCCCAGCTACGGCTGGAAACTGAACAATGGAAAACCGTGGCTCACCGAAGATAAACGCACTTTTCATCGCTCAAAAGGCATCGGTGGCGCGGTTTCCGTGGAATACAAATTTGGTCTGTTTAATTAAAAAGGAGTTTAGCCATGAAAAAAACAGTGATGGTGTTGTTGGTAACGGCGCTGGCAGCGCCCGGCGTCCAGGCGGCGGAACGCGCCATGCGTATTTTGCTGGTCAATGATGATGGTTGTGATTCTGTGGGTACGCTTTCGCTGCAGCAGAAGCTGGCGGCGAAAGGGTATGACGTCTGGATGGTGGCGCCGGCGACGAATCAGAGCGGCATCGGTTCGGCGATCACCTTCAAACCGAACAAGATCTTCGACGTTAAAAAGGTGGCGGAGAAGCGTTACTGCTTCCCCGGAACCCCGGCGGATGCCGTGGATTTTGGCCTGCTCGGCGTGCTGAAGGATAACCCGCCGGATCTGGTAATTTCCGGCGTCAACGACGGGCCGAATACCGGTGTTGCGCAGCTCAATTCCGGCACCGTCGGCGCAGCGGCGCGCGCGGTACGCTATGGCTACCCGGCCATTGCCGCCAGCATTGGCTATTTACTGACTGCTGAAGAGATGAGGTCGGGCTGGCCAAGCACGCATAAATACTGGCCGGATGCTGTTGATGATGTGGTGTCGCGGGTCGATAAACTCCACGCTAAATGGCAGCCTGGCAAGCCGCTGTTGCCCGCTGGCACCGGGGTGAGCATTAACTACCCGCCGCTGGCGAAAAGTGCCGTGAAAGGTGAAAAGTATATTGGCAATGAGCGTTTTCCTCTGCCGCAACACAGCTATGTGTTACTTGAGGACGGGCGGGCAAAACAGGTAATGAGTGAGAAAGTGCTGACGCCGAGCGAAGCGGATACGGATACCGGCTGGTTAAATCGCGGTTACATCACGCTGACGATTTTTGATGGTGAATGGAACGCGCCGCAGTATGAATCATCGTATCAGGCGATTTTCCGTTAAGGCATCGCGCGAGCAAGATCACAATTTTAATCTCCCGGCGTGTTTTTCATCGTCGGGAAACTGGTAGAGTCGGCACCTGGATTGTTACTGCTTAGGCAGGCGAAACCTGATTGTCCGGCAACTGCCGGAGGTCAGGTTTTTTTGTTTCCGGGGCCGGAATGAAAATCGCCAAAATATTAAACAATAATGTTGTGGTAGTGCTGGATGAGCAGCAGCGCGAACAGGTTGTCATGGGCCGGGGGCTGGCGTTCCAGAAACGCCCCGGCGATGAACTGGATGAGCGCTGCATTGAGAAGGTGTTTGCTCTGCAAAGCGATGAGCTGGTGCGCCGTCTCAGCGAACTGCTCAGCCAGATCCCGCTGGAAGTGATGACCGCCTGCGATCGCATCATCGAACTGGCCCGCAGCCAGCTCGGCAAGTTGCAGGACAGTCTCTACATTACGCTGACCGACCACTGTTATTTTGCACTTGAGCGGCAAAAAAAGGGCGCAGTGGTGCGCAACGTATTGTTGTGGGAGATCAAGCATCTCTATCCGAAAGAGTTTGCGCTGGGCCAGCAGGCGCGGGCGATACTTGCTAAACGCCTCAATGTTGAGTTGCCGGAAGATGAGGCCGGGTTTATCGCCCTGCATCTGGTGACGGCGCAACTGAACAGCGAAATGCCGGAAGTGATGCATATCACCTAGGTGATGCAGGAAATTTTGCACATCGTGAAGTATCAGTTAACGCTGGAATACGATGAAGAGTCGCTGAGCTATCATCGCTTTGTGACGCATCTGAAATTTTTCTCACAGCGCTTGCTGAACCGTACGGTGGTGGCGGATGACGATCTTTCTCTGCATCAGGCGGTGAAAGAGAATTATCAACTGGCATGGCAGTGCGCGGAAAAAATCGCTCGCCATCTGGTAAACCGCTATCAGCGTCAGCTAACGAACGAAGAAATTATGTTCCTCGCCATTCATATTGAACGGGTGAGAAAAGAAAAGCGTTAAAACAAGACGCAAAAGGATTGTTACTGCATTGCGCAGGCAAAACCTGAGACTGGCTCCGTGAGGTGCTGGCTCAGGTTTTTTTTTACTCAGTCACCGCCTTCGGGCGACAGATGCAAGGGAATTCAACATGGAATATCAAGAGTTGGCGAAAGCGATCCTCAGCCACGTCGGTGGGAAGGAGAACATCAGCAGCCTGGTACACTGTGCTACCCGGTTGCGCTTCAAACTCAAAGACATCCAGAAAGCGGACGCCGAAGGTTTAAAAACCAACCCCGGTGTGATTATGGTGGTGGAGAGCGGCGGCCAGTTTCAGGTTGTGATTGGCAACCATGTGAACGCAGTGTGGCATGCCGTGCGCCAGGAGGCAGGATTAACGGATGAAACGCCAGCGGCGGTGCCAGAAGATAAAGGCAATCTTCTGGGGCGATTGATTGATATTGTTTCCGGCATTTTTACCCCGTTTATCGGCATTCTTGCCGCATCCGGGATCCTCAAAGGACTGTTGGCGCTGGCGATTGTCTGTGGCTGGCTCACCACCGACAGCGGCACCTATAAAATCTGGTTTGCCGCCAGCGACGCGCTCTTTTTCTTCTTACCGCTGGTGCTGGGCTACACCGCCGGGAAAAAATTCGGCGGCAGTCCTTTTGTCACCATGGTGATTGGCGGCGCGCTGACGCACCCGCTGATGATCGCGGCCTTCAATGCCAGCCAGGCTGCCGGTGCGGCCAGCGAATCTTTCCTCGGCATCCCGGTGACGTTCCTCAATTACAGCGGTTCCGTGATCCCCATTATTCTTGCCGCCTGGGTCAGTTGCTGGCTGGAAAAACAGGGCAATCGCTTCCTGCATGCTGCGGTAAAAAATTTCTTTGCGCCGCTGATCTGCATCGCCGTCACCGTCCCGTTAACGTTCCTGATTATTGGTCCGGTCGCAACCTGGCTGAGCCAGATGCTGGCACATGGCTATCAGACAATCTATACGCTGGCACCCTGGCTGGCCGGAGCGTCGCTGGGCGCGCTGTGGCAGGTCTGCGTGATTTTTGGTCTGCACTGGGGGCTGGTACCGTTGATGATCAACAACATTGCTGTCCTGGGGCAGGACACCATGCTGCCGATCCTGCTGCCTGCGGTGTTCGGTCAGGTTGGCGCAACAATGGGTATCTTTCTGCGTACCCGCGATGCGCGTCAGAAGATGCTGGCGGGTTCATCCATCGCCGCCGGGATTTTCGGCATCACGGAACCGGCCGTGTACGGTTTAACGCTACCGCTGCGCCGTCCGTTTATTTTTGGTTGTGTGGCGGGAGCTATCGGCGGTGGCATTGTCGGCTTTAGCGGTAGCCATGCCTATTCCTTTGGTTTCGCCAACATCTTTACGCTGGCGCAGATGATCCCGCCGGGTGGTGTCGATGCAACGCTGTGGGGCGGCATTATCGGTAGCGTCGTGGCGCTGCTCTTATCCGGCGTGCTGACTTTTTTTGCCGGATTACCAAAAGCTCCGCTCGCCGCAGAGCCAGACGGTGCGGCAATGTCTGCGGAGAATACGGTTCTGGCGCCAATGAGCGGTACAGTTCTGGCGCTGGAACAGGTGCCGGATGCCACGTTCGCCAGCGGTTTACTGGGGCAGGGCGTGGCGATCATTCCGCAGGACGGACGCGTGGTGGCGCCGTTTGCCGGAGAAGTGGCATCGCTGTTTGCTACCAAACATGCGATCGGGCTGCTCAGCGATAGCGGCGTTGAAGTGTTGATCCACGTCGGTATCGACACCGTCAAGCTGGGAAGCGGGCCTTTCACTGCGCATGTTCAGGTGGGTGACAGAGTGAACGTGGGCGATCTGCTGCTGGAGTTCGATCGCGCAGCGATCCTCGCCGCCGGCTACGATCTCGCCACGCCGATTATTATCAGTAACAGCGACAGCACCGGTGGTGTGCGTACCGTGGCTGCAACCTCAGTACAGGCCGGAATGCCGCTGCTTGCGGTCGCTGGTTAATCAAAGGAGAAAGTGATGAAAGCATTTCCGAAATCGTTCTTATGGGGCGGCGCGATTGCTGCGAATCAGGTTGAAGGTGCGTATCTGGAAGGTGGAAAAGGCCTTTCAACATCGGATGTCCAGCCAAAAGGCGTGTTTGGCGACGTGGTTGAACGCGTGGCGGGAGATAGTGCGCTGAAAGATGTCGCCATCGATTTTTACCACCGCTATCCGGAGGATATCGCGCTGTTTGCGGAGATGGGGTTTAGCTGTCTGCGCGTGTCGATTGCCTGGACGCGTATTTTCCCGAACGGTGACGAAACCACGCCGAATGAAGCGGGCCTTGCCTACTACGACAAGCTGTTTGATGAACTGGCGAAATACGACATTACGCCGCTGGTCACCTTATCCCACTATGAGATGCCGTGGGGGCTGGTGAAACAGTATGGCGGCTGGGGCAGCCGACAGACCATTGGCTTCTTCGAGCGTTATGCACGCACCGTGTTCAGCCGCTACAAGGAGAAGGTGAAATTGTGGCTGACTTTCAATGAGATCAACATGTCATTGCACGCGCCAATGACCGGTGTCGGGCTGCCAGAGAACAGCAGTAAGGAGGCGGTTTATCAGGCAATTCACCATCAACTGGCGGCGAGCGCGCTGGCCGTGAAGGCCTGCCATGAGATTATCCCGGACGGCAAGATCGGCAATATGCTGCTGGGTGGGCTAATGTATCCGCTAACCTGCAAGCCGGACGACGTGTTCGAAGCGTTGCAAGAGAATCGTAGCTGGCAGTTCTTTGGCGATGTGCAGTGCCGTGGCGCGTATCCGGGCTATATGCTGCGTTATTTCCGTGATAACGGTATCCACGTTGAGATCACTGATGCCGATCGCGAAGCGCTGAAATCCACCGTCGATTTTATCTCATTCAGCTACTACATGACCGGCTGCGTAACCACCGACGACGCGCTGAATCAGCAGGCGCGCGGCAATATTCTCAGCATGGTGCAAAATCCGCATCTGGCCAGCTCAGAGTGGGGCTGGCAGATCGATCCGGTTGGCCTGCGTACGCTGCTGAATATGCTGTGGGATCGCTGGCAAAAGCCGCTGTTTATCGTCGAGAACGGTCTGGGCGCGAAGGATAAGGTGGAAGCCGATGGCAGTATCAACGACGACTACCGCATTACCTATCTGAACGACCATCTGGTGCAGGTGCGCGAAGCGATTGACGACGGCGTCGAGGTGATGGGTTACACAAGCTGGGGGCCGATTGACTTAGTCAGCGCATCGAAAGCCGAGATTTCCAAGCGTTACGGTTTTATCTATGTGGATCGCGATGATAACGGCAACGGCACGCTGGCACGCAGCCGCAAGAAGAGTTTTTACTGGTATCGCGATGTGATTGCCAGCAACGGCGCAAGCCTGAAGTAATGCAAACGGGCCCGCTGAAGGGCCCGTTTTTTTACCCAATCAGATGACGGATAAACTCTTTCAGCCACATTACCGCCGGGTCGCTGCTGTGGCGCTGGTGCCACAGTAACGCCACTTCGACCGGTTCTGCATCCAGCGGCAGCGGGCTTGCCAGCAAACCGCGCGTTCTCTGCCACTCCGTTGCCAGCCCGGCGGGTACGGTCGCCAGCGCTGGCATTGTTTCCAGCAGACCGGGCAGGGCGGCAAAATGCGGCGTGGTGTAATGCACGCGGCGTTGGCGTCCGGTTTTTGCCAGCAACGTATCGAAATGACTGCTGGTTGCCTCGCGGTAGCTGACCATCAAATGGGGCTGAGCGGCAAACGTATCGATATCCAGCGGCGCGCTGAGCGTCAGTTGTTGCGGGTGCCAGAGCGTGACATATGACATGGTGGTCAGCACTTCACGTTCAAGCCAGCGCGGCCCGGCGGTGGCAACGCTGATCGCCATATCCATCTCGCCGCCTTCGAGCCGCGTGGCATCGCTGAAAGGATCGCTGGCCACCACGTTCAGGCGCATGCCTGGTGCCGCCTGTTGAAGCGCCGGGATCAGACGTGGCATCAGCCACATTTCTACCCAGTCAGCCATACCGAGCGTCAGCGTGACATTCACGGTTTTCGCATCAAACGCCGCCTGCTGAAACAGCGCACTTTGCAACTGCTCCAGCAGCGGTAGCAGCTCGCTGTGCAGCTCTTCCGCGCGGGCGGTGGGCTGCATGCGATGGCCACTGCGAATAAACAGCGGATCGTCAAACAGCGTGCGCAGACGCGACAGCACGCCGCTCACTGCGGGCTGGCCCAGATGCAGCTTATCCGCCGCAGCAGAGACGCTCTGTTCGCGAAACAGGACGGCAAAGGCGATCAGCAGGTTCAGATCGATTTTACGGAAATCATTCTCTTTGATAGTCATTATCGCTCCAATCAATTGGAGTGATAGTATCGCTGGCGGGATACTGTTGCAACGAAAACAACAGGAGAAAAGTGATGAAACATTATCCTTTGCTGATGGCGCTGGTGGGCGCAACGATGATCTTCAGCACTCATGCAGCGCAGCCGCCCAGTACGCATCAGGCGCAGGCGCCGGGATATTACCGGATGGCGATGGGTGACTGGCAAATCACCGCCGTTTCCGATGGCACGGTCGCCGTGCCGTTTGACAAGCTGCTCACGCATATTTCCCCCGCAACGCTGCAATCGCAGATGGCGAAAGCCAACCTGACGGTTCACGCCGAAACGTCGATCAACGCCTTTGTCATTAATACCGGTAAGCAGTTGATTCTGGTCGATACGGGGGCCGGGCCACTGTTTGGCGATGCGGGCGGTCATCTCCCGGATAACCTGCGGGCGGCGGGCATCGATCCGGATGCAATTGATATGGTGTTGCTGACTCACATTCATGCCGATCACTCTGGCGGCGTGCAGCGCGACGGCAAGCTGGTGTTTCGCAATGCCACGGTGCGGGTCGATCAGCGCGACGTGGATTTCTGGCTCAACCCGGCGCATCTGAAAGAGGTTGAAGAGAGCCAACGCCACACCTTTGCTGAGTCCGAACGCTCGCTGCGTCCGGTGATTGATGCCGGTAAACTCAGTACCTTCCGCGCACCGACGGAAATCATTCCCGGTATTGATGCGGTGCCTGCGCCGGGGCATACGCCGGGCAGCGTGATCTATCGTGTCACTCACGGCGGTAAGACGCTGATGTTGTGGGGAGACATTATCCATGCGCATCCGGTGCAGCTACCGGACCCTGACGTGGCGATTCATTTTGATGTCAACCAGCAGCAGGCCGTTGCCACGCGCCAGAAAGTGCTGGCGCAGGTGGCCCGTGAGGGGGACTGGATAGCCGCCGCGCATATTGCGTTTCCTGGCATTGGCAAAGTGATAAAAGCCGATAAAGGCTACCGCTGGGTGCCGATTAACTACAGCGCGCAGGGGAACTAACCTGACGGATGGCGCTGCACTTCAGGTTGGGTGAAGTGCAGTCGCCACGCGCTCAGCATTAAAAAATCATCTTAAACACACCTGTCACCACCAGCAGACCAATCAGAAAGATAATCAGGATCACCCAAAGTAAAATCTTCAACATTTTTAACGTCCTTCATGCATACGGAAGTACAAAGCTTAGATAATCTGCTGCATTTTTGCCTTTTTTCTATACTTAATGGTTTGCAATCACCGGAGGGCGAACGATGTCTGTTACCAACGTTGCTGTGGTCACTGCGGCAGATTCCGGTATCGGCAAGCAATGCGCGCTGATGCTGGCAGAGCAGGGCTTCGATATTGGTATTACCTGGCATTCGGATGAAAAGGGTGCGCAAGAGACGGCACGGCAGGTGGAGGCTTTCGGGCGAAGGGCCGAAACCATCCAGCTTGATCTTAGCCAGTTGCCGGAAGGCGCACAGGCGATACAAACGCTGATTTCCCGTTTCGGACGTATCGATGCGCTGGTCAATAATGCCGGCGCAATGAGCAAAGCGCCTTTCCTGGAGGTGACGTTCGAAGACTGGCGCAGCATTTTTACCGTCGATGTTGACGGCGCGTTTCTCTGCGCGCAAATTGCCGCGCGGCAAATGGTGGCGCAGGGGCAGGGAGGACGCATCATTAACATCACCTCGGTACATGAACATACGCCACTACCGGAAGCGAGTGCCTATACTGCGGCGAAACATGCGCTGGGCGGATTAACCCAGTCGATGGCGCTGGAACTGGTTGAACACAACATTCTCGTCAATGCGGTCGCGCCCGGCGCGATAGCCACGCCGATGAATAACATGAGCGATGATGATGCTAAACCCGGTTCGATGCCGAATATTCCGCTGGCCCGGCCCGGTACCACCAAAGAGATAGCCAGCATGGTGGCCTGGCTCTGTTCAGCGCACGCCAGTTATACCACCGGGCAGTCGTTTATTATCGACGGCGGATTTATGCTCGCTAACCCGCAGTTCAAACCTAAAGCTTAATCGTGCTCTGTGCTGTTCTGGCGCTTTTTACGACGGCGCCGGAACCACCAGCGCAGACAAACCACCAGCGCGATAGCGATGACCAGCCAAATCCAGCGTTTTACATGCTGATCGAACTGATGCAGCCACGGGCCAATCACTTCCCCGCCAACATAGCCCAGCGTGGTGAACAGTAACGCCCAGACGATCGCGCCAAGAATATTCAGCGGCAGAAAGATTTTCGGACGCAGATGGCTGGTGCCAATCAGCAATGGGCCAACGATGCGAAAGCCGTACATAAAGCGCGAACCAATCACAAACAGATATGGATGGCGGCGGATCAGCGTTTGCGCCTGATGGATTTTGTCGCGATGGCGTGAGAAACGGCGCAGTATTTTCATGCCGTAGCGGCGACCGAGCAGATAAAGCAACTGGTCGCCAATCATGCCGCCCAGCGCCACGGAGATAACCACCAGCGGGAAGCGTAATAACCCCTGATGCGCTGCAACTCCGCCAAGCAGCGTAATGGTCTCACCTTCAGCAATACTGCCAATAACCAGCGCGGCGTAGCCATACTGGCTAATCAGATTATTGATATCCATTAAAAAGAAGCCCTCCCGGTAAAACGCTTATAAGCATACACCCGACTGAGGGTTCTTGTCGGAAGGATACGTTGTGCGGCAGCGCTATTTTTACGGCTGTGCAAAAAATAATCGCAAGAGTGAATTATACTTACAGTGTCGTTATTCGGGCTGTCAGCAAGGGGGCGTTATGAACCATGTCTGGGGACTGTTTTCCCATCCCGATCGTGAAATGAAGGTGATCAAAAGCGAAGACGAAACGGTTTCGCATCACTACACTCACCACGTGCTGGTTATGGCGGCGGTACCGGTTATTTGTGCGTTTATCGGTACCACGCAAATTGGCTGGAACTTCGGTGAGGAGAATGTCGTCAGGCTGTCGTTGTTTACCGGCTTCTACATGGCGGTACTGTTTTATGCGCTGATGCTGGCAGGGGTTGCCGTGATGGGCCGCGTCATCTGGTGGATGGCGCGAAGCTATCCGAATCGTCCCGGGCTGGCGCGCTGTATGGTATTTGCCGGATATGTTGCGACGCCGCTGTTCCTGAGCGGTATTGTGGCGCTCTATCCGCTGGTATGGCTGTGCGCGCTGGTGGGTACCGTCGCACTGTTCTATACCGGTTATCTGCTCTATGTCGGTATTCCAACCTTCCTGAATATCAATAAAGAAGAGGGGCTGAGTTTCTCCAGTTCCACGCTGGCGATTGGCGTGCTGGTGCTGGAAGTGCTGCTGGCGCTGACGGTGATCCTCTGGGGCTACGGCTACCGCCTGTTCTGATAAAATGCATTGCTGGCGTAAATGCCAGCAATGCAATCTTCAGCAATGATTCTTCTGTGGCGACAACCCTGCATGGCGGCTATTATGCGCAGGCCAGCCTCATTATTTTCCTGATTAATGAAAGCGGTGTGCGTAACAACGTGCGTGAATAATTTTCAGAAGTCTCACCATGCAGAAATTTCGAGTCTCTTTATTAAGCCTGGCTTTATTGCTGGCTGCGCCCGTGGCGCCGTTTGCTGTCGCGAAAACCACTGCCGCGACCACTGCCGCGACCACTGCCGCACAACCTGAAATTGCCTCAGGTAGCGCGATGATTGTCGATCTGCAAACCAATCAGGTGATCTACTCCAGTCACCCGGATCTGGTGCGTCCTATCGCCTCCATCACCAAGTTGATGACCGCGATGGTAGTGCTGGATGCCCATTTGCCGCTGGATGAGAAACTCAACGTCGATATCAGCCAGACGCCGGAAATGAAAGGGATCTACTCCCGCGTGCGTCTGAACAGCGAAATCAGCCGTAAAAACATGCTGCTGCTGGCGCTGATGTCGTCGGAAAACCGCGCGGCCGCAAGCCTTGCGCATCACTATCCGGGCGGTTACAACGCGTTTATCGCCGCGATGAATGCCAAAGCCAAAGCGCTGGGCATGACCAATACGCATTATGTTGAACCGACCGGGCTGTCGATTCACAACGTTTCTACCGCACGCGATCTGACTAAACTGCTGATTGCCACCAAACAGTATCCATTGATTGGGCAATTGAGCACCACGCGCGAAGAGATGGCGACCTTCAGCAATCCGGCCTATACGCTGCCGTTTCGCAATACCAACCATCTGGTCTACCGCGATAACTGGAATATCCAGTTGACCAAAACCGGCTTTACCAATGCGGCAGGGCACTGCCTGGTGATGCGCACGGTGATTAATAACAAGCCGGTGGCGCTGGTGGTGATGGATGCATTCGGCAAATTTACGCACTTTGCCGATGCCAGCCGTTTACGTACCTGGATTGAAACCGGGAAAGTGCAGCCGGTTCCGGCGGCGGCGCTGAGTTATAAGCGCCAGAAAGCGGCGCAGATGACGCAGAATAACAGCGCAGCAGGCGAGCAAACCGCGCAGAACGATTAATTACTCCGGCAGCGTCCAGTCACCGTCGTTGAGTGGACGCTGCATAATCAGCGTATCCCGCCAGTCCCCTTTCTTGTAGCCGACGCTACGTAGTTGCCCGACAATCTCAAAGCCGTGCTTTTTATGCAGCCGCAGGGAGCCGGAATTATTATTGCCATCGCCAACCACCGCAATCAGTTGCCGCCATGGCCCCTCTTCACAGCGTGCAATCAGGGCGCTCATCAGCGTTGAACCGATACCGCGACCGGTCATGCTGGCATCGACGTAAATCGACTCTTCCAGCGTATAGCGATAAGCCTGACGCGGGCGATAGAAACCGGCGTAGCAGTAACCAACGATAATGCCGTGATACAGCGCAACCATCCACGGCAGGCCATCGCTGGTGATTTTGCTCATGCGAGCACGCATTTCGTCAATCGTCGGGGGAACTTCTTCGAAGGAGGCGCGACCATGCAGCACGTGCCAGGCGTACAGCGAGGCAATGGCGTGCACATCGTCAGGTGTGGCGTCGCGCACCACGACAGCAGGGCCGGAGAGAATATCGACAGCAGACATGGAAAGGTGTGCTCCTTCAAAGCGGGGAGCCAGAGAAACGTTTCTCTGGCGTTTTTCGCTACTCTATTACGAAAGGAGCACACAATACAGCCTGTATTGTGGCTATTTTATCACCACATCAGCGTGATTATCTATCGTTAATTCCTCTTGCCAGAATTTACGCTTAGTGGTTTTTCCGATGCCGGGATTCATGCTGTTTGTCGGATCATTTTCCCGATAAAACTGTTTTAGCGTTTCTGCGGCTTCATACAGGTGACCCACGTTATGTTCGGCAGGGTATTGCGCGCCGCGCTGGCGCAGCAGTTCAAGCATTTGCTCTTTCAGCGCATGGGCGTCGACGCCTTTCTTGACGATATAATCCTGGTGGAAAACGTGGCACATAAAGTGGCCGTAGTAGAGTTTGTGCACCAGTTGGTTGTCGATTTCTGGCGGCAGATGCTCAAACCATTCGGTATCGTTGCGCCTCAGGGCGATGTCGAGCGCCAGAATATCTTCCACTTCATCAGCATGTACCGCCTGATAGCGGATCGCCGCACCGGCGGCGGCAAAGCGATGTAAAAAGGCTTTGCTCCCTTCCTCCGGCGTACAGACGAAAAAGTCGCCTTCGGCGCTGGCAAAATAGTCCGTCAGCCAGCTTTGCGCTTCTGCGATCCCATCGCCTGACATTTTCAACAGCAGATGATGCTCATACTTATCGCGCCACGTTTTCATGCGCGGCGGCAGATGAGACGGGAAGACGGCGCTGATTTTTTGCAGTGAACGGTCAATAAAGTGCGGCTTGAACAGCGGCGCTTTATCCAGCACCGCTTCGGTGCGTCCCTTCAGGGTAAAGAACAGCGGCATTTTGTCGGTGCCGAGCTTGTCGATCATCAGGAAGGTGTCTTTACCGTAGCGTTCGGCGATGTCGTAAATATCGCGGTGCATATATTCGCCCGCCACCGGCAGATGGGCGAAGTTCGCCAGAATGTGGCGGCGGATCTCCGTTAATACGGCGGTCTGGTTGGTGCCGATATAGAACACTTGTTGCTGTTTTTCCGCCGGGAAAGTATCCAGACGGACAGCAAAAACCGCGAGTTTGCCCGCACAGCCGGAAGATTCAAACAGCCGATCCGGATCGGCGTTGTAGCGCGCCGGAGTATCGGCTTCGACGTCGCGCACGCGGGTGATGTAATCATGATCGTGACCGTGACGCTGATCGTGGCGCACGTTATCCGCTTTGATGCGCTCGTCATCCAGCGCGCTGAGGATCTGCTCCGGCGTTTCGCCCAAATCAATGCCCAGATGGTTAACTAACTGCAATTTGCCCTGCTCATCGATACGGGCGAACAGCGACATCTCGGTATAGGCCGGGCCGCGCTGCACCAGTGAACCACCGGAGTTATTGCAGATCCCGCCAATCACCGAGGCGCCAATGCAGGAGGAGCCAATCACCGAGTGCGGCTCGCGGCCCAGTGGTTTAAGCGCCTTTTCCAGCGAGTAGAGCGTGGTGCCAGGGTACGCCAGCACCTGCTCGCCGTCATCCAGCAGGTGCAGCTTGTCGAGCCGCAGGGTACTGATAATCACGATATCGCGATCATAATCATTGCCGCTGGGCGTTGAGCCTTCGGTCAGGCCAGTATTCGCCGCCTGCATCAGGATGATTTTGTCGGCGTTGACGCAGGCATGCAGCACGCGCCATAGCTCCACTAACGTTCCGGGAAACACCACCGCCAGCGCATCGCCGTGGCCGGAGCGAAAGCCTTTACGGTAGCGGGCGGTTTTAGCGGGATCGGTCAACAGGTGAGATGCGCCGACCAGCCGTTTCAGTTCGTGTAAAAAAGTGCGGTTCTCGTTTGAAGTTGCGAATGACATATTCCACTCCTTGTGGTGAGTCAGCATTTTTGTGCCTGTAATAGTAGTCCTGCTAAACCTGACGGGGGAGTGAATTCGCAGAAAAATCAGAGCCCAACTCTGCAAGACATGCCAGGATTATGGCACACTGCGTTTTTTTCGCGGTCCGTTCCGCGGTTATGGGTGAAATACAAGAGAGTAAATACGACATGAAATGGCTATGTTCTGTAGGTGTCGCTGTGAGCCTCGCGCTGCAACCCGCGCTGGCTGAGGAGTTGATTGGCAACCATCAGCTGACGCCTGAAGCAAGGGATGCATTTGTCACTGAGTTGCTCAAAAAGATGACAGTTGATGAAAAAATTGGCCAGTTGCGTCTTATCAGTGTTGGCCCGGATAACCCGAAGGAAGCTATCCGCGAGATGATTAAAAAGAGCCAGGTGGGGGCGATTTTTAACACCGTTACCCGCCCGGATATCCGCGCGATGCAGGATCAGGCGATGCAGCTTAGCCGCCTGAAAATTCCTCTCTTTTTCGCTTATGATGTGGTTCACGGCCAGCGTACCGTCTTCCCGATTAGCCTTGGCCTGGCCTCCAGTTTTAACCTTGACGCGGTGCGCACCGTAGGGCGCATTTCTGCTTATGAAGCCGCCGATGACGGCCTGAATATGACCTGGGCACCCATGGTGGATGTTTCCCGCGATCCGCGTTGGGGCCGCGTGTCGGAAGGGTTTGGTGAAGACACCTTCCTGACTTCTGAAATGGGGCGCACGATGGTCGAAGCGATGCAGGGCAAAAGCCCGGCGGATCGCTACTCAGTGATGACCAGCGTTAAACACTTTGCCGCGTATGGCGCGGTGGAAGGCGGTAAAGAGTACAACACCGTCGATATGAGCCCGCAGCGTCTGTTTAACGACTATATGCCGCCGTATAAAGCGGCGCTCGATGCCGGTAGCGGCGGCGTGATGGTGGCGCTTAACTCGCTGAACGGTACGCCCGCTTCGTCGGATTCCTGGCTGTTAAAAGATCTGCTGCGCGATCAGTGGCACTTCAAAGGCATCACCATTTCCGATCACGGTGCGATCAAGGAACTTATCAAACACGGCACGGCCGCCGATCCGGAAGATGCGGTGCGTGTGGCGCTGAAGTCCGGCATCAATATGAGCATGAGCGACGAGTACTACAGCAAGTATCTGCCGGGGCTGGTGAAATCCGGCAAGGTGACGATGGAGGAGCTGGACGATGCCACGCGTCATGTGCTGAACGTGAAGTACGACATGGGCTTGTTTAACGATCCGTACAGCCATCTCGGCCCGAAAGAGAGCGATCCGCAAGATACCAATGCGGAAAGCCGTCTGCATCGCAAAGAAGCGCGTCAAGTGGCGCGCGAAAGTATGGTGCTGCTGAAAAACCGCCTTGAAACCCTGCCGCTGAAAAAAACCGACACCGTGGCGGTGGTTGGGCCGCTGGCCGACAGCAAGCGTGACTCAATGGGAAGCTGGTCTGCGGCGGGTGTGGCCGATCAGTCTGTTACCGTGCTGACCGGCATCCGCAATGCGCTGGCCGGTAAAGGCAACGTGCTGTACGCCAAAGGGGCGAACATCACCAACGACAAAGACATCGTTAACTTCCTCAATCTGTATGAACCGGCGGTGGTGGTCGATCCGCGTTCGCCGCAAGAGATGATTGATGAAGCGGTGGCGGCGGCGAAGAAATCCGACGTGGTGGTAGCTGTGGTGGGTGAAGCGCAGGGGATGGCGCACGAAGCGTCCAGCCGTACTGACATCACTATTCCGCAAAGCCAGCGCGATCTGATTGCCGCGCTGAAAGCGACCGGTAAACCGCTGGTGCTGGTGCTGATGAATGGTCGCCCGCTGGCGCTGGTGAAAGAGGATCAGCAGGCTGATGCGATCCTCGAAACCTGGTTCGCCGGGACGGAAGGCGGTAACGCCATCGCCGATATTCTGTTTGGCGATTACAACCCGTCCGGCAAGTTGCCGATGTCCTTCCCGCGCTCGGTGGGGCAGATCCCGGTTTACTACAGCCATTTGAATACCGGCCGTCCGTACAATGCCGACAAGCCGAACAAATACACTTCCCGTTACTTTGATGAAGCGAACGGGCCGCTCTATCCGTTCGGTTACGGCCTTAGCTACACCACTTTCAAAGTCTCTGAGGTGAAAATGTCCGCGCCGTCGATGACGAGTACTGGCAAAGTGACCGCCAGCGTGGAGGTGACCAACACCGGTAAGCGCGCGGGTGAAACGGTGATCCAGATGTATTTGCAGGATGTCACCGCGTCGATGAGCCGTCCGGTGAAACAGCTGCGCGGCTTTGACAAGGTGAACCTGCAACCGGGCGAAACCAAAACCGTCAGCTTCCCGATCGATGTGAATGCGCTGAAATTCTGGAACCAGCAGATGAAATATGCTGCGGAGCCGGGCAAATTCAACGTCTTTATCGGTGTTGATTCCGCACGCGTCAATCAGGGCGAGTTCGAACTGCGCTAATCCTTCCCAGGCCGGGCAACCGGCCTGATTTTTTCCGCTATACCTTATTCCTTTATCGTTTAGGGCTTTCACGCGACAAAGCCGCTATTTTTCGGCTACGCTTTTTTCTCAAGCTGCTGAAAAAGGCGGTAAAAAATGAGGGAAGTACAATGACAATCACCCATAAGATTGCGTGCTCACTGCTGCTGGTGGCTGCCACGAGCCTGCCGTTGCAGGCAGCGGAACCGGTAAAAGTGGGATCCAAAATTGATACCGAAGGGGCGCTGCTGGGCAATATCATCTTGCAGGTTCTGGAAAGCCATGGCGTAAAAACAGTCAATAAAGTGCAGCTTGGCACCACGCCGGTGGTGCGCGGGGCGATTACCTCCGGCGAGCTGGATATCTACCCCGAATACACCGGTAACGGCGCATTTTTCTTTAAAGATGAAAGCGATCCCGCATGGAAAAACGCGCAGCAGGGCTACGAGAAAGTGAAAAAACTCGATGCCGAACAGAATAAGCTGGTCTGGCTGACGCCCGCTCCGGCGAATAACACATGGACGATTGCCGTGCGTCAGGATCTGGCGCAGAAAAATAAGCTCACATCCTTAGCCGATCTGAGCCGTTACCTGAAAGAGGGCGGTGAATTCAAACTGGCGGCATCGGCGGAGTTTATCGAACGCACCGATGCGTTACCGGCCTTTGAGAAAGCGTACGACTTTACACTGAAACAGGATCAACTGCTGTCGCTGGCTGGCGGCGATACGGCAGTAACCATCAAAGCTGCCGCGCAGCAAACCTCCGGTGTGAATGCGGCGATGGCCTACGGCACGGATGGTCCGGTTGCGGCGCTGGGGCTGCAAACACTGAGCGATCCGAAAGGCGTGCAACCGATCTATGCGCCCACGCCGGTGGTGCGTGAAGCGGTGTTAAAAGCGTATCCGCAACTGGGTGCGTGGCTGAAACCGGTCTTCGCCAGCCTGGATGAAAAAACGCTGCAAAAACTGAACGCCAGCATTGCCGTTGAAGGGCTGGATGCGAAAAAAGTGGCAGCCGATTACCTGAAAGAAAAAGGGCTGGTGAAATAAGCGCTGTTATGGAGGATTCGCGACGTTGCCATAATCGTGTGCTGCTGCTGTTAATGGTCGTCGGGCTGCTGGCAGCCTGGCTACCGTTTGTTAACTATGCGCCAAACCGGCTGGTCTCAGGCGAAAGTCGCGCGTTGTGGCAGCTGTTTCCGGCGTTCTGGCTGCTGGCGCCCTGTCTGCTGCTGATACTCAGTTTTGTGCCAGGGCGCGGGGCGCAAATCGGTACGCTGCTGCTGGCCGAAGCGCTGTTCTGCCTTTTGGTATGGAGCGCGGGCAGGGCGGCGACGGAGCTGGCGCAGTCGGGCAGCGCGTTGGCGCGAACCTCGCCGGGAAGCGGGTTGTGGCTGTGGCTGGCGTTGGCGCTGCTGGCCTGTAGCGACGCCATTCGCCGCCTTGCCAGCCATCCGGTCTGGCGCTGGCTGCTCAATGCGCAAATCTGGTGTCTGCCGCTGTTCTTACTGCTCAGCGGCGAGCTGGACGATCTCTCATTGCTGCATGAATACCGCAACCGCCAGGAAGTGTTTAATGATGCGCTGGCGCAGCATCTGACGCTGCTTTTCGGTACGCTCATCCCCGCGCTGGGGGTGGGATTTGCCATCGGTTTATGGTGCTACCGCCATCCGACACGCCAGGGGCCGGTTTTCACGGTGCTCAATATCATCCAGACCATTCCTTCTGTCGGGCTGTTCGGCCTGCTGATTGCGCCGTTGGCCGGGCTGGTGCTGCACTTCCCGGTTCTGAGCCGTTTCGGCATTGCCGGAACCGGCATGACGCCCGCGCTGATTGCCCTTATTTTGTATGCCTTGTTGCCGCTGGTGCGCGGCGTGGTCGCCGGGCTTAACCAGGTGCCGCAGGAGGTGCTGGAGAGTGCCGAGGCGATGGGCATGAGCGCGCGCCAGCGTTTCTGGCAGGTACGCATTCCGCTGGCGCTGCCGCTGCTGCTACGCAGTTTGCGCGTTGTGGCGGTGCAGACGGTCGGCATGGCGGTGATCGCGGCGCTGATCGGGGCAGGCGGCTTCGGTTCGTTGGTCTTCCAGGGGCTACTGAGCAGCGCGCTGGATTTAGTGTTGCTTGGTGTGATCCCGGTTATTGCGCTGGCCGTTGTCGTGGATGCGCTGTTTGGTTTAAGCCTCGCGCTGCTGAAGGTAAAACAACATGATTGAATTTAAAAATGTCAGCAAAACCTTTGCCGGACAGCAGGCCGTCAGCCATCTCGATCTGCATGTCAAAACGGGCGCTTTTTCGGTACTGATTGGCACCTCAGGTTCCGGAAAATCGACCACGCTGAAGATGATCAACCGGCTGATCGAGCATGATGAAGGCGCGATTTATTTTGCCGGTGAGGATATTCGCCTGCTTCCGGTGCTGGAGCTGCGCCGCCGCATGGGGTATGCCATCCAGTCGATTGGGTTGTTCCCGCACTGGACGGTGGCGCAGAACATCGCCACCGTGCTGCAACTGCAAAAGTGGTCGCGCGGCCAGCGCGAGGCACGGGTGGATGAACTGATGGCGCTGCTGGGGCTGGATGTTTCCCTGCGCGACCGTTTCCCGCATCAGCTTTCCGGCGGGCAACAGCAGCGGGTCGGAGTGGCTCGCGCGCTGGCGGCCGATCCGGAAGTGCTGTTGATGGATGAACCTTTCGGTGCGCTGGATCCGGTCACCCGCGCGGCATTGCAGCAGGAGATGGTGCGCATTCACCGCCTGCTTGGGCGCACCATTGTACTGGTGACGCACGATATTGATGAGGCGCTACAGCTGGCAGATCATCTGGTGTTGATGGATAAGGGCAAAGTGGTGCAGCAGGGGACACCGCTGGCGCTGCTGACCGCGCCGCACAACGATTTTGTCCGTGAATTTTTCGGTCGTAGCGAGCTGGGCGTGCGTCTGTTGTCGCTGCGCCAGGTGAAAGGCTATCTGCGCCGTGAACCGGTTTATGAGGGAGAACCGCTGCGGGCGGAGATGACGCTGCGCGAAGCGTTGTCGGCGTTTGTCGCCCAACAGTGCGAGATCCTGCCGGTGCATGATGACAGCGGCCAGCCCTGCGGCAGTCTGCATTTCCGTGATTTATTGCGCGTGGAGGCCAGTGGTGAGGCTTCTGCGTGATCCCCTGTTATGGTTGATCGCGCTGTTTGTGGCGCTATTGCTGTGGCTGCCGCACAGCGCTGCGTTATTCAGCACACTGTTTCCGCAACTGCCGCGCCCGGTCTATCTGCAGGAGAGCTTTGTGTCGCTGGCCGCAGCGCATTTTGCGCTGGTGGGCATTTCCAGCGCGATTGCCATTGTGCTGGGTATCGGTGTTGGCATTGTGGTGACCCGCCCGGCCGGGCGTGAGTTTCGTCCGCTGGCGGAAACCATCGCCGCCGTCGGGCAAACTTTTCCGCCGGTGGCGGTGCTGGCGATTGCCGTGCCGGTCATGGGGTTTGGTAAAGAGCCGGCGGTGATTGCGCTGGTATTGTACGGTATTTTGCCGATTTTACAGGGAACGCTGGCCGGGATCGCCGCCGTGCCAGAGAGCGTACAAAGCGTGGCGCAGGGCATGGGAATGAGCGCGTGGCAGCGGTTGGTGAAAGTGGAGCTGCCGCTGGCGGCGCCGGTGATCATTGCCGGTGTGCGCACCTCGGTGATCATCAATATCGGCACGGCGGCGATTGCCTCAACGGTGGGCGCGAGCACGCTCGGTACGCCGATTATCATCGGGCTGAGCGGTTTTAATACGGCTTATGTTATTCAGGGAGCAATTCTGGTGGCGCTGGCCGCGATTATTGTCGACCAGGCATTTGAGCGGTTGACGCGCTGGCTTAGCCAGCACCGCCACGCACAATAAACGAATAACCTGCGAGCATCACGCCGCTGATGCCGCCGATGGCCATCAGCAGAAAAACCGCGATGACGATAATTTTACCAGCCTTCATATGTCGTTCCTTTTGTTAAGGCAAGTAGTATAAAGGGAGCCGGGTTGTTGATAAAACATTAAATACCGAGAAGCGCAACGCGGTGGCCGTTTTCCTGCCATGTCAGCAACTGATGCAGTTGCGCTGTTGTCGGGCTTTCTCCGCACCACACCAGCAGCGTCTGGCCGTCGAACATCTCCGGGCGCAGATGGGTTAACGAATGTGCCAGCACATCTACCCGCCATCCTTGCTGGCTTGCTATCCAGCCTTCCAGCCATAAACGGGGGGTGTCGTGAATATTCCAGCCGATCACCAGCGCGTCCTGGCCGCTCTTTTTGCGCGCCAGCGCCAGAGAGCCGGAAATATGAGTAATCAATATGCCATCGAGCAGGCTGAGCATCGCTTGCAGGGCGGGCTGCGGGTTTTGCAGGCGGTGGCGTAAAGGCATGATCAAATTGCTGGTCAGCATACTGGCCGGGTAGTCGCGTTCGTGCTCTTTGATCCACTGGTGCAACTGCTGCTGATTGCCCTGTTGCAGGTAGCGCAGCGCGGTCTCTTGCTGCTCCCGCCAGCCGTCGCGAACCTCGTCAGGTTCGCTGGAAAGCAGGGTCTGCACTTTGCTGACCTGAACACCATTACTTATCCAGCTTTTAATTTCCCGAATGCGATCAATGTCCGATTCGGTAAAGAGTCGATGGCCGCCATCCGTGCGTTGAGGTTTCAATAACCCGTAACGTCGCTGCCAGGCTCGCAGCGTGACGGGATTGACATCGCATAACAACGCCACTTCACCAATTGTGTAAAGCGCCATAGTTTCACCTTTGCTTACTGGCTCCCACTTTAACTGTAGCCTCTGGCGGTCGTATGAAGAGAAATTGGCGAAAAATTGCCCGGACGGCAGGTGAAAGGTGAATCATCTGGCAAGACTTTGTGATACAGAGCACGATTTAGCGTTTTTTTGCAGCGCTTCAAAGAAACGTACGGCGACTCCATGTATGTTACGCGCTTTAGTTGATGTGGTATTTGCCGGTATGTACGAATTCAATCTGGTGCTGTTGCTGCTACAACAGATGTGCGTGTTTCTGGTTATCGCCTGGTTGATGAGTAAGACGCGCCTGTTTATCCCGCTAATGCAGGTTACCGTCCGTCTGCCGCATAAATTATTGTGCTATGTCACCTTCTCTATTTTCTGCATTCTTGGCACTTATTTCGGGCTGCACATCGAAGACTCTATTGCGAATACCCGGGCGATTGGCGCGGTCATGGGCGGCCTGCTCGGCGGCCCGCTGGTGGGCGGTCTGGTCGGATTAACCGGCGGCCTGCACCGTTACTCGATGGGCGGCATGACGGCGCTGAGCTGTATGATCTCCACCATTGTCGAAGGGCTGCTTGGCGGCCTGGTTCACAGTGCGTTGATTAAGCGCGGGCGTACCGATCGGGTCTTTAGCCCGCTCACCGCCGGGGCAATCACCTGTGTGGCGGAGCTGACGCAGATGCTGATTATTCTGCTGATTGCCCGGCCGTTCGACAGCGCCCTGCATCTGGTGCAGAGCATTGCCGCGCCGATGATGGTCACCAATACCGTCGGCGCCGCGCTGTTTATGCGTATCCTGCTCGATAAACGCGCCATGTTCGAGAAGTACACCTCGGCGTTTTCCGCCACCGCGCTGAAAGTGGCCGCCTCCACCGAAGGGATTTTGCGCCAGGGTTTTAACGAAGAAAACAGCATGAAGGTGGCGCAGGTGCTCTATAAAGAGCTGGAGATTGGTGCGGTGGCCATTACCGATCGCGACAAGCTGCTGGCGTTTACCGGCATTGGCGACGATCACCACTTACCGGGACGGCCGATCTCTTCGGTCTGGACGCAGCGCGCCATCGAAACCGGCGAAGTGGTGTACGCTGACGGTAACGAAGTGCCGTATCGCTGCTCGTTGCATCCGCAGTGCAAATTAGGTTCGACATTAGTTATTCCGCTACGCGGCGAAAACCAGCGCGTGGTGGGCACCATTAAGTTATACGAGGCGAAAAACCGCCTGTTCAGCTCCATCAACCGCACGCTGGGCGAAGGGATCGCGCAACTGCTGTCGGCGCAAATTCTCGCCGGGCAGTACGAACGGCAGAAGGCGCTGCTGACTCAGTCGGAAATTAAACTCCTGCATGCGCAGGTGAACCCACATTTCCTGTTCAATGCGCTGAATACGTTGAAAGCGGTGATCCGCCGCGACAGCGACCAGGCCGGGTTGCTGGTGCAATACCTCTCGACCTTCTTTCGCAAAAACTTAAAGCGTCCGTCAGAGATCGTTACGCTGGCGGATGAAATTGAACATGTGAATGCCTACCTGCAAATCGAAAAAGCGCGCTTCCAGTCGCGGTTGCATGTGCAGTTACACGTGCCGGAGGCGCTGTCGCATTTGCAGTTGCCGGCATTTACGCTGCAACCGATTGTCGAAAATGCCATCAAGCATGGTACATCGCAGCTGCTCGGCGTCGGCGAGATTTCCATCAACGCCAGCCAGGACGGGGAACATCTGGTGCTGGCGGTTGAGGATAATGCGGGTCTGTATCAACCGAAAAACGATGCCAGCGGGCTGGGGATGAGCCTGGTGGATAAGCGGTTGCGCGCCCGCTTCGGTAACGACTGCGGTATCAGCATTGCCTGCGAACCGGATCTGTTTACCCGCATTACCTTAAGACTCCCGCTGGAGGAACAGGCATGTTAAAAGTGCTGATTGTTGATGATGAACCGCTGGCCCGGGAAAACCTGCGTATTCTGCTTCAGGAAGAGTGCGACATCGAGATTGTTGGCGAGTGCGGCAACGCCGTGGAAGCGATTGGCGCGGTGCACAAGCTGCACCCCGACGTGCTGTTTCTTGATATTCAGATGCCGCGCATCAGCGGGCTTGAGATGGTCGGCATGCTTGATCCCGGCAATCGCCCTTATGTGGTGTTTCTTACCGCTTTTGATGAGTATGCGGTGCAGGCGTTTGAGGAACATGCGTTCGACTACCTGCTTAAACCTATTGAGGCACGTCGTCTGGAGAAAACGTTGACGCGCCTGCGCCAGGAGCGCGGTGTGCAGGATGTGTCGGTGCTGCCGGAGAATCAGGAAGCGCTGAAATTTATTCCCTGTACCGGGCACAGCCGTATCTGGCTGTTGCAGATGGATGAGGTGGCGTTTGTCAGCAGCCGGATGAGCGGCGTTTATGTCACCAGCCAGGAGGGCAAAGAGGGCTTTACTGAGCTGACGTTGCGTACGCTGGAGAGCCGCACGCCGCTGGTTCGCTGCCATCGTCAGTATCTGGTGAATATGGCGCACCTGAAAGAGATTCGCCTTGAAGATAACGGCCAGGCGGAGCTATTGCTGCGTGACGGGCTGACGGTGCCGGTCAGCCGCCGCTATCTGAAGAATTTAAAAGAGGCGCTGGGGTTGTAAATTCCTGTGCGATGCCTACACTGCGCGCTGGTTTATCATTTTGGGGAAAGAGATGCTTAATAACGATATCCTGCGCAGCCTGCGTTACACACTGCAAGTGGACAATAACGCGCTGGTGCGCATTCTTGCACTGGCGGATACGGTGGTCACCGCCGAACAGATTGCTCCGTGGCTGCGTAAAGAGGATGAGGCAGGGTATAAGCCGTGTCCGGATATTGTGTTATCCGCTTTTCTCAATGGGCTGATTTACGAAAAACGCGGCAAAGATGACAGCGCGCCGCCGCTGGTGGTCGAGCGCAAACTGAATAACAACATTGTGCTGAAAAAATTGCGTATCGCCTTTTCGTTAAAGACCGACGATATTCTGGCGATCCTCACCGCGCAGCAGTTCCGTGTGTCGATGCCGGAAATCACCGCCATGATGCGTGCGCCGGAACATAAAAACTTCCGCGAGTGCGGCGACCAGTTTCTGCGCTATTTCCTGCGTGGCTTAGCCAGCAAGGTGCAAAAGCCGAAAGCGCAGGCCTGATAAGCGAAGCGCCATCAGGCTATGTCGCCTGAGCGTTGTGAAAAACTGCCCGATGGCGGCGTTGCGTTATCCGGCTTACGACCTTCACTGGCCCGGTAAGCGTAGCGCCACCGGGCAAGATGACGAATTACTGAACCTCTTTAAAGCCCTTCGCTTTCAACAGCGCTTCCGACTTCTGCATACTGATACCATCCTGCACCGTGCCGGTAAACGCCGTGCCCTGTAATGCGTTCAGATCGGCGAAATTCACCGCGCTGTAATCTACATCCAGCGTCTCCTGCGCATAGGTTTGCTGGTAATCAACGCTCTCTTTGATCCCTTTGACGCTCTGGTATTTCTGGCTGATCGGCCCGAGGACTTTCATCGCTTCCTCTTTGTTGCTCGCGCCAATGGCGCTGTAGTCGATCTTATTTTTCGCCGTCTGGCGCAGCACTTTGTCGTCTTTGTAGTAATAGGTCAGCGTCAGTTCGGTTCCTGGTGCCGACCAGCTAAAGGTTTTACTCTGCTCTTTCTCCCCGCAGCCGCTCAGGCTGAAGAGCAGGGTAAAGGCGAAAAGGGCGGCAAAAAGATGACGGATATTCACGGTGATTCCCCTGTTTCCATAAACTGGTATCAGTATAGAAAAAAGGCGCTGATATCAGCGCCTTTATTGTTATTTGACCTGTTGGCCAGCTTTCGCACCGCTGTCCGGGCTGAGCAGGAAGATGTCCTTGCCGCCAGGGCCTGCGGCCATCACCATCCCTTCGGAGATGCCGAAGCGCATTTTACGCGGCGCAAGGTTTGCCACCATCACCGTCAGACGGCCAATCAGCGCGCTCGGGGCCGGGTAGGCAGAACGAATGCCGGAGAAGACATTGCGTTTCTCGCCGTCCAGATCCAGCGTCAGGCGCAGCAGCTTGTCAGAGCCCTCAACGAATTCCGCGTTCTCAATCAGCGCCACGCGCAGATCGACTTTGGCGAAATCATCAAAGCTGATGGTTTCCTGAATCGGATTGTCGGCCAGTTCGCCGATCACCGGTGCGGCAGCCGCTTTCACTTCTTCTTTCGACGCTTCAACCAGCGCTTCGACCTGTTTCATCTCAATGCGGTTGTACAACGCTTTGAAGGTATTCACTTTATGGCCGAGCAGCGGCTGGTTAATGGCACCCCACTCCAGCGTGGTGTTGAGGAACGCTTCCGCGCGCTCAGAGAGCGATGGCAGAACCGGTTTCAGGTATGTCAGCAGAACGCGGAACAGGTTGATGCCCATTGAGCAGATGGCCTGCAGATCGGCATCGCGGCCTTCCTGTTTTGCCACCACCCACGGCGCCTGCTCATCAACATAGCGGTTAGCCACATCGGCCAGTGCCATGATTTCGCGTACCGCTTTGCTGAATTCGCGGTTTTCCCACGCTTCACCAATGCTGGCTGCCGCGTCGATAAAGGTCTGGTACAGCGCCGGATCCGCCAGCTTTGCCGCCAGCACGCCGTCAAAGCGTTTGGCGATAAAGCCCGCGTTACGGGAGGCCAGATTCACCACTTTGTTGACGATATCGGCGTTCACGCGCTGGATAAAGTCTTCCAGGTTAAGGTCGATATCATCAATGCGCGAAGAGAGCTTCGCCGCGTAGTAGTAGCGCAGGCTGTCGGCATCAAAATGGTTCAGCCAGGTGCTGGCTTTAATGAAGGTGCCACGCGATTTGGACATCTTCGCGCCGTTCACCGTCACATAACCGTGAACAAACAGGTTGGTCGGCTTACGGAAATTGCTGCCTTCCAGCATTGCTGGCCAGAACAGGCTGTGGAAGTAGACAATATCTTTACCGATAAAGTGATACAGCTCGGCGTCGGAATCTTTCTTCCAGTATGCGTCGAAGCTGGTGGTATCGCCGCGTTTGTCGCACAGGTTTTTGAACGAGCCCATGTAGCCGATCGGCGCATCCAGCCAGACATAGAAATATTTGCCCGGCGCGCCCGGGATTTCGAAGCCGAAGTACGGCGCATCGCGGGAGATATCCCACTGTTGCAGCCCGGATTCGAACCACTCCTGCATTTTGTTGGCCACCTGCTCCTGCAGCGCGCCGCTGCGGGTCCATGCCTGCAACATTTCGCTGAAGGAAGGCAGATCGAAGAAGAAGTGCTCGGAATCACGCATCACTGGCGTCGCGCCAGATACCACCGATTTCGGCTCGATCAGCTCGGTCGGGCTGTAGGTCGCGCCGCACACTTCGCAGTTATCACCGTACTGATCCGGCGATTTACATTTCGGGCAGGTGCCTTTCACGAAACGGTCCGGCAGGAACATGCCTTTTTCCGGATCGTAGAGCTGAGAGATAGTGCGGTTTTTAATAAAACCGTTCTCTTTCAGGCGCGTGTAGATCAGCTCCGACAGCTCGCGGTTCTCGTCGCTGTGCGTGGAGTGGTAGTTGTCGTAGCTGATGTTAAAGCCAGCAAAATCAGTCTGATGTTCCTGACTCATTTCGGTGATCATCTGCTCCGGGGTGATCCCCAGCTGCTGCGCTTTCAGCATGATCGGCGTGCCGTGGGCATCGTCCGCGCAAATGAAGTTCACCTCGTGGCCGCGCATTCGCTGGTAACGGACCCAGACATCAGCCTGGATGTGCTCCAGCATATGGCCGAGGTGGATAGAGCCGTTGGCGTACGGCAGTGCGCACGTTACCAGAATTTTCTTCGCGACTTGAGTCATAGTAGGCATTACATCTTCTTGAGAAAAAGGGGTATCGATAGTACCAAAAGGGGAATTAGCGCGCTACGCGATCGAGGCCGTTTTAAACCATATATGCAGATATGGGAATAATTGAACGACGCTATCAGGAGCGTTTTAAACCACATGAGCCAATATGCGCAATAATTACGCTATGTGTTAACGGCATGAATCCGTAAATGGATAATTATTACCTGTGCGGTAAACTTGGCCGCTACAATGTCGTTTCTTCAGAACAACTACAAAGGAGTCGGGATGAGTTCGCAATCCCCGGCCAAATCCCCGGAAGCTTTGCGCGCCATAGTTTCGGGAACATTGGCCAATTTTCAGCACCCAACCCTGAAGCATAACCTCACGGCGTTAAAAGCCGTGCACCATGTTGCGTGGCTGGATGGCACCCTGCATATCGAACTGGTGATGCCGTTCGTCTGGCGTACCGCGTTTGAAGAGTTAAAAGCGCAGTGCAGCGCGGAGCTGCTGCGCATTACCGAAGCGCGCGCCATCGACTGGAAGCTGTCGCACAACATCGCCACCCTGAAACGCGTGAAGAATCAGCCTGGCGTCAACGGCGTGAAAAATATCATTGCGGTCAGCTCCGGCAAAGGCGGGGTAGGGAAGTCCTCCACGGCAGTAAACCTGGCGCTGGCGCTGGCGGCGGAAGGGGCAAAAGTCGGTATTCTGGATGCGGACATCTACGGCCCGTCTATTCCGCTGATGCTGGGCGCAGAACATGAGCGCCCAACCTCGCCGGACGGAACGCATATGGCGCCGATCATGGCGCATGGCCTGGCGACCAACTCCATCGGTTATCTGGTCACCGACGATAACGCCATGGTGTGGCGCGGCCCGATGGCCAGCAAAGCGTTGCTGCAACTGTTGCAGGAATCGATGTGGCCGGATCTTGATTATCTGGTGCTGGATATGCCGCCAGGCACCGGGGATATCCAGTTAACGCTGGCGCAGAACATTCCGGTTACCGGCGCAGTAGTGGTTACCACGCCGCAGGACATTGCGCTGATCGACGCCAAAAAAGGCATCGTGATGTTTGAGAAAGTGGAAGTGCCGGTTCTGGGGATCGTCGAGAACATGAGCATGCACATTTGCAGCAACTGCGGTCACCACGAGCCGATTTTCGGCACCGGCGGCGCAGAGAAACTGGCGGAACAGTATCACACCCAACTGCTTGGTCAGTTACCGCTGCACATTACACTGCGTGAAGATCTGGATAAGGGCACACCGACGGTGGTCAGCCGCCCGGACAGTGAATTTACGGCTATCTACCGCAATCTTGCGGATCGTGTTGCCGCGCAGCTTTACTGGCAGGGTGAAGTTATTCCTGGCGATATCGCTTTCCGCGCGGTGTAAAACCCGCATGGTGGCGATGCGGATCTGAAGATGGCGACGTCGCAGGTTCGAAGAGAGAGCAGGCCGGATGGGGTAATCCCGCATTCCGGCCTGCAATTTTACTGCTTCACCAATTTTACTGTTTCACATGGTGCATCAGCACGTAATCCCCTTCCGGTGACACGCCCTGCGCTTCTGGCCGCCAGCCGTGGCGCTCATAAAACGCCAGCGCGGCCTTATTCTGCAACAAGCATTTCAGCGCACCGGTGCCGGTAAACGTGGTCTGTACATGTTTGAGAAGTGCGCTGCCGACTCCTTTGCCCTGAAAGGCCGGGTCAACAAACAAGTTATGCAGGAAGTTGTCGTTTTCGTACACCGAGGCGAAACCGAGCCGGTGACCTTCCTCTTCAGCGACCCAAATCACTTCATCGAGGGTGGCGGCATCAAAGTCTTCCAGTTGCCAGTCACGCCCATCGAGCCAGCTCCAGCCAGCTCTGCGGGCGTGTAAAAACAGCGTACGCAGAAACGGCCTGTCACTCTCCTGCCAGCGGCGGATAATCACAGGCGCTCCCTTAACGATGGTAGAAAATGTCGCCGTTATAGGCTTTGAGAATTTTGCCTTCAGCGTCGGTGATCAGCACGTAGTTGCCGCCCATGTAGGTCCAGTGGCTACCGGCTTCTGGTGCAGGCAGGTTACGCAACTGCCACTGTTTGATGTTGTACTCTTCGCTACGGTACATCTCTGGCACGGTATCGCCGATATTAAATTTAGTAAAGTCGGCAACAAAGTCCTTAATTTCATACGATTGCGTGCCGGTCGCCCCCGGTGTGGCCGTCTGCGGAGCCGCAAACGCCGAGGAGGCGGTGACCAACAGCGCACCCAGAAGCATCATTTTCGTTTTACTCATTGTTTCTCCAGGTTGTTCTTTTTACATTTCACGCAGTTGCTTATGTAGCACGCCATCATTGCCGTTAATGCGGTGCTGAGCAACCGGGAAAAAATAACGCTTTGGTAAAAAGTGTAAGCAAACCCAGGTCATAGCTGTACAGGCGGAGAGCGATTTTCGCTATCCGCTTGTAACGTTTGGGAATAGTCCTGGCTGGCCGATCAGCCAGCAAACCCTTCCAGCACAATCTTGCCGACGGCGCGCTGGCTTTCCAGCAGTGCATGCGCTTTACGTAAATTCGCGGCATTAATGGTGCCGAAGTGCTCGCCGAGCGTGGTTTTCAGCACGCCCTGATCAATCAACTGCGCCACGCGGGTGAGCAGATTGTGTTGCTCGATAATATCGCGGGTGGTGAACATCGAACGGGTAAACATAAATTCCCAGTGCAGAGAGATGCTTTTCACCTTCAGCGGCAACGCATCCAGGCTTTCCGGATCGTCAATCAGTGCCAGCTTACCCTGCGGTTGCAGCGCATTAATCAGCTGCTGATAGTGCTCCTGGGTATTGTTCAGGCTGGCGACGTGCGTCACCTGCGCAATACCAATTCGCGCCAGCTCTTCGGTCAGCGGTTTGCTGTGATCAATCACATGATGCGCACCCAGTTCTTTCACCCACTGCTGGCTGGCAGGGCGCGATGCGGTGCCGATAACCGTCAGGCGGGTCAGTTTACGCGCCAGCTGCGTCATGATGGAACCTACGCCGCCCGCCGCGCCAACGATCAGCAACACGTCGCCTTCGTTGCCATTCTCGTTGATGCCAAGCCGGTCAAACAGCATTTCCCATGCGGTGATGGCGGTCAGCGGCAGCGCCGCTGCCTGGGCGTTATCCAGCGTTTTCGGTTTGTGCGCCACAATGCGCTCATCGACCAGTTGATATTCGCTGTTGCTGCCCGGACGGGTCAACGCGCCCGCATACCACACTTCATCACCTGGCTGAAACAGCGTTACTGCTTGACCAACAGCTTTGACCACGCCAACGGCGTCCCAGCCCAGTACGCGCGGGGTATCGGCATTAAATCCGGCACGAACTTTGGTATCAACCGGGTTGACGGATACGGCTTTCACTTCGACCAGCAGATCGTGGCCGCTGGCCTGCGGTTGCGGCAGCTCAATATCACTGAGGAAATCCAGGTTACTGTTACCCTGCGCAGCGCGGGTAATGGCGATTGCTTTCATATGTGCTCCGTTAAGTAAGGGATGGGAGTGGGTGTGTGATTAATGGTAGTCAGGCTGATTGATATGAGAAACCATCAGAATCGGGAAGCACTTATCCTCGGGCAGTGAAAATCCTCCGACGGAGAGTTCTCACCCACTCAACGGGCAGCATTGTGCAGGCGGCAAAAGGGTTGGGCTGGGGGAATTGATATTGCAGGTGATGAGATCCCATAGGCCGGATAAGGCGTTAGCCGCTATCCGGCGATAGACCTTAATCGACGTCCGGCACCGGAATATCGGCGCTGACGCGCAGATCCTGGTCATTGAAAATCATGCAGTGCGGGCTATCAAAGGCGAGGGTGATTTTCTGCCACGGGCGGAAATGCACATCGCCGGGCAGCAGGATTTTAATGTTGTCGTGGCCATAGCACTGGCCGAAAAGATAAGTATTGTTGCCGAGCCGCTCTACCACTTCGCACTGAAACTCCAGCTGCGTACCGCGTGTGACATCGGTGGAGAGGTGCTCCGGGCGGATCCCCAGCGTCACCGCAGCCCCCGGCTCAAGGCGCGAAGTCGTGATCGCCAGCGTTAACGGATGCCCCTGCGCAAGGGTGACGGTAAGCTCGCCTGGCTGCCACGCTTTCACCGTCGCCGGCAGGAAGTTCATCTTCGGTGAGCCGATAAATCCGGCGACAAACTTATTTTTCGGGTTGTAATAGAGCTCCATCGGCGAGCCCATCTGCTCGACATTGCCGTAATTCATCACCACGATTTTATCGGCCAGCGTCATCGCTTCCACCTGGTCATGCGTGACATACACCATGGTGGTTTTCAGCTCCTGATGCAGACGAGCAATATGCAGGCGCATCTCAACGCGCAGTTCGGCATCAAGGTTGGAGAGCGGTTCATCAAACATAAACACACGCGGGTTACGCACAATAGCGCGACCAATCGCCACGCGCTGGCGCTGACCGCCGGAGAGCTGTTTCGGTTTTCTGTCCAGCAGGTGGCTGAGCTGTAAGGTTTTGGCGACCATCTCCACCTGGCGGCGGATCTCCTCCTTCGGCACTTTGTTCACTTTCAGGCCGTAGCCCATATTTTCCGCCACGGTCATATGCGGATAGAGCGCATAAGACTGGAACACCATCGAGACGCCGCGATGTGCGGGCGCGACATCATTCATCACCTCATCGCCAATCAATACTTCCCCTTCGCTGACCTCTTCCAGTCCCGCAATCATGCGCAGCATGGTCGATTTCCCGCAGCCGGAGGGGCCGACAAATACGGCAAACTCGCCGTCTTCAATCGACAGATTCACATTGTTCAGCGTCACCGTGTCGCCAAACCGTTTGGTGACATTCCTCAGTCGTATATTGGACATCAACGTTCCCCGAAATTAGTAGCCGTTATGTGCTGCGATAAGCGCGTTGTCGGATGTTTTTGTTTTACGTATAACAATCAGGCGACAGGTCTGCTCAACCGCGAAAATTCATGCTCAGACTATAACTTCCAGTGATTTCGCGCCCTATATCGAATTTCCATTTCTGTTGCATCTGTCACACAACTGACAGTTAATTCTCGTTTTATTCATCGCTCAAGCGTAGCGTATAACAAATTCGATAAGGCGCGTGAATGCGTTTTAAGCCCAGTGATATCAGGTGATTTTTAAGCTGTCTCATCGGATGTTGCACCATAAAAACCACTAAAATGTTATACCTTGACATGAGGGTGATAATGAAAAAGAGAACACTTACCGCACTGATCCTCTCTGCACTGGCTGCCGGCCAGCTTATTAGCCTGTCGGCGCACGCGGCGACAAAGCAGCTTAACGTCTGGGAAGACATCAAAAAGTCCGTCGGTATCCAGGATGCCGTCAAAGATTTTGAGCAAAAGTACGACGTTAAAGTGAACGTGCAGGAGATGCCCTACGCACAGCAACTGGAAAAATTACGCCTTGATGGCCCGGCTGGCATCGGGCCGGATGTGCTGGTTATCCCCAATGATCAGTTGGGTGGCGCGGTTGTGCAAGGGCTGCTGACCCCCCTGAATCTGGACAAAGAAAATGTTGACGCCTTTACCCCGGCCTCCATCAACGCTTTTCGTCTGGATAACACTCTGTATGGCGTACCGAAAGCGGTAGAAACGCTGGTGCTGATTTACAACAAAGATCTGCTCGACAAGCCGCTGCAAAGCCTGCCGGAGTGGCTTGAGTACTCGAAAAAACAGCGCGAGCAGAACAAATACGGTCTGCTCGCGAAATTTGACCAAATCTATTACAGCTGGGGCGCTATCGGCCCAATGGGCGGCTACCTGTTCGGCAAAAACGACAAAGGCGGCTACAACCCGCAGGATATCGGCCTGAATAAACCGGGCGCGGTAGAAGCGGTCACCTTCCTGAAAAAATTCTACAGCGAAGGGGTGTTTCCGTCGGGGATCCTCGGCGATAACGGGCTGAACGCCATCGATTCACTGTTTACCGAGAAAAAAGCTGTGGCGGTGATTAACGGCCCGTGGGCTTTCCAGCCCTATGAAGCCGCTGGCATTAATTACGGCGTGGTGCCGCTGCCAAACTTGCCGGACGGCAAACCGATGAGCTCCTTCCTCGGCGTGAAAGGTTATGTCGTCTCCACCTGGAGTAAAGACAAGCAACTGGCGCAGCAATTTATCGAATTTATCAACCAGCCGCAGTACGTGAAAACGCGCTATATCGCCACCCGCGAGATCCCGGCGCAGAAAGCAATGATTGACGATCCGGTCATTAAAAATGACGAAAAGGCCAGCGCAGTGGCGGTACAGGCTGCGCGCGCGACGGCAATGCCGGGCATTCCTGAGATGGGCGAAGTCTGGGGACCGGCAAATGCCGCACTGGAACTGAGCCTGACCGGCAAGCAGGAACCGCAGGCCGCGCTCGATGCCGCGACCAAACAGATCCACATGCAAGTTGAAGCCATGCAGGCCAGTAACCAGTAACCGCTTGTTGTAGCAGAACGGGAGGGCAACCTCCCGTTGTCGAAAAGGAGTCGTACGTGATTATCAGTCCCAGCGAGAATTTTGCCAAAACGCAAGCAGGGCGTCATGCGTGGTGCGGGCTGCTGCTGGCCATTGTGCCGGGCTTTGGTCAGTTTTATCATCGCCAGTGGCTAAAAGGCCTTATCTTCCTTGTCCTGCTGAGCAGTTTTACCGGCATTTTTTATGATTTTTTGCGCGAGGGGATCTGGGGGTTATATACCCTCGGCGAAGAAGTACCGCGCGATAACTCGATCTTTTTGCTGGCAGAAGGGATCATCAGCCTGCTGATCATCGCCTTTGGCCTGATGGTCTGGTATCTGTCGCTACGCGATGCATGGATCAACGGCAAAAAGCGCGACGAAGGTAAGCCGCTGAACAGCGTGCGCAAGCAGTATCAACTGCTGCTCAGCGACGGTTTTCCTTATCTGATGATCACGCCCGGCTTCATCCTGCTGGTGTTTGTGGTGATTTTCCCGATCCTGTTCGGCTTCTCTATTGCTTTCACCAACTACAACCTCTATCACACGCCGCCCGCCAAACTGGTGGACTGGGTGGGATTAAAGAATTTCGTCAATATCTTTACCCTGTCGATCTGGCGTTCGACCTTCCTCGATGTGTTGCAGTGGACGGTGGTCTGGACGCTGCTGGCGACCACGTTGCAATGCACCGTTGGTGTGCTGCTGGCGATCCTGGTGAACCAGAAAGATCTGCGCTTCAAGCCGCTGGTACGCACCATTTTTATTTTGCCGTGGGCGGTGCCGGGCTTTGTCACCATTCTGGTCTTCGCCGGAATGTTTAACGACTCATTTGGCGTGATTAACAACGCCATTCTGGCTTTCTTCGGTATTGCGCCGAAAGCGTGGCTGACCGATCCGTTCTGGACGAAAACCGCGCTGATCATGATGCAAACCTGGCTCGGCTTCCCGTTTGTCTTTGCCATGACCACCGGGGTGCTGCAGGCGATTCCGGACGATCTGTACGAAGCGGCGAAGATGGATGGCGCCAGCACCTGGACCCGGCTGCGCACTATTACGCTGCCGCTGGTGCTCTACTCAATCGCGCCGATCATCATCACTCAGTACACCTTCAATTTTAATAACTTCAACATCATCTACCTGTTTAACAACGGCGGTCCGGCGGTGGCGGGCGCGAACGCTGGCGGCACCGATATCCTGGTGTCGTGGATTTACAAACTGACGATGTCCTCTTCGCAGTACGCGATTGCGGCGACCATCACCATTTTGCTGTCGATTTTTGTCGTCGGGCTGGCGTTGTGGCAGTTCCGCGCGACCAAATCTTTTAAAAACGACGACATGGCATAAGGGAAGAAAAATGGCTAAATCACAAAGTATCCGCCGCGAGAAGTGGATCCGCCTGTCGCTCTCCTGGCTGGTTATCGTGCTGGTATCGCTGATCATTATCTACCCGCTGGTCTGGACGGTCGGCGCGTCGCTGAACGCCGGTAACAGCCTGCTCAGCACCTCGATCATCCCGGAGAACCTCTCATTCCAGCACTATGCCGATCTGTTTAACGGCCAGGTGAACTACCTGACCTGGTACTGGAATTCAATGAAGATCAGCCTGCTGACGATGGTGCTGACCTTAATCAGCGTCAGCTTTACCGCCTACGCCTTTTCGCGCTTCCGTTTTAAGGGGCGGCAGAATGGCCTGATGCTGTTTTTGCTGTTGCAGATGATCCCGCAGTTTTCCGCGCTGATCGCCATCTTCGTGCTGTCGCAGCTGCTGGGTTTGATCAACAGCCATATGGCGCTGGTGCTAATCTACGTGGCCGGGATGATCCCGATGAACACTTACCTGATGAAAGGCTACCTCGATGCCATCCCGCGCGATCTGGATGAATCTGCGCGCATGGACGGCGCCAGCAACTTCCGCATCTTTATCGAGATCATCATGCCGCTGTCGAAGCCGATTGTGGCGGTAGTGGCGTTGTTCTCCTTCACCGGGCCGCTGGGGGATTTCATCCTCTCCAGCACCATTTTGCGCACCCCGGACAAATACACGCTGCCGATTGGCCTCTACAACCTGGTAGCGCAAAAAATGGGTGCCAGTTACACCACCTATGCGGCGGGCGCGGTATTGATCGCCGTGCCGGTGGCCATTCTCTACCTTGCCTTACAAAAATACTTCGTCTCCGGCCTGACCTCCGGCAGCACCAAAGGATAACCACATGAAAAGATTTACACCCGCTCTGCTTGCTGTTTGTCTCTGTAGTTTGTCCGCCAGCACGTTTGCCGCCGACGCGTTAAAGACGCGCCCGTTCAGCGGCATGCCCGCCGACTTTATTAAAGGGGCTGATATCTCCACGCTGTTGGATGCCGAAAAGCACGGGGCGAAATTTTATAACGACAAAAATCAGCAACAGGATGCGCTCGCCATCCTGAAAGCTAACGGCGTTAACTATGTGCGCCTGCGTTTGTGGGTCGATCCGAAAGACGCGCAGGGCCAGGCTTACGGCGGCGGCGATAACGATCTGGCGACCACGCTGGCGCTGGCAAAACGGGCGAAAGCGCAGGGCATGAAGCTGCTGCTCGATTTTCACTACAGCGATTTCTGGACCGATCCCGGCAAACAGTTCAAACCGAAAGCCTGGGAAAAAATGGATTATGCGCAGCTAAAAACGGCGATCCACGACTATACCCGCGACACCATCGCCCGCTTTAAGCAGGAGGGCGTGCTGCCGGATATGGTGCAAATCGGCAATGAAATTAACTCCGGCATACTGTGGCCGGAAGGCAAAAGCTGGGGGCAGGGCGGCGGAGAATTCGACCGGCTGGCGGGGCTGCTCACCTCAGCGATTGACGGGCTGAAGGAGAACCTGAAAAACGGCGAACAGGTGGAGATCATGCTGCACCTGGCGGAGGGCACCAAAAACGATACCTTCCGCTGGTGGTTTGATGAAATCACCAAACGCAATGTGCCGTTCGATGTGATTGGCCTGTCGATGTATACCTACTGGAACGGGCCGATAAGCGCGTTGCAGGCCAATATGGACGACATCAGCAAGCGCTACAACAAAGATGTGATTGTGGTGGAAGCGGCTTACGGCTATACGCTGGCTAACTGCGATAACGCGGAAAACAGCTTCCAGGAGAAAGAAGAGAAAGCGGGCGGCTACCCTGGCACCGTGCAAGGGCAATATGACTATATCCACGATTTAATTCAGTCCGTGATTAATGTTCAGGGCCATCGCGGTAAAGGTATTTTTTATTGGGAGCCAACCTGGATTGCCGTGCCGGGAAATACCTGGGCGACGCAGGCGGGAATGAATTATATCAACGATAAGTGGAAAGAAGGCAACGCGCGGGAAAATCAGGCGCTGTTTGATTGTCAGGGGAAAGTGCTGCCCTCAGTGAAAGTCTTTAATTAACTCTGGTGTTGTAAATTTCAGGACGTTTAATATGAATAAATTTGCGCCTTTAAGCCCGAAGGTTGTCTCGCTATTGCATGGCGCGGACTATAACCCGGAACAATGGGAGAATTATCCCGGTATTATTGATGACGATATTGCCATGATGAAGCAGGCAAATTGCAATGTCATGTCGATCGGGATATTTAGCTGGTCGAAACTGGAGCCGCGGGAAGGTGAGTTTAATTTCGCCTGGCTCGATTCGGTGATTGAAAAATTATATGCAGCGGGAATTCATATTTTCCTCGCTACGCCGAGCGGCGCACGGCCCGCCTGGATGTCGCAGAAATATCCGCAAGTGCTGCGCGTCGGGCGCGATCGCGTGCCGGCGCTGCACGGCGGGCGGCACAATCACTGCATGACATCGCCGATCTACCGGGAAAAAACGCTGAAAATCAATACGCTGCTGGCTGAGCGCTATGCGCAGCATCCGGCGGTACTCGGCTGGCATATTTCCAACGAGTACGGCGGAGAATGCCACTGCGATTTGTGTCAGCAAAAATTCCGCGACTGGCTGCAAGCCCGTTACCAGACGCTGGAAAACCTCAATCACGCCTGGTGGAGCGATTTCTGGAGCCACACTTACAGCGACTGGTCGCAAATTCAGTCGCCGTCGCCGCAGGGCGAAGTGTCGATCCACGGTCTGAATCTCGACTGGCGGCGCTTTAATACCGCGCAGGTCGCCGATTTCTGCCGCCATGAAATCGCGCCATTGAAAGCCGCGAATGCGCAGCTTCCGGTGACTACCAACTTTATGGAGTATTTCTACGATTACGACTACTGGCAACTCGCGCCAGCGCTCGACTTTATCTCCTGGGACAGCTATCCGATGTGGCACCGGGACAAAGACGAAACGCAGCTCGCCTGCTACACCGCGATGTATCACGACATGATGCGCACGCTGAAAGGCGGCAAGCCGTTTGTGCTGATGGAATCCACGCCGAGCGTCACTAACTGGCAGCCGACCAGCAAAGTGAAAAAGCCGGGAATGCATATTCTGTCGTCATTACAGGCGGTGGCGCACGGCGCCGATTCGGTGCAGTACTTCCAGTGGCGGAAAAGTCGCGGCTCGGTTGAGAAGTTCCATGGCGCGGTAATCGACCATGTTGGCCACCTGGATACCCGCGTCGGGCGCGAAGTGTGTGCGCTGGGCGAGATGCTGGCAAAACTCACGCCGGTAATGGGCTGTCGCACCGAGGCGCGCGTGGCGATCATTTTCGACCAGCAAAACCGCTGGGCGCTGGATGATGCCGAAGGCCCGCGCAATAAGGGAATGGAGTACGAAAAAACGGTTAATGAGCACTACCGCCCGTTCTGGGAAAAGGGCATCGCGGTGGATGTCATTAACGCCGACGCGGATCTGAGCTGTTATCAACTGGTGATCGCGCCCATGCTCTATATGGTGCGCGAGGGCTTTGCCGAACGCGCCGAAGCGTTTGTCGCGGCGGGCGGGCATCTGGTCACCTCTTACTGGACCGGTGTGGTGAACGAAAGCGATCTCTGCTATCTCGGCGGCTTCCCTGGTCCGCTGCGCAAACTGGTGGGTATCTGGGCGGAGGAGATCGACTGCCTGGATGACAATGAACGCAATCTGGTGCAGGGGCTGGCGGGCAACGAGGCCGGGTTACAGGGGCCGTATCAGGCGCGTCATTTGTGCGAACTGATCCATGCCGAGAGCGCCAAACCACTGGCCACTTACCGGGATGATTTCTACGCCGGGCGCCCGGCGGTGACGGTCAATCAGTTCGGCAAAGGTAAGGCGTGGCACGTCGCTTCGCGCAACGATCTGGCCTTCCAGCGCGATTTCTTTGCCAGCATTATTGACGAACTGGCGCTGCCGCGCGCCGTTGAGCAGGATTTCCCGCCGGGCGTGGTGGCTACCGCGCGTACCGACGGCGAAACCACATTTGTCTTTATCCAGAACTTCAGCGCTCAGCAACAGACGATTATGCTGCCGCCAGGCTACCAGGATTGTCTGTCGGCCGCGACCGTCAGCGGCTCGCTGGTGCTGACACCGTGGGATTGTCGCGTTGTTAGCCGCCAGGCATAAGCCGACGTAATGTGCCTGCCCATTCGGGCAGGCTTTTTTTTATCTGTCGAAAATCAGGAGCCGATGATGGTGAGTCTTAAATCCTTCCTGCACTACTTCTCTGAACCGAAAAATACCGCGGCAGCGCCCATCAGCGATGCTGAGCTGCAACTGATCCAGCGGCTGGCGCAGGCATTTGGCGGTGCGGAGAACATTGAAAATGTTGATGCCTGTCTGACCCGTTTGCGTGTGACGGTGAAAGATCTGGCCATTGTGGATTCGCAGGCGTTGCAAAATGAAGGCGCGTTGGGGGTGATTATTCTCGGTCAGCAGGTGCATGCCATATTTGGTAAACAGTCAGATGCGCTGCGTAAATTACTCGATGAACATTTCTCCTCCCGCGCATAAATAAAAAAGGGATACCCGTGAGGGTATCCCGAAATAACTAACAGAAAAGCAATGGCAATATAAATTCTGTCAGGCAATGGCCTGGCAGTTCTTGGAGATAAATAACGAGGGTAATAAATTAATATACAAAATCATTCGCGTTATGTCGTGGCGATAAACCTGTTCCTGCTCAAATAAGTGAGCGGAGTAAACAGATGCTGCCAATAAAGTGATAACGTGAAGGATAAAGTTTATTTACCACCAGGCTTCCACCTGTACGCCAAAGTTCCACGTATTATTTTTGGTGCCGTCTTCAAATGATTTTCCATCTTCCGAATCATTTAAATACGAAGCGAATACGCGCAATTCAGGCCGTGACATAAATTCCGGGCCATCCGCCAGACCTACAGCGAAGGTGTATTTTTCGCCGCTCTGTTTGTAGTGGGTGCCGTTTTTATAGTCGTCTTTCTGGTAGAAACCGCCGACTTCACCAATCAGACGTACATAATTGGTGAGCTGATACTGTGCGCGGCCAACCAGTGAAACCAGGCGGGTTTTGTCGGTATATTCCGTAATGTCGTTGGCTGAACCGTAGGTCAGCACGTGGTTCAGTGAGAACTTCTCGGTAAGCGGAATCAGGCCGGTGTTAATCACGCGGTAACCGCTGGCGTCGTTCACATAGTGCCACATGTCGTACCAGCCGCCGCCCTGCGACACCATGTTCTGCGCCAGCCCTTTGTTGGCGTATTGCAGCACCAGTTTGTTATAGCCGCCAAACATATCCTGGCTGATTTCGCCGGTCACCATCACGCCGTCATCTGCTTCGTATAATCCGCCGTACTCTTTCTGTTTTTTGGTCGGATTTGGCATAGCGTAGTCGATGCCGAACTCTGTCCACGCGCCTGACCACGGTTTCCAGCCCGCATAGCGAACGTCGATATAGTTGATGTTGACGTCGTTATCATTATCGACGCGGTAATCAACATCGTTGGCGTCGCCACGGATCCAGGCTACCGAGACCGCGCCAGGGCCGAAGGTGTAGTTTTCAATCCCGGCACCGGAACCGGAGATGTTCCAGTATTTGGTATCAATAATGTGCAGATCGTGGCGCTGGTAGTAACGTTTACCGCCCCAGATTACGGCGTTGGGATCGTTGGGAATAAGCCCTTTGATTTGCAGATTCAACTGGCGCAGGCCGAACTGAGCGTCGTCGCCAATAGTGGTTTCGTTGTCGTTAGAGCCGTCGGAAACCATGCTCACCATGCTGTCGAGGTAAAAACTCACCTCGTCTTTTTTATACACTTCCGAGCCCAGTTCCAGTTCGCCGTAGGTATCGGATTCGTTACCCAGGCGGCCCAGCTTGTTCTTTTGCCACTCAACCTGCCCGCCATCGCCGGACACGCCTACGCCGCCGCGCAGGTAGCCGTGAAAGTCGATCGGTACAGATGTCGCAGCCAGCAGTGAAGGTGAAGTCAGCGCAGCGGCTAACGCAAGAGTGAGAGTGCGTAGCGTAGTGTTCATATCATTCCTCTTATTGTTTTGTATTACGTTCACATAAACGATGTCATAAAATGCCTAAATGTAAAAACAGGCAAACTAACGATTGTGAATGTGTGATTAACTGCAAATAAATCAGCCTTTTTTGTTACCAATAGCGAATTTCTTCACAATGTTGGGTATTGTGAGCGTGATACTTATTTTGCGAAATTGAAGCGGGAGAATGTGTGGTGAGCGTTTTTTTAGGAAGCCCCTGTTACACTTGGCGCATAACAACATAAGGAACCGGACCATGAAGTCTAAAAGTGCAACGCTGGAAGACGTAGCCCGCCATGCGGGTGTCTCCTACCAGACCGTGTCCAGGGTACTCAACAAATCTGCCAATGTATCCGAAGCCACGCGTTTAAAAGTGGAGAAATCCATAGAGTTATTGCGTTACGTACCGAACCGGCTGGCGCAGCAATTAGTGGGAAAGCAGAGTCAGACTATCGGCCTGGTGACCACTTCGCTGGCGCTGCATGCCCCTTCGCAGGTGGCGGCGGCGGTGAAACGCTACGCCAACCTTGATGGCTACCAGGTCTTGATTTCGATGATCGATGAGAACGTCAATCAAGATATCCAGTCCGCCATCAATGAACTGAAGTCACAGCTGGTCGATAAAGTGATCATTAACGTGCCGCTGGAAACCGAAGAGGCCCAGCATATCGCCTCTGACAACGATGACATCGTCTGCTTGTTTCTCGATGTCGATCCGTACAGTTCCGTGTTTAACGTTTCGTTTAACCCGGCGGACGGTACCCGCGCTAGTGTTAAGCATCTGTATGAACTGGGCCACCGCGAGATCGCGCTGCTGGCCGGGCCGGAATCGTCGGTGTCGGCGAATCTGCGGCTGAAAAGCTGGATCGATACGCTCAGCGGCTATGGGTTGAAACCGGTAACGGTGTTTCATGGTAACTGGGATGCACAGAGCGGTTACGCTGGCGCATTACAGATGCTGCGCGAAACGCCGAATTTCACCGCCGTGCTGGTAGGCAACGATCAGATGGCGCTGGGCGTATTGAGCGCCTTCCATCAACATCAGATTGCCATTCCCGGCGAGAAATCGGTGGTGGGTTACGACGGCACTTATGAAAGTTCGTTTTTCCATCCGTCGCTGACCACCGTTTCGCTGGATCTGGATTTGCAGGGCAAAGAAGCGGTGCGTCGTCTGCTCGACAGCGGTCATGGCGATGCGGCGCGCAGCTCGTCGGTGCTGCCTGCAAAACTTATCGTGCGCCATTCAACCGGCGCGTTGCAGGAGCAGGGGACCAATTTGCAGGAGATCTCCCAGCAGTTGCAGGCTATTGCGCATAAGCTGTGGAAGTAAGAGATATACGAAGCGCCATCGGCATTGTGCCGGTAGCGCTTCGGTTTACAGCGATTACTGCGCTTTTGGCGTCAGTTTCAGAAAACGCATCATGCCAGGGCGGCGTTCAGAAGTGAGCAACAGGCGGTTGTCATCGGTAAAGTCGCGCAGTTCAGGCAGATTGCTGGTTTCGCGTTCAACGCGTTGCACGGTTTCAATGTCGAAATAGTGCGCGGCGTTGCGCAGAAAAGCATTGTATTTGGCAAGGAAATCGTCCATCCAGTGGTGAATCTCGATGATCACCGTGCAGGATTTCAGCAGGTTTAATACCTCATCGGTCAGCAGTTCAAACTCGAATCCTTCGATGTCGATCAGCACCAGCGCGTTATCCAGATCTTGCGCGCGCAGGCTGGCAAAACTGGCAGCATTGGCTTCACCGAGGATGGTCAGCTCGCCGACCGAGTGGTTCTTTTTCCAGTTTTCCGCAATGACGGCGCGGCCTTTTTCCGTTTGCTCAAAGCAGATGGTCTTGCCAATCTTGCCGGAAACCAGCATACCGATGGCGTAGTAGCCATCCGCAGCACCAATGTCGATAAAAGTTGAGAAGCGGCCAGCTTCTGTTGCCTCGATCAGATTCAGGATCTCTTTTTCGTACAGCCCCAGGCACTGGGAGCCGAGATCGAGTTTTCCCCACCAGGTGTCGCGATCGAGATGTAATCCTTTGAACGGGCCGTATTTCACGGTGCCCTGCAACAGGTCGAAGACCTCTAATGACATACGTTCCTGACGCTCACGAATGGTTTCGCGACGCCAGTTTTCTCTCTGCTCCAGCGTGGACTGCTGTGCGCGTTCCAGCATCGGATGGAAATAATCTGCTTCCGCTAAAATAAATTGTTCTACGTTGTTCATTTTCATTATCACCTGAGTGCGGTTAGGCGCTTATTCACAATGACTGCAAAATACGTTTACGCTCGGCGTCGTCTTGCTGGGGCGTGTAATCCGCAACCGCGCAGGAGACGCAAATACCTTGCTTCAGCCCAAAATCAAACAGCCCGCGGCGGAAACCGCTGAGGGTTTTTGACGCGTAAATATCAAAGATGGATGATGTCGCCACGTTGCCCGCCGGTGCGAGGTTGGTCTTGTCATCTAAAAAGCTCTCACAGCACGGCTGCACTGTACCATCGTAAAAGATGGTGAATTCGCGAAACGGTTTGACGCAGGGGCTGGTGCGAATGGTTGCCGACGCGGCATGCTCGGTCAGCACGCCCGCGCGGTTGGTGCCATATTTGCGCCAGTCCGGCCACTGGATCTTGATTTGCACGCCGCGATGACGGAATAAAATCGACGTCGAATTAACTACGTCGTCGATGCTGAAATCCGGGTACTTATCGCCGCACTCCAGCTTATCCAGCAGTTTGGTTACCCGGCGGCGGATCGCTGCAGGGGTTTGTGTCACATTGGAAGAGGGATGCAGCGTGACGCAGATATTGTTTAACCCGCTGTCAGAGAGCGTACTCAGACGCTCGATATCGAGGAAATCACCGTTGCTGTTAAAGGCGATGTGGCTATAGGGCAGCGCCTCTTTGATGAGGGTGATTTTGCGCTCCAGATCTAAATCCAGCAGCGGTTCGTTATAAAGGTTCAGAGAGATGCGGTTTTCGTAGCGGATCGATGCCAGTTCGGCGCAGATCTTCTCCAGTGTAGTCGTATCCATATAACGCTGAAGCGCCTGGCGGTTAGAGAAGCTCACCGGGCAGTAATCGCACTTACGGTTGCAGTTATACGACAGCTCCAGATTGATGATTTCCACGTGGCGCTTAAACATGATCTGTTTCTGCTCCGCGGTCAGCGTCGCGCTGCGTCGGCTGTCCAGCAGGTTCTTGATGCTCTCATCTGATGCAAAGCTGATCTGCTCAAAATAATTCATGTACATTCTCCTGCCGCAACCGCATGTGGGTAGAACCCGTGCTTTGAGTTTTGTAATGCATTGATATTCATGGATCTATTGCCGCATCATGCCGATGAGCTACCAGACGCCGTGTAATGATATCGGCCAGCTGACTGAAAACCTGAGCCCGCAGCCTGATAATTAATTTCCTTTAAGGGACGCGTGGGCGTGATTCGCTTGTATTAGGCTGCAGACAGTTTAGCGTTGGGGCTGCAGAGGCTAAGGATGTAACAAACGTGTGTTCATAAGCCTTTTCTGCGCTTAGTGACAAGGGGCGACGCCCGTTAAATCAGGGAAGTCAGGAATAGAACCGGCGGGCTTCAGGTTGAGCGGTTTTGGCGTGAGGCCTCTTTTTTGAATACCAGCAAGGCGTTACTTAAGAGATCTCTTCTCCTCGCTCACGACAATAGTTTTGCGTCAGCGTTATTCGTAATTATCTTCTTAGCCTTAACCTAAATATTCACGCTCTTGTGCCGATAATTGTCGCAGGCCGCACCGCTTTTTGTGGGGCCGATGGTTGTGTCGTTATCTTATACAAGGGTAAAAATATGTCATTACGACGGTTTTCTTTTCTTATTTTCAGTCTCTTACTCTGTATCTTCCTCATCAGTTCTACCTCTAACCTTTGGTCACTTACGCGCAGCAACCAGTCACTGGATAGCGTGAACAAAGAAATTCGCGTGGTGTTATCCGTGATCGATCCGATCAACCACAGCCGTACATTGCGGGTCAGGCTGATGGAAGCGATGATTAACTCCAGCCTTGGCGATAGCGAGAAAGCCCGGGCATCACTTGAGAAAGCGCAAGAAGTGATGCAGAAAGCTTCTGCTGCTTTTGACGCCTATCAGGCGGCTTCACATATTGCCGGTGAAGAACAGTTTTCCGTTCCCTATAACAATGCCTGGCATGTTTATGTCAATGATGGTCTGAAACCGTTGATGGATGCCGCGAACCGTAATGACAGCGCGCGCTTTAATCAACTGGTCAGCGATACAATTCCGGTACTCGATCGTCAGTTCGAAATCACGCTGGATAATTTGCTGGCGTTTCGCGAGAAAAACGCGCAGCGCCTTAACAATGATGCGCAGAGCCGCTTTACCAACAGTGTGGTCACTATCGTTATCTTCGCTCTGCTGTTTACGCTGATTATCATCGCCATGTTTATCCTGATACGGCGGCGCGTTCTTTCTCCTCTTGACGCTGCGCGGCTTCACTGTCAGCAGATGGCTGCCGGAGAACTGCATAGCCCGGTGATCTCGCGCTCGAAAGATGAAATCGGGACGTTGCTCAGCTCGCTGGAGCAGATGCGTCTTTCGCTGGTGGACATCATTGCGCAGGTTCGTCATTCAAGCGAAAGCGTGGCTCATGCCGCCGAAGAAATTGCCGCAGGAAATACGGATCTCTCGGCGCGAACAGAGTCGCAGGCCGCTTCCCTTGGCGAAACGGCTGCCAGTATGGAACAACTGACTTCCACGGTGAAACACACCTCAGAAAACACGCACCAGGCTAACCAACTTGCCAGCAACATGCGCAACTCTGCGCAAGAGGGCAACACCATCGTTGAAGAAGCGGTGCTTTCAATGAAGGAAATCGAAAGCAGCTCAGGCAAAATCGACACAATTATCGGCCTGATTGAAGATATTGCTTTCCAGACTAATATCCTGGCGCTTAACGCGGCCGTTGAGGCAGCCCGCGCTGGCGAGCAGGGGCGCGGTTTTGCCGTTGTCGCCAGCGAAGTCCGTAATCTGGCACAGCGCTCGTCGGTTGCTGCGAAAGAGATTAAGGAGTTGATTGAGCAGTCCGGTACTCAGGTTCAGCTTGGCAGCGAAAGGGTGGAGCGAGCGGGCGAAAGCATGAAGCGCATTATCGCTTCCGTTAAACAGGTGTCCGAACTGATGTCGGAGATTGATCTCTCCACCAATGAGCAAAGCCGCGGTATTGAGCAGATCAATATTGCTGTCGCGCAAATGGATTCCGTTACCCAGCAGAACGCCGCACTTGTTGAGGAAGCCTCTGCCGCGGCACATTCGCTGAAAGAGCAGTCGCAATTACTTAAACAGGCTGTGGCTGTCTTCAAACTTAACTGATGACAAACGGTGACAGGCAGGCTTCGGCCTGCCTCTCTTTTTGTGGCAGGGTGATTTCTTCAGCAACCGGCCGGATAACGATCAAACAATCCGGATTTGTACTTGCAGGCTTGTTATATGCTTTAAACTTTCTCGGTCCACATGGCCGTATTCGCTGCCCGAAACCGGCATTGATTAACGTGACGCCCGGGATTGGCCCTGGGGAATTCGTCCGGGGGTTGTGTCTTTGATCTCCGCTGGCATTATCGCTGAGTGGCGATTAACGGCTGCTAATCGCAATCAGTTGAATCAGATTCAACTGATTCGGGGTGCCCTTCCTTGTGAAGGCTGAGAAATACCTGTATTACCCGATCTGTAAGATACCCACGTCAGTAACGACGGGATTTTCCGCCGTTGTGTACCCGAATAATGTTCAAAAATGAAAAAAGCCCCGCCTTTTTAGGTTCGGGGCCAGTCTGGCGCGCTTAAATTTACCGTAGGCTGTACGTTAAAAAGTAGCGGCCTGCGTGTGAACGAGGAAATTATCAGACGATATGTGAGGCATCAGGAGAAAACGGAACAAATACATGAACAGCAAATGGAATTGCTAGAGCAATAAGCGGAAAGTGACAATAGCCCCCTTACAGGGGGCATTCTCAAAAGCCACCTTCTAAGAAGGTGGTCTTTTACTTATGTTTGGCTACTGATATTTTCGCCGTACTTTCTGAATAATGAACATCAACAGTGCAGTAACAACGAGCATGAGTAGGAACAGCCCCCATAGAAACGATGGATCAGCTTCGCCATCAGCAAATCCCAACCCGGTGCGGTTCAGAAAATTATTACTGATTTGAGACAAATACTCGACCAACCCGCCCAGAGGGAACAGCACGATAAAGAATGAAGCCACAAGGCAGAGAAGACCGATCAGTGTGTTAATTATTAAATTTGCATGACGCATAATCAGTCCGCCCTGTTACGTCTATACGTCCATATGCCATTAATCCTTTTCCCCCCGGCACTCGAACTTTTTTACGTGCAAGTAACGAGGTTCTGACTAACTGGAAATCAGGAATGTTATAGAAAGTTATACATCCCCACGACTCCCCCTCGCCATTTGGGCGCAACGAGTGAAGCCGGAAAGATCCTCTGTCAACGCCATTAACGAAAACGTGATCACTCATTGTGGAGGCATTGAACAATCCAAACCACTCCTCGTGATTTGTTCCATTCCTGAAATCCTTAACAAATCGCTCTACCTGGTTGGCAATACTCCCGGACGGGGCATCAACGATCCAGTAAGTGCCTACAGGCAAAGCCGCATTTCGTATAAATGCACACTCTGCGATGTTGGTTACTGGTGCTATCCCCGAAAACACTGGAAACGTTCCGACACCGTAAACATGAAGTTTAAGCCGTCTCCCGATACGTCGTTGTAGTCCATCCTGCAAATCTGCATAACATAAAACTCCCTGTAGATTTGCGGGTTATGTTACCGCCGATTTAACCAACCAGCCAGCCTTACCCTCTGAATTTGGGACACATTTGGGGACACAAGTTGGGACACAGCGCATTTTTAAGGGTTGTGTCTTTGTCTTCCCGCTGGCATGATCCTGAACAGGGATTAATGAGAGCATTAATCGCAAGTAGTTGAATTTGTTTTAAATGACTCGGGGTGCCCTTCTTTGTGAAGGCTGAGAAATACCCGTAATACCTGATCTGGATAATGCCAGCGTAGGGAAGTCAGATGCCTGTCGGGCTATCACTTCTTCCACGGCCTGGCAGGAGCGAAACCATGCAACCTGACCTGCTTGATCGTGCGCAAACCGCACATGCCTTACAGCAATTCCGCCGCCATTCCCCGCTTGTTCACTGTATGACCAACGATGTTGTACAAACCTTTACCGCCAATGTGCTACTGGCGCTTGGCGCGTCACCGGCCATGGTGATTGATCGTGACGAGGCGCAGCAATTCAGTGCGATTGCCGATGCGCTGTTGATTAACGTTGGTACCTTAACCCGCGAGCGGGCCGATGCGATGCTGGCGGCTGCCGAAAGCGCAAATGCGGCAGGTAAACCCTGGACGCTCGATCCTGTGGCCGTCGGCGCACTCACTTTCCGTACGCAATTTTGCCAGCAACTGCTTACCCTGCATCCGGCGGCGATCCGCGGCAATGCCTCCGAAATTCTGGCACTCGCGGGAGTGAGCGCAGGCGGGCGCGGCGTGGATACCACCGATACCACCAGCAATGCGTTGCCCGCAGCGCAGGCGCTGGCGCGGCAAACCGGCGCTGTGGTGGCCGTTACCGGCGAAGTGGACTATGTCACTGATGGCCGTCGTACACTGATGGTCACCGGGGGCGATGTGCTGATGACGCGGGTTGTCGGCACAGGTTGCGCGTTATCCGCCGTGGTGGCCGCCAGTTGTGCGCTGCAAGGCGATCGCCTGGTGAATGTGGCTGCCGCCTGCGCCTGGTTCGGGCTGGCGGGTAGCCTGGCGGTCGCGAACAGCAACGGGCCGGGCAGCTTTACGCCCGCGTTTCTCGACGCGCTCTACGCGCTCGGCGGGGAGGGTTCGTTATGAGGCGAATCAATGCATTGACCATCGCCGGTACCGATCCCAGCGGTGGCGCGGGAATTCAGGCAGATTTAAAAACCTTCTCGGCGCTTGGCGCTTACGGCTGCTCGGTGATCACCGCGCTGGTGGCGCAAAACACCCGCGGCGTGCAGTCGGTGTACCGTATCGAACCGGATTTTGTCGCCGCGCAACTCGACTCGGTACTCAGCGATGTGCGTATCGACACCACCAAAATCGGCATGCTGGCGGAAACCGATATTGTTGAAGCGGTGGCGGAGCGCCTGCGCCGCTATCAGGTACGCAATGTGGTGCTGGATACGGTAATGCTCGCCAAGAGCGGCGATCCGCTGCTGTCACCCTCCGCCGTGTCGGCGCTGCGTCAGCATTTACTGCCGCAGGTTTCACTTATTACGCCCAATCTGCCTGAGGCCGCGGCGCTGCTTGACGCGCCACATGCCCGCACCGAGCAGGAGATGCATGCGCAGGGAGAAGCGCTGCTGGCACTCGGCTGCGAGGCGGTGCTGATGAAAGGCGGTCATCTGGATGACGCCGAAAGCCCGGACTGGCTCTTCACTCGTGATGGCGCGCTACGCTTTACCGCACCGCGAGTGGCGACGAAAAATACCCACGGCACAGGCTGCACGCTCTCCGCCGCGCTGGCTGCGCTGCGCCCGCGCCACAACGACTGGGCGTCGACGGTCGCGGAAGCCAAACAGTGGCTGACGGCCGCGCTGATGCAGGCGGATTCGCTGGAAGTCGGTAGCGGAAACGGGCCGGTTCACCATTTCCATCAGTGGTGGTAAACCAGGATCCGAAACGTGCCAGCAGATAATGCTGAAAAAAAAGGCAGCGGTGGAAAATCTCGCCCATGAGTACCAGGCTTATTTCTGCCTGCCGTAAGGCAGGTCGGGATAATCCAATTCGCTTTGCGCGAAGCTTACGGGAGCATAGCTATGACTGATATTGTGCAGTTACTCGGCAAAGACGCCGACAGCCTTCTGCAACACCGCTGTATGACCATCCCCGCTGACCAACTCTATTTGCCGGGCGGCGATTATGTGGATCGCGTGATGGTCGATAACAACCGTCCGCCTGCGGTACTGCGTAACATGCAGACGCTGTATAACCACGGGCGGCTGGCGGGAACCGGGTATCTGTCCATTCTGCCGGTTGACCAGGGGATTGAGCACTCGGCGGGCGCATCCTTTGCAGCGAATCCGCTCTATTTTGATCCGAAGAATATCGTGGAGCTGGCGATTGAAGCCGGGTGTAACTGCGTTGCCTCCACCTACGGTGTGCTGGCCTCTGTTTCCCGCCGCTACGCGCACCGCATTCCCTTCCTCGTCAAACTCAACCACAACGAAACCCTCAGCTACCCGACGGAATATGACCAGACGCTGTATGCCAGCGTTGAGCAGGCATTCAATATGGGCGCAGTGGCCGTTGGCGCGACCATCTATTTTGGATCGCTGGAATCCCGCCGCCAGATTGAAGAGATCTCTGCCGCCTTTGAACGCGCGCATGAGCTGGGGCTGGTGACCGTGCTGTGGGCCTACCTGCGCAACTCTGCTTTCAAGAAAGATGGCGTGGATTACCATGTTTCGGCGGATTTGACCGGCCAGGCGAATCACATTGCCGCCACTATCGGCGCGGACATCGTGAAGCAGAAAATGGCGGAAAATAACGGCGGCTATAAGGCGGTTAACTTCGGTTATACCGATGAACGCGTCTACAGCAAACTGACCAGCGATAACCCGATCGATCTGGTGCGTTACCAACTGGCGAACTGCTACATGGGGCGCGCGGGGCTTATTAACTCCGGTGGCGCTGCTGGTGGGGACACCGATCTGGCCGATGCTGTCCGTACGGCGGTTATCAATAAACGCGCGGGTGGCATGGGGTTGATCCTTGGCCGTAAAGCGTTCAAGAAAACCATGGCTGACGGCGTGAAACTGATTAACGCCGTGCAGGATGTCTATCTTGATCAGAAAGTGACCATCGCATAACTTTTCCGTTATCTCCTCTCCATTTCGGGGAGGAGATTTTCTTATGAATCAGTCAATTATTTCGATTAAACCCTCCCGCTGACGATGGCATGGAAAGGCATTTTTAAGTGGGTCAGCGTAATAACGGGCAATCAGGCGGTAACCGGCACTGCAACGCGTTGGGCAGCACTTCAATGCGGAAATGCTCGCCGCTCAGCGGTTCACCGTCGAGGTTAAAGGTAATTTCATGCGGAGCGCTGATCTCAAACCACGCCGATTTTCCGTCAATAATATGCGGATTATCGTCCGGCTGCGTCAGGGTGGTTAACAGCGCCGGTAACAACTCTTCGCCGGTAAAAATACGCAGATGCAATAGGCCATCGTTAATCAGCGCCTGCGGGCAAAGCTGTTGTCCGCCGCCCGCCTGGCGGCCGTTACCAATGCCAATCACCAGCGCATCACCCTGCCACTGGAAATCCTCACCGCGAATTTCGCAGCGGTCGGCTTTCAGCTTATCCAGCCGCAGCAGCCCGTGGATCAGATAAGAAACCCCGCCCAGCGCGGCCTTTAGTTTTTCCGGCGTTTCCGTGGTGATGCGGGTACCAAAACCACCGGTTGCCATATTGATAAAACAGGTTTTATCGTTGACGCGGGCGATATCGATAGCCACCGCTTTACCCACGATGGCCAGCTGTAACGCTTTCTCCAGCGTCTCGGGGATCCCCGCGCTGGTGGCAAAATCATTGGCGGTGCCGAGCGGCAAAATACCGAGCGCCGGAATATTATCACCCGTGCAGTTCACCAGCGCTGTTGCCACTTCGTTGATGGTGCCATCGCCACCGCCAGCGATCACCGTATCCACGCCAAGCTGCTGTGCTTCCTTAACGTAGCGCCCGGCATCGCCTTTTTCCCAGGTGACGCGCACCTGAATATCCATGCCTTCGTCACGCAGCAACGCGATAGCTGTGCGCAGCGTTTCGTCGCCAGCGCTTTTACCGTTGAGGATCAATAAGCTTCCAGGAATTTTGCCCATATTTCTCGTCCTTATTGCATGCGATGAGGAAAGTGTATCTCACGAGCGGGGAGGGGGTAAAAAAAGCGGAAAAAAGAGTTAAAAAAAATCAGCCTGCGTAAGGGAGATTACGCAGGCTAAGGAGGTGGTTCCTGGTACAGCTAGCATTTATGGGTTATGTTTTTCAGCGAGATGGATAATACCCATAACGACCGGGGAGGTATGTGATCCGATTCTAAGATTTTTCCAGCCGTAAAAATAACCCTGCTAAATTACTTCGCGTGAGGATTACGCGTCGACTGTCCGGTGAAATTGCGCATCAGAAGCGCATATTCCAGCGCCATATCCTGCGGAACCGGCAACCAGACAGTATAACCATCGCCTGGTGCTACCGGCATCGCTTCGCCTTTGGCGTTTTCCATCTGCTCAAGCGTAAAGTTGACGTTGCCCTGCGGCGTCATCAGCTCCAGGCTGTCGCCGACCGAAAACTTATTTTTCACCGCGACGGCTGCCAGATTGCCTTTACGCTCGCCGGTGAATTCGCCGACAAACTGCTGGCGCTCGGAAACCGAGTAGCCATAGTCATAGTTCTGGTAATCATCGTGCGTGTGGCGGCGCAGGAAACCTTCGGTGTAACCGCGATGCGCCAGCCCTTCCAGCGTTTCCAGCAGCGAAGTGTCGAACGGTTTACCCGCGGCGGCATCGTCGATCGCTTTGCGGTAAACCTGCGCGGTACGGGCGCAGTAGTAGAACGATTTGGTACGGCCTTCAATTTTCAGCGAGTGCACGCCCATCTGCGTCAGGCGCTCAACGTGGGCAATTGCGCGCAGATCTTTCGAGTTCATGATGTAGGTGCCGTGCTCATCCTCGAAGGCGGTCATGTACTCGCCTGGACGCTGCGCTTCCTCAATCATAAAGACTTTATCGGTCGGCGCGCCGACGCCCAGCGTGGGTTCGATGTTCTGCACCGGAATCGGTTCGTGAACATGTACGATATTGCCGATAGCGTCTTCTTTGCCTTCCTGCACGTTATATTCCCAGCGGCAGGCGTTAGTGCAGGTGCCCTGGTTCGGATCGCGCTTGTTGATATAGCCTGAAAGCAGGCAACGGCCGGAATAAGCCATGCACAGTGCGCCGTGCACGAAGATTTCGATCTCCATTTCCGGCACCTGGCTGCGAATTTCGGCGATCTCTTCCAGCGACAGCTCGCGGGAGAGGATCACACGCGTCAGCCCCATCTGCTGCCAGAATTTCACCGTTGCCCAGTTGACCGCGTTCGCCTGCACGGAGAGGTGAATCGGCATCTGCGGGAAGTTTTCGCGCACCATCATGATAAGCCCCGGATCGGACATAATCAGCGCATCCGGCCCCATCTCCACCACCGGTTTCAGATCGCGGATGAACGTTTTCAGCTTGGCGTTATGCGGCGCGATATTCACCACTACGTAGAATTTTTTGCCCTGCGCGTGGGCTTCATTGATGCCGATTTGCAGGTTTTCGTGGTTGAATTCGTTATTGCGTACTCGCAGCGAGTAGCGCGGCTGGCCAGCGTAAACGGCGTCCGCGCCGTAAGCGAAGGCGTAACGCATATTTTTCAGCGTTCCCGCCGGGGACAGGAGTTCCGGTTTAAACATGATTTTCTCGTTCTGATGACAGGTCAGATCGCCTCACCAGGTGAGGCGGCGGGGGAGTTCCCCTAAATTTAGGGCGGGAATTGTAGCGCCGCGCGCCAGGGGAGTAAACCTGCGCGTTAGTTCACGCGCAGATAAGTGCCGTCGGCGCTGACGTTATGGCCGAAACCGCAGTTTTCAGCATTGTCGGTGCGGGCATCGAGCTTCAGACCATCCGGTGAAAGCGCCAGGGAGATAGTGCATTGCATGCCAAAATCTTTAATCACCACCGCGCCTTTGCCCTCTTTCAGCGTCACTTTTTCTGAGAACTCGCCTAAATTGGGGCCCGAGTACATCGCCATCAACCCAAAATAAGCGCCTTCCCAGTCCGCCTGCCAGCTATCGCCGCCCCGCGGCTTGAGAATAAAGGTTTGAAAGTTGCCTCGCCCGGCGTACTGCCAGTATTCACCGGAGGGAGAGGTGGGTTTTGGCAGCGCGTCGAGTTTGTCCTTAATCAGCGACAGGTTATAGGCCGATTTTTTATTGTCCGGATAGATAGCCAGCCAGGCCTGCGCTTTACGATATTCACCTTCGCGAATCCAGGTGAGCGCCACGTTGTTATACGCAGTCGCCAGCTTGTCTTCATCAAACTGCTGAACGTTGGCGTCGCACTGCTCCTGCCATGCCACTTGTTGTTCGAACGCTTCCCGGGCTTTGGGATAGTTTTTCGCTTTGTAAAACAGCTCGCCCTGTTTTGCATAACCAGGGATCTTCGCGCAGTCGTCGGTTATTTCCGCCTGGCAACTGAACGCAGCCAACAGCAGCATCAGTACGCCATAGTCATATTTCCTCACCATCCTTCTCCTTTATTATTGTTTTGATACGTCTGAAGCCGCCCGCCATGATACAGAGGATTACAGCATTGTTCACGACCGGTTTATACTCGGCGCTGGGCATTGTCAGGGCGCTGTCGGGGCGGTGTCGTGTTGCTGTCGGGTAACGATCGTGTTGCTGTCCGCGTGGTTCAGCGACACTGCAAGCCGGTTTCCTGTGGAGAAATATCATGAGCAATAAAGTGAAAGCGTTCCGTCTGGCCCGCGCCTGGTCGCAGGAGCAGCTTGCAGAGATGGCAGCGTTGAGCGTCAGAACGGTGCAGCGAATTGAAAGTGGCGATCAACCTTCGCTGGAGACGCTGAGTGCGTTAGCGGCGGTGTTTGGCGTCAGTGTCACTGAGTTATCCGGGCAGGCGGAAGCGGGGGAAGAGGCGCTGGATCAGCGCATTACTGCTGCGCGGGAAAAGCTCGATGCCGAAAGCCGCTTCTGGCGATCGCTTATCACCGCCGTCATTGTCTGCGCGCTGCTCTATTTCCTTAATCGCAGTACCGCGCCAGAACCGCTGTGGTCACTGTGGGTGGTAGCGATTTGGGGCGGATTGCTGCTGGTGCGGGGATTGCGGCTCTTTGTCTTCGCTGAGCCGATCGCCCGCTGGCGCAAACAGCGTTTACAGCGGCTGTTGCGTAAATAAAACACCGTCGGGCGTGAAGCCCGACAGCGTTACGCCAGTTTGCAGGCGTCGGCTTCCCAGCGGTAGCCGACGCCATAAACTGCGCGGATAAAGGATTGTTCCTCATCCAGCGCTTCCAGTTTACGGCGCAGGTTTTTGATATGGCTATCGATAGTGCGGTCGGTCACCACGCGATAGTCATCATAAAGATGGTTGAGCAGTTGTTCGCGGGAGAAGACCTTACCCGGCTCGCTGGAGAGGGTTTTCAGCAGGCGGAACTCAGCCGGGGTGAGATCCAGCAGTTTGTTGTGCCAGCTTGCCTGGAAACGCCCTTCATCAACAATCAGCGGGCTTTCCGCATCCAGCGCCTGCAATTCGCGTTGCGGCTTGCAGCGGCGCAGAATGGTTTTGACTCGCGCTACCACTTCGCGCGGGCTGTAGGGTTTGCAGATGTAGTCGTCGGCGCCAATTTCCAGCCCCAGCAGACGATCGATCTCCTCAATTTTTGCCGTCACCATAATGACCGGCACATTGGAGAAGCGACGGATCTCCCGGCACAGGGTCAGACCATCGGTGCCGGGCAGCATCAGATCGAGCAGGATCAAATCCGGCGGCGTCTGGCGGACATATCCCAGCACCTGATCGCCGTGGTTAATCAGCGTCGGCGCGTAGCTGGCCGCCCGCAGATAATCGATCAGCAACTGTCCCAGCTTCGGCTCATCTTCCACGATCAGAATACGCGGCGTGTTTTCATCAATGGGTAGCTCAGTCATACTTCTCTCGATTGTTCGCCTTCAAGCGGTAATTCAACTGTAATGGTAACCCCGCCAAATGGCGAGTGCCCGGCGTGGATAGCGCCACCGTGGGCCTCCACAATATTCAAACAGATTGCCAGCCCCAGGCCGGAGCCGCCGCTGGCGCGGTTGCGCGATCCTTCCGTGCGGTAGAAACGCTCAAACAGGCGCGTAAGCTGCTCGTCGGTAACGCCCGGCGCGCTGTCGGCAAAACGCAGGATCAGTTTGCCGTCGCGGGTGGTGGACTGAATTTGCGTTTGTCCGCCGCCATCCGTATAGCGCAGGCTGTTTTCCAGCAGATTATTAAACAGCTGCATCAGGCGATCGGGATCGCCAAATACTCTGCCACTGGTGGACTGCAAATCCAGCGACAAGTTCAGGTTTCGGCTGATAAAACGTTCATGAAACGCGCCAGCCGCAATCTCCAGCAACGTCACCACATCCACCGGTGTGCGCTGGTAGGCCAGCGCGCCCTCGTCGGACATCGACAACTGATGTAAATCGTTCACCAGCTTGGTGAGCGTGCCGACCTCTGCCTGTAACGACAGTACCGACTCCGGCGTAAATTTGCGTACGCCGTCCTGAATCGCCTCCAGCTCGCCGCGCAGTACCGCCAGTGGCGTGCGCAGTTCGTGGGAGATATCAGCCATAAAATCGCGACGCATTTGCTGGTTTTTCTCCAGCGTACTGGCCAGCAGGTTAAAGTCGCGTGCCAGCCTGCCCAGTTCATCCTGGCTGTCCGTCGTGACGCGCGTTGAGAAATCCCCGGAGGCCAGTTTGTGCGTCCCCTCGACCAGCCGTTTCACCGGTGCCAGCAGGCCGCGCGCCAGCGGGAAGGTGGCCAGCGCCGCCAGCAGCGTAGCAAGGCAGACAATCAACCAACTGGTACGGCGCTGTTGACGGTCAAAATTGATGTCGGTATTGCGCGTTAACCGTTCAACCGGGGAGGCAATCACCCAGCCCACCGTTTTCTGGTTCACCACAATCGCCCGGCGGTTGCCTTCGTCCGGCACCGTGCCGCGCGGGCCGACCAGCACATTGTTGTTCTGATCGACAACCCAGAACACCGTGCGCCAGCCACGCGGTGGCGGCGGGCCAGGTGGGCCAGGCGGCGGATCATCGTTTTCCATCCCGCGATCGGATTCGGCGTTATTTTCTGGCCCCATGCCCCGAGCCGCTCCCTGGTTGTCCGCTGCCATTCCACGATCTGCGCTACCATTGTTGCTCATTGCGCGATCCTGCTGCATGCCGCGTTCCGGCATACCAGCGTGATCATCTTCATGGTCGTTATCGCGTTCGAAAGATCGCAGGATCTGGAAAATCATCCGGTCGTTATTGCGCAGAAATTGCCAGTCGCCGTGCTGGGCGTACTGCTCGGCCAGCGTGTCGCTCAACAGTTGCAGGCGCTGCTCGTTGCCGCGCTTAATATAGTCGATAAACCCGCGCTCAAAGCTGATTCGCACCGCCCAGTGCATGATGATCAGCAGTACGATGCAGGTGGTCAAAATGGCCAGAAAAAGTTTGGCCGTAATACCCGGCCGCCAGAATTTCATGATTCTCTCCTGTTGCGACGGGCAATCACGACGTTCTGGCTGGCGTCATGCGGGACGCGGGCGAAGATCAACGCCGGTAATGAAATAATCACCGCCATACTGAGATAAGCGTAAAGGAAAACATGGTGCGCCACGCCGCTATCTGCTGAAAGATGTTGCTGGCCGAACAGGCCAAGCAGCAAACCGGCGACGGTAACGCCGATACTCATCGACAACTGCATGATCATCGACAGCAGGCTGTTGCCTCCGCTGGCCAGTTCATCGGGCAGATCTTTCAGCGTCAGGGTGTTCATTGAAGAGAAGCGCATCGAGTTAATCATTCCCTGACAGAACAGCACCACCGGCAGCAGATAGTACCAGCCGAGCAGGGCGGTGGTCATAAACAGCAGGCTTACCAGCGCCAGGCCAAGGGTGGAACAGACCAGCGCGCGGCGATAACCAAAACGGTTAACCAGCTGCACGACAATCCGCTTCATGCCCATACTGCCCAGCACCATCGGGATCATCATCAGCCCGGCGTGGAACGGTGAAAAGCCAAGGCCAATCTGCAAAAACACCGGCGTCATAAACGGAAGCATGCCACTGCCGATACGCCCGGCGAAGCTCCCGGCCAGCCCCAATGAAAACGAAGGCGTGCGGAACAGCCGCAGGTTGAACAACGCGCTGTCGTTGCCTCTGGCGTGCAGCAGATAAAATAGCGTCGCCGCTGCGCCCACCGTCACCAGCGCGCCAAGCTGGACGGTCGAAAGCCCCAGCCCGCGGCTACCGTCGAGCGCCAGCGTCAGCGTCGCCATACCGCAGGCCAGCAACGCAAAACCCGCCATGTCAAAACGACGGGTTTGCAGTTTATAGTTCGGCATCAGGCTCAGTGTGGCGATCGCGCCGATAATGCCGACCGGCAGGTTAATCAGGAAGATCCAGTGCCACGACGCATATTCCACCAGAACCCCGCCGAGCGCCGGGCCGAGCAGCGGGCCGATTTGCCCCGGCAGAGTGACGAAGGTCATCGCCGCCATATATTGGTCACGCGGGACAATTTTCATCACCGTCAGCCTGCCTACCGGCACCATCATTGCCCCGCCGACACCCTGTAAAACCCGCGCCATCACCAGTTGGTCAAGGGTTGAGGCCTGCGCGCAAAACAGCGAACCGGTGGTGAACAGCACAATGGCGATGAAAAAGATATTGCGCACGCCGACCCGATCCGCCAGCCAGCCGCTGGCTGGTAGCATCACCGCCACGGTCAATACATAGGAGACCACCACCATGTGCATATGCAGCGGGCTCTCCCCCAGGCTTCGCGCCATCGAGGGGAGGGCGGTATTCACAATAGTGGTATCCAGCGACTGCATAAAAAAGCCAAAGGCGACAATCCATAGTTGCCAGCGGATGTTTTTGGGGAGTTCATTCATTCACTAACAGGCTCTCTCTCTTTCTGGCTAAAACGCATACGCTGGCGGTCAAAGAAGAGATAGACCACCGGCGTTGTATACAGGGTAAGAAGCTGGCTCATCACCAGGCCACCGACGATAGTGATCCCCAGCGGCTGGCGCAGTTCGGAGCCATCGCCGCCGGAAATGACCAGCGGCAGCGCGCCAAACAGTGCCGCCAGGGTGGTCATCATGATCGGACGAAAACGCAGCAAACAGGCCTGGAAGATGGCCTCTTCTGCGCTCAGGCTGCCCTTGCGCTGGGCTTCTAGGGCGAAGTCGACCATCATTATGGCATTCTTCTTCACTATCCCGATCAGCAACATGATGCCAATCAGTGCGATCAGGCTAAAGGGCGCGCCAAACAGTTCCAGCGCCAGCAGTGCGCCGACGCCCGCCGAGGGCAGCGTGGAGAGAATGGTCAGCGGGTGGACGTAGCTCTCGTAGAGGATCCCCAGCACGATATAGACCGTGGCAATCGCTGCCAGGATCAGGATCACCTGTGAATTCATTGTCTCCTGGAATACTTGTGCTGTACCGGCGAAGCTGCCGCGCACGCTCGAAGGGACGCCAAGTTGCGTCATCGCACGATCGATGGCGTCGCTGGCTTCCGACAGCGACGTGCCTGTCGGCAGGTTAAAGGCGATGGTCGACGCCGCCGACAGCCCCTGATGGTTCACCGACAGCGGCGCATTCGCCGGTTGCCAGTGGGCAAAGTAAGAGAGCGGAATCGACTGGCCTTCGCTGTTGATCACATACATCTTGTCCAGCGCGCTCACGTCCTGGGTATAGCGGGGATCAACTTCCATCACCACTTTGTACTGGTTAAGCGGTTGATAAATAGTGGAGATCTGCCGCTGACCAAAGGCGTTATTCAGCAGGCTGTTGGCCGCTTCAACGCTGATGCCCAGCCGCGACATCGTTTCGCGATCGTAAACCAGGTTCATCTCCGCGCCGTTGTCCTGCTGGTCTGAGTTGACGTCCGCCAGCTGCGGCAGCGCCGCCAGCGCTTTACGGATCTTCGGCTCCCATTCGCGCAGGGCGCTGAGATCGTCCGACAGCAGGGCGAACTGGTAGCTGGCATTGGCCTGCCGCCCGCCGACGCGAATATCCTGTACGGCCATCAAAAACAGGCTTGCACCAGGCTCTTTCGCCAGTTTAATGCGTAACCGGTCAATCACCTGCTGCGCCGTTTCATTACGAATATGTCGGGATTTGAGGGTGATAAACATCATGCCGCTGTTCACGCGCGAGCCGCCGGTAAAACCGGTGACATTATCCACCGCCGGGTCGTCACGGATGATTTTCATAAAATCCTGCAACTTACCGCGCATCGCCTGGAAGGAGATACTCTGATCCGCCTGAATGCCGCCCATCAGCACGCCGGTGTCCTGCTCCGGGAAGAAGGTTTTCGGAATGGAGATATAGAGCCAGACATTCAATGCGATGGTGCCAAGTAGCACCAGACCCACCAGCCGGGCGTGGTTAAGCACCCATTTCAACGAACGGGCGTACTGCTGCTGGAGCGCAATCAGCAGACGACCAACGCCTCTTTCCCGAGTGCGTTCGCGCGGTTTATGGCGCTTCAGCAGCCAGCCGCACATCATCGGCGTCAGCGTCAGTGAAATGACCAGCGAGATGCCAATCGCCACCGACAACGTGACGGCAAACTCGCGCAATAGCCTGCCCGGCAGACCGGCCATCAGCAGCAGCGGCAGGAACACCGCTACCAGCGACAGGCTCATCGACAGCACGGTAAAACCGACTTCCCGCGTCCCCTGCAATGCCGCCTGTAACGGTTTTACGCCCGCTTCAAGATGGCGGGAGATGTTTTCCAGCACCACAATGGCATCGTCAACGACAAAGCCGGTGGCGATGGTCAGCGCCATCAGCGACAGGTTATTCAGGCTGAAACCGCACAGGTACATAGCGGCAAAGGTGCCAATCAGCGAAACCGGTACGGCGATAGCCGGAATAAGCGTCGCGCGGCCGGAACGCAAAAACAGGAACACCACCAGGATCACCAGCGCCACCGAGATCACCAGTGTCTGCTCCACTTCCGCCAGCGAGGCGCGAATGGTTGGCGAACGATCCTGGGCGATTTGCAGATCGATAGCGGCAGGAATGGTTTTCTGTAATTCCGGCAGGCGGGCGCGGATGCTGTCCACCGTCTGAATAATATTGGCTTCCGGTAGTTTGCGGATCATCAGCAAAATCGCCGGCTTTGCGTTGGTCATCCCGGCGTTGCGCACATCCTGCACCGAGTCGCTGACCGTGGCGACATCGCTTAAACGTACTGCCGCGCCGTTGTTGTAATGAATGATCAACGGCTGGTATTCGGCCGCCGTTTTCAGCTCATCATTCGTTTGTATTTGCCAGCGTTGAGCGCCGTCATCCACAGCGCCCTGCGGACGACGGACGTTGGCGCTGCTGATGGCGGTACGCACGGCATCGAGTGACACGCCCTGATTAAACAGCGCCTGCGGATTGAGATCGACGCGCACCGCGGGCAGCGAACTTCCGCCGACATCCACATCGCCGACGCCGTCGATCTGTGAGATGGTTTGTGCCAGCTGCGTCGAGGCAAAATCGTATAACTGGCCCTGCGAATAGGTATCCGAGGTCAGCGTCAGGATCATGATCGGCGCGTCCGACGGGTTCGCTTTGCGGTAGGTCGGACGACTCGGCATACCGCTTGGCAGCAGGCTTTGCGCCGCGTTGATCGCCGCCTGCACATCGCGCGCGGCACCGTTGATATTGCGGTCAAAATTAAACTCTAAAATGATGCGCGTACTGCCCAGCGAGCTGGAGGAGGTCATCTCGCTGACCCCGGCAATCCGCCCCAGCGAGCGTTCCAGCGGCGTAGCGACCGACGACGCCATCGTCTCCGGCGAGGCGCCAGGTAGCGAGGCGCTGACCATGATCACCGGAAAATCGACCTGCGGCAGCGGGGCCACCGGCAACAGCCGGAAGCCGAGGATGCCGCACAGCGTTATCGCCAGCGAAATCAAAATCGTCGCCACCGGGCGGTAAATGAAGAGGGCGAAAAACTTCACTTACGCCTCCTCTTCACGGCGCGGGAAGCGCTGTTTTACGGCCAGCGACAGGCGGTCGAACAGCAGATAAATCACCGGTGTGGTAAACAGCGTCAGCACCTGGCTGACCAGCAAGCCTCCCACCATGCCGATACCCAGTGGGCGGCGCAGCTCTGCGCCCACGCCGGTGCTGAGCATCAGCGGCAGCGCACCGAGCAGGGCCGCCAGCGTGGTCATCAGGATCGGGCGAAAACGCAGCAGGCAGGCCTGGAAAATCGCGTCGCGCGGCGCCATCCCCTCTTCGCGTTCGGCGGCGAGAGCGAAGTCGATCATCATGATGGCATTTTTCTTGACGATACCAATCAGCAGAATGATGCCGATAATGGCAATCACATCCAGCTCACTGCCGGAAATCATCAGCGCCAGCAGCGCGCCAACGCCCGCGGTCGGCAACGTCGAGAGAATAGTGACCGGGTGAATAAAACTCTCATATAGCACGCCGAGCACGATATACATTGCCACCACCGCTGCGACGATCAGCCAGACCGTGCTGCCAAGTGCAGACTGGAACGCCAGCGTGCTGCCCTGGAACTGGGTGCGGATATCGGTCGGGAAATTGAGGGTTTTTTCGCTGTCGGTGATCGCCTGAACCGCATCGCCCAGCGAATAGCCGCTCGCCACGTTAAAAGAGATGGTGGTGGAGGGGAATTGATCGAGGTGGTTAATACTCAGCGGCGCAAAGCGTTGTTCCACTTTGGCAATCGAGGATAACGGCACTACGCCGCCGCCGCTGCTGGCCAGGCGGATATTCTCCAGCGCTGCCAGCCCCGGCGTTTGCGTGGTGTCGTGTTCCAGCACCACACGATACTGGTTTGACTGGGTATAGATGGTGGAGATCAGCCGCTGGCCGAAGGCGTTATACAGCGCGTTATCAACATCCGACATGGTGATACCAAGACGGCTGGCGGTGTTGCGGTCAACGTTGATCCTGGCCACCAGCCCTTTGTCCTGCCAGTCGCTGCTGACATCAGCAAGTTGCGGCAGCGCTTCCAGTTTAGCGATCAGTTGCGGCACCCAGGTGCTCAGCGCCTCCAGCGAGTTTGCCTGCAAGGTAAACTGGTACTGGGTGCGGCTGACCGTGGTGTCGATGGTCAGATCCTGCGTCGGTTGCAGATATAGCGCCACGCCGGGCACTTTTGCCGCCGCCTGTTGCAGGCGCGCAATCACTGTCTGTACGCGGTCGTCGCGCTCATCCAGCGGCTTAAGGTTGATTTGCAGACGCGCGCTGTTCAGCGACGGGTTGGTACCATCGACGCCAACAAACGAGGTCAGGCTTTCAACCGCCGGATCCTGCAGGATAACGTCGGCAACCTGCCGCTGGCGCTGCGCCATGCTGGCAAACGACGCCGACTGCGGCGCCTGGAGCGTGCCCTGAATGATGCCGTTGTCCTGTACCGGGAAGAAGCCTTTCGGGATGAAAACCCACAGCGCCACCGACAGCAACAGCGTGCCTATCGCCACGCTGAGCGTCAGCCACGGGTGGTTGAGCACTTTCGCCAGCAGGTGGCCATACCCGGCAATCACGCGCTCAAAAAAACGCTCCGAGGCGCGGGAAAAACGGTTCTGCTTGCGCAGGGATTCAGCGCTCAGCATGCGCGCGCACATCATCGGCGTCAGTGTCAGTGAAACGATAGCCGAGATAAGAATGGCCACCGCCAGCGTGACGGCGAACTCGCGGAACAGGCGCCCGACAATATCGCCCATAAACAGCAGCGGGATCAGCACGGCAATCAGCGAGAAGGTGAGGGAGATAATGGTAAAGCCGATCTCGCCTGCGCCTTTCAGCGCCGCCGCCAGCGGTTTTTCCCCTTTTTCGATATAGCGCGAGATGTTCTCAATCACCACAATCGCGTCATCCACCACAAAGCCGGTGGCGATGGTCAGCGCCATCAGCGTCAGGTTATTGATAGAGAAATCGAGAAACACCATCACCGCAAAGGTGCCGATAAGCGACAGCGGCACGGCCACGCCAGGGATGATAGTGGCCGGAATATTGCGCAGAAACAGATAGATAATCATCACCACCAGCGCGATAGCCAGCATCAGTTCGAACTGGGTGTCGCTGACCGAGGCGCGGATGTTGTTGGTGCGATCGGAGAGCACTTTCACCGTGACCGATTTCGGCAGGCTCTCCGTTAACTGCGGCAGCAGAGTACGAATGCTGTCGGCGGTATCAATAATGTTGGCGCCCGGCTGACGCTGGACGTTCATCACAATAGCCTGTTGCTTATTCGCCCATGCGCCAAGCCAGCTATTTTCTGCGCCCTGTTCCACGGTTGCCACATCGCCCAGGCGAATGGGCGCACCGTTCTGGTAAGCGACAATCAACTGGCGGTACTCTTCGGCGGACTGCATCTGATCGTTGGCCGAGAGCGTGACGGCGCGCGTTGGGCCATCGAGGCTCCCTTTTGCCGAGTTAACGTTGGCATTGTCGATGGCGGTACGAATGGTTTCGCTGGTCAACCCCAGCGCGGCGATGGCCTGTGCGTTAAGTTTGACGCGCACTGCCGGGCGCTGGCCGCCGGAAAGCGTGACCAGACCAACGCCGGAAACCTGCGAAATTTTCTGCGCGACGCGCGTTTCGACCATATCTTCCACCTGCGTCATCGGCATGGCGGAAGAGGTGACTGCCAGCGTCATGATCGGCGGATCGGCCGGGTTAACTTTGCTGTAAACCGGCGGGTTAGGCAGATCGGAAGGGAGCAAGCTGTTGGCCGCGTTCATCGCCGCCTGCACTTCCTGCTCGGCAACATCCAGCGGCAGCGTGAGCTGGAACTGCAACGTCACCACCGATGCGCCGCCGGAGCTTTGCGACGACATCTGTTTTAAGCCCGACATCTGGCCAAATTGCCGTTCGAGCGGCGCGGTTATCGCCGACGTCACCACATCCGGGCTGGCACCGGGGTAAAGGGTGACGACCTGAATGGTGGGGTAATCGACTTCCGGCAGCGCAGAGACGGGAAGAAAACGGTAGCCGATGACCCCGGCAAGCAGAATCGCCACCATCAATAAGGTGGTGGCGACCGGGCGTAAGATAAACAGACGGGAAGGACCTCCCGTCCGGCCTGGCGGTAGCAACTGCATCAGGAGTGCGCTCCTTTCGCCGGATGCTCACGTTTTGTGGGCATCTGCTGGGCGCTTTGCGCATCCACCACTTCCACTTTGGCCCCTTCGGTCAGACGGTCGATACCGTCCGTCACTACGCGATCGCCCGCCGACAGCCCGGCGGCAATCACCACTTTCTGGCTGTCCTGAATACCCGGCGTAACGATATGTTTGCTGACCTGGTTATTCTCATTCACCACCCAGACAAAGTTGCCTTCATTACCCATTTGCAGCGCGGCGGCAGGGATCACAACGGCATCTTGTTGCGTGGCGACCAGCATGCGCGCATTGACGAACTGGTTGGGGAACAGCGCGTCGTCCTGGTTATTAAAGCGTGCTTTCAGTTTGATGGTGCCGGTGGTGGCATCGATCTGGTTATCAAGACTGAGCAGCGAACCGCTGCTCAGTTTCTGTTTGTTCGTGCGATCCCAGGCTTCCACTACCAGCGGTTGGCCTGCTTTTTGCGCCTGCACCACGGTGGCGATTTCGCTTTCCGGCAGGGTAAAAACGAGGTCAATCGGGTGGGTTTGCGTCAGCACCACAATACCGGTGGTGTCGCTGCTGCTGATTTGGTTACCAATATCCACCTGCTTTAAGCCAACGCGCCCGGAGATGGGTGCCGTGATGCGGCTCCAGTCCAGCTGCAACTGGGCGCTGGCGACCGAAGCTTCATCGGCTTTGACGGTGCCTTCAGATCCCGTTACCAGCGCCTGCTGGGTATCGAGATCCTGACGGGAGACGAGACTGGTTTTCGCCAGTTGCTGATAGCGGGCCAGATCGCGGCGCGCATTCGCCAGCGTGGCTTTATCTTTAGCCAGTTGCCCCTGTGCCTGCGCCAGTGCCACTTTAAATTCGCTGGGGTCGATTTCAGCCAGCAGATCGCCGGCCTTAACCTGTTGCCCTTCCTGGAAGTGGAGCGCCATCAGTTGGCCGGAAACGCGGCTGCGAACGGTCACGGTATTGGTTGCCGTAATCGTACCGAGACCTGAGAGATAACGTGGAACGGATTCGCGGGTCGCTGTGGCAGCCTGTACCGGCGGTAACGCGCCGCCGCGCATGCCGTGGCGACCGCTGCCAGCCTGACGTTGCGTGTGTCCGGTGGCGGAAGAAGAAGTAGCCTCTTGATGGCTAAAGTGGTACCACGCGGCACCTGCCGCTGCGATAACCACGACCGCAACAAGCGTGCGGCGAAAAGTGAAACTGCGTTTCATCGTTATATGTATCTCGTCCTGAAAAAACCATGACCAAAATAATACTAGTTTAGTGAGGCCTTAACGCAGAAAAATGGAGGAAATATGAAACACTGTTTAGAAACGTCGAGCGGGGATGGAAATTTGCGTTAGGGGTAATATGGAGAAGAAAATCATGCCGGATGGCGATCATCCGGCAAAATATTAGCGAAACAGAACCTGCGCCCAGCGGGCAAGCCCGGCGGTGACAGAGCCAAAATCATCGCCGCCCGCAATCGGAATCCCCGGCAGCGTTTCCGCCAGCGCTTTCTTGATGATGGGCGAGCGGGCGCTCCCGCCGGTCAGGTAGATTACTTCCGGCGTTTCGTTGCTGTTTTCCAGCGCCAACTGCACCTGCTCAATAATGCGCTGTAACGGCTGATTGAGCGCCGCTTCCAGACCCTCCTGGGTGATGGCAGTGGCAAGATCGTCGCTGATAAACGGCAGCGACGCGGTGACATGCGCTTCTTCCGAGAGCGCTATTTTGCTCTCTTCGGCGCTGCGCACCAGCCGGTAGCTCAGACGCTGCCGCCACACTTTCAGCAGCAGGGCCACTTTTTCCGCGTCGCGGGCGTCGCGCAGCAGATCGTTGAGCAGACGGCCATTGGCGGCGCTGTAAAATTCGGTTTGCGCCGGCACATCGTTGATCGCCACCGCGTTCCACCACGGCAGGATTGGCAGGGCGATGCCTTTTTCCGTCTGACCGCCCATACCAAGCAGGGGCATCAGGCTTTTAAACGCCAGTGCGATATCCAGATCGTTACCGCCAACGCGGCAACCGCTGTGGCCGAGCAGGCTGGCTGCACGATCCTGTCTGGCGTGCCACTGCGGGCCCATCAGCAGAATGGAGCAGTCTGTTGTTCCGCCGCCAATATCCACCACCAGCACGCGTTTCTCTTCGCTTAGTGTGGCTTCAAAATCGAGCCCTGCTGCTACCGGTTCATACTGGAACACCACATCACGGAAACCGGCGCGTTTCGCCGCGCGCTCAAGGATCCCCTGTGCCTGGGCGTTAGCATCATCGCCGCCGAGCCCCTGGAAGTTGATCGGTCGGCCAATGACCGCCTGGTTGATGCTTTCCGGCAGTTGCGTTTCGGCCTGCTGGCGAATGTGCAGCATCATGGCGCAGACCAGATCCTCAAACAGGGCGATCTGCTGCGGTTTCAGGCCGCTGGCGCCGAGGAAGGATTTCGGCGATTTAACGAAGTAAACCTCTTCCGGATCGCTCACATACTGACGCAGCGAGGCGAGGCCAAATTGTACGCTGGCGTCGTTGACCTCAATATCTTCCTCACGGTTAAAGCTCACTGCCCGGCGCAGTAGCGCCTGGGTTTCGCTCCCCGTAGCCGGAACCTGATGGTGACGATAGAGCCATTCGCTGACGGCTTCGCGCGTTGGCGCGCAGAGCATAGATGGCAGCAGCGTACTGTTATTTTCCATGGTCAGCAGGTGTGGCGCGCCATCGCGCATTACTGCAATCGAGCAGTTTGCTGTCCCGTAGTCAAAGCCTACAAACACGTGTTTATCCCCATGCCAGTGAAGAAGGGGGGCGACTTTAGCCGAATGCGGCGCGGGCGACAACCGGAATATGAAAGCAAGGCGGAAAATTCCGATGCCGTTTATGCTGTTAGCAGAAAAGAGGAGCAACTATGTACGAACTGCGCTGGCAGCCGCCCTATGACTGGGCCTGGATGTTGGGATTTTTAGGCGATCGCGCCGTAGCGGGTGTTGAAGAGATTGATGCGACACGCTATGTGCGCTCCTTTGCCGCTGGCGAGCATCGCGGGTTGATTATTGCCGAACCGGATGAGGCGAGCGCGACATTGAGGGTCACGCTCAGCGAAGGTTTGCAGCCGATTGCAGAACTGTGCCTGCAACGGATTCGCTGCTTGTTTGATCTTGACTGCAATCCGCAGGAGGTGACCGCGGCGCTGGGGACATTGGGCGCTGCGCGACCGGGGTTGCGCCTGCCGGGATGTGTTGATCCATTTGAGCAGGGCGTGCGGGCGATTTTAGGCCAGTTAGTCAGCGTGGCGATGGCGGCAAAGCTGACGGCAAAGGTTGCGCAGCGTTATGGCGATGTGCTGGATGAGCGCGGTTTTATCTGTTTTCCCACTCCGCAGCAGCTCTCTGCGGCGCAAGTCGGGGATTTACAAACGCTCGGCATGCCGCGCAAACGCGCTGAATCGCTGATATATCTGGCACAGGCAGCCTGCGACGGTTTGCTGCCGCTGACGGCACCGGTGGATGTGGAGCAGGGGGTGAAAGCCTTGCAAACTTTCCCCGGCATCGGCCGCTGGACCGCCAGCTACTTTGCCCTGCGCGGCTGGCAGGCGAAAGATATTTTTCTACCCGACGATTATCTGATCAAGCAGCGTTTTGCCGGGATGACGCCCGCGCAGACGAGGCGCTACGCCGAACGCTGGCAGCCGTGGCGCTCCTATGCACTGTTGCATATCTGGTATACGGCGGGGTGGGGGCCTGAAGTGTGATGCCTTGTGGTTTTAATGCATTTTCCGTCCGGATAAGGCGCCACCCTGTTTGTCAGTTGATAGCGAAATAACTGGTATTCAGCATCAAATCCAGCGGCTGAGCCTGCGAAATAATATCGCCATAAATCATATCGATGCCGACGCCGGAAAGGGTATCCATCATCAGCGGCTGATTGGTCGGCCCGGCAATGCTCTTCATGCCAAGGCGCTGGGCGTGGCCCTGAATAATGGTCACCATCATCTCGTCCATCAGATTACCGTGAACGTTGGTAACCAGTTCCGGATCGAGCATCAGGTAATCGACCATATTCGGACTCAGGCGGTTAAAAATATCCAGATCGTGCCCGATACGGCTGAGAATAATGCGGCAACCCGCCTGGCGCAGCCGCTTCAGATTGTCGAGCAGGGTGTTATCTTCACGCATCAGCGCATCGGCATGTACCACCAGATGCAACAGCCGGGCGGATAGCGGGCCGCTTTCCAGCAGTTCGAGCAGTTCATTCACCAGCGTTGTGCTGGAGAGCCCGGCCACGGAAAGCGGCAGGGCAACGCCGAGCCCTTTACCCGCAACGGCAGTAGCGTGGTTACGGAAAAACTCATGGAATACGCGGCGGTCGAGCGCGCGGATCAGCTCTGGTTCGCTAAGGCCGGAACGGAAAGCGTGCTCCTCCATCACTTCGCCTTCGCTGGTCCACAAGCGCAGGGAGAGTAGCCAGAAGTTGCAGGCCTCCGGTACGCGCGGCGACGCTACGCCGCGGGCAATCAGCAGCAGATGATTGTCTTTGATCATATGCCACTGTTCATCCAGCGACATGATGCTGCGATCATGCTGCATCTGGCCTTGCTGCGGTTCGTACACGGTCACGATCCCGCGCCCATTATTTTTGGAGGCATAACAGGCGATATCCGCCTGCGACATCACTTCTGAAGCCTGATAGTTAGTTTCATCAATCAGCGAAATTCCGGCGCTGGCGCCGATGCGGTGCAAACGGCCTTCCCACATAAAGTGGTAGTCATTGATGGCTTCAACAATACGCCCGGAAATATACCGCGCGCTCTCGACATTACAGTCCGGCAGCAGTAAACCGAATTCATCGCCGCCAAGGCGGGCAAGAATATCGGTCGAACGCAACATGCTGAGCATCAGCGACGCGATCTCGCGCAGCAGGGCATCCCCCGCCGCGTGCCCGGCTGTATCGTTGACGGCTTTAAAGCGGTCAAGATCGATAAACACCAGCGCATGACGCTGGTGGAATTCCTGTACTGTCAGCAGCAGGCGTTTGAGATGGTTTTCAAAACTGACCCGGTTCGCCAGATGGGTCAGCGCATCGTGGGAAGCGCTGTAGCTCAGTTGCCGCAGCATTTTGCGGGATTCCGTTACGTCCTGGATCACCAGCACAGAGCCGATATGTTGCCCATCCAGCGTGCTGAGCGGCGTTACGCTGTAGTGAATGTCGAAGCTGCCGCCGGTGCGGCAGTGCAGTACCACATCCTGTTCAATGGCCGAACGTGACATATCACCACTGTGGATGTTTTCCATCACCGGACCATTATCACCAAACGTAATGCGCAGCACTGTCAGCAACGGCTGGCCGATAGCCTGTTCCTGCGCCCAGCCGCTCATTTTTTCCGCCACCGGATTCATAAAAGTGACGTTCATATCCACATCGGTACAAAGCACCGCTTCGCCGATGGAATCCAGCGTAATGTGCAGGCGCTCTTTTTCCTGGAACAGCGCGTCGTTCAACTGCTTAACTTCCGTCATATCCATATTGACGCCGAGCAGGCGTTCGACTTCGCCATGCTTGTTCAGCACGCGGTTTGCCAGCGCGCGAATATGGCGAATACCGCCTTTGACGCTAATGCGGAACTCCAGTTTGAAGGCCATGCGCGCCGCCAGCCCGTCGCGGATAATGCGTTCGGTTTCCGGCCTGTCTTCCGGCAGCACGCGCTCGTACCACAATTGCCATGTCGGTTTCGTGTGGGGCGGCACTTCGTACATCTCGAACATGCGCTTATCCCAACTGATAATGTCCGGCTCAAGCTCCCACTCCCAGATGCCAATCCCGCCCGCTTCGTTCGCCAGCGTGATACGCTCCATCAGGCGCTTGTTAACCCACTCGGTCTGCTTCAGATCGTTAATGTCTTCGACCTGGGCGATAAAGTAGAGCGGGGTGCCATCCGTATGGCGCACAACGGAAACTGCCATCAGCGCCCACACCAGTTCGCCGCTGCGCGTGTAATAGCGCTTTTCCATGGAGTAAGTGGAGATGTCGCCGCGCACCAGTTGCTCAAGCTGTTCCAGATCGCTGTTTAAATCTTCCGGGCAGGTGAGCTGCTGGAAGGTCATCTGCTGCAGCTCCTCCTGGCTGTAGCCCAGAAACTGACATAACGCTTTGTTGGCCTGTAACCACTGTCCTTCGGTGCTCACCAGCGCCATCCCGATGGCGGAATACTCCATCGCATTTCGAAAGCGCTCTTCGCTTTCGATGATGTGTTTGCGCTCGGCACGAAAGGCGTACATCACCATCGTCATGACGTTCACCGGCAGCAGGATCATCAGAAACGGCAGCCACGGTGCGTTCATCATCACGTTGTTTTTCGGCATGGTGATGAGAGAGGGATCATCTGCAATCATCAGCGAGACCATCATGATGGTAATCAGAAAGACGAGAAAGGCTTCAACCCGCGGCAGACGCACGGCGCTCCACATCAGCAGTACAATGACCGCAGTAAACGGCCACGGCAGGTAGTGCAGCGCCAGCCAGCTTAGCCCGAGCGTGACAGCGAGCGTAACGAGTGTTTCCAGCAGCAGCTGAGGTCTACGGTGACGCAGCAGGTAATGCGGTTTAAACAGCAGGCCGAGCGGCACCAACGCCAGCGCGCCGATGGATTCCGACAGCACCCAGACCAGAAAAGTACGCAGAATATTGTCGCCGGGCACCAGCAGACAAACCAGCACGCCGCCGACCAGCGGCGGGATAATCGCGCTGCCGACCGCCAGACGCAGCCAGTCGCCGAGGTTTTGCAGCGGGTTATACCAGGGCAACAGTTTGCGCAGTAGCACCGCGCCTATCGCGGCCTCAATAACATTGACGGCGGTATAGCGTAGATCGACTGCGTTGGCCGATAAGAGCATGATTGTCGCCGCGACATTGCCCAGCACGCAGACCAGCGCGATGCCCGGCCACATCCGCCCGGCGTGGCGGTAAAATCCCACCATAATGATGGCGGTGGGAAACCACAGCGGTGCGATAACAGTGCCAAAACGGATAAGCTCCAGCGAGAAGAGCGTAAAGATGAAAGAGAGCAGCCCTAAACTGACAAGCCGCAACCCAGGATGTGGGGTGGTAACCAAAACGCGCTGGTGTTGTTTCTTCATTACCGCTTTATCCGCAACCCTGTGACGTCCGGAACCGCGTCCGGAGAGTGAAATTTGAATTTTGGATTATGCTAGTACAAACAATTTACAATTCCTATGCCGGGCGCTCATAATTTGACACCATAATGTTATTAATTACTTAGTCAGTAATAAAAACACATCTGCCGGGTTAATTTTGAGCGTTTTAATTTATGGCTGGTCAGCCAGACGGGCAAAAGCGAGCGACTTTTTACCGTCCCTGTTTCCGCTAAGGATTCGGCTGGTATCACGACGGTGAAATCCCTATAATTGCCGCGTTTGACGCTTCGGCGTCGTCCTTCCTTTACATCCAGGTTAATCAGGTCGCTAAATTTATGACTGATCAGTCTCATCAGTGCGTCATCATCGGCATCGCCGGCGCATCTGCTTCAGGTAAAAGTCTTATCGCCAGCACGCTGTATCGTGAACTGCGCGAGCAGGTGGGTGATGAACACATTGGCGTTATTCCAGAAGATAGCTACTACAAAGATCAAAGCCATCTGTCGATGGAAGAGCGTGTAAAAACCAACTATGACCACCCCAGTGCAATGGATCATAGTCTGTTATTCCAGCATTTGCAGTCTCTCAAGCGCGGCGAAGCCATTGAGTTACCGGTGTACAGCTATGTGGAACATACTCGCACCAAAGAAACTATCCGCATTGAAGCGAAAAAAGTGATCATCCTGGAAGGGATCCTGTTACTGACTGATTCACGCCTGCGCGATGAGATGAATTTCTCCATTTTTGTTGATACGCCGCTGGATATCTGCCTGATGCGCCGCATCAAGCGCGACGTTAACGAGCGTGGCCGTTCAATGGACTCGGTCATGGCGCAATATCAGAAAACCGTGCGTCCGATGTTCCTGCAATTTATTGAACCCTCCAAGCAGTACGCCGACATCATCGTGCCGCGCGGCGGTAAAAACCGCATCGCCATCGATATCCTGAAAGCCAAAATCAGCCAGTTTTTTGAATAATACATGTTAGGCTATAGCACTGAGTGTTAAGTCCGGCCCCTGATCTTCTCAGGGGCGTGTCGCACTATTAAGGAGAATGCGCCATGCGTCTTTGTGACCGCGATATTGAAGCCTGGCTGAATGACGGTCGGCTTGCTATTAACCCGCGTCCGCCGGTAGAACGGATTAACGGGGCGACGGTGGATGTCCGCCTCGGCAATAAATTCCGCACTTTCAGCGGACATACGGCGGCATTTATCGATCTCAGCGGCCCGAAGCATGAAGTCAGCGCGGCGCTTGACCGGGTAATGAGCGACGAGATTGTGCTTGATGAAGGCGAGGCGTTTTTCCTGCATCCGGGTGAACTGGCGCTGGCGGTGACTTATGAATCCGTTACCTTGCCTGCCGATCTGGTCGGCTGGCTGGACGGGCGCTCTTCACTTGCGCGTCTGGGTTTGATGGTGCACGTAACCGCGCACCGCATCGATCCCGGCTGGTCGGGCTGTATCGTTCTGGAGTTCTATAATTCAGGCAAGCTGCCGCTGGCGCTGCGACCGGGCATGCTGATTGGCGCCCTGAGCTTTGAGCCGCTCTCCGGGCCGGCCGATCGTCCTTATAACCGACGTGAAGATGCGAAGTATCGCGATCAGCAAGGCGCGGTCGCCAGCCGCATTGATAAAGACTGACTGATCTCCATTGAGGATGTGATGAGAAGAGCGTTAACAACACTGATGATTTTGCTGGTCGTGCTGGTTGCCGGCCTTTCGGCATTAGTGTTACTGGTCAATCCGAACGATTTCCGCGCTTACATGGTGCGTCAGGTCGAGGCGCGAAGCGGCTATCAGCTACAGCTTGATGGCCCGCTGCGCTGGCACGTCTGGCCGCAGCTTAGCATCCTCTCTGGCCGCGTCACGTTGACGGCCCCCGGCGCGGAAATGCCGGTGGTGAAAGCCGATAATATGCGTCTTGATGTCAACCTGTTGCCGTTGCTGTCGCACCAGTTACAGGTGAAACAAGTGATGCTGAAGGGCGCGGTGATTCAGCTCACTCCGCAAAGTGAAGCGGCACCGGAAAAAAATGCGCCAGTGGCGCCTCATGGCAACTCACTGCCGCAGGTGGAATCGGATCGCGGCTGGTCATGGGATATTGCCCGCTTACAGGTTGCGGATAGCCTGCTGGTTTTCCAGCGCGCCAACGATGAACCGGTGACGGTACGCGATATTCGTCTGCAAATGGAGCAGGATGCGCAATATCAGGCGACGCTGGATTTCTCCGGGCGGGTTAACCGCAATCAGCGCGACCTGACGCTTTCATTCAGCGCGAAAATAGATGCACGCGATTATCCGCGTAATGTCAGCGCCGCTATTGATAAATTGCAGTGGCAACTTCAGGGGGGCGATACGCCGCCGAAGGGCATCAGCGGGGCGGGCACATTGCAAGCGCAGTGGCAAAGCGCGGCACAGCGGCTGACGCTGAATGATGTCACCCTGAGCGCGAATGACAGCGCCTTTACCGGTAAGGGGAGCGTAACGTTTGGTACGCAGCCAGTCTGGGCAGTCGATGTGCAGTTCGACAATCTCAATCTGGATAACTTGCTGCCGCCGGAAGGGACGCTGAACGGCGACGGCGTGATGCCACAGGGACAGGAACAAAATCGCCTGCCGCGCCCGGTGATTTCCAGCGGGGCGGATACGCCGCAGTACAACGAACTGCGCGATTTTACGGCGCAAATCGGCATCACTGCGAAAAACGTACGCTGGCGCGGTATGCAGTTTGCCGATGTCAGCGGTCAGCTCAACAATAATGCCGGTTTGCTGGCTATCCCGACGTTGCAGGGCAAAATGGGGGACGGGCAAATCTCATTGCCCGGCACGCTGGACGTGCGCGGCAAGCAACCTCGCGCCGAGTTCCAGCCACGGCTGGAGAGCATTGAGATTGGTAATATCCTGAAAGCGTTTAACTACCCGATTGCGCTGACCGGCAGCCTGACCATGGCGGGCGATTTCAGCGGCCCGGATATCGATGCAGAATCTTTCCGCCGCGACTGGCAGGGGAATGCACACGTCGATCTGAAAAACAGCCGCATGGAAGGGCTTAACTTCCAGCAACTGGTACAACAGGCGGTGGCTCGCAGCAGCGATGTGCATGCGAAAGATAATTTCGACAGTGCCACCCGGCTGGATAATTTCAGCGCAGAGTTGTCGCTGGATAACGGGCAGATGACCTTCAGCGATATGCAGGGTAGCTCCGCGCTGCTGGCGCTCACCGGGGAAGGCAAGATGGATCTGGTGCAGGAGCAGACCGATACGCGCTTCAATGTCCGGGTTCTGGAAGGATGGGAAGGTGATAGCGCGCTGATCGACTTCCTGAAAGCGACGCCGATCCCACTGCGCGTTTACGGTAAATGGCAGGCGCTCAACTATAGCCTGCAAGTGGACCAGGTGTTGCGTAAACATTTGCAGGATGAAGCCAAACGTCGTCTCAACGACTGGGCTGAGCGTAATAAAGATTCGCAAAACAGCAAAGACCTGAAAAAGCTGCTTGATAAGATGTAACTATCCGGCCAGTTCGGCCGGATAAGCAACGGCGCTGCAGGGCTATAAAATGCCTTCCAGCGCCAGATGTTGCAGTAGCATAATGGTTTTGCCGTCGGCAATATCGCCCGTACGGATTGCCGCCAGCGCGGTGGCAAAATCCATCTCCACCACTTCAATATCCTCTCCCTCTTCGATTACGCCGCCACCGCTTCCGGTGCGTTTGCTGTCATCGTATTCAGCAATAAAAAAGTGCAGTTTTTCGCTGACGGAGCCGGGGCTCATCCACGCCACAAACACTTTCTGTACCTGTTCCAGCCGGTAGCCGGTCTCTTCTTCCGCTTCGTGACGAATGCGCTCCTCAGGCTCAAGCTCATCCAGCAGGCCAGCAGCCGCTTCCAGCAAAAAACCGTGATGCTGGTTGACGAAAAGCGGTAAACGAAACTGTCGGGTGAGGATCACGCTCCGCTTGCGGCGGTTATACAGCAGGATCACCGCGCCGTTGCCCCGGTCATACACCTCGCGGGTCTGGCGCTGCCATTCACCGTCATGACGGCGATAATCAAAGGTGTATTTGGTCAGTTTTCCCCAGTCTTCAGCGAGGGGCATCGACGCAATAATGCGTATTTGTACATTTTCAGATGACATATCAGCTCCTGTGCAGGTAAGATAGCAGCATAACGTGCACATTCGTGCATGATCAATGTTTTTCGTGCAGACAGGAGCAACGCGATGCTAACCCCACAACGTAAGCAATTGATCCTCAATCAGCTTGCTGAAGAAGGGCAGGTGCTGTCGAAGGAACTCAGCGAACGATTTGGCGTCTCGGAAGATACCGTGCGGCGGGATCTGCGTGAGCTGGCGGCTGAGGGTTTGTTACAGCGTGTGCACGGCGGCGCACTGCCATCTTCCGCCGCTACGGTGACATTTGCCGAGCGGCAACATTTGCAGTCTGACGCCAAGCGGCGTATCGCGCAGAAAGGCGCGCAGCTCGTCTCAGCAGGGCAGGTTGTTATGATTGATGGCGGTACGACGACCTCTGAACTGATTACGCATTTCCCACAGGATTTACGCATTACCGTGGTAACACACAGCCCCAGTATCGCCGTTGGGCTGGCACAGCATCCGCTGATTGAAGTGGTGATGATCGGTGGCCATCTCTACAAACATTCGATCGTCAACGTTGGCGCAGGCGCGCTGGAATCTATCAGCCGGATACGCGGCGACCTCTTTTTTATGGGCGTGACCGGCGTACATGTGGACGCCGGTCTCAGCACCGGGGATTTTGAGGAGTCGCGTATCAAGCGCGCGCTGGCCGACAGGGCGGCAGAGACTGTAGTTCTGGCCTCGCCGGAGAAACTGAACAGCGCATCGCCATGGGTGATTGGCGATATCTCGCTTATCAACACGCTGGTGGTGGACGCGCAGACGGACGATCGCCTGCTGGCCCCGTTTAACCACCGTGGGGTGACGGTGGTTAAAGCGTAGCCCTTTACACTTCGTAGTCCGGATCTTCGTCACGCGTCAGCGGAATAATTTGCACTTTCTGCACGCGGTGGCTCTCAACTTCCAGGGTTTTCAGCAGAACATCGCCTACCTGCACCTCTTCACCGGGTTTGGGGATCCGCTGCAGGTACTCCATCAGCAGGCCGGCAATGGTGTGGTAGTCACGCTTCTCATCCAGCGGTATTGCGATGTACTGCACCAGATCCTCCAGCGGCATATGACCATTGGCCGTCCAACTGCCATCGCTGTTTTTCTGAATATCATGGCGGGCATCGATCTCTTCCACTTCGTTTGGCAGATTCCCGGCGATGGTTTCCATCACATCGCTGAGAGTGACAATGCCTTCCACGGAACCAAACTCATCGACCACGAAAGCGAAGTGGGTGCGGGCATTGCGGAACTGCTCCAGCGCCTGCAACAGCGGCAGCGCTTCCGGGAACACCAGAGGCTGACGGATTAGCGCCTTGAGATCCAGCGGTTCGCCGCGCAGAGATTGTTGCAGCAGATCGAGCACATGAACAACGCCAAGCAAATCCTCTTCAGTATCGCCGCCCGTAACCACCACGCGCGTATGCTGGTTTTTATCCAGCAGGGCGCGGATCTCTGCTTCCGGCGCGCTGAGATCGATATGCTCAATATCGTGGCGCGACGTCATGATGCTGCTGACCGAGCGCTGATTGAGGTTCAGCACCCGCTCAATCATGCGCCGCTCCTGCGGATTAAAGATCTGGTTGTCGTCACTGTCGTGCAGCATCGAGGCGGTATCGGCATCCAGTTCAGCATCCTCTTTCCGCCCGCTGAGCAGGCGCATCACCGTTTCTGTCGTGCGCTGGCGTAGCGTCTGGTTGGCGAACAGAAAACGGCGGCGATTAAAGATAGCCAACTGGTTCAGCGCTTCAATCATCACCGAGAAGCCAATTGCGGCGTACAGATAACCTTTCGGAATATGGAAACCAAAACCATCCGCCACCAGGCTAAAACCGATCATCAGCAGGAAACTGAGACAGAGAATAACAATTGTCGGGTGGCTGTTGACGAAGCGCGTCAGCGATTTACTGGCCAGCAGCATCAGGGAAATGGCAATCACCACGGCGGCCATCATGACGGCCAGGTGGTCAACCATGCCGACGGCAGTGATCACCGAGTCGAGCGAGAAGACTGCATCCAGCACCACGATCTGGGTGACCACAGCCCAGAATTTCGCGCCACGTCGCTGCGTTGGATTGTCGCTGTCTTTGCCTTCAAGGCGCTCATTAAGTTCCACCGTCGCTTTAAACAGCAGGAACAGGCCGCCGAGCAGCATAATCAGATCGCGCGCGCTGAAGCTTAAGCCGCGCACCGTAAACAGAGGATTAGTGAGTGTCACCAGCCAGGAGATTGAGGCCAGTAAAAGCAATCGCATCAACATCGCCAGCAGCAGCCCGGTAATACGGGCGCGATCGCGCTGCGCCGCCGGCAATTTTTCCGCAAGAATCGCAATAAAAACCAGGTTATCAATACCGAGTACCAGCTCGATCACGACCAGCGTGACCAACCCGGCCCAGATTGATGGATCGGCAATCCATTCCATCGTAAACGTAACACCTTCTGTGATATGACAATTGTCACAGTGCGATCATGGATAAAGCTGGATGAAATTGCAATGCCAGCCTGCGATTATTCTTAATTTATTGGTTATGAGCAATACGTATAAATTCAATTTCCTTATTGTTACTGTGATTAATTATAAGGGAAAAATTAGCAAATTAGGATATTTCGCATAAGTAATTCCATATACAAAGTTTGTCAATATACGGTTAGTCTTAAAATTCGAAAAGTTTGTTCTTAAACTTATTCTTAAAAATATGTTTATCAGGGCTGGTGCCTTGCCTGCTATTCGCTTAGCTGCAACAATTCTTCCTGCATCACTCAAATATACTAACGATGTTATTTTCGTCATCGTTATTCGTTACAAATTCGATTCCTGCCGTATTTTTTCTGGTCTGCGGTACATTGCAACCTTAAGGCCTGTAAGGGATAACTATCAATGAGTTAGAGATGTTCAGTGAATTGGTAACTGAAAGCCAGGGGCGGTAGCGTGCCTGTGGGTATGTCAATCAGCCTGGATTATTCTGTAACCGCATGTGGTTGAATAAACGCTTTTTAGGATTGATGCCAGTTATATTCTTTCGTAATTAACTGCATTCTGATTCTGTGTACAACTTGAGCGCTTATATAAATCGCACAGGATAATTACTCTGCCAAAGTGATAATTAATCAATGATGAAATCTAAAATGAAATTGATGCCATTATTGGTGTCCATAAGCATGATGAGTGGCTGCACTGTTTTCCCCGGTAGCAATATGACTACGATGGGAAAGGATGTGATTAAACAGCAGGATGCAGACTTTGATTTAGACCGCATGGTGAATGTTTATCCTTTAACACCACGTCTGATTGAACAATTGCGCCCGCGCGTTAATGTCGCTCAACCAAATATGTCGCTCGACAACGAAATTGCGGCTTACCAGTATCGTGTAGGGCCAGGGGATGTATTGAATGTCACCGTCTGGGATCACCCGGAATTAACCACGCCAGCGGGCCAATATCGTAGTTCCAGCGACACAGGCAACTGGGTACAGCCTGATGGCACCATGTTTTATCCCTATGTCGGGAAAGTACAGGTGGTGGGGAAAACCCTCGCCGAGATCCGCAGTGATATTACCAGCCGTTTAGCGACGTACATTGCTGACCCGCAGGTGGACGTTAATATCGCCGCATTCCGCTCACAAAAAGCCTACATCTCCGGCCAGGTCGCCAAGTCCGGCCAGCAGGCGATCACCAACGTGCCGCTTACCGTGCTGGACGCTATCAACGCGGCGGGCGGGCTGACCGACAACGCCGACTGGCGCAACGTAGTGCTGACTCATCAGGGAAAAGAGCAGCGCATTTCGCTCCAGGCGCTGATGCAGAATGGCGACCTCAGCCAGAACCGCCTGCTTTATCCAGGCGATATCCTCTTTGTACCGCGTAATGACGATCTGAAAGTGTTCGTGATGGGCGAAGTGAAAAAACAGAGCACGCTCAAAATGGACTTCAGCGGCATGACGCTGACGGAAGCGCTTGGCCAGGCCGAAGGTATCGACCTGACGACCTCCAACGCCAGCGGCATCTTCGTTATCCGTCCGTTGAAAGGCGGCGAGAGCGATCGCAGCGGCAAGATTGCCAATATCTACCAGCTTGATATGTCGGACGCCACCTCTCTGGTGATGGCGACGAATTTCCGACTCCAGCCGTATGACGTGGTGTACGTCACGACTGCGCCGGTGGCGCGCTGGAATCGTCTTATCAACCAGTTGCTGCCGACAATCAGTGGCGTTCGCTACATGACCAACACGGCCAACGATATCCAAAACTTGCAATGACTATGTTCAACAAAATTCTGGTGGTTTGTGTGGGGAACATTTGTCGTTCCCCAACAGCAGAACGACTGCTGAAAAAATACCAGCCCGGATTAACAGTGGCATCGGCAGGGCTGGGCGCGCTGGTCGGACGTGGCGCGGATGCTAACGCGGTGAGCGTAGCGGCAGACAATCAACTTTCTCTGGAGGGACATCGCGCGCGGCAGGTTTCCGGTGCCATGTGTCGTGAATATGACCTGATTCTGGTCATGGAAAAACGCCACATCGCCAGCCTGTGTGAGATTGCCCCGGAGATGCGCGGCAAGGTCATGTTATTTGGCCACTGGGATAACGAACGAGAAATTCCCGACCCGTATCGTAAAAGTCGTGAAGCTTTTGAAGCCGTTTACACCTTACTTGACCAGTCTGCCCGCCAGTGGGCGCAGGCATTGCAAGCTCAGCAGGGATAATAATGACAGAGAAAACACACCATTCGCATTCTGCTGCCCCGGTGGTGGGCAATGACGAAATCGATATTGGCCGTTTGCTCGGCACTATCATTGAAGCTCGCTGGTGGGTACTGGGCATCACCTCGGTGTTTGCACTGATCGCGGTTGTCTACTGCCTGTTTGCGACACCCATTTACAGCGCCGATTCACTGGTGCAAATCGAACAAAACACCGGCAGTTCACTGGTGCAGGATATCAGCAGCGCCCTGGCGAATAAGCCACCGGCATCAGATGCGGAAATCCAGCTTATCCAGTCGCGTATGGTGCTGGGCAAAACCGTTGAGGATCTGGATCTCGACATCTCCGTAGTGAAAAACACCTTTCCGCTGTTCGGTACCGGCTGGGAGCGGCTGATGGGGAGGCAGAACGAGACGGTGAAAGTCACCACCTTTACGTTGCCTGCCGGGATGAATCAGCAGACCTTTACGCTGAAAGTGTTGAGCCCAAAACAGTATCAGTTAACCAGCGATGGCGGTTTTGAGGCGCGTGGAGAAGTTGGCAAGTTGTTGAGCAAGCAGGGCGTGACCATGATGGTGAGCGACATTCTTGCCTCGAATGACTCCGAGTTTACCGTCACTAAATTCTCCACGCTGGGGATGATTAACAACCTGCAAAATAACCTGACGGTAGTGGAAAACGGTAAAGATACCGGTGTGCTCAGCCTGACGTATACCGGTGAAGATCGCGATCAGATCCGCGCTATTTTGAACAGCATTACCCGTAATTACCTTGAGCAAAATATCGAGCGTAAATCCGAGGAAGCAGCAAAGAGCCTGGTATTCCTCGATAAACAGCTGCCGGAAGTGCGCCACAATCTGGATATCGCAGAAGATAAGCTCAACACCTATCGCCAGACCAAAGACTCTGTCGATCTGCCGCTGGAAGCCAAATCGGTGCTCGATTCGATGGTCAACATCGACTCGCAGTTGAACGAACTGACTTTCCGTGAAGCGGAAATCTCCAAGTTGTATACCAAAGTTCACCCGGCATACCGCACGCTGCTGGAAAAACGTAAAGCGCTGGAAGATGAAAAAGCGAAGCTGAACAACCGCATTACCGCGATGCCGCAAACGCAACAGGAAATTGTTCGCCTGACGCGTGATGTGGAATCCGGCCAGCAGGTCTATATGCAACTGCTGAATAAACAGCAGGAACTGCGTATTACCCAGGCCAGTACCGTGGGCGATGTGCGTATTGTTGACCCGGCGATCACTCAGCCTGGCGTGCTGAAGCCGAAGAAAGCGTTGATCATTCTCGGCAGCATTATTCTTGGCCTGATTGTCTCTGTGGTTGGCGTTCTGCTGCGCTCGTTGTTCAATCGCGGTGTGGAAAGCCCGCAGATCCTTGAAGAGCACGGCATCAGCGTGTATGCCAGCATCCCGCTTTCCGAATGGCAGAAAGCGCGTGATAGCGTCAAAACCGTTAAGGGCGTGAAGCGCTACAAGCAGAGCCAGTTGCTGGCGGTGGGTAACCCGACGGATCTGGCGATTGAAGCCGTGCGCAGTCTGCGTACCAGCCTGCACTTCGCCATGATGCAGTCCACTAATAATGTGTTGATGATGACCGGGGTCAGCCCCTCCATCGGTAAAACCTTTGTCTGCGCCAACCTCGCAGCGGTGATCAGCCAGACGAACAAACGTGTGCTGCTCATCGACTGTGACATGCGCAAAGGCTACACCCACGAACTGCTGGGCACCGACAACATTAACGGTTTGTCCGATGTGCTGGCCGGAAAAGGTTCGGTTGAGAATTGCGCCAAACCAACCTCCATCAGCAATTTCGATCTGGTTCCGCGCGGGCAGGTGCCGCCGAATCCGTCCGAACTGTTGATGAGCGAACGTTTTACGCAACTGGTGAAATGGGCCAGCAGTCACTATGACCTGGTGCTGATCGACACCCCGCCAATTTTGGCGGTTACGGATGCGGCGATTGTCGGTCGTCATGCCGGCACTACGCTGATGGTGGCTCGCTACGCCGTGAATACGCTGAAAGAGATCCAGACCAGCCTGAGCCGCTTCGAACAGAACGGTATTGAGGTTAAAGGCGTGATCCTGAACTCGATTTTCCGCCGCGCGACGGGCTATCAGGATTACGGCTACTACGAATACGAATACAAGTCCGATTCGAAATAACCAGTCCCTCACTTCAATCTTTAGCACGAACTGCTCTCCCTCCGCCCGGGGGGAGAGCAGACGTGGGGGCGAACGTGGCATGTTGAACGCATTAGGGATCGCATCATGAGCACAACAGCAAACCCATTAATTTCTATCTATATGCCAACCTGGAACCGGCAACAGCTGGCGATCCGCGCCATTAAATCGGTGCTGCGCCAGGATTACCCGCACTGGGAAATGATCGTTGTGGACGACTGTTCCGACGCGTATGAACAACTGCAACAGTTTGTTGAGGAGCTGGGTGATTCACGCGTGAGTTATACGCGCAATCCTTATAACTCGGGTGCCTGCGCGGTACGAAACCAGGCGATTCTACAGGCGCAGGGGCAGTACATTACCGGGATTGATGACGACGATGAATGGACGCCGAACCGACTGTCGGTTTTTCTGGCGCACAAACATCTGCTCAACACCCGCGCGTTTCTCTATGCCAATGATTATCTCTGCCAGGGCGAGGTTTATGCGCAGCCCACCAGTCTGCCGCTGTATCCGAAATCGCCGTTCTCGCGCAAGCTGTTCTGGAAGCGCAACATCGTCGGCAACCAGGTCTTTACCTGGGCCTGGCGCTTCAAAGAGAGCTTGTTCGATACGCAACTGAAAGCGGCTCAGGATTACGATATTTTCCTGCGCATGGTGGATGAGTATGGCGAACCGTGGAAGATTGAAGAAGCCACACAGATCCTGCACGTTAATCACGGCGAAATGCAAATCACCTCGTCGCCGAAGAAATTCTCTGGCTACTTCCACTTTTATCGGAAGCATAAAAACAAGTTCGATCGCGCCAGTAAAAAATATCAGTTATTTACGCTGTATCAGATCCGCAATAAGCGCATGACCTGGCGCACGCTGCTGACGTTATTCTCGCTGCGTAACGGTAAACGACTGGCTGACGGGCTGCGGGGGAAATAATGCGACTGGAAGATTTTCGCGCAAATCACTGGAGCTTGCGCCCTTGCTGCATGGTTGCGGCTTACCGTATTGCCCACTTTTGCTCCGTGTGGCGCAAAAAACACGTCATCAATAACCTGTGGGCTGCGCCTGCGATCCTGCTCTATCGCTTTGTCACCGAGTGTCTGTTTGGCTACGAAATCCAGGCTGCTGCGATCATCGGGCGCCGTTTTACTATCCATCACGGTTATGCGGTGGTGATCAATAAAAATGTGGTCGCGGGTGATGATTTCACGATTCGCCACGCCGTTACCATCGGTAATCGCGGTGCCGATAATCTGGCCTGCCCGGTGATTGGCAACAATGTCGAGCTGGGCGCGAATGTGGTGATCATTGGCGACATTACGATTGGCAACAATGTCACTATCGGCGCGGGAAGCGTCGTACTCGACAGCATCCCCGATAACGCGCTGGTGGTGGGCGAGAAAGCGCGCGTGAAGGTGATCAAATGAATATTTTACAGTTCAATGTCCGCCTTGCCGAAGGCGGCGCTGCGGGCGTGGCGCTGGATTTACACCAGCGCGCGCTGCAAAAGGGTATGCAATCACGTTTTATTTATGGCTACGGCAAAGGCGGGAAAAAAAGTGTCAGTCACGATAACTATCCGCAGGTTTACAAGCAGACGCCGCGTCTGACTTCCGTTGCTAATCTCGCGCTGTTCCGCCTGTTTAACCGCGACGTTTTTGGCAATTTGAATAACCTTTATCGCACCGTCACCCGCACGCAAGGGCCGGTGGTGCTGCACTTTCATGTAATGCACAGCTACTGGCTGAACCTTGATGATTTGGTGGCGTTCTGCCAGAAAGTGAAAGCGCACAAACCTGACGTCACGCTGGTCTGGACGCTGCATGATCACTGGAGCGTAACCGGGCGCTGCGCCTTTACCGATGGCTGCGAAGGCTGGAAAGAGAATTGCCGCAAATGCCCGACACTGAGCAACTATCCGCCGGTGAAGGTGGATCGCGCGCATCAACTGGTCAACCGCAAGCGCCAGTTGTTTAACGATATGCTGGCGCTGGGCTGTCAGTTTATCTCCCCAAGCCAGCATGTGGCGGACGCTTTTAACAGCCTCTATGGTGCAGGGCGCTGCAACATTATTAATAACGGTATTGATGTCGCCACCGAGGCGATTCTGGCTGAACTCGCGCCGGTAAAAGCTACCGAAGGGAAACCGAAAATCGCCGTCGTTGCCCATGATCTGCGCTATGACGGTAAAACCAACCAGCAACTGGTGCGCGACATCATGGCGCTGGGTGACCGCGTAGAACTGCATACCTTTGGCAAGTTTTCGCCGTTTGAGGGGCAAAACGTTGTCAACCACGGCTTTCTCACTGATAAGCGCCAATTGATGAGTGAACTCAATCAGATGGATGCGCTGGTCTTCTCATCCCGGGTGGATAACTACCCGTTGATCCTCTGCGAAGCACTCTCCATTGGCGTGCCGGTGATTGCCACCCACAGCGATGCGGCGCGGGAAGTATTGCAGAAATCCGGCGGTAAAACCTTTGCCGAACAGGAGGTGCTGCCGCTGGTGCAGTGCCGTAAAGCAGAAATTGCACAGGCGGTGTTTGGCGAAAGCCTCGACGCATTTCGCGCGCGCAGCCGCCAGGCCTACAGTGGACAACAGATGCTGGAGGAATATGTCTCGTTCTATCAGAGTCTGTAGTTACCTGCTGCTGCCGGTAATTTACCTGCTGGTTAACGTGAAGATCATGCAGCTCGGTGAGAGTTTCCCGATCACTATCGTGACGTTTTTGCCGCTGCTGCTGTTGCTCTACCTCGACAAAATCAATCTGAAAAAGTTGATGATTGCGCTGGGGGCGGGAGCCGGGTTAACGCTGTTTAACTTTATTTTTGGTAAATCGCTGGATGCCAGCAAATATGTCACTTCAACCATGCTGTTTGTTTACATTGTGGTCATTGTTGGCATGGTGTGGAGCATCCGCTTTAAAACCATATCACCCCATAATTACCGCAAGATTTTGCGATTCTTCTATGTGGTCGTGGCAATGGTGGTGATGCTTGCAGCGATGGAAATGGCTCAGATTATTCTCACCGGCGGAAGTAGTTTGATGGAGAGTATTTCTAAATACCTCATCTACAGCAACAGTTACGTGCTGAATTTTATCAAGTTCGGCGGTAAGCGTACTACCGCGTTATATTTCGAACCGGCATTCTTCGCTCTGGCATTAATCTCAATTTGGCTCAGTATCAAACAGTTTGGTATCAAAACGCCGAAGACCGATGCTATGATTTTGGCAGGGATAGTACTTTCGGGATCGTTCTCTGGGGTAATGACTTTTATCCTGTTTTATTTGCTGGAGTGGGCATTCCAGTATCTGAACAAAGAGGCGATACGTAAAAAGTTGCCGCTGGCAATTATTTCACTTGCTGTGTTTATTGTCGGTGTGGTGTTTGCTTTCCCCTATATTGCAGAACGAATCGGCGATTTAGGGACAGAAGGTTCTTCTTCTTATTACCGTATTATCGGTCCGCTGGTGATGGTGGGATATTCACTGACCAATATTGATGGGGTAGTAAGATTTGGCTCACTTTATGAATATGTCGCATCATTCGGAATCTTTAACGGTGCAGATGTCGGGAAAACAATAGACAATGGGTTGTATCTGCTGATCATTTATTTCTCATGGTTCGCAGTATTGCTGACAGGATGGTATTTGTTCAAAGTCGGGAAAATGATGGTAAATGCCTTTGGCAATAATCAGAATTTTCGCGTACAGCTTTACCTGTTTACGCCTATATCGTTGTTTTTTACGGGGTCAATTTTTAGCCCGGAATATGCGTTTTTAATTGTTTGTCCGTTTATTCTGCGTAAGGCGCTGAATATCGTGAATTCATGAAAAGGTGGGTCATATGCTGCTAAGTGTTATTACTGTCGCGTTTCGCAATTATGAAGGTGTGATGAAGACCTGGCAGTCTCTGGCTCACCTGGCGAAAGCGCAGAATATCGAATTCGAATGGATTGTCGTTGACGGCGGCTCGCAGGATGGTACTGCGGAATTTCTGAAAAATCTCAACGGACAATACAATTTACGTTTTATCAGCGAGCGTGACAAAGGCATTTATGATGCCATGAATAAAGGCATTGACATGGCGACGGGACGCTATGCGTTGTTTTTGAATTCCGGCGATATTTTCCATGAGGAAATTGTGGATGTTGTTCGCCAGTTAGATGAAGAAAACGAAAACGCCATGTATATTGGCGATGCGCTGCTGGATTTTGGCGACGGTAACAAATTACGCCGTAGCGCCAAACATGGCTGGTATATTTATCACAGCTTACCAGCCAGCCATCAGGCTATATTTTTCCCGGTGAATGGTCTCAAAACATACCCCTACGATCTGCAGTTTAAAGTCTCTTCCGATTACGCATTAGCGGCCAGAATGTTTAAAGCCGGTTTTCCTTTCAAGCGTTTGAAAGGGCTGGTATCTGAATTTTCGATGGGCGGCGTATCTACCTCTAATAACGTTGAATTATGTCAGGATGCCCGCAAAGTTCAGCGCACGATATTACGAGTCCCGGGTTTTTGGGCGCAATTGTCATATATATTGCGCCTGCGGACGACTGGCAAAGCAAAGGCCTTATATAACAAAGCATAACGCTCAAATATAGGGAAAAAAGATGCAGGATTTACAAGGATTCTCCGTGCCGAAAGGCTTTCGGGGCGGCAATGCTATTAAGGTTCAACTGTGGTGGGCGGTACAGGCGACATTATTTGCCTGGTCTCCACAGGTGCTGTATCGCTGGCGTGCATTCCTCTTGCGTTTATTTGGCGCAAAGGTTGGTAAGGGCGTGGTTATTCGCCCATCGGTAAAGATTACCTACCCGTGGAAATTAACATTAGGCGATTACAGTTGGGTCGGTGATGACGCGATGTTGTACACCCTTGGCGATATCACCATCGGCGCAAATTCCGTGGTTTCACAGAAATGTTATTTGTGCACCGGCAGTCACGATTATCAGAGCGCGCATTTCGATATTAATGCGACGCCAATCGTGATTGGTGAGAAGTGCTGGCTGGCGACGGATGTTTTTGTCGCGCCAGGCGTCTCCATCGGCGACGGGACGGTAGTCGGTGCGCGCAGCAGTGTTTTTAAATCGCTTCCGGCAAATGCAATTTGCCGTGGCAATCCCGCAGTGGTGACGCGCGAACGCGTTGAAAAGGTAACTCCCTAACAGGGACTATTGAGGAAAATAAATTATGTCTAAAGTCGCTCTCATCACCGGCGTAACCGGGCAAGATGGCTCTTATCTGGCAGAACTGCTTCTGGAAAAAGGCTATGAAGTTCATGGTATTAAACGCCGTGCTTCCTCATTCAATACCGAGCGTGTGGATCACATCTATCAGGATCCGCACACCTGCAATCCGAAGTTCCATCTGCACTACGGCGACCTGACGGATACGTCCAACCTGACCCGTATTCTGCAGGAAGTTCAACCGGATGAAGTCTACAACCTGGGCGCGATGAGCCATGTGGCCGTGTCGTTTGAGTCCCCGGAATACACCGCCGACGTGGATGCGATGGGTACGCTGCGTCTGCTGGAAGCGATTCGCTTCCTCGGCCTTGAGAAGAAAACCCGTTTCTACCAGGCATCAACCTCTGAACTGTATGGTCTGGTGCAGGAAATTCCGCAGAAAGAGACCACGCCGTTCTACCCGCGTTCTCCGTATGCAGTTGCCAAACTTTACGCCTACTGGATCACCGTCAACTACCGTGAGTCTTATGGCATGTATGCCTGCAACGGCATTCTGTTCAACCACGAATCTCCGCGCCGCGGCGAAACCTTCGTAACCCGTAAAATCACTCGTGCGATCGCCAACATTGCTCAGGGTCTGGAATCCTGCCTGTACCTCGGCAACATGGACTCCCTGCGTGACTGGGGCCATGCGAAAGACTACGTGAGAATGCAGTGGATGATGCTGCAACAGGAAAAACCGGAAGACTTCGTTATCGCCACCGGCGTGCAGTACTCCGTGCGTCAGTTCGTCGAAATGGCGGCAGCGCAACTGGGTATCAAACTGCGCTTTGAAGGCACCGGCGTAGAAGAGAAGGGCATTGTGGTCTCTGTGACCGGCCATGACGCACCGGGCGTGAAACCGGGTGATGTCATCGTCGCCGTTGACCCGCGCTACTTCCGTCCTGCGGAAGTGGAAACCCTGCTGGGCGATCCGACCAAAGCACACGAAAAACTGGGCTGGAAACCGGAAACGACGCTGCAGGAGATGGTCTCCGAGATGGTGGCGAAAGATCTGGAAGCAGCGAAAAAACACTCACTGCTTAAAGCCCACGGTTACGAGGTTGCCATCGCGCTGGAGTCTTAAGCATGACCAAACAACGTATTTTCGTGGCTGGCCATCGCGGGATGGTGGGATCAGCCATTGTTCGCCAGCTCGAACAACGTGCGGATGTTGAACTGGTACTGCGCTCCCGTGAAGAGCTGAACCTGCTGGATTCTGCTGCTGTCGATGCTTTTTTCGCCAGTAACGCTATCGATCAGGTTTACCTGGCGGCGGCAAAAGTGGGCGGTATTGTGGCGAACAATACCTACCCGGCGGACTTCATCTACGAAAACATGATGATTGAGAGCAACATCATTCACTCAGCGCATAAGCATGACGTGAACAAGCTGTTGTTCCTTGGTTCGTCCTGCATCTACCCGAAACTGGCGCACCAACCGATCGCGGAAAGTGAACTGTTGCAGGGGACGCTGGAGCCGACCAACGAGCCGTACGCGATTGCCAAGATCGCCGGTATCAAACTGTGCGAATCCTACAACCGCCAGTATGACCGCGACTACCGCTCGGTGATGCCGACCAACCTGTATGGTCCGCACGACAACTTCCACCCGAGCAATTCGCACGTGATTCCGGCGCTGCTGCGCCGCTTCCACGAAGCGACGCAGGAGAACACGCCGGACGTGGTGGTGTGGGGAAGCGGCACGCCGATGCGTGAATTCCTGCACGTGGACGATATGGCGGCAGCCAGCATCCATGTTCAGGAACTGGCGCGCGAAGTGTGGCAAGAGAACACCGAACCGATGCTGTCGCATATCAACGTCGGTACCGGTGTGGATTGCACGATTCGCGAACTGGCGCAGACCGTGGCCAGCGTTGTCGGCTACAAAGGCCGCGTGGTGTTTGACGCCACCAAGCCGGACGGTACGCCGCGCAAATTGCTCGATGTGACGCGTCTGCATCAGCTTGGCTGGTATCACGAGATCTCACTGGAAGCAGGGCTTGCGAGCACCTACCAGTGGTTCCTTGAAAACCAGCACCGGTTCCGGGGGTAGGCATGTTTTTGAGTCAGGAAGATTTTGCCACGGTGGTGCGCTCCACCCCGCTGATTTCCATCGATTTGATCGTGGAAAACTCACGCGGCGAGTTTTTGCTCGGCAAGCGCACTAACCGTCCGGCCCAGGGATACTGGTTTGTGCCGGGCGGACGCGTGCAAAAGGACGAGCCGCTGGCGGCCGCTTTCGAGCGGCTGACCCTGGCGGAACTGGGGCTGCGCCTGCCGATGTCTGCAGGCGAGTTTTACGGCGTCTGGCAGCACTTCTATGACGATAATTTCTCCGGTAGCGATTTTTCCACCCACTACATTGTGCTGGGTTTCCGCCTGCGCGTGGACGAGCAGACGCTCGCGCTGCCGCCGGATCAGCACAATGACTATCGCTGGGGGACGCCGGAGTCGCTGATTGCCGACCCGCTGGTGCATGACAACAGCCGCGCCTATTTCCTCGACGCGCAGGGAGTACCGGGCTTATGAAGATCCTGGTCTATGGCATCAACTATTCGCCGGAGCTGACCGGGATCGGTAAGTACACCGGCGAAATGGTGGAATGGATGGCCCGTCAGGGCCATGAAGTGCGCGTGATCACCGCGCCGCCTTACTATCCGGAATGGAAAGTCGGCGAGCACTACAGCGCCTGGCGCTGGCGTAAAGAGCAGGGTGCCGCCACGGTGTGGCGTTGCCCGCTGTATGTGCCAAAACAGCCATCGACCCTGAAGCGTTTACTGCATCTGGGCAGCTTTGCCCTCAGCAGTTTTTTCCCGCTGATGGCGCAGCGTAGCTGGAGGCCGGACCGCATTATCGGCGTGGTGCCAACGCTGTTTTGCACGCCGGGGATGCGCCTGCTGGCGAAACTGAGCGGCGCGAAAACCGTGCTGCATATTCAGGATTATGAAGTGGACGCCATGCTCGGTCTGGGGATGGCGGGTAAGGGTAAAAGCGGCCGCGTGGCGAAGCTGGCGACCGCGTTTGAACGCAGCAATCTGCATAACGTCGATAACGTCTCCACCATCTCTCGCTCAATGATGAATAAAGCGCGCGAGAAAGGGGTGGAAGCCGACAAAATCATCTTCTTTCCGAACTGGTCGGAAGTGGCGCGTTTTCGCGATGTCAGCGAAGCAAATGTCGCAGAACTGCGCCGCAACCTCGGTCTGCCGGATGACAAAAAAATCATTCTTTACTCCGGCAACATCGGTGAGAAGCAGGGGCTGGAAAACGTCATTGAAGCCGCTGCGCAGTTACACACCCATCCGTGGCTGTTTGTCATTGTCGGTCAGGGGGGCGGAAAGGCGCGGCTGGAAAAACAGGTTAGTGAACGTGGCCTGAATAACGTGATTTTCTTCCCGTTGCAGCCGTACGACGCGCTGCCGGCGCTGTTGAAAATGGGCGATTGCCATCTGGTTATCCAGAAACGCGGCGCGGCCGATGCGGTATTGCCGTCAAAGCTGACCAACATTCTGGCGGTGGGCGGTAATGCGGTCATCACTGCCGAAGAGAGCACCGAGCTCGGGCAACTCTGCCGGGCAGAGCCTGGCATTGCGGTCTGCGTGGAACCGGAATCGGTCGAGGCGCTGACCTGGGGCATTGAGCGCGCGCTGGCGCTGCCCAAAAACAACACGGTGGCACGTGAATATGCCGAACGCACGCTCGAAAAAGAGAGCGTATTAAACCAGTTTATTGCTGATATCAGCCCGGAAAGTTCCGTGAAGCCCGTACACGCCCGCGAAAGCGCGCAGCACGAAGGCCGCCTGAATTTTGACGGGAATGGGGATAAATCATGAGTCAAACACAACTCTATCCGGTAGTGATGGCCGGAGGCTCCGGAAGCCGTCTGTGGCCGTTGTCCCGCGTGCTTTACCCTAAACAGTTTCTCTGCCTGAAGGGCGATCTCACCATGTTGCAGACCACCGTCTGCCGCCTGAATGGTGTCGAGTGTGAAAGCCCGGTGGTGATTTGTAATGAACAACATCGCTTTATCGTCGCCGAGCAGCTGCGTCAACTGCACAAGCTGACCGAGAACATCATTCTCGAACCGGCTGGCCGTAATACCGCCCCGGCGATTGCGCTGGCAGCGCTGGCGATAAAACGCCACAACCCGGACAGCGATCCGCTGATGCTGGTGCTGGCGGCCGACCATGTGATCCAGAACGAAGAGGCATTTCGCGCCTCGGTTCGCGACGCTATTCCATATGCGCAGAGCGGCAAACTGGTGACCTTCGGCATCGTGCCGGATCTGCCGGAAACGGGCTATGGCTATATTCGCCGCGGCGGCGTCTGCGCAGGTCAGGCTGATTCCGTTGCCTTCGAGGTGGCGCAGTTTGTTGAAAAACCGAATCTGGAAACCGCGCAGGGTTACGTTGCCAGCGGCGAATATTACTGGAACAGCGGTATGTTCCTCTTCCGCGCCGGTCGCTTCCTTGAAGAACTGAATAAATATCGCCCGGACATTTTGCGCGCCTGCGAACAGGCAATGCAGGCCGCCGATCCGGATATGGATTTTGTCCGCGTTGACGAAGAAGCCTTCCTCGCCTGCCCGGAAGAGTCGATTGACTATGCGGTAATGGAACGCACGGCGGATGCGGTGGTGGTGCCGATGGATGCCGACTGGAGCGATGTCGGCTCCTGGTCTTCGCTGTGGGAAATCAGCCAGCACACGCCGGAGGGAAACGTCCATCACGGCGACGTCATCAGCCATAACACCCAAAACAGCTACGTGTATGCGGAGTCCGGGCTGGTCACGACCGTCGGCGTTAAAGATCTGGTGGTGGTACAGACCAAAGATGCGGTGCTGATTGCCGATCGCAATCAGGTGCAGGATGTGAAAAAAGTGGTGGAGAAAATCAAAGCCGACGGACGTCACGAGCACCATATCCATCGTGAAGTTTACCGCCCCTGGGGCAAATATGACTCCATTGATACCGGCGATCGCTACCAGGTGAAACGCATCACCGTGAAGCCGGGTGAGGGGCTTTCCGTTCAGATGCATCACCACCGTGCAGAGCACTGGGTAGTGGTGGCGGGAACGGCGAAAGTGACCATCAATGATGAAGTGAAATTACTCGGTGAGAATGAATCAATCTATATCCCGCTTGGCGCGCGCCACTGTCTGGAAAACCCGGGGAAAATTCCGCTCGATCTGATTGAAGTTCGTTCGGGTTCGTACCTGGAAGAAGATGACATCGTACGCTTTGCGGATCGCTACGGGCGAGTTTAAAAGCCAGTGCCGGACGCGGTGTTAACCGTCCGGCAGAAAAAACAAACGAATCAATAACAAATGGCCATTTTACGGTCAAGGCTGACTGTTGCCTTAAGAAGAGGTAATGATGGAAAAATTAACCTGTTTTAAAGCTTACGATATCCGTGGAAAGCTGGGCGAAGAACTGAATGAAGATATCGCATGGCGTATCGGCCGCGCCTACGGTGAATACCTGAAGCCGCAAACGATTGTGCTGGGCGGCGACGTGCGTCAGACCAGCGAAGCGCTGAAACTGGCGCTGGCGAAGGGGCTGCAGGATGCGGGCGTCAACGTGCTGGATATCGGTCTTTCCGGTACCGAAGAGATCTATTTTGCCACGTTCCATCTCGGCGTGGATGGCGGCATCGAAGTGACTGCCAGCCACAACCCGATGGACTATAACGGCATGAAACTGGTGCGCAAAGGCGCGCGCCCGATCAGCGGCGATACCGGGCTGCGCGATGTGCAGCGTCTGGCGGAAGCCAATGACTTTCCGCCAGTGGATGCGGAAAAACGCGGCAGCTACGAACAGATCAACCTGCGCGATGCGTATGTCGATCATCTGCTGAGCTATATCAATCCGGCTAACCTGAAGCCGTTGAAACTGGTAATCAACTCCGGTAACGGCGCGGCTGGCCCGGTAGTGGATGCCATTGAAGCCCGTTTCAAAGCGTTGAACGTGCCGGTGACCTTTATCAAGGTGCATAACGAACCGGACGGCACTTTCCCACACGGTATTCCTAACCCGCTGCTGCCGGAGTGTCGTGCGGATACCCGCAACGCGGTGCTGGAACATCACGCCGACATGGGGATCGCCTTTGACGGCGATTTCGACCGCTGCTTCCTCTTCGATGGTGAAGGGCGCTTTATTGAAGGCTACTACATCGTTGGTTTGCTGGCGGAAGCGTTCCTCGAAAAACACCCTGGCGCCAAAATCATCCACGACCCCCGTCTCTCCTGGAATACGGTGGATGTGGTGACGCGCGCGGGTGGCACGCCGGTAATGTCCAAAACCGGGCACGCATTTATTAAAGAACGTATGCGTACTGAAGATGCCATCTATGGCGGCGAGATGAGTGCGCACCACTATTTCCGCGATTTCGCTTATTGCGACAGCGGCATGATCCCGTGGCTGCTGGTCACTGAGCTGCTGTGCCTGAAAGGTAAAACTCTCGCCGAGCTGGTCAGCGATCGAATGGTTGCGTTCCCGGCGAGCGGTGAAATCAACAGCAAACTTGCCGATCCGGTCACGGCTATCCAGCGCGTTGAGCAGCACTTTACGCCCGGCGCACTGGAGATCGATCGCACCGACGGCATCAGCATCGCCTTCCCTGAATGGCGTTTTAACCTCCGTTCATCCAATACCGAGCCGGTAGTGCGACTGAACGTTGAGTCGCGTCGCGATGTGTCACTGATGGAGGCACGAACGCAGGAAATTCTGGCGCTGTTGAATCAGTAAATCTCGGCGTTGCTCTCCCCCGGACGTGGGGAGAGTCAACATACAGGCAGGTAAAACGATGACTCATCTAAAAAAGCGCGACCGGGCCAAAACGAATGCATCGTTAATCTCAATCGTGCAGCGATTCTCTGACATCACCATTATGTTCGGTGGACTGTGGCTGGTGTGCAAATTGAATGCGTTGCCCTTTTTCTACATGCATCTGCTGATGGCTCTGCTCTCCCTCGTTGTCTTCCAGATGATTGGCGGGATGACCGATTTTTATCGCTCCTGGCGAGGGGTAAAAATCACTACTGAACTGACCCTACTGTTGCAGAACTGGACGCTCAGCCTGATTTTCAGCGCGGGCCTGCTCTCGTTCAACAACGATTTCGATAACACTTTCATGATCTATCTCCCCTGGTATTTGTTAACCAGTATGGGGCTGATGCTGAGCCGCGCGGTGATCCGTTTTGGCGCTGGCTGGCTGCGGAACCTGGGCTACAACACGCGCCGCGTTGCGGTAGCGGGGGATATGCCGATGGGCCAGGCGTTGCTGGAAGGTTTTCGCAATGAACCCTGGCTGGGATTCGATGTGGTGGGGGTATACCACGATCCGCAACCGGGCGGTATTACCACTGGCTGGGCCGGTAATCTCGACCAGCTGGTTGACGATGCGAAAGCGGGGAAAATTCACAACGTCTATATCGCGATGTCGATGAATGATGCGGCCAGCATCAAAAAACTGGTGCGTCAGTTGGCGGACACCACCTGTTCAGTGATCCTGATCCCGGATGTCTTCACCTTCAATATCCTGCATTCGCGGATTGAAGAGATGAATGGCGTGCCGGTAGTTCCGCTGTACGACACACCGCTTTCCGGTGTGAACCGCATTCTGAAACGCCTTGAAGATATTGTGCTCTCGTCGCTGATTCTGCTGCTGATCTCCCCGGTACTGCTGGCGATTTCCGTGGCGGTCAAACTCAGTTCTCCCGGCCCGATTATCTTCCGTCAGACCCGTTACGGCATGGATGGTAAGCCAATCAAAGTCTGGAAATTCCGTTCCATGAGAGTGATGGAAAACGACAAAGTGGTGACTCAGGCAACGCAGAACGATCCGCGCGTAACCAAAGTGGGGAGCTTCCTGCGCCGTACCTCGCTCGACGAACTGCCGCAGTTCATTAATGTGCTGCTCGGCGGCATGTCTATCGTTGGCCCGCGCCCGCATGCGGTGGCGCACAACGAGCAGTACCGTTCGCTGATTGAGGGTTACATGCTGCGCCATAAAGTGAAACCGGGCATTACCGGCTGGGCGCAGATTAACGGCTGGCGCGGCGAAACCGACACGCTGGAAAAAATGGAAAAACGCGTTGAGTTCGATCTGGAGTACATCCGCGAGTGGAGTCTGTGGTTCGATATCAAAATCGTTTTTCTGACCATCTTTAAAGGCTTTATTAATAAAGCGGCGTATTAAAGGAACGGTCATGAGCCTGAGAGAAAAAACCATCAGCGGTGCGAAGTGGTCAGCGATGGCCACTTTAACCATCATCGGCCTGGGGCTGGTGCAGATGACGGTGCTGGCACGCATTATCGATAATCACCAGTTCGGTCTGCTGACCGTCTCGCTGGTGATTATCGCGCTGGCGGATACGCTGTCGGATTTTGGTATTGCTAACTCCATTATTCAGCGCAAAGAGATAAGCCACCTGGAACTCACCACCCTGTACTGGTTGAACGTTGGGCTGGGGATTGTGGTTTGTCTGCTGGTTTTTTCGCTGAGTAACTTTATTGCCAGCGTCCTGCATAACCCGGATCTGGCACCGCTGATCAAAACCCTGTCGTTCGCTTTTGTAGTGATCCCGCACGGTCAGCAATTCCGTGCGCTGATGCAGAAAGAGCTGGAGTTCAACAAGATTGGCGCGATTGAAACGGTGTCGGTAATGGCGGGCTTCTGCTTTACGGTGATCAGCGCCTTTTACTGGCCGCTGGCGATGACTGCTATCCTCGGTTATCTGGTCAACAGCGCCGTTCGTACACTGCTGTTCGGCTATTTTGGCCGCAAGATCTATCGCCCCGGTTTGCATTTCTCCCTTGCGTCGGTCAGTTCAAATCTGCGCTTTGGCGCATGGCTGACGGCTGACAGCATCATTAACTATGTCAACACCAACCTCTCCACGTTAGTGCTGGCGCGTATCCTCGGCGCCAGCGTCGCCGGGGGATACAACCTGGCGTACAACGTGGCGGTGGTGCCGCCAATGAAGCTCAACCCGATTATCACCCGCGTACTGTTCCCGGCGTTCGCCAAAATTCAGGACGATACGGAGAAGCTGCGCGTTAACTTCTACAAGCTGCTGTCGGTGGTGGGGATCATCAACTTCCCGATCCTGCTGGGGCTGATGGTGGTGTCGAACAACTTTGTACCGCTGGTCTTTGGCGACAAGTGGAACAGCATTATCCCGATCCTGCAATTGCTCTGTATTGTTGGCCTGCTGCGCGCGGTCGGTAACCCTATCGGTTCGCTGCTGATGGCGAAAGCGCGGGTGGATATCAGTTTTAAATTTAATGTCTTCAAAACGTTTCTCTTTATTCCCGCCATTATCATCGGCGGCCATCTGGCCGGCGCGCTGGGCGTAACGCTGGGTTTTCTGCTGGTGCAAATCATCAACACCATTTTGAGCTACTTCGTGATGATCAAACCGGTGCTCGGTTCCAGTTATCGCCAGTACATCCTCAGCTTGTGGCTACCGTTCTATTTATCGCTGCCGACGCTGGTCGTGAGCTATGGCCTCGGGTTGGCGCTGAACGGGCATATGCCGCTGGCCGCCATGCTGGCAGTCCAGGTCGCGGCTGGCGTACTGGCTTTCGCGGTGATGCTGATTGTCTCGCGCAACGCGCTGGTGGTGGAGATGAAGCGCCAGTTTTGCCGCAGCGAGAAACTTAAAACGCTGCTTCGCGCAGGATAAGAAACGTTTTTGAACCTATGAGGTCGCTATGAAATTATTGATCCTTGGCAATCACACCTGCGGAAACCGCGGTGACAGCGCAATTTTACGCGGATTGCTGGATGCGATTGCCCTGCTTAATCCTGATGCAGACGTTGACGTGATGAGCCGCTATCCGGTGAGTTCATCGTGGTTATTAAACCGTCCGGTGATGGGCGATCCGCTCTACAGCCAGATGAAAGAGCACAATAACGCCGCCGGTCTGATGGGGCGAGTGAAGAAAGTGCTGCGCCGTCGCTATCAGCACCAGGTGCTGCTTTCTCGCGTGACGGACACCGGCAAGCTGCGCAATATTGCCATCGCGCAGGGCTTTACCGATTTTGTTCGCAGGCTTAACGATTACGACGCGATTATTCAGGTCGGCGGTTCGTTCTTTGTCGATCTCTATGGTGTGCCGCAATTTGAACATGCGCTCTGCACTTTCATGGCGAAAAAGCCGCTTTATATGATTGGTCACAGCGTCGGTCCGTTCCAGAATGAAGCGTTCAACCAACTGGCGAATTATGTTTTCGGTCACTGTGATGCGCTGATCCTGCGTGAAACCGTCAGCCTGAATCTGATGAAGCAGAGCAACATCACTACGGAGAAAGTAGAGCAGGGCGTGGATACCGCCTGGCTGGTGGATCACCATCAGCACGATTTTGTTGCCAGCTATGCGGTGCAACACTGGCTGGATCTGGCAGCAAAACAGAAAACCGTTGCGATTACCCTGCGTGAACTGGCGCCATTCGACAAACGACTGAATACCACGCAGCAGGCCTACGAACAGGCATTTGCCGGAGTGGTCAACCGCATTATCGATGCGGGCTACCAGGTGATTGCGCTTTCCACCTGTACCGGTATCGACAGCTATAACAAAGATGATCGTATGGTGGCGCTCAACCTGCGCCAGTACGTTAACGATCCGTCGCAATACCATGTGGTGATGGATGAACTCAGCGATCTGGAGATGGGGAAACTGTTGGCCGCCTGCGATTTGACCGTCGGCACGCGTCTGCACTCGGCGATCATCTCAATGAACTTTGGCACCCCGGCGATTGCCATCAACTACGAACACAAATCAGCGGGCATCATGCAGCAACTGGGCATGCCGGAAATGGCGGTCGATATTCGTCATTTGCTGGATGGTTCACTGGCGTCGATGGTCGCCGATTCGCTGGGGCAGTTGCCTGCCATTAACCAGCGTCTGGCAACGGCGGTCGCGGCTGAACGCGAGCAGGGCATGAAAATGGTGAAATCGGTGCTTGATCGCGTACAGGGGGTGAAATGAAAGTCAGCTTCTTTTTGCTGAAGTTTCCATTATCTTCCGAAACCTTTGTCCTCAACCAGATTGTTGCGTTTATCAATATGGGGTTTGAGGTGGAAATCATCGCTCTGCAAAAGGGCGATATGAACAATACCCACGCAGCGTACACCGAATACCGGCTGGCGGAGAAAACCCGCTGGCTGCTGTCGGAACCAGAAGGACGTATGGCGAAGCTGGGCTACCGTGCGCAGGCAATGGCGCGCGGGATGTGGAAATCAGCAACCTGGAAAGCGCTGAATATCAGCCGCTATGGTAACGAGGCGCGTAACCTGATCCTGCCGGCGATTTGCGCCCTCGCGCCGCGTACCTTCAAGGCGGACATTTTTATTGCTCACTTTGGCCCCGCAGGCGTTACGGCGGCAAAACTGCGCGAACTTGGGGTGCTGAAGGGCAAAATCGCTACGGTTTTCCACGGTATCGATATTTCCCATCGTGATGTGCTGAACCACTACACGCCGGAGTATCAGCAACTGTTCCAGCGCGGGGATTTGATGCTGCCGATCAGCGAACTGTGGGCGGGCCGGCTGAAAAATATGGGATGCCCGGAGAAAAAAATCGCGGTTTCGCGTATGGGCGTCGATATGGCGCGCTTTAGCCTGCGCCCGGTTAGAACGCCGGGCACTCCGCTGCAAATTATCTCAGTGGCGCGTCTTACCGAGAAAAAAGGGCTGCATGTGGCGATTGAAGCCTGTCGCCTGCTGAAGGAACGCGGCGTCGATTTCAAATATCGCATTCTGGGTATCGGTCCGTGGGAACGTCGTTTGCGCACGTTGATCGAACAGTTCCAACTGGAAGATGTGATCGAGATGCCGGGCTTCAAACCGAGTCATGAAGTCAAGGCCATGCTCGATGAAGCGGATGTTTTTCTGCTGCCTTCGGTGACGGGCGCGGATGGCGATATGGAAGGAATCCCCGTTGCCCTGATGGAAGCGATGGCGGTGGGCATTCCTGTGGTTTCGACGGTGCACAGCGGCATTCCGGAGCTGATTGAAGCCGGTAAATCCGGCTGGCTGGTGCCGGAAAACGATGCTCAGGCGCTGGCGCAGCGGCTTGCCGCGTTTGGCTCGATGCAGGGCCAGGATTTAGCGCCGGTAGTGACGCGTGCGCGGGAAAAAGTCGAAACCGACTTTAATCAAAAGATCATCAATCAGCAGCTTGCCAGCCTGTTGCAGGCGCTTTGAATCGAGGTTTTATGAGCGCAAAAAAAGCATCAACACCGCTTTCACGCCGCACTTTTCTCGCTGCCGGCTCTGCGCTGGCAGCGCTTCCATTACTGCATTCGCCAGCCGCGCGTGCGCTGGGAGGCAATGAGTCCGTCAGCATCAGCGATTATGATCACAACGACTGGCCCGCGGCGTTAAATAAAGCCTTTAACGAGGGGCAAACGGTAGAAATTCCCGCCGGGCTGGTGTGTGAAAATATCAATACCGGGATCTTTATCCCGCCGGGTAAAACCCTGTTGATACGCGGCGCGCTGAAGGGCAGTGGACGCGGACGATTTGTCTTGCAGGATGGGAGCCGCGTTATCGGTGAGAAAGGCGGAAGCTTGTATAACATTACGCTGGATGTGCGCGGTTCCAACTGCGTTATCCAGGGTGTCAGCATGAGCGGCTACGGCCCGATCATGCAGATTTATATTGGCGGTAAAGATAACAGCACGCTGCGTAACTTACTGATAGATAACATCACTGTCAGCAAGGCTAACTACGGCATCCTGCGCCAGGGTTATCATAATCAACTGGACGGCGCGCGTATCACGAATAGCCGTTTCAGCGATTTGCAGGGCGACGCCATCGAATGGAATGTGGCCATTAACGATCGCAATATCCTCATTTCCGACCATGTCATCAAAAATATTGATTGTACCAACGGCAAGATTAACTGGGGCATCGGTATCGGGATGGCGGGCAGTACCTACGACAATAACTACCCGGAAGATCAGGCGGTTAAAAATTTCGTTGTGGCCAATATTACTGGCAGTAATTGCCGCCAACTGGTACATGTCGAGAACGGCAAACATTTCATTATCCGCAACGTTAAAGCGGAAAATATCACCCCCGATTTCAGCAAAAAGGCAGGCCTGGATAATGCCACGGTCGCCATTTACGGCTGCGATAATTTTGTTATTGATAACGTCAGTATGGTCAATAGTGCCGGAATGTTGATTGGTTATGGTGTAATCAAAGGGAATTATTTATCCATTCCGCAGAACTTTAAACTCAACGATATTCAGCAGGATAACAGCAGCAGCAAATATAAACTGCGCGGTATCCAGATATCGTCCGGTAATGCAACGTCGTTTGTGGCGATCACGAACCTAAAAATGCAGCATGCGACGCTCGAGTTGCATAACAAGCCGCAACATCTTTTCTTGCGAAATATCAATGTAATGCAAGATGCAGCCAATGGCCCGGCGCTGAAACTCAATTTTGACTTGCGCAAAGATGTGCGCGGACGTTTTATGGCCAAGGAGGACACGCTGTTGTCACTGGCGAATATTCACGCAGTTAACGAAAACGGGCAAAGCTCGGTGGATATCGACAGGGTCGATCAGCATGTGGTGAATGTTGATAATTTGAACTTCCGACTACCGGCGAAGCGGTTATAACCGGTTATTACGGGCTTTTACGATAAATCCTGGTGATTTAACTGGGGGGTTAGGATTACATCGTTGGCCTGATCTGGACAGTCATAACGCAACATAAGACTTTTTACCGATCCTGGTCGCTAACTTGCTGGCGAAACCAGATTAAAGGTTTATACTTCGTCCAATTATTATAGGTGGATAGAAATAATGGTTAATTTGAAAGCAGTTATTCCGGTAGCAGGGCTGGGAATGCATATGCTTCCTGCCACGAAAGCCATTCCAAAAGAGATGCTGCCGATTGTCGACAAGCCGATGATTCAGTATATCGTCGATGAAGTTGTTGCTGCAGGGATCAAAGAAATCGTTCTGGTAACTCACTCGTCTAAAAACGCTGTGGAGAACCACTTCGACACCTCATATGAGCTGGAAGCGCTGCTGGAGCAGCGTGTTAAGCGCCAGCTGCTGGCGGAAGTACAGTCAATTTGCCCGCCGGGCGTAACGATCATGAACGTGCGTCAGGCGCAGCCGCTGGGCCTGGGCCACTCTATCCTCTGTGCCCACCCGATTATTGGCGACAACCCGTTTGTAGTGGTGCTGCCGGATATCGTGTTGGACAACGCCACGGCGGATCCGCTGCGCTACAACCTTGCCGCCATGGTGGCGCGTTTCACGGAAACTGGCCGCAGCCAGGTACTGGCAAAACGCATGAAAGGCGATCTTTCTGAATACTCCGTGATTCAGACCAAAGAGCCGTTGGATACCGAAGGCAAGATTAGCCGTATCGTTCAGTTCATCGAAAAACCGGATCAGCCGCAAACGCTGGATTCTGACCTGATGGCCGTGGGGCGCTATGTGCTTTCTGCGGATATCTGGCCTGAGCTGGAAAAAACTGAACCGGGTGCCTGGGGCCGTATCCAGTTGACCGATGCGATTGCCAAACTGGCGGAAAAACAGTCTGTTGATGCGATGCTGATGACCGGCGAGAGCTACGACTGCGGTAAGAAAATGGGTTATATGCAGGCCTTTGTACAGTATGGCTTACGCAACCTGAAAGAAGGTCAGAAATTCCGCGATAGTATTAAGAAGCTTCTTAGCTCGCATGGCTGACAGACAGTCTGCATAACATAATTTTACGAGAGACTACCCTGCGTTTTCAGGGTAGTCTCTTGTCGTATTGAAATCCTTTAGAATGCGCAGAATGTGGCCGTAACGGGTTATCGGGAGGTGCCCGTCTGCGATAATTGTTGTTGTTGAGTAAGTTCTCATTTTCGACTAGTGCTTCTGGTAGCCAAAGCCAGGGGCGGTAGCGTGCCTTTTTTATACACAAATACAGTACTGAACGAGCAGGAGAAGAAGGATGTTACTTCCAGTTGTTATGGCAGGAGGAACAGGAAGCCGTTTATGGCCATTGTCCCGTGAATTGCAACCGAAGCAATTTCTGTCATTCCACCAGGGAGGGTCGATGCTACAAAATACTATCACTCGTCTTGATGGTCTCGATGTTGCTGCTCCCTTAGTTATTTGCAATGAAGAGCACCGTTTTCTGGTTGCTGAGCAGTTAAGACAGCTTGACAAACTTGCTGATAACATCATCCTGGAACCTGTTGGTCGCAATACCGCTCCTGCTATTACTCTCGCTGCATTGCATGCTATTGCCGGCGGCGAGGACCCAATACTGCTCGTACTCGCAGCAGATCATTTAATCGCCGATTCAGACGCATTCCGTTCCGTTGTTAACCATGCTATTCCTTTTGCTCAACACGATAAATTAGTTACGTTTGGGATTGTTCCAAAGCAACCTGAAACAGGATATGGCTATATCCAGCGTGGTGATGTTCAACAAGTTGACGGTTCCTCCGCATGGAAAATTAAACGCTTCGTTGAAAAACCGGACAGAGAAACAGCGGAGAAGTATCTGGAAAGCGGTGAGTATTTATGGAATAGCGGTATGTTTATGTTCCGCGCATCCGTTTATTTAAATGAGGTCAGTAAATTCTGCCCCGAGATCTTGGACGTATGCCAAAGATCGATGGCACAGTCGGTAAAAGACCTTAACTTCATAAAATTAAATAAAGATATCTTCACGGAGTGTCCGTCTGATTCTATTGATTATGCGGTGATGGAACATACTGAATCCGGTATTGTTGCAGCTATGAATGCTGGCTGGAACGATATCGGTTCCTGGTCTGCTTTGTGGGAAACATCATCAAGGGATAATGCTGGCAATGCGATGCAAGGGGATGTTTTTATTCATAATTCTCACGATTGCTATATTCACAGCGAAGACAAGCTCACTGCTGCGCTGGGATTACAGGATCTGGTCATTGTTAATACAAAAGACGCGCTACTGGTATCAGACAAAAATTGTACCCAAGATGTTAAGGTCATCGTCGACTATTTAAAAAAACAATCGAGAAGCGAATACAGATTACACCCAACACGTTATCAACCTTGGGGACATGTAGAATCTCTCATCAAGGAAGCTCGTTATAACGTCAATCGTATAACCCTGTTGCCCTGCGGTGAACTCTCACTGCAAAAACATAATTATCGTGTTGAACATTGGGTCGTGTTAAGTGGAACAGCATTAATTCGCATCGATGACGAAGAACAATATCTTACTGAAAATGAATCGGTCACAGTCCTACCTGGACAAAAACATAAAATCAAGAATCCGAAAGACATGAAATTAGAAATTTTGGAAATTCAGTTTGGTAGTTATTTGGGTGAAGATGATGTGCAAAGGATTCTGTAAATGAATAAAAATGTGGCGCAAAAATTAACCTGTTTTAAAGCATATGATATTCGTGGAAAACTGGGCGAAGAACTTAACGAAGATATCGCCTGGCGTATTGGCCGTGCCTATGCTGAATTCTTAAAACCGAAGCAGGTTGTCGTCGGTGGCGATGTCCGTTTGACCAGCGAATCGCTGAAAATGGCATTGGCCAGAGGATTAATGGATGCTGGCTGCGATGTACTTGATATCGGACTTTCGGGCACGGAGGAGATCTATTTTTCCACATTCCACCTCGGCTGTGACGGCGGAATTGAGGTGACGGCGAGCCACAATCCAATTGATTACAATGGCATGAAGTTAGTGCGCCACGGCGCACAGCCGATCAGTGGTGATACAGGTTTAAATGAAATAAAACGGCTGGCGGAAGAAAACCAATTCGCAAAAATAGTGGCAGAAAAACAAGGGCATTATAAAAAAATAGTCATTCAACATGCCTACGTTGATCATTTACTTAGTTATATCGATACGAATAATTTTCGGAACAAAAAACTGAAGATCGTAATTAATTCCGGAAATGGCTCTGCGGGTCATGTTATTGATGAGATTGAACGACGTTTTAAGCAACTGAATTTAATGATTGAGTTTATTAAGGTCCATCATAATCCTGACGGCACTTTTCCTCACGGGATCCCGAATCCACTACTCCCCGCATCTCGAAAGGACACGCAGAATGCAATAAGGCAGACTGGTGCAGATATAGGCATTGCTTTCGATGGTGATTTTGATCGCTGCTTCTTTTTTGATGAACATGGAAACTTCATCGAAGGTTACTATATTGTCGGTTTGTTGGCTGAAGCCTTTTTGCGCAAAGATAAAGGTGCCAAAATTATTCATGACCCAAGATTGACCTGGAATACAATTGATATTGTTGAAAAATCAGGTGGTGTGCCGATTATGTCGAAAACAGGGCATGCTTTTATTAAAGAAAGAATGCGCAAAGAGAACGCAATATATGGCGGCGAAATGAGTGCACATCACTATTTTCGAGATTTTGCCTATTGCGACAGTGGCATGATTCCTTGGTTGCTTGTGGCCGAATTAGTGCTGACAAGCGATTGTTCACTTTGTGAATTGGTTGAAACCAGAATTAAAAAATTCCCGGTATCGGGGGAAATTAACTGCAGTGTGTCTGATTCCGTTTCTTTAATCAAAGAAATAGAAGATCATTATGCGTCTTCTGCATACGACATTAATTATATTGATGGTTTGAGTATGTCATTCGGGCAGTGGCGTTTTAATGTCCGAACTTCCAATACCGAACCTCTTTTACGTTTGAATGTTGAAGCGAAAAATAATCATACACTAATGCAACAGAAAACAAATGAATTACTGGGGATTATTAATAAATAGCACTGTTGCCAGATAGGTATACGCATATGGTTGAAGTCTTGTTGGCAGGGATCGGAGTACCACTGTTTTTCATGTGCTTAGCTCTTCCGTTACGTCATCGTTTATTAATGGTATTAGTCTCGTCTGTACCTCAAATCTATCTTATTCAGATCGCAGGTGCGGATGTTTCACTGGCATTTTTGCTTCCTATATTATTGCTACCGGAATTTATTAAAAATGCGAACATCTTTTTGGCGAAACTACCGATCCTTGCGGTATTAGTATTGATCTGCTGTAGCATTATTAGTTTGTTATGGTCTGGAGCAAAATCCGCGGGTATACGAGATATTGCTTATTATATTGAATTTATTGTTATTGCAAATGCAGTATACGTTCTTGCACGAACCAGAGAAAGCGAACTGTATAAAATAACGAATATAATGTTGTTCTTTGTATGCCTGCAGGCGGTAACAATTGTATTATTCAGGCTGAATGAGACACTCGAACTGTCTATTGTGTTGTCCCCCATAAGTAAATATGCAATGGGTGATAATACTCTGGCGGCTTTACTTGAAGGCGTCAGAAATAATTTTTACGATCCGGTGAAAGCTGGTGGGATTTTATTTATAAATGCAAATGCTGCTGCCTGCTATGTCGGGATCTCGTCATTTATGGCTTGGGGTATATTTAAAGCATACAGAACAAAAATATCACTGCTGATGGCAATCTTTCTTTGGATTATTGTATTTTTCACTGGCTCAAAGGCGGGAGTATTGTTTTCGGTGTTAATACCTTTATTTATTGTCTATTTAAAATTACAAAAACAAACCAAAATTTATATGTCTGTATTTTGTGCTATTTTTGCACTTATGCTGATTAGCATCGGTGTAATTTTAGGTGTGACTGAACGTTACGATTTCCTTAACCAATCAGCAGAGACAGCGGAAACGCGATATCAGATATGGGGGTATGCGTTTGATTCATTCATCAATAGCCCGCTTATGGGACAGGGATTTGGTGGCTGGGAAGAGAACTACAGTACCTTTTCAAACTATTATTTGCCCCCACATAACACACTTATTTTCCTTTGGTCAAAGTCAGGTTTGCTGGCAGCATTAATGGGATTACTTTTTATTGCAAGTTGTCTTCGGGTTGCTTTTAAAGGGATTCGTAATCAGCAAGCTAACGCCAGACAATTAAGTTATTCATTTATAATGGTTATTGCTTGGCTATTTGCTCATGGTTTTGGTGAAAACTTTGGTTTGATTGGCGAGCAACATCAAATGATCATTTTGGCAATCATGTTGGGAGTTTGCCTGGCAAATAACTCCCTGAAGATGTCAGCTCACAGGACGTAAAATGAAAACTATTGGTATTTTTCGCAATCAACTTTTTAAAGGTTCAGAGGTATTTATATCTCAGCAGGCTGAGGCGATTCGTGCATATAATAAGTGTTATATTGGAAGAAGAGCTCTTGGGAATAAACCTTCATCGACAACAAGCTGGTTGCTCAATGCAAATGGCACCAAGAAAGAAAAACTCTCTGAACTCTATAATGCACTGACTACGTCAGCCCAACCTTATCTGCATATATTACAACAGCAACCTTTAGATCTGATTCATGCTCATTTTGCCATTGATGGAATTTATGGTCTGGCGCTGGCTAATAAAAGAGATATTCCTCTGATCACAACGTTACATGGTTTTGACGTAACAGTGAAAAATAAAGATTTATTGGCATCGCGTTCTCCAGCCTGGATTAATTATTTTCTGCAACAAAAAAAATTAAAAAAGGAGGGCGATAAGTTTATCTGTGTCTCTGACTTTATCGTGACACAAGCTATCCGCAATGGTTTTCCGGAAGATAAAATAATCAAGCACTACATTGGAATTGATGTCGAAAAATATCAGCCCGCCACCGCGGCAGAGCAAACCGGCACTATATTACATGTAGCAAGGTTGGTAGAAAAAAAAGGCACTGCCGTGCTATTAAAAGCAATAAAGGAAGTAACCGCAAGCAATAAAGACGTACAGCTTGTCATTATTGGTGACGGCCCACTTTTACTTCAATTGCAGGCACAGACAGTGGCTTTGGGCATTGATTCCAACGTTACTTTCATCGGCGCGTTGCCACATGTCGAAGTGATGGGATGGATGCGAAAAGCAAGCATGTTGGTTTTGCCAAGCTTAACGGCAAGAACAGGCGATGCAGAAGGGCTGGGAATGGTCTTGCTGGAAGCTGCTGTGACCGCTGTTCCGGTTATCGGCAGCAATCACGGTGGTATTCCTGAAGCGGTTATTGATGAAAAAACGGGGTTCCTGGTGCAGGAAGGTAATGCGCAACAGCTTGCTGAGCGTATCCTTTTTCTTTTGAATAACGAGACGAAGCGTTGCGCGATGGGACGTGCAGGACGAAAATTTATCACCGAAAATTTTAATTTAGTGCAGCAGACCAAAAAATTGGAAGATATTTATCGGGAAGTGATTCATGGCTAACCAAATAATTATTTTGGCACGATCGTTACCTTTTCATCACCTTGGGGGGATGGAGATTGTTGCATGGGACTTAGCTGTGGAACTCAAAAATAAAGGCTATCGAGTCAGTGTTATAACAACTGATTTTGACTCTGATGTTCAAGAGGTAACAGATGGCCCTGAAATAATCAAATTAAAAGGTATCCCCCGGGGAATATATTCAACAGGATGGTGGCATAAAACGGCAGAAACTATGCTGGCCTGGAAAAATAAGCATGAAGTCTGTTCTGTAATTAGCGTTAGCGCGGGCGCTTTTGGTGTATTAAAATTTAAAGATAAATTCCCTAGTGCTACATTTATCATGCAAGCGCATGGCACCTCAATGGGAGAGTTGGTATCCAAATTAAAAGTCAAAAAAATAAAAAAAACAATATCTGCAGTTAAGAATATCATTGGTTTCGTAACAGATGCTTGCCATTACCGATCTTTTGATTGGATCGTGGCAGTTGGTGACACCGTTTATGCCGATCTTAATGCGTTCCCGACACGTATTATTTGTGAACAGTCTAAGATCATTAAAATTGAAAATGGTATTGATCAAAATATCTTTACCGATTCTCAATCGGAAAGAGAACATATAAGAAACATATTGGGTATTCCACAGAATGCGCTGGTTTTTCTCTCTGCCTCTCGTCTGCATGAGCAAAAAGGGGTTGATAATAATATTGCATTGTTTGCCAAAATAAAAGCTAAGCTCAATAATGCGAAATATATTATCTGCGGTGATGGTCCCTATGAAGCACCATTACATAACATTGCTAATGAATGCGGTGTGGCTGATGACATTATTTTTTTAGGTGCCAAAACCCGCTACGATTTATCTAAAATAATGCAATGTGCAGATATTTTCTTATTTCTTACTAAACGCATTGAGGCTGGGTTGACACTCAATATTCTTGAGGCTATGAGTGCTGGATTACCATTAATCATCTCCGAACATTTGACTTTTGATACCAGTGAGAAAATTATTAAATATAATGCGTCTCATACGGAAATTGATAATCTTATAGACAGGATTTGCACTATGCTGTCTCTAGGCAGAGAAACGTATATACAGAAGAAAAATACACTTAATTATTCTGTGGAAAAATATATTTCATTAATACAAAGTAGCAATAAATGAAGAAAGCGATAAGCCAGTTGCTTGGCGGAAATATGTTGTCAAAAGTCCTCGGTTTAGTACGGGAAATTCTGATGGCAAAATTTTTCGGCACCGGTGATGTTAACGGCGCATATCGCATTGCGCAAACCGGAACATTAGTGCCGATCAATTTTATGACGAGTGATAGTCTGAATTCCGCGTTTATACCATTATATAAAAAATATCTGGTGGAAGATCAGCAGCGGGCATCGGTTTTCAAATGGTGCATGTTCGTTTTCTTTACATTGATATCATTATTTGTTTTTTGTCTTTTATATCTTAAGTCTGGCTACTGGGTTCAGATAATGGCACCTGGTATAAATGAAAATACGCGCATAATGTCGATAGAACTATTAAAAATAATGGCGATATGCTGTCCATTTTATTTGTTCTCAGGGCTAGTGAATTATATATCGATGGCTCATGGAGATTATAAGCCTTTTTCTATGCGAGCTTCGATTCAGAATGTGGGGATGTTGCTGGGGGTCATTGCCGCATATATCTACCAGGACTTTTTGCTTTTGGCATGGGGCTTCACTTTCAGTTACATCTTTTTCAGTATTTGGGTAATATTGCGAGCGCGGAAAGGAGCTCTGCTAACTTTTCCTGAACGCTTTGAATTCGAAGAAATAAAAAAAGTGATGTATAGTTTTTGGATCACTCTGCGTCCTTTATTGCTGCTGCCACTAATTCTTCAAGGAAATATAACACTGGAGCGTGCTCTGGCATCGCTGATAAGTATTGATGTCGTTTCTGCTCTGGATTATGCAAAATTTATTACTGATACCGTGGTCTTTATTCTTTCCGTGCCGATCGCTTTTGCTGGTTTATCCGAGTGGTCTTCTCAACCACAGGATGTGATGAGAGAAAAAATCATTAAAATCTATCACTGGTTGGGGCTATTAGTCATTAATATGTCCTTTTTTATTTTCTACTATGCCAGAGATATTGTCATTTTATTATTTATGCGCGGTGCTTTTAACGATCACTCAGTTACTGTTACCACGCACATTGTCCAGGGGATGTGTATCGGTCTATGGGCGCAAGTTATTGGCTATATATTTACTAAAGCGCTAAGTGCACATCTTAAGAATAAACATGTTCTAATAGTGATGGTTATCGCACTATTGAGTAATGCAGTCGTTAATCTCGTGACTTATAGGATATGGGGTGCATTTGGCCTTGGGCTTGGTAATGCGGCATATAGTCTGGTGATGTTCTTATTAGGGGGCTGGTATCTAAAAATATTCAACTCATTGCTGTCGACAATATTAAAAGTAGGAGCTGGGTTGTTTATTTATTGGTGTCTGATGATGCTTGTTGGAAATAATTTAATTGCATTTGACTCGGTTTTATTACGATTAATAATTAATGGTGCATTCTTCTTAATTTTTGTTGCTATCTGGGCCATGCTTTTTCCTGTATATCGTAATGGCGTTAAATCTATATTGATCAGAAAAAAGATGAGATGATTTAAAACTATGAAAAAAGATAAACCAGTTAATGATATTGTTGTATTGTCTACTGCTGACTGGGATAATCCTTTTTGGACAAATAAACAACACGTTACGCTTGAACTCGCTAAACGTGGACATCGGGTATTATATATTGAGTCATTAGGGTTGCGCAGCCCAGGTATCAATAAACGAGATTTATCACGTATTTTTCGTCGGGTTCTGAAAGCAATTAAAGCACCAAGGCAGGTTCGCGATAATATTTGGGTTTGGTCGCCGATATCCATTCCTTTCAATCGCTATAGTATCGTCAGAAAATTTAATAAATTTTTGCTTAGCGGTGCTTTGAAATTTTGGTGTTGGAAGCTTGGGATGCACGATAAAATGCTGTGGACATACAATCCTCTGACAACTCGCTTTTTGACTTTAGGGCACTTTTCGGATGTTATTTACCATTGTGTTGACGAAATAAAAGCGCAACCGGGTATGCCTGTCGATATATTGCAGGAGGCAGAAGAAGAGTTAGTTCGTAAAGCAGACATCGTTTTCGTAACGTCATTGACACTCTTGAAATCAAGAAAACAATGGAGTGATAATGTTTATTATCATTCTAACGTTGCAGATTATAACCACTTTGCTCTTGCCCTGAATGAAGAAACACTTATTCCTGACGATCTGAAAAATATTCCTGAACCTCGTATCGGATTTATTGGCGCGATCAGCGGATATAAAGTTAATTTTACGCTACTTGAAAAAATCGCTGAAGCACATCCCGAGTGGTCTATCGTAATGATTGGCACCGTTGGCGAAGGCGATCCAGATACAGATGTAACCCGACTGACACGCCATGACAATATCTATTTAATCGGCCCACGGGACTATAAGTTATTGCCTAATTATCTGAAAGGATTGGCTGCCACGTTGCTTCCGAATAATATTAATGAATATACGGCTTCCATGTTCCCGATGAAGTTCTTTGAATATCTTTCTGCAGGGAAAACGGTTGTTAGTGTTGATCTGCCGTCGTTGGCTGATTTTAAAGAATATGCCCGAATCGGAAACAGTGATGAAGAATTTATTGCCAAATTAGAAGCTGTTATAGCTGGCGATAGTATTCCTGTTGAGCAGTGTCAGGAATTAGCCCGTCAGTATACCTATCACGCACGTACCGAAAAAATGTTTAAAATAATTGATGAGAAATGCAATGAAAGTAGCAATCGTTCATGAGTGGTTAAGTTCTTATGCGGGGTCGGAAAAAGTTGTTGAGCAAATTCTACGCTGTTACCCTGATGCAGATATTTTTGCCGTATGCGATTTTTTAAAGCCTGAAGACCGTGCATTTCTCAATGGCAAAAATGTCACAACGACATTCATTCAACGGTTACCCTGGGCCGCTCGAAAATTCCAGTCTTATCTACCTCTAATGCCGCTTGCGATTGAACAACTGGATATGTCAGCTTACGATGTCGTCATCTCAAGTAGCCATGCTGTCGCTAAAGGTGTCATCACTGGGCCGGATCAAATTCATATTTCATATGTTCATTCTCCGATCCGTTATGCGTGGGATTTCCAGCATCAATATTTACGTGAGGCAGGGCTTGATAAAGGTCTGAAAGGATGGGTAGCAAAATATTTACTGCATAAAATTCGTATCTGGGATTACCGGACTGCTGCTGGAGTAACACATTTTATTGGTAATTCAAAATTTATTGGTCGTCGTATAAATAAAGTCTATGGGCGTCAGGCCAGCGTGATTTATCCGCCAGTAAATACGGATAAATTCGAATTTAGCGATACAAAAGAAGATTTTTATCTTGCGGCCTGTCGGATGGTTCCCTATAAACGTGTCGATTTAATTGTCAGCGCTTTTGCTAAAATGCCCAACAAGAAGTTAGTGGTTATCGGTGATGGTTCTGAGATGGAGAAGATTAAAAAGCTGGCAACCAATAATATTACGCTACTAGGGTATCAGGATGATGCTTCTCTGATTAGCTACATGAAACGAGCAAAAGCCTATGTTTTCGCGGCGGAAGAGGACTTCGGTATCTCTCCTGTAGAAGCACAGGCTAGCGGTACACCTGTTATTACGTTTGGTAAAGGTGGTTGCCTTGAAACTGTTCGTCCTCTGGGTAGTGAAAAACCGACGGGAATTTTCTTTTTTGAACAGACAGCAGACGCGATTTGCAACGCTGTGCGTACATTTGAGCAGTATGCTGCTCAAATTAGTCCGGCGGATTGCCGCGAGCATGCCCTTTGTTTTTCTGAAAAGCGTTTTTGTGCTGAAATGACTTCTTTTGTTGAACAGTCCTGGCGTGAGTATTCTGAAGGACTGCTGAATTTTCAGGCCGCGAAAACACAAAATATCTATACCCTCCAGGATTAATGTGTCATCAGGTACGGTGAATTTTCATCGTGCCGGGAAAATATAATGAAAAGTTTCGATTTCAAAGATCAAAAAAGAGAATTCGTTTGTCGAATTGCTTTAGCAATATCAGATTTATTCTGGCTGAACGCTGCAATAGCACTTTCTTTTCTCTCTGTAGCTACGTTTCTGGGCAGCCTTAATACTTTCATGCCACTCGTACAGATTGATATCAGGATTTTCTCTCATTTTATTATGACGACGTTATGCGTTTTGTGGTTCGGAGTTCGTTTGCGCCACTATGCACAGAAAAAACCATTCTGGTCCGAATTAAAAGAAACACTACGTACGATTGTTATATTTTCAATTTTCGATTTAGCACTGGTTGCGTTCTCTAAATGGCATTTTTCTCGTTATATTTGGGCTTACTGCTGGCTTTACGCCATCATTTTGGTCCCGCTATCTCGTGAAATAGTCAAACGTCTTCTTGATAAACTTGGTTATTGGAAAAAGAGCACGGTTATACTTGGTGTGGGACGTAACGCAAAGGAAGCGTATTATGCCCTGCAAAGTGAAGAGGTGTCGGGTTTTAAAATTGATGCATTCTGTGATTTCGATACTGACATTCATACTCTGGAAGAGTGTCCAGTTATTCGCAATGAACAAACATTATTAAATACCTTTAACCCTTTCTCAACACAGTTTGTTGTGGCCTGTGAGTATAATGAGAGTGAAAAATTTGAAACGTGGCTGCGTTTTCTGGCAAAACATAAATGCCGTAATATCACAATCATTCCATCGCTCCGTGGTTTCCCTTTGTATGGCACTAGCATGTCTTTTATTTTTAGTCATGAAGTGCTGCTGCTACAGGTACATAATAATTTATCAAAAGCCACTTCCCGTTTCATTAAGCGGTTTTTCGATATCGTATGTACTCTGGGAATCCTGGTGATATCGTCTCCGCTCTTTATTTATCTGTGGTATACGGTGAGTCGCGATGGCGGTCCGGCTATTTATGCACACCGCCGTATTGGCCGTCGCGGCAAAGAATTTAATTGCTATAAATTTCGTTCAATGGTGATGAATTCTCAGGAAGTGCTTGACGATCTGTTAGCCAAAGATCCCCTTGCTCGTTCGGAGTGGGAAAAAGACTTTAAACTTAAAGATGATCCACGTATTACGCGTATTGGCCGATTCATTCGTAAAACAAGTCTTGATGAGTTGCCACAGCTTTTTAATGTTTTGAAAGGTGAAATGAGTCTCGTGGGGCCGAGGCCTGTTATTCGGGAAGAACTTGAGCGTTATTTTGATGATGTAGAATACTATTTAATGGTTAAGCCAGGTATGACCGGTCTGTGGCAGGTGAGTGGCCGTAATGATGTTGATTATGCCACTCGCGTTTATTTTGACTCTTGGTATGTTAAAAACTGGTCTCTGTGGAATGATATAGTAATTTTATTCAAGACAATAAATGTTGTGCTGTTACGGAAAGGCGCTTACTAAATAACAGTTTGCTAGGTATTGAGATGTCTGGAGTTTGAATGAAAGCATTCGTTTTCGTCAATGATAATGCGTCTGCATATAAAAGATATACGCAGGGAGAAATTCCTGCGCAATTCATTTATGGTATCACCCAGTTACAGAAAATGGATTTTGAAGTTAAAGTTGCCAACGGCAATATCGTAAAAGACCTGTGGGATTTCATAAAATACAGGCCTGATCTTTTCTTTATGCCATTTATTAAAAGGAAGACGCTTCTCTTTTTCATTCTGGCCAAATTGTTTTTGTTTAAGACTAAATTTGCTGGATGGTTGCATCTTGACATTTTCTCGCCGCCCAAAAGCAAGGCGAAAAAAATAATTCATACGATTTTGCTGCCTGCCATTGAGCGATATATACGTTGCCTGGATTCAATTTTCTTCCTTTCTGAAAAAACGCTGACTGAGATTTCAGAAAAACGAAAATTGAATCCTGTGAAATGCCATTTTATTCGCTGGGGTGGCGATAAAGAATTTTATCAGCATTTTCAGCAAACCGAACTTTCGGGGAATATTATCTCTACTGGCCGGGAAAACAGAGACCTTCCTGTCGTGTTTAATGCGTTAATCAATACTAATATAGATGTTGATTTTTATACCAGTGATACTAACCTACCTGATTTCTATCATAATAACAAAGGCAACTTTGAAATTAATAAGGGTTTTTGGCCGTATAAAACATTACTGGAGAAAGTAAGCGTCGCTAGAGCAATGATTATTCCTTTACGAGAGGATAAGATTAATTATTGCGTTGGCTTATCTTCATTGGTTGAAGCTATTGCATTAGGCCGTCCAGTAATAACGACTTACAACCCATATTGGTATGTCGATATCGAAGCTGAAAAAATCGGTATTGTTATTCGCCAGAATACAGAAGAAAACTGGGCACAGGCTCTTGATCGGCTAGCCAATAATGACGAGTTGGTGCGTGAAATGTCAGCTAATGCCGTACGCGTATTCAATGAAAAATGTGATTTTGCTTTCACTGAAAAAAAACTGGCCGAACATATCAATACGCTTTTTGCGGATAAGTAGACGCTTGTACAAGTTCAATGGCCGCTTTATTATATATTGTTGAATGTAACCTTTTAAAACAAAAGGTAAATTTGATTGTATCTACAATGTCCAACATCTTTTCTGCTGGCTTTGATGTTAACGATAAATAAGTGAATTTATTATGAAGATTCTTGTTACTGGTGGTGCGGGGTTTATTGGTTCTGCTGTTGTCCGGCATATCATCAATAATACGACCGATGAGGTACGTGTTATCGACTGTCTGACCTATGCAGGTAATCTTGAGTCTTTGGCTGCGGTTGCTGGCAGCGACCGCTATTCATTTTCACGCACCGATATTACCGATATGCGAGGTGTGAGCGAACAATTTACCGAGTTTTGCCCGGATGTGGTGATGCACCTTGCCGCAGAGAGCCATGTCGACCGCTCTATTGATGGCCCGGCAGCGTTTATTCAAACGAATCTCGTTGGCACGTTCACCATGCTTGAAGCGGCACGCCACTATTACTCAACGCTAGATGATGCCAAAAAGCGCACCTTCCTTTTCCATCATATTTCTACCGATGAGGTTTTTGGTGATTTACACGGTACAAATGCGCTGTTTACTGAAGAAACCCCTTACGCCCCAAGCAGTCCGTACTCTGCTTCGAAAGCCGGTAGCGATCATCTTGTCCGCTCGTGGAATCGTACCTATGATCTACCCACAATAGTAACCAATTGTTCAAACAATTACGGCCCTTACCATTTCCCCGAAAAACTGATCCCCTTAATTATTCTTAATGCCCTTGCTGGCAAACAATTGCCTGTCTATGGTAACGGCGAACAGATTCGCGACTGGCTGTACGTTGAGGACCATGCTCGCGCGCTGTATAAAGTGGTCACCGAAGGGAAAAGTGGCGAGACATATTGTATTGGCGGACATAACGAACGTAAGAATATTGATGTTGTAAAAACCATTTGCACTATCCTTGACCCTATTATTGATAATAAACCCAACGGAATCACTAGCTTTTCTGAGCTGATTAAGTTTGTGCCTGATCGTCCTGGCCATGATGTGCGCTATGCTATTTGTGCAGATAAGATTAAGCGCGATCTCGGATGGGTACCTGAAGAGACGTTCGAAAGCGGTATCGAGAAAACAGTTCATTGGTATCTGAATAATAAAAATTGGTGGCAGAGTGTGCTGGACGGTTCCTATGCTGGCGAACGAATCGGCCTGAATAAATAAGAGGTGATAACGACGATGAAAGGTATTGTTCTGGCTGGCGGTTCGGGCACACGTTTATATCCTATAACGCAGGGGGTATCGAAACAATTACTGCCCATTTATGATAAACCGATGATCTTTTATCCCATTTCCGTTCTGATGCTGGCGGGTATTCGCGATATTTTAATTATCACGACACCGGAAGATCTTGCCTCATTCCAGCGCCTGCTTAAAGATGGCTCTCAGTTTGGCGTTAATTTTACCTATGCAGTCCAGCCATCCCCCGATGGCTTAGCGCAGGCATTTATTATTGGCGAAAAATTCATTGGCAATGATAATTGCGCGTTGGTGCTGGGTGACAATATTTATTTTGGTCAAAGTTTTGGTAAAAAGCTTGAAGCCGCAGCCAGTAAAACCAGCGGAGCTACCGTTTTTGGTTACCAGGTTCAGGACCCCGAGAGATTCGGTGTAGTAGAGTTTGATGAGAATTTTAAGGCACTCTCTATCGAAGAAAAACCGTTAAAACCGAAATCCCATTGGGCCATCACAGGACTTTATTTCTATGACAATAAAGTCCTGGATATGGCTAAAGAAGTGAAACCTTCTGCTCGTGGTGAACTTGAAATTACAACGCTTAATCAAATGTATTTGGAGCGTGGCGAGCTGGATGTGGAAGTGTTGGGCCGAGGCTTTGCCTGGCTGGACACTGGCACGCATGACAGCCTGATTGAGGCCTCTCAATTTATCAATACGATCGAAAAAAGACAGGGCATGAAGGTCGCTTGCCTGGAAGAAATTGCCTTCCGTAAAAATTGGTTGACTATCGATGAAATGGCTGTTCAGGCTGAATTACTTAAAAAAACAGCGTATGGACAGTATCTGCAAATCCTGATGAATGAAAGTAAAAGTTAACCATGGCCCATGAAAACCCAACAGAGTCGCGTTCAATGAAAATTTTACTTGTCGGTAAAAATGGGCAGGTAGGTTGGGAATTACAGCGTTCCCTCGCTACGCTGGGTGAAGTTGTTGCTGTCGATTACTTCGATAAAACATTGTGTGGTGATTTGACGAATCTGGAAGGGATGGTCAGAACCATCCAGACGGTGCAGCCAGACGTAATCGTTAATGCCGCAGCACATACTGCCGTGGATAAAGCTGAGAGTGAACGAGAGCTTGCTGCGCAGTTGAATGAACATGGCGTTGCCGTGCTGGCTCGTGAGTCAGCGAAACTGGGCGCACTGCTGGTGCACTATTCAACGGATTATGTGTTTGATGGGGAAGGCGACCATTTCCGTCGCGAGGATGATGTTACCGGGCCACTTAATGTCTACGGAGAGACTAAACTAGCGGGCGAGGAAGCAATCAGGAAAGCCAACCCCCGACATCTTATCTTTCGTACCAGTTGGGTTTATGCTACTCGCGGCGCTAACTTTGCCAAAACGATGCTGCGCCTGGCGGGTGAAAAAGAGGCGCTTTCTATTATCAATGATCAATTCGGTGCGCCGACCGGCGCTGAATTATTAGCGGATTGTACAGCTATCGCCATTCGCGAGGAGCTACGCCGCAATAATACGGCCGGGACGTACCATCTGGTCGCGAGCGGTGAAACAACCTGGTACGATTATGCCCGTTATGTGTTCGATCTGGCTAAAGCCAGCGGTCATCCATTAAAGGTTACCGGGGTAACGGGTATTCCTACGTCGTCATACCCGACGCCGGCGAAACGGCCGCGTAATTCGCGTCTCTCCAATGCAAAATTCCAGAAAACTTTTGGGGTTATCCTGCCTGACTGGAGAAAAGGCGTGGAGCGCGTGATTACGGAAGTTTTGGGTAAGTAAGAAAAGAGTTGAAGATGAAAGTCATTGAAACTGAAATCCCTGAAGTGAAGATTATCGAACCTGCAGTGTTTGGCGATGAACGCGGGTTTTTTATGGAAACCTGGCAACAACGTAAGTTCGATGAAGTCATCGGTACCACATACTTTGTGCAGGATAACCATTCTAAATCTTCAAAAAATATTCTGCGCGGACTGCATTACCAGACTAAAAACACGCAAGGAAAGTTAGTTCGTGTCGTAGAGGGTGAAGTGTTCGATGTCGCCGTCGATATGCGTAAAAATTCCCCTACGTTTGGCAAATGGGTGGGTATCATCCTCTCCGAGGATAATAAACGGCAATTATGGATCCCTGAAGGCTTTGCACATGGATTCTATGTAATTTCAGAAACGGCCGAGTTCGTTTATAAATGTACTGATTACTACAATCCTGAACACGAACATTCCCTACTCTGGAACGATGTCACTGTTGGCATTCAGTGGCCAATCCTTCCCGGCATGACACCTCTGATGTCGCAAAAAGATCTCAATGCGAAATCTTTTGCAGAAGCTACTTTTTTTGAGTAACGCCTTTGTTAACGCTGTAACAATAGCCGTCTGTGCGGTAACAATACCAAAGCTATCCACAAAGCCGCGGTGTTGAGTTAACATCTCTGGCACATTTCAAGCCGCGCATTAGCCGCGGTGACCACACCTGACAGGAGTATGTAATGTCCAAGCAACAAATCGGCGTTGTTGGTATGGCCGTGATGGGGCGCAACCTGGCGCTCAACATTGAGAGCCGTGGCTACACCGTTTCCGTGTTCAACCGCTCCCGCGAAAAAACCGAAGAAGTGATTGCCGAAAACCCGGGCAAGAAGCTGGTTCCTTACTACACCGTGCAAGAATTTGTCGAATCCCTGGAAACCCCGCGCCGCATCCTGCTGATGGTGAAAGCCGGTGAGGGCACTGACAAGGCGATCGAATCCCTGAAACCGTTTCTGAGCAAAGGCGACACCATCATTGATGGCGGTAACACCTTCTTCCAGGACACCATCCGTCGTAACCGCGAACTTTCTGCAGAAGGTTTTAACTTCATCGGTACCGGTGTTTCCGGCGGTGAAGAGGGCGCACTGAAAGGCCCGTCAATCATGCCTGGCGGTCAGAAAGAAGCCTATGAACTGGTTGCGCCGATCCTGACGAAAATCGCTGCGGTGGCTGAAGATGGCGAGCCGTGCGTCACTTACATCGGTCCGGATGGTGCGGGTCACTATGTGAAAATGGTGCACAACGGCATCGAATACGGCGACATGCAGCTGATCGCGGAAGCTTACGCGCTGCTGAAAGGCGGTTTGAACCTCTCTAACGAAGAGCTGGCGAAAACCTTCAGCGAGTGGAATGCCGGAGAGCTGAGCAGCTACCTGATCGACATCACCAAAGACATCTTCACCAAGAAAGATGAAGAGGGTAAATATCTGGTCGATGTGATCCTGGATGAAGCGGCAAACAAAGGTACCGGTAAATGGACCAGCCAGAGCTCGCTGGATCTCGGCGAGCCGCTTTCGCTGATTACCGAATCCGTTTTCGCGCGCTACATCTCCTCGCTGAAAGAGCAACGCGTTGCGGCTTCTAAAGTACTTTCCGGCCCGCAGGCAAAACCGGCTGCTGACAAAACGGAATTTATCGAGAAAGTACGCCGCGCGCTCTATCTGGGTAAAATCGTTTCTTATGCGCAGGGCTTCTCGCAGCTGCGTGCCGCTTCTGACGAGCACAACTGGAATCTGAACTACGGTGAAATCGCGAAGATTTTCCGTGCGGGTTGCATTATTCGTGCGCAGTTCCTGCAGAAAATCACCGACGCTTACGCAGAAAAACCGGATATCGCTAACCTGCTGCTGGCACCGTATTTCAAGAAAATTGCTGACGATTATCAGCAGGCGTTGCGCGATGTTGTGGCTTACGCTGTGCAGAACGGTATTCCGGTACCGACTTTCTCTGCCGCCGTGGCTTATTACGACAGCTACCGTTCCGCCGTGTTGCCAGCGAACCTGATTCAGGCGCAGCGTGACTACTTCGGTGCGCACACCTATAAACGTACTGACAAAGATGGCGTCTTCCACACCGAGTGGCTGGATTAATCTGAAATCATTCGTTTGATGAATACAAGCCCGGTTAGCGTAACCGGGCTTTTTTTCGGCCGCAGCGCGGCTTTTCAGGGCACTCGTCTTTAATTTGTTGACATTTCGACATTAAACTTCGCATCAACGCCGCTGTTGCAGGCTGGTTGTCGCCTTGACAGTCCCTCAACAGAAGAGGTAAAAACCCCAACAGTTATTGATATTAAGTGGGTGGCGACAGATTCGTCATCTCCGGTTTCATACACTCACAAAAGTTGCTTATCGAATGAAAATAACAATCTCCGGAACAGGTTACGTTGGGCTATCAAACGGGATTCTGATCGCGCAGAACCATGAGGTCGTCGCGCTGGATATCGTGCAATCCAAAGTTGATATGCTTAACCAGAAGATTTCTCCCATCGTTGATAAGGAAATCCAGGAGTATTTGCAGAATAAGCCGCTGAATTTCCGTGCCACCACGGACAAGCAGGAAGCGTATCGCGGCGCCGACTTTGTGATTATCGCCACCCCGACGGATTACGATCCGAAAACCAACTACTTCAATACCAGCAGCGTGGAATCGGTGATCCGCGATGTGCTGGAAATTAACCCGCAGGCGGTGATGATTATCAAATCCACCATTCCGGTGGGCTTTACCCAGTCAATCCGCGAAAAATTCGGCGTGGATAACATCATTTTTTCACCAGAATTCCTGCGTGAAGGGAAAGCGCTGTACGATAACCTGCATCCGTCACGTATCGTCATCGGCGAGCGTTCTGAACGTGCTGAGCGTTTTGCCGCGCTGTTGCAGGAAGGGGCGATTAAAAAAGATATTCGCGTGCTGTTTACCGACTCTACGGAAGCCGAAGCGATCAAACTGTTCGCCAACACCTATCTGGCGATGCGTGTTGCTTACTTCAACGAGCTGGACAGCTACGCAGAAAGCCTGGGGCTGAACAGCCGCCAGATTATTGAAGGCGTTTGTCTCGATCCGCGCATCGGCAACCACTACAACAACCCGTCATTTGGTTACGGCGGCTACTGTCTGCCGAAAGACACCAAACAGCTGCTGGCAAACTACCAGTCAGTGCCGAACAACATTATTTCGGCCATCGTTGATGCTAACCGCACGCGTAAAGACTTTATCGCCGATTCCATTCTCTCGCGTAAACCGAAAGTGGTCGGCGTTTACCGCCTGATCATGAAGAGCGGTTCCGATAACTTCCGCGCGTCGTCCATTCAGGGCATCATGAAGCGCATTAAAGCGAAGGGTGTGCAGGTCATCATTTATGAACCGGTGATGCAGGAAGATGAATTCTTCCATTCCCGCGTAGTGCGCGACCTGGAGGCGTTTAAGCAGGAAGCTGACGTGATTATCTCCAACCGTATGGCGCAGGAACTGTCTGATGTAGCGGACAAAGTCTATACCCGTGATTTATTCGGTAACGACTAAAGACGAAAAATAAAAACGGCCCATAAGGGCCGTTTTTTTATACTTTATAAAAGTCTCTGTACCACTCAACAAAGCGTTTCACCCCTTCTTTAACCGAGGTTTGCGGTTTAAAACCGATTGTGTCGTACAGTGGTTGAGTGTCCGCGCTGGTCTCCAGCACATCGCCCGGTTGAATCGGCAGCATATTTTTCTGTGCTTCAATGCCCAGCGCCTCTTCCAGCGCCGTAATGTAATCCATCAACTCCACCGGCGAGCTATTGCCGATGTTATAGACATGGTAAGGCGCAGAGCTACTGGCTGGCGTACCGGTTTCTACCGTCCAGGCCGGGTTGGCCTGCGGGATCACCTCCTGCATACGGACGATCGCTTCAACGATATCGTCGATATAAGTGAAGTCGCGCTTCATCTTGCCGTAGTTATAAACGTCGATGCTTTCGCCTTCCAGCATCGCTTTGGTGAATTTAAACAGCGCCATGTCCGGGCGCCCCCACGGGCCATAAACGGTGAAGAAACGCAAACCGGTAGTCGGTAATCCGTAAAGGTGAGAGTAGGTGTGGGACATCAACTCATTGGCTTTTTTGGTGGCCGCATACAGCGAAACCGGATGATCAACGGAATCATCTGTGGAGAAGGGCATTTTACGGTTCAGGCCGTAAACGGAACTGGAGGAGGCATAGAGCAGATGCTGTACTTTATTGTGGCGGCAACCTTCCAGTACGTTCAGATGCCCGATGAGATTTGATTCGGCATAAACATGCGGATTTTCCAGCGAGTAGCGTACGCCAGCCTGCGCCGCTAAATGGATCACCCGGTCGAATTTCTCGGCCGCAAATAGCTGTGCCATATTTTCGCGGTCGGCGAGGTCAATCTTGTGGAAGCTGAAGCCGGGCGAGGCCAGCAGATCCAGGCGTGCCTGTTTCAGGCTCACATCGTAATAATTATTGAGATTATCAATCCCTACAACCTGGTGGCCAGCCTGCAAAAGGCGCTCGCTGACGTGGAAGCCGATAAAGCCGGCCGCGCCGGTAACCAGAAATTTCATCTCTCATCCTTTATGACATCTAATACAATTCGCATATTGTATGATGCTCACAGGCTAATCGCTATAAGTTAAAGGATTTATCATTTGGTACAAAAAATGAGCGATAAACATTTTTTAAATATTATCCTATAGAAAAAAAAAACAGGGGGGCCTAAACTCGCGCACTATAATATTTTCTCATGCATGTCTTACTTAAGGTTGCTATGACGTACGAAAAAAATAACCACCAGGCTCAGCTAATTAACACGCAGGAACAGATTGATTTAATTGATATTATATTGCAAATCTGGCGTGGTAAGTGGCTTGTGGCAATGTTCGTTGCGGTGAGCATTATCCTTGCTGTTGTTTATATAAACGTTGCAAAAGAGAAATGGACATCGGTCGCAGTGATCAGTTCGCCTGATGCGGGGCAGATTGCCGGTTATTCGAACGCCATGAGCGTGATCGTTAACGACCCAAAATTTGATATTAGTGATATTCAACAGCGAGTCATTACGCGTTTCAATGCTGCATTTTCCGCTCTGGCGGAGACACTAAAGAACCAGGAAAAGCCGGAAAACCTTACGATTGCTGCCTCGGTTCAGGGACAGCCATTACCTTTGAAAGTGACCTACGTCGGCCCAACAGCTAAAGAAGCTCAGCAGAAACTGGCGCAATATATTGAGCAAATCGACCAAAAAATCGCTCAAGAGCTGGTCGAAGACTTGCGAAGCAATATTCGTGTGCAAACCTCAAATCTGATGGAATCGTTGTCCACACAAGAGAAAGTGGCGCAGGAACAAAAAGATCTGCGGATTAAACAGATTGCACAGGCGCTGACCGTTGCAAAAGAGGCTGGCGTACAAAGTCCACAAGTGCAACAGGCCGAGAATGTATCGCAGGACAATATGTTTCTGCTCGGCAGTACGGCGCTGGAATCGATGATTAAAAACGAATCATCCCGGCCGCTGGTCTTCTCTGATGATTATTTTAAAACCCGGCAGAATTTGCTGGATTTGCAAGCGATTTCTGTGGATTCGAAAGCTATTCATGCCTATCGCTATGTAATGAAACCATCGTTACCCGTCTTCCGCGACAGCCCGAAAAAAGCGTTGACGCTGGTGCTGGCCACGTTACTGGGAGGGGTGATTGGTGCGGGGTTCGTACTGGCACGCAATGCCATCAGGGCTTATCAGGTGAAATCATAAACCAACAGCTTTCACGGCATCCAACTGGGCAATAAAAAACCGGGCTGCGCCCGGTTTTTTTACGCCTTACTGATGCCGCTTGCGCAGGTTCTCAATCACGGTCGTCAGATCCAACTGCTGATCCTGCAACAGCACCAGCAGGTGATACATCAGGTCAGAGGCTTCGTTCGTCAGCTCTTCGCGGTCGTGTACGGTCGCCGCCAGCGCTGTTTCCACACCTTCTTCCCCGACTTTTTGCGCGATACGCTTGGTGCCGCTGGCATACAGTCTGGCCGTATAGGAACTGGCCGGATCGGCGGTTTTACGCGATGCCAGCAGCTCCTCAAGTTGATACAGGAACAACCATTGATGGCTATTATCGCCAAAGCAGCTTGAGGTGCCGGTATGGCAGGTCGGCCCAATTGGGTTCACCAGCACCAGCAGGGTATCGTTGTCACAGTCCGGGGCAATATTAACAAGATTGAGGAAGTGGCCAGAGGTTTCCCCTTTGGTCCACAAACGCCCTTTGGTGCGGGAGAAAAAGGTCACTTTACCGCTTTCCAGCGTCTTCGCCAGCGCCTCTTTATTCATATAACCCAGCATCAGCACTTCGCCGGAAACCGCATGTTGCACCACGGCGGGCAGCAGTCCGTCGGTTTTTTCCCAGTCCAGTTGGGCCAGTTGTTGCTCTGTTAACATACCCTAATCTCCACGCCCTGGCCTGCCAGGTACGTTTTTAATTCACCAATATTAATAATTTGCTTGTGGAAGACAGAAGCGGCCAGCGCACCGTCAACATCCACATCGCGGAACGCTTCCAGGAAGTGTTCCATGGTGCCTGCACCGCCGGAAGCAATCAGCGGAACATGGCACACCGCACGCACTTTTTTCAACTGCTCAAGATCGTAACCGTTGCGCACGCCATCCTGATTCATCATGTTCAGCACGATTTCCCCGGCGCCGCGCTTCTGCACTTCCTGCACCCAGTCCAGCGTTTCCCATTTTGTCACGCGGGTACGGCTTTCATCACCGGTATACTGATTTACGTGGTATTTGCCGCTAGCGGCATCAAACCAGGTATCAATCCCCACCACAATACACTGCACGCCAAAGCGGTCAGCCAGTCGGGTGATTAACTCAGGTTCGGCCAGCGCCGGAGAGTTGATGGAGATTTTATCCGCGCCGAACGAGAGAATTTTGGCGGCATCATCGGCAGATTTAATACCGCCAGCCACACAGAAGGGGATATCAATCACTTCCGCGACGCGCGCAACCCAGCTCTTATCCACAACGCGACCATCGCTGGAGGCGGTGATGTCATAAAATACCAGCTCGTCTGCACCTTCTTCTGCATAGCGTTTCGCCAGCGGAACAATATCGCCAATAATTTCGTGATTGCGAAACTGCACGCCTTTTACAACCTGGCCATCACGCACGTCGAGACAAGGGATTATCCGTTTTGCCAGCATTGAATGGCCTCCTTCACAGTGAATTTACCTTCCAGCAACGCGCGTCCGACAATCACGCCGCGCACGCCGGTACCGCGCAGGGCGGCAATATCATTTATATCGCCAATACCGCCAGAAGACTGGAACGCCACCTGCGGCCAGCGTGCGCAAATCTCTTCGTACAGCGAAACATTGGAACCGGCCAGCGTACCGTCGCGGGAAATATCCGTACACAGCACATGTTTCAGGCCCACGGCGAGGTAGGTTTCCACCAGCGTCTCCAGCGTAACGCCGGAGTTCTCCTGCCAGCCGCTGATTGCCACCTGTTTCGTACCCTGCTCATCAATACGCACATCCAGCGCCAGCACCAGCCGGTCCGCACCAAACCGGGTGAACCAGCCTTTTACGACTGCAGGAGATTTGACGGCGGTAGAACCGATCACCACCCGCGCCACGCCCGCGTCAAGCAGGGCTGCAACATCTTCTTCACTGCGCACGCCGCCGCCGACCTGTACCGGAACATTCACTCCGGCGACCAGCGTTTTCAGCAGCGGGATCTGGCGTTTAGCTGGATCTTTCGCCCCGGTTAAATCCACCAGGTGCAGAACTTCGGCACCTTGGGCTGCATAATCCTGCAAACGCGGCAGCGGATCGTTGCCGTAGTCACGCTGCTGCGCATAATCGCCCTGATGGAGACGCACCACCGTGCCGTCGATTAAATCTAAAGCGGGAATAATCATTACATCTCCAGGAAGTTTTTCAGCAGTTGTGCACCCGCGCGCCCCGAGCGTTCCGGGTGAAACTGCACGCCGTAAAAGTTATCTTTTTGTACGGCGGCGGTGAACGCTTCACCGTACTGGCACTGGGCAATGGTGTTTTCATTGACCGGCATCGCGTAGCTGTGAACAAAGTAGAAGTACGCGCCATCGTCAATGCCCTGGAACAGGCGATTGCCCGCTTTCGGATAGACCTGGTTCCAGCCCATATGCGGCAGCGGCAGGCCGACATCTTTCATTTTCGGCACATCCTGGTCGATGATACCCAGCAAATCGACGCCCTTATTCTCTTCGCTGAAACGTCCCAGCAACTGCATGCCAAGGCAAATGCCGAGCACCGGCTGGGTGCAGGCTTTCACCAAATCGATAAGTTCGCGCTCGCGCAATTGGTCCATCGCCGCCTGCGCTGTACCAACGCCGGGAAGAAACAGTTTGTCGGCGCGCAGCACCACATCCGGGTCGCGGCTCACCAGCGGTTCATAACCGTGACGGGCAATGGCGGATTTCACCGAATTCAGGTTGGCGCAGCCGGTATCAAGGATCACCACACTCATTACAGCACTCCTTTTGAGGAGGGAAGGGTATCGCCTTCCACGCGAATTGCCTGACGCAACGTGCGGCCGAAGGCTTTAAACAGGCTTTCCACACGATGATGGTCGTTTTTGCCTTTGGTCTTCAGATGCAGGGTCAATGCCATGGTGTAGGAGAGCGAACGGAAGAAGTGCTCGACCATTTCGGTGCTCAGATCGCCCACGCGCTGATAGGTGAACTCGGCTTTATATTCCAGGTGCGGACGGCCGGAGATATCCATAGCGCAGCGTGCCAGACACTCATCCATCGGCAGTACAAAGCCAAAACGGTTGATGCCGCGCTTATCGCCTAGCGCCAGTTTCAGCGCTTCGCCCAGCGCCAGGCCGGTATCTTCCACCGTGTGGTGATCGTCAATATAGAGATCGCCTTTAACGGTGATCTCCATGCGGAAACCGCCGTGGGTGGCGATCTGATCCAGCATATGGTCAAAGAAACCGACGCCGGTGTGAATTTTGCTGCCGCCTTCGCGATCCAGCCACACTTTGACATCAATCTGCGTCTCTTTGGTGGTGCGTTCGACGTGAGCATAACGATCGCGGCGCGTCAGTTGCTCGCCGATCATCGCCCAGTTCAGCGTCTCGCGGTGATAGCGCAGGCCGCCGATCCCCATGTTATCCGCCAGCTCGATATCGGTTGCGCGGTCGCCAATCACATAGCTGTTGGCGCGATCCAGCGCCTGTTCCGCCAGCCAGCGTTCCACCATTTTCACTTTCGGTTTGCGGCAGTCACAGCCATCTTCAGGAAAATGCGGGCAGATTAGTACCTCTTCAAAATTCACCCCCTGCGAGGTGAAGATCTGCATCATCAGGTTATGTGGGCCATCGAAATCAGCCTGCGGGAAGCTGCTGGTGCCCAGACCATCCTGATTGGTGATCATCACCAGTTGGTAACCCGCTTTTTGTAGCTTCAGCAGCACCGGAATTACCTCTGGCTCAAAGGCCAGCTTGTCGAATCGGTCGACCTGAAAGTCGCTCGGCGGCTCGGAAATCAGTGTTCCGTCACGGTCAATAAACAGGTACTTCTGGCTCATACTTGCTCCGCACGTAAGGCGTCAATGACGCGCTGGCTCTCTGCGCGGGTGCCGATAGTGATGCGCAGGCAGCCGCTCAAAGAAGGTTGTTTGTTCTGGTCTCTCAGGATAATGCCCTGATCCCACAAAGATTTAAACACCGTGCTGGAGGCTGTCAGACGCACGAGAATATAGTTCGTTTCCGAGTCGAATACCTGTTCAACGCACGGAATATCTTTTAATGCACTAACCAGATACTGGCGCTCCGCGAGGATCTGCGCCACGCGCTCACGCATCGCCACAATACCGAGCGGGCTGAGCGCCTGCGCAGCGATGTCGGCCACGGGCGTAGAGAGCGGGTAAGGGGCGATCACTTTCAGCAGCAGGGCAATCACCTCTTCATTGGCAAGCGTGAAACCGCAGCGCAGACCGGCCAGCGCAAAGGCTTTCGACAGCGTGCGCAGCACTACCAGATGCGGATATTCCGCCAGCCAGCCGGCCAGCGTCGCCTGCGGGCAGAATTCAATATAGGCTTCATCGGCTACCACAAGGGCTTTACCACGCGTCATTTCCAGCAGGACGCGCATATCTTGCGGCTTGATAATCTGTCCGGTCGGGTTGTTCGGGCTGCAAACATAGACCACTTTCACGCCGTCCAGTTTGTCGGCGATAGCCGGTAAATCGAGCTGCCAGTCTGCCAGCGCCTGCACGGTACGGTACTCAACACCCAGCGTTTCGGCGCTGACGCTGTACATGCCGTAAGTTGGCGGGCAGAACAGGACCGCATCCTGGCCTGGTTCGCAGAAGGCGCGGATCAGCAGTTCGATGCCTTCATCAGCGCCACGGCTGACCAGCACCTGCTCCGGTTTCACTCCGGCATACTGAGCATAATTTTCGATAACCGCTTTCGGCTGGCACTCCGGATAGCGGTTCAGCGTCTGTTGCGTGAGTTCATATTGTACTGCCGTCGGGAACTCGTTGGCGTTCAGCCAGACATCCCCTTTGCCACCCAGGCGGCGGGCAGACTGGTAAGGCGTCAGTTCGCGTACGTTTTTACGCGCCAGTTCTTCAATGCTCATGCTTGCTCCTTCAGCGCCTTGACGCGCAGGGTGACGGCGTTTTTGTGGGCGGTCAGACGTTCAGCCGCCGCCAGCGTTTCGATGGTGCTGGCCAGCCGCGCAAAACCGTCGCGCGAGAGTTCCTGCACTGTCATGCGTTTCTGGAAATCCGCCAGCCCCAGGCTGGAGCAGGTTGCGGTATAGCCATAGGTTGGCAGAACGTGGTTGGTGCCGGAAGCGTAATCACCTGCCGATTCCGGCGACCAGTCACCGAGGAACACCGAACCCGCGCTGGTGATGCCGTCGACAAGCGAGCGGGCGTCACGGGTCTGAATAATCAGGTGCTCCGGGCCGTAGAGATTGGAAATCGCCACGCACTGCGCCAGATCGCGCGCCACAATCAGGCGGCTGGCAGAGAGCGCCTGGCGCGCGGTTTCTGCACGCGGCAGATCCGCCAGTTGACGTGCAACGGCGTCGGCAACGCGGGAAGCCATGTTGCTATCCGGCGTCAGCAGGATCACCTGTGAATCGGGGCCGTGTTCCGCCTGCGACAGCAGATCGGAGGCGACAAAATCGGGCGTTGCGCCGCTGTCGGCAATCACCAGCACTTCGGAAGGGCCAGCCGGCATATCAATGGCCGCGCCATCGAGACGCTGGCTCACCTGGCGTTTGGCTTCGGTAACAAAGGCGTTGCCCGGCCCGAAGATCTTGTCAACTTTCGGTACGGATTCAGTACCGAAAGCCAGCGCCGCAATGGCCTGTGCGCCGCCGACTTTAAAGATCTCCTGCACGCCGCACAGCTGTGCGGCATAGAGAATTTCATCGGCAATCGGTGGCGGTGAGCAGAGCACCACTTTCTGGCATCCGGCGATACGTGCCGGCGTTGCCAGCATCAGCACCGTGGAGAACAGCGGAGCCGAACCGCCGGGAATATACAGGCCGACGGAGGCGATAGGGCGGGTCACTTGCTGGCAGCGCACCCCTGGCAGTGTTTCCACATCCACGGTCGACAATTTTTGTGCATTGTGGAAGGTGTCGATATTTTTCACCGCCACGGCCATCGCTTGCTTGAGTTCGTCACTCAGTCGGGCGCTGGCCTCGCGGATTTCGTCAGCGGTGACTTTCAGCGCATCAACCTGTGTTTTGTCGAATTTGGCGCTGTACTCGCGCAGCGCGTTATCGCCGCGCGCACGGACATTATCAAGGATCTCCACCACCGTGCGGGTAATGCTCTCCGAGGCTGAGATAGCCGGGCGCATCAGCAGGTCGCGTTGCTGTTGTTCGCTACAACTGTTCCAGTCAATTACGGTATTGAAGCTCATGGCCTTACTCCATCATCTTCTCAATTGGCAGAACCAGGATAGAGCTGGCACCCAGCGCTTTCAGCTTTTCCATCGTTTCCCAGAACAGGGTTTCGCTGCTCACCATATGCATTGCCACGCGCTGCTGGTCACCCGCCAGCGGCAGAATGGTTGGGCGTTCAGCGCCCGGCAGCAGCGCGACAACTTCTTCCAGACGCTCGCTCGGCGCGTGCATCATGATGTATTTCGATTCGCGGGCCTGGATAACGCCCTGGATGCGGGTCAGCAATTTATCGATCAGTTGCTGTTTGGCGTCGCTCATCTCGCCGTCGCGCTGGATAAGGCACGCCTTCGAGCGGTAAATCACTTCAACTTCGCGCAGACCGTTAGCTTCCAGCGTGGCGCCGGTTGATACCAGGTCGCAAATCGCGTCGGCCAGACCGGCGCGCGGGGCAACTTCAACAGAACCGTTCAGCAGACAGGATTTGAAAGAGACGCCTTTCTGATCCAGATAGCGTTTCAGCAGGTGCGGGTAAGAGGTGGCGATGCGTTTACCATCCAGCGCTGCCGGGCCATCCCAGGACTCATCCACCGGCGTGGCCAGCGACAGACGGCAACCGCCGAAATCGAGACGGCGCAGGGTGAAGTAGCGCGGATCCTCGCCCTGCGCTCGGCGGGTCAGCAACTCTTCTTCCAGCACGTTCTCGCCAATAATGCCCAGGTCAACGACACCGTCCATGATAAGCCCCGGAATGTCGTCATCGCGTACGCGCAGAATATCGATCGGCATATTTTCCGCCAGTGCGATCAGACGCTGCGTGTGCAGGTTGATCTTAATGCCGCAGCGGGCCAGAAGTTCGCGAGAGTCATCGCTCAGGCGGCCGGATTTCTGAATAGCTATGCGTAAACGCGTGTTATCTAACATTCTGTTGTCCTCGTTATCCTGCTGAATTTGGTTCAAAAAAAAGCCCCCGGAAGAAGATCTTCCGGGGGCTTTCTCTGCGTTCATGCACCACTGGAAGATCCAAACGTCTTCCAGCACACATCGCCTGAAAGACTAGTCAGGATGATGGTGATGATGGTGGTGTTTAAATTGAACGCGGGTCATAAAATTCTCAATGAATGCTTATTCACATAATGTTGATTAACCTAAACCACTTTAGCTGACAAACGCAAGGGCTTTTTTAATCATTCATTCATTTCATATACATTGTATGAATTGTCAGTTGTCGCTGGCTGGCGTAGCCTTGAAGAGTCAGGTGCCGGAAAGGAAGGGGAGGAAGCATGAAAAAGGTCGCTATTGTCGGGTTAGGATGGCTGGGCATGCCGCTGGCATTATCATTAATGGCGCGGGGCTGGCAGGTGACCGGCAGCAAAACTCGCCCCGATGGTGTGGAAGCCGCGCGTATGTGCGGTATCGAAAGTTATTTGCTGAATCTCGAACCGGAACTGGTATGTGATACGGACGATCTTGACGCGCTGATGAATGTCGATGCGCTGGTGATTACACTTCCCGCACGGCGCAGCGGGCCTGGCGAAGAGTTCTATTTGCAGGCGGTGCAGGAAATCGTCGATAGCGCGCTGGCGTATCGTATTCCGCGCATCATCTTTACCAGTTCCACGTCGGTATATGGCGATGTAACGGGTGTCGTGAAAGAGAGTACGCCGCGCGAGCCGGTGACGGCCAGCGGGCGGGTACTGAAAGAGCTGGAAGACTGGCTGCACAATTTGCCGGGGACTTCCGTTGATATTCTGCGCCTGGCCGGGCTTGTCGGGCCTGCACGCCACCCGGGGCGATTCCTCGCCGGTAAAACAGCGCCCGACGGCCAGCATGGCGTTAATCTGGTGCATCTGGAAGATGTCATTGCGGCTATCACGCTGCTGTTACAGGCACCAAAAGGCGGGCACATCTACAACCTTTGTGCGCCGTCTCATCCCTCGCGGGAAAGCTTTTATCCGCAGATGGCGCGCCAGCTTGGACTGGCTCCGCCGCATTTTCTCGAATCAACCTCCCACGAGAAGGGCAAAGTGATTGATGGCAGCCGGATTTGTAATGAGCTGGGCTTCGACTATCTCTACCCCGATCCGTTTAATATGCCGCTGTCATGACATTTTTTGTGCAAAAAATGCTATTAGTATGATTAATAGTTCATTGAAAGCTTAAAAATCAGGCACCTGGATGCACCAATGCAGTGAGTTGGCTTGCACTGTATTGTCATGGCGCCTCAATCTGGTGCAAAATGTGCCGCTGCAAAAATAGAGAGTAACCGACCTTAATCCGTCGGTTATTTTTTTTGCGGGCAAAAACGTCATTCAATAAAAGAGGCCGGGCTTCGTACCGGATAGATACACATTTAAAAACCGACAGTCGTTGTCGCTGAGGAAAGAACACAAATGGGGCAATTTTTTGCTTTTGCGGCGGTATACACCGTTCTGGGGGATAGCCATGTCGCATAACGTTACTCCAAAAACCTCTCGCGTGGAATTACGTAAGACGCTTACGTTAATTCCGGTTGTAATGATGGGCCTTGCCTATATGCAGCCGATGACGCTGTTCGATACATTCGGTATCGTCTCCGGCCTGACCGATGGTCACGTCGCAACCGCTTATGCGTTTGCGCTGGTCGCCATCCTCTTTACTGCGTTGAGCTACGGTAAGCTGGTGCGCCGCTTCCCGTCCGCAGGCTCTGCGTACACTTACGCACAGAAATCTATTTCTCCGGCTGTCGGCTTTATGGTCGGCTGGTCATCGCTGCTGGACTATTTGTTCATGCCGATGATCAACATTCTGCTGGCGAAAATTTACTTCGAAGCGCTGGTGCCGTCCGTACCGTCGTGGCTCTTCGTGGTCGCGCTGGTGGCTTTCATGACCATCTCTAACCTGCGCAGCATCAAGACCGTGGCGAACTTCAACACCCTGATCGTGATCCTGCAAATGGGCATCGTCGCGGTCATCGTTGGCCTGATCATTTATGGCGTTTCACACGGTGAAGGCGCAGGCACGCTGGTCAGCTCCCGTCCGTTCTGGTCTGAAGGTGCGCACGTTGTGCCGATGATCACTGGCGCAACCATCCTGTGCTTCTCGTTCCTCGGTTTTGACGGGATCTCCTCGCTGTCTGAAGAGACCAAAGACGCTGAACGCGTGATCCCGCGCGCTATCTTCCTCACTGCGCTGATTGGCGGCGTGGTGTTTATCGCGGCGTCTTACTTCCTGCAACTCTACTTCCCGGACATCTCCCGCTTTAAAGATCCGGATGCTTCACAGCCAGAAATCATGCTGTACGTAGCCGGTAAAACCTTCCAGTGGGGCGTATTGATCTTCTCCAGCGTTACCGTACTGGCTTCCGGTATGGCGGCGCATGCGGGCGTCTCCCGTCTGATGTATGTAATGGGCCGCGACGGTGTGTTCCCGTCCCGTTTCTTCGGCTATGTACATCCGAAATGGCGTACCCCGGCGTGGAACGTTCTGCTGGTCGGCGCGATTGCACTGCTGGCGATTAAATTCGACCTGGTAACGGCAACGGCGCTGATTAACTTTGGTGCACTGGTAGCGTTCACTTTTGTGAACCTGTCGGTGATCTCGCAGTTCTGGATCCGTGAAAAACGCAACAAAACGCTGAAAGATCACTTCAACTACCTGGTTCTGCCGGTATGCGGTGCGCTGACGGTGGGGGCGCTGTGGATCAACCTTGAGCAGAGCTCAATGATTCTGGGTCTCATCTGGGGCGCAATCGGCCTGGTTTATCTGGCCTGTGTTACCCGCAGCTTCCGCAACCCGGTGCCGCAGTACGAAGACATCGCGTAAATCGCTTTACGCAGAGACAAAAAACCGGAGGCAAGGCCTCCGGTTTTTTTATGCTTCAAGGTCAGGCTACTCGCGCTCAGACAATCTCTTCCGCGTACTGCCACAGCGCCTTCAGTAGGGCCTGCTTTTCACTATTACCGTCGTGTTGCTGGAACAGCGCCTGGATCTGTTCGGCGTACTGTTGCAAATACTCCGGCGTAAAGACGTTACGGCGATGCTGCAACCAGCGTTGTTGCTCGTTTTCATCCAGCGTGCCGGGGAAGTTGCGCGCCCGGTAGTTAAACAGCAGCTTTTCAATGCGCCCGTCGGCAAAGGTAATATCGAGAGCGGGCAGGTTACGCGGCTCGGTTTCGAGCAGGATTTTCATCGCTGCGCGATCGGCATCGCTGAAAAAGCCGTTGTAGATCTGCGCATCAACATTCTCTGACGGCACGAAGGGTTCTGCCTCGGCAAAAATGGCCAGCACTTTTTCCCGCACCTGCGGGTTGTCACGCAGAATCTGCAGGTTATCAAGACACTGCTGGCGGTTAATGCCCAGCCGCTCTGCATCCTGCGGGCGCAGCGTATTGGCCTGCGCCAGTACCGGGCATTTATTCAGATGCACCAGCTTCACTGGCACCGCCGCGCTCTCACCGAGATCCGCTTTTGGCGTATACAGACGCTCGCGCAGGGCATCGGCATCCAGTTCCAGCAGCGGCGACATATCACCCGCGAGATCCACCATAATCACCGCGTTGCGGTTCTCAGGGTGCCAGGCCAGCGGCGCAACCCAACTGGTATTGCCGCGCCACGCGCCGAACATGCCGGAAACGTGCACCAGCGGCTTCATCTGCGGAACATCGATCAGCGCCGCCAGCTTCTGCTTGTTGCGGTGGCTATAGAGATAATCAAACAGCTTCGGCTGTTTTGCTTTAACCAGTTGCGCCATCGCAATGGTGGCGTACACATCGGCCATCGCATCGTGGGCATTACTGTGTTCAATACCGTTGGCTTTCGTCAGATGTTCAAGGCGAAAACTCGGCAGGCCGTCATCGTTCTCCGGCCAGTTGATACCGTCCGGGCGCAGGGCGTAGCAGGCGCGCATTACATCCAGCAGATCCCAGCGCGAGTTGTTGTTCTGCCAGCTCCAGGCGTACGGATCGTAAAAGTTGCGATAAAAGATATTGCGCGTGACTTCGTCGTCAAAACGCACATTGTTGTAACCGAGTACGCAGGTTTTCGGTACGGTAAAGAGATCATGAATACGCCGGGCGAACGCGGCCTCGTTCTCGCCTTTGGCGCGCGCAATCTGCGGCGTGATACCGGTGATCAGCACCGCTTCGGGCTGCGGCAGGTAATCATCCGCTGGTTTACAGTAGAAAACTTCCGGCTCGCCGATGACATTGAAATCGGCATCAGTACGCAGCGCGGCGAACTGCGCCGGGCGATCCAGCGCCGGGCTGGTACCGAAAGTCTCATAATCGTGAAAGAGAAAAGTGCTCTGTATGCTGTCGTTTTTATCTGTCACCTGATGTACACGCCTGTTATTTTATGTCCATTGAATTCAAAGGTTAAGTGTCTCTTTCTGTCTGCTTATGTTTGCTTTTGTTCACTCGTCGATATTGTTGTTTAAGTTTGTACATGCGATATTGAGTACAACTTGAGTACATAAATCACTTTATCGTTGAGTACATAAAACTAAATGGCTATCAGCGACACAAAACTACGCTCTCTCTATGGTAAACCATATTCCGGCCCCGCTGAAATCACTGATTCAGACGGTCTTGGCATTCGCATAACCCCCAAAGGCGTTGTCAGCTTTCAGTTCCGGTTCCGCTGGGATGGGAAGCAGCACAGGCTTGGGCTTGGGCGCTACCCTGGGCTAACCCTGCGCGATGCCAGAATCAAAGCGGCCGAACTCAAAGAATCCATCGATCGTGGTATTGACCCGCGTATAGCTCTGAATGGGGCAACGAGCCGGGCTAAACCGACTGTTAAAGACTGCCTGGACTACTGGCACGAAAACTACGTAAAGACAACGCTACGTGAAAAAACTCAGGCGCTTTACAGAGCCACAGTGATTAAGCATATGAACGATGCCTTTCCGGGAATGCCGGTCGAAGAGATACCAGTCAGGCTTTGGGTTGAAAGATTCACAGAAGAGGAAAAAATTAACCCAAAACGCGCCCGGCAGTTGCTGGTTCAACTGCGTTCTGCGATCAGCTGGTGCGCGCGCCGTCAGTTTATCAGTTCGCCTGAACTGATGTTGCTCCAGCCAAAGGATATCGGTATTAAACCGGAAGTAGGCGAGGTTACGCTTAGCTATAACCAACTGGCAAAAATCTGGCTGGCTATTGAGCGTAGCCGAGGTTCAACCTCTAATCGTCTTTTGCATCAGTTGCTGATGCTGTACGGCGCACGTAATAGCGAGTTACGGCTTGCTGTCAGAGGGGAATTTGACAGAGAAGAGGGTATCTGGACAGTACCAGCAGAAAAAAGCAAAACGAAGAAACTGATCCGCCGGCCGATATTTGGCGCTGCCGACGAGCTTTTAAAGAAAGCAGAGATGACTTACGGAAACATTCTTTTCCCCGGCCCGCGCCTCAGCGTTCCAATGAGTATATCCGGGGCAAACCGTTTCATAGGTAGAATTCAGGGTGTTGTGGGCGTTGGTGAATTTTCTGCCCATGATTTCCGCCGCACACTGGCAACACGGCTTTCTGAGGAAGGTGTTGCCCCGCACGTTATTGAAAAGATGCTGGGGCATGAGCTGGGCGGCGTGCTTTCCGTCTACAACAAACATGACTGGATTGCTGAACAGAAAGCCGCCTATGAGCTATATGCAGAAAAAATATTCTGGCACATCAGGAAGATTTCTGGTTAATACCGCCACTTAAAATCCAGTTTTCCACCGCAGATTTAAGGTACTGCTTTGGGTGGGTTCTGATCGGCTTCGGGAAATTATGATTTTCCGTATACTTCCAAATCGTTGCGCGTGATGAGACTTTCAGCATGCGCATTGCCTCTTGCTCTGAAATCATTTCAATATCTGACATATCCACCTCACACCACACTCAGGCCACGGCAGTGGCACCACGTCTCAAACATCCGCTTAACCACTTCCCGGCAGTAAAGCCCATCAACATCCCGCGTCAGGTCATAGCGGTTTCCGTATCGCTGGCGCATCCAGATTTCGAATGCTTTATGCATCACTTCACCTTCACTTCAATGCGAGCAATACAGCAATCCCGCTCGATGGCTTCCTTTACCCAGCGCTTATATGTCTCCGGATGGAAAACCTCACTCTTACCGCTGCCGCTCCAGAATGCTTTTGAGCTTGTGTCTGGTAGCGTGATGGTCAACGGCTTACCATTGGTGACATCGTTAACCGGCGCTGGCGCAGGTATTGCCGACTTCATCAGATCGAACATATTGTAATCCCCATTGGCGCTCTCCATCTTCTCTGCCGCCCGATAGACGCAGCGAGCGAACGAAGATGGCGTGACAATCTTCCTTAGCTCAGCAATCAGATAGTCATTGTGTTGCTGATGGTTCTCAGCGTTCCTCTCTTTTTCCTCCTGACGAAGAACTGCCAAGCGAGCAGTAATGAGCCGCCGCTTGGCTTTCACCGTGCGCAAAGCCTTTTCCGCTTTCTTCCGCCATTCACTCCACTCGCTACTGCTGTTTGATTGTTCGAGTTGTTGCTCGATATCCAACTGCGCCTGTTCGGCGTTTACCAGTTGCATCAGGCATTCGCTGATTGAACTCAGGTTGTTGGTTTCAACAAATGTTTTGTTCATCGCGCCGCCTCTCGCATAGCATTTTTATAGGCGCGGCTTACGCGCGCTGTTGGGCCAGAGATAACCGTCTTCATCAGGAAAAATCCGCTACGGCTGGCGATGGTTCCCGGCGCCAGGAAAAGCGCAGTTTCAACTGCGCGATTGTGGCGGCTAAATTCAAACACGGTGCTGGTGATCGTCACAGTGGCGACCGCGCCTTTGTCGTTGAATTCGATTTTCATGACATGCAATCCCCGTCTGATGGTGGTACCTCTTTGCGCAGCACAAAGCCGCCAAACTCCGGATGCTGCCAGCGCTTGAGTTTGCCGCTGGGCCGGGTTGATTCCTCCAGCAGCACCTGAAAGGCATGGATAAAGGCTTCACGCTGGACGCACAGGCCACGGATACCCGGCAATTGCCTGGTGGGAAGGCTGGCGAACTGGATCAGGCGACGGCAGGAAGGGTCTGAAAGCCCGGTTTCCCACGACACTTTGTGCACCGGTACAAATTCACTGTCGGTGTTGGGCGCTTCAGTTCCGGTGCTGATGTGCGTTTGCGGTGCAGTAGGTGATGCAGGTGATGCAGGAGCCACAAGGTTAACGCTGGTCACTTCCATCACTGCTTTCATCGTTGCAGAGGCGGTTGCCTCGGCCACAACACGGGCCAGCGAAAGAATGCCGCTGTGCATGCTGACGGCCTGTGGTGCTGGTTCAACAACTGGCGACTGCTTGCTGTATGAACCGGTTTCCATAATGGACGGAAGCACGTCCTCACATACCCAGTCCTGCACGCGTTCTGCGGACGGAAGCTGGCTGCGCAGAATGAGACGGAACATATCCGCCTGCCCGGCAAGCTGGATGCCGCGCGGTTTTTCACCAAAACCTAATTCTCGCGATTCGCTATAATTAAGTTTAATCAGTGACTTGCAATGCTTCGCCAGCGCATCGGCGGGATTTGCGTATCCGAGAGATTTTGCCAGTTCCACTGCATCTAATACTGGTTTCCCTTCGTAAAGCATGCCGGTGAGAGAAAGATTCAGCTCAGACGAGTTAAAGTGCATCAGGTTTGTCATAAAATTTCCTCAAAACGGTTTGATTGATTGCAGGGCAGCAACATCCTTCACGTAGCGGTCGTGCATGGCATCCCATGCTGCGCACCACTTCTGCATTTCGCGTTTGCGGGCGAGGATTTTGCGAAGGCGCCGGACAGTGCGCTGGTGGGCGTCCAGATATTCGTTGGTGGTTTCGCCGCGGCGCCACACGGGGATATCGTCACGGTCAATGCGCACATCCGGGTGGCGCTGTTTAAACCCGGAGCGCTCAAAAGCTTCCGTAGCCATGAAGAAAGCCAGATAGCGGATCGCGGTATCACGGCTGAAGCATTTTTTAATGCGCCCATGCCGACAGGCAACGAACAGCGGGCCTGCTGGTGTATCGTGTTTCTGTAATGCCAGGTCAATGGCGCTGGCGATGCGGTTGTCGATCATCTGTCTTTCTCCCGGTTATAGGTTTCATGGCTCATTACTTCCCAGTTACGGCCCTCGTCTTTCGACAGAAGCCGCCAGCGTGGGTTAGCTATCAGGCTGAGGTAACCTGTTCGCCGCATACGCCGGGGAAACACTTTCCGGCGACGGTACCGGACGAGTACCTTTATGGCTTGCAGGTGTACCCGCTCAGGAATTCGGATTGCTGTCAGTGCCACTTGCATCCCCCTCTGATTGATCTGGAGTGGTAACAGTCCACCCGGCCAGGCGGGCCGGCTCGATAAAGCCGGTCAGCGTGGAAATGTGATCTGCCTGGTTAAGGCGATAATCAGCGATAGCCCGGCCATCCTTCAGGTGAACCACCACGCGACCAGAAAATGAAGATGGTACTGATAAGGTCACCGGGCAGGCGCAGGCACGCGCCGCGGCGGATTTTAAAGCTGTCTCGATATTCATGGCTTTTCCCCTTGCATCGCACGGCTCCTGGCAAACCGGACAAGCTCATTGAGCAGTTCATCAATGATCAGCTTCCCGCTCTCGGTCAGAAGTTACCCGCTGCCATTAACATCAACAGCACCCCGATAAATTTCACGGAGGAATTTATTTCCCTCGGTGCTGCCGAACTCACTGTTAATTTCTTTTTCGAAGCGGGATAGCAGACCATCCATGACAATTTCCGTAAGCTCCAGAGTTGTCATTCCACCTTTCGGCAGGCTAATAACAATGCAGGTACTTCCTGTTTTTCGCTGATGGCGAAGTAAAGCTGCTTTTAATATTCTGCGGCGATAGGTGAGAATTAAATTATCCATTGCGACGTTCTTCCTCTAATTTCAGAACTATTTCTTCTTCGCGTTCTGTCCAACTATGAATTTGAGATGAGAGGTCATAGACCAGTGCGCATAAAGTTTTTAATTGAAAGTGGTCGAGCTTTTCGTGATATTCGAAAAGCGTTTGTGTCAGTCCGGCCAGATGAGAGGCAGTATTATTTATTTGCTGGATATCCTGACGTTTTAACTCTGGCATGATTACCGCCCATATGCTTTACGAAGAAACAGAACGGCTATATCCCAATAGCCAGCCGATGCCATTAATTTGGCTGTGTTATAAGCGCGTTTGTTTTTCATGCGAAATGCCTCACGCTAAGCGAAGCAATTACACGCCCGTGAATTTGCATATCGCTCTGCTCATCGGAATTGAGTGTGAATACTTCGTAATGGTGATTGTCGGATATAATTTTCAAAGTGCCGACCGCCATTGGCTCAATACGCTTAATGAAAACGCAGCGACGACCAAACACATCACGTGAGAATACATAAATTCCCGGCGTCGAAATTACCCCGGAACAGCCGATAAAGGCCACCATTTCACCCGGCTGGATAGTTGGCTGCATCGAGTCGCCATTCATCTGGCAGGTCATTATTTTATTGGCGCATTGCTCGGTTTGATTATCACTAAACAATGCGCCCGGTACTGGTATTGATTTATTAATTATTGAAAGTGCATTTTGCATTTTCATTTCCTCAGGTTGAGCGAGGCCGCACCGGTTAAGGCGTTAATAAATTTGAGTTAATTAATCTTGTAGTTTGTCTGCTTTTTTACTAATAACTTCTTGAAGTTCGTCAAGCTTTTCAAAAACGATAGTCAGCGTTCCGATTGCACACAGTTCCTGTGGCATGCAATCCATAGCGTTAGATAAAGCCATTCTGCAATTGCCAATATCCGCAGACCATGAGTTAAGTTGATTAGACGTTATAATACTTGTTGGTTCTGTAAATTCACCGCACTGCTCGTTTCCTGAAATGAGCCACAGAACATCAGAATGAAGAATGTTAGCCAATTGGATTAACTGGTCAGCAAACGGAACAGTTTTTTCCGTTTCCCAGTTGTTAATGGTTTCGGTTGTTAAACCAAGATGATCAGCCAAAAAATCCTGAGAGAGTCGAAGCGAAGATCTTTGATTTAATATTCTTTTGCCGATGGTTTTGGCTACGGTGATTTGAGTATTCATTTCATTGGCTCCGTTGTTTGCCGATGAATGAACTTTAAGTCATGCAATAACTTATTGCAATAACAAAACTTATTTTTATTTTGCAATTTGGTTTAATGCATTGATTTTTTTGATTAAATTTTATTGTTTTACTGCATGTATACAGCTTTCGATAAAGAAAAAGCCGCTTTTCAGCGGCTTCAAAAGGTGTGGTGTTGAAGGTTAGAGCCTATTGTAATTGATTGATTCGTGCATTATGGCTTTACCCATCACGTAAAGGTCATCTTGGTTTTCTTCCGTGATATACCATTTCTCATATGCTGGGTTATCCGATAAGACTGCTAGCCTGTTTCCCTGCATCTGGAGTCGTTTTAGGTGAAATGTTTTACCAAAAACAAAGACATACACACCATCTGTTAGAAAGTGTCGGACGGAAATGTCAACGAAGACACGATCACCGGAATTGAATGTGCTGGCCATGCTGTCGCCATTGACGGTCATTACTTTTACGACATCTTCACTACGATTTCCAAAGAGGGATTTTGCGTGTTCAGTAGTGAACTCAATAGCATGTAAAACCTCAACATATTCTGAAAGCATAAACGTGCCAGGCCCAGCACTCACCGAAAGGTCAAGAACTTCGACCCTGAATATGCCAGCGTTATCCTTTACTTCCCTGTCGGGCATAGTCTCTATCACATACCCCTGCCTGTGGGGTACATGATTTTTCCCGGTAGAAAGCCATTCAGGGCTTACACCCAGCGCATTCGCAATCTCAACCAACTTACGTGTTGTGTTGGTTTTGCCTGCAACAAGGCGCCAGATAGCTGGTTGCGAAACCCCAACTTTCATCGCTAATTCTGCCTGTGTAAGGCCAGCGTCAACCATCGCTTTTTGAAGACGATCTGAGAATGTGTTCATACCAATAAGCCTATACAAAAAGTTATTAAGTGGCAAATACGATAAGTTATTGCATAAAGTTATTCAAGGTTATACTCTTTCCTTGTGTTTAATAACTTTTGGTATTTTTATGATCAATCAACATGTCAAGAGAGCTATCGATATTCTCGGCGGACAAGCTGCATTAGCAAGGGCTTGCGGGGTTACTCAACCAGCTGTTTTTCGCTGGCTTAATGGTAGCCGGGTTAAGGCTGATCATGTCATGTCCATTGTTAAAGCTACTGGTGGCGAAGTTAAAGCCTACCAGATCCGCCCAGACCTTCCAGACACATTCCCTCATCCGGGCAATGAGGTGTGATATGCCGCACTCAATCACTACCGAAAACCAAATTAAGCAATTGGATATCGATTATCGCGATCCGCGCGGTGTGATTGTGCATGTCACCGGCTGGAATCGGGAAAAGCAACAGGTCTATTTCACCAGGCTGGGTTATCCGCATGAATGCATGCAACCGGTCTGGAAGTTCCAAAAGTATTTTACGAGGGTGACGGCATGAGCAGCAAAATACAGGGCTATGTCTGGGATGCCTGCGCTGTCTCAGGGGTTAAGGGCACAAAATTGATGGTGATGGTACGCCTTGCAGACTATTCAAGTGATGAAGGTACCAGCTATCCGGGCATTAAGACGATTGCCCGTCAGTTGGGAGCCGGAGAAAGCACGATCCGTACCGCTATCTCTGAACTTGAGGCCGACGGCTGGCTGCGTCGCGAGAACCGCCGGAACGGCAACCGCAATACATCAAATATGTATTTTCTGAACATCGAAAAGCTGGAAGAGATTGCACTTGGTCAGCGCACAAAAATCCGTGAGGAGAGACTTAAAAACACCGGGTTTGACCCGTCAGATTCTGACGCTTCGGATTCTGAACAGTCAGATTCTGACGCGTCAGAAATGAGCACCTCAAGTACGCCTGACCCGTCAGATTCTGGCAAAGGCACCGATTTTGACCCGTCAGATTCTGGGGGACATGATCCACAAGTAAATTCAAAACCTGATCCACAAGTAAAAGATCATGAACCACAAGAGAAACTCGCAAAGAGCAAATTCGACCCTGCAAAGGCAAAACCCGAAAACGTCAGCGGAGGCGTCTGGCAGGACTGGGTGAAATTTCGCCGTGAAAAACGTGCGGCACTGACGGAAACCACATGCCAGTACCAGGCTAAGCAGCTTGCTGGCCACCAGAACGCCGATGAGGTTATTCGCCGCTCCATCACCAGCGGTTGGCAGGGTCTTTTTCCCGATCGTGTCCCCAACCAGCCAGCAGCCAGCAACCGTGCCAAAGACACCCCAGCACCTCCGGCCTGGTGCACGCCATCCAACAACGGGACTGCTGAAGTGTTTATCGACCAGGCTGCCATTGAGCGCATGAAGCACGGCGGATATCGCCCGTGAAATCGGCCCTCAAGCATGCGCTGGTGGCCGGATATAACCACGGTGTTCTGCGCGAGGGATTCGTGACCTGGTGTTTTGTTAAATTTGATTTACGGAGTATTTGATGAGTCCTGCTGAATTGTCTGACAAGCTCTGGGATAGCGCGGATCGCGTGGCGAAGTTCCTGCTGCCGAAAGGCCACCTTGAGGGCAAAGAGTGGTGTGCGGGTAATACCAACGGCGACGCCGGGAAGAGTCTCAAAATTAACATCGGCGGGAAAAAGTCCTGGGCCGACTTCGCCAGCGGTGACAGCGGTGATTTGCTGGATTTGTGGGTGCTGGTGCGCAACTGCCAGTTGCATGACGCGATGCGCGAAGCGAAAGAGTTTCTTGGACTCAAGGACGATGATCACCACTTCGAGGCGAAGAAAAAAACATTTTCCCGACCGACGAAAAAGGGCGTTAAAAAAGCGAAGGATTGTTACGACTACCTGGCCACTCGCGGTATCACCCGTGAAACCGCTGATCTGTTCAAAGTTACCGATGCCGTTGTCTGGCATCACGACGAAAACCGGGAAGTTCCGGCGGTGGCTTATCCGTACATCCGAAACGGCGAACTGTTGCAGATTAAGCGTATTGGCACTGAGCGTCAGGGCGGCAAAAAGCTGATTATGGCCGAGGCAGACTGCGAGCCATGTCTGTTCGGCTGGCAGGCACTGGATAAAAACACCCGGCTGGTGGTGCTCTGCGAAGGTGAGATTGACTGCATGACCTTCACGCAGCTTGGCTACGATGCTCTGTCTGTACCGTTCGGCGGTGGCAAGGGCGCCAAGCAGCAGTGGATTGAGTACGAATATCACAACCTGGACCGTTTTCAGGAAATCTGGCTTTGCCTCGATAACGATGATGTTGGCCGGGAAGCGGCGAAAGAGATTGCCCGCCGGCTGGGCGAACACCGCTGCCGCATGGTTGAGCTTCCGCACAAAGATATCAACGAATGCCTGATGGCGGGCATGGATACCGAGGCCATCCTGGAATACATGGAGCGCGCAAAATACTTCGATCCAGACGAACTGTGTTCTGCTGGCGATCTGCTTCAGGAAACAATTGAAGCATTTGAACATCGCGATACCGGACTATTCGTAAGCCCCTGGGCATCACTGAATTACAACTTCAGATTCCGCGCGGGAGAGCTGACACTGGTCAACGGCGTTAACGGTCATGGCAAAACCGAACTGGTGGGGCACATTGCTGTTGACGCGATGAGCCAGGGTATACGCACCTGCATAGCCTCACTGGAACTTAAGCCCGGCAAAATGCTGGCGCGCCTTACACGACAGACAATCTGCACCGCATCTCCAAAGCGCGAAGAAATTATCATGACCAATGACTGGTTTTCCGATCGCCTGTGGGTGTTCAAGCTCACCGGAACGGCGAAGGCTGGCCGCCTGCTGGAGATTTTCGCATATGCCCGCCGCCGCTATGGTATCGATTTGTTCGTTATCGACAACCTGGCAAAATGCGGGATCGACGAGGAAGATTACGCCGGGCAGAAAGGTTTTATTGACACCCTTTGCGATTTTAAAAACGAACACAACTGCCACGTCCTGCTGGTGACGCACGCCCGTAAAACCAACGAAGCAGCCCCTACCGGGAAAATGGACGTCAAAGGCACCGGCGCACTTACCGATATGCCGGATAACGTTGTTTCCATCTGGCGCAATATTCCCCGCGAGCTGGCGACGCGTAAGGCCGAACGCATGGGCTATGAGAGCCTGAGCAAAGATGAGCAGGCTTCGATAGCACTCCCCGCGTCAATGATCCGCCTTCTGAAGCAGCGTGAGGGGGAGGGGTGGATCGGCGATATCGGCGCTAATTTTGACCCCCGGTCACACCAGTTTCTTGAGGGAGATAAAAAACCATTTAACTACCTGGCCGGACAGCTACAAAGCGAGCTGGATCTGGAGTGGGAAGCGGGCAACGTAACGAGGGTCTAGACAATGAAACTGGAAGCATCACTCAAACATTTCAGCCCTCAGGGCATGCATATCAGCGACAGCGTAGGGGTAAAGAATAATGCGTGATATTCAACTGGTACTCGAGCGCTGGGGAGGGTGGGCTTCTAATGAAGGCACTCAGGTTGGCTGGTCACCGATTGGCGCGGGATTCAAAGGACTTATTCCCCAGACAGGAAAATCCCGACCGTCCTGCTGCGACAACGACGGCATTATCGTTGATACCGCCGTGGGAATGCTGGGTAAGACGGGGCGCCATGATGAGCTTAAACTGGTCATGCTTCACTACATGTATGATGTTTCGAAGTCCACCATTTCCCGCTGGGAGAAATGCTCCGAGGGTAAGATCAGGCAGAAGCTAATGATTGCAGAGACGTTTATTGACGCCTGCATCATCATGTCAGGAGCCACGCTTGAAATGGACGACTGGACGCACCGAAGCAAAATAGTGAAAGTTGCATAAAAGGCTTTTCGTTACGAATTTTACCCATTATTGTGTTAAGAGTGGTTACTTCGCCACACCGCTTAAACTCGAAACCCTGCCATCTGGCGGGGTTTTGTCGTTTCAGGAGCCAGTATGTCTCAACAAATTACAGAGCAATTGGTTTTTCGTCCTGCCAGTGAAAAATTGACGGAAGAACTTGATGGAAAATGGATTCTTCTGCTCAATCCCTGTGATGGCTGGCATATCGCCCACGTCCTGGCATTCAAAGAAAATGGTGAGGTCTACCATGTCGGCGCATATGAATTTGCTGGTGGAGAGTTTGAACCCCATGATTTTTATGTAGCTTGGGCCTTACTTCCTGATTCGATCAATTTGGCATCGCAGTTTGAAGATCAGCGCCTGAGTGCTGAAATTCGAGAGGCGCGCTGGCGAGAATGGGTGGGAAAGACCAGTATCTAACAACAATATTTCAAAACCTCGCTCCGGCGGGGTTTTTGCTTTTCTGGGGGAAGTTATGAAAATCTACACATGCCACTTTCACCCGAAAGGCTTTTTCCTGACGCGTGATCATCAGGCTGATTTTTGGGTGCTTTTAAGTCCTGCTGTAGGTTGGGGGCGTTTCTCCATGATCCGCCCCGATGAGAAACACGGTGTTACTGGATGGCTTTTTCAATTAGTGGAAGTGCTGCCGGCAGGTTCAGAACCCCCTTCGTCAGTAGTTGAAGGGTCAAATGTTTTATGGCGTCTGCCGGAAGCTCTCGAAGTTTTGAAATCAGCCCGGATTTTTTCTCATCAGGAAGATTTGCAACGCGAATGATATCCTCCAGGGCAGTGATAGTGCTGTCGTGAAATTTTACCGTCTGCACGTTGAGAATCGCACCTAGACCGCCATCATCACGGATGAAATCAATGCCTCTGTGTGTTATTTCCGGTCTGTTAACCAGAACGTAACCTTCGGCGCTAGGCTTCAGCCCGCTGGAGATTAGTTGGTGCTGATGGAGATAGAGCAGGTTCGCAATGAGGCTATCCATATCAGTATAAAGGTGTTCTATTTCATCCATTTGAACGCTGGTCAGTTCATTTGGGTAGGCTGCATAAAGAAGTTGCAGCGTTTCCCGTTGAATTCTTCTGTCGAATTTATCCATATTTATCACTGTTTTTGGCATGGTTATTTCTGGCGATTTAACGATATCAGACAGAGGTGGCGGCAGCCATAGAAACCATTTGGTTTGCATGGCTAGTTTTACTTATGTATTATCGCGCACTTGGCCCTTTAGCTCAGTTGGTTAGAGCGTGCGACTCATAATCGCCCGGTCGCTGGTTCAAGTCCAGCAAGGGCCACCATCCGCCATTAGCTCATCAGGAAGAGCAAGCAACCTCGCTGTTGTTTTTGTACGGGGTTCGAGGCCTCGATGGCGGACCACGCGCTGTTAGCTCAGCAGGATAGAGCAATTGCCTTCTAAGCAATCGGTCACTGGTTCGACTCCAGTACAGTGCGCCATGCTGTCATCGTATAATGGCTATTACCTCAGCCTTCCAGGCTGATGATGCGGGTTCGATTCCCGCTGACCGCTCCAAATTAGTGACCTCACTTCGGTGAGGTTTTTTTATGCCTAAATTTGGTCGCCGCGAATGAATACATTCATCATTTGTGCATCAGGCCCATCCCTTAATAAAGCAGATTGCGAACTGATCTCCGGATCGGGGCTGCCGGTGATTGCTGTTAATTCCTCCTGGCGAGCCGTGCCTGATTGCGAATACATCTACGCGGGTGATCTTCGCTGGTGGGATGCAAATATCAGCATGCTACCGACCGGGCCAGAACGCTGGTCATGCAGCAGTCGCGCACATAAGCGGTATGGCGTAAACCTTTTTCCGACCGACACCAGTGGCACATTTAATTCCGGTCAGCGGGCGATCCTGTTTGCTCACTGGCTTGGCGCAAGCCACATCATCCTGCTGGGGTTCGACTGCTCCATTCAGAACGGCAGTCACTGGCATGGAGATCATGACGGGCTGGACAATCCGACGGTTGCGAATGTAAAGCGCTGGCATGGAGAGTTTGCCCGAGTTGCGAATGCCCTGAATGGCGATACACGAATTATCAACTGCTCACGGAGTACTGAATTAACATGTTTCCCGCGCGGCAGCCTGACGGAAGAACTCGGGCGGTTATCGTTGGATCGGGGCCTTCCGCAAGGGGATTCATCCCGCCTGCTGGCATCACCGTTATTGCCGTGAATGGTGCTATCGCCTGGCTTTCACGTGCTGATTACTGGTTTTCGCTTGACCCGTCCCCTGACAATATCCGTTATCTCTGCAATCCCCGACCGGGTGTGCAGTACGCCGTGGCATGGCCTGACGACTGCATGTTACCTGACGGCGTGATGCGCTTCCGGCGCCACGCCTGTCGTGGTGCCGAACCCGAACAGCACGGTTCTCCTGAATGGTGGCTGTGGCGCTGGTCGGCAGTTCGTGGTCTGGCAACTGATCCGGATGTTATCAACACCGGTAACAGCGCATACGGCGCGCTGGGCCTGGCCTACCACCTCGGCTTCACAGATGTGGCGTTGGTGGGTGTGGATGGTTCACAGGCTTCGCGCGTGGACGGCAGCGGACATCCCGGCAACCTGTCGCACCTGCCGCTGCTGTTTGCCAGCGCACGGCCGCAGATAAACGTTGTTTCATGCGGAGAAATGACCGGCATTCCACAACTTACTTTCAGGAGCTGGCTCAATGGCCCGTGATATTGCTCTTTCTGTTGTCATTCCGTCTGTACACACACGGTTGAATGCATTCAGTTGCCATGCGCCAAAACAGCTTTTTGAACAGTTTGACGCGTTGCCTGAGCGTGACCGACGACGTGTTGAGATCATTTCCATCATCGATACGAAATCTGTTGTGCTGGGTGATAAACGTACGGCTATGAATCTACTGGCTGGCGGAAAATATGTCGTACATGTCGATGATGATGATGATGTTGCTCCGGATTTCATTTCAGAAATCCTGAATGCAACTGACAGCGATGCAGACCTGATAACGTTTCTCGTTGAGGCCCATATCAATGATCGTCCACCGGTTCTGACACATTACTCAATTAAACACTACGGAGCTGAACAGCGAGGACCCCATCAGTCCTTTGTCATCCCTGATAACAGGATGGTGTTCAGGCGCGAACTGGCTGTCCAGGTCCCGTTTCCTTCAGTTCTCTGTGGCGAGGATGTGGCATGGGGAAAAAAGATGCGACCACTGCTGAAAACAGAGCATGCCATTAATAAGGTGTTGTATCGCTACATCTACGACACCCACAAAACCGAAACTCAGGGGAAAAACAAATATCTTCCTCAGGATGATTTACGAAAGCTGGCGTTTGAGGGACTGAAATGATCCTCGTCTCATTCTTTACCGATAACTGGCTTTATCCGCAGTATGCCAGGCGTCTATGCGAACAGTGCGATTCGTACGGCCTGCAGCATGATATCCGCAAACTGGAATCACGGGGCGACTGGTCGCTGAACACACAACTTAAAGCCAGGTTTGTCCGCAGTATGCTGGAAGAATATACAGAAATCGCCTGGGTGGATGTGGATTCTGCCATCCTCCTTAAGCCGGACCTGTTTAAGCGCTCGATGCCCGCTGACATGATGCTGATGCCGCACACCACACTTCCGCGTCACTGGCACGTCGGCGTTATGTGTCTGCGCCGCACACCGGAAGTGCTGCGCTTTGTTGACGCATGGGTAAGCGAGGTTTCGCTTTCCGGTGGTACCGACGAGGCAGCATTCGAGAGAGCATGGACAGATTCGTCCCCGCGGGTGACATACCGGCGTCTTCCGGCCGAGTATCATGCACTACCCACAAAGGGATGTTATGCAAAATCTGCGATCATCGGCATGGGCCTGTCAATGGATGAAACCAAAATGGCAATGAAGGCCAGGCAGGCGGGGAAGGGCGCATGAAGATAATCTCTGTGCTTCGCTGCGGCCGGGAATACACTGTACGGCATGCGCAGTGGCTTCACCGTCAGTTGTCCGGGTATGACAGCCTCTGCATGACGGATGCGAAGAGCATTCCTGGCGTGCAGACAGCCCCCTTGCTGTATGACTGGCCGAAGTGGTTCGCTAAGCTGGAGGCGTTCAACCCTGACCGGACTGATACCGGCGGGGAAGATTTACTGCTGCTGGATATTGATACAGTCATCACCGGTGATCTGTCGCCGTTCCTGCAACCCCGGCCATTCACCACGCTGACCGACTTTTACTATGAGGATACACCTCAGCCCCCGATGGCGAGTGGCGTGATGTATATCCCGGCGGAGATGAAGCACGTCGTGTGGGAAAAATTTATGAGCAACCCCAGCCGTTGGATCAGGGAGCGACACCCGATGCCGCACCACGGCGATGGCGGTTTTATCAGCCGGGCCATCACGCAGCGCAGCCAGCGCTGGCAGGAAATACTGCCCGGCTCGGTGGTCAGCTATAAACGCGATATCGCAAGTCAGGAGATGCCTGGTTATCATCCGCTGCGTTCAACAGGTGACGGAACGGTGCCGGACGCGGCAAGGATCGTTTGTTTTCACGGTAATCCGAGACCCTGGAATGTTATCGCACCGTTTATCCCCGGGCTTTGACTAAACAGGGTGGCACGGTCTACATTGTGGATGTGGTGGATCCCCCTGTGCGGAGGGGCGATACTCGTCAGCTTTCCTGAATGCATCGCGGGTATGTGTGACAGAGGCATACTCACCGGGAGGCACCCGGCACCACATCCTGTATAAGTTGGTATTTCTTCAGGCCTGTTCCCCCCCCCCGGACAGGCCTTTTTTTATTCCTCATTCATACAACACCACGACACAGTCGGGGGTGAATCATGGTTAAAACTATGCCTGACAAAATTTCTTCTGCGGCGACTTATGGTGCGTCAGGTGGACTGATGTACGGTGGACTTTCAGGCTGGTTTGAGTGGCTGCATGGGCTTGACTGGAACACGATAGCGCTGGCTGGTGGTTTCATCATCGCTATTCTGACTTATATCACAAACATCTATTTCAAACGACGGCAGACAAAAGCCTATGAGTCTGCGCTCAACCGCGGCTATGTCACACCGCCTCCCCAGGATGATTAATCATGGCGACACTCAAAAAAGCTGGTGCTGCCGGTACGGTGTGCGCTGTCGGGGCCATCATTGCAATCGTGCTTAATGCTGGTCACGTTCGCACGAATCAGCGCGGGCTTGAGTTGATCGGCAATGCCGAGTCCTGCCGTCGTGATCCGTATGTCTGCCCGGCGGGCGTGCTGACTGACGGTATCGGCAATACCCACGGCGTCAAAGCCGGTACGCGAAAAACCGATGCGCAGATCGCCGCCGACTGGGAAAAGAACATCCTCAGCGCTGAGAAATGCGTAAACAACTATGCGGCTGGCGAGAAGCTGAGCGACAACACGTTTTCTGCCGTCACGTCGATCACGTTCAACGTCGGTTGCGGCGCTATGCAGAAATCGACTCTGTTCTGGATGCTCCGCAAGGGAGAAACAGCGCAGGCGTGCCAGCAGTTCACTCGCTGGGTTTACGCTGATGGCAAGCAACTTCCCGGACTGGTTAAGCGCCGAGCGGAAGAGAAACAGCTTTGCCTGGATGGTGTGTGATGAGTGCCGAAACGCGCGCCAGCGTCATCGTATTCCTTATTCTGCTGGTGGCCGGGCTTGGCCTGTTCTTTGGTTATCGCTACGAGAGCAACAGCAGCCGTGCTGATGCTGCTGAGGTCAGGGCGAATGCAGCCGAGAGCGCTGCTAATCAGGCTACAGCCATCACAGCGAACGTCATTCAAACAGTCTCGATAATCAACACCATCTCTCAGGCGGCCACCGATGAAAAACAGCAGAACAGCGAACAAAGTTCGGGGCGCATTGCCGACATCAAAAGAGCTGTCAAAGATGATGACTGCGCTGTTAAGCCTGTTCCTTCTGTTGCAACTGACAGCCTGCGTGCGCACCGAAACAAAATACGTGCCGGTTCAGCCGGTACCGCTGCCGTCAAGTCTGACGGCTGATTGCCCCGCACCCGAGATACCAGACCCATTCACATGGGGTGACAGCCTTGCGCTGAACGAACAACTGCTAGTGGCGTTAGAAAACTGCAACGTCGATAAAGCAAAAATCCGCAAAATAGAACAATCGAGGCAAACTAAATGACTGAAATCCTCACTTATGTGAATAGCGCAATCCTCGCGCTGCTGCTGATCGCTGGTGGATGGGTAAAAATCCGTGACTGGTTCAAAACGAAGGCCGCGGCGAAAGCTGAAGCTGCCGAAGCTGCGGCCAAAGCCAAAGCCGATGAAATTGAAGCGTTGGTTCAGGAGCGCCTGAAAAAATTGAAGGCTGAAACCTCATCCTCTCCCGTGTCCACGGGTACCAGCACCACGGGTGCGGTAGTCGCTACCGAGACGACGGCTTAAATTTTTACATGATTCGCTAAGTACGTAGCCTCGTTATCACGGGGCTTTTTTTATGCGCTTCGCACGCGTATGGAAGGGAGTCTTTCAGTAGTGAGCCTGGGCAAGCCGTTTGCTCCTGGCGGTATTGCCGTGCGACAGGCTCACCCCTAAAAGGAAATGTAATGAAAACATTAACCGTGACTGTAATCGGGGCATCTGATCCGGTAAGCATGCAAGTCAGATACCATGACGATAAAACAGAGGAAGAAAATATCCTCCGCGCGCTTAATTTAACCTCGATCATGGTAGAGAGAGAAAAATTCAGGGATGAGAAAAATCTCAATAAGTCATCCACAAACAAGCCTGACCGGCGTAAGGAGTAAAGATGCCGCGTCTAAATGTTGAGGTTATTCCACCGAATGCCGAAGAGCTTAATCTTATTTTCGACGAATTGAGCCGCAAATATGGCAGGCAGCCGCTGACCGCAAAGGTTATTACTGAGATGGAGCGTGAAGGTGCACGACTGGTACGCCGTATGGTTCATACCAAAGTGACCTATATAGCCACAGTGATATCGTGATTTTATAAAGTTCCGCAAATGCTATCATCATGACGGAATTTTCAGAGTTTTATATAACTTTTATCGACTGCCGGTTAAAAAATTCCCCGGCGAGTATCATCAACACCCAGAGGAATGTTCTGTATGGCATCGAAAAAGCTCACGGCAGAGCAGCAGAAGCTTTTCGATGTGCTGACTCCGCTACAAAAAAGGTTCGCACTTGCAATCATCAAAGGCAAGAATCAGACGGACGCCTATAAAGCGGCGAAGGGGAAGGCTAAGACGCCAGAAGCTATCCGCAACTCAGCGAGTCAGATCTTTACAAATCTTGGTGTGCAAGCTTTTCTCAAATCAGTACAGGGCGAGATTGTCGACGAGGCAATCATGACCCGCGAAGAAGCTCTGAAGCGGCTATCTAAAATGGGTCGTACTTCCATCACTGACATAGCCGAGTTCAGTAACAGCGTTGTTGGCGAAGATGAAAACGGTCAACCGGTCTATCAGGCTGTCTGGAACTTCAGGAATTCTTCATTGCAGGACCCTGACGCGATGAGCGCTATCGCCGAACTGACTACCGGCAAAGACGGCATCAAGCTGAAGATGCACGACCCCAAAGCGGCAATTAAGCAGTTGGCCGAAATGCAGGGCTGGGAAGCGCCGAAGAAATCAGAAGTTAGCGGGCCGGGTGGCGGGCCAGTTAAAACAGAGACCGTGGCAATGACGCCGCAGGAAGCGGCCGACGCCTACAAAAAGCTGATGGGGTAAATTGCGAAAAACAACCATTACGCAGGTTAAAAAACCTATGCATTTTTGACCCTATTTTATGCACGTTTTATTCACTCGATTTTTGCCACTTTTAGCCAGCTAACCCACATAAACCGGCGTTTCGAACTGAATCGGCGGTGAGTGCCGATCCGGTGGTGCGGGTAACGGTCATTATGTTAAATCGAGTCAAAATTCAGGAAATTTACTGTGCCGCTACCGTTCCCGTTCGACTTTAAGAAACCGGACTATAGCGCCGTGTTTGAATGGCGCGTTGAGCGGTTGCAGCGCATTCGCCAGCATCCTGAAATGTTGCCAGCACTCAGGCAGTTCTATCGCGACAATCCGGCTCAGTTCATTATCGACTGGGGCATGACGACTGACCCGCGCAATCTTGATTACGGGCTACCGGTATCCATTCCCTTTCTGCTGTTTCCGAAACAGGAGGAGTGGATACACTGGATAATGGACAGGCGGGCGAATCGCGAAAATGGCATCACCGAAAAAAGCCGCGAAATGGGGCTGAGCTGGACCTCAATTGGGCTGGCCTGTTCGCTTTGCCTGTTTAACCGGGAAATGGTTATTGGTTTTGGCTCCCGCAAAGAAGAGTACGTGGACAGTACCGGCGACCCGAAAGCGCTGTTCTGGAAAGCCCGTAAATTTGTTGAGCTGCTTCCGGTTGAGTTTCGCGGTTCATGGAATGACAAAAAAAACGCACCCTACATGCGCGTGGAATTCCCGGATACTGGTGCGGTCATCAAGGGTGAGGCTGGCGATAACATTGGTCGTGGCGACCGTGCCACGCTTTACTTTGTGGATGAGGCCGCCTTCCTGCAACGGCCATTGCTGATAGATGCCGCGCTCTCGCAAACCACACGTTGCCGTATTGACCTCAGTTCGGTAAACGGTATGGCTAACCCGTTTGCGCAAAAGCGGCACGGCGGAAAAATTCCGGTATTTACTTTCCACTGGCGCAGCGATCCGCGCAAGGATGACGAGTGGTACCGCAGGGAGTGCGAAAAAATTGATAACCCGGTCATCGTTGCTCAGGAGCTGGATTTGAATTACAGCGCCTCAGCAGAGGGTGTGCTTATTCCCTCTGAATGGGTGCAGGCCGCCATCGATGCGCATATCAAACTGGGCATTCAGCCCACCGGAAAACGTCTTGGCGCGATGGACGTGGCCGATGAAGGTAAGGACAAAAACGCCTTTTCCACCCGCCACGGCTTTTTGCTGGAGAATGTCAGGGAGTGGTCTGGCGTTGGTAGCGATATTTACGGCTCAGTTGAAAAAGTCTTCGGCTACTGCGAAAAGGACAACCTTACCGAATTTCGCTTCGATGAGGATGGTCTCGGCGCTGGCGTTCGTGGGGACGCGAGAGCGATTAACGCGCTGCGAAAAACAGCACGCAGGCCAATAATTATCGCCACGCCGTTCAGGGGCAGCGGTGGCGTGTTCGATCCCGATGAAGAGGCGGTTCGCGGGGACAACGGCCAGAAAGCCAGACTGAACAAGGATTTCTTTGCCAACGCAAAAGCCCAGAGCTGGTGGTACCTCAGAAAGTTGTTCCAGACCACCTACCGCGCCGTGGTTGAGGGTATGACCTACAACCCGGACGAAATCATTTCCATCAGCAGCACGATGGCGAACAAAGACAAACTGATCATCGAGCTTTCACAGCCTACCTATTCCATCAACGGAGTGGGAAAACTCGCCGTGGACAAACAGCCGGACGGCACCAAATCGCCTAACCTGGCTGACTCAGTGATGATCAACTACGCACCAATGAATTCGGCACTCAATATCTGGGAGCTGCTTGGGAGACAGGCCTGATGTCGCGAAAAAACAGAGCGCAGCGAACGGTTCAGGCCACCGCTGACAGCTACGATAACTTTATGGCCCGTGTGGGGATGCAGCAGCCGAACCAGCATGCTGCATCGTCCTACCGTGCCAATTTCACCAGCCGCAACCGCATGCAGATTGAATGGGCTTACCGCTCATCGGCAATCATCGGGTCGGCGGTGGATGCGATAGCTGATGACATGACCCGCAAGGGTGTCCGCATCACTTCTGAAATAGACCCGAAAGCGCGGGGCGTTATCGAGTCGCTTTTTGATGAACTGGAACTGTGGGATCGCCTCAACGACACGATTAAATGGTCGCGTCTCTATGGCGGCGCCGTCGGCTTCATCATGATCGAAGGGCAGGCACCTTTCACGCCGCTGCGTCTGGAGACCATTGGTAAGGGGAAATTTAAGGGCATCCTGCCGCTTGATCGCTGGATGATTAACCCCAACCTCACCCGGCGTATTAAAGATATGGGGCCGCATCTCGGCAAACCTGAGTTCTACGACGTGGTGACCACCGCCACCGGCATTCCCGCCTGGCGAATTCATCACAGCCGCCTGATCCGGTTTGACGGCGTCACGCTGCCCTATCAGCAGGCGCTGACGGAAAACGAATGGGGCATGTCGATTATTGAGCGGATCTGGGATCGCCTTACCGCCTTCGACAGCGCCACGATGGGCGCTGCACAACTGGTCTATAAGGCGCATCTTCGCACCTATAAGGTGAATAAATTGCGCGAAATTATCGCCCTTGGCGGACCCGCGTATGAAGCCCTGCTGAAGAATATGGACCTCATCCGCTTATACCAGAGCAATGAAGGTATGACGCTGATGGACGGTGAAGACATTTTCGAAACGCACCAGTATTCCTTCGCGGGCCTTGATGATGTGATAGGCCAGTTTGCAGAACAAATCAGCGGTGCCACGGGTATTCCGCTGGTGCGTCTGTTCGGGCAGTCGCCTAAAGGCTTCTCAACCGGCGATGCAGATCTGGCGAATTATTACGACAGCATTGGCACACAGCAGGAACGGCGTCTGCGCCAGCCTCTACGCAAGCTGTTCGATGTGATCCATCGCTCCGAACTGGGCGAACCTCTGCCGGGCGATTTCACCTTTGAATTTAACCCGCTCTGGCAGATGTCTGATGTTGACCGCTCCACGGTCGCCACAAACACAACGACTGCCCTGGCAACGGCTGTGCGTGATCTGGGTATGTCTCCGGCCGCCGCACTGACCGATTTGCGGGAAATGGCCGATGTTACGGGGATAGGCTCCGGTATTTCTGATGAGGATATAAACAATGCCAGGTCTCAGTGGGAGGAGGCTGAATCTGAAACCGAACCTCCGCCGCAAATCGGAGCGACAGTATCGAAAGAGCCTGTTGGCGATAGCGAATCAGATCGGCGAGATCGTGGCGGGTTCCTACGATGGTTCACAGGCAAGCGCTGATAAGACGGCGAGCACGCTGGTGGACTACTCGGAGTTGATATCGTCCTGGGCGGAGAGGGTCGGCAATAAGATGTTCGCCCAGGTCGAACAGGAAGAGTGGAATCAGTGGCGCTCTGTGTCTGAGGAAATATCCGTCGGATTGCGTGATGTTGTGGGTAATACGCCGGTAGGCGCTGTTGCACGCGATATCGTTGCCCGCCAGATTCAGTATATGAAGTCGCTGCCGCTTGAGGCCGCCAGCCGCGTGACCGAAATACAGGAGCGCGCCATTGAGGCGGTGATCCGTGGCGAACGGCCCGATGCGCTGTACGAGATGATCATGCAGTCCGGAGATGTTGCCGCTGGACGCGCCCGCATGATAGCCCGCACCGAAATTGGCCGGGCAACAGGAGCACTGACGCAGGCCCGTGCGCTGGCTGTTGGTTCTGAGGGCTACTGGTGGCGCATCGAGGGTGCTGGTACCCGGCCATCACACCGGAAGATGAAGGATAAATTCGTCCGCTGGGATAATCCGCCGACGCTTGACGGTCTGACCGGACACGCCGGGTGCCTGCCGAACTGCAAGTGCTGGTCAGAGGTGCAGATTCCGGAGCCGAGAAAGTGAAAAACACGGCTTATCCCGGTTGTTTTGCCCGAACTGCAATAGTGGCTAAATGTTAATAAAATGTTGCTCTCTTAAAACTCAATTTTCGGCCCGGATAATCGCTACTTTTATGGCTTTAAGGGGAGATTTTAATTGAGTCCATTTTCGCCGGTACGGTTAAGAACCCTTATGTTAAATAGACCGTTATTTTGAACATTTATCCCTTTGCTGAAGGTCGCCACTGAGCGGCCTTTTTTGTTGCCCGGAACTGAGCAGGTAACTCATGAAATATTTCTTTGACACCCGGATCGGGGAAACCCGTTACCGCCTGGCGGATGGCTCCTTGCTGTGCAAGGACGTCCCGATTGCGCGGACGGGTACGCAAATCTATGCAGCAGAAGACCTGCCAAAGCTGAAGCCTGACGCGTTCGGACGAATCGTCGTTACGCGCTCAGAGCGAAATGTTTTCGACCCGGCCACGCTGGCCTCGTTTGAAGGAATGAGCATCACCGTGCTCCACCCTGAGGATGAGGACGGCAATGTGCGCCTGGTTAATCCGGGCAACTGGAAAGAACTCGCCGTAGGTCATATCCAGAACGTCCGGCGCGGCACCGGCAGCCAGTCCGATTTAATGATCGCCGATCTCATCATCAAGGATGAGTGGGCCATTCAGCTTATCGAAGACGGGTTGCGCGAAGTGTCCTGCGGCTATGACGCCGAGTATGAGCAGACAGCGCCCGGCAAAGCCGAGCAGGTGGAAATTACAGGTAACCATGTGGCTTTTGTCCCTAAAGGCAGAGCCGGAATTCGTTGTGCAATTGGAGACAGAGACACAATGACGACACAAAAGAAAAGCTGGTGGCAGCGTATGCGCACAGCAATCAAAACCGGTGATGCCGATACGATGAGCGAGCTTGTCGAGTCGGCCCCGGCTTCCGTCACGGGTGATAATGACGATCTGCCGCAGGGCGTGAACCTCAATATCAACCTTTCCCCTCAACAGCCTTTGCCCGATAAAAAACCGGAGATGGGCGGAGAAGCAACCGGCGACGGTGAGGACGATATCAAAACCCTGCTGAAAGCGCTGCTGGCTAAGCTGGATGGGACCGCAACGGGTGACGAATCCAGTTGCATGAACCCTAAAAAAGACACAACCGGCGATGCTGACGATGAGGACAAAGAGGAGGAAGCCGCTATTACGGCTGATTCCGCTTATCGCGCTGAAGTTATTCTGCCGGGCATCGACATCAGCCGCAAAGTCAAGCCGACGGCGTTCAAACGTGAAGTGCTGGCTTCCGCTGATAAAGCGCTGGTGCGCCAGATCGTTGGCGATGCTGATATCAGCAAACTGCCGCGGCAGTCAGTAAATATGGCGTTCAATGCCGTTTCTGAGCTGGCTAAAGGCCGTAATACCCGAACCACCACTGGTGACGCGAACCGCCCTCAGACCGGCGCTGTCAACATCGCCGACATGAATAAACAGAACGCCGAGTTCTGGTCTAAAAAAGGATAAATCCCCATGACTGCATACCTGTACCGGATGCCTGTAGGCATCGCCGGGTCTGTTTCTCGCCCGCAGGATTTGACCGTTGAGCCAGTGATCCTGAAATCAGATAACGCCTTTACCGCTTATGGACTGGCGGGCAAATACGACGATGACGGCTTTTTTGTGCCGCTCGCCGATGGCGATACCGCTGACGTGGTGAAAGGGATTTATGTTCGCCCTTATCCGACCACTTCGCAGCCTGACATGGTGCGCCAGGTCGGCACCGGGAAAAACTTCCCCGGCGACGCACTGAAGCGCGGTTACATGACCGTGTATCTCGGCAGTGATGCCAGCGCCATCAGCAAGGGCGCGCCGGTATACATCGTCATGTCCCTCGATTCCTCGATCGATGTGCCGCTTGGCGGTTTCTCTGCCTCCAGCGTAGCCGGGAAAACGGTTGTTCTCCCGAACGCTGAATTCACTGGCGCCGGCGATGCCGACGGCAACGCTGAAATCTCCTGGAAGATTTAAGGAATAAAAGAATGATTACTTTTGATCAGGCTACCGTTGACAGTTCAGGTGCCTTCCTTGTTGGCGAGCTGGAGCGACTGGATCAGACGCTCAATCTGCCGCTGGTGGGTTACACCTGGACTCGCGATGTCCAGTTGCGTGAAGACGTCTCTATTGCAGACGATATCTCAAGCTGGACAAATACCTCGTTTGCGGCAGCAGGTACAGGCGCAAACCCCAACGGCAAAAACTGGGTTGGCAAAGATTCCACTGCGATCGCAGGTGTGAATGTCAATATCGACAAAGACGGCAACCCGATGAACCTGTGGGGGATGGAGCTTGGCTGGACAGTTGTCGAACTGGCCGCCGCTCAGCAGGTTGGCCGCCCGATTGACGCCCAGAAATACGATGGCATGCAGCTCAAATGGCAAATGGACAACGATGAGCAGGTTTACATCGGTGACAACTCCCTCAACCTGAAGGGGCTTGCGAACCTTGGCGGTGTCCCCGTCAGTAATGCGGCGAAAACCTGGGCTACATCCACGCCGGATGAAATCCGTGAAAGCATCAACAAGGTGCTCTCCGACGCCTGGGCGGCGTCTGCCTACTCAGTGGTACCACGTGATCTGCTGATCCCGCCGGAACAGTTTGCGCTGCTGGCAAGCATCATCGTATCTACTGCCGGTAACCAGTCCCTGCTGACCTACCTGCAAACCAACACCATCAGCTATCACCAGAACGGTATTCCGCTGAATATCCGTGCGGTGAAATGGCTGAAAGGTCGCGGCGTTGGTGGTACCGATCGCATGGTCGCTTACACCAACGACAAAAAATACGTCCGCTACCCGCTGGTGCCGTTGCAGAGCGTACCGGTTCAGTACCGCGGTCTGTATCAGATCGTGACCTACTACGGGAAAATGGGCGCAATCGAGCCGGTGTACCGTGAAACGTTGTCCTACGTGGACGGAATCTGATAACCAGACGGCCCCGAAAGGGGCCACAGGAACACGAATATGTCGAAAAAACGGGTTTCAATTCTCGTTCATACGCCTTTCCGGCTCACTTTGGCTGATAACACCACTGTTGAGTACGGGAAAGGCCGTCACAGCGTGCCGGAAGAACATGCAAATCACTGGTTTACGAAACATCACGCAGAACTGACTGAGGGCGCCGTTGCCGACGACGATCAGCAGGCACTGATTGATTCATTGCAGGCGCAGATTGCCGACAAAGACCAGTTGATTGCCGATCTGAAGGCCGGGCTGGAACAGATTCAGGCGCAAAACGACAGCCTGGAGGCGCAAATCGCATCTGCGCTGGCTGATGGTGAAGGGGCAAAAGATGCCAAAGAATCAAAGTCTGCCAACAGTAAGTGATTTTCGTGCTGATTTTCCGCAGTTCACTGACTCCGCTCTGTACCCTGATCCGCAGATTCAGTTCCGGCTGAACCTCGCTGATGTGCTGCTGAGCGAAAAAATCACGGGTAAAGAGCTGTTTCCCTACTTTGCTGAATTATTCGTCGCGCACTACATGGCGCTGTTTGCCGCAGACAGTCGGGCAGCCGCTGCCGGGGGCGCTGGTGGTGCGAATTCGGGGATCATGACGGCAAAATCTGTGGATAAGGTTTCGGCAAGTTACGATGCCAGCGCGACGCTTAATGCCGACGCCGGTTTCTGGAATAACACCCGCTATGGCGCTGAATTCTGGCAACTGATAACGATGTTCGGTGCCGGAGGGCGGCAGCTATGAAAAGCGGCATGAAGGTGACTGCTGACAACGCTGATTCGGTGCTTGCCGCGCTGAAGGAGCTTTCTGGTATGGATGTGCTGGTGGGCATCCCGGAGGGCAACGCTGCGCGTGAGGATGGCAAGCTGAACAACGCCGAAATCGGTTATCTGCAATCGACTGGCGCAACCATTGAAATTGATGGCTCAACGGTAACGCTGCCACCACGCCCATTCCTCGATATTGGCATTGAAGATACCCGCGAGCGAACGACAGCTCATCTGAAGGCCGCCGCCGGGCTGGTTCTTGAGGGTAACGCCGATGGCGCCCGGACTGAGATGGAAAGGGCAGGCATTATTGCTTCTGATGGAGCCAAAAAGGTCATCAGCGATGGCGGCCGGCTTATTCCATTATCCCCAAAAACGCTTCAGGCACGCCGGGCGCAGGGATTACCCGGTGAAAAACCGCTATGGGCACACGGCTACCTGCTTCGCTCGATCACCTACGTCGTGAGGAAGAAATAATGCCATTTCTTGATATGTCCGACGTCATCATGGATCCGGACTTCCTCGACACATCGCTGGTCTGCCACCGGCAGATTCAGACGCTGGATGCGGATAATTTCCCGACGAACACGCCGCAGGATTTCCCCTTCTCAGGTGTGGTGACGGTTGACCGTTCGCTGGAAGCCAAACGTATGGCTGCCGGGCAGAACATCAATGGCGCGATCCTCGTCGTGACACAATTCCGTCTGACGCAGGGACAGGCCGGAACAGACGCGGCGCCGCGCCTTGATGCCGACATTGTGACGTACAGCGGGCGCGACTATCGTGTGACGTTTGTCGACCCATATACCCGCTATGGCGCCGGATTTGTCCAGGCACATTGCGAGCTGGTGGACTTTAACGGAGGGATGCCCGTTGAGTAACGACAGCACTGCGCGCGGTTACCTGACACCCGTCGGGGATAGCCCGAAGTATGACGAGGAACTGGAGCGGGAGATCAGCCGATGGATTCGGGGTGTTTCCGGACTGCCAGCTAAACGAGTTTTTCCCCGCTGGACTGATCCGCAGGCTGACATCCCAAACAATGGAATCACCTGGTGCGCGTTCGGTATTACCACCGTCCCGCTTCAGGGGTTCCCCGCGAATGTCCAGCTGGACGACGATGCCTCTGAACAGTGGGCGTGGGAGACCGTGACGGTTATTTGTTGCTTCTATGGGCCGCAGGGTGCGGGCACGGCAACAGCATTCCGTGCGGGGCTTTTTGTTGAGCAGAACAACACGGAGCTTAACTGCATCGGTTTATCCCTCAGTGATGCCGGGACAATTTATAACCTGCCCGAACTGATTAATAACCAGTGGGTGAGACGGTACGACATCACCGTCACGCTGACCCGCAAAACCACCCGCACTTACAACATCAAATCCATCGTCGACGGCAACGTCACAATCAATACCGGAGATTAATCATGGCGAAAGGCTTGCCTTTAAACCGTGTCACTAACGTAACAGTGACGCTTTCCGCCAGAGCTGCACAGGGCCGAAATTTTGGCTCGATGCTGATTCTGGGTAATTCTGATGTTATTCCAGTTGAAGAGCGCCTGCGCCTGTATTCCTCCGCCGATGATATTGGCGATGATTTCGGCGTTGACAGTGAAGAGTACAAAGCCGCCGTTATCTGGTTTTCCCAGTCTCCGCAGCCCACGCAGATTTATGTCGGGCGCTGGGTTGACACCCTGACATCGGCCGAATCCGGTCCTGCCGAGACGCTGCTACAGGCGGTTAATACGCTGCTGGATTACAACGTGTGGTATGGGTTGCATCTTGCTGTGCCAGAAGATGACTATCCGGATGATGCGGACCTGATTTCCGTTTCAGCAGCGATTGAGGCGGCCCCGGTTTCCCGAATTCTGGCTGTCACCTCGGACGAGGCGGACATCCTTAGCGCGTCGGTTGAAACTGATCTTGCCTCAAAACTTAAGGCTGCGAAGTACAGCCGGACATATATTCATTATTCATCCACCAGTCGTTATGCCGCGCTGTCTGCGTTTGGACGCGCATTCACAGTCAACTTCTCTGGCAGCAATACCACTATTACCCTGAAGTTCAAACAACTGCCGGGCATTACCTATGAAACCCTGACCACCTCGCAGGCGACTAACCTGGAGGCGAAAAACTGTAACGTTTACGTGTACTACGAAAACGACACGGCAATTCTTGAACAGGGCGTGATGTGTAACGGCGACTTCTTCGACGAACGCCACGGCCTCGACTGGTTGCAGAATGCAGTTCAGACCGCCGACTACAACACGCTGTACACCAGCACCACGAAGATCCCGCAGACCGACGCAGGGACGACAACCCGTATTGCCAACATCGAAAAAGTGCTGGATGCGGCCGACCGAAACGGCCTGTTTGCACCGGGTATCTGGACGGGTGGCCCTATGGGACAACTCAGCACTGGCGACACCCTGACAAAAGGGTATTACACCTGGGCTGATACCGTGGATAACCAGTTACAGACCGATCGTGACGCGCGTAAAGGCGTTCCGATTCAGGTTGCGGCCAAACTTGCCGGAGCCGTTCATTATGGCGACGTTGCTATTACCGTAGTCCGCTAAGGAGCAAAAATGTCCACGTATTCTTTCCTTGATGTCTCCGGTACGCTGACTGGCCCTACCGGATCGATTGATGTTGGTTCCGGTTCCGCGAACTCTGATGAAGGGATCACGGTCGCCATGACCGAAGCCAAAAACACCATGACCATTGGGGCTGATGGTGAGGTCATGCACAGCCTTCACGGTGGTAACAGCGGAACGCTGACCATTACGTTGATGAAAACCTCCCCGGTAAACAAAAAATTGTCGCTGATGTACAACGCTCAACGACTTTCCTCTGCATTGTGGGGAAACAATGTGATCGTCGTGCGCAACAAAACCTCGGGGGATTTTTTCACCGCCCGCTCATGCGCTTTCCAGAAACAACCCGACTGGAATAACCCGAAAGTTGCCGGGACGGTCGCCTGGGTGTTCGATTGCGGCAAAATTGATGGTCTGCTTGGGGAGTTCTGATGATGAGCGAAAAAGAACGAAAAACCGTATTTATCGCGGGGCATGAAATGGACCGCGACATTGCCGACAATCTGTTTCGGGTGGTGCGTAATTCTGTGCCGCGCGTTGTTGAAGAACTGGTTATCGCAGGCAAGACCGACGAATATGTGAAAGCGGCAGCAAAAACCACCGCCGAAGCGGTGGTCTGGGCGTTTGTTGCTGCGTGCCAGAATGCTATGGTTTCCGCCCAAGCGTCTCCCACACTTTCATCCCGACATCCTCAGCATACTGAGCGGCAGACGCCAGAAGCTCGGTAAATTTTGCTTCTGCACTCACAAATTTTTTCAGGTATTCCTCTTCATTCAGCGTTTCATGCTGACTGGCGAGGTAGTGAAAGGCCAGTTCTCTGGCGTTCGGTTTTTCAGACATGCAGACCTCCTTAGTCCTTCGGTGTGGAACCTGAAGAATATCGCTAAGGAGGTTTGTAACCAATCCCCAGGAATAACGTATGGAATTTACTATCAATGGCGTGGAGTACCGCGCCGCAAAGCTTACTGTTTTCGAACAGTTAAAGGTATCCCGCAAGGTGTTGCCGCTGATCGCAAAAATTGTGTCAGATGTGGCTTTGCTGAAAAATACGCTGAAAGACAAACAGCCTGACAGTGAGGCGATTTTTAAAACCATTGAAACGGTGCTGCCGAAAATCGCCGACGTGCTGGCTGAAATGCCTGATGAAAGTGTTGATGCGATCCTGCATCCCTGTCTGAAAGTGGTTTCACGCAAAGCGCCTGTCGGAAACGCATGGGTGCCGGTTTTCAGTGATGGTCAACTGATGTTCGACGATATCGACCTTTTTACCATGCTCGGCATTGCCGCCCGCGTGATAGGCGATAACCTCGGAAATTTTTTGCACGCACTCCCTACGAAAGAGACAGCCACCCCGCCAGCGGCATAACGCTTAATGCGTTGCCGGATGGTGAGGACTTTCTCATGCGCCCGGTTCACGCCGGGTATATCCCCTATACCGCGCTGAAGGATGGCTCTGTGGATCTGGCTGACATCGCGCGCATGAATGACTGGCTCGATATCAACGCCGACAACAAAGCCCGCATCCGTAAATGGGAGGAAAACCAGTGAATGCCGAAGTGATTAAATCGTTCCTGGTTTCGCTGGGTTTCCAGGTTGACCAGAAAGGCGCGACAGATTTCGATCGCACGTTATGGACGATCACCGATAAAGCCATAAAGCTTGGTGTTGCTGTCGAAGCTGCCGCGTTATCGGTGGTGGCGTTCACGACGAAAATTGCCAGTGGTCTGGATGAGCTTTACTGGGCCTCCCAGCGTACCGGTGCGACGGTCGCAGGTATTCAGGCGATCGGTTATGCCGCGTCTCAGACGGGCAGCAGCGCAGCCGCAGCACGCAATTCGCTGGAGAGTCTCGCGCGCTTTATCCGTACCAGCCCGGGGGCGGAAGGTTTTCTGAATCGTCTGGGAGTGCAGACACGGGACGCCAGCGGCCAGATGCGCAGCATGGAGTCGATTTTCTCTGGCGTGGGCCAGCGGCTCAGCAGCATGCCGTATTACCGGGCGAACCAGTACGCCTCAATGCTCGGCATTGACGAAAACACGCTGATGGCGATGCGGCGTGGTATGGGCGAGTTCGGCGCACAGTACAGCGCCACGGCTAAAGCGATCGGATTCAATGCCGATGCTGCGGCGAAAAGCTCTAACCGCTTCATGACCTCCATGCGTGAATTCACGATGATGGCTGGCATGGCGCGGGACAAAATCGGCAGCAGCCTGACCGATGGCCTGTCCGGCTCTCTCGATCGACTGCGCAAGCAGATACTCGATAATTTCCCGGCGATTGAGCGCGGCATTATGGCGGTCATTAAGGGGATTTTATGGCTTTCTGACGTCATTGGCCGGGCGGCGATGCGACTTATTCAGGCCGCAGGCCAGATTTCTGACTGGTGGAAAGGGCTGGATACCGACAGCAAGTCGCTTATAGAGACGCTGGGCGGCGTGCTGGTGGTGTGGCGGCTGCTGAACGCGGAAATGTGGAAGTCGCCTGTTACGTGGGTGATGGCACTGGTTGGCGCGCTGCTGTTGCTCTGGGAGGATTACCAGACCTGGAAGGATGGCGGCAAAAGCCTGATTGACTGGTCGAAGTGGCAACCTGAAATCGACCAGGCGAAAAAGGTGTTCAAATGGCTGCGCGATATGCTGATCGGCCTTAAAGACGATCTCGGCGGCTGGAAAAACACGCTCGAACTGATTTTCGGCTTCATGGTCGGCGCGAAGCTGGCGAGTTTCCTCGGTGGTATCGGGAAAATCACCGGCGCGTTTGGTGGTTTGGGCCGCGCTGTCGGCGGTGTGCTCGGTGGCCTGGGGAATCTTGCAAAAGGGATTGCCGATATTGCGCTGCGCAATCCGTGGCTGCTGATGTTTGTCCCGACGAATAACACGCCAGGCACGTCCGAGGAACTGGCGACGATTGGCGGCGTCGGGGCTAATGTGGATCCGGAGGCGCTGGCCTGGATGAAAACCCATCCGGGGCAGGCATATCCCGGCAATGAACGCGGCATACGGAATAACAACCCAGGTAATCTGGAGTTTGCCGGGCAGGACGGCGCGACGTCAGACGGACGGTTTGCGCAGTTCCGCACGCCGTTTGAAGGCCTGCGCGCGATGTCCCGCCAGCTTCTGCGCTATTACGACGGGAAAACAACGGGCAAGCAGTTGCGTACCGTATCCGATATCGTTTCGACCTGGGCGCCAAAAAACGAGAATGACACCCTCGCCTATATTGCGCACATCTCGCAGATGCTGGGCGTTTCCCCCGATGCGCAAATCAATCTGCGTGATCCGAACGTCATGGCAACCATGATGAACGGCATCATTCAGAAAGAAAACGGTCGCAATCCCTACGGTGATGAGATGGTTCGCTCTGCGGGCACGGCTGCAATCGGCGGCCCAACGCTCAACCAGCAAACCACCATCAACATCAGCGGAGTTTCCAACCCGCAGGAAGCCGGGAATGTTATTGCCAGCAAGCAGGCCGGGATTCAGGCCAATGGTATTCAGCAACTACAGACAGGGCCACGATAATGGATTTTCTTTCAACACTGTTTCAGCAGCAGAGCCGGAAGATCGGCATCATGGTGCCAAGTGTCGTGGTCAGCGAAAAGCACAGCGATACGCTGGAAATCACTGAGCATCCTGTTGAAAAGCCCACGTCATCCGGCGCGGGCTTTATTGCGGATCATGCCTACCGGCGTCCAAGCGAAGTCGTGATGGAAGTCGGCTTTGCTGGTGGTGGCTCCCTGCTGGATTTGCTGGATACCAGTGGTATCGGTATCAGCGCCGGTCTGTCACCGAAAGAGGTCTACGCCCAGTTTCTGGATATGCAAAGAAACCGGGAGTTGCTGGACGTCACCACGGGGAAGCGGCAGTACAGCAACATGCTGCTGCGTTCCATCGAAGTCACCACGGACAGGACAACTGAAAACGTACTGTCGGCGGCGCTGACGCTTCGCGAGCTTATCCTGACGTCAACAACGACCGTGCAGGTTGCAGACAAAGCGGACATGTCGCAGGGCGTATCCACTTCGGCCACGCAGAACGCCGGAGTTAAATCGCCGGTTCCCAAAAATGAATCACTGCTTTCGCAGATAGCCGGGGGATTAGGGCTGCAATGAACATCAGCGAAATCCCGCTTTCAGCGGATAACCAGAACTTCGCCATCACCATTGCCGGTACTCAGTACCGCATGCGGCTGGTATGGCGCGACGCATTCTGGTGCCTTGATCTCCTTAACAGCGATCAGACGCCGGTTGCGTTATCGCTGCCCTTACTGGCCGGGGCTGATTTGCTGGCCCCTTATGCTTATCTGAATCTGGGATTCTCCCTCTTTGTGAACAGCGATACCGAAGGGCAGGAGAACCCGACAAAAACCGATCTCGGAATTTACAGTCATCTTTACGTCGTTACGGAGTAACCATGTCCCAGAACTGGATACGGCATTTTGAGCTGCAAATTGTCGATGAAAACGGGGCCGGGATCAGCCTGTCTGATTTTAAGGTGACCTTTCGTATCGAGTGGGCTGATACGCGGTTTCCGCGCGTGGCAAACGTCAAAATTTACAATGTGTCGCCGGAGACGCAGGCCCGCATCATGGGTAAAGAGTTCAGCAAAATCCGGATTATCGCCGGGTACGATGGCGCGATGCCGGTTGTTCCTGCCAGCGAGGTCGGTATTGCTCACCCGGTAGCGCCTGGCGACGAAGGGAAATTTTCCGGTACCAACTACGGTCTGATTTTTACCGGCGATATCCGCTTCACCATCAACGGCAAAGACAATATTACCGACAGTTGGGTGCTGGTGCAGGCCGCCAGCGATTACAATGCGTTCCTGTTCGCCAGCACCAAAACCACGCTGGCCGCCGGGTACACGACGAAAGATCTGCTTGACCTGACGATGAAGGGATTTAACCCCTGGGGCGTCACGCCTGGCATCATCGGCGATATGCCGACCACGGTATTTTCGCGCGGGCTGCCGCTCTATCACTCAAACCGCGACATTATGGATGACATCGCGAAGATGTGCGGCGGAACGTGGCAGATGGTAGACGGGCAGGTGCATGTCGTGCCGTCGGATAAGTACGTGCAGGAAGCGATCGTGCTGAATTCGGATAGCGGGCTGATCGGCATGCCGCAGCAGACAATGGGCGGCGGGGTAAACGTTCGCTGTTTAATTAACCCGAACATCAAAATTAACGGGCTGGTGCAGATCGACCAGGCGTCAATTTACCGCACGGCGCTGGGTAATAACGAGGTTGCCAGCGCGCCGGGCCGCGTGACCGAGCAGAACGTTAACGGCAACCTTACCGCCGCCGGTAGCGGCACGCTGCAAAACCCCGCCAGCATCGCGGTAGATGGTGTTTATATCGTCAAGGCGATTGACTATACTGGCGAGACGCGGGGCCAGCCGTGGTACATGGATTTGATGTGCTTTGCTCGTGGTGAAAGGGCAATGGTATCCCAGCAGGCTTTGTTAAAAATAGCAGGAGGGTCAGTTGCGTAAAAGTCTTGTTTTTTTAATGATGCTTTGGAGTTGGGGTTCTCTGGCATCTGTGACCTGCACAACATCAAATACCGGCACAACATACTGCACTGGTACTGATAGCGCAGGCGTTCAGGTCAACACGGAATCCAGAACCAGCAATACCGGAACCACAACAATCACCGGGTATGAAAGCGGTCATTCCATTAACCACGAATGCAGGACGACCAGCACCGGAACAACATATTGCTCTTAATATCATACAGTCCAGCATGGATGCGCCGGGGTTTATCGGGACGTGTGATTGTGTGAAGGTGAGGTAACATTCGCTCGTTTCTGTTGGTGTTTCACCATGGGAAGCGCACTTTTCCCTTGCCGGGATCCCCACATATCACTAAACTTTGCGAAAATTTATCCGATAGATAAGTATTAGTAGTATTCGATTCTTGTCGATTTTTCGACTTCGAGAGGTACAGGGCATGGCTTTCAGCTACGCTTTTGCACTAGCAACAATACCGCAACAAATCAACAGAATGCAGGAATCAGTCAATGGTGCGTTTAAACCGCTGATCTCCACTGTCACTGCCTGTGAAATTCCGCAACGACTGGATGCGGAAGAAGCTTTTCGTCGCTGTACTTCTATTGCGCAGCGTTCGCAAACGATTGAAGAAATGGCAAAAGAGGGTATGCAGCACTTAGAAAACCTTCGCAAATCTGGAATGGTCTACGATGAGCAATCAGTAGAGGCTATCCCTCATCTTGAGGGGTTAGCAAAAGCAAGCCGTAGCGCAAAAGTACATCTGCTGGAAATGTTTGCAGAAGCGGAGAAATCTGCAATGTGGCAAGGCAGTAATTTTTCTATGCTTAGGCCGCTCAAGAAGAAGTATGTCAGAGCGCTTACCGCTGTTGAAAATATTGCTACTCAGATGGCTGTCGAGATCAAACAACGCCAACCTTTCATCGGTGAAGTGGCGCAGTCTGAAATCTCTCGTAAAGATGCAGTAGATCTCATCAAAACATCTCACGCTATGCTCGGTGCTGAACCTCCTAAGTGGATGTGAAATGGCAAAAGTCAGCATAACCGAGAAATTACAACATAAAGCTGCTGCGCATCGATTTGCTCAAAACCTGGCTCAATACCTGGCAAAAGATATACAATTCTGGTGTTTTGGTTCCCATGGTGGTTTCGAAAATAGTTATGATGCCATGGCTGCCAACATCAGGAAGATACACGTAAAACTGGATGGTGATGCACCGTGGCCAGCAGAATTCTCTTTAAGCGAGAGGACGTGCAATAATTATCTGGTATATGCTAAGCATCTATATGAAGATGAGCATTATCAAATACTTGCTCTCATTTCTCCTGATGCTCATCAGGTTATTGATAAATTGCTTCCATCGATAATAAAGCTGGCGGAAGAGACTTTTATCGATTTGCCGTTGGCCGAATTAGAGAAGCTAAAAACCTATAACGCATAACCCGCTCCGGCGGGTTTTTTATTGCCCGGAGTTTACCCTATGCCAATTCCTCTCTCGTCGCAAATCAGCGGCGATCAGCAATTCATGCTCGCGATTCAGGAGGCTATCAGCGCAGGAATTCGCGTAGCGCTGCCAGGCACTATCGTTTCGTTCGATGCCGAGGCTGTGACTGCTGTCGTTCAACCAGCAATCAAAGGCTATGAACCAGACGCCAACGGCAATCGGATTTCGATCTCAATGCCGCAGCTCGTCGATGTGCCTGTTTCATTCCCGCGCGGCGGTGGCGTCACACTCACTTTTCCGGTTAAGCCTGGCGATGAGTGTGAGTTGATATTCAACGACCGCTGTATTGATTTCTGGTGGCAGTCTGGTGGCGAACAGGAGCCAGTGCACCCACGCCAGCACCACATCGGCGATGCGATAGCGTTTGTTGGGCCAATGTCGCAGGCAAAAAAAATCAGTGGCATCAGCACCAGCGCGGCGCAGTTGCGCACCGACGATGGCGCCGCGTTCGTGGAAGTGGCCGCAGGGCATAACATCACCGTCAAAACTCCCGGCAAGCTGACGGCGAACGCCGACGGCGGCGCGGAAATCACAGCACCTGAAATAGTGCTCAACGGCAATGTGACCATCAATGGCAACCTGTCGCAGGGGATGGGGGACAGCGGCGGCAGTGCGACAATGCTCGGCCCGGTTACCGTGACAAACGATGTTACCGCTGGTGGTAAGAGCCTGACGACGCACACGCATGGTGGCGTACAGACAGGCAGTGGAAATACGGGAGCGCCTAACTAATGCGATACCGACGCGAAGATGACGACGGCGATTACACATTTGGCCGGGGTGATGATACCTGGCTGATTAATTCGCCTGAAGCGGTGGCACAAGCCATCAAAACCCGGTTCCTGCTCTGGTACGGTCAGTGGTTCCTCGATACGACTACCGGTACGCCGTGGATTCAGTCGGTGCTCGGCAAGCAGAAACCCGAAATTTACAACATGGCGATCCGCCAGCGCATTCTCGACACAGCAGGCGTCGATTCCATTTCTGACTTTAACACCACGGTCGACAGCGCCACCAGGCGCGTTTCGTTCACCGCGACAGTTAATACCATCTACGGAACAACGACAGTAACCTCGGAGGCGTAATGGCCCTCAATCTGGACACGCTGGGCTTATCGGCAACGGTAACCGCCCAGGGGATCACCGCGCCCGATTATCAGACGATACTCGACACTGTCACCGGGTATTTTCAGCAGATTTATGGCACGGATTCTTATCTTGAACCTGACAGTAAAGACGGTCAGATGGTGGCGCTGGTGGCACTGGCGATCCACGATGCGAACAACACGGCGATCGCTGTCTATAACAGCTATTCCCCCTCGACTGCGCTTACTGACGCGCTGACGCGCAATGTCAAAATTAACGGCATAGCGCGCAAAGGAGAGGCGAGGTCGACTGTCGATCTTGAACTGGCTGGCACTACCGGCACCACAATCACCAACGGATCAGTGAAAGATGCAAATGGCATCATCTGGAATTTGCCCGCCACAACGATAATCGACGGAAACCCGGTTACGGCAACGTGTAACACGCCAGGCGCTGTTGCTGCGCTGTCTGGCACGGTAACCAGCATAAATACACCTACCCGTGGCTGGACGTCAGTCAATAACCCACAGGCTGCCACTGTCGGCACAGCAGCGGAAACTGATGCTGAGTTAAGGATCAGGCAAACGCAAAGCGTCGCGCTACCGTCTCTTACACCATTCGATGCCGTAGATGGTGCACTGGCGAACATCTCTGGCGTGACGCGGCACAAGCTGTATGAGAACGATACTGGTTCGGTGGATGCGAACGGCCTGCCGGCACACTCCATTTCCGCCATTGTCGACGGTGGAGACGCCACAACGATCGCCCAGACTATCAGGGGGAAGAAAGGCCAGGGCGTAGCAACGTATGGCATGACAACGATTCAGGTACCCGATCTCTATGGCAACCCCCATGACATCAGCTTCTCTCGCCCTGTTGATGTGCCGATTTATGTCGCCATCACAATTCATGTTTTCGTCGGATACACATCACAGATCGGGGAGGAGATTAAGCAGGCGGTCGCTGACTATATCAACAGTCTGACGATTGGTGATGACGTGCTGCTGAGCCGCATTTACTCACCGGCAAACCTCGGCGTGGTAAGCGGTGGTAATGCCCGATATTACGACATCACCGAATTGTTAATTGGCAAGGCTTCAGGCAGTGAATCGGCAGCCAATATTGATATCGCTTACGACGAGGCAGCAAGTTGTTCGACGGCGAATATCTCGATCACGGTGACGTCATGAGCAAATATACCGACCTGATCACCAATTACCACGCGGGAAAGCCCCTCTTTAACCAGCATGTCGATTTATCTACCAGGCCACTTACCGATGTTTCAACCGCACTTGGCGGCCTGATCACTGCCTTTGATATCGATACGGCCGTCGGCGTGCAGCTCGATATTCTTGGCGAGTGGATAGGGCGTACGCGTTATGTCAGCGTGCCAATCAGCGGCATTTATTTTTCGTGGGATACGGACGGGCTTGGCTTTGATCAGGGCGTCTGGCAGGGGCCATATGACCCTGACAGCGGATACACCGCGCTCAGTGATGAAACCTACCGGGTGATCCTGAAAGCCAAAATCGCAATAAATAGCTGGAACGGGCAGAACGACACCTTACCCCCCATTCTGGACACCGCGCTGGCAGGTTCCGGACTGCGAATGCAGATCGTCGATAACCAGGACATGACGATCAGTATCTGGGTTTTCCCGGAGATTGATATCTCACAAGTATCACTGGAACTCATTGCCGCCATTAAGCAGGGCTACCTGACAGTAAAGGCCGCAGGTGTCTGGGGTGGCAGCATAGAAATACCGTCGGTGGAAACACCATCAGAAGGAAGCCGTTTTTTCGGATTGGACATGGATAACGACTATATCGCTGGCTTTGATGAAGGCTCATGGGAGAAACCACTCTAATGCCAACCAATAATTTTAAACCCTTTGCCATTGGTGCTGGGGCAAATGTCACATCACAGACTGACTGGGAGGCACTCGCATCGCTTGTGTCAGGGTTCCAGTCTGGTAAAGCCAGTTCAGCACAGGTGAATAAAGCACTACGCCAGGCAACGTTTATCGCCTCTGCTCTGGCTCAGTACACAGCAGATAAAAGTGGTCTTGATGTGCTGGATGATGGAGATGTTGCCGGGTTTGTGGCGAAGATGTCAGCGGCCTTTGCCGCAGATTTTCAACCGTATTCGTTGCCAGTTGGTACGCCCATCCCCTGGCCATCAGATATCGTACCGGACGGTTTCGCACTGATGCAGGGGCAGACTTTTGATACTACTCAATATCAAAAACTTGCAATCGTCTATCCAGGTGGCGTCATTCCGGATATGCGCGGGCAGACCATCAAAGGGAAGCCCGCCAGTGGCCGCGCGGTGCTGAGTTTAGAGGCTGATGGTGTGCTGTCACATGGGCATACTGGCGCGACCGCAGCGACCGACCTGGGAAGCCCGACCACATCCAGTTTCGATTACGGGAATAAAGGCACATCCGCAGACGGGGGCCATAATCACGCTTTCACTATCAAGGGAAATAACAACGACGGTACAGCCGCACCGAAGGGTAACCAGGGGGATGGAGGTACAGGAACAAACTATACAACTGCTGTAGGTAACCATGCCCATACTGTGGCTATCGGCGCACATGCCCACACCGTTGCTCTCGGCGCTCACGCCCACACGGTAACTGTGAATGCCACCGGTAATGCCGAAAACACCGTAAAAAATATCGCATTTAATTACTTAGTGAGGCTCGCATAATGGCTTTTAAAATGAAGGACATCCCACAGACCCTGCGTGTATATAACTGGCGCATTGACACTCGCGAGTTTATCGGGGCCTGTGATGCATATATTCCTCCCCATACCGGCCTTCCGGCCTGTTGCACGGAAACGGCACCACCGGAAATCCCGGCCGGACAGGTCGCCCTGTTTGATGAAAACGCCGGGACATGGTCGTTGACAGAAGATCACCGGGGTGAAACCGTTTACGACATCGCAACCGGTGTAGCCAAATACATCGACGATCCTGGTGCGCTGTCGCCTGATACGGTGAGTACCGCACCCTCCGGCCCATTTATGAAATGGAACGGGCAGGAATGGGTGAAGGATGAGGCAGCGGAAAAAGCTGCATACTTTGCAAAAGCCGCTTCCCGTCGTGACACGCTTCTGGCTTCGGCCCGTGAAACTATTGCCGACTGGCAGACGGAGCTTCAGCTTGATGTCATAAGTGACGATGATAAGGCGAGCCTTATTAAATGGATGGCGTATATCAAAGCTCTTAAGGCGATAGACTTGTCTAACGTAACAGATGAAGATAGTTATGAATCCATTGAATGGCCGGAATTTCCGTAGAAATCCCGGTGAATTCTTTTATTAACTTCAGATAAATGGATTACCAAAGGTGCGAAGGTATTTTTGACCAAAAACGGATGAAGCATAATCTGTTAAATGGCCAACATCACGATAAACAGGAATCCCATCGATGTCGCTCATACAAAATTCACCTTCGCACTGCACATCTTTTGGATCGATCATAATTAATGATGGATACTCTTTTTTCATTTTTACGAAAAGTTGACTAAACCACTGATCCTCATCACCGTGGAAATTATTCGTTGAACATGAGTTAGCCGATAATTTATTCCTTAGCTTTATGTGTTGGTAAAAACAACTCATGTAGCCATGTGGCATAGGTGATATTGATTTTATTATAACTGGTCGTGCTCCTGCGTTAACGATAACTTTTAATGCTTCCCTCATTGATATTTCAATCCTTTCTCTCGATAAATCAATTGACCGTTTATCTCCGATGTTGTTTATGACATTGTCACCAGCGTAATTGCTCCACACCTCGCCGATTATTACGTAATCAAATTTCCCTGTTTTGATGTTCTCATAATATTTCTCAGTGTTACTGTAACATTCATTATATGTTGTATTTTTAAAATACCACCAATCAAATAGGTAAATGCCTGGCAGGGTTAGGCATGATGAGGTGCCCTGAACAGTAACGGACATATGAGCATTTTTGGCAAGAATGTCAAAGAAACTCCAGAAATGATTAGAGTTAGAATCACCTATTAATAAAGCGCGTTTTTTAGCGCTTGCGTCACCAACAATGCAATTCTTATCTGTACCATCAGTGTTTCCATTAAGGCATATCTCTCTGTAAGGAGATGAATATTTTTGCAAGGTTGATTCAATTCGAGCGTACTCCGAACCAAAGCGCATGTTAAAGCCATTATATTTTTCACTGGCAGAGTATGAAATCAAGAAAAACACCGCAGGGATTAACACCAGTAATAAAAAGGATTTAACAAATGACAACCGAATCTTTCTGCATGGTTTTTCAATGAATATATATGAGAGATATGCAGCAAAGAACGTTATCACATAACATGAAATCTTAAAAATAACGTTTTCTGTCAGACCTAAATATCTTCCTGTAGCGAAAACAGGCCAGTGCCAAAGGTATAAAGAGTAAGATATTGCTCCTATAAAAACTAATGGGGGAAAAGATAATATACGTGATGCGATACTATTATTCGAGGTTCCTACTAAAATGAGTAATGCGCTAGCTATGCTAACAATCACTGCATGATAATCAGGATAGCCAAGCACGATGTTTGTTCTTGTTGCGCAATGGATTATTGCAAATAATGACATAGCGCCTAATGCTGAAGCGATGCTTTGTTTTAATTTTAATTGCTCGCAGTTTAATACAACAAGACAGCCGCCGACCATAAATTCAAAAATACGAGATGTCAGGAAATAATAACTTTTGTTTGGGTACTTATCAGAAAGATAAATTGATAATCCCAGCATGCTTATGGTAATGGCAATTGTTACTACTTTTAAAGCTTTATCTGATAAATAGCGATTGAGAAGCAATAAACCCGCTGGCAACAGGAGATACCATTGCCATTCTATGGATAGCGACCAGGTATGTAGTAGTAATAGACTTGCAGTATCTGGCGCTGCATATCCTGTAGTTGATCTCGAAAAATACTGATTTGAAGTGAATAATGTGGTGTATTTTGCACTTCTGATATAATCAATAAAATCATTAGGTAAGTAGAATATAGTCGCCAGTATAAAAGTGAAAATAACAACAGTCATTAACGCTGGTTGCAGTCTCCACAAACGACGAATATAAAAATCAGAAAGCGAAAATGATTGGTTTTTTAATGATGTGCTTATTATTGATGTTATTAAAAATCCAGAAATAACAAAAAATATATCAACACCAATAAAGCCGGAAGGAAAGATTGTCAATCCTCCGTGAAATAACAGAACAAAAAGTACTGCGAAAGCTCTCAAACCATCAATGTCAGAACGGTAACGCATCAAATTACCTTGTAAATTTATATAGATAAAAATCCTCTTGTGAGGATTAACGATCTTCCCATCTGAGCATTTTACCATCCCCATCGTAAGTCAGGAAGCTACCGTTCCGTCGTATGTAAGAGCGAGCGTAGCTGGCTGGTGAGCGTTCGATAGTGCGGGTGTTTGGTTTAGTTGTGGTGTGCTGCCTGGCGTCGGATAGCGGAGGTGTGCGTGAGTGGTAATAAGTACAATAATAAGTACATACAATATATTGCAGATTTAATAATTTATTATAAATCAGCAGCTTGATTTAAATATCGCATAATCGTGAAAGAGAAAAGTGGGCGTTGCGGCGGAATCAGACACCAGTTGCTCATCCTGTCAGTAAATATGTCGCTTATGGTAAACCATCCCACCCTGTGTGCCGAAGAAAAACCCGTCACTGTTCCGCAGAACCTCGCAAAAACAGCGCGTTAAAACTGATCTGTGTCACATTTTTTTGCAATTTAACCAGGTAACGACACGCGAAGTTCCGTAAAAAGGACAGCGATTTTAGATGCTATTGAGGATATTTCATTGAAACGCCGTTTGTTTGCTGCTTCTTTGCTGGCGATTTGCGTACATAACGCGCAGGCCGACGACTTACCTTTTGCCCCACAGCCGCCAGCTATTCAGGCTGGCTCCTGGGTATTGATGGATTACACCACCGGGCAAATCTTAACTGCGGGCAACGAGCATCAGCAGCGTAATCCGGCGAGTTTGACCAAACTGATGACCGGCTATGTAGTGGATCGGGCGATCGACAGCCATCGTATCAGCGCGGATGATGTGGTGACGGTAGGGAAGGATGCGTGGGCGAAAGGCAACCCGGTTTTTGACGGTTCATCGCTGATGTTTCTGAAACCCGGCGACCGCCTGACCGTGCGCGATCTGAGCCGTGGTCTGATTGTCGATTCCGGTAATGATGCCTGCGTGGCGCTGGCCGATCATGTTGCGGGCGGCCAGCCGCAGTTTGTCGCCATGATGAATGATTATGTGCAGAAGCTGAATCTGCGCGACACCCACTTCGAAACTGTCCACGGGCTGGATGCACCAGGACAGCACAGTTCGGCCTACGATCTGGCGGTATTGTCCCGCGCCATCATTCACGGCGAGCCGGATTTCTACCATATGTACAGCGAAAAAAGCCTGACATGGAACGGCATCACCCAGCAAAACCGTAACGGGTTATTGTGGGACAAAACCCTCAACGTCGACGGGCTGAAAACTGGTCACACTTCAGGTGCGGGTTTCAACCTGATTGCCTCCAGTGTTGACGGTCAGCGCCGCCTGATTGCGGTGGTTATGGGCGCGGACAGTCCGAAAGGCCGTGAAGAGCAGGCGCGTAAATTACTGCACTGGGGACAACAAAACTTCGATACCGTCGAAATTTTGCGTAACGGCAAAAAAGTCGGCAGCGAGCGCGTGTGGTACGGCGATAAAGAGCAAATTGCGGTTGGTACGGATCAGGATTACTGGCTGGTGCTGCCAAAAGCAGAAGTGCAGAACGTCAAGGCGAAGTATGTGCTGAGCAGTAAAGAGCTGAATGCGCCGCTGGCTGCGCATCAGCAAGTAGGGGAGATTCAACTCTACGATCGCGACCAACTGATCGCTCACTGGCCGCTGGTCACGCTGGAAAGTGTCGGTAAAGGCGGCTTGTTCTCGCGTCTGAGCGACTGGCTGCATCACAAAGGGTAACGCGCGTGCGGGCAGAGTGGCGGTGATGCGAGTCTGCTCGCATAATTGATGACTCCGACATGCCAGGCGATCGTCGGAACGCTATACTGTATAAACACACAGTAACGGTAAGGGAGTCAACATGAGCTACAACGTGAAGCAACTGGAAAAACGTCGTATCGCCGGGTTCCATTTGGTCGGGCCCTGGGATGTGACGGTGAAGCAGGGTTTTAAACAGCTAATGATGTGGGTCGACAGCAATAAGATCGCACCGCTGGAGTGGGTGTGCGCTTATTACGATAACCCTGACGAAGTGCCGCCGGAAAAGCTGCGCGCTGACGTTGCTATCACCGTCGATGCTGACTTTCAGATCCCGGCAAACAGCGAAGGAGTGATCCTCACCGACATTCCGGGCGGTCAGTACGCCGTGGCGCAGGCGAGGGTGTACAACGAAGAGTTTGAAGCGTGCTGGGATCTCTTCTTTGATGAACTGCTTAGCGATCAATCTGTGCAAATTGCCGCGGGTCCCTGCTTTGAAGTCTACCTGAACGATGCACAGCAGGATGGCTACTGGGAAATCGACATGCATATCCCGGTTGAGTCGAAAAATCTGTAAGCGATAAATTAACCGGAAGAGGCAACAGGAAGCGCTGTCGCCTCTTTTTTTTATCGCAGAGGGTGCTATCTGAGTCCGAAAAATCCTACAATTGCGCCTTTGTCGGTTCAATCGGGGGAAGCGACTGTGCGTCGCGACAAATCACTCAGTCCTTTCGAAATTCGTCTTTACCGCCATTATCGTGTCGTACACGGTGTGCGTATCGCGCTGGCTTTTATTCTGACCTTTTTGCTGATCCGTCTGCTGGAGGTACCGGAGGGAACCTGGCCACTGATCACGCTGGTGGTGCTGATGGGGCCGATCTCCTTTTGGGGAAACGTGGTTCCGCGCGCATTTGAACGCATTGGCGGCACAATTTTGGGTGCGGCGCTGGGGCTGGTGGCACTAAAACTGGAGCTTCTCTCGCTGCCGGTGATGCTGCTGTGGTGCGCGGTGGCGATGTTTCTCTGTGGCTGGCTGGCGCTGGGCAAAAAGCCTTACCAGGCGCTGCTCATTGGCATTACGTTATCGGTGGTGGTTGGCGCGCCGCCAGGTGATATGCATACGGCACTGTGGCGCAGCGGCGATGTGATTATCGGTTCACTGCTGGCGATGTTGTTTACCGGGATCTGGCCGCAGCGGGCTTTTTTGCACTGGCGTATCCAGATGGCCAACTACGTCACCGCCTTCAACCGCGTTTATCAGGCCGGTTTCTCCCGTAACCTGGTTGAACGGCCGCGGCTGGAAAAACATCTGCAAAAAATCCTCAACGACGTGGTGAAGATGCGCGGGCTGATCGCGCCTGCCTGCAAAGAGACACATCTGCAAAAGGCGATTTTCGAAGCCATCCAGACTGTCAGCCGCAATATGGTCTGCATGCTGGAGTTGCAAATCAATGCTCACTGGAGCTCACGAACCAGCCACTTTGTGATGATCAACGCGCATACGCTGCGGGATACGCAGCAGATGACCCAGCAAACACTGCTGACCATTGCGCATGCGCTGTATGAAGGCAACCCGCAGCCAATTCTGGCCAACACTGAAAAGCTCAATGAGATTGTGGCGGAATTGCGCCAATTGAGCAGTGAACATAAAGGTGATGCGCTGGCTGAAACCTCGATTCACGGTTACGTCTGGCTAAGCATGGAGTTGGCCCGTCAACTGGAGCTGCTGTCACATTTGATTTGCCGGGCGTTGCGCAAATAACGGCCAGATAACCCGATGGCGTTGTTGGGTTGTTTCGATTCAGCTACATTTGCGGTTATGATAGCCACCAGGAAAAATCATTGTCTTATGCGACCACATTGGGTAGGTTTGCCTCTAAGGTGGTTGCTTTAACGAATCCGAATCTCACATTATCAGGGGTGTAAAAATGGAAACAAGTAAGCCTTCATTCCAGGATGTTCTGGAGTTTGTGCGTCTGTTCCGCCGCAAAAATAAATTGCAGCGTGAAATCCAGGACGTGGAGAAGAAGATCCGTGATAACCAGAAGCGCGTGCTGCTGCTGGACAACCTGAGCGACTACATTAAACCGGGTATGAGCGTGGAAGCGATCCAGGGCATTATCGCCAGCATGAAGACCGACTACGAAGATCGCGTGGATGATTACATCATCAAAAATGCTGAACTGTCGAAAGAGCGCCGCGAAATCTCCAAAAAACTCAAAACTATGGGCGAACTGAAGCCGATTGAGCCAAAAGCGGAATAACGCCTCCAGCGAGCGGTGAGAGGTGCGCCTCTCACCCTTCCAGCACGCCTCCTGCCACCATTTTCAGCAGATAGTTTTGCGGCCAGTGCGCCGTCAACCCGGTTTCTTTCAACTCCCGACGAACGCTTTCCACATCATGGCGCTGACTATCAAGCAGCAGCCCGACCACACTTCCGCTGTGGGCAACATTCAGTCCATACAGATCGCAACGTTCCACCAGATCGAGCAGGGCGGGAAACGCCGGTTTCGGCAGCAGCGTCTGGCTGGCAATTGCGCTTAACGTCGCAGCTTCTCCCAGCCGCGCGGCATCATTTTCCCCGCAGGCTTGCTGCAACAGGCGCCATGCATTATCCAGAGTATGGGCATTTTCCAGCAGTGCCTGCTGGCGTGGCAGACGATGATAAGCGGCAGTGGTCAGGGTTAGCGGACTTTCAAGCAGCAGCACGTCGCACTCCGGCAAACCGCCGCAGGTAATCTGCGTTGCAGCGGTATTGTGATCGAACAGCGTCAGGCGCGAAAAGATCGTGCTGTCGGTCGGTTCCAGCGCCACGCACAGTTGCGCCAGTGTTTTCTCATCCAGCGGTTGCTCAAGATGACGGGCCGTTGCCACGGCGGCGGCGGCAATATCCGCGGTGCTGCTGGCCATGCCTTTGGCCAGTGGAATGGTAGAGCGGCACTCGATGCGTAATGCATGCGTCAGTGTGGCTGGTAGCTGCCAGTGCGCCAGGAGTTGGTTAACCATACGACGCATCAGTGGTCGTTCATCCAACCGAGGTTTGCCGTATGTGACTTCGACACTGCTGTACCAGTCCACCGGACAGGAGACCAGTTTTTCACCTCCCAGGATCCAGCCCTGGATTATTTCACCGCACGATGCGGGAAAGTGTGCCAACGCCACGCTGTAACTCCCTTCACAATCAAAGCCAGGATAGTGTCACTTCGACCCGGCGAACGCCAGAATTTCGCGCAATGTAGATTTCTCGCAGACCCGCTATTTCTGCAAAGTTTTTCGCCAGATCTGTCAACTGACTCCGCAGGCATTTCGTCTGCGAAATAATGCAAATTATAAGGGCGATTAAATTTCCGTTAGCAATATTTTGTTATTCCGTATGTGCTTGAGAACTTTCTGAAGCCTTAATATGCCGGGGGGGGATGAAAAGGGTGAGCAATAAATTGTCATAGCGCAACAAATTATTATTTGCTCAAAGATAAACTGAACCCGTTTTTATTTCCCTGCTGCAATATAGTACGTTCAGGGAAAAATCAGGGTAATAATGACGTGCCGTGATTAAAAAGCTATCAGGTTTGCCGCAACTGTATTTTGCGGCTGGGAAGGGGGTGTAAATCCCCCGCAGCCCCCGCTGCTGTGATGCTGACGACCCCGTAATCGCCACTGATCGTAAGATCGGGAAGGGCGGGTGAGGATGACGCTAAGCCAGAAGACCGGCCTGATGGACATTATCAACAACTTCGGTGGGAAGTGGGTTGCTCAGTAGCGTGCGGTCGAAAGACCGGGTCAACACGCGTCCTGGCTCCGTTCTTCCTGCCCGCTACGGGGTTACAGGAATGTCAGACAGACGCAGCGCCTTTATTCTTGCCGGAACCGGCAGCGGCTGTGGGAAAACTACCGTCACGCTCGGGCTGCTCACCGTGCTGCAACGTCGCGGTTTACGCGTGCAACCCTTCAAAGTGGGGCCGGACTACCTCGACACCGCCTGGCATAGCGCCGTTACCGGCGTGGCTTCCCGCAATCTCGACAGCTTTATGCTGCCGCCGTCTGCGTTAAATGCGCTGTTTCGCCAACATTTCACCGCTGCCGATGTCGCCGTCATTGAAGGCGTAATGGGGCTTTACGATGGCTACGGCACCGACCCTAACTATTGCAGCAGTGCGGCGCTGGCAAAACAGCTTGCGCTTCCGGTAATCCTGCTGGTTGATGGCAAAGCCGTATCCACCTCCATTGCCGCCACGGTGATGGGTTTTCAGCACTTTGACCCGCAGTTGCGCATTGCCGGAGCGATCGTCAATCGGGTAAACAGCGACAGCCATTTTCAACTGTTGAAACATGCCATTGAGCATTACTGTGACTTGCCGGTGCTGGGATATATTCCCGTTGTTCCCGGCGTGGTACTACCGGAACGTCATCTTGGTCTGGTCACTTCCCGCGAGTCGGTCGTCGACGCGCAGCCATGGCAGGAGTTTGCCGCACGCCTGGAACAGACCCTTGATATTGACCGCTTACTTGCTCTGAGCAAGACCACCACGCTGCCGCAGGGTGAGCTTCCTGCCATGCCCGCGCCAGAGGCGGGCGCAGGGCTGACGCTGGCGCTGGCCGACGACGAAGCCTTCAACTTTTACTACGCCGATAATCTGCAACTGCTTGAACACACCGGCGTGCGCATCGTGCGTTTTAGCCCGCTGCATGACCATGAATTGCCCACCTGCCAGATGCTGTGGCTGGGCGGCGGCTATCCTGAGTTGCACGCGCGCGCGCTGTCGGCAAACCAGCCGATGCGGGATGCCATTCTCGCCGCGCACCGGCGTGGCGTGGCGATTTATGCCGAGTGCGGCGGCCTGATGTATCTCGGCGATACGTTGCTGGATGCCGCAGGCGAGGAGTGGCCGATGGTCGGCGCCATCCCTGGTCACAGCCGGATGGGCAATAAGCTCACCCGCTTTGGCTACTGCGAAGCCCGCGCAACGCAGCAGACATTACTCGCTGCCGAAGGGGAAACTCTGCGCGGCCACGAGTTTCACTATTCCGATTTTACCCCGTGCGTCGATGCCGTGCTGGCGTGCCATAAAACGCGCGATGGCGAAGTGCTGAAGCGCTGGCAGGGCGGCTGGCAGGTGGGCAATACCTTTGCCAGCTATTTACATCTGCATTTCGCCCAGCGTCCAACGATGCTGGAACACTGGTTTGCAGCCGCAAGGAGGGCGTCATGACGCTGCTGGCCTGGTGTGTCGCATTTCTGCTCGATCGCTTACTTGGCGACCCGCCGCACTGGCCGCATCCGGTGCGCTGGATCGGCGCACTGATTAACCTGGTACAAAGCGTCGTCCGGCGAGTGTGCCGCAGCGATACCGCGCTGCGTATCGGCGGCGGTGTGATGTGGCTACTGGTTGTGGGCATCACCTGGGGCGTTGCCTGGGGTGTGCTCGCGCTGGCGCAGGCAATCCATCCGTGGTTCGGCTGGTGCGTAGAGGTGTGGATGATTTACACCCTGCTTGCCACGCGTTGTCTTGCGGATATGGCGCGGGAAGTGGAGCAGGCGCTGCGCTTCGGTTCGCTTGCCGAAAGCCGCGAAAAGCTGTCGTGGATTGTCGGTCGCGATACCGCGCAGCTCCAGCCGCCGCAAATCACCCGCGCGGTAGTGGAAACCGTCGCGGAAAACACCGTCGATGGCGTTATCGCGCCGCTGTTCTTTTTACTGCTCGGCGGCGCGCCGCTGGCTATGGCCTACAAAGCGGTCAATACCCTCGATTCGATGGTGGGCTACAAGCATGAAAAATACCGCGCGATCGGCATGGTCAGCGCGCGGCTGGATGATGTCGCCAACTTTATCCCGGCGCGTCTGAGTTGGCTGTTACTCAGTATGGCGGCATGGTTTGCAGGTAATGACGCGGGCAATGCGCTGCGTATCGGTTTTCGCGATCGGCGCAACCACAGCAGCCCCAACTGCGCCTGGCCGGAAGGTACCGTGGCCGGGGCGCTTGGCGTGCGGCTTGGCGGGCCAAATGACTACTTCGGCCAGCGGGTCGAAAAACCGTGGATTGGCGATGAGCTCCGCGCCATTACGCCGGATGACATTCCCCGCACCATTCGCATGATGTGGCTTGCCGCCACGCTGGCGCTGGCGCTGTTTGCGCTGATACACCTTGCCCTCGCGGGCGCATAAGGATGAAGACGATGGATTATTTGCAACAACCGCAGGCGATTGAAGCCAAAAGTTTTGTCATTATCGGCGAGATTATCCAGCAAACCCGCCCCGATTTTCGTTTTGCCAGCCCGCTGCATGAAGCGGTAATCAAACGGGTCATCCACACCACCGCTGATTTCGACTGGCTCGATATTTTGTGGTTTTCCAGTGATGCGCTGCAACGCCTGTGCGGGGCGATAACGCAAGGCTGCACCCTTTATACCGACACCACAATGGCGCTTTCCGGCATTAATAAGCGGCTGCTGGCGGAGTTCGGCGGCGAAGTGCGTTGCTACATCTCCGATCCGCGCGTGGTGCGAAAAGCCAAAGAGGAGGGCATCACCCGTTCGATGGCGGCGGTCGATCTGGCGCTGACGGAAGCGGAAGAGAAAATCTTTGTTTTCGGCAATGCGCCCACGGCCCTGTTCCGCCTGCTGGAACACAAGGTGCCGGTCAGCGGCGTGGTTGGCGTGCCGGTCGGTTTTGTTGGCGCTGCGGAATCGAAAGCGGCACTGGTCGAGAGCGGTTTGCCCGCCATTGCCGCGCATGGTCGCAAGGGCGGCAGCAATGTGGCGGCGGCAATTATTAATGCGCTGCTCTATCACTTGCAGGCGGCGCAATGAGCCAGGCCTTCGACGATCCGGTGTGGCACAACGGTAAAGCCCTGCGCAAAGGCTATACCACCGGCTCTTGCGCCACCGCAGCGGCAAAAGTCGCGGCGTTGATGGTGCTGCGCCAGCACATTATTCACCAGGTCTCGATTGTTACCCCCTCCGGCGTCACCCTGCATCTGAATGTGGAATCGCCGCACATTGAAGGTCAGCAGGCGATTGCCGCCATTCGCAAAGACGGCGGCGACGATGTGGATGCCACCCACGGCATGCTGATCTTTGCCCGCGTCACGCTCACGGAGGATGACCAGATTGTTCTGCGCGGCGGTGAAGGCGTGGGCACCGTCACCCGCAAAGGTATTGGCCTCGCTGTGGGGGAAGCGGCGATCAACCGCACGCCGCGCCAGACCATCGAAGCCGCTGTCCGCGAAGTGATTGGCCCCACGCGCGGCGCGCAGGTGGAAATTTTCGCCCCGGAAGGCGAAGAGCGGGCGAAGAAAACCTACAACGGCAGGCTCGGCATTCTTGGCGGTATTTCGATTATCGGTACCACCGGTATCGTGACGCCAATGTCGGAAGAGAGCTGGAAACGCTCGCTGTCGCTGGAGCTGGAGCTAAAACGCGCGGGCGGAATGGAACGGGTGATCCTCGTCCCGGGCAACCACGGCGAACGCTTCGTGCGTGAGCAGCTTGGCGTCTCCGGCGAGCTGGTCGTGACGATGAGCAACTTCGTTGGCTACATGATTGAAGAGGCGGTGCGTCTGGGCTACCGGCAGATCGTGCTGGTCGGCCATCCCGGCAAGCTGGTGAAAATCGCCGCCGGTATTTTTCATACCCACAGCCATATCGCGGATGCGCGGATGGAGACGCTGGTCGCACACCTGGCGCTGCTCGGCGCGCCGCATGATCTGCTGCTGAAGGTCAGTGACTGCGACACCACCGAAGCGGCAATGGAGTACATCGACGCTGCTGGGTTCAGCCATCTTTACACGCATCTGGCGCAGCGGATCTGCCTGCGCATCGCGCAGATGCTGCGTTTCACGCAAAACCCGCCGCAGTGTGATGCGGTGCTGTTCTCTTTTGATAACAAAGTGCTGGGCGCGAATCGCCCGCTTGAAGAGATTGCCGGAGATCTGAAATGTTGACCATTGCTGGCATGGGGCCGGGGAACCTCGCGCTGATGACGCCGCAGGCGCTGGAAGCCGTGGCACAGGCCGACGTGCTGGTCGGCGGCAAACGCCACCTGGCGCAGTTTGCCGATTTTCGCGGTGACGTCCGCGTACTGGATGCCGACATTCCCGGCCTGCTGGCGTGGCTCGAGCAACAACAGCAGCGGCGCGTGGTGGTGCTGGCTTCCGGCGATCCGCTGTTTTACGGCATCGGTACCCGGCTGGTGGCGCATTTCGGTATCGGGCAGTTGCGCATTATTCCCGGTATCAGCGCCGTGCAGTATCTCTGCGCGCGTACGGGCATCGATATGAATGACATCTGGCTCACCAGCAGCCACGGGCGGGCAGTGGATTTCGACGCGTTAGCCCGCGCCCACAAAGTGGCGATGGTCACTGACGCAAAGTGTGGGCCAAAAGCGATTGCAGAGGCATTGCTGGCGCGCGGCGCGGAAAAGCGCTGGCTGGTGATCGGTGAAAACTTAGGCCTGGACGATGAGCGCATCCACCGGCTGCGTCCGGCGGAAGTACAGAACGAATATGCGATGAATGTGGTGGTGATCCTCAATGAAAGATGAGCTGTTTATCCGTGGTGAAAAGGTGCCGATGACCAAAGAGGCGGTGCGCGCGCTGGCGCTGTCGAAGCTGGAGTTGCATCGCGCGCAGCACTTGATCGATATCGGCGCGGGTACCGGCAGCGTCAGCATTGAAGCAGCGCTGGCGCACCCTGGCTTGCAGGTCACCGCCATCGAGCGTAACCCGGCGGCGTTGAGCCTGCTGGAAGATAACTGCCTGCGCTTTGGCTGTCGCAATATTGCCATCGTCACCGGCGTTGCGCCGCTCTTTGTCGAGCGGCTTGCCGATGCGGTGTTTATCGGCGGCAGCGGCGGCAACCTGGCGCAATTGATTGACTGGTCGCTGGCGCAGCTTCACCCCGGCGGACGGCTGGTGATGACCTTTATTTTGCAGGAGAACCTTAACAGCGCGCTCTCACACCTGCGCACCCGCCGGGTTGCCGGGCTGGATTGCCAGCAAATCCAGGTCTCCCTGCTCACCGGGCTGGGCAGCGGTCATTACTTCAAAGCGAATAACCCTGTCTTTTTGATTTCCTGCGAAAAGGAGAAGCAGCATGCCTGATAACGCTGATGCACAAACGGTCTGGTTTGTCGGCGCCGGGCCGGGCGATCGCGAACTGATCACCCTGAAAGGCTACCGGCTGTTGCAACAGGCTCAGGTGGTGATTTACGCCGGATCGCTCATCAACACCGAGCTGTTGGAATATTGCCCGGCTGGCGCGGCATGTCATGACAGCGCCGAACTGCATCTTGAGCAAATTATCGACCTGATGGAAGCCGGAGTGAAAGCCGGGAAAGTCGTGGTGCGTCTGCAAACCGGCGATGTTTCGCTTTACGGCTCGGTGCGCGAGCAGGGTGAAGAACTGACCCGGCGCGGCATCCGCTGGCAGGTCGTGCCGGGCGTCAGCGCGTTTCTCGGCGCGGCGGCAGAATTGGGCGTTGAGTACACCGTACCGGAAGTGTCGCAGAGTCTGATCATTACCCGCCTGGAAGGGCGTACGCCGGTACCGGAGCGCGAGCAGCTTGAATCCTTCGCCAGCCATCAGACGTCGATGGCTATCTACCTTTCCGTGCAGCGCATCCATCGCGTGGCGGAGCGCTTAATCGAAGGCGGCTATCCGCAGACCACGCCGGTGGCGGTGATCTACAAAGCCACATGGCCACAGAGCCAGACGGTACGCGGCACGCTGGCCGATATCGGCGACAAAGTGCGTGAAGCTGGCATCCGTAAAACCGCGCTGATCCTCGTTGGCGCATTTCTTGGCGAGGAGTACCACTACTCGCGGCTGTATGCGGCGGATTTCAGCCATGAATACCGTAAAGCCTGAATCGATTGCGCTGTTCTGCCTGACGCCGGGTGGCGTGGCACTGGCGAACCGTCTGAAAGCGGTGCTGCCGATGACCTGTTTTACCAGCGAGAAGCTGCTCACCGACGGCTTTCAGCCTTTTGCAGGCAGCTTTGCGCAGACCTTGCGCGAGGCCTTTTGCCACTACCCGGCAGTGGTGTTTATTGGCGCAACGGGCATTGCCGTTCGGGCGATTGCTCCGCTGGTCAACGACAAATTTCTCGATCCGGCGGTGATCGTCATTGATGAACGCGGCCAGCATGCGATCAGTCTGCTTTCCGGCCACTACGGCGGCGGAAACGCGCTGACGCGTTATCTGGCGGGCGTACTGGATGCCGATCCGGTGATCACCACGGCGACCGATGTAAACGAACTGGCGGCGCTGGACACGCTGGCCTGTCAGCTTGATGCGCGGATGGAGAATTTTCGCGCGGCGGTAAAGACCATCAACCACATGCTGGTCAGCGGTAAACGCATCGGCCTGTGGTGTGAAGAGGCGCTGCGTGAGGAAGTGGCAAGCTGTGATACGCGAGGTTTTATCCCCGTCACGTGCCTTGACGCTCTGCCGGAACTGGACGGGCTGCTCTGCGTCTCCATGCGGGCGCAACTACCTGCGCTGCCCGTGCCGGTGTTTAAACTGGTGCCAAAGCGCGTGGTCGCGGGGATCGGCTGTCGGCGCGATACGCCGTTTGCCTTGCTGTCGGCGTTACTGCAACGCCAGTTGCAGGCGCAGGCCTTCGATCCGCTGGCGCTGCGGGCGATTGGCAGCATCAGCTTAAAGCAGGATGAGAAAGGGCTACTGCAACTGGCGGAGAGCCTGCGGGTGCCGTTTGAAATTTTTACCGCGCAGGCGCTGCGTGAGCACGAGTATCGCTTTCCAGCCTCGGACTTTGTCCGGCAGACCGCAGGCGTGGGTAGCGTTTCCGGCCCGGCAGCCTGGCTGATGAGCCAGGGGCAACTGGTTGGTGAGACCCTGCGGGAGCAGGGCGTGACAATTACTTTGGGAGTTTCGCACTGATGTTAACGGTAATCGGGATTGGCCCCGGCTCACAGGCAATGATGACCATGGAGGCCATCGATGCGCTACAGGCAGCGGAAATTGTGGTGGGCTACAAAACCTACACGCACCTTGTCAAAGCCTTCACCGGCGATAAGCAGGTGATCAAAACCGGCATGTGCAAAGAGATTGAGCGCTGCCAGGCGGCGATTGAGCTGGCGCAGGCCGGGCATAACGTGGCGCTGGTCAGCAGCGGTGACGCCGGAATTTATGGCATGGCCGGGCTGGTACTCGAACTGGTCAACAAGCAACAGCTGGATGTGGAAGTGCGGCTGGTGCCGGGGATGACCGCCAGTATCGCCGCCGCTGCACTGCTGGGCGCGCCGTTGATGCACGACTTCTGCCATATCAGCCTGAGCGACCTGATGACGCCGTGGCCGGTTATCGAAAAACGCATTATCGCAGCCGGCGAGGCGGATTTCGTTATCTGCTTCTACAACCCGCGAAGCCGGGGCCGCGAAGGGCATCTGGCGCGGGCATTCGAACTGCTGGCGGCCAGCAAAAGCGCCAACACGCCGGTGGGCGTGGTGAAATCTGCCGGGCGCAAAAAAGAGGAAAAATGGCTGACCACGCTCGGCGAGATGGATTTTGCACCCGTTGATATGACCAGCCTGGTGATTGTCGGTAACCGCGCCACCTATGTGCAAAACGGTCTGATGATCACTCCGCGAGGCTACACCCTGTGATGGCAGGCGAGGTGCTGGTGATTGGCGGTACCAGCGATGCGCGGCTGATTTGCCAGCAACTGGATGAAGCTGGAGTGCGTTACACGCTGTCGGTTGCCACGCCGACCGGTGCGCAACTGGCAGGCGACATTCGCGGTCAGGTGCGCTGCGGACGGCTGGAGCTGGGCGAGATGGTTAGCTGGCTCAAACAGAACGGTACGCGCTGGGTGATCGATGCTTCGCACCCCTACGCCGACGTGGTCAGCCGCAATATTGCCTACGCCTGCAACGCGGCGCAGGTGTTGCTGAGCCGCTATCAGCGCCCGGAGCAACAGCCGGAGCTGCAACATCCGCTGCTGCTCAACGTCGCCACACTGGAGGAAGCCTGCGACAAAGCCCGTAATCTGGGTGAGCGTATCTTGCTGACCACCGGCAGCAAAGATCTGGCGCGCTGGCGCGACGGATTGCCGGGGAAAACGCTGCTGGCGCGGGTGCTGCCCGTGGCGGATGTGCTGGCACAGTGCGCAGAACTGGGTTTTGGCGTGGGGGAGGTCTTCGCGCTGTGCGGCCCGTTTAACGCTGAATTTAACGCCGCGTTTTATCGCCAGTACCGCGTTGAAGTGATGATCACCAAAGCCTCCGGCGTGGAAGGCGGTTATCTGGAAAAAGTACAGCCTGCGCTGGATGCTGGCATGCCGTGCATTGTGATTGCCCGGCCGCAACCGCTGGTCGTGGGCGATGAGTTACTCAACAGTCAGGATGACTTTGCCGGACGCTTGCAACGCTGGCTGGCGGCACAGTGAGGAGAACAGAATGAAGAAAGCCCTTCTGGTGGTGAGCTTTGGCACCAGCTATCGCGACACCTGTGAAAAGAACATCGTCGCCTGCGAGCGCGATCTGGCGGCAAGCTGCCCGGATCGTGCGCTGTTTCGCGCTTTTACCTCCGGGATGATCATTCGCAAGCTCAAACAGCGCGACAACCTGCATATCGACACGCCGCTGGAGGCGCTGCAAAAGCTGGCGGAGCAGGGGTATCAGGACGTGGCGATCCAGTCGCTGCACATTATCAACGGCGACGAATACGAAAAAATCGTTCGTGAAGTCCAGACACTGCGCCCGCTGTTCAAACGGCTGGTGATTGGCGCGCCGCTGCTCAGCAGCCACGACGATTATCTGCATCTGATGCAGGCGCTCTCCCGGCAGATGCCGCAGGTCGCGGCCGATGAGCGCGTGGTGTTTATGGGCCACGGCGCCAGCCATCACGCTTTTGCCGCTTACGCCTGCCTCGACCATATGATGGCGGCGTACCGTTTTCCGGCGCGGGTTGGCGCGGTGGAGAGTTACCCGGAAATCGATCTGCTGATCGACGGCCTGCGTCATGAAGGGGTGAAAGCGGTGCACCTGATGCCGCTGATGCTGGTGGCGGGCGACCATGCGATCAACGACATGGCGTCCGATGACGATGATTCGTGGAAGACGCAGTTTGAGCGCGTCGGTATTGCCGCGACGCCGTGGTTACAGGGCTTAGGCGAGAATGCCGATGTGCGTGCGATGTTTGTCCAGCATCTGCATCAGGCGCTGGCGCAAGTGATGGAGGCCGCAGCATGAGCGGTAAACTTTACGCGCTGAGCACCGGTCCAGGTGCTACCGATCTGATCACCGTGCGCGGCGCGCGCATTCTTGGAAAGCTCGATGTGCTGTATGCCCCGGCCGGGCGCAAAGGCGGCGACAGCCAGGCGCTTTCCATTGTGCGCGAGTACCTCGGCGCGCAGACCGAAGTACGCTGCTGCCACTTTCCAATGAGCGCTGACAGCGCAGAAAAAGAAGCGGTGTGGGACGAGGTCGCCGCCGCGCTGGCAGCGGAAGTGCGGGCCGGTAAACAGGTGGGGTTTATTACCCTCGGCGATGCGATGCTGTTCAGCACCTGGGTATTCCTGCTGCAACGGCTTGGCCAGCCGCAGTGGCTGGAGATTGTACCAGGCGTCACGTCGTTTGCCGCCATTGCCGCGCGTGCGCAGGTGCCACTGGCGATGGAGCAACAGTCGCTGGGCGTGGTGTCCTGCACCGCGCCGGAAGATGAAATCCGCCAGGCGTTACAGCAACACGACAGCCTGGTACTGATGAAAGTCTATGGCCGTTTTGCCCGTATCAAAGCGTTGCTGGCGCAAGCGGGGCTGCTGGAGCACGCCCTGATGATGGCGGAAGCCACCCTGCCCGGCGAGCAGTGCTGGCGGCAGCTTAGCGAGGTTCGCGATGACCAGCCGCTGCCCTATTTTTCGACCATTCTGGTGAATAAACAGTGGGAGAGAAGATGAAAACGCAACAACTGAAACAGTTGTCCTGCAGCGGGCTTGCCGCGGCGCTGCTGCTGATGGTGGTGCCGCAGGAGGCCTTCGCCATGCACATTATGGAGGGGTTTCTGCCGCCGATGTGGGCACTGGCGTGGTGGGTGCTGTTCCTGCCGTGCCTGTGGTACGGGCTGGTGTGTCTGCGCCGCATTGTGGCAGACGATACCAACCAGAAGGTACTGCTGGCGCTGTGCGGTGCGTTTATTTTTGTCCTGTCGGCGCTGAAGATCCCGTCGGTGACCGGCAGCTGCTCGCACCCGACCGGCGTCGGGCTGGCGGTAATTTTGTTTGGCCCCGGCGTGGTGGCGATTCTTGGCGCGATTGTGCTGCTGTTTCAGGCGCTGTTGCTGGCGCACGGCGGGCTGACCACGCTTGGCGCCAACGGCATGTCGATGGCGGTCATTGGCCCTGTTGTCGGCTATGTGGTGTGGAAACTGGCCTACCGGGCGGGTTTCCGCCGCGATGTGGCGGTGTTTCTCTGCGCCATGCTGGCAGATCTGGCGACCTACTTCATTACCTCGCTGCAACTGGGCGTGGCATTCCCGGATCCACAAACTGGGGCAACTGGCTCGATCGTGAAATTTATGGGCATCTTTTGCCTGACGCAAATTCCGATTGCCATCGCGGAAGGGTTGTTGACGGTGATGATTTACGATCAGCTCACCAAACGACAGTTGATCGCCGGGGCATTAAGATGAAAAAGACCCTGATTCTGCTGGCGATGGTGATCGCCCTGATGGTGCTGCCGTTCTTTATCAATCACGGCGGTGAATATGCTGGTTCCGACAACCAGGCGGAAAGCCAGATCCTGGCGATTGCGCCCCATTACCAGCCGTGGTTCCAGCCGCTGTATGAGCCAGCAAGCGGCGAAATTGAAAGCCTGCTTTTTACCCTGCAAGGCTCGATTGGCGCAGCGGTCATTTTCTATATCCTCGGTTATATGAAAGGCAGGCAGCGTGATCGCGAACGGTCTTGATCGGCTGAGCTACCAGAGCCGCTGGTTTCACGTTGCGCCGGAGCGTAAATTTATGTTCTGGTTGCTGATGATGGTGCTGGCCTTTTCTCTGCCGCCATTCGGGCAGGGGGTGTTGCTGGTGGCGCTGGCGATTTTTACCTGCTGGCTGCTGCGCGTCTCACTCTGGCGCTGGCTGCGCTGGATGGCTCTGCCGATGGGCTTTTTGCTGGTTGGCGTGGTGACGATTCTGTTCAGCGTGACGCGCGAGCCGCAGCAGCTGTTGTACGGCGTGCATCTCGGCAGCATCTGGATCGGCGTATCGCCGCAGGGGCTGGCATCAGCCAACAGCACGTTATGGCGCAGCCTCGCCGCGCTGGCGGCAACCTTCTGGCTGATGCTCAATCTGACCTTTCCGCAACTGATTGTCTTGCTTAAACGCGGGCGCGTGCCGCGATTGCTGACCGAGCAGATCCTGCTCACCTGGCGCTTTATCTTTATCCTGCTCGAAGAGGCGGCGGCGCTTCACCGTGCGCAGACGCTGCGCTTTGGTTATCGCACCTTACCGCTGAGCTACCGCTCACTGGCGATGCTGGTGAGCCTGTTATTTACCCGCGTGCTGCTGCGCTACAAAGCGATGGCGACCACGCTGGATATCAAACTTTATCAGGGTGATTTTCACCTGTAGGGACGAGGCATGCTGGCATGTGAAAATCTGTGGTTCAGCTACCAGGATGCGCCGACGCTGAAAGGGCTGACGCTCGATTTTTCCCGCCAGCCGGTGACCGGGCTGGTCGGTGCGAACGGCTGTGGTAAATCAACACTGTTTATGAACCTGAACGGTATCCTGCGCCCGCAAAAAGGGGTGGTGCTGTGGCAGGGAAAACCGCTCGATTACAGCAAGCGCGGGTTGCTGGCGCTGCGCCAGCAGGTGACCACCGTCTTTCAGGACCCCGATCAGCAGATCTTCTATACCGATATCGACAGCGACATCGCCTTCAGCCTGCGCAACATTGGCGTGGCGGAAGCGGAGATCGCGCGCCGCGTTGATGATGCCCTGACGCTTGTGGATGCGCACTCCTTCCGTCAGCAGCCAATCCAGTGCCTGAGCCACGGGCAGAAAAAGCGCGTTGCCATCGCTGGCGCGCTGGTGATGCAGGCAAAATATCTGCTGCTGGATGAGCCCACAGCGGGTCTTGATCCCGCCGGGCGCGCGCAGATGATCGCGATCATCCGCCGTATTGTCGCGCAGGGGAATCATGTGGTGATCTCCAGCCACGATATTGATTTGATTTATGAAATTTGTGATGCAGTCTATGTGCTGCATCACGGCGAATGCCTGACGCAGGGAACGCCCGGCGAGGTGTTTGCCCGCCGCGCGCTGGTTGAGAAAGCCGGTCTGACGCAGCCGTGGCTGGTAAAACTGCACAGCGAGCTGGGTTTGCCGCTGTGTAAAAGTGAAGATGAATTTTATGCCCGCATGCGGGCGATGCGGGTTAAGGAGGCGTCATGACGCTGGCAATTATGTTGCAGGGCACCGCCTCAGATGTAGGTAAAAGCGTGCTGGTGGCCGGGCTGTGCCGCATTTTTTATCAGGATGGGCTGAAAACCGCCCCCTTTAAATCGCAGAATATGGCGCTCAATTCCGGTATCACGCCGGATGGCCAGGAGATGGGGCGCGCGCAAATATTCCAGGCGGAAGCGGCGGGTATCGTGCCGGATGTGCGTATGAACCCGGTGTTGCTTAAACCCACCAGCGACCGTAAAGCGCAGGTGGTGTTGATGGGCAAGGTGGCGACCGACATGGATGCCGTCAGCTATCACGACTACAAACCCCATCTGCGTGCTCAAATTATGCGCGTCTGGCAAAGCCTGGCGCAGGAATACGAGGCGCTGGTGCTGGAAGGGGCAGGCAGCCCGGCGGAGATCAACCTGCGCGATCGGGATATCGTCAATATGGGCATGGCGGAGATGGCAGCCTGCCCGGTTATCCTGGTGGCGGATATCGATCGCGGTGGCGTTTTTGCGGCCATTTACGGCACGCTGGCGCTGCTCCAGCCGCATGAACGCTGGCGAGTAAAAGGGGTGATCATCAATAAATTCCGCGGCGACGTCGCGCTACTGACGCCGGGCATAAAACAGATTGAAGAACTGACGGGCGTTCCGGTTATCGGTGTGATGCCGTGGCTGGAGGTTGATCTCGAAGATGAAGACGGCGTGGCGCTGCAACGTGGCAAATACCTGAGCACTGGCGAGCGGGCGCTGGATATCGCAGTAGTGCAGCTTCCGCATATTTCCAACTTCACCGATTTTAACGCGCTGGCGGCGCAGCCGGATGTGCGCGTGCACTACGTGCGCTCGCCCGATGCATTGCAGGGCGCGGATCTGGTGATTTTACCGGGCAGTAAAAATACCCTCGGCGATCTCCAATGGCTGCGCGAAAGCGGGCTGGCGAAGGCGCTGCTTGCCAGGCATCGCGCGGGCGTTCCGACGATCGGCGTTTGCGGTGGTTATCAGATGCTCGGCGAGACGATCGTCGATGAGGTGGAATCCGGGCTGGGTACGCAGCCGGGGCTGGGGTTGCTCAATACCGTGACCCATTTCGCACAGGATAAAACCACCACGCTTGTTGAGGCCCGTTTGCAGGAGACGCTGCCCGGCTGGCTGGCGAACTGCGCCGGGCTGGCGCTGCGCGGATATGAGATTCATATGGGCGAAACAACGTTGCAAAGCGGTTGTCGTCCGGCGCTGTGGTTAGAGAAAAACGGTCAGCGCGTGGCGGATGGTGCGGTCAGCGATGACGGTCTGGTGTTTGGCACTTATCTGCACGGCCTGTTCGACAGCGATGCGTTTACCCGCGCGTTGCTGAATGGCCTGCGCGAGCGTAAAGGATTGGGGCCGCTCGATATCGCCGTAAATTATGCCGATTATAAAGCGCAGCAGTTTGATATCCTCGCCGACGCCATGCGCAAGCATATCGATATCGATCGTATCTACCAGATTATGCAGCAACATCAGGAGCCAACATGTTAACCCTTGTTACCGGCGGGGCGCGCAGCGGCAAGAGCCGCCACGCCGAGTCGCTGGTCGCAGACGCCAGCCGCGTACTCTATATCGCCACTTCGCAGATCTTTGATCAGGAGATGGCGGCACGTATTGCGCACCACCGGGCGGGCCGTCCGGCCCACTGGCGTACCGAAGAGCGCTGGCAGCAGCTGGCGGAAATCATTACTCCCGACAACGATAGCCGCGAAGCCGTGCTGCTGGAGTGCATCACTACGCTGACGACCAATCTGCTGTTTGCCTTTGGCGGCGAGAGTGACCCGGAACAGTGGGATTACGCCGCGCTGGAAACGCAGGTGCAGCAGGAAATTGACGCGCTGATAGCCGCCTGCGCGGCCTGCCCGTCGCCGGTGGTGCTGGTCACCAATGAAGTGGGGATGGGGATTGTGCCGGAAAACCGCCTCGCGCGGCATTTCCGCGATATTGCCGGGCGTGTCAATCAGCGGCTGGCACAGGCGGCGGATCACGTCTGGCTGGTGGTGTCCGGGATAGGAGTCAAAATCAAATGAAACTGTTCTTCGCCACGCTGTCATTTATCAGCCGTCTGCCGGTGCCGGAGCGCTGGGTGCAGGGGCTGGATGTCGCCGATTATGTGCGCGGGATTGTCACTTTTCCCCTCGTCGGCGTACTGCTGGGCGCTATTAGCGGCGGCGTACTGGTGATATTGCAGCCGTGGTGCGGCGCACCGCTGGCGGCGCTGTTCTGCGTGCTGGCGCTGGCGTTGCTGACCGGCGGGTTTCATCTTGATGGCCTTGCCGATACCTGCGACGGCGTTTTTTCCGCCCGGCGGCGCGAGCGGATGCTGGAGATCATGCGCGACAGCCGTCTCGGCACGCATGGCGGTCTGGCGCTGGTGTTTGTGCTGGCAGCGAAAATCCTCACTCTTAGCGAACTGCAACTGCGTGACGCGCCGATGATCGCGGCGCTGGCGGCGGCCTGTGCCGCCGGGCGCGGCTGCGCGGTGCTACTGATGTTCGGTCATCGCTACGCCCGCGAAGAGGGGCTCGGCAATCTGTTTATCGGCAAAGTGTCGGGGCGCGATACGTCAGTCACGCTCATCATTACCGCGCTGGTCACGCTTGGGCTGCTGGGCGCGAAAGGGATCGTGGCGCTGCTGGTGACTCTGGCGGCGGTATTTCTGCTCGGGCAGATGTTGAAGCGCACGCTTGGCGGGCAGACCGGCGATACGCTCGGCGCCGCCATTGAGCTTGGCGAACTGATTTTTCTTCTGGCGCTGTTATAAACAGCCCACAACATAATGAGAAACAGCATGCAGACATTAACGACATTACTGGCAAGCATTCCGGTACCCGATGACGTGGCGATGGCGCAGGCCCGGGTTCATCTGGATGGTTTACTGAAGCCGCCAGGCAGCCTGGGGCGACTGGAAGTATTAGCGGTACAACTGGCCGGTATGCCGGGGCTGAATGGTACGCCGCAGATCGCTGAAAAAGCGATTGTGGTGATGTGCGCCGATCACGGTGTCTGGCATGAAGGCGTGGCGATTTCACCGCAGGTGGTGACCGCAATTCAGGCGGCGAACATGACGCAAGGCACCACGGGTGTTTGTGTGCTGGCGGCGCAAGCTGGAGCAAAAGTGCACGTACTGGACGTCGGTATTGATGCCGATCCGATCCCGGGCCTCGTCAATATGAAGGTAGCGCGCGGCAGCGGGAATATCGCCAGCGGCCCGGCGATGAGCCGCAGTCAGGCGCAGGAACTGCTGCTGGAAACGATGCGCTATACCCGCGAGCTGGCAGCTCAGGGCGTGACGCTGTTTGGCGTCGGCGAACTGGGGATGGCCAACACCACGCCAGCCGCAGCGATTGTCAGCGTGCTGACCGGTGAAGCGCCGGAATCGGTGGTGGGTATTGGCGCCAATCTGCCGGAAACGCTGCTCGGGCATAAAGCGCAGGTGGTGCGCAGAGCCATTGCGGTGAACCAGCCGGATGTTGCCGATGGCCTTGATGTGCTGGCGAAAGTGGGCGGTTATGATCTGCTCGGCATGACCGGGGTGATCCTCGGCGCGGCAACCTGCGGTTTGCCGGTGGTGCTCGATGGTTTCCTCTCTTACGCCTCGGCGCTGGCCGCCTGCCGTATCGCGCCGCAGGTGAAGCCGTATCTGATCCCGTCGCATCTCTCAGCCGAAAAAGGTGCGCGCATTGCGCTCGAACATTTAGGCCTGGAGCCCTATTTCAATATGGGCATGCGACTGGGGGAAGGCAGCGGTGCGGCGCTGGCGATGCAGCTGGTGGATGCAGCCTGCGCGATTTACAACAAGATGGGCACGCTGGCGGCGAGCAATATTGTGTTACCGGAAACGAAATAGAATTTTGCCGGATGGCGCGAAGCGCTTATCCGTCCTGTGAAGCGGGTTCGCTTACCGTAGGCCGGATAAGGCGAAGCCGCTATCCGGCAACTCACCCTTCCTGTTGCATCACCTGCAACAGCGTATCCAGCAGCCCCGGGAAGCAGGCGTCCAGATCTTCCCGGCGCAGCGAAATCATATTTTCCCGCCCCTGCGGGCGCTGCCAGACCACGCCGCTGTCGCGCAGTACGCGCCAGTGATGCGTCATGGTCGATTTCGCCACATCCTGCGGCCGCAACGTATTACAGCTCAGTTCAGCCCCATCGGCGAGCCGTTTGATCATCGCCAGGCGCAGCGGGTTGCCGAGGGCGAAGAGCACATTTTCCAGGCGGAATTGCTCACGTTCTGGGTGGTTAGCGATCATAATATTCCTGTGTGGCGATGGCCTGGTGTAAGAACGTCGCGGCCGGGCCGGTACTATACGCAAACTCGATTTTTAAAGCCACGACCTCAATCGTGGCCCAACCAATCGTAATAATAGCAAAAATAGTTCGAATATACTCGTACAGTTGTACTATGATACATGCCAATGAACTGCGGCCAATTCCGGCCGTGAACTGATAGTCAAATGACTAAGGACGCATCATGCCCCGACCCATCCCCCTCGAACGTTATCGCAACATCGGTATCTCCGCGCATATCGATGCCGGTAAAACCACTACCACCGAGCGCATCCTGTTTTACACCGGGATGAGCCACAAGCTGGGGGAAGTACACGATGGCGCGGCAACAACCGACTGGATGGCGCAGGAGCAGGAGCGCGGGATCACCATTACTTCCGCTGCAGTGAGCTGCTTCTGGCCCGGTATGGACAGAAGTTATGAGCCGCACCGCATCAACATTATCGACACCCCCGGGCACGTGGATTTCACCATTGAAGTGGAACGTTCCATGCGCGTGCTCGACGGCGCAGTGATGGTGTATGACTCGGTAGGCGGTGTGCAGCCGCAATCGGAAACCGTCTGGCGCCAGGCCAACAAATATCACGTGCCGCGTCTGGCTTTCGTCAACAAGATGGACCGTCCCGGCGCGGATTTCTTCCGCGTGGTGCAGATGATGATCGATCGTCTGAAAGCCAACCCGGTGCCGATCGTCATCCCGATTGGCGCTGAAGAGCATTTCACTGGCGTAGTGGATTTGATCAAAATGCGTGAAATCATCTGGGATGACGCGACGCAGGGTATGGTCTTTAGCTACGCGCCAGTACCGGAAGAATTACAGGCAACCGCGCTGGAGTGGCGGGAAAAAATGGTCTCTGCGGCGGCGGAAGCCAGCGAAGAGCTGATGGATAAATATCTGGAAACCGGTTCGCTGGACGAAGCCGACATTATTGCCGGTCTGCGCAAACGTACGATCGCCGGTGAGATCCAGCCGATGCTGTGCGGCAGCGCCTTTAAAAACAAAGGCGTGCAGCGCATGCTTGATGCGGTTGTCGAACTGATGCCGTCGCCGCTGGATATTCCTGCCATTCAGGGCGTGGATGAAAAAGGCCAACCGGCGGAACGTCACCCGAGCGATGACGAACCGTTCTCGGCGCTGGCGTTTAAACTGATGACTGACCCGTATGTCGGCCAGCTCACTTTTATCCGCGTCTATTCCGGCGTGCTGAAAAAAGGCGATGCGGTCTACAACCCGGTGAAGGGTAAGAAAGAGCGTATCGGGCGTATCGTGCAGATGCATGCCAACGATCGTCATGAAGTGGATGAACTGCGCGCGGGCGATATTGCCGCCTGTGTCGGGCTGAAAGATGTCACTACCGGCGATACTTTAAGTGACCCGGATGCGGTGATCACGTTGGAACGTATGGAATTCCCGGAGCCGGTGATTTCGCTGGCTATCGAGCCGAAAACCAAAGCGGACCAGGAAAAAATGGGTATCGCGCTGCAACGGCTGGCCTCTGAAGACCCGTCATTCCGTCTGCACACGGATGAAGAGTCCGGCCAGACGATCATTTCCGGTATGGGCGAACTGCATCTGGAGATTATCGTCGACCGTATGAAACGCGAATTCGGCGTGGAAGCGAACATTGGTCGCCCGCAGGTGACTTACCGTGAAACGCTGCGTAAAACGGTGAAAGACATTGAAGGCAAGTTTGTTCGCCAGTCCGGTGGTAAAGGGCAGTATGGCCACGTGGTGCTGACGCTCGAACCGCTGGAGCCGGGTAGTGGCTTTGTCTTTGAAGACGCCACCAAAGGCGGCGTGGTGCCGCGCGAGTATATTCCATCCGTGGAGAAAGGGCTGCGCGAAGCCATGAACAGCGGTGTGCTGGCCGGTTATCCGGTGGTGGATGTGAAAGCGACGCTGACCTTCGGTTCCTACCACGATGTCGACTCGTCGGAAATGGCGTTCCGCATGGCGGCCATCTTTGGTTTCAAAGAGGGCGCGCGCAAAGCGGATCCGGCTATTCTGGAGCCGGTGATGCATGTGGAAGTGGAAACGCCGGAAGAGTACGCCGGTAACATTATGGGCGATCTCTCTTCCCGTCGCGGTATGGTGCAGGGCATGGAAGAGCGCTTCGGCAGCCAGATTATCCGCGCTGACGTGCCGCTGGCCGAGATGTTCGGTTACTCCACCACGCTGCGATCCATGTCGCAGGGGCGTGCAACCTACAGCATGGAGTTCCACCACTACGCGGAAGCGCCGCGCAATGTGGCGGATGAGATCATCGCCAGCCGCGCCAAAGCCTGACATGATATTCTGACCCCAAACCCCGCTGCGGCGGGGTTTTTTATTGCCCGTACAGTATTCGCTACGCACGATAAACCGGTCGCGCTCGTTTTATCGCTGCGTCATAACGTGCTGTAAAAAAGCAGAAAATGCACAAAGCGGGCTATGCTTATCCTGTCTTCGCCGTTTTTAAGGAATGCTACCATGCGCCGTGTAAAACTGCTTTGCTGCCTGCTTGCCCTGATCTCCACCCGCGCTGCGCTGGCGGTCAGCTACCCTTTGCCGCCCGAGGGCAGCCGGCTGGTGGGAAGCCCGCAAACCATCACTATCGAGCAGGGCAATACGTTGCCGCTGGAAGCCTTTGCCGCGAAATACGGGCAAGGGTTGAGCAATTTGCTGGAAGCGAACCCCGATGCTGATCCGTTCCTGCCGAAAGCGGGTTCGCAGCTGATTATTCCGCAGCAGATCATCTTGCCCGATACGGTACGTGAAGGCATTGTTGTCAACGTCGCGGAGATGCGCCTCTACTATTACCCGAAAGAGAGCAACACGGTGGAGATCATGCCGATTGGCATTGGTCAGGCGGGGCGCGAAACGCCGCGCAACTGGGTTACCGCAGTGGAACGTAAACAAGAAGGGCCGACCTGGACGCCGACGCCAAACACCCGTAAAGCCTATGCTGCAGAGGGGAAAACCTTGCCCGCTTTTGTGCCCGCCGGGCCGGATAACCCGATGGGGCTGTATGCCATCTATATCGGCAAGCTGTATGCCATTCACGGTACTAATGCCAACTTCGGTATTGGTTTACGCGTCAGCCAGGGCTGTATTCGCCTGCGTAATGCAGATATCAAATATCTGTTTGATAACGTTCCGCTCGGGACGCGCGTGCAGGTTATCGATCAACCGGTGAAAATGACCACCGAGCCAGACGGTAGCCGCTGGCTGGAGGTTCACGAACCGCTCTCGCGCAATCGCACGGAATTTGAATCCAGCAATAAAGTTCCGCTCCCGGCCACGCCGGTACTGCATGCGCTGATGAAAGGCGATGAGGTTAATGCCAGCCGGGCATCAGCCGAGCTTGAACGCCGTTCAGGGATGCCGGTGAATATCAGTATTCAGACCGGGCAGATTGATAAACAGCGCCTGTAGCGGCGCGATTTTAGTATTGAAATATCCTGAAAAATAAAATCCACAAAGTGAAGTAATTGTGGGTTATTTATGTTTTTATTTTTGTTGAATAATGATTTTGTTATTTCGTTTTATTTCAACGCACGGAATGTCAATATAAAACGCTGCGGCCGGACGGTAGGATACTCCTTCCTGTCCTGTATTCGTGTTCCGGCCCAAGGCAATAAAGTAATGAGAACTCCGGCAGTAAATAAACAAGCCATGACCTTACTGGCTTCTCTGGTATTAACCAGTTGCGCCACATCTGAGGGGCTTCACACTCACAACAAAATGTTAAACCCGGATTCGCTGGCGGCGAAAAATACCCTGTCGCAGGTCACGTTAAGCCCGGCAAACTGGCCCAAAGGCAACTGGTGGCAGCGTTTTAACGATCCGCAACTTGATGTGCTGATCCGCGACGGACTCGCGTCCAGCCCCAGCTTGCAGGAAGCGAACGCCCGTGCGGATCAGGCCAATGCCACGGTAGTCAGCGCCAGAGCAGAGCAACTACCTGATATTAATATGGATACCAGCATTACCCGTTCCCGCGTCGCGCGCGTTGATGATCCTTTGCTGGTGGGTAAAACTTACAGCACGCTGCGCACCGCCTCGCTCAGCACCAGCTACACGCTGGATTTATGGGGCGGTAAGAAAGCGGCCTGGCAGGCGGCGTTAGGCAATGCCAAAGCGGCGGAGCTGGATAAACAAGCTGCCGCGCTCAGTTTATCGGCCAATATTGCCCGCGCATGGAATAATTTAAATGTCGACTGGAAATTAGAAAAAATAGCGGCCGCTAATGCCGAACGTCTGGCAAAAATAAGCGATATCCAGCGTCAGTTTTATCACGGTGGTATTTCACCGGAATATCAATATAAACAGGCAATGGCTAACGATAAAGATGCGCAGACCGCATTATTACAGGCGCAGGAAAATGTCACCGCAGCGGGAATTAAGTTATCCACGCTGGTCGGTAAGGGACCGGATTATTGGCACCATCTGAAACCGTCAGAGAGCAATCCGGCAATGCAAACGACGCTGCCGTCGACGATTCCGGCTGAGTTAGTCGGGCGCAGGCCGGATGTGGTTGCCGCGCGCTGGCGCGTTGAAGCGGCGGAAAAACAGATAAAAGCCACGAAAACCGAGTTCTACCCCAATATCAACCTCGTTGCCGAAGCCGGGACGCGCAATCTTCTCGGCGATGCGTTTGTCGGCGCGCCGAGTCGGTTTTTCAATGTCGGGCCGACGCTTTCGCTGCCGATTTTCGACGGCGGGAAACGGCGGGCGGATTTGGCGGGCAGCAACGCAGAGTGGGATCTGGCGGTCGCTCACTATAACAGCCTGCTGATTTCATCACTGGGCGATATCAGCACTTCTATTGTGAATCTGAAATCGTTGGAGCAGCAGATTGTACAAACGGAAGATGCCGATAAACTCGCGCACAGTGCGTGGGATGACGTTTCCGCCCAATTTAAAGCCGGATTGCGTCCGTGGCTGGACGTCCTCTCATTACAGGATCAACTGCTGGCGTCAGATCGCAGCGTTGCACAGTTGCAAGCCGACATGATGGACCAGAATATTTTACTGATTGAACAGCTTGGCGGTGGGTTAATTACCCAGCCCGCAAAGGCCATCAATTAATTTGATGCTTAATGTTAAATAAATGATATTTATTTGTATCGGATAGTGCGTAGAGTAGGGGAGTCAAAGGCAGGATAAGCGGGGTATATATCGGTATGCGACCTAAATATATTCCGCCTGCCGCGTTTTTCCTAAAAGGACCCCCGAAACCATGAAAAAGATCGGATTTTTGACCTTTGGTCACTGGACGCCTTCAGCACAATCCGCCACTCGCTCAGCCGCTGATGCGCTGTTGCAATCCATTGATCTGGCGGTTGCCGCTGAAGAGCTGGGTGCGGACGGCGCCTATTTCCGTGTCCACCATTTCGCCCGTCAGCTCAGTTCTCCTTTCCCGCTGCTGGCAGCCATCGGTGCCAAAACCCGCAATATCGAGATCGGCACCGGTGTCATTGATATGCGCTATGAAAACCCGCTCTATATGGCCGAAGACGCAGGCGCGGCGGATCTCATTTCCGGCGGTCGCCTGCAACTGGGGATCAGCCGGGGTTCACCGGAGCAGGTGATTGATGGCTGGCGCTATTTCGGTTATCAACCTGCCGAAGGCGAAAGCGAGGCCGACATGGCGCGTCATCGCACCGAAACGCTGCTGGAGATCCTGAAGGGAGAAGAGTTCGCTACGCCAAATCCGCAGCCGATGTTTCCGAATCCGCCAGGGCTTTTACGTCTGGAACCCTATTCTGCAGGCTTGCGCGAGCGTATCTGGTGGGGAGCAGGTTCAAATGCAACCGCTGCCTGGGCTGCAAAACTGGGGATGAATTTGCAAAGCTCGACGCTGAAAAATGATGAAACCGGCGAGCCGTTTCACATTCAGCAGGCGCAGCAGATCCGCGCGTATCGTGCGGCCTGGGCGGAAGCGGGGCACCAGCGTACGCCGCGCGTTTCCGTTAGCCGCAGCATTTTTGCGTTGATGGACGATCGCGACCGCGCTTATTTCGGCAGCAGCCGCAACGATCAGGACCAGGTGGGTTTCCTTGATGAGAAAACCCGCGCGATCTTTGGCCGTAGCTACGCGGCAGAGCCGGAAAAACTGGTTGAAATGCTGAAACAGGACGAGGCGATTGCCGAAGCCGATACCCTATTGTTGACCGTGCCGAATCAGTTGGGCGTTGATTACAACGTGCATGTTATCGAATCAATTCTTAAACATGTGGCCCCGGCTATGGGCTGGCGCGATTAATATGAAAAAACAGGCGTGAAATATTGCGTGAGTTCACAAAATAACGCGACGGAGTGATTCGTCGCTTGTCAGTGAATTAAAAGCCAGTATCCTGTCGCAGGACAAACTGGATTGCTACCGTATTATTCTCTGACCAATACGGGCAAAACCTGAATCGTTTTTCTGAGCATTGACTGCCTGGAAAAGTGATTCAGGTTTTTTTTGGAGTTTTGAAATGATATCGGATTTTCCTCGGGAGGGATGAACACGTAAAAATACCGATGGCCTGTCAGTTCAGGTGAAGCATGAAATACCCAGATAGTCGTTGCGGGATATTTCATGGGCGGCTCTTGTTTCCGCAATGAATGATTCCAGCCATACACTATTTGCGGCAAATAACCAGTCGTTCATTTTACTGGTACAGATAATTAATTACCTGATGTCGATTCAGTTCATCAGGCGGAGTTGTATTGCCTGAATATCTATCCAGCTCATGTTAATCAACCCATTTATTACCAGGGATAACAGGAACAAAAAGATGATAAATAAAAAGCATCAACTGAAATGGATTGCTCTATTAATATCCTCTGCGCTGGTTTCCACCAGCGCCGACGCTGCAAAACTCTCTGTTGAACAGCGTCTGGAATTACTGGAAAAAGCACTGGCGGAAAACCAACAGGAATTACAGGCCACGAAGCAAGAGCTGCGGCAATATAAAACCCGGTTCGACAGGCAGCCGGATCCTGCCCGTGGAACGAACGCTGTCGTCAGTAATAAACCCGCCGATAAAACGCATGCGGCAACATCTGCGCCTGGCGACGCTACGCCAGTGCATTCTGCAGCGGTTACCGGCGCGACACCGGCACAAGAGGTGACGCTGGCGGACATCAGTAAATATGTGAAAAACGATCTCGGCTTCAGTTATACCGGCTACTTCCGCTCCGGCTGGTCGACCGGAACGCGCGGCGCGCCGAAGTCTTACGCCATTGGTTCCCTGGGGCGGTTCGGCCAGGAAAACAGCGCCTGGTTCGACCTGCAATTGTCGCAGAAAGTCTACGATGCCGGCGGCAAGGTGGCGAAAGCCGTGGTCATGCTGGATGGCAACGTTGGCCAGCAATATAGCGCGGGCTGGTTTGACAGCACTTCGGAAAATCTCCTGCAATTCTCGGATATCTATCTGACGACCAAAGGGTTCCTGCCGTTTGCGCCGGAAGCGGATTTTTGGGTCGGTAAACATAACCTGCCGGTGTATGAAATTCAGATGCTGGACTGGAAAAGCCATCGCACGAACGCCGGTTCTGGTCTCGGCATTGAGAACTGGCAGCTTGGCCCCGGCAAGCTGAATGTGGCCGTCACACGCGAAGATGTTAATGCCCACGCGGTCGATTATGCGACCTCGGGCAATACGCAGCAGGTTAACGCCAACAGCGCAGAGGTGCGCTATAAAGATATTCCGCTGTGGGAGAAAGCCACGCTGGAAGTATTTGCGCGTTATGCGATGCCGAATGAAACCGACAGCAACCATAAAAATGAAGATAACGGCAGCTATTACAGCGTCAAAGATGCCTGGCATGGCGGTTTAATTCTGCGGCATAAGTTTAACGACGGCGGGTTTAACGAATTAACGCTCCAGGGAGCGGATAATTCCATCGCCAGCGGCTTTGCGTTAATTTCGGATTCTAACCCAACGTACGGTTATAACGATCAGTATTATGGCGAGCATAGTTACGGCAAAGCCTTCCGCGTGATTTCTCAGGGCGAGAACTATTTACGTCCGGATGTGATTATGGCGCATGCGCTGGTCTATGCGCACGGTAATGATATTTACGACTACAACACCGGTGCGCATACTGATTTTAATTCCGTTCGTGCGGTGGTTCGCCCAGCGTATATCTGGGATAACTTTAATCAAACCGGCGTGGAACTTGCCTGGTTCGATCAGAAAAATAAAACCGGCGGCAATGAGTATCATGAATCCGGTTATAAAACTACGCTCTATCATGCGCTGAAAGTGGATACCAGCCTGTTGACCTCACGCCCGGAAATTCGTTTCTATGGGACGTATCTGAAGGTGAACGATAATGGCATCAGCCAGTTTGAATTTGCCGATGCGAAAAGCGATCAGTTCACCGTCGGCGTCCAGGCGGAAGTGTGGTGGTAATAAATTAAAAATTCAGGGCCTGCGTACAGCAGGCTCTTTTATTATCGGCCGCGCGATATATGGGCTCGGCGGGTATGGCATTCCAGCTCATCTTTTACGGCGTGCAGAAATACGTTTCGGTATTTCCCGGAGCGAACGGGAGCCAGACTATTCCGCCTGGTCTGTTTGCTGGCTTAAAGCATGGCCCTGAAGATGCGCCAGCTATAATCAGCAATAACCGGCTTGCGGTCATTTAAACATGTTTAAGCATATGATCGAGAAAGGCGCGTACCGCAGGATTAGAACGACGGCTTTCATGCCAGACAGCCGAAATATTGCCTCGCTCTACCGCAAAATCTGCCAGTACGGGCACTAACTTTTTATCCCTCACCAGGGAAGCCACCATAAAGTTCGCGGCCATGCCTATTCCAGCCCCGGCGGCAATTGCGGCAATGACGGCTTCGCTCGCATCAACAATGACCGCTGACGAAGGCACCATCTCAATTTCCCGCTCTCCGATACGGAACGGCCAGCGAAAAAGTTGCCCCGTATTCTGGTAACGCAGATTAATCGTTTGATGCCCGATTAAGCCATTGGGATGTTCCGGAGGAGCGCAACGGGCTAAATATTCAGGCGAGGCATAACAACCCATCTGATAGGCCGGGAGGTGACGCGACAGGAGGCTGGAATCCGCAAGCTCACCCATTCGAATGGCAATATCAATATGCTCATCAACAAGGTTTACCATGTGGTCGCTTAAGCGCAGGTCAATCTTCACTTTGGGGTAAAGCGCGCAAAATTGTGGAAGAACAGGGGCAATTAAATGAATACCAATGGGTAACGACGCCGCGATGCGCAATGTACCAGCGGGTTCTGCGCGCGTGCGTTTGGCTATCTGTTCGATCTCCTCCGCATCCCGTAACAACCGCAACGCCCGTTCGTGCAGTTCGCGGCCTTCGGCAGTCAAAACCAGCGAACGCGTCGTTCGGGTGAACAGCGTGATGCCAAGGTGTTTCTCCAGCCGCTGAATACTCTTACTGATGGCGGAAGGCGAAACAGAAAGCGACCTGGCAGCCGCAGTATAGCTGCCCAGCGCGCCAGCACGAGCGAATGCAATAAGACCGGTGAGTCTTTCAAAAGCCATTTGTTCCTTCATGGCATAAGTAAAGCGAAATTCAGCCTCATTATCAATCCCTGATATTCGTCATATGCTCTGACACCTGAGCACTTTTAGAGCGAGATTGTGATGACTGAAATGATGAAAGCAGTACAACTCCATGCGTTTGGCGGGCCGGAAAACCTGCTGTATGAAGAGACCCCCAGGCCGCTAGTGGGCAGCGATGAGGTTCTTGTGCATGTGCAGGCGGCCAGCCTTAACCCGCCAGACTGGTATCTGCGTGACGGTTATCGCGCGCTTCCGCCTGAATGGTGGCCGGAGCCCGAATTTCCGCTCATTTTGGGGACTGACGTATCAGGCGTCGTTGCTGCGGTCGGTAAAAATGTGACCGGGTTCAGCACGGGTGATGAGGTCTATTCAATGGTGCGCTTTCCGCAAAAGTTAATGGAAGGCAGTGGCGGCTATGCGCAATATGTCAGCGTTCCTTCATCCGAACTGGCATTAAAACCACGGGGAATTGACCATGTTCAGGCGGCGGGAGCGCCGATGTCACTCCTCACGGCCTGGCAGTTTCTTGTCGAAACGGGGCATGACGCACCGAATCCTTTCCAGGCTTTTCCTCATAAAGCCGTTCCATTAAAAGACCGGACCGTGCTGGTCAATGGTGCAGGGGGAGGCGTGGGGCACCTTGCGGTGCAGATTGCCCACTGGAAAGGAGCGCGGGTTATTGCTGTGGCCTCTTCCCGCAATGAGGCGCTGTTACGCGATCTGGGGGCGGATGAGTTTATCGATTACACCAAAACAGCACCAGAGAGCGTAGTAAGCAATGTTGATCTGGTGCTTGATGCGGTTGGCGGTGCAAATATGGAGCGCTTTCTGCGCTGTATAAAGCCAGGCGGTGCGTTATTTCTGGTAAACCCTCTGGGTTTTTCCGCATGGAGTGAGGCCGCCAAAAAAGATATTACGGTGTCATCAACACAAGTTCGCTCCAGTGGCGCGCAATTATCAGAAGCAGGCCGTCTGCTGGAAGAAGGCGTGATCCGGGTGGTCATTGATAGTACCTGGCCGTTAGCCATGGCATCGGCTGCTCATCAGCGTGCTGCGAAGGGAAGTATTCAGGGCAAAATTGTGCTGACGAACGCTTAATCACTTCCTCGATTTGTTCTGCATGGCGATCGGGGGAAGACAGAAAAAGGAAAGCGTTATGCTCATCGTCTCCGGCTATATCCATATTGAGCCCGCGTGCTTACAGCACTTTATGGCCGATATAAAATTACTGGCTCAACGCGTGCGAAAACATGAAGGCAATCTCTCGTATGATGCTGCAGTAGATGACGCTGTGACCGGCAGTGTGCTGATATCTGAACGCTGGCAAGACCAGGAGGCGCTCACGGCGCATCTTGCGGCAACCCACACCCGGGCATTTATCACCAAATGGGAAGGGCGAATGACGGGGGAGGTTTTGAAATATGATGCCTTTAACGAAAGGGGGCTGTTGGATGTGTAATACCGGTTGCGTTTATTATGATCGGCGCGTCAGCCACCGTTTTTACCGGCAGCTTCGCGCACGAAATCTGCATTAGCGTGAGCTTAGTTTCCGTTCGGCAAAATAGTGGGCAGGCGTGCTGCCCATCGTTTTCCTGAACATAGTGATGAACGCATTCACGGACTCGTACCCCAATTTAGCCGCCACGTTTTGCACGGATACGCCGCTGGCTAACTCCTGTAGCGCAATAATCAAATGGAGTTGCTGGCGCCATCGCCCAAAGGTCAGCCCCGTCTCGCGCAGCATCAAGCGCGCCAGCGAACGTTCGCTTATCGCCAGCCGTTTCGCCCACTCTTTAAACGTGCTCCGATCCTCCGGCTGGCTTACCAGCGTATCGGCCATGGTACGTATTTTGGAATTCGAAGAGACAGGCAAGCTCAGTTTCTGCTGCGGCATGGTGGCTAATTCGTCGAGCGTCACCCGGGTGAGCCTGGCAACGTGGCTATCTGCCGGGTAATCAACGCCCTCGTGGGTTAAACGGTCAACTAATTCTTTAATCAACTGCGAAATCGCCAGCGTGCAACACTTCTCCGGGAGTGCTACGGCTCCGGGTTCAATGAACAAATAATTAAGATGTGCGTTCCAGGTCGCTTTGGCACTGTGCGGGACCCCGCCCGGGATCCAGACAGCGCAGTGCGGCGGCACGATCCAGATATCATTTTCCGCGCGACAGATAACAGCACCATACAGCGCAATAATCAGTTGCCCCTTGCGGTGCGTATGCACGGGCACTTCGGCGGCGTAATCAACGAACTCGAGATGACGCGCAACGGCCGGGCACGGTGTGGCGTCAGGATCAAACACTTGCGTGGCATCACTGGTCTTCATAGCATTGGCAACATTTAGGGATTTTTTGACAGAATAGAGTATTTAAGCGAGTGTGCAAGTCGGTAATAATCCCGGCATGAACAAAATAAACTTCTGTCACTGCCGCTTTGGGCGGGCTATCTCCAACGTGTTCCACCGTGCAGGTGTCGTAATGGCTTCATTGACGCTGCAAAATGACGCCAATGCGTTGCTGTATGCCATCAAGAGCTTTGCAGCAGCCATGCTCGCTTATTACATCGCCTTATCGATCGGTCTTGAAAGGCCTTCCTGGGCAATCATTACCGTTTATATTGTTTCGCAGACCTCGGTTGGCGCTTCACTCAGCCGATCACTTTATCGCCTGGCCGGAACAGTCATCGGTGCCGCAGCGACCGTGTTGATTGTGCCCACGTTCGTGAATATGCCGATCGTGTGCAGCGTGGTGCTTACCGGCTGGATCACCTTCTGCCTTTACTTATCGCTGCTTGAACGCACACCCCGCGCTTACGCTTTTGTTTTAGCCGGTTACACCGCGAGCCTGATTGGTTTTCCTGCGGTAATGCAACCCGGCGCGATTTTTGACACCGCCATCGTTCGGGTGCAGGAGATCATGATTGGCATCCTCTGCGCGGCGCTTCTTCACCGCTATGTGCTGCCAAAACGGATATCCGGGCTGTTCAACAGCAAATTATCGGAAACGCTGCGCTCGGCGCGACAGACCCTTGCTGACGCGTTAGCAGGCAAATCCGATAAGGCTGCAAATAGCCTGCATCTGGCGCTGGCGTTGCAGTATCTTCAGGGCGTCAGCCACCACATTCCCTATGACTTTGCCCTCTCCGTACCGATCCGGCACGCCAGAAATGCCCTGCATGACAAGCTGGCCCGATTGTTAATCGTGATCTGCGAATTACGCGATCGCCTGCAGATGATTGAGGCGATGCCGGAGGATCTGCACAAACTGCTGGGCGATGTTCAGCACTGGCTTGCCTGTCAGGATGAGCGGGAACGAAAAATTACGGCAGAAGCGCTAAGAATACGCAGCGAGCAGTTAACGGCGCAGCAGGATCAGCACGCGCTGACGTTGCAGGATGCCGTGCAAGCGAGCTTTGCCCGTCATCTGACAGAAGCGATCCTCCTCATACAGCAATGCGAGCGTCTTGCCGGGGCCATCCATCACGCGAAACCCGCGCCAGGGCCGGCGCAAGACCAGCCGGTGAAAGGTTATGTTTTTCATCGCGATCATCTTGCCGCTGCACGCACTGCGCTGGGGGCGTTTGTGATAATCGTGAGCGGCTGCCTGGTATGGATTTTCTCGGCCTGGCCTGATGGCGGCACGGCAGTGTCTATCCTTGGCGTCTGCTGCACGTTGTTTGGCAGTTTCGACGCGCCGGCTCCGCATATTGTGAAATACATTATTGGCTCCTTCTGGGGCGTATTGATAAGCCTGATCTACAGCTTTGCCCTTCTTCCACACGTCACTGAATTCAGTGTGCTGGTCGCGGTGTTTGCACCAGCCTATCTGCTGGCCGGATCGCTCCAGGCACGGCCGCCCACCACGTTTATGGCCATGGGGATCACCCTCACACTGCCTGTTTTGTGCGAGTTGGGTCCCCGCTACAGCGGAGACTTCGCCGTGGCTATTAACACCGCCATCGCCTTATTTGCCGCGACCGGTTTTGCCGTGATCGGTATGAGCTTGCTGCAAACCGTGCAGGCAGATGCGGCGATAAACCGTCTGCTGAAGCGTTGCCGTCGCGATATACGACGCAGCGTGAAAGGGGCGTTTAAATCCGACGAGACACACTGGACCAATTTAATGATCGACAGGACTGCCTTGTTACTTCCGCGCTTGCAGCGTAGCAGGCAATCGCCCGCGCAGACGCTGAACCAGATGCTGCACTATCTGCGGATTGGCCTCGGCGTGATGCATTTACGGCGTGGTTATTCGCCAGCGGGAGGCGATACGGGTAAAGCGCTCAATGAGCTGTTTTACCTGCCTGGCAACGCGACAGATACCGCTATTTTGCGCGAGCGTATTGTCGCAATGATTGGCCGCTGTTTGCCTGCCGGGCAGCAACAATCTCAGCAATTCGTTGGCAGGCTGGTTGATTTGTACTGTGCATTGCAGGAGCAGAACAGGGAGCAGGCCGATGATCAATGACATGAATATTGGCGGTGTCTTTTTCCCCGGCCTGTTGATCGTCGCGGTTCTGGCCCTGGTCTTTACTTTGCTGTGTGTGCCGCTTTTCTCTTTCAGCAGGCTTTACCGGCGTTTGCCTTATCGCCCGCTGATGGGTTTCTCAATCTATATCGTTACCTTTTCCCTGCTTATCCAGGGGCTGAATGCGCTGGGGTGGTTATTCGCATGAAATCGTTTCTCTCTCTGTTTGGACGCTATGCGCTGACATTAAGCGCAGTGGCGGTGGCAACACTTCTGGCTTTTATGATGTGGAAACATTATGCGCAGATACCCTGGACCCGCGATGGCCGGGTGCGTGCGGATGTGGTGCAGATTGCGCCGGAGGTTTCCGGGCCGGTGAGCAGTGTGCAAGTCAAAGATAATCAGTGGGTTAATCGTGGCGATGTGCTCTATACGATCGATCCGCGCTGGTTAAAGCTGGCGGTGGCCAGCGCGCAGGCTGACGTCGAGGCTAAACGCCATGAGATGTTAATGCGCCAGGATGCGGCGACAAGGCGTTCCCGCCTCAAGGGCGTGATCGCCAGCGAGGATTTGCAGCAAACCGACAGTGCGGCGAGCGTCGCGGTGGCGAACTACCATGGCGCGCTGGCCGCGCTGGAACTGGCTCAGCTTAATTTATCCCATTCCACCGTGCGCTCGCCGGTTGCGGGCTATGTTACGCATCTGCGGCTTCGCGCTGGCGACTACGCTGCCGCTGGCGAAACAAAAGTGGCCATCGTCGATGCGAACAGTTTCTGGGTTGTGGGTTATTTCGAGGAGACCAAACTGCGCCATATTCGTGTGGGAAACAGTGCGCAGATAGCGTTGATGGGGTTTGAGCCTGCCATTACCGGCCATGTTGAAAGTATCGGGCACGGGATCGGTGACAGTAATGACGAGACGGGCGGGCTTGGTCTGCCGGAGGTGGAACCGACATTTAGCTGGGTGCGGCTCGCGCAGCGTATTCCGGTGCGCATTCATATCGACACCTTACCGGCGGGAATTGATCTGGTGGCTGGCTTATCCGCGAGCGTGTTGATTACGCCATAACGTTTCTGGTCACTGTTCCGCACACGTTGGGTTTAACGCTATGAATCACAGAAAAGAACTTATCATCAACTTAATTGCGTGGATCAATCGCAATATTCAGTCGCCAATGAAAATTGATGATGTCGCAGCCAAGTCCGGCTATTCAAAATGGCACTTACAGCGACTGTTTTTTGCGGAAACGGGCCAGAATCTGGGCCAGTTTATCCGCGATCGAAAGCTAAGTTTAATTGCCGAACAACTGATTACATCCAATGAATCATTAATCAGTCTGGCCATGAAATACGGCTTTGATTCTCAGCAATCATTAACCCGGGCATTTCACAAAAAATATCAACTGCCGCCGCATAAATACCGAAAGACATTTTTCCGTCAGCATTTCGATGATTTTCATACCGACGTAAAACCACGGAAATCATCACCCGCGTCATCGTCGAGGTGAGTCGTCTGTTGCCGTTCCGGCTGGCGATTAGGGGACATCTATTTAAAAAGCGGGACGCCTTGCCGGAATAACGCGCCTTTGTACCAGAATGGTGCGCGCTGCACTGACACAATGCGTGTTCGCCTCGCTATTCTGCCGGTTTACCTGCACCCTCTGCGGTTTTTAAAAGCTGGCACATCAATTGCTTTCTCAACGATACCGCATCCTGCATGGCAGGAACAGGCACCGTAGCCTGGCAAGCGGCTTGTGGCGATCAGCCACTCCAGTACATCGATTTCAGGCGAAGAAGCCCTGCCGGCAATGCTGTCGGCGGGGCTTTTTTTTGGAGTAAATCTATGAGCAAGTTAAAAGCATGGTTTCAGGGTCCACAAGATATCACTGAAGCAGAAGCCGTTGAGGATTACGCAGTCGGCCGCGTGCCGTCGCACTATCGCTGGCCTATTCCGGCCATTATTCTGGTACTGCTCGGCAACTCTACCGCCATGTTCTGGTTCAGCCTTGGCGCGGACATGAGCTATCAGGTCGGCTGGCCCATGTTGCTGCTGCCGATTGGTTATATGGTGGTGTTCGCCACCTTAATTGGCTCCTGCATTATGAAGATGGCGAGTAAAGAGGGACTTTCACTCAATCTGATGACGCGCGGGCTGGGATTCGGCTATATGGGGTCGGCCTTCACATCGCTGATTTACGCCGTGAATTTCATCTTCTATTTCCTGTTCGAAGGCACCATCGTGTCTCACGCTATCGCCAACTATGCGGGCGTGCCGGTCAACTCGTTTACCGGCATCGCCATCTTTGCGCTGATGGGGCTGGCCGCCATCTGGTTTGTCTGGAAAGGCATGTCATCCATGCAGTTTCTGCAAACCTGGGGCGTTCCCATTTTCATTGTGCTGTTTGGCTTTTGTATCTGGCAATTAACCCACCACTATCCGGCGGTCAGCTTCAGTGGCTGGCAGCCAAAAGGGGAGATCGACAGTAACGCGCTGTGGCTGGTGATGAATATGGCCAACGGGCAAATTGTCTTTCAGGGATTGATGGCTACTGATTACGGTCGTTTTGCCCGTCCGGGTATCAGCCATAAAGGCACTGCCACCATCATGCTGGGGATGCTGATCCCGATTGTGGTGGTCATGCTGTTTGGCGCGTTTATGGCCTACACCCTGATGCCGCATATTCAGGGCGAAGATGTCTGGTCGCTGGCGCTCGATCCGGGCTTTGTCTTCCCTCTGATTATTGGTCTGACCGGCGTGTTATTTGCGGTGATTACCCAGATCCGCATTAACGTGCTCAATCTCTACTCGGGTTCGATTGCACTGTCGAATACTATGGATATGGCGTTTAACTATCGTCCGGGACGTCAGTGGTGGATGTTGCTGGTCTGGTTGCTTGGCGTAGTGTTCTACATCTGCAATATCTTGCAATATACCGGCACTTTCCTCTCCATTACTGGCATTCTCACCAACACCTGGGTGTTTATTATCCTTGCTGATTACTTTATCTGCCGCAAAGTGCTGCACCTTGCGCCATCCGATTTTGTGGAGTTCCGCAAAGAGTATCTGCGTATGTGGAACCCGTCCGGCGTGATTGCGCTGTGCGTTGCGGTTGCCATAGGCGCGGCTGGCGTGCTGGGCCTGTATCCGATGGTGTATGCCTCGTTTATCGCCATGCTGGTTGGCCCGGTGCTGCACGTTGCTATCAGCGTTGCCACTCGCGGCAGCTATTACTTCAAAACCTTCCCTGAGGACATGCAAACCAACTGGAAACCTTCTGATGCTTATCAGGGGCCGAAACCGGTATTTAATCCGTTACTGAGCAAGGAGGCAGAATAATGCGCATCAACGTTGCAACCATCCAGTTTGAACCAACGCAGTTCAGAAAAGAGGAGAACGTCACGCGTCTGCTGGCATTAGCAACTCAGGCCGCGCGTGATGGCGCGCGCTTAATCGTTATGCCGGAAATGGCGACCACCGGCTATTGTTGGCTGGATCGCGCGGAAGTCGCCCCTTATGTAGAAACGGCGGACGGAGCCACCAGCCAGGCATTTGCTGCCGTTGCGCGCGAGTTTAACTGCTTTTTGGTCTTTGGCATGCCGGAGCGGGATCCGGTGACTGACCTTTACTATAACAGCGCCGTTCTGGTCGGGCCGCAGGGGGTGATTGGCGTCCACCGTAAAACGCACCCTTATATCTCGGAGCCGAAATGGGCGGCTAATGGCGATGGCGGACATCAGGTCTTTCACACGGAGATCGGCAATATTGCGCTGTTGATCTGTATGGATATTCACTTTATTGAAACCGCCCGGCTGGTTGCGCTGGGCGGCGCGCAAATTATCTGCCACATCAGCAACTGGCTGGCTGAACGCACACCTGCGCCTTACTGGCTTACGCGCGGTTGGGAGAACGGCTGCGCGCTGATCGAAAGTAACCGCTGGGGCTGGGAGCGGGGCGTGCAGTTCAGCGGCGGCAGCTGCATTGTGGATAGCCACGGGAATCTGCTGGCCAGTTGTGACAGCGGCGATCGGGTACTCAGCGCTGAATTACCCCTGCCTGAGGAGAATCCACAACTGAATAAGCGTCGGCCTGAGCTGTATCAGCGTTTGATGACCAACACTTTCCAGTGGAATCCAAAGGACTTTTTTGGCTTATATGGGCGTAATCCACTGCCCGACGGCAAAGATTCACGTATTTCGGTGGCGCAGTTTCGCCCGCAAAACGATGTTGATGCCAATCTGTCGCAGATTCGCCACTGGGCCGAACAGGCGAAATCGGGCGGCGCAGAACTGCTGGTATTACCGGAACGCGCGCTGACTGGCGGTGACGGTAGCCGCTACGCGCTGACGCTGGATGATGCGCCAGTACAGGCGCTGATCGCGCTGGCGATAGAACTGGATATCGCGCTGCTTGCGGGGTTCGCCGAGCGGGAAGGGGAGCAGTGCTATAACAGCGCGGTGCTGGTGAGCAGTGGCGGGTTGAGCGCGCATTATCGGCAGATTCATGTAAGCGAACAGGATCGGCAATGGGCCTGCGCAGGCAATCAGTGGGTGACCTGCGATTTGCCCTGCGGGCGGGTTGGTATTTTGCTGGGCGAAGATCTGCTGGTGCCGGAAGCCGCACGGATTCTGGCGCTGGAAGGCTGCGACATCATTGCGTGCCCGGCGCAGCTTCATACACCTGCGCCAATGGCGCACGTGGGCACGGCGATCCCCCATGTCTGGCCGATTCCGCGCGGTGCCGATCCTTACCACTGGCTGCTGCCGCGCGTTCGCGCGGGTGAGAATAATGTCTGGATGGCTTTTGCCAACTGGCCAGCCGCTGAAGGAGAAAGCATTGGCCTGAGCGGAGTATTCGGCCCGGATACGTTTGCCTTTCCGCGTAAAGAAGCGAAAGCCACAGGCGCGAAAGGGCTGGCAGTGCTGGATATCTCCACGGGTTCAGCCGGTACCACCTACCCCGATCATGTGGTAAGACGTAAAGACCTGGTGCTGATGCGTCAGCCGCATTACTACACTGCGCTGGTTGCTCAACCACCGCGATGAACCACAGACGCGGCCTGCGGGCCGCGTTGATTCAGGAGCCATTATGTCTGCCACTCAGCCGCTGCCTAAACGCGTTATTCCGGTCGGTATTCTCTATTCTGTTTCAGGCGATTATGCGGTTATCGGGCGCGAGATGCTCAACGGCATTCTGCTGGCGATTGAGGAGATAAATGCCAATCCCGCCCATGAATTTACCCTTGCTCCCATAATCCGCGATCCGCAGGGTTCGCTGGATCTCTACTACGACTATTGCCACGACTTGCTCTATCGCCACGGCGTGCGTCATGTGATCGGCTGCTACACGTCCGCGGCGCGTAAAACCATTCTGCCGTTGATCGAAGGCGCAAATGCGCTGCTGTGGCACTCCGCGCGCTATGAAGGGTTTGAGAGCAGCAACAGCGTGATTTACCTTGGCGCCACGCCCAATCAGCATATCTTGCCGATGCTGAGCTGGCTGTTACAGCAGCAGGCGGCGGAGATCTATCACATCGGCTCTAACTATGTCTGGTCCTGGGAGATGGATCGCATCACCCGTGAGGCCGTGATCCCTGCGGGCGGCAGCGTGGTGCAGAGTAAATTACTGTCGCTGGGCGACGAAAATGTGGATGCGTTAATCGCTGATATTATCGCCTGCCGCCCGAAAGTGCTCCTGAATACCATGGTCGGCAAAAGCGCCTACAGTTTTTACCGCGCCTGGCACCAGGCCTGTCAGCAGCACCCGTGGTTAAACGAGGTGCTGAAGCTGAGCCTGACGCTGTGTGAGCCGGAAGTGCAGTTAATAGGCGCAGAGGCATTAGAGGGGTATCTGGTCTCTGCAAGCTGGTTTCAGTCGATTGACAGCGCCGCCAACCGGCGTTTTCTGAGCAGCTACCGCCAGCGCTTTGGTGAGCATGTTTCGCCGTCAGTGGACAGTGAAAGTGCCTGGCTGGCCGGACATTTACTGGCAAGAGCCATTGCGCGCCACGGCAATGCCGACGTTGAAGGCGTGCGCAATGCGGTATTGCAGGATGAAATGGATTCGCCAGCCGGGCGAATTCGCCTCGACGCCGACAATAATCACTGCTGGTTGACCCCGCATCTGGCGCGCTGTCACAACGGCAGGCTGGAGAGTTTCTGGCAGGCTGATGCCGCGGTGAAACCCGATCCCTGGCTGGCCTGGGTGGATCTCGCGAGCCTCACGCATCGCGGAGGCAGCGCATGAGCCGAAAAAACGTGCAGATGCGCGGATTAAAAGTGTGTGTGATCGGCTGTTCCGATCGTGATAACCACCATCTGGCGCAACAGTTTAGCCGCATAGGCATTGAGGGGCTGTTTTGTGCGGCGTTTCCTGATGAGAGCCAACTGGCTGAGCAACAGTTGCTGGTGTTCGACGGCGATAACTCGACCCTGTTTCATCCCACGAACCTGCTCCCCTGGCCCGCGCTGCCAAAGATTGCGCTTACCGCCATTGAAACGCCATCGCGTTTACAGTGGATTGCCGAGCAGAAGATCGACAGCTATATGCGTAAACCGGTACGTTTTGATGGTGTGATGACCGCCTTTACGCTGGCGCTTAATCATGCCGCGCACATCAACCAGCTCGAAGCGCAACTCAGGCGGCAGGAGGAGCGGCTGCGAGCGCGTAAGTTTTTGTTTTCCGCGCAACTGCGGGTTATGCACGCGCTACGGCTGGAGGAAGACGATGCTTACAGCTTGCTGCGCCGTGCCTCGATGGCGCAACACATGACCATTGAAAACCTCAGCTGTGAGTTGCTGAACGACACGGAATTCTGGCTCAACCGGTTGAAATCACTGCTGGCGGAATAGTGTGCTCTGTTTTGCAGGATGCTGTGCAAAAAAAACGGCCTCAAGAAGAGGCCGGAGTGTCGGGTTTTCACTATTCCGCTTAATTTCTGACGTTAATCACGCCGTACTTTGACGCTTGATCCTGAAACACCACTTTACCGCTGTCATTTTTGACAATCTTCACCATTAACACATCGTTATCCATGCTGTTTTGCGCATATACGCTAAAGCTTTCCGGCAATTTGATATGTAATCCGTCAGAAAATGCCTCGCCGGCAGCGCTGGGGTAGTTTCCGCTACTCATGTTATAAAGCGTGGTGATATTGTCTTTGGTGATTTTCAGGTCGCTGTCGTTAAAGCAGTTATCAACGTATCCCGGCGAGGTAACCGGGCCGCACGTCACGATTGCGGTATAGCCATTGCGGTATTTGGCCTCTTCTTCCATATTGGATTTTATCGCCGCGATATTTCTCTCCGCTAAAGGGCTGCCATTGGCTTTTGCCTTTTCATACCACGCCAGCGCTTGCTGATAATCCTTTTCGACGCCAATCCCGTTGGCATAGTTGTAACCCAAATCAATTTGCGCATTCGCATCATTGGCTTCGGCTGCTGCGCGGGTTAACTCCACGCCTTTATCAACATCCCGGGCAACGCTTTTCCCGTAGGTATAGAGAAAACCCAACCGCTGCATGGCCGCCGGATTTTTTTGCGCCGCTGCGGATTCCAGCCAGTGAATGGCTTCGCTTTTTTGCTGCGCCGTGCCTTTGCTGAGCGCGATTCCCCACTCGGCCTGTGCAGCGATATCGCCCGCTTCAGCTTTCAATTCAAGTTCTGATTTGGCGGCAACCGGTGCGGGCTGCGGGGTAACTGGCGCAGGATCGGGTTTCGCCTGAACGGGTTCAGTTTTGTTACCCAGCAGCGTTTGCAGATCCTGAATGCGCGACTGATACGAAGTTTGCAGAGACTCAATGGTCGTCGCCTTATTGCGAATATCTTTCAGCCATGACAACTGTGATTTGCGCAGCAGGGCTTTATTTTCCGGCTGTTGCTGAAGTAGCTGGTTATAGAGCGCGTTAAGCTGGCTGTCCATCCCGGAGAGCGCGGGCGTGGAGCAAATGGTAAGTTCGACAAAACCTGCGGCTTTCTCACAATTAAACGAAGCACTGTGGCCCATTTGCGAAATGCAGCACAGTAGGCCCGCCAGAATGGTTTTCTTCATAATCTCGCCCTTGTTAAGTTTGAATATCTCTATCGGGCTGAAAGACAAAAGCTTTAGGGGAAATATACCTGCTGTTAATAGGGGGATCAGGCGCGATCCCAGGGGGGATTGTCGCCAAAAGCCTGCGCCAGGTAATCGACAAAATGGCGGACTTTCACTGGAATGCGCAGCGCGCTCGGATAAACCGCCTGAATAACTAAATCACTGGCAGTGTAATCCGGCAGCAACGGGATCAAGGCCTTGCGGCGGATATAATCGCCAAACATAAAGGTTGGCCCATAGACAATCCCCGTTCCGGCCAGCGCAGACGCCACCAGTAACTGCAGATTATTTGCCGTCAGCCTGCATGGCCCATCAATCACGTGCGCGTGTTTTTGCTTATCAAACAGCGTCCAGTTTCCTTCTGAGACGGCTTCACTAAAAGCCAGCCGCGCAGCATTACGCAAATCCTCCGGCGTTTGCGGAGTGCCGTGTCGCAAAAGCCAGCCAGGCGAAGCGCAGATAACCATGCGACAGGGCGCCAGTTGCCGCGTGACAAGCTGTGTCGATTTCAGTCTGCCAATGCGGATGGCAACATCCACCCGCGCATCCAGCAGATCGACATAACGATCTTCCAGCAGCACCTCCACATTCACCTCAGGGTGATCTTCCAGATAGCGAGCCACTACGCTTGCGACATGAAGCTCACCGAAAGTGACCGGGACGGTAACGCGCAAGGTGCCACGTGCGGTGGCCTGGGTATCGCCCGCTTCGCGGTTTGCCTCCTCAAACGCTTCGAGGATCTGTTTGCCGCGCTCGTAATAGATTTGACCGGCATCGGTCAAACTTAATCGCCGTGTTGAACGTTGCAGAAGCCGGGCATTCACTTCGGCTTCGAGCGCGCTGACGTGTTTGCCCGCCATAGCCGGAGACACGCCAAAACGTCTCGCAGCGGCAGCAAAACTGCCTTCTTCAACGGCAGCAACAAAAACAGCAAGGCTGGTTAACCGATCCATTTCTTTACCATTCAATACTCAGATTATCGACTCTCGCTACTTTACAGGGAATTATCAAATACTGTGATGGAGTTTACGCTGCTGACTCGTTAAACAGAGGAGCTATGCAATGAAACTTGACGTTAATGGCACACACATTCAGGTCACGCAGCAAGGGAACGGGGAGCTGGCGCTGGTCTTTTTGCACTATTACGGCGGTTCGTCGCGAACCTGGGAGGCGGTTGCCGGAGCGCTGTCGGATCGCTACCGGACGATAGCCATCGACCATCGCGGCTGGGGCGAATCGGCAAAACCGGAAAGCGGCTATGAGCTGGCGACACTGGCGGCGGATGCGCAGGCGGTAATCAGCGTGCTTAACCTGCAACGCTATATTCTGGTGGGGCATTCGATGGGGGGAAAGGTTGCGCAGCTTATCGCCTCGCACCAACCGACTGGTCTTGCAGGGATGATCCTGGTCGCGCCGTCTCCCCCTTCGCCGATGCGCCTTTCACCGCAAGAACGCACGCTTTTAACCAGCGCTTATTCGTCCCGTGAATCGGTCGGATACGTGATTGATAATGTGCTGACAGCGAAAGAACTGAGCGCCGCACAGCGGGAGCAGGTGATTGAAGACAGCCTGAAAGGCAGCCCGCAGGCGAAAAAAGCCTGGCCGGACGTGATGATGGCGGAAGATATTACGGCAGATGTCGCTGCAATTAAGGTGCCCGCGATGGTTATTTTGGGCGAGCGGGATAAGGTGGAACGCCGCCCGGTGCTGGAAGCCGAGCTTTTGCCGCGCATCCCGCAGGCGACGTTGCATATCATCCCTGACGCCGGGCATCTGCTGCCGCTCGAAGCGCCGCAAGCGCTTACAGAGAGGATCGCGCATTTTATAACGCATGCACTCTGAAGCCTTAACGCAGGCAGGCGAGATATCTTTCCCCTGAGCGGCGTTTTCGGTTATCTCTTTGCCCGCAAACGCGCCGTAGAGTTGCGTATATTTGACGGCACTCTGGCGGCGCGTCAAATCCGGCTGCCCATTCCTGCATAGCGGTGTAAAAATGGGAGATGTCTTTCAGCCCGCCGGATAGTTCAGAGCCGCTGATACGGCTCTGTGCGGGTACCAGGCTATTCGGCTCGTGGCAGTAGCTGGTAAATCCACGCGCTGACGCGTTTGCCCTCAGCGGTAGTGACCTCGACTAAAACGCGGTCGTAGCCCTCTTCAAATTCATCCAGCATCGGCCAGTGCGCAGCAAGGTTGTCGGACAGAAACAGGTAACCGTGCACCTGTGCGCCGTTTTCATCCAGTACGATGCCTGGAAAATCGGCAGCGGCTCCCCAGCCACGCGCGTAAAACGTACCGGTGACGTGGCCCGGCAGCCATTCACCGCCGATGTTTTCCAGGATATGCGCATTAGAACAGCCGGGACGCAGCGTGCCGTAGACAAATAACGATTCCATTTTCCCTCAACAATCAAGGCGATAAATACCCAGCGGGCGAAGAGTATTCAAAATACGGTTTTGTGATGAGGTTCGCAACTGTCTGCACGCGCGGTGCGCGGTAAACGCCAAAAAGCAAAAAGCCTGCTCGAAAGCAGGCTTCTTAAATATGGCTCCTCTGACTGGACTCGAACCAGTGACATACGGATTAACAGTCCGCCGTTCTACCGACTGAACTACAGAGGAATCGTGTGGAGGCTTATCTTAGCGGCGAAAAATCTTTTGTCAAACCTCATTTTAGCGATGGCAACCTGACTGCTGAATCCATCGACAATTTGATCTAATAAACGCCGATTTCGGTGTAAATACTTTGCAGGATCAGGGTTTCTCCCTCATCATTTGAAATGTGATTTCACCTTTCGCGGCTAAGGACCATTTTGAACCTCGTCACTCCCTTACGCCAGGCCGTCATGCGGACTCCCTGGTACAGAAAACGTAAAAGTTACCGTGTATTATTCTGGCGAGAAATTACCCCCCTTGCCGTACCGATCTTCCTGGAAAACACCTGCGTTTTGATGATGGGTGTGCTCAGCACGTTTCTGGTGAGCTGGCTGGGTAAAGAAGCGATGGCGGGCGTCGGCCTGGCGGACAGCTTCAATATGGTGGTGATGTCTTTTTTTGCCGCCATTGATTTAGGGACGACGGTGGTCGTGGCCTTCAGCCTCGGTAAACTGGATGGTGAGCGGGCGAGAGCGGCAACGCGGCAGTCGCTGGTGATCATGACGTTGTTTGCCATTGTACTGGCGGCGGTGATCCACTACTTTGGCACGCAAATCATCGACTTTATCGCCGGTGCGGCGACGGCGGAAGTTAAAGCGCTGGCGCTGACCTACCTTGAACTCACCGTCATCAGCTACCCGGCGGCGGCCATTGCCCTGATTGGCAGCGGTGCGCTGCGTGGTGCGGGCAATACCAAAATCCCGCTGTTGATTAATGGCGGGATGAATATCCTCAACATCATTATCAGCAGCATCCTGATTTATGGCCTTTGGGGCTGGAAAGGCATGGGGTTTGCCGGTGCAGGGCTGGGGTTGACTATTTCCCGCTATATTGGCGCGGTGGCGATTATCTGGGTGCTGATGATTGGTTTTAATCCGGCGCTGCGGATCTCGCTGAAAAGCTACTTCGAAAAACTCAACTTCTCTATTATCTGGGAAGTGATGGGGATCGGCATTCCGGCCAGTATCGAGTCGGTGCTGTTTAACGGCGGCAAGCTGTTAACGCAAATGTTTGTCGCGGGTATGGGTACCAACGTCATCGCCGGTAATTTTATTGCCTTCTCCGTGGCTGCACTGATTAACCTGCCGGGGAACGCGCTGGGCTCTGCGTCTACCATTATTACCGGTAAGCGCCTCGGTAAAGGTCAGATCGGCCAGGCAGAACGCCAGCTACGCCATGTCTTCTGGCTTTCGACGCTGTTGCTGACAGCAATTGCCTGGGGTACTGCGCCTTTTGCCGGGCTGTTTGCTTCCTTTTATACCCAGGAAGAGGACGTAAAAGAGGTGGTTAAGGTACTTCTGTGGCTTAATGCGGCGTTTATGCCGATTTGGGCGGCATCATGGGTGCTGCCTGCGGGTCTGAAAGGCGCGCGCGACGCCCGTTTCGCCATGTGGGTTTCCATGCTTGGAATGTGGGGTTGCCGGGTGGTGGCAGGGTATACGCTGGGGGTCATGCTCGGTATGGGCGTGATTGGCGTCTGGCTCGGGATGTTCCTCGACTGGGCGGTACGCGGCGTTTTCTTCTACTGGCGCATGGCGAGCGGCAGGTGGTTGTGGAAGTATCCAAAGCCGCAGAAAAGCGCCATTTCTGCACAACCTGGAGAATAATTCGGCAAACGCGCCGAAAAAGGCAAATCAGGCTTTGACAAGGGTCAGGGGCGTCGTTAATATTCGCCCCGTTCACACGATTCCTCTGTAGTTCAGTCGGTAGAACGGCGGACTGTTAATCCGTATGTCACTGGTTCGAGTCCAGTCAGAGGAGCCATATTTAAGAAGCCTGCTTTCGAGCAGGCTTTTTGCTTTTTGGCGTTTACCGCGCGCCGCGCGTGCAGACAGTTGCTCCGCAATTTCAAACCATCTCGTAAGCCTTTTAAAGCCTCTGATTCACACGGTCTGTATCAGTAATCACTAAATACTCATAATGAAATCAGTGCAGTACCCACAAGAACGTGTACTGTCTTTTTCAATTGATAAGGCCGGATCATGTAACATGATGGCTGGAATTTATAATATTACAAATAAAGGAAATGATAATCTATCTCATTAGGTTTACTTCTAAAGGGCAAGAAAAATGTTACGTATTGATGAATCGGAGTTCCCTCTCGTATGGCTGATACAAGTCGACCAAATGGAGAATCGCAGTTCTCAAAGCGAAGCTTACGATAACAGTTTTATTCAGCTAGAAAAAATTTTAGGCAAGAAAATACCTTTTGTCATAATAAGTGCGACAGAATTTGAGGATGAAGAACAACACGAACATTCGAAAGAAGAAAAAATGAAATTGGCATTATGGCTTAAGAAAAACAAAGCCAATGTGAAAAAATATATAATCGCGCAAATTCAAATAGTACCAGAAAACAAACAAAGCATTATATTAAAAGGCTTTGCGAAAGCATTTTCAAAGTTTTGGGGATATCCTATGCTAATCGTTTCTGATAAGGAAAATGCAATAGTCAAAGCCAATAATTTACTTAACAATATAAAACAACAAGATTAATGCATTTTCACCTTAGCTAAATTCGCCCCTTATGTGAAAGAACAAGAACAGGAAAATTAATGATGTTAACCAGAAAACGCATGCGGCAAACAGTACCAAGGCAATATGTTATTAATGTCATGGAAAATAACAAGAATAAATTTCTCCAGGTTACCGAAATATATTCCCTCATGAAAGAAAGTCATAAAATTGCGCTGAGTGTAATTTATCGAGTCACAAGAGATCTCTATACTGCAGGAATTCTTGAACGACGCTGGAATGAATATAATGGACGTCTAACATATAGATTAATTGACACGATGAAATAAAAATATTTGGCTTACTTCTGGCCTGCCTTTGTAGGTTACAATCATTATCACTTTCATATAAAAACGAGCAAGTCGTAGAAGAAAAGAATAATATTTATTTATCATCATCTGAATGACACGTATCTGGTAAAGGGATATAATAATATCCTTTTAAAATACCTTTATTATCTTTCTCAAAAAAACAACCAGAAAAAAGATCAGGATCAGAGTCTCTTCTTTTTATTTTGTTCTCTATCATATAATTAAAATATACATAATTTATAAATTTTTCTAAATCAGATATGTACCCCTCATAATAAAATCTTATAAATTCATTATATGTAACAACCGAAGAGAGCGTAGCATCTCTGGCAGTAAAAAAAATTACAGGGTCTTTTATTGACAACGTTTTCTTGAACTCAGCAGTTATAGTCAAATGGTTGGATGCACTGCAGGAAGAAATTACGAATTTTTTTTCGTATAAATCTAAAATGAAACGAGTTAGTCTTTTATAGAAAAGAGACTCAATGCTTTCATTTCTTTGTGAAAGGACAAACTCTTGCTTTTCTTCTTTATAATCATTTCTTCTATCATGAATAGAAGAAACAATATTATGCTCAAATATAATATTCTCATGTTTAACTGTTAAGTTCCAGGACATGGCGAGGTTTCTCTGAAAAAAAGAGCTGGATATAAATCGAGTCTTACGGTAGTAACCAGGGGTTACGCCATAGTACTTCTTAAAAAAACGAGCGAATGTTTGCTGGGAACTAAAACCACTTTCAACACAAATTTCTACCATCGGGAGCTGACTCATTTTTATAAGGAGGGCTGCATTCGTAATTTTCCTGTTTCGAATGTATCTTCCAAGACTTATTCCAAAATATTTATGAAATATTCTCTGGAGATGCCATTTACTGTAACCTGACTTAATTGAAATGTTTTCTATTTTAAGATTGGTGTGTAGATTATTTTCAATCCAGGTAAGCAGATCATAGAAGAAATCAGTCATAAATATTCACCCTAAAAAGAAATGTATACCGACAAGACTAACGCTTGAGTTACATAACGACTAAAAAATTACACATCATATATTATGAGGTGGTAATAATAACTTTATAATCAAGCCAGGTCTTTATCTTTCTCGGCCAAATATAGGTAAGAATGCACAGCGTGCACAGATTTTAAAAATCATCTCCATAATAAAAATACAAAATGATACTGATGCATCTGACATGAATAACAAGAGACTTTCCAGTGATTAAGTACTATCTCATTTAGTTAAGATTTAAAATATAAAAACACCTTTTGTACTGGCCCGATATTAAAACAAATGGCATAATGTCTGTATTCCAGACAGTGCCCATTGGTGGAGACAATTCCATTGAGAACGTTAGACCATACACCCTCAGAATTCATAAATCCTTTATTACCTGTCTTCTCAATGAAATCAGAGAGTATCTCTGATGACTGGGAATTGAAACCACACAAACATCCCGAAGCACAGCTTCTTTTTTCAGTCAAAGGTACGATGATTTGCGAAGTGAAAAACTGTATCAGATTGATCCCGCCTCAATGTGCAATATGGATACCTACTAATGTCCTCCATTCGACAAGAGGGAGTGGTAATACAGATTGTTATTGTATTTTTATAGATACCAGCTTAATTAAGGGATTACCTTCCGAATGTAGCACATTATCTGTCTCTCCACTTTTACGTGAGTTAATAATATATGCGTCCGGGTTTAATCACGAACTAATAAAGCCGTCGGAGCAAAAAATTATTGATATTTTGGTTGATCAGATAAAAATATCATCAAAAATGGATGTGAGCCTTCCTATGCCTTCTGAATCTCGCCTCTATTCTTTAGCCAATATGTTAATAAAAAATCCAGGGGATAACTTAAAACTCAAAGATTGGGCAAATAAAATTAATATGAGCGAAAGAAGTTTTACCCGACTTGTCCATCAGGAACTGGGAATGAGTTTTGGCAGATGGAAACAGCAACTCCACATTGTCATTGCGCTCCAAAGGATTTCACAGGGGGATAGTATAACCACAATTGCTCTTGATTTAGGGTATGAAAATACCAGTGGTTTTGTAACTATGTTCAAAAAAGTTTTGGGCAAACCACCATTAAGCTACTATAAGGAATTCCAGGATGCTAACATTAGAAATAATAATTCTTTCAGAATTTAATTTAAAAGAGGGTTATTAACCCTCTTTCACCATCAGAAAGCGTAGTTTACTGCAACCCAGAAGCGTCTTCCATCCTCAGTATATCCGTAATTATCATATCTGATTTTCTTATCCAACAGGTTCGAGATGCCAGCTTTGACATCTATATTTTTATTCACACTATAATCTGTACCAAAATCGAATAATGCAAAAGATGGGGCTCTGATTGGTAATATTGCCTGCTCAGTTCCACCCACATTATCACTATCTTTTCCGCGGAAGTTCACTGTAAGCCAGGTTTTAAGTGATTCATTTAACTCATAATTTATCGTGCTGGTAAACTGATGTTTGGGAAGTTTTGTCAGCGGTTTTCCTTTATACTCACCTGATTTTTGTTGTGAATATGTATATGTATAATTATTTTCAACGGTTACTTTATCATTTACAGGGAAATTAAGATCAGCCTCAACCCCTCTCGTAACCGCTTTCCCTACATTATCATATGTTAGCGGATATGCCCCATATGGGTTGGGAACAGGATCGCATTGGGTAGACGGGCACGCAGTTGTTGTTATTTTATCTTTAAATTGATTATTAAATAATGTCACACCACCAGATAATCCCTCATCGTTGTTGTATAAGAGACCAAGTTCCTGCGTGATTGATTTTTCAGGTTTAAGGTTAGGATTACCATAAACATCACCTGCATAGGAAACTGAACCAAAATGTGGATCTGTTTCAGTGATTCCTGGGGCTTTAAAACCACTGCTTACCCCTCCTTTTACTGTCCAGTCCGAAGCTACATTCCACACGCCATACATACGTGGGCTCCAGTGATCACCAAATTGATTATCGTGATCCAGTCTTACCCCGGTTGTCAGAGTAAAGTCTTCGGTTGTCATCCATGAATCTTCGAGAAAGAGAGATTTTTCTGTCCGTTTTAGATTCGTTAAATCAGAAATCTGGTTTGAATAACCGTCATGTAATTTCTTAATGCTTAGCTCACCACCAAGCGTAAGAATATGACTCCCTATATTTGAGGAGAGTGAAGAACGCATATTAATATTCTTCAAATCAATATCTTGTGAGTTAATAGAGTAATCTTCACTCTGAATGTAAGAGTCAGTCTTACCAATAGCCCAGTAGCCCACATGATTGACAGAGAACCGATTTACCTCTGCTTTTTTACGAAAATCAGAAGGGCAGCCAGAGTAATATGTACACTCCGGACTGATGGATTTTCCAACCATCTGACTAATATCCTGCTGTGTATGGTTAGCAGTGAGCGAAATCTCTTGTTCATCGGTAGGAGTATAGGTAACTTTCCCTGTCACGTTTTCTCTTTTGCTGCCGCGATATCCATTATAAATTTCGTCTTCATCACGCTTTGAATAACTACCATAGGCTTGCATTGAAAGGATATTATCTACCAATGGTCCTGTAACAAAAAAATCATTCTGAAAAATATCACCGGAATCACTATGTTCCTGCACAGTCAAATTACTTCCGATGCTACCCTGCCATTTTTTTGCATTTTTCTTTGTAATAATATTAATTACGCCACCAATGGCATCAGAACCATAAAGCGATGACATCGGCCCTCTAATAACCTCTATATGATCAATAGCAGAAACAGGAGGAATCCAGGCATTCATCTGACCAGAACCATCAAATAATCGACTGCTATCTCTGGAGTCAATTCTCATTCCGTCGATCAGATAGAGCGTATATGCAGAACCCATACCACGTATATTTATTTCTTTATGGTCTCCACCGACGGTTGTCGTAACACCTGGAATCCCCTGGAGCATATCCGCAATATCACGATACGGTTTCTTTTCTAATTGATTTTGGGAAATTGAGGTAACTGATGCCGGTGCTTGTTCTGTACTACTGGCTTGTCCATTGGCATTTGCTGAGACAATAATTGTATTATCATTATCTGTAGCGTTAACGAAAAAAGAAAGCGGTGTAACCAGAAATATAAAACTTATACTAATAGGTGAAATTCTGTATTTCCTCATACTATCTCCCCAATTTTTTTATTTTTTCAAACCCAAGAGCCCTTGAAAAATCACTACATGTGATAATGATAATCATAAGCATTTAAGAGATAGTAATTTAAAGGGCCAGAAGACCGTCCGCATTATTAATTTCAGCCATATTATTCTTTATTCCAGCCATGCAGAGGGTTCAGTTTTATCTTCACTTGAGATTAATTAATAAATTTATATATTTATCATGATGTTATGTGGGAAGGCCGGATGTGAGCGCTCATTTCTGCACGCCATTATGGCTGAATGGAAAACTATCATGACTGAAACAAACTACGTTCCATATGTAAAAACCAATGATAATTATTTGTTAATAAACATTGATGGTGAGGCTATGACGAGAAATATCATGGAATTTATTGGTTATTTTTTTACTCATCCCATGACCAGATCCCAGTATCAGATACAACGATCAATTAGTAATATCTGCTCTATTACTGCCTAATTTCCCGTTTCGCCACTGTACCGCAAACTCTGACGGCGTCTGATAATTCAGTGCTGAATGTGGGCGAGTCATTAATGATATTCCTGGCGTGAACAATATCGCTGAACCAATGCTCATTCAGGCTTTCATCGTGAAAGCGGCGGTGATATCCAGCATGGCTTCGGCGAGCAGCTTCTGAGGCGGGCGTTTTCCTCTTCAAGTCAACGGGGAGCCGGTCACCGACCCGCAGGCCGATTGCGAGTGAAGCCTGGTATGCAATCATGGGCACGCTCCTTTTCATCTGATGGCCCTGAGTTTGATGAAGCATGATTCTCACGAAGCACAAAGGGACAGCGATTTTGCTGCCCCTTCGTTGCCAGCCAGTTATCGGTCGGCGATCCAGTTTCCGTGGAATCCCAGCGGGACATGGTGGTCCAGCTTGATGCGGGCCACCGGTTTACCGGAAAAGTCCGTCGCATCGAGGATGACCAACTCGCTGGCATTCCTGAGCGGGTGATACCACACGGCGAGAATCCATCCGTGGTCTTCCTCCTTCGCCTCCGGATGCGGCACGAAGATCGGTTCTCCTACAACCAGGTCGAGCTCGCGGGTGACGTGCTGGAACTCGGTCGTCCCGGTCTGATAGTCGTGCTTGATCAGACAGTTGAACCCGCGCGATTCAGGCTTCGGGTCATGGACGCCAGCCATATAACCGTAGCGGTGGGGGGAGCCCAGGATGGTCTCGTTAGGGCGTACGAATTCGGCAGAGAAATCACCGATCCGGTGGTGCCTTACCGTGCCCTGCCTGAGGTTGATCACAAAGCGCCACAGCTGCGGTTGCTCGAATGCCGATGGGCCGTCTACCAGAGGGAACGGATAGTAGTCCGAAGGATTGAACTGCAGAATCGCGTTAGATACCGGCGTGGTGCTGGCGTCGATAATCGTATCTCCCTCATCCTGATAAGCATTGAGGAAGTGGCCGATCATGTATTCCGAGTTTTCCGGATGCAGCCAGATTGCTTCGCCAGTCTTGCGATCGACGAACAGGATACGTGCATTGCGATCCTGGTCAGGGGCGACGAACCACGAGCTCTTCCCCTTCTGGATCAGCTCGTCCGACCATGGCCGCCAACTGATCAGACCGAAGAAGAAGATGTAGTGCTGCCTGGTGAAAATGACGTCGTGATTCCACGGCGTGAACGACAAGGGGACACGGTGTCTGGCCGTGATAGTGCCATCCACGTCGGTCGAGAAGCACTCTACAAAGTGATTTTCGTTATCCAGGGCATAGAAGATCCATTCCTTCGTCACCGAATCGAAATGCGGATGGGCGGTGAGCATGCCTTCGACTTGTCCATTGAAATTGAACGTGCCAAGCGTTTCGAGCGTCACCGGGTCTAATTCCCAATAGTGATGCTCAACCTCGTGCATGGCGAGAAGTTTGTCGCCCAGCCGAATCACGTTGATATTTGCCGTGGCTTTGATCCTGGGAGCACCTTCTGGCAGCGGTGGCTGTGGTGTATTGCTATAACCCATGATCCCGTTGTAGAGCGCCTTGCCCGCTCCGCGCTCGACCTTGAGGCCTTCGGTTTCGACAAACCGGTTGCTGTAGCTGGCTTTACCATCCTCCAACCGGAACGCATGAACCATGCCGTCGCCATCGAACCAATGGAATTTGTCGGGATTGAGAGGCTCGAATTGTTGGTTGCTGGCAACCCGGTACAACGTGCCTTTTAGTTCCCTGGGGATACTTCCCTCGACATGCAGTTCGTTGACCTTATACTCGGTGTAGAGCGGCTCGTACGGACCTCGCAGGAAAGGGTTCTTTTTAGTCCACATGACAAATACCTCTGTTGTTTTCTTGCCTACAAAACTGCGCTCGCAAGCGCCTCATTGATGGGTTGTCTTCCTCGGTGCTATCCATGGTGCAGAGGAAGACAACTGCGCCATGGAACCATTCAGAACGGATAGGTACGTGGTTCTTGCTGCACGCTGACCCAGTGGTCGGTGGTGAGTTCTGCGATGATCCAGTCGCTGTTGAAGCGGCCGATTCCGCTGTTCTTTTCTCCGCCGAACATCACGTTGGCCTCGTCATTGGGGGTAATGTCGTTAATGTGGGTCATGCCAGCGTCGATCCCCTGCGCGAAGCGCACGCCACGGGCTTCGTTGCTGGTGAACACCGCGCTCGAAAGCCCGAACTCGGTGGCATTGGCAATACGCAGCGCGTCCTCCTCGTGCACGGCACGGATCAGCGGCGCGATGGGCGCGAACTGTTCGGTCTGCGCCAGATCCGAATCGTTGGGTACGTCGGCGAAGACCTGAGGCGGTAGTAACAACCCTTCATGGGGCGCACCCAGCAGCTGACGGATGCCAGCGTCTTTTGCTGCTTTCAGGCGCGCAAGGGCGCCATCGAGCTGCTTTTGGTTAATCAAGGGGCCGATCACCGTATCAGCCTGCCTCGGATCGCCGACCTTCAAGTTGCGGGCTCGCTCAACGAAGGCGTCCACGAATCGCGGGTAGATTCCAGCTTCAACGATGATGCGATTGCTGCTCATGCAGATTTGGCCCTGGTGCAGGAAACGGCCAACGATTGCAGCGTCCACCGCACGTTCCAGATTCGCGTCATCGAGCACCACGAACGGCGCATTACCACCCAGTTCCAGACCGACGCGCTTGAGCGTTGGGCCTGTAACAGCCAACTCCCCGATGCGACGGCCCACGCGGGTCGAGCCGGTAAAGGAGATGAATTTCGGGATTGGATGGAGAGTGAAGGCGTCGCCTATCTCGCTGATTTCACCAATGACAACATTGAGCACCCCCGGCGGCAGACCCGCCTCCTCGTAGATGCTTGCCAGCAGCAGACCGCCGGTGATCGGGGTATCCTCCGCAGGTTTGAGCACGACGCTGTTGCCCAGGGCCAGCGCTGGCGCCACCGAGCGATTGGACAGGTGCAACGGCCAGTTCCAGGGGCTAATCACGCCGACAACACCCAGCGGACGGCGGTACACCCGGCTCTCCTTGCCTGGCACATCCACAGGAAGAATGCTGCCTGCTATCCGATAGGGCATGGCAGCTGCGGCCAGGGTCGCGGCCCGAACCGAGCTCCACTCCATTTCCGCCTTCAACCGGGTACTGCCCGACTCGGCGATCAGCCAATCGACGATCTCGGCGTGACGTGCGTCGATGATTTCGACGGCCCGGTAAAACACGGCGGCACGCTCTGAGGGCAGTGTCCTTGCCCATTCATATTGCATATTCGCGGCAGCGACATAGGCACTGTCCAGGTCCGCCCGCGTCGCCAGGACGATCTCGGTCAGGATCGACTGGTCGTAGGGATTGCGGTCTTGCAGGACAGTCCCGGCACTGCCAGAGCGCCATTGGCCCGCAATGTATTGGCCGGTGAATGCGGTAGGGGTGAGGGTCTGATTCATAGGGAGTTCCTGTCTGCGGTTGATGGGAAGGCAACACATGCGTTCAACTCGGCGCTCGCATGGCGAAGGGCTTCACCTGCGGTCACGGTTGGGGAAACAATGGACGAATTTGCATCGGTGCCGCGCGTGCGCTGGACGAGCAAGAGGCGCGACTTGACCAGGCACTCCTGGGCCAGGGTAAACATCCTTTCCGACGGATTGCAGAAGTAGAGCAATCGCGTAAGCGCAACGCGCTGAGCACGATGAGTTTTTATCAACGCCGATGCGGTCGGTGCCCGGCTCGCCACTTCGGCCAATGCCGCGATGCGCTGGGCGAGCTTGCGACGATGTACCTCCGGCGTGGAGGGTAAGAACAACCAATATGTAGCTGCGGCTGCCAGCACGCCAAGGACGATGGCGGCCAACTGGTTCAGTGCTTCGGCGACACCCAGGTAATGGCTCCCCGGCTGGGCAGTCAGCAGGAACGTCATATTCATGTCGATCGCCATCCTGGCTGTGGACGGACGACGCATCAGCCAGGCACCCAGCGCCAGGAAAGGCGCTAAGCAGATCAGGACGCCCCGGAAATCCTCAACCTGTGGCAACAGGAACAAATGGACCAGGGTGCCGACAGGCGCACCGATCGTTGAACCGATCAGGACATGAACCAGAGCTTCATTCCCTCGCTCATGCGCTGAAAACAGCGATGCAAAGAGGGTCGCCGTCATTACCATCATGGCACCAGCCTGCCAGCCGGAGAACCGCCAGAACGCAGCGGTAAGCATCAACGCTATGACGGGGCGTGCGGCGGACCGTAACGCTGAGCGCAGATCGAAACCGCGAAATGCCGCCTGCGACCATCCTGTACCGGGCTGGTGCAAGACCTCCGACAGTTCATCGAGCACCGATGCCAGAGGCACAACACTTGACTGTGTAGCCGATAGCTGCGAGCCGGTCAGAAGCTGGCAAAACCTGGAAAGATGAGTGACCCGTTCTTCGACGGACGCACTGCCGAATGCCGGAATGTTCCGTGTGTTCCCGTCTTCGGGCGTCAGCGCGATCAATTCCAGCAACAGGCCAGAGATTTGCCGTACTTCAGACGCCTTCCAGCGTCCGCGCAGCGATCCTGCGGCGTCGTTGTCCACGCTGCGCTCCAGGGCCGCGATGTTGGCAATGAGAGTCTGTGCCGAAGGGAAAGAGCTGCCATACCGCAGGTACTGTTCCACCCGATCCAGGCACCGCTGCATCAATCCATCCACACATTCGGCTACATATTCGCTGCGCCCTTTCGGGACGCCATAGATCGACGCCAGTGCAGAGCAAACGATGCCAAGCATCGTGCATATGACGCGATCCCTCGCCATATGCCCATCGTGTATGCCATCGCCCAGGCCGAACAGCACAACGATCGCGGCGGTGTAGCCAGCCAGCACGAAGCCATAGTTGCGGAAGTGGCGAAACAAGCTGCCAGGTCCCGCACACAGCATCAGCCAGAGCGCGAGCGCGAACAACGAAGGGATGGGCTGCCCGCCCAGCTCAAGCAAGATCACAGCGCCGGTTGCTGCCCCGACAGCAGAGCCGACCATACGTGCAAAGGCCCGTTCGAGCAGAAGGCCGCGTGTCGGCTGGGCGACCAGCCAGACCGTCATCGCAGCCCACCAGGGATGATCTATCCCCAGAGCGTTGGCGACGGTCAGTGCCAGCAGCGCGGCAAGGGTGGTTCGCAACGAGAAGAGTGCTGGCTTCTCCCCTGGACGCTCCTCTCCATTGATCCTTTTTTCAACAGGAGGCTCAAGCAAAGCGATGGGAGCCTTTTCTTGAGGTGAGGGGAGATGGAGGGCGGGTTTGACCACGATCGCAACACCTATAAATGAACGACTTCGTTCAATTTAAGCACAAGGCGTCGTGCGGTCAATATATTTGTACGATGTCGTTCATTTTTGGGCTACCATTGCCTAAAAATCCACTGAGACAGGATCTGCAAATGCGTAGGAAAACTGAGGCCCGCCGCCTGAGCTTCGTGCAGGCGGCGGGCAAACTGTTCATCGAACATGGGTTCGGTACAGTAACGATGGAAGCGATTGCCGCCGAGGCTGGCGCGTCCAAAGTCACGCTTTACAGCTACTTCCCGAACAAGGATGAATTGTTCGGAGCTTTCGCTGCGGAGGCAGGGAAAGGTGTTATCGAAACGTTGGAAACATCCAGGGAGGAGGCTGGACTACAAGCGACCTTGCAGCGCCTGGGCATGGCCTATCTGGACCTTGTCACTCGGCCAGAAGTCATCAACCTGAACCGCTTAGTCATCGGTGAGGCTGGACGTTACCCGCAGTTGAGCCGCATTTTCTACGAGAATGGCCCACGCCAGACACTGATCTCGATCTGCAACGTGCTCGACAACCTGATGCAACGCGGGTTGTTACGCCAGGCCGAGTTGCGTCGAACCGGACTGTATTTCAAGGCATTGTGCGAGGCAGGCCTGGTCGAACGCCAGTTGTGGGGATTGGATCAGCAGCCTGCCGAAGAAACCCGCCGGGAAGCGGTTGACGCCGCAATCGAGGCGTTCCTGCCTGCGTATGATGCGACACAGACACACCGCCATAAGGGGTAGGGCCAGACGGAAAGCCCGATCTCCCATGACACGCCGCGGCGATCAACTGCCCGAGCTGCTGTCGTGCGGTAATTTAAAAAGCCTGTTTACGCGCAGGCTTTTTGCTTTTCAGCGTTCAGCAACCATCAGCACCGGGTTGCCCCGGCGCCATGAGTTAACTTGCCTGCACGCGCAGCGGCGCGGTGGCGGCAATCAGCCACTCGCGGGCGTTGCTGTTGACCCGCGGCAACAGTATTTCACGCACCTGCTGGTGATAATCATCCAGCCACTGTTTCTCCTGTTCGCTCAGCAGGCTCCACTCCACCTGGCTTAAATCGATGGGGATCAGCGTCAGGGACGCGAAGCGGCAGAAACCGGGCTGGCTTTCCACCACTTCCACCTGATTTTCGATACGAATACCGTAGCGATCCGCCAGATAGTAACCCGGTTCGATGGTCATAATATTACCGGCACTGAGCGGCCACGGGTTGACCTTTTTGGCAATGCGCTGCGGCTGTTCGTGGATCAGCAACTGGTGACCGACGCCGTGTCCGGTGCCGTGATCGAAATCCAGCCCCAGATCCCAGAGCGCGCGGCGGGCAAAGGCATCAAGCTGATGGCCGTGCGTTCCGGCAGGGAATTGCAGAGTAAACATCGACAAAAAGCCTTTCAGCACGGCGGTGTAGTGCAGGCGCTGCTGCGCGTCCAACGGGCCAAACGACAGGGTACGCGTGGCGTCAGTGGTGCCGTTCTGGTACTGACCGCCGGAGTCGTTCAGGTAAAAATTCGCGCGGGTGATGGCTTTGTTGGTTTTTTCGCTGCTGTGATAGTGGCACATGGCGGCGTTGCTGGCAGAGGCCGAAATGGTACTGAAACTCTGCTCGATAAACCCGACCTGCTGCTGGCGAAATTCCAGTTGCTTCTGCTGAGCTTCCAGTTCGGTGACCGGGTTACCCGCAGCTTCACGCGCCGGAACTTCCTGCGCCAGCCACGCCAGAAAATTCACCCACGCCGCGCCATCCTGCTGGTGGCTTTCACGGTAGCCCGCCAGCTCCACCGGATTTTTATGCGCTTTGATAAAGGTGATCGGATCCGCGCTCCACAGCACTTCACCACCCTGTTGTTCGATAGCAAAACGCAGAGCGACGGGGGCAAAATCACCGTCGAGCAGGATGCGTTTGCCCGGCGCAATCTGCTGGCAGCGCGGCAGAAAGGCATCGAAATCGTTCAGCGTCAGCGTGGCCTTCAGTTCAGCAGACAGAGCCGCTGTTTTGCGCGGATCGACAAACCACTCCACCGTGCCATCACGGCTCAGCAGAGCAAAAGAGTGCGCCACCGGGTTCATCGCAATGTCGGAGCCGCGGATATTCAGCAGCCAGGCAATATTATCCGGCAGGGTGATGGCGAGATAATCCGCCCCTTTCGCCGCCAGCACTTGCGCAATACGCGCGCGTTTATCGGCACTGCTTTCTCCACTGATGGCGACGGGCATTTCACGGATCACGCCGCAGGGTGCTGCCGGGCGATCGCGCCAGATGGCAGCGAACGGATCGTGCGTCAGCGCCACCAGTTCACAATGCGTGGCGTCAAGAGCGGTGAACTGGCTGTTGACCATCAGCAGCGGTTCGAAACCGATGCGACTTCCTGCAGGAAACGAAGCAAGAACCTGATCGAGCGGCTCGTTGTGCAGGTGATGGATTTCAAAGGCATGCAGATCCACTTCGCTGCGTACCTGTACCTGGTAGCGACCATCGACAAACATTAACGCGCGATCGCGCAGTGCCAGCGCCAGCCCGGCCGAGCCGGTAAAACCGGTGAGCCACTGTAATTTATTATCGTGCGGGGCGCAGTCTTCGCTTTGATGCGCATCGGCGCGCGGCACAATGATACCGTCAAGCTCCAGCGCGACAAGCTGGTCGCGTAACGCCTGTAACGGTGTTGGGGTTTGCATAGTGAGTCCTTTTTTCTTATCTGAACGGCGGTTCGTTGAAGGTGCGCAGCTTACGGGAGTGCAGGCGATCGCCCTCCGCCCGCAGCAGGTCAATCGCGCGAATACCAATTTGCAGGTGCTCGGAAATTGCCCCTTCATAAAAACGGTTTGCCTGGCCGGGCAGTTTGATCTCGCCGTGCAGCGGTTTATCCGACACGCACAGCAGCGTGCCATAAGGCACACGGAAGCGGTAACCCTGTGCGGCAATGGTGGCGCTTTCCATATCAATCGCCACGGCGCGGCTCAGGTTAAAACGCAGCGCCGAGGCGGAATAGCGCAGCTCCCAGTTACGATCGTCGGTGGTCACTACAGTACCGGTACGCAGGCGTTGTTTGACCTCTTCGCCTGGCATATCGCTCACTGCTTTGGTGGCGTCGTACAATGCGCGCTGTACTTCGGCGATGCTCGGGATCGGGATATCCGGCGGCAGTACCGCATCCAACACATGGTCGTCGCGCAGATAAGCGTGCGCCAGCACGTAATCGCCAATCTCCTGGCTTTCACGCAATCCGCCACAGTGGCCAATCATCAGCCAGACATCCGGGCGCAGCACGGCGAGGTGATCGCAGATGGTTTTGGCGTTTGACGGCCCGACGCCAATATTCACCAGCGTGATCCCCTGGCCGTCTGCGGTCACCAGGTGCCAGGCTGGCATCTGATGTTTTTTCCATGCCAGATCGGAAATCGCCTGCTCCGGCGCTTCGGTATCGGCAGTGATCCAGTGCCCGCCCGCGCAGGAGAGCGCAACATAGGGGCTTTCTGGATCGAGGATTTGGTTGCAACCCCAGCGCACAAACTCATCCACATAGCGGGTGTAGTTGGTGAACAGCACAAACGGCTGGAAATGCTCGACCGGCGTGCCGGTGTAGTGGCGCAGGCGCGCCAGCGAAAAATCCACGCGGCGGGCATCAAAATGCGACAGCGGATACAGCTCGGTCGGGTGGAACAGGCCATCAGCGGTTTCATCGCCAATCTGCGCCAGCTCGGTGGTCGGGAAGTGGCGCGTCAGACCGGCGCTCATCGAGCGATCCAGCGTCAGCTCGGAGCCATCAATCACATACGGGTAGGGGATCTCATGGGCTGAAAGACCCACTTCGATCTGCGCGCCGTAGTCCTGGCACAGTAATGTTAATTGTTCGAGTAAATAGGCGCGAAACAGTGCAGGGCGGGTGACGGTGGTGGTGTAGCAGCCGGAGTGGGTGAAGCGGGCATAAGCGCGGGTTTTTGGCGGTTTTGTTGCGCTGCCATTCCAGCTTACCGACAGCGATGGGTAGACGAACAACCCTTGTGCGCGGGCTTCAGCCGCCGGGAGTTCACCGTTTTCAATATAGCGGCCAATGGCGTGGCGCAGTGCGTTGACCGAGCGGTCGTACAGCGCCTCCAGTTGATCCAGCGCCTGCTCAGGTGTCAGGTGTGCACCTTTATTCATCATTATCTCCTTGTCTGCTTCTGCGGCGGTTCCCGATAGTATGTCACAGGAATGTGAAACAAAAGCCGTGCGGACAGGGATTCAGAGGAAACGGGGGAAGCGCCCGGCGCAACAGTGCGCGCCGGGAAAGGGGTTAGCCGCTGATTTTCACCAGCGTGCGGCCCTGGATTTTGTTTTGCAGGAAATCGGCGGCGGTTGCCGGGACTTGTTCCAGCGCGATTTCAGTCGGCGCCTGCTGGTAGTAGCTCTGCGGCAGGATGCGGGCGAGATTTTCCCATACTGCCGGACGTTGCGCCGTCGGCACCATGACTGAATCCACGCCTTGCAGACGCACGTTGCGCAGGATAAACGGCATCACGGTCGTCGGTAGATCGAAACCGCCCGCCAGGCCGCAGGCCGCCACGCAACCGCCATAGTTGGTCTGCGCCAGCACTTTTGCCAGCACATGGCTGCCGACGGTATCGATCGCACCGGCCCATAGTTGTTTCTCCAGCGGACGCGTCTGTTCGAAATCGCTGCGTGGCAGGATCTCGTCGGCACCCAACTGGCGCAGGAAATCGTGGGTCGATTCGCGGCCAGTAACGGCGGCCACGGTGTAACCCAGCGCTTTCAACAGTACCACGGCGGTGCTGCCCACGCCGCCGCTCGCGCCGGTGACGAGCACCGTACCATCCTGCGGTTTCACCCCGGCTTCCTGCAATGCCATGACGCACAGCATGGCGGTAAAACCAGCGGTACCGATGATCATCGCCTGACGCGCGCTTAAACTTTCCGGCAGAGGCACCAGCCAGTCGCCTTTCACGCAGGCCTGCGCCGCAAGGCCGCCCCAGTGGTTTTCACCCACGCCCCAGCCGGTGAGAATGACCGCCTGGCCCGGTACAAAACGCGGGTCGCGGCTTTCGCTGACGCGGCCGGAAAAATCGATGCCTGGCACCATCGGGAACTGGCGAATGATTTTGCCTTTACCGGTGATGGCCAGCGCGTCTTTGTAGTTGAGACTGGACCAGTCAATATCGACCCGGACATCGCCCTCGGCCAGCGCAGGCAGCGCCACGTCTTTGACTTCCGCCAGGGTTTTATTCTCAAGCTGTTCCAGAACTAATGCTTTCATGACTGCGTTTTCCTCGTCGGATAACGTTGATTATTCGGCAGTTTTGCCGTCCTGTGCAGGTGTTATTTAGCTGTAATACTGTGCCGGAAGAACGTCCAGAACTGGTTGAGGGGCTCCACAGAGCGGAACAGTTTGGCGCGCATTACTGCGCCTTCCCAGCCGGACCAGAACTGGCGCGCCAGTTCGCTGGGCGGTGCATCTGTCGCCAGCTCGTCGCGCAGTTTTGCCTCGTCCAGGCAGCGTGCGACGCGGCTTTCCCATTCCTGGAGGATCGCCTGCAGGCGTTCGGGGAAGGCTTCCGGTAAAAGCGGTGTTTCCTGTAGCAGGTTGCCGACCAGGCAGCCGCGACGGAAATCGTATTTCGCCATCCCCTGACCGGCATGCAGCACGAAGGCCTCTATCCGTTGCAGCGGGGCGAGTTGCGTATCGAGTAAAAATTTGTCGAGTTTATGTGCGAAAAAGCGGCCATAGGCGTCGATCACCGCCATACCGAATTCCTGCTTGCTCTTGAAGCAGTGGTAGAACGAGCCCTTTGGCACGGCGATGTTTTTGATCACCGCATCAATGCCGGCCGACAAATAGCCGGTTTCGGTGATCACTTCGAGGCCAGAACGAATCAGCTCCTGGCGGGTATCCGTGAAATCGCGTTCTACCTTTGGCGGCCGTCCGCGACGGGGTTTTGCCCGCGCTGCCGTTTCGCTACTCATAATTTAGACCGATTGGTTTTAATTCGCTGTAGGCTACGCCGTTTGTGAAGGCTAAGCAAGCGAAGAGCAGGAAAAAGGCCCGCACAATGACGGGCCTTGCAGAGGTATTTTACCGACTGGCGCAGTGGCTTCCCTTTCGCGCCTGCGGGTAGACCGGATTAGGCCGTGGTATTGATATTACGACCAATTGCCGGGTTGGATGGTAACTGCGGGATCTGCTGAATGATATCGGAAGCCATTGACTGCTGAGCATCCAGCGCCTTTTTGAGTACCAGCGTACTGACCTGGCTATCAAGCTGATAGGAGTCCAGGCTGCTGGCCAGAGAGGCAATTTGTATCGGGTCCATGTCGATCATCCTGTGTTGTGGAAAAAACAACCAAAGAACAGTTGTGAATATAACTGCACAGAATTTATCGGCAGCAGGTGGTGAATCTTTAGGCGGAGCGCGGATAACGCAGGCCAAACCCCCCCTTTTTCTCCGTAAACAATTGGGGAAACAGTGAAAAGAAGCATTTTTATAAACAGACGTGGGTCGTCTGAATACGGGTTTTTTCGTTGAGGCAGGAAATCCGGATGGTTATTTTTTCGGGCAGATCGTAATGAAACAGAGACAACTGGCCGAACGTTTCGCCTTCATCGCTCGCTGTGATCTGTTCCGCTACGGCACAGCATCTTTCCGGCTGTGCAGAAGGTGCTGCTGGCCATAAGGCGAATACTCAGCGCGCCATTTTCTTTGCACAAAAAACGAGGAATCACTGTTATGTCTCCAATTCCCACCCCATCTGATAGCGGTAGAGTATTTACCAGGAAACAGAAGCTGGTGGTAAAGGAAAACATCGCTGCAATTTGGCTTCACTGGCTGGGAGCGGTTTTACCAGTAAGTAGCTAAGAAATTAAATATTCTAAAATTCTTTATTAGAGCCACATTTTTCGATGCAGACCATGATACAAATAAAAAACTCTCACAGTGTCGCAACTACCGCGTATATGAGTTATCCGTGACAACAAATCTACACCCTGACAGATCGCCCTGGTGCAGGCAGAAATGTTTTTATTATATTAAAAATAGTGTTTCAGCTAATACGCATACTATACTTTCGTTTAATAAAGAACCGCCTTCGTATAAAATGAGTTATATTAATTAATGCCATACCATAGCAACGGCAAAATCTTATCATCTGAGAGTTAAATAAAAAAGTTCCATAAGATTTCAGAGCAAGCATAATAATAGGATTTATCCTAACTGGCGGCGTGATTTTACATTTTATGCAGCGTGCACTTTACAGGATAAATCACACTAGATTTGCTTGCTGGATGAAATTTTATTCCGCAATATCTATTCGGGATGTAATTATTGAGCTTGTCGTTGATGATATTCACATTATCCTCCCGCCCGTATTGTAAAACTGACCAGCACCGCCGGGAGTCAGCTCACCGGAATATAAGAAGACCACACAGTCATAAGAGAGCGTCGCGGACTAAATTATGTCGGAAAACGATGGCAGCGATTGTAACTGAATATTTATTTTCATGATTCGATGATAATAATCGGTCTAAGATTTAAAACTCATTTATTGGTGATTTTTATTGCACCGTTAACTCGTTTTCTCTGGGTATGCCAGAAGGAGTAATGATGCTCTCTCTTGATTCTTCCTTGCTGATTGTAAGCGACCTTGATGGCTCATTACTGGATCATCATGACTACAACTGGAATGCTGCCCGCCAGTGGCTTGCACGCCTGAAACAATTTCGCATCCCGGTAATCATCTGTTCCAGCAAAACCGCAGCAGAAATCGTTCCGCTACAGGAACAGCTCGGTATTGCGGGTTCGCCGTTTATTGCTGAAAACGGTGCCCGTATCGTGATGACGGGGGAGGCGACAGGAGCCGATACCCCAGGCGAGGAGTACCGTGTGCTATGCCGGAATCTGGAAGCGCTCAGGCACCGGTTCTGTTTTACCGGTTTTCATGAGCTAAGCGATGCGGATGTCGCTGACGCTACGGGCCTGACGCTGGCGGAGGCACATCTGAGCCGTCTGCGCGATGCATCGGAAGTGCTGCTATGGCGAGATGATGAACAACGGCTCGAGGATTTCCGTATTGCGCTGGCAGGGTATGGGCTTGCCTTAACCCGCGGTGGACGTTTCTGGCATGTTATGCCTGAAGGTTGTGACAAAGGCCATGCGCTGGTCTGGTTGCAGCAACAGCTTGAACGGCAGGAGGGCAAACCACGGATTACGATGGGGTTAGGCGATGGCCCGAACGATATCCCCATGCTGACGCGCGTCGATTATGCGGTAGTGATTAAGGGAACAGGCACAAAATCTGTGGTTTTGCCGCGTGCTGACGAAGAACACGTTTATTACACCACCCTTGCTGGCCCGGAAGGCTGGCGTGAGGGGCTGGATTATTTTTTATTAAACCCTGCAATGGGTGCCAGACCGGAGGATAAACAATGAGTGATTTTTACCAGAATGGTGTACTGACTAACTTTCACAATCTTACCCGCCGGAGTGTCGAATCCCTCGAAGAGGAGATGGTTCGCTTTGCCCAAAAACGAAAAATGGGGTTGATTCTGCCTGCGTTATTCTCAGAGCTGGAGGGTCCGGCTATGGATAATATCGTCAGTGAGCTGGCGAAAGTCCCCTGGCTGGAAGAAATTGTGGTTGGCCTTGATCGCGCCGATCGCCAGCAGTTCCTCTTTGCGCGCGAGTTTTTCTCCCGGCTACCGCAGCGGCATCGCATTCTGTGGAATGACGGTCCCCGCCTTAAGAGCCTGGCTGACGAACTGGGCAAAGAAGGCCTGGCGCCAGAACAGCCAGGCAAAGGGCGCAACGTCTGGTTCTGTGCGGGTTATACGCTGGCTTCCGATCGCACCCACTGTGTAGCATTGCATGATTGCGACATCACCACCTACGAGCGCGGAATGCTGGCGCGCCTGCTGTATCCGCTGGCCAACCCGGCGTTTCAGTATGAGTTTTGCAAGGGGTTTTATGCCCGGGCTGAGGGCGGCAAACTGAATGGGCGCGTCGGTCGTTTGCTCGTTGGTCCACTTTTGCGTTCACTGCAAAAAGTGTATGGCCATTCTGAATACCTGGACTATCTCACCAGTTTCCGTTATCCGCTGTCAGGTGAGTTCGCCATGCGTACACGCGTGCTGAATGGCATCAGGATCCCCGGCGACTGGGGATTAGAGATTGGCGTGTTATCAGAGATCTACAGGAACTACACCACGCGTCAGACTTGTCAGGTCGAAATCACCGATAATTACGATCACAAACATCAGCCGTTGGCGGAGGAAGATGGCACCGGCGGGCTAAAGCGCATGAGTAATGACATTGTGCAGTCGCTGCTGCGCAAGCTGGCAACCATGGGAGTACCCCTTACCGGTGATTCATTTCGCGTGCTGAAAGCGACCTACTATCGCAATGCGCTGGATATGATGGAGATCTACAACCACGAAGCCATAATGAATGGCCTCAGTTTTGACCGGCATGTTGAAGAGGCAGCGGTGGAAATGTTCACCCAGGCAATCCTTGATGCAGGGGAGGCATTTATTAAACGGCCGAACGAGAAACCCTTCATACCCAGTTGGAGCCGTGTTCAGTCCGCTTTTCCGGATATCCTGCAACGTATCAGTCAGGCAGTGGAAGAGGATAATAGAGGGAATGTCTAATCTTCCACATGAGCGATAGCCCATCCCCGTGCAGCAGGTTTTGCTGTTTCGCTGGATGGTGCAAGAACAAAAAACGGGCGTTATTTGTGGGGCTATTGATATGGCAAGCGTCTGGAATATAGACCTGAGGCTGTCATGATGAAGTGCTGGCCAGACCGAAAGCCTGTTCTGAGATATTACTGATAAATGCAGAAAAGCAAAAAGCCCGCTTTTTAGCGAGCTTTTCTGCTTTCCGGTGCTGTCAGCGGCGGACGCTGGCTGAGCGCCGGGGCTTGAGCAGTTTATTTTCACTTATCCGCGCCCACTGGTTGAACAGCGTGTACAAACCGCAGGCTGAGACAAAGGTTACCACCGCCGAGAACGAGGCCAGTGACGCAGGCCCCTGCATCAGCACAATCCCCAGCGCCACGCTGATAAACCACGCGCCCACGCCTACCGGATTAATTGCCTCATGCTCATGGTCGTGCGGTACATTGTGGGCAATCCCGGCCAGCGCCACGCCTACCCATGCCACGACAAATACCCCCTGATAAGCCAGCGCCTGCAATAGCCAGGCGAACACATCCGCCAGCATCAGAATGTACACCACCACACCGACCACACAGGCCCAGACCAGCTTCGGTAATTTGAGGTTAAACAAGCTGTGGAAGAAGACCTGCATATTGACGGTAGCCAGGTAATAGTTGGCAGTGTTGATCCGTGTCTGTGTCACCCAGACAAACCCCAGCCCGGCAATGCCCAGCAGATTTAATATCGCCACTACAACGGCGGTTTCGCTGAGCGCCCCACCGTCGTGCAGACTGCTGGCGAGGTAAATTCCCGCTACGCCATTCAGGAAAAAGGTGACCAGATAAAATGGCATACCAAAGTTAAAGCGCGCGTGATACTGGCTGTCTTCCTCACGGCCAAAGCGGGCGTAGTCGAAGGTGTACATCATCAATACCCATACGCCCATGTAATAGGTGAAGCAGTTCCACCAACCCCACCGTGAAGGGTTGGCCGGGCCATACTCAAGCCAGTTTGCCTGGTAGCCGTAATGCATCACGGAAACAACGATCGTCGCCAGCAACCCCACCAGGTAAAACGGCAGCAGTACACCGTTGAATTTATCCAGCCAGTGCTGAACGCTACCAAAAATAAGCGGCACGCTGTATATCACCACCAGTGCCGCCGCTGCCCAGTAGACCATACCCGGGAACAGGTGGTTGAGGGCGAAGGCGATCACCGAGCCTTCGAACACGGCGTAATAAATCGCCGTGGAGAAGAAGATCAGCGTCGCCAGCGATGCCCCCACCCGCCCGAACAGGCGGCGTGAGAACTGGGCGACAGACAAGCCGCTGCGAATGGCAAAACGACTGATCACGCCATTAATCAAACCATAGGAAATAACGGATAACGCCATACCGATAATGGCGTTAATCGCCCCGTAGGCCAGTGCCAAAGACGCGCCAACCACAATATAAAACACGGCGCTGCACACCGCCCACCACGCCATGGTGAGGGAGAATTTCCCCATGCGCGCCGGCTCCGGCAGCGCTGACTGACCAACATTTTCCGCCGAGCGGGATTGTGGAGCTGAAGCCATAGCAACCTCCTGAAACACGCAATCAAATTGATGCCATGGGGCGAAGCCCCGGGCAGGGTTAACGCAACACGTTCGCCAGTTGCGCCAGTCGCTGTTGAGACTGGCGGCGGGCAACCAGCGCCTCTTCCAGCGTCACAGGCATAAAGCGGACGTGTTGATTCGGTTGTAACTGACCAAGAATGGCCAGATCGGGGCTGATAACGGTCCCCAGCGTCATATAGCCGCCGCCCGATACCGCATCGCGCAGCAGGACAATTGGCTCAAGCCCACCCGGTGCCTGAACGGAACCAATGGGGTAGCAGGCATCGACAATATTGGAGGGATCAGAGCCTGCGCCAAACGGTGGCGTCCGTGGGTTAAACGCCAGCGGCTGCCCGCCTTTCAGACGGTAGCCCGTGCGGTCGGCTTCGGTACTGACATACCAGTCGTCGGCAAAGAAGGTATCGACCGCGGCATCCGTCAGTCGGTGGATATAGAGGCCCGGCACCAGGCGCAGAGTGACGGATTTCTCCAGCACCGGCAGTAATGCCTCAGGAACAGTGTTCCCTTCGCGGCGGAAGCGATCTGCGTTTACTGGCTGCACGTTCAACACATCACCCGCTGCCAGTCGCCGCCCCTGAAAGCCCCCCAGCGCCCCCAGCGTATAGGTCGAGCGACTTCCCAGAACGCGCGGCACATCAAGGCCGCCAGCAATCGCCAGATAGCCACGGCATCCCTGGCGGGCAGGGGCAAAGCGCAGATGTTGCCCGGCGCGGATATACAGCGCGCTGTGCGCAGCAGCAGGTTGATTGTCGATGATCGGCGTCATCGCCGCGCCGCACACCGCGATCAGCGCATCGGTGGAAAAATGTAACTCCGGGCCGAGCAGCGTCATCTCCAGCACCGCATCATCGGCTGCGTTACCCACCAGCAGGTTCGCCATCTGCATCGAATACGGATCTAATGCGCCGGAGGGGGGAATGCCCAGGTGGTAATAGCCTTCACGCCCTGCATCCTGTACCGTGGTGGCAAGGCCAGGCTTAATCACATTGATGGTCATACAACCCCCTTTTCAACAACTGAGGATAGCCCTGCGGATCGGCGACAAAGTCTGCAAGCACAAATGTCACATCGCGAATGCGCGGGGAAAATAGGCCTTTTTTCACCTGTTCGCTAATGTCGTCATAAGTCTGATGATCGATGGCGCGGAACTGCACAATGTCGCCCGCTTTGAAGAACACCATTTCGCTTTGCAGATACGGCAGACGTTGCGCCGGGTCATAGATCGGCATTGGCGTGATACCAAACAGCTGATAACCGCCAGCGCCACGCACCGAGTAGATACAGCCGAAGCAGCCGCCATGACCGAGGGATAACCCGGGCGTATCGGTACGCGGGCGCAGGTATTTTGGTACCTGGAGCTGTTTGTCATGCCCGACCATCTGGTACATAAACGGCAATCCGGCGACAAAACCCACCATCGACACGAACCAGGGCGTACCGCTGTGCGCGGCAATAAAGTCGTCTTTATCCGCATAACCATTGATATGTGCGGCATAGTCGAGGTCGCTGCCTTCCGGTGCCTGATGGCGATCGCGAAAACGCATTAACGTCTCGTGTGTCCACGGATCGTTGTACAGCACCGGCACCTCAATAATGCGTGTCGCCAGCGTTGTGTCGCCTTCGCTATCGGTTTCCAGCGCCTGCAGCTTGTCGAGCAGCGTTCGCGGTGCCAGCACGTCCGGGTTAAAGCGTACCTGGAAAGAGGCGTTCGCCAGGCAAATATCCAGCACTCCGGGGAGCTGGCATGCCTCCAGTGCCCGCGTCAGCGTCAGGCCGTGGAAAAAAGCATTTAACGACATTGACTGGTCAATTTCGGCAAAAAGGTGCTCATCTCCGCCAAACGAGTAGCGAATCGGATTATTGGCCATAGCGACGGCTCTCCTGTAGCGGCGGCGTGGCTGCACTGTCGCGCTCCGCCAGCCACTGCTCAAGGGTGGTGGTGGTAAATTCTCCCGCCTGCAATTGCGGGTGTTGCAGCAGCCATTGATGCAGCGGGGCGGTGGTTTTGATGCCACGCAGTTCAAGCCCGCCGAGTGCCTGGCGGGCGCGGGCCAGCGCGTCGGCGCGATCGGGGCCCCAGGCAATTACCTTCGCCAGCAAGGAGTCATACCACGGGGGAACGCTGTAACCGCTGAAGACATGGCTGTCGACACGGATCCCTTCGCCACCCGGCCACACCACTGCGTCTATCCGGCCAGGGCAAGGGAAGAAGTTCTTGTCGGGGTCTTCGGCGTTAATGCGCATTTCGCAAGCGCTGCCGCTCAGGTGCACATCCGACTGCGCCAACGTTAGCGGTTCACCGTTGGCAATGCGTAACATCCACTGCACCAGATCGATGCCCGTTACCATCTCGGTTACTGGGTGTTCCACCTGGATACGGGTATTCATTTCAATGAACCAGAACTCGCCGCGCGTTTCATCAAACAGGTATTCCAGCGTGCCTGCCCCGCGGTAGCGTAGGTGCCGCGCCAGTTGCACAGCGCTGTCGCAGAGCGCGGCCCGCTGGGCAGGACTCAGGGCAGGCGAGGGCGCTTCCTCAAAGATTTTCTGCCGACGGCGCTGTAACGAGCACTCGCGGTCGAACAGGTGGATCACCCGCTCGCCATCGCCGAGGATCTGCACTTCAACATGACGGGCGCGGGCGATAAAACGCTCGAGATAGACTGCGCTTGAGCCAAAAGCGGCTTTCGATTCGCTCTGGGCAACGGGGAATTCCCGCGCCAGCGCCTCATCATTTTCTACCACGCGAATACCACGACCACCGCCACCGGCTGCGGCTTTAATCAGGCAGGGATAACCGATCTGGCTGGCGCGAACTTGCGCTGCCTGTACCGTTTCCAGCACCCGGGAGCCGGGAACGACTGGCACACCGGCTTCTGCTGCTGTGCGGCGGGCTGCGGCTTTATCGCCCATCACGCGAATGGTTTGCGCGTCGGGGCCGACGAAAATATACCCGGCCTGTTCAACCCGCTCGGCGAACTGGGCATTTTCCGACAGAAAACCGTAACCAGGGTGGATCGCATTTGCACCGGTTCGCGCGGCGGCATCCAGTAAGGCATTAATGTTGAGATAACTGCGCGCGGCTGGTGCCGGGCCGATAATGCACACCTCATCGGCCAGTTTTGCCGCGAGGCTTTCACTGTCCGCCTCGCTGCATGCCGCCACCGTTGGGATCCCCAGTGTTTGCGCAGCACGAATAATACGCACCGCTATTTCCCCACGGTTAGCGACCAATAATTTTTTTATTTTCCCCGTCATAAATCCTCCGCAGTGATTATTCGTTATCGGTTTTTATTATGGCGATCACTTGTCCGGGTTCGACGGTATCACCATTTTGTATGGTGATGGCGCTTATTATGCCGCGAGTCTCGGCGAATATTTCGCTGAACTGCTTCATCACTTCAATTAAACCAATAATGGTATCGGGTTCGACTTTATCGCCATCCTTAACAAAAGGTGCAGCCTCCGGTGAGGGTTGCCGGTAAAAAATACCTGGCAATGGCGAAATAATTTCAACATCAGACATCGTATTTCTCTCCAGATAAGCGGGAATGATTAAACCATACCCGGTGAGCAGACGTTTATACCTGCATTAATGAGCGCCATTTTTACCGAGCTGATAATTTCCAGTGCGCCGGGCGTATCACTGTGGATACAAATAGAATCGAAACGAATCGGGATGGTATTGCCGGTAACGGTTTTGACTTTCCCCTCCAGACAGGCCATTAACACTTTCTCGGTGATCGCCTGCACATTAAGACGCCCGGTAGTGCGGGTGAAGACAATAAGCCCTTGATCGTCATACTCTCTGTCGGCGTAAAACTCGGTGACGACCGGATGCTCCAGCCGCTGCGCAGCCTGCCAGACGGCGGAACCCGCCATACAGTAAAGATAGAGGCTGGCGTCGAGTTGATGCAGGGTGGCGACAAAACATTGCGCTGCCGTTTCATCCCGCGCCAGGTGCATATATAACGCGCCGTGAGGTTTAATATGCTGCAATGGCAAGGAGTATAAACGTGCGAATTCCCGCAATGCACCCAGTTGGTAAATAATGTCGTTAACCAGTTCGTCCATCGGAATAGATAAATGGCGGCGACCAAATCCTTGTAAATCATTAAATCCCGGATGTGCGCCAATGGCTACGCCATTTTTTCTGGCCGACTCGACGGTTTTTCGCATAATATTTGGATCGCCAGCGTGAAACCCGGTGGCAATATTGGCGGAGCTTATTATCGTCATAAGCTCATTATCAACATTATCGCCAATTATCCATGAGCCAAAACTTTCTCCTATATCGGAGTTGATATCGACCGTTTTCATCATAATAATTTCTTATTTACGCTTGGGGGTGTTAATTCACTATATGAAGATTTATTTGTATCCGAAAAGTATTATTTTTAGATAGTCTGATATCAGAAAAACAGAACGCTCATCGGCAAACCTTAAATAAAAAGAGAGACAGAGATGCTGACATTACGCCAGGTTCGTTATTTTGTTGCCACCGCCGAAATGGGGCAGATCTCGCTGGCGGCCGTGCATCTTAATATTTCGCAGTCGGCGGTCACCGGGGCGATTCAGGAACTGGAGCAGCTATTGGGCAAAAAGCTGTTTACCCGCTCGGTGCACGGCATGATGCTGACCGACTACGGGAACCATTTTCTTAACCATGCCTATACCGTGTTACAGACCGTGGATAATGCCGTGCGTAGTATGCCGGTTAATGACACGGGTGTGCGAGGCACGCTACGCCTGGCGGCAAGTTACACGGTGATAGGCTATTTTCTGCCGTTCCATCTGCAACGGCTGGCGCAGGATTACCCGCACATTGATATCCAGTTGTTTGAGTATGAACGGCAGGATATTGAACAAGGATTGGTTGACCAGACGCTGGATATGGCACTGGTGCTGACTGGCAATTTACGCCATCAGTCGATTTATGCCGAAACCCTGTTTAATTCTACGCGCCGCTTGTGGCTGCCATCGCGGCATCCGTTATGTGAAAAATCGCACGTGACGCTGGAGGATGTGGCCGGGGAACCTTTCATTATGCTCACGGTGGATGAAGCTGCAGACAGTGCCATGCGCTACTGGGAAGAGGCCGGAGCCAGCCCGAGCGTTATCCTGCGCACCAGTTCGGTCGAGGCGGTGCGCAGCATGGTGGCGAATGGTTCGGGGATTGCTATCTTATCGGACCTGGTTTATCGCCCGTGGTCGCTGGAAGGGCGGCGCATTGAGACCCGTTCGCTGGTGAACCATGTGCACCCGATGAGCGTCGGCCTGGCATGGCGTCATGACGCCCACTTCACCCCGGCGATGGCGGCGCTGCGCGAGTATTTCCGCAGCGCATTCGTGACGCAGCAAATCAATATGGTGCGACGTTAACACCTCTCTGCGCCCGACGTGAGTAAACCTTTCCCTATTTAATAACCAAAAATTTTGGCATTTGAGAAACGGACAAGACTGGAGCGCCCCGAGCCCGTAGACAAATCTGCCCTGTAGTTTGAGCACTGAAGAAGTCTATGGGCACACCGCGTTTTACTCCTGAATTAAGGAAGAGGCTGTTCGCCAGATAATCGAACGTAGTTATTCCGTGGCCGAAAATGCGTTGCTGTCGGGCATCAGCCAGAGACACAACAGGGTAAGCACCTAAGCCAGGACGGGATGCTTTACCGTTGATACGGAAAGACGTGAACCGTCTGGCTGGACACGCAGATACAGACCAATCAGAACTTTACAAGGTTTACGAGAGGGTTTGAGAGTGCGGATTTTCGTGTCGTTAAGGGGGCATTTGGCGGTCACTTCATAATCGAACTGAAATGACCCAGAACAGACCACCAAATTCTCCCGATGCAGAGGGTAAAATCAAAATGCATCGGGGAGAGTTTTCACGCTGGCTTTTTGAATCTGCATTAAGATAGCGATTCGCGAAGATGCATGAGAACTGAAAGATGGCTCCTCTGACTGGACTCGAACCAGTGACATACGGATTAACAGTCCGCCGTTCTACCGACTGAACTACAGAGGAATCGTGTGAACGGGGCGCATATTATCGGTCACGCCCGGGCTTGTCAAAGGGTGGATCGCCTGAGCGCGATCGTTTGCTGACAATTTCGGCAACCTGCGCGTGCGCCAGCTCAATAAGCCAGCATTTGCACTATCATGGTGCAAAATACCCCTAATGGGGCAGATCTCAAACTGTTGTTTCAGTGATAATACCCTGCGTTGTAATTAGAAACTCTTATTATCCAGCCTGTTAAGCGTTAATTAATTCCTTAACTAAAACTGGCAAGCATATTGCAACTCCTCCGACATCATAACAACCGGCGTTGGCATTGGTATCCCTTACAGGAGGCAAAATGAACTTAAGACGACTGAAATACTTCGTAAAAATCGTCGATATTGGAAGCCTGACTCAGGCAGCCGAAGTATTGCATATTGCGCAGCCCGCGCTGAGTCAGCAAGTCGCCACTCTGGAAGGTGAGCTGGATCAGCAGTTGTTGATCCGTACTAAACGAGGCGTAACGCCGACGGAAGCAGGCAAGATTCTCTATACCCATGCGCGCATGATTTTGCGTCAGTGCGAACAGGCTCAACTGGCGGTGAACAACGTCGGCCAGTGTTTGCGCGGCCAGGTGTCTATCGGTCTTGCGCCGGGCACGGCAGCGTCTTCAGTCACCATGCCATTATTACAGGCGGTGCGTACCGAGCTGCCTGAAGTGGCGGTCTATCTGCATGAAAATAGCGGCGCGGTGCTGAATGATAAACTACTGAGTGGTCAACTGGATATGGCGGTGCTGTATGAGCGCGCACCGGGTGCGGGAATCAATAGCCTGCCGCTGCTGAAAGAAGACCTCTATCTGGTTGGTACTCGTGATTGCCCGGGGCAGAGCGTGGATTTAACCGCGGTCGCTGAAATGAATCTGTTCCTCCCGCGTGACTATAGCGCTGTACGTCTGCGTGTGGACGAAGCGTTCTCTCTGCGCCGCCTGACGGCAAAAATCATTGGCGAAATCGAATCCATTGCCACGCTGACCGCAGCAATCGCCAGCGGAATGGGCGTTACTGTATTGCCGGAATCAGCCGCGCGTTCGCTGTGCAGCGCAACTAACGGCTGGATGGCGCGTATTACCACACCATCTATGAACCTGCCGCTGTCGCTGAATGTTTCAGCTCGCGGCTCGCTGTCACCACAAGCACAGGCGGTAAAAGATATTTTAATGTCTTTAGTCAGCCGTCCGGCCATGGAAAGCCATGAGTTGCAGTTGGTGAGCTAATGATTATTCCTTAATGGAATAAGATGCTGGTTTTTATTATTTGTTCTGCCAGGCCACAGACTTTAACAATAGCATCATGTCTGATTGGCCTGGAGGAAAGGGTGAATTTCCAGCAATTAAAAATAATCCGCGAGGCGGCGCGGCGGGATTACAACCTGACCGAAGTCGCCAACATGCTTTACACGTCACAGTCAGGCGTCAGCCGTCATATCCGCGAGCTTGAAGAAGAGCTGGGGATTGAGATTTTCATCCGCCGTGGCAAACGGCTGCTGGGAATGACTGAACCGGGTAAAGCACTGCTGGTGATTGCCGAGCGCATCCTCAATGAGGCGAGCAACGTTCGTCGGCTCGCCGATCTCTTCACCAATGACACTTCCGGCGTGTTAACTATCGCCACCACGCATACGCAGGCGCGTTACAGCTTGCCATCGGTGATCAAAGCGTTCCGCGCGCTATTCCCGGAAGTCCGCCTGGAGTTGATTCAGGGAACGCCGCAGGAAATCGAGTCGCTGTTGCATAACGGCGGAGCGGATATCGGTATCGCCAGTGAACGCTTAAGCAACGACAGTTCGCTGGCGGCTTTCCCGTGGTTCCGCTGGCATCACAGCTTACTGGTTCCGCAGGATCACCCGCTGGTGCAGTGCTCACCGCTGACGCTGGAAGATATCAGCCGCTGGCCGTTGATTACCTACCGGCAGGGGATCACCGGGCGTTCACGTATCGATGAAGCGTTTGGCCGCAAGGGGTTAATCCCTGATGTGGTGCTCAGCGCGCAGGACTCGGACGTGATTAAAACCTATGTTGAACTGGGGCTGGGTGTCGGGCTGGTGGCAGAACAATCGAGCGGCGAGAACGAAGAGGGCAAGCTGGTGCGGCTGGATACGCAGCATCTGTTTGACGCCAACACCGTGTGGCTGGGGCTGAAACGCGGTCAGCTACAGCGCAATTACGTGTGGCGGTTTATCGAACTGTGTAATGCCGGGTTATCCGTAGACGATATTAAACGTCAGGTAATGGAGCCGGATGAAGCGGTGATTGATTACCAGATTTAAAAAAAAGACGCAGCGCATAAACGGCTGCGTCTTTTCTTCCTTACTGTTTATGCCGTTGCGGTGTTTTCATTAACATCGCGGTTAGCGCCGAAAGCAGGCAACCTGCCGTCAGATACATCGCCACCGAATGCCACTCGCCGCCGGAGAACGTCACCAGCATGGCTGCTATAAATGGCGTAAAGCCGCCGCCCACCACGCTCGCCACCTGATAGCCCACTCCCGCGCCGCTGTAGCGGTATCCTGCACCGAACATTTCAGTGAACATTGGCTGCTGTACGCAAACCACCATATCGTGGGCGATATTCGCCAGCATCAGTGAAAAGAACACTACGCCGAAAATCGAACGCGCTTCCAGCGCCATAAAGAACGGGAACGCGCTCAGTGCGCCGAGTATCGCGCCGGTAATATAGATGCGGCGACGCCCGTAACGATCCGCCAGCAACGCGAACAGTGGGATTGTCAGACAACTGATTCCGCCGACCAGCAGGCCAATATTTAAAAACAGCTCGCGCGGCAGACCGAGGTTTTGCGTGGAGTAGTTCAGTGCGAAAGCGGTCACGATATACATGGTCAGCAGCTCGCACAGGCGCAGGGCGATAATCTTCAAAAACGCGCCCGGATGACGAACCAGCGCTTCAAATACTGGCAGCCGTTTTTTCTGCTGTTTTGCGGATTGAGCCTGCGCCTGTTCAAATTCGCTGGACTCTTCCATGCCGTTACGCACCCACAATGCGCCGAGTACCAGCACAATGCTGAACAGGAAAGGCAGACGCCAGCCCCAACTGAGGAACTGTGCGTTGCTGGTCATGCTGCTAATCAGCGACACCAGTCCGGTGGAGAGCAGCAAACCAACGCCATATCCCACCTGCACACCGCTGCTGTAAAACGCTTTTTTGCCTGCGGGTGCACTCTCTACGGCGAGCAGCGCCGCGCCGCCCCATTCGCCACCAACGGCAAAGCCCTGGAGTGCGCGCAGGGTAACCAGTAACGCGGGTGCCCACCAGCCAATGGTGGCGAACGAAGGCAAAATACCAATGCACGCCGTGGCGATGCCCATCATCCAGACGGTCATCATCAGCATGCGTTTACGGCCCAGACGATCGCCAAAATGGCCGAAAATGATGCCACCCAGCGGGCGGAATAAAAAGCCGACGCCGAAGGTCGCGAAGGCGGCAAGCGTGCCCATTGCCGGATCGATCTGGGGGAAAAACTCTTTGTTAAACACCAGCGCCGCAGTAATGCCATAGAGTAAAAAGTCATACCAGTCGACGACCGCACCGGCAAAGCTACCCCAGGCAGCACGACGGGCACGGTTGAGAGAAGGGGCTTCCTCATCGGGGCGGGTTGTAATGAGCGTGGAATCCATAATTGTCCTGTCCGTTCCTCAAGTTTCCAAATTTTTCTAGTTTTTTGTATAGGGAAAAGGTTACTCACATCGCATGCAGCAAAGTAAAAGCCGCTAATGAGACTACAGCGCCCATCGCCAGGTGAAAACCTTTTTGGAAAGCAGGATGCAGGAAAGGGGAATTTAACTCAGGGAAGCTGACGGCGCAGAAGATTATCCGGCGATGAAGGAAAAAAAGGGCAGGGCCAACGCCTGACCAGTGGGATGCAGTAGCTTTGCTGACCGTGTTTTCGAACATCGGTTTAGATCGGTAATGATCGCCGGGGAAGACCAGCATTTGATGCCCGGAATTGTAAGTGTTATTCGTAATTATTACTGGAATCCACTTGCCGGTAACGTGTCATCTGGCCAGCGGAGTGAATAATGAATCCTGTTACCATAATCACGCGGAGCGGTGTGTTGTCCCCACAGGACGTTAATTTTGCTGAACAGCTCGCCCGAACGATTAACGGCTATTTCCGTCAGGCCAGGGAGTGTCAGAAAATCGCCGCTTATAGCGGCTGAGAGAAATATATTTAGCGGCCATTCGTTAGCGCTTTAATTCTCTGAAATGGTGTTCCCTGACTCATAACTTATTACTCGCATTGCGAGAGCACAAAATATTCATCAGCATAATTCGCAACTGCGTTATGCTGATGGCGAGCAAATTCTTCATTCTCTCACTGATCATCCCGCCATTGTTATTTTTTAATGGCGGGGTTTTTTTATGGTTTGGTTGGGGTATTCTTGAATAGTATTAAGGAGTTACGCTTTGCCCTCTGGAGCGAGGGCAGGGTATTTTATTCAATATCGCTGGATGGATGAGTAAGGGCTAATATTCTTTAAAAAAAAAGATCGATAACGTTATTTATCATTTCAATAAGCATTTCTTTATCTCCTTCCGCATCAATAGATTGTAATGCAGTGCGCTGCGATAATCCCGCAAAGATGGATGCAATGATATCCATCTTTGCGTGCAGTTGCTTAATTTCATTCTCATCATTTTTTTTAGTTCTTTTAAGTAATTGCGCATTGAACCTGTTGCTAATGGCGTTATGCGACACCTGGAGTACTTGCGAAACGTTAGGGTTTCGCACCGCTTCGGCAGCAATTTCAAGCCATAAACTAATAAACTCTGGAGAGGTATGAAGCTCAACCATACGTGCCGTTTGCCTTTTAAGTGTCACGGCTAATTTCTCATCGGCTGGAGATGTCGCAATATCATTGATCAGTTCAAAAATAGTGCTTTCCTGCTGCGCGACCAGGGCTTCCACGATGGCTTCTTTGTTAGCAAAATGATAATAAATGTGCCCGGGGCTCATGCCGGCCTCTTTCGAAATTTTAGCAATACTGCATCCATGAAACCCCAGGTCACGGAAACATTTGGCCGCCGCATCGAGTACTTGCTTTCTCCTGTCTTTGCTTTTCACGCCAATTTCTTCGTCCTGTACGTTGCTCATTTATTAGCCTCTTTAATATCTCTTGCAAGTCATATTTTAGTATGAATATACTAGAATGAATATTCAAACTACAGAGAGATCGCTCATGATGTCTGTGCTTTTTCGTCCTGCATATCCGGCGCTGTCAGTTCTCTTGTCACTTACACTTCTCGGATGTGATCAGCCACAGCGGCCAGTTCAAAATTCGATTCCTGAAGTGGGAGTTGTGACGGTAAACGCAGCAAATGTGACGTTGACGACGGAACTCCCTGGCCGAACCTCGTCTTTCAGGACTGCTGAAGTGCGTCCTCAGGTTGGCGGCATACTTCAAAAAAGATTATTCGATGAAGGTGCCCTCGTGAAAGCCGGACAGGCATTGTATCAGATTGATCCTGCTCCTTATCGGGCGACACTTGCTAAAGCGGAAGCGAGCCTGGAATCATCGAAACTTTTAGCCCACCGGTATGAACGACTAGTAAAAACAGGAGCGGTAAGCCAGCAGGATCGGGATGATGCACGTTCAACCTGGCTACAGGCGCAGGCTGATGTTGACTCTGCTCGCATTGATTTAGGCTATACAACGATCACCGCGCCAATATCGGGACGCATCGGGCGATCTTCCGTTACTCAGGGAGCGTTGCTGACCGCTAATCAGACCACTGATCTTGCAACCATCCAGCAGCTTGATCCTATCTATGTCGATATTCCGCAATCTTCAACGGCTCTTCTTAAATTGCAGGATGAATTTGCGGCAGGCCGCCTGAAACGAAATGGCGACCAACAGGCTGAAGTCAAACTGATCCTCGACAATGGCACTGAATATTCGCATCCGGGCCGAATAAAACTTTCAGAAGTAACAGTAGATGAAAGTACGGACTCTGTAATTATACGCGCCGAGTTTCCTAATCCCGATGGACGGTTGCTGCCAGGTATGTTCGTCCGCGCCAAATTACAGGAAGGGGTGAACGAGAATGCCCTGCTTGTTCCACAAAGAGCAATCACCCGTGATCCGACTGGACAGGCCTCGGCGCTTGTCGTTGGCAAAGATAGCAAAGTGATCCGCAAAGCGGTGGTAACCGATCGCGTTGTAGGCAATCAGTGGCTAATACGGGACGGATTGCAAAGTGGCGATCGGGTCGTTGTGGATGGGACACAAAAAGCCCAGCCCGGCAGTGAAGTCAGGATTGCTCAGGCTACTCCCCCTTCGCCTGAAGTCGCTAATCAGCCTGAGTAAGGAGCCGTAATGTCACGTTTTTTTATTGACCGCCCCGTACTTGCATGGGTTGTAGCCATCATTATTATGCTGGCTGGCGTGCTTTCTATAATCAAGTTACCCATCAACCAGTATCCTAATATTGCTGCTCCTGCGATTGCTGTGACTGGATCTTATCCTGGAGCATCGGCAGATACCGTTCAGGATACTGTGGTGCAGGTTATCGAACAGCAACTGAATGGCCTTGATAATTTGCGCTATCTAAAGTCTGAGAGTAATTCGGATGGCTCATTCACAATTACCGTCACCTTTAATCAAGGGACAGATCCGGATATTGCTCAGGTTCAGGTACAAAATAAGCTATCGCTGGCAACGCCTTTAATACCGGATGAAGTTCAGAATCAGGGGATCCGGGTTGCTAAATATCAGATTAACTTTTTAATTCTTGCCGGACTTGTTTCCACTGATGGTCGTATGAGCAGCTTTGACCTCGGTGATTATCTGGTTTCTCACATACAGGATCCTTTAACCCGTATTACCGGTGTGGGTGATTTCACTATGCTGGGATCCCAGTATGCGATGCGTATCTGGATGGATCCGAATAAGCTGAATGGATATAAACTTACCCCGTTGGATGTCAGCTCTGCTATTCAGGCGCAAAACGTACAGGTATCTGCGGGCCAGTTAGGCGGTTTACCAACCAATGAAAATATTGAACTGAGTGCAACTGTCATTGGCAAGACCAGATTCACAACGCCTGAACAATTTGAAAATATACTCCTGAAGGTTCAGCCCGATGGATCCCGCGTGTTACTTAAGGATGTGGCCAAAGTAAAACTGGGATCCGAGAGTTTCTCAATACAATCAAAATATGGCAAAGATCTTCCTAGTACAGCTATTGCGTTACGCCTGGCTACCGGTGCTAATGCGCTGGACACCATTAAAGCTGTCAAAGCAAAGCTGGACGAGCTTAAGCCTGGTTTACCGGAAGGCGTGGAGATTATTTATCCTTACGATACGTCTCCTGTCATAAGTGCCTCAATAGAAGGAGTGGTGCATACCCTTATTGAAGCGATAGTCCTCGTTTTTGTCGTGATGCTGCTTTTTTTGCAAAACTGGAGAGCAACACTTATTCCTACACTCGCTATTCCGGTCGTTTTGCTGGGCACATTCGGCATTATGACCGCATTTGGCTTTACAATTAATATATTAACCATGTTTGGCCTGGTACTGGCTATCGGGCTTCTCGTCGACGATGCCATTGTTGTTGTGGAGAACGTCGAGCGACTGATGGAAGAAGAAAAGCTTCCGCCGCTTGAAGCGACCCGAAAATCGATGGAGCAGATTTCGGGCGCTCTGGTTGGTATTGGTCTGGTTCTTTCCGCTGTATTTCTTCCGATGGCGTTTTTCGGCGGTTCAACAGGTGTAATTTATCGCCAGTTCTCTATCACTATTGTTTCTGCAATGGCGTTGTCGGTGCTCGTTGCGCTAATTTTTACTCCGGCATTATGCGCAACGATCCTGAAACAAACGCATCATGACGCACAGGCTAAAAAGGGATTTTTCGGCTGGTTTAACCGTAAATTTGAACGCGGCACTTCGCTTTATCGCAATGGCGTCGAACGTACTTTGAGGGCCAGAAAACGAGCGATGCTTTTCTTTCTGGCAATCATCGCTTTACTTATTGCGCTATTCCCACGGATACCAACGTCATTCCTGCCTGATGAAGATCAGGGAAATCTCTTTGTGCAAGTACAACTGCCACCAAACAGTAGTGCGGAGCAGACCCAGAAAGTATTAACCAAAATATCGGCGTATTTTCTGACCCAGGAAAAAGACATGGTTGCCACGACAATGCTGGTCAATGGATTTAACTTTGCAGGGCGTGGTCAGAGTTCCGCTATGGTGTTTGTGGGACTTAAACCATGGAATGAAAGGAAAGGTTCGGTATTTGAACTGGCTGCCAGGTCAATGGGATATTTCAGCACAATAAAAGAGGGAACGGTTATTTCTTTCGCTCCACCGGCGGTGATGGAATTGGGGAATGCCACTGGTTTTAACCTGTTTATTCAGGATACAACTGGCGGCGGCCATGAAAAACTCATGCAGGCACGGAATATGTTTCTTGGGATGGCTGCCCGAAACCCCGCACTGCAAATGGTTCGACCCAACGGTATGAATGATGAGCCACAATATCAAATTCTGATTGATGACGAGAAAGTGCAGGCTCTGAAACTCAGTCTCTCTGATGTAAATAACACGATGTCCGCCGCCTGGGGGTCAACGTATGTTAATGACTTCAATGATCGTGGGCGTGTTAAAAAGGTTTATATCCAGGGGGAAGCCAGTTCACGTATTTCTCCGGAGGATTTCGATAAATGGTACGTACGTAATAGTGACGGAGAGATGGTCTCATTCTCATCGTTCGCCAGTGGGAAATGGACTTATGGTTCCCCGAAACTGGAGCGTTATAACGGTTTACCGGCAGTTGAACTTCTTGGCGAACCTGCTCCGGGTTATAGCTCCGGGGATGCCATGAAGGCGGTAGAGGAGATCGCGGCAAAATTGCCACCAGGTTTAAATGTTGCCTGGACAGGTCTTTCATTTGAAGAGCGTCTTTCAGGTTCGCAAGCGCCGGCGCTTTATGCTCTGTCGCTAATAATCGTCTTCCTCTGTCTGGCAGGGCTTTATGAAAGCTGGAGTATTCCTTTCTCAGTAATGTTAGTCATACCGCTGGGTGTTATTGGCGCTGTCAGTGCGACGCTTTTACGTGGATTGGGGAACGATGTTTTCTTCCAGGTTGGCTTATTAACGACGATTGGTCTCTCTGCAAAGAATGCGATATTAATTGTTGAATTTGCGCGCGATCTTCATGAAAAAAGTGGAATGTCATTTTCGCAGGCAGCCATTGAGGCAGCCAGAGTCCGTTTACGACCCATTATTATGACATCACTGGCATTTATTGTTGGTGTTATTCCTCTCGCTATTGCTTCAGGAGCAAGTTCCGGAAGCAAGCATGCCATTGGTACTGGCGTTGTTGGTGGGATGCTTACCGCGACCGTATTAGCTATTTTTTATATCCCGCTGTTTTATGTTCTTGTCGCTGGTTTTTTTACCAGGAACAAAAACAAAAAAGAAGCATTAACCATAGCTGAAGAAAAATAGCCGTATGTGGGGTATTGGTATCCATCAGGGATACCAATACTAAAATCCTCAATCTGAGCAGTAATGTAGATACGATAAATTTTAATTTATTCTGGAGGCTTGAAAATGGCCAGACGAACCAAGCAAGATGCTGAAGAAACCCGCGAGCATATTCTGGATGCGGCTGAGCAATGCTTTCGGGATTCAGGTATTTATCGCACAACGTTACAGATGATAGCAATGAAAGCGGGCTGTACGCGAGGCGCTATTTATTGGCATTTCAGGGAAAAGAACGATCTTTTTAAACAGGTTATTGAGCGCACGCCTCTCTTACTTTTTACGGAAGTTGAAGATCTTGTAATGCGTGCCGAATCTGTTATAGCGTTACGCCACTGTTTATTAAGGGAAATTGAATACGTTAAGAGAAACAAACATCTTCAAAATGTTATCGAGATGACTGTCTTCCGCTGTGAATATCCTGACGAAGTAAATGACCATGATATTCTGGTGGGGAATAAGATGGATAAATTATTCGTCATGATAGATTCTGTTTTATCCGAAGCCCAAAAAAATGGAAGGATTCATGCTGATATTTCGACAACAATACTCAGCTCGATGATTTTCTATGTTTTTATGGGAGCGCTCAGGTCGATAGTTATGATGCCAAACGATACTTTGCTTTATCGTTACTCTCAATCAGCGCTGGATTTTGCTTTTGATATGGCTATTGGGAATAAGGCGGTGTGTAATGAAAAATGATTTTATTTATGATCTTACAGAATGGATAGAATCTCAACTCGCATCAAAATTATCCCTGGATATTGTGGCGGCTAAGTCAGGATATTCGAAATGGTATTTACAGCGGGTTTATCATGCGTTAACGGGAGTTACTCTAAGCAGGTATATCCGGCTAAGAAAATTATCCGCCGCGGCTGCTGAATTACAGATAACTAAAACACATATTCTCGATATCTCTTTGAAATATGGTTTTACTACGCAGCAGGCTTTCACCCGTTCATTCAAAAGTTACTTTCATCAGACTCCTGCAAGGTACAGAAATAACACTGAATGGGATTGTTCACAGCTCTACCCGCCATATCAGAGGATAATTCATCCGGTACCCAAACCGGACATTATTTCATTACCAGAACAAATTTTTCTCGGCATAGAACACTCTTTCCCTTGTGCTTTTGAAGATCTCTGTAAGTTCAATATAGATGTGCGGATGAATTTTTTTAACAGGTATCTCAGGGACTACCAGGAGCTACCTTCTTACGTCTATGGTATCAGCCATTTTGAACCCAATATCGCAGTAAATTCAGGCGTTGTTATCAAGTACTTTACAGCAACAGATTATCAGAATTTATATTCTATGAAGAGTAAAGTACAAAAAATAATAATACCTGAAGGTCATTATGCACAATTTAATTATTCGGGTACAAAAGCCGGGTTTCAGCAATTTATCATGGACGTGAACCGTTATCATTTGCCCAGATTAGATATCACAAGAAGAAAGGGTAATGATATAGAGCGTTATTTTCTTCCTGGGTCGAAGAAACATTCATTACATTCAAGTTTTATAACTTGTAGCTATTTAGTGCCATGTGCTGATGTATTACATAAATCTGTTTCAGGCAGATTTATGTAATGCGTGTATAAAGCGACCGTTTCAAACAGTCAGGTGCACTTCTAAGATAGTCACCGGGCTTAGAATTCAGACATTGCAATATGATTATCCTCAGAAGGATAGGTTATGAAGAAACATCTATTTATTGTTATACCGGTACTCTTAACTCTGACGGCCTGCAACTTACAGCCGAAGTATGAACGCCCATCGGTACCTGTTTCCGGGAAATGGGAGAGTAATGCGTACAGGAATAAAACTTCAGATCTTGCATGGCAAAAGTTTTTCGATGATGACACGTTAAAACTCCTGATAGGATTATCCCTTAAAAATAATAGAGATCTCAGAGTTGCTGCTTTAAATATAGAGTCAGCCAGAGCACAGTACAGGATTGAAAGAGCCGCTTTATTACCAACCATCGAGGCTAATGGTAGCCAGACTTCGGCTCATCTGCCTGGCAATCTCTATTCTACCCAGACTTCCGGGCCTGTGTCATACCAGCAATATGAAGCGAATCTTGGTGTAACATCCTGGGAAATTGACTTCTTTGGCAGGCTTAGAAGTTTGAAAGCACAGGCGCTTGAAAATTATCTTTCGACTGAGGCTACTGCTCACGCCACACAAATTAGTCTTGTATCAGAGGTCGTATCGGGCTATTTGACCCTTTGCGCGGATAAGGATTTACTTAATGTGGCGACAGATACCGCTAAAAGTCAGCGTAAAACGTATGATCTGACTAAACAACGGTATGCGATGGACATCGCAAACGAACAGGATGTTGTTCAGGCGGAAACGTCATTAAGAAGCGCTGAGGCTGAAGTTTACCAATACACCCGTCAGGTTAAACAGGATACAAATGCTTTACAGCTATTACTGGGTACGAACATACCGGCCAATATTGTAGAAAATGCGACTTTACTTAAAGCATGGAATTTCCCGGCGTTGCCTGACGGAATATCATCAGAAGTCCTGACAAACAGGCCGGATATTATTGCTGCCGAACATACCCTTAAGGCAGCTAATGCGAATATTGGCGCGGCCAGAGCCGCTTTCTTTCCTACCATCAGCCTTACTGCTTCCGGAGGATCGGCTTCAGATAGTCTTGGACATTTGCTTGAAGGGGGCACGGCTGCCTGGTCATTCGTTCCCAGCATAAGCGTACCAATATTTGATGGGGGAAAAAACAAAGCCAATCTTGACGTTGCGGAAATTTCCAAAAGAATTGAAATAGCAAATTATGAAAAAGCTATACAGCAGGCATTTAAGGAGGTTTCGGATGCTCTGGCGGGTCAAGCGACCTATAAACATGAACTGGCTGCTCGGGTACAAGACACCGCGGCAAATCAACGTTACTACACTCTTGCGAATAGCCGATATCAGGAAGGTGTGGATGGGTATCTCAATGTGCTTGTTGCTGAACGATCTTTATTTCAGGCAAGGAAAACTGAAATTTCGACTCGTTTAAGTGAAATAACACAGCAGGTTACTCTTTATAAAGTTCTCGGTGGCGGCTGGAAAGCATAGCACCTGAATCAAGAAATAACGGCCAATTGCCGTCATTTAACTTTTATCTATTCAGCTTGAGGTGACAGATGAAATCAGAGAACAATCTGAATTCTTCACCTCAGGTGAAAAAGATTTTTTAACTAAGACGACTACTGGCTGTATTAGGGGAAAGGAAATCAGAGGTACTTCTATGTTAGATACGTATAATCGTTCGAATATTGGCTCTGGGGATATTAGATATAACAACTTTTTTACGCAGGAATAACAGGGCTTTTTACTTCTTTTTGTGACTATTACTTAAAAATAAATTTTATTTAAAATGCGACTGCCTGAATTTTTACTTTCTAAATAAAAGGTAAATAAGATAACCTGTGAGCAATATGCATGTAATGTGTATGATAGCCAATCCTATAACTACACCAACAATACTGTATCTAAACAAGTAATTGAATAACACATACTCGGTCAGACGTGAAAAATAGAACGAAGATAACATTATTAACATGCTAAAAAAGAGAATTGAGAAGCATATTAATAAACAATTTTTAGCTTTTGATTTTTTCATTGTTATTATTAATCATTTTGAGGGTGAAAGGTGTGTTAATCTTTTATTTTTCCGGTCTTAGCCATTTTATTTTATAAAATCTTCAACGGAAAGCTTATTGACGGATGGCTTAGTATGATCATACTAATTCATCTGCACTTGTCAACCTTCTTATGGGGAGAGTGGGGCGGTTTTGTGAAAATATAGTGAATTTACTTATTGTTTTTGCATAATTACTGCCATTTTCCCTCGTTATAATGAAAAGATTACGCGTTATGATTTTATTCAAATGATTAGGGCTTAACGATTGCCTGCGTATCTATTCGCAGCGGTAGTTCACGGACGAAGGAAATGAATTGATATAGGGGAAGTGCTGCTTATTGAGTCCAGGAGTCCCGCAGATTAGTGCATTCAGTTTTCAATCGCTGATCGGCTGAACCCTGATAATGTGACTCAGTCCCTCAATGAAACCAGCGGACAAGAATATGATATTTGAGATGTCAAAGATGTGAGCCGCCTGGATTGGCACACTGGTACAGACCGTGTGAATCAGAGACTTTATAAGGTTACGGGAAGGTTTAAGACTGTGGATTCTGGTGCCGTTACGCAGTGTTGCTGGTCACTCTATAGTTGAGCTGAAGCAGACCACTAACATTTCCCGATGCGGAGGAAAAACAGAAAAGACATCGGGAAAGGGGTTTCACGCTAACCTGTTGAATCAACATCAGATAAAGATTCGCAAGGATGCATGAGAACTGAAAGATGGCTCCTCTGACTGGACTCGAACCAGTGACATACGGATTAACAGTCCGCCGTTCTACCGACTGAACTACAGAGGAATCGTGTGAACGGGGCGCATAGTACTGGCCCCGTACTGGTGTGTCAATACTAAATTTAACCCGCTGATTCAATTGGCTAATTAAAGCACAACGTGCTGTTTTAATGTACCTGGTTTATCCCTTCGTGGTAACCGCCGGTCTGACCGCGCAGGCGGTTGAGCGGATCCTGCTGGTAGAAGTGGCAGAAGCGTTGCCACAATGCCGGGAAACGCGGGGCGAAGAGTTCGGGAGCGCTGAAGAAATACTCCGACAGCACGGCGAAACACTCTGCGGGATCGGTTGCCGCATAGGCATCAATGCTGGCTGCGCTTTCTCCCACCAGATCGATTTCATCCTGAATATTATCCATGGCGGCGCGCAAATCATGCTCCCAGCCAGCCACTTCACGCAGTGGGATCAGCGGGATGCCGCTGGCTCTGTCGCCATTACGCGTATCCAGCTTATGCGCAACTTCGTGGATAATCAGATTGAAGCCGGAAGCATCAAACGAATCCTGAATGTCGAGCCAGTTAAGGATAATCGGCCCCTGTTGCCAGCTCTGACCGGATTGCACCATGCGCTGGTTATGCACGAGGCCGATATCATCTTCCCACTCATCGTCCACCACGAACGGAGCCGGGTAAATCAACACTTCGTGAAAACCATCCAGCCATTCGAGGCCCAGCTCCAGCACGGGCAGACAAAAGAGCAGACTGATGCGCGCGCTCTTTAAGGCGTCTAAATCGAATCCTTGTAATGGAACCAGCCGCTTTTGTTGTAAAAAGCGATCCGCAAGCTGAACAAGTTTAACCTGCTCATCAGGCGATAAATTTGCTAATACCGGGGCGTTTAGTGCTTCTTCCCACGGGAACGTCGCCTCATCAGCGGAGTCTTTTGTTTTCCAGGGCCACTTAATCATCGTTTTGCTCGCAAACTCGCCACTTGAACCAAATTAACGGGACAGGGTCTGTTAAAATGCCAAATTACCTGGCATCATGGCAACCATCTGAACGGAGAGATGCCGGAGCGGCTGAACGGACCGGTCTCGAAAACCGGAGTAGGGGCAACTCTACCGGGGGTTCAAATCCCCCTCTCTCCGCCACTTCACCCAATCGGTTGTTTCTTACTGATTTTATTCCGGAAATGCCTCGCTTGTACTTCATGAATGTTACACATCATGGATAAATCTGTCATGTGCACATATCTCATAAAACGTAATGCGATTTATTATTTTTACCCTCAGATTCCTCTCGCTCTGGTTTGACCATTTTGATCGTCGCAAGTGCGCGCGTTCCTTTTGATGTCTTTGCGTTGCGAAGCCGCACATTTGACCTGCCGGGCACAATGATTATGCGCTGGCTCTGCGTTACTTAACAGCGATCTGCATTCGCTCTTTTTCCTGTCAGCAGTGAGTGTGCCGTGCTGTTTATCTCTTCTTTATATTGACCTGAGAAATACTGTTTTAAATAAGATGTTAATTGTAGCAATCAGTAATATTGCTTCTTACAATTATTATTAACTATCGTTTTCATTATTACTGGAAGTTGCCATGGCTGAAGGTAATAACTGAAGTATGTAAATGTTTCTGAGCTTATTATCTCTGTGCTTATAAGCTCAAATAAAAATTTCTTTAAATATTAATTTGATTGTTTTATTGACCTGGGTTTTTCTCGCGTTCAACTTATTTTTACCAGTTTCGCTCATTTTATTATTAATCGGAGAGGCTATGTTTGATTTTTTAAGGCGTTATGGGACGACAAGTATCCCGGCTGTGTGGAAATATGGAAAGGTTAGATGCATTATTCTTGATGATCTCAAGTACACCGAGCCGGATACCTATGCTTTCATAAAAAAAAGATATCCAGATTACAGGGATATTTTGTTCGGTGGCTTCGTAAGGGATTTCTGCGCCGATATGGGTGAGAATGATAAATTAATTATCGTCAGTCATTCGACTGAGTTTGGATTGCGCTATGCAAAAATGACAGACGATTTTATTTATTATCTAAAACTATGGGGTTTGAAACGCATTGGAGTATTAAAATTCCATTGTTGCCATATTGGCGAGCGAGAATGGTTGCGGGTGCTTGGTGAAAAAATGCTCAGGGATGGGATTTCATTTTCTTATATTAGCGGCCCGTCTTCTTCCGGTGATAAAGGGCAATATATTTACGATCTGAAATATGGCACCTCTTATACACCTGGAAAATACAAGATAATAAAAGGGGATATTAAAAGAGATTTTAAAGGGACACGATATGTAATGAAAAACGGCATTCAAGTCGCACCCCGTGCCAAAAATCAACCGAATCAATATCGTACGGTTATTACCGGATAGAATACAGGTGGCAAGACGGAACATTTCTCCGCTCTCTGATACTGATAGCGCCAATCCCGTGCCATTTACTTGTCAGTAAATCCTGTGGCAACGTAACCGGCAGGTCGCGTTGCCACAGGGTCAGAAACGACGCTCATCATCTGTTTACCAGGCGTCATTTACGGATGCGTTTATTACCATCATCTTATGCAACGCTACGAGTGCGAGTAGCGCCTTTGCGGGCTGGGGCAGTCGCTCTCTTTGCTCATCCGCTGGATGATGTCCTGGCGCAGCAGGAACTTTTTGATCTTACCGGATGATGTTCTGGGCAGCTTATCGACGATGACGATGCGCTCTGGGTATTTATATTTCGCCATCCGCTTACGGCTGAAAAAAGCCACCACATCCTCCAGGTGTAGCGGCGGCTCCCGCGTTTTCAGCACCAGATAAGCGCATGAGCGTTCCCCCAGACGTTCGTCGGGCATCGCTACCACGCAGGCATCCTCAATGGCCGGATGCTGTAACAGCACATCTTCCACTTCGCGGCTGCTGATGTTCTCGCCGCCGCGCACGATAATATCTTTTTTACGCCCGGTAATGCTGATATAGCCCGCGTCGTCCATCCGGCAGAGATCGCCACTGTAGTACCAGCCCTCGTCATCCAGCGCCCTGGCAGTCAGTTCCGGCTCATCCAGATAGCCCATAAACACATTCGGGCCGCGCGAGGCCTCTTCTCCTTCCATACCGCGCAGCAGCGTTTTGCGCGACTCATCCACCACCTTAATTTCCACACCGGCAGCGGCATAGCCATCGGTATTCATCATGCGCGGCAGCGGATCATCGAGATTCACCAACGCGTGGGGCGAACTCTCCGTCGAACCGTAAATGCTTAACAGCTTGATCCCAAGCTGCTGACAACCCTGCGCCACTTTTTTGGGGATAGTGGTTCCACCGCAAAGAAAGAAACGCAGCGATAAAAGATCGGCCGGCTGTTTGCCGAGGGCGCACAAGATGTCATACACAAACGGCGTGGCGCCGAGCATACAGGTGCAACGCTGTTGCTCCAGCAGTGCGAGACAGGCCTCCGGGGTGAAAATATCCAGCAATACGCTGCGAGCACCGATCAGAAAGGGCGCGGTGACGCCGTGCAAAAAGCCGGTTGCATGACCGAGCGGTGCAGGCATCAGAAACACATCCTGCCAGGTGAGATTCAACCGCGCGCAGTAGGCTCGTTCACTGGCGAGAATATTGTTATGGGTTAACATCACGCCTTTCGGCATTCCCTCGGTGCCGGAGGTAAACAGCACGGCGGCCAGTTCATCGCCGTGAACTTCGCGCGGTGCATGTAGTGGGGCGTTCTCCTGCACCAGTTGCCGGAAGCTAAGCGACGTGGTTGCCGGTGCCAGCTTATCCACGCCGACAATGCGTTGTAGCCAGGGTAACTGGTTTTGCAGTGGCAGGATCAAATCGACCGGACGCGTCTGCTTAAACAGCGTCGGGGCAAAGAAGATTTTTGCCTGGCATTTATTTAATACCCACACCAGTTCCGCTTCACGCCAGGCGGGCAGCAGCGGCACAGACACCGCGCCGGTTTTCAGGCAGGCCAGGTAAATCACCGTGAATTCACACCAGCCCGGTAGCTGAAACGCGACGCGATCGCCCGGTTGAATACCGCTGTTAAGCAACCATGTCGCCAGGCAACTTGCCGCGTGATCAAGCGCCGCATAGGTGTATGAATCACCATGATTATCCACCACGGCGAGTTTGTCCGGCATCGCGCGCAGGGTCTGGTGCCAGTAATCGCCCAGCGATGCATTGCCCCAATATCCTTGCCGTCGGTACGCTTCCCGACGTTCAGCATTAAACGTTATCGTGACACTCATGGACTCTTCCTGGTCAATAAACCGTTAAACGTAGTGGATGTTTTTGCATGAATTTCAGGCGGATTTGGGCTCAACCGTAGCGGAAGTCAACACCGAAGGTCCCTGCCGGGTAGTTCCAGTGTTCGAGAATGGTTTCCCCGCACAACACACGGCAGGTGCCGCATTCAAGGCAACCGGCGCAGTCGAAATGGATATTGCCCTGCGCATCCTGCTTGTAGAGATTGGCAGGACAGGCGTTGAGCAGTTTGCGAAACTCATCAATGTTGGGGTTATCGGCCAGAATAATGTGCGGATGGCCTTCATCAACATGGAATTTATTGACGCCCAGTTTGACGTCAACGTTAACGTTATTCTCCTGGCTCATAGTGCAGTCGCCCCTTTGATGCCGTCTTTCAGTAAATTCAGCAGGCCGATTTTCTTCATGTGAGACATCATCATTTTGCGTACTGGCTGATTCGGGCTACCGTCAACCGTGAACATATCATTCATGATGCCTGCCACCATTTGCGGATACTGGGTAAACAGACGCGGGTTTTCCATCAGGGCAGGGAGCTTGCGGAAATGCTGCATATCGCGCATCACGAAGCTCTGCTCCAGCGCGCGTTTATAGGCCGAAAGTGCGTGAGCCGAAAAATCTTGCTGCGCTCTGGCGGCAATCGCGGTATTGGCCGCGGCTTCCGCCGAAGCGATGGCTAAGTCCATACCGCGTACCGTATAGCCCAGATTGAGGCACAACCCGGCAGCATCACCCACGATCATCACCCCGTCGCTGACCAGTTGCGGGATCATCGCGAGACCACCTTCCGGCACCATATGCGCCGAGTATTCCAGCAATTTCCCGCCCTGAATCAGCGGGCGAATAGCTGGATGCTGTTTAAAGTCCTCCAGCATTTGCGGCACGCTTTTCCGGGCCTGACCCATCTCTCCCAGCCCGCAAACCAGACCAATCGATACCGACTCCCGATTGGTATAGAGAAAACCGCCGCCCATCAGGCCATTCGATGGAGAGCCAGCAAACAGCCAGGCGGCACCTTCGTTCCCGCAGAGATTAAAGCGATCGTCGATTTGCGTGGTCGACAGGCTAATCAGTTCCTTCACGCCCACGGCATAATGGTGCGGCGAGGGCGCCGGCACCATCCCCAGAGAACGTCCCAGCAGCGAATTGACACCGTCAGCGAGAATCACCACATTGGCCTCAAGAATGTCATCACCTGCCTGCACGCCGGTGACCTGATTGCCTTCACGGATCAACGCATCCACCCGGACACCCGGAATAAATTGCGCGCCCGCTTCTTCGGCTTGCTCCATCAGCCACGGATCGAGTCGGCTACGCAGCACGGTATAGGAGGCCTGCTCCGCGAGCTCAGATTTCTCGCGTTGAAAATCGAGGGTGACGGCGTTGTCATCGGTTAAAAAGGAGATTTTCTCCCGCGTGACCGTGCGCTCAATGGGCGCGCGCTGCGCGAAACCGGGCATGATGCGCTCAATACTGTGCGCGTAGAGTCGGCCGCCGGTCATATTCTTACTGCCCGCGTTGTTGCCGCGTTCAATAACCAGTACATCCAGTCCGGCTTTGGCCATCACATAAGCCGCCACCGTTCCCGCCACGCCCGCGCCCACTACGATGGCGTCAAATTTTTCATCCGACATGCGTTATGCTCCCTTCCCGCAGCGCCTGCGGGATACGTATCTTAGTGGCTCAATTCACCGATCAGGGCCGGGACGACTTTGTAGATATCGCCCACCAGACCGTAATCGGCGTAATTGAAAATCGGCGCGTTTTTATCTTTGTTGATGGCGACGATCACTTTGGCGCCATTGCCGCCGACCATATGCTGGATCTGCCCGGAAATCCCCAGCGTCAGGTAGAGATCGGATTTCAGCAGTACGCCGGAGACGCCCACATAACGTTCGCGTTCCATCCAGTTTTCGCCTTCGGCAATCGGGCGCGAGCAACCCACTTCCGCACCCAGCACGCTGGCCAGTTCTCGTACCATCGCAAGGTCATCTTTCGCCGCCAGGCCACGGCCAACACCCACCACGCGTTTCGCTTTACTCAGATCCACACTGCTCAGCGTTTTCGCGCGGCGTTCCAGACAACGGATCTCGTGGCGCGGCGCAATATAGTCCGCAGTGACAACCGGGCAGGTGCGCGACGAATCTGCGGCCGCAGGCTCCAGTACGCCGGATGCGAGGGTAATGATGGCGAGCGAGCCGTTGAGTTTCTCTTTCCCAAACGCCAGACCACCGTACATACGGTGTTCCGCACAGACGCTGCCGTCGGCAATGGTGACAGCCGTGGCGTCATTAACCATCGCCACGTTCAATTGCACGCTCAACCGCGCGCCCAGCGCTTTGCACCGTTTTGTCGCGGCCATCAGCAGTAATGATGGCTGACCGGCAGCGTCCTGCCCGATCCGCGCCGCAAGAGTCTCAGCGAAATTTTCAATGCGTTGCAGTTCAGAGTGGGGTTCAAGCACTATCACACTGTCGGCGCCCAGAGACTGGACTCGCTTGACCTGTTCTGCGCCATAGACGATGGCATGTACCTGCTGGCCCCAAAGGCGTGCGCCGGACAGTAATTCGGCATAGCGTTCTGCGTTATCGCTCAGTACCCAGACATGGGTTAATTGACTCATGGTGTTCTTCTCCGTTGGGCTTAATTGAGGGCTTTTTTCACGAGTTCAGCCAGTTGGGCAATCGCTTCGGGTGAATCATTGTCGAGGATGATGTGTTTGCGCGTGGTGGCTGGTGGTACGGTGATTTCCATCAGTTCCGCCAGCGGTGAGGACGGGTTCCAGCCAATGTCGCTGGCCTGCCACTGGTTGACCGGTTTTTTACCCGCACCAAGGATGGCTTTCATCGAAGGAATGCGCGGGACGTTTATATCGGAAGTGACACAGAGAACTGCGGGTGGCGTCAGTTCGATCACTTCGACCTCTTCTTCCAGCGTGCGCTCAATGCTGAGTTTGTCGCCGTTACGCTGGATGTTGCTGACGGCGTTAATCACCGGCAGTTGCAGGATCTCACCAACCAGCAAGCCCACCTGTTGGGCGTAGAGATCCCCGGAACCTTCGCCAAACAGCATCAGATCGAAGCCCATCTTCTCTGCCGCCGCCGCCAGCGCCTGGGCGATTTCTTTCGGCAGGGCATGTTCCAGTTGCGCATCCTGCAACATAAACAGGCTGTCCGGGCCGCGAGAAAGTACGTCTTTACGCACTTTTGAATTTTGCAGCAGCGAACCGCCAACGGTCAGGGCGGCAATCTCATCATCATCGCTGGCGAGCTGCGTCGCCGCTTCGATAGCATTGAGATCGAACTGGCTGATCTTCGCTGCCGCATTGTCAAAGCTGAGCGCGTGGTCGGGCGTGACCACGATGTCCTGTTCCTCAGGTACCAGTTTGAAGCAGGCTATTATTTTCATGGCATCTCCTGTGAGTCGCGGGCGAATATTGGACGTAGCGCCAATATCGACGGAAAGTAAAAAGTGACTGGAAACAGTGTGCGATAGCGGGATGCGCTTTTCGACGGGACAATTTGTTTTCGTTGCTAACAATCTTGCAAAAAAAGTGAGATCGCCCAGGCAAAATAAAAGTGAGGGAAATTAATTTTCAGGCGTAAACATATTATCTTGCATGCCGGGAAAATAATCTTGTTCTGCAACAGCGAAGGAGTGTTGAATAACCGCAGTAGTCGCTCTATTTTACCCTTATTATTTTGTTCAGGCTTATTCTTAACATGTGAGGTTGTCATGTATCAGCGATGCTTTGATAATGCCGTGGAACCCCTTTTCGTGCAGGGGGAAACGCCCCGATTTTCGCGCTTTGTCATCAGCGATGACCCAACCTGGGAATCCGGGCATCATGTTCACGATAATGAAACTGAGCTTATTTTTGTCAAAAAAGGGATTGCACGATTAATCATTGATTCGTCGCTGTATGTCGCGCACGAGAACGATATTGTGGTGATTGAGCGGGGGCGGTTACACGCCGTCACTTCCGATGCGAACGCGCCAGCCACTACCTATACCTGCGCGCTGTATGGCTTTCGTTTTCGCGGCTGGGAAGAGAACCAACTGTTGCAACCGCATTCGTGTCCGGTCATTTCTGCCGGGCAGGCAAAAGAGGTGATTACCAGCATCTTTCATGAATTGAGCGTAATGTTGCCGCAAAGTAAAAATACATTAACATCTTCGGTCTATGATGCTTTTGCTTATGCGCTGACGGTGTTGTACTTCGAAAACTTTAAAAACGCTTACCGATCGGAACAGGGGTATATTAAAAAAGATGCGTTAATTAAAGATATTCTGGTTTATCTGAATAATAACTACCGTAAAAAAATAACGCTCGAACAGTTGTCAAAACAATTTCACGCCAGTGTCAGTTATATCTGTCACGAATTTACTAAAGAATACCGTATTTCTCCCATCAACTATGTGATTCAGCGGCGGATGACGGAAGCCAAATTTGCGCTGACCAATACCGACAATTCGCTGGCCGAAATCTCCTGGCGCGTGGGATACGAAAACGTCGATCATTTTGCCAAGCTCTTTCTGCGTCATGGTGGTTGCTCACCCAGCGACTACCGTCGGCAATTTAAAAATAACGTGGTTGAATCAGAGTATCTGTCCGATTTTTACGTGCCGGAAAAAGTGCTGTATTAATTTTCCTGTAGCTCCCGGCGCGCCGGGAGCTACAGAGCAGTTTTAATCCTGGTAATCCTTCAGAATCTGGCGTCCGGCGATGTAAATCATGATCTCGTCAGTGCCGCCACCGATGCGTTCACAACGTACATCCCGCCAGAAACGAGAGACGCGCGCTTCATCGGTATAACCCAGTCCACCCATAATCTGGATGGCATCATCAATCACCTCCTGTGCGGTACGGGCGCAGTGCAGCTTCGCCAGTGCAGCGCTGGTGCGCAGGGACTGCTGCTGATCGGCCTGCCAGGCCACTTTCAGTACCATATTGCGCATGTTCTCAACTTTTACCGCCATTAACGCCAGTTTTTCCTGGATCATCTGGTTATGGCCAATTGGTTTACCGAAAGCAATGCGCTGATTGGCATAGCGGGCAGCATCTTCAAACGCGCATTCGGCAAAGCCGGTACTGCGGGCGGCGTTGATCAGGCGTTCCATTTCAAAGTTGTACATCACATTGAGAAAGCCCATGCCTTCTTCGCCGACCATATCGCTCTCTTCAACTTCGACATTGTCGAGATACACTTCGCAAGTGCTGAGCATATGCCAGCCGATTTTGTGCAGCGGGTTAACTTTGATCCCCGGTTTTTTCGCGTCCACCCACCACAGCGTAAAGGCTCTTTTCGGATCTTTAGGCTGCGGATCGCGCGCCAGCACCAGCATGTAAGGGTATTCCTTCGCCCCGGTAATGAAGGTTTTCTGCCCGTTCAGGTAGACCTTGCCGTTTTTGCGCGTGTAGCTGGTGGTGGCACTGTTGTTATCGGAACCCGCTCCCGGTTCGGTTAATGCCAGCGCATACGCCGGATCGCCGGTTTCCATCGTACTTTCCGCCGTTTTCCGTAGCTGCTCAGCGGAGCCGAAACGACGCATGCTGTGGATGCACTGGCCGTTGGTGATCAGGAATGCCGGTGCGCCGCATTTTGATACTTCCATCAGCGCCAGCATCTGCGTGACATAATCTGCCGGGATGCCGCCGAACTCTTCTGGCACGCCGAGCATAGAGATGCCGTTATCGGCGAGTGCACGCATAAATTCGCGTGGGTAAGTTGCTGTCTGATCGCAGGTACGGAAATACTCTTCCGGGAAGTTGCTGGTAATGAGTTCCCGGATGCTGGCAAGCAGCAGTTCCTGCTCTTCGGTTAAAGAGAAATCCATTATCGTACTCCTGTTAATTGGCCGCTTCGGGTAACACAAACCCCATGGTGGCATCGATAAATAAGCGTGGATCCATCAGTTTCAGGTCGGGAGAAATCACCGGCGTGAACGCCATTTTGTCCAGAATGTCTTTTTGCAGATCGACGCCCGGCGCAATCTCCATTAAATGGAGACCGTCCTCTTTCAGGGTAAATACTGCGCGTTCGGTGATGTAGCGGACGTCCAGCCCGCGTTCGAGGGCGATTTTTCCGCTGAAGGTAATTTCTGGCAGCGTGCTAATGAATTTTTTCACCCGGCCTTCCTGCACAATGCGCAACTGGCCGTCGGTAATCTCGGTCTTCAGCCCGGCGGCAGTCAGCGTGCCGCAGAACACAATTTTTCGTGAGGTGGCGCTAATATCAATAAACCCGCCGGTGCCCATAATTTTGCCATTGAATTTATGCACGCCGACGTTGCCGTGTTGATCCACTTCGGCAAAGCTCAGGTAACACACATCAAGGCCGCCGCCGTGGTAGAAATCAAACTGCGAGGTCATATCGAGAATGGCGCGAGTATTGACGTTGGCGCCGAACGCCACACCTTGTGAGGTGATGCCGCCGACCGGCCCGGTTTCCACCGTCAGCACGAAATCATCGGCACAGCCTTCTTCACGCGCCACCAGGCCGATGCCGTCGGCAATACCGACCCCCACATTTCCCACCGCGCCTTTGCGCATCTCAAATAAGGCGCGGCGCGCCACCAGCTTGCGCTGATTGAGGGGCAGGGTAAGTTGCGTACTGTCGTCGAGCGTGAAATCACCAGAGATAAAGCGGTTCACCGGTGCGCCGCCGTACAACTGCGTCTGGTTGGGATCCACTACCACGATATCCACCAGGTAACCCGGAATGCGCACTGATTTCGGATGCAGCGTGGCTTTTTTCACCATTTTCTGCACCTGCATCATCACAATCCCGCCGTTGTTATGCACCGCCTGCGCCAGTACCAGTGCATCCAGATACATCACTTCATCTTCAAACGAGGCATATCCTTCGCTGTCACAGGTGGTGGCGCGGATAAACGCGATGTCCGGGGCAATGGCTTTGTAGTAGAGGTACTCTTTGTTATCGATCTCGACCAGTTTGATCAGATCTTCCTGGGTGACTTCATTCAGCTTGCCGCCTTGCTGGCGGGGGTCAACGAAGGTGCCCAGTCCGATATCGCTAAGGATGCCGGGCTGGTGGGCCGCCGCGGCGCGAAGCGTCTGTGTTAATACGCCTTGCGGGTAGTTGTAGGCGGCAATTTTACCTTGTTCTGCCAGATCGGAGATGCGCGGCGATTGTCCCCAGTGTCCGCACAGTGCCCATTTCACCAGGCCTTCCTGTGCCAGCGGGCTGATCCCGCGATCGGCACGGTCGCCAAGTCCGGTTGGGCTGATAATGGAAAGGTTTCGCGGTGTTTGCGTCTGTTTATATTTATCGGCTAACGCGGTGATCAATGTGGTGGCTTCGAGAATACCGCCACCTGCGCCTAAAATGCACAGCGTGGCTTCGTCGGGAATATATTCCACCGCTTCCTGCGCTGACAGTACAGTCACGCGTCCATTGAGGCGTGAGGGTCTTTCAGGTTTCATAATGACTCCTGGGATGTCCGTGCGGTGCGGATATCTGGCTTTATTCGCCGGTATTCAACCGTGAATTAAAGCCGAGCGCGTCCGCTGAATATTTGAAAATATTCATGTCCGGGCATTATTTAATGTAGGGCGAAAACGTTTAGTTCCGCCTGAATATACTCTCTCAGGCCTGATGCAATATCGTTAAGGCAATACGCAGGTCGCTAACGGATATTTGTCCTGGTGCCGAGGCCTTTTTCACCGCGCCAAACGTTGCGGCCGAGCCGAACACCTCACCTGCCAGCCGTGAAATGACCCCGGCTTTTGCCATCGACATGGTAATAAGCGGGCGGTCGGCATAGTGTTCGTGCATCTCAAGCGTCGCGGTAAGCAGGGTCAGCACATCGGTTTTGTTCTTCGGCATCAGCGCGATTTTGGGTATATCGGCACCCAGTTGCTGCATTTTGCGCAGGCGCTGCACAATCTCTTCTGCTGGTGGCGTGTTATGGAAATCGTGGCTGGACATGATAACTTTCACGCTTTTCGCGTGCGCATGTTCCACCATGGCTTTGACCAGCGCCTCGCCGGTAAACAGCTCCAGATCGATGATATCGACCAGACCGCTATCAACTGCCGCGCGGTTGAGCGCAATATACTGCTCCGCCGATAGCGCCTGTTCACCGCCTTCTTTCGCGCTGCGGAAGGTAAACAGTAACGGTTTATCCGCTATTGCATTGCGGATGACAAATACCGCTTCCAGCACAGCATCAATGGAGGCGACATTGCTGAAATGGTCAACACGCCACTCCAGGATATCGAAGTCCGCGTCACGATAGGCCTGCGCTTCCGATTTAACACTGGCGATATCTTTCCCCATCAGCGAGACGATGATTTTGGGAGCTCCTTCGCCAATCACGAGATTTTTTACGCTTACCGTTTTCATTCAGTACCTCTTATTCAACGGTCTTTCAGGCTTCGAAGCCCATGACGTGTTTCACGTATTCCAGCGGAAACTCTTTACCGGTCCACAGTTTGAACTGTTCAGCCCCTTGCCACAGTAACATGCCGTAACCATCAATGGTTTTGCACCCGGCTTGCTGCGCCTGCTGCAACAGTTTGGTGATATGCGGGTTATACACGCATTCGGTGACCAGCAGACCCGGACGAAGCAGGCTGATATCGCTGATGAGGCTTTGATCATCCAGCGGCTTCATGCCGATTTTGGTGCCGTTAGTGAGGATGTCTGCGGTGGCAAGGGCAGCGGCAAACGCTTTCTGATCCGCAAGGTCTGTCACGGTTACCACGCAATCGGTGTTTTCGTTGACGCGACGGGCAAAGGCGACGGCTTTTTCGAAGAAATCATCCCGGCGGTTAAACAGTTTAATCTCTTTCAGCCCTTCAATGGCGCCTTGTGCGCCAATCGCAGTTGATGCCCCTCCGGCACCCAGCAGTACCATGGTTTTGCCTTTGATGTCGAAACCGCTCTCTTTGATGGCGCGGATATGTCCGGTACCGTCGGTGTTGTAGCCGCGTAAATAGCCATCATCGTTGACAATGGTATTGATAGCGCCAACCAGTTTTGCCGCCGGGGTTAATTCATCCACATACTCGCACGCCAGTTGTTTATTCGGCATAGAGACGCCGGTGCCGCGCATTTTTAAGGCTTTCAGCCCGGCAATGGCATTGGCGAATGTCGAATTATCGACTTCAAATGCCATATAGGTAAAAGGCAGCCCGGCTTTTTCCAGCGCCTTATTTTGCATTTCCGGAGACAGACTGTGCCGGATAGGGTAGGCCATCAGGCCAATCAGTTCATATTTTGCAGTTACATCCATCATAGACTCCTTGAATATTTATCGTGAACGGAAGCTGTTTTTTGAAAATACCGTTCGCCGAACCGCACATCGTTTTTAGGAATATTGAAGACGCGGTAGTAACGGACGAAGACAATGGCGGCGGTGAGGAAGGCCAGCAGTGCGAAGAAGAAATCCAGCAAGATGATGTACTGCAGTCCAATGTTAGAGAGATACCCGGTAATCAGCGGAATAATAAAATTCGCCAGCCCGCCCATCATCATGTAGACGCTGGTGACTTTGGCTTTGCTCTTCGGGAAGAACTCAGACATCACCGACACACCCAGTTGCAGGATGCCGCCCGCTGCGGAAAAGCCGATAACAAACGCACCGGCATTGCACACCAGTGGCGACGGGAACAAATAGATAACAGCTGCTGTAATAGCCGCCAGCCCGGCGTTAAAGACGTTGGCCCAGACAGGACGTACTTTTGTCTTCAACAGTGCGGCGAAGATGAACACGCACAGCAGCGATCCCATGCTGTAGTAAGAGATGGTTTTTAGGGCGTCGGCTTCCGCCATTCCGGCAAATGCCATGGCATATTTCGGCATCCATACCACGATGACGTAAAAGGTGGAGAAGGCTGCAACGCCGAATAATACCGAGGCAATGCCTTCCAGCCACGGCAGCGGTTTGCTGTTCATCTGCGGCAGCGCTTTGGCGACGCTGGCATCGACCTGCTGGCCGGGGAAGCGGCTTTTCAACAGCATCAACGTGATCAGGACAAACAGAACACCGGGAATAATGACGCTATAGCCGTACCAGATATCATTAAGCAGCATGTAGCTGACGATCATTGGGTAGAGCATCTGCCCGAAAGAAACCATCGCTTTTACCAGAATCACCGCCGAGCCGGACGCTGTCGGAAAACACTCCATCAACGCCGGGTAGCCTCCGGTATCGAGCGCCGAGTTGGCGACACCGACGCAGACAGCCAGAACAAAAGCCACCATCAGGTTCGGGCTGGAGGGGATGCCAAAGAAAAAGAGCATATACAATACGACGCCCAATAAAATAACGGCCCGGCGACCGAACTTGTCGGAAATAACGCCAAAGAACAGAATACTGACCAGACGACCCAGACCGATACCCGAAATTAAATAAGCAATGCCCGCATTGTTGGTGGAAAATTTCGCCGCCAGAGATGTCATATTTTGCGCCAGCGTAATAACGCTAATGCCGTGCAGGAAATAACTAAGATAGATACAGATTACCGCCAGGATAAATGGGGTGCTGAAAGCCTTATTCTGAGACATTTTTCACAGCTCCGTGCAGATTTTAAATTTTTTCTCCCGCAGCGCTTACTGTGATATCTGGCCGCGAGTTTAGATATTACTTTACGTTCTTTCAACATTCGGCCATACATAGTATGGCGCTTAATTTGCCAGGTTTATTGCATGATAAAATGTGAAGTGAAATGGCTTTTATATCGTTTTGAACGCTATCAATTGTGTTGCTAAATAACGTCCGTATTATTTTGCACAAGCGCATCAACAATATTGCATCGGGGGGATTATTCGGCGACAGGTGCCATATTCACCGAGCGCCTGGATGCCATACGGCTGCGTAAACCAATAAAAAGTGCCAGCAGAAAACCGATAGCCGCAATGGCAGTATCAAACCACATAATATCGGCAATACTGTGCTCAGAGAGGCGTGCCGTTATTAATGGGATGGTAAAAGTAGCAATGCTTCCCGCGCTGTAATAAATACCGGTCGCTTTTCCTTTGGCGTAGGGAAAACGGGCGGCCATCAATGTCAGGCCAATTTGTACGACGCCACCTGCGGAGGAGAAACCAATAACAAACGAAAAAATCACCACCATCCCAACGCTGGGATGCAGACATACTGTCAGCAAGGCAACAAACGAGATAAAAGTGTACAGCACCAATAACGCCATGGTTCTGGCGGTTTTCCGTACCAGTGGAGCGGTAATGAAAACGCAGAGCAGCGAACCGCAGGTGTAAACGCTGAGCAGTTTGATAGACTCGGTATACGACATGCCGACAACAAACTGACCGTATTGCGCAAGCCACTGACTGATAAGGTAAAAAGTGGTCATTGAGATATAGCCATACAATGTGTAGCTGGCCAGATCGATAACGGAGCAGTGGTGTTTAAGCGTGCTGTCTGCGACCGGTGGCGATTTGCGCGCACGGTGAGGGGGAAAGGTGCAGCGGAGTAAAAACAGGCCGTTGAGGATCATAATGGCGGCGGCAACCAGAAAGGACCAGCCGAACCAGATTTCCGCCCATACCAGCAGGCTGATGATCATCGGTAATAAAAACTGCCCCGCAGAAATAAACGCTTTGATCAGCACATTCGCCGTGCCGGGGGAACGCGGAAATGCTTCCATCAGGCTGGGATAGGTTCCTGCGTCGAGGAAACTGTTGGCGATCCCGGCTAAAAAGCCAAACGCATAAGCCACAACAATGCTGTGTGTGTTGATGATGCCGAAAAAAAATGCGAGATAGCAAAGCATGCCGAGAATAATAAATGGTCGACGGCCAAATTTGTCCGACAATATTCCGGAGAAGAGCAAAACGCTTAGCCGGCCAATACCGAGTGAGGAAATAACAACAGAAACTCCTGCTGCATTGGTCTGCCACTGGAGTTCGAGCGAAGACATATTGAGGCTCATTAAAATGACCCCCATGCCGTGCACCAGGTAATTCAGATAAAGACCCAGGGCAGTCGAGAGATAGGTGTTTTTCATTTTATTTACGGCGTGAAGGTGAAATGGATCGTTGGCGGTGTCAGCAGACAAACGTCTTTAGCACAGATGTTCCAGATCATGCGCATAGAGTTCGGCGGCCACTGACTGATAAACCTTCCAGTCCAGATAATCCCCATCATGATATACCGTCCGAAACGCAGCCAAATCCACAAAAAAACGCATCGTATTATTGCCAATGCGATTGTTTATTCGTTGGATGAGAGCGTTAATATGCGATTGCCTTTTTTTTCTCAGCGCCTGCAATTTTTCAACAATATCCGCTGGGATAGCTTTTTCTCCCTTTTCCCATGCCTGCCACTCTGCTGCCGTATTATCCGGTGCAATCCAGGTTGCGCACTCTTCGATGCTCATCGCGAGAATATGGCGTAATGCCTGTAATTCATATGCGTTCATAATTTAATTGCTTCATATAAAAACGATTGTGCATAAATAACACTATTGCGCAGATTGCGGATTGAACAGAGTCACACTATTTTGTGCAATATTATTTGTTATCGGTCTGTAAAGCTCCGGCCTGAATTCTGCTGTCTGCGTGGGCAAGTCGCATTTCGAATGAAACCCGACAGTGGCGGATGTCACCGTTGTCTTGTGCGCGTGCGATCGGGGATCACTTCCGCTGTTTGTCGCTCCTGCCCAGGTTTGCCGATCGGTTTCTCAATGATGAGCACCCTTAGCGTTACGCGTTAGTCGTGTTATGTGTAGAAATAATTCCGGATGATATTTTCCCATTAATTATTTGTACAATAAATAACATGGTGTCTGAGAATATGTTTAGCGTCATGATGGGCTGAGTAGGATTATTCCCTGTTTTTCCTTAATTATCTGCGATGTCAGGTAATAAAAATGAGAAATATCGTAGGTATTCTGTTTTTACACGATGTGATTATGATTCGCGAACCATTGCAACCATTTGTTTTTAATGGTTATTTTAAATTTATGGTTTCTGTAAATTCAGGGGTTATTGGTATTGATGTTGGTTATTTTAATAAGAAGAAAAAAGTCCGACATATAAATATCGGACAAGTCAAACAGGAGCGACAGTAAAAAATAAAGAAAGGAAGGTGGATAACAAACGAGTCAGGATAATTACACAGTTTTTGTAATAAGAAAACTAATTTTTTAGCCTTAAATAAAACTAAAGCACTTTGTTTTTTTATTCTGTTTATTTTTACGAACTTCTTTGCACCAAAACAGGGCGAGCTGACGTGTGACAGTAAAATATATAAATAAAGCTGATATATCTTTAAAATTCATTTTCTGGGGATATGATGTGAAAGTAGTCACATTCGTATTGAAAGAAGCTTTTCCTTTTCACCCTTAACAGCGCGGAAAACGACATTATGGAAGATAAAGCGAAACGAAGTCTGGGGGGAAAGCTGGCGTTATGGGTTTTCTGGATTTTTTGTGTCTGGTTTATCTGGAGCCTGTTGAACGATATCTGGTTGCCTGGACCGCCTTCGGGCAACGCGAATGGCGCAAGGGGCGCAGCCAGCGCGGATGGGTTCAACAGCTTCAGCAGCGTACTGGTGCTTGGCGTGGTGGGAGCGATACTCGGCGCGATTGCCTGGTATACTCGCCCACGCGATCCTGATGCCTGAAGATGTTATGGTAATGACTTTTCATCGACAGGACGCACAATGAATTTATCTGACTGGCAACACCGTTTCGATAAATGGGTGACGCAACACTTTAATCATGCTGATGCAGCCCATGATGTGTCGCACTTTCGCCGGGTGTGGAAAACCGCGCAGACGCTGATGCTGGGGCAGCAGGTTGATGGGCTGGTGGTGCTGGCTGCCTGCTATTTCCATGACATTGTCAGCTTTGCGAAAAACCACCCGCAACGCCATCAATCCTCGGTACTGGCGGCGCAAAAAACCGCTGAAATTCTGGCCAATGACTTCCCTGATTTTCCCGCAGGCTCGGTGCCAGCCGTGCGTCATGCCATTGAAGCGCACAGCTTTAGCGCAGGTATCGCACCGCTCACGCTGGAAGCCAAAATCGTTCAGGACGCGGACAGGCTGGAATCGCTTGGCGCGATTGGTCTGGCCCGCGTGTTTGCTGTCTCCGGTTCGATGGGCGCGGCGCTCTTTGACGGCAACGATCCCTTTGCCGCAGAGCGGGAACTGGACGACAAAGCCTACGCCCTCGATCATTTTCGCTGTAAGTTACTGAAGCTGCCTGCCACCATGCAGACAGCAAAAGGGCGGGAGCTGGCTGCGCATAACGCCGATTTTCTGGTGCATTACATGGCGAAACTGAGCGCGGAACTCCAGGGCGATCATCAACGGATTGATGATGAGGTGCTACGGCGCTTTCGTACCTCAGCAACTTAAGGGAGAAAAGAGATGGCGGATGTTCATGACAAAGCGACGCGCAGTAAGAATATGCGGGCAATCGCTACGCGCGATACGGCCATCGAAAAACGGCTGGCCGCCTGCCTGCAATCGCTGGATCTGGCGTTTCGCGTACAGGATGCCGCGTTACCAGGTCGCCCTGATTTTGTGCTGGATGAGTATCGCTGTGTGATCTTCACCCACGGGTGTTACTGGCATCGCCATAACTGCTATCTGTTTAAGATTCCGGCCACGCGTACGGATTTCTGGCTGGAAAAAATCGGCAAAAATGTGGCGCGTGATGCGCGCGACTGCGCATTGCTGCTTGAACAGGGCTGGCGGGTGCTGGTGGTGTGGGAGTGCGCATTGCGCGGCAAGCTGAAACTGAGCGACGGGGCGCTGAGCGAGCGGCTGGAAGAGTGGATCTGCGAGGGGCAACAAACCGCGCAGATCGACACTCAGGGGATTCATGCGATGGCGATTACTTCTCCACGCAAGGCGTAACAATCGGGCGCGGCGGGAAGAGATATTTGCCCAGCGTCACCAGTACCACAGCCAGGATAATGATCCCCAGCGCCAGCCATTCAACGGAAGAGAGATGTTCGCCGCCAAAGCCCGTGCCCAGCAGTACCGCCACCACCGGGTTCACATAGGCGTAGCTGGTTGCTAATGCCGGTGACACGTTGCGGATCAGATACATATAGGCACTAATAGCGATGATAGAGCCAAACAGCGCCAGATAGCCGACGGCGAAAAAGCCGGACAGCGGCGGTATGGCGCTAAGGTGTTCGCCGCTCAGAGCTGAGGCGGCCAGCAACACGATCCCGGCGGCCAGCATTTCAATCGCGCCCGCCATCATCCCACCCGGGAGTTCAATCCGCGAACCGTACACCGAACCAAACGCCCAGCTTAGCGAGCCGATGAGGATCATGACTGCGCCCCATGGATTACCGCTCAGGTTTCCGCCGCTATTCAGCAAAATGATCCCCGCCAGGCCAATAGCAATTCCAGCCCACTCAAGCTTTCGCGTCGCGATACCAAAAAAATAGCTAAAGCACAGCGTAAACAGTGGTACGGTCGCCACGACGACCGCAGCGATGCCGGAAGGGACATTCTGATGTTCCGCCACCGTGACAAAGCCGTTACCGACAGCGAGCAGCAATACGCCAATTAGCGCCGCATTGAGCATTGGGCGCAGCGGCGGCAGTTTATGGCCGCTCAGCAACAGAATGGTTATCAGCACGATACCCGCAGATAAAAAGCGGATGCCAGCCATCATGAAGGGCGGCCAGCTTTCGACGCCGACGCGGATAACAAAATAGGTAGAACCCCAGATGATGTAGAGCGCAAACAACGCTCCAATAAGCGGTAAAACTTGCCTGAAACGCATAAACCACCACAACAAAAGATACGAGGCTTATAGTAAACGTCAAAACTATACGTCTTGCGAGTGGTTAATTCGGCAGAAGCTGTTAAATTTTTGTTGACACTATGGGGTGATTCTCGCCATAGATTTTTTACTGCATACTGCACTTTATTTAGTGATAACTCTGAAAAGGAAGAAATTTTGGCAGGAAGTAGTTTATTAACATTGCTTGACGACATTGCCACCTTGCTGGATGACATTTCCGTGATGGGCAAACTGGCGGCGAAGAAAACTGCCGGTGTGCTGGGAGACGATCTTTCGTTAAATGCGCAGCAGGTAACCGGCGTTCGCGCCAACCGTGAACTGCCGGTAGTGTGGGGTGTGGCGCGCGGATCGCTGCTCAACAAGGTCATTCTTGTGCCTCTGGCTTTGCTGATCAGCGCATTTATCCCGTGGGCTATTACACCGCTGTTGATGGTCGGCGGCGCGTTTTTGTGCTTCGAGGGTGTGGAAAAAGTGCTGCACACCCTGGCTGCTCGTAAGCATAAAGAGACCCCGGAAGCCCGGCAGCATCGGCTGGAGGCGCTGGCCGCACAGGATCCGCAGCAGTTCGAAAAAGACAAAATCAAAGGCGCTGTCCGTACCGATTTTATTTTATCGGCAGAGATTGTTGCCATCACGCTCGGTATCGTGGCCGACTCGCCATTGCTCAACCAGGTGCTGGTTTTATCGGGCATTGCGTTGTTGGTGACCATCGGTGTTTATGGCCTGGTGGGGATTATCGTCAAGCTCGATGACATGGGTTACTGGCTGGCAGAACGGAAAGGCGCGCTGGCGCAGGGGATGGGCAAAGGGCTGCTTGTTCTGGCTCCCTGGCTGATGAAGACCTTAAGCGTGGTCGGCACGCTGGCGATGTTCCTCGTTGGCGGCGGTATTGTGGTGCATGGCATAACGCCGCTGCACCATGCGATCGCGAATTTCGCGGCCGGTCAGCACGCGTTGCTGCAGACCCTGATACCGGTTATCGCTAATTTGCTGTTGGGATTCGCCATTGGCGCGGTGGTCGTGGCCGTCGTTAAAGGGGTTACGCATCTGCGTGGTGCGGCGAAGTAAAATCTCGCCGCAGTGATTATGCAAAACCCGCAAACTTCGTCTAATGTGAAAAAGTTTCGCCCTGATACAGGAGGCAGTGATGGTCTTTTTGGTCAGCGATGAAGTAATACCAAAAGAGGGTGGTCCGCGCATGATCGTTACCGGCTACTCCAGCGGTATGGTGGAGTGCCGATGGTATGACGGTTACGGGGTCAAACGGGAAGCCTTTCGTGAAGATGAACTGATGCCTGGCGACAGGCAAAGGGCACACGAGCAGGTGTAACCCAGTAGAAACGCCCGGCTATTGCTGGGCGTTTTTATTGTTCTCCATTCGACGCCAGTGCTAAAGATCGACTGCGGCTATACAGACTGAATTCCAGGGAGCTCGTGTGCGGCAGAACAGCGTCGTGAAACAACCGAGGTCGTTTATTACTCTGAAGCGTTATTTTCTCCCGGCACGGGTGGTTAACCTTTGCTTTCTGATTGTCATGGTGTGCTCCACGATTTTGACCTGGCGAGAAGTGATCGTCCTGCAAGGAGCTTACGTCGCCAGCCAGCGCAGCGAGCTGGAAAATGTCAGTAACGCGCTGGACATGCAAATGCAGAGTGGTGTGGATCGGCTGCTTTTTTTTCGCAACGGCATGCAGGCCGCGCTACAAACGCCGCTCGGTTTTAAAGTACTGAATAATGTACAGCAGGAGTTCGGACTCCGGCGCACACAGTCGCAGTGGCAAATCGGCCTTGATAATACGCGCACGCTGCCCATTTATGGCGTATCCGATTATTTTGTTAATCAAAGCGATCTCCTCAACCGTGATGATGAACGCTTACCTGCGGAACTGACCGCGGCGATGGAGCTCGGCTATCTGTTCCGTCTCTCCGCTAATGCTTCCATGTTGCCGCGCCAGGCGTATTACGTTTCTCGCGCCGGTTTCTATATCTCGACAAACCCGGTGGAGAGTGAAGAAAAGATCGTTCCGACCTATTATCGCCTGCTGATGCGCCCTTGGTTTCGGGGACAGCAACAGCAGGAAAATCGGGCCCGTGGCGTTCGTTGGTATACCGATCAGGCGCGCCAGGGCAGCGTAACACGCGGGTTCGTCGCTGCCAGCGTGCCGCTGGACTATCAGCAATATTGGTATGGCGTGCTGGTGCTGAGCTTTCCTATTAGCGATATCAATCGTTTATTGGTCGAAGCGCGTGAAGAGCAGGAAGGGGGGCAATATCTGCTTTATGACAGCAGCTTTAATCTGCTGACTAGCACGCTGACGGAGCAGGGGGCTGTATTTAGTGTGAATGAACGCAATCAACTGTTGGCGGATATGGAACGCGATACCCTCGGTGGGATCCATCTCGGTACTCGCTATGTTAGCTGGCAAAAGCTGAAACAGTTTGGTGGCGTACTGGTGCGTATTCACACGTTGCGGGAGGGGATAACCGGCGATTTTGGGCGTATCAGTATCGCACTGTCGCTGTTGTGGTTGCTCTTTACCGGCATGCTGCTGTTCTCGTGGGGGATTATCCGCAGGATGGTGAATAATATGTACAGCATGCAGAACACGTTGCAGTGGCAGGCGTGGTTCGATCCGCTAACGCGTCTGTATAACCGCGGCTCATTTTTTGAACGGGCAAAAACGTTATCCGAACAGGCGCGCGTGAGTAATCTGCCCTTTGCCGTTATCCAGTTGGATCTCGATCACTTTAAAAGTGTTAATGACCGTTTCGGTCATCAGGCTGGCGATCTGGTGCTCTCTCATGCTGCCGGAATAATCAGCAATACTATCGGCGGGCAGGATGTCGCCGGGCGCGTCGGCGGGGAAGAGTTCTGTATTCTGCTGCCGGGCAGCTCGCTGGAGCAGGCTGCCCGGGTTGCCGAGCGTATTCGCGCGCGAATCAAGGGGAAAGAGATTCTGGTACAGAAAGACACCACGCTGCGCATTACGGTGTCGCTGGGTGTCAGCGATGCCTCTGAGAACGGCGATTACGATTTCGAATCCCTGCAATCTGTTGCTGATAGCCGCCTGTACCGCGCGAAAAACAACGGACGCAATCAGGTTTGCTCTACGGACGGTGCGCCAAAGAAATGATCCATCCCTTCGCGCCAGCCTCCCGCGCCTTCCTGCATTGTGTGATAAACCCGCTCGGGTGAATCCTGACGCAATTGTACGCCCTGGCGATTGAGGCCTTTCACCACGATAGCGTAATCGACGCTATCAAGCAGCGGCGCATCGTTAGGGCCATCGCCGAGGCCAAGCGTTAACATGCGCTGGCCCCGGTAGTGATGATACTGGCGCGTGAGCCAGTTAACGGCCTGATCTTTTCCACTGCGTTCATCCAGAACGTGCCAGAAGCGCGCACCCTGTACAAAGCGCAGGCCGAGTTGCTGAAGGGTTTGATCGAAGGCGGACATCGCCTCGTCGCTGTCACGCCAGATCAGCGTTTCTGACGCCTCCTGGAGACGCGCAAGGTTTGCCTGCGCCAGAGGTAAACCGGTCACGTCTGCCAGCACATGCTCATCCAGTTCGCCAAACGTAGTGAATTTCCAGCCATGCTGCTGGCGCAGCCGGGCCAGTACGCTGGCAATATCAGCATGGGGCGAACCGTTGATAATACGTGGGTAATCCTCATGATCCTGCCACTGCGCATCAAGCTGAATGACGGCGCCGTTTTCGGCAATAAACGGCAGTCCCTGCAGTTGCAGCAATTTCTGAATGGCCATCATCTCTGCGGCTGTTTTACTGCTGCATAAAATGACCGGGATTGACTGTGCGTGAAGGCGGGTAAGCCATTCTGCTGCGGCTTGCCACTCGCCGGTATGGTTATCAAGCAGCGTGCCATCGACATCGGTAAATACCAGTAAGGGATCGTCCAGACTCGGCATTTTCGGCTCCTTATCATTCGGAAAAGGGCAGGCGGCGGAAGTATTGTATCCAACAGAATACAGTTGTATTTCTAATTATTCGCCTGATCAATAATTCTTGTCATCGTCCGTTTTTGTCGATAAAGTTGCGCTACATCAGATTCCCTGGTGTACGAATTTTAAGTGCTTCTTGCGAAAGCAAGCTTTATCCCGGCCGTTTTACGGCCGGGATGTTTCTTCAGCGATTCGCTTCCGTAATGCTGAAATCATGGACATCCAGTTCAAATGCCTCCGCCAGTTCCCGCCAGGTATGATATTCGCGACCATCAACGCTGACGCGCTGGCCCTCTTCATCTTCGACCCGATGAACTTCGCTTTCGCTAATTTCATTAATGGCCGCCAGTAGCGCATCCACGTCAATATCGACGTCGCGCTTGACGGTATTGCTGTACTCTTTTGCCGTTTTCATGCTGTCACCTCGTTGCAATGCCGTTCTTAAGTATAGACGGTAGAAAAAATCGCCAGCTAAACGGCGGGACGCTGCCAGCTCCGGCGTTTTGTTCTACACTGGCGTAAATGCGACAGGAGGGTAAATATGAAGGTTAACGATCGGGTTACAGTCAAAACGGACGGGGGTCCACGCCGTCCGGGTGTGGTATTGGCTGTTGAAGCATTCAATGAGGGTACGATGTACCTGGTATCACTTGAAGATTACCCGCTCGGTATTTGGTTCTTTAACGAAAAGGACCACCCTGATGGGATTTTTGTCGAGCGAGTAGAATAATATTTCGCCCTCCTGCCAGGGAGGGTGAAAAAAAATACTACTTTCTAACGCATATTAACAAATATACCTGTCGTGACATTGTCGGTAAGACGTACGACATGGTAAATAACTTGTTTATTATGTGTTTTTATTTTTCTTTTTATATTGCCTTTATGTGATGATACCGTCTTGGCTTTGATATTCATTTGATCCGATATTTGGATCGTATCTTGCCCGGACATCCACATTTTCAACATGCTGGACTCTGTACGGCTCAATGAAAGCGTGGGTAAATTAATGGTTCCGACGCTTTTTTTCTCCTTACTCAGATAATCTCCCAGAATATTGTCCAGCGACTCAGGCTTGATTGATTTAGAACTAATCAATAAATTTTTACGGACCAAAAGATATTCATCGAAATGAATATTGGCTATCGCCATAAACACGATAAACAGTGTTCGGGGATGTTGATTAATGACTTGCTTAATGTGTTGACTGCTGCTTGGGTCATGGATAAAGCAGTCTTCATTAATAAACACCACGGATGGCTGAAGTGTGGCGCAAGCTGATTCGAGTTCATCAACTGTTTGTACATCGTTGATTTCTCGTTTTTTTACCCCCCGGCTCGTCAGATACCCTGTTAATCCCAACCGGGTATAACTGCATAAATCCATAATAATCGTTGACATGGCATACCCTCACTCAATGCGTAACGATAATTCACCACCCGCCAGAAGCTTCCGAAGCCATACAGGAAAAACTTAATATTACTGAAGTGCAGGATGAAGACTTCAGGCGAATCCACTATCCCGTAAAGTTACGTATAATTTGCCAGGAATCATCTCAAAGTAAAGTAAATGTTGTGTTCTGTGAGACGGCTAAAAACAAATAAGCCGCGCCAGATATATGTTGGAAGATGTTTTGCAAATTTCACTTTAGGATTATCCTTACAAAGACAATACCAAAGCTACGGATTAGTATTCTGCGGCAGTTCGCTGACAATTTCCGCTAACAGATTGAAAAACTCGCTGAATAATCGTTCACAGAAAGGTGCAAGCAACGGCATCATCACCGCCATCAGCAAAATACCTACGCTTAATGTCACCGGAAAACCAATGACAAACACCGATAACTGAGGAGCCATGCGGTTTAGCAAACCGAGTGACAGGTTAATGGTCAGTAGCAGGGTGATAACCGGTAATGCCAGCATCAGGCCATTGAGAAAAATCATTCCCGCCGAGCGGGTTAGCGCCAGATACGCGTTACTGTTTACAGGATTGCCGCCGATAGGCAGCGTGTGGAAGGTGTCCACCAGCATGGAAATCAGCCAAAGATGTCCATTGAAGGTGAGGAACAGCAGCATCGCCAGCATATCGAGAATACGCGCCAGCACTGGCATGTTTAGATGGCTGGTAGGATCGACAAAGGTGGCGAAGGAGAGACCCATCTGCAGGCCAATCAGTTCACCGGCGGTACGGATAGTGGCAAAAGCAAACTGCATGGTAAAACCGAGCGCGACGCCAATCAGAATTTGCTGTAACGCCAGCCACAGCGCTGGTGGTGAAAAAATGGCGACATCGGGTGTTGGTGGCAGTGTCGGTGCGATGACTACGGTAATGACAATCCCCAGCCCAACTTTAATGCGACGCGGGATACGCGTTTCACTGAGGATCGGCGCGGTCATAATCAGCGCTATCACGCGCAGCAGCGGCCAGAAATACATACTGATCCAGTGGAGCCACTGGTCGCTGGTGACGTTCAGCATAAGCGGGTTTACCCGATGATATAAGGAATGTTGTTGAACAGGGTGCGCACATAATCAAGCAGCAAATTCAGCATCCACGGCCCGGCAACCACAATCGCGATAAACACGGCGATGATTTTCGGGATAAAGGAGAGCGTCATTTCGTTGATCTGCGTTGCAGCCTGCAAGATACTGATCACCAGACCCGTGATCAGCGCAACCAACAGCAGTGGGGCAGCGAGTGCGAGAGCCACTTTCATCGCCTCGGTGCCCATCATCATGACCGATTCGGGTGTCATGCTTTACTCCTAACTGTAAAAGCTTTGCGCCAGCGAGCCGACGAGTAATTGCCAGCCATCCACCAGCACGAAGAGCATCAGCTTGAACGGCAGGGCGATGGTCGCGGGTGGCACCATCATCATCCCCAGCGCCATCAGTACGCTGGCGATCACCAGGTCAATAATCAGGAACGGGATAAAAATCGTAAAACCTATCTGGAAAGCCGTTTTCAACTCACTGGTCACATAAGCAGGCAGCAAAATCCGCATGGGTACGGCTTCCGGCCCCTGAATGGGTGGCTCATTGGCGAGGCGGGCAAACAGCGCCAGATCGGCTTGTCGGGTCTGGCGCAGCATAAATTCACGCAGCGGTTGCGCGCCGCGTTCCAGCGCCACGTCCACGGAAATCTTGTTTTCACTGAACGGCTGATAGGCGTCGGTATAAATCTTGTCGATAACCGGCGACATAATGAAAAAGGTCAAAAACAGCGCCAGCCCAAGCAGTACCTGGTTTGGCGGCGCGGAGGGTGTACCCAATGCATTTCGCAGCAGGCCAAACACAATGATGATGCGGGTGAAGCTGGTCATCATCAACAAAATTGCCGGCAGGAAGGTGAGGGAGGTGATAAACACCAGCGTCTGCACCGGCAGCGACCAGCTCTGGCCGCCGTTAGCCAGCGGCTGGCTAATAAGGCCGGGCAGTTGAGCGAAAGCGGCAGGTGTAACCAGCCATAAACCAGCCAGCACAAGGGGTAACAAACGGCGCATCAGGATCTCCCGGAACGCTTAAGCAAATTCTTCATCACGGACTGGAAATCCGCATTTTTGTCGTTCACGTCTTCACTTTCAGCAGGCGCAGGAGGAAGTTTGTGCAACAGGTTTATTTGGGTGGGAGTCACGCCGAGCACCAGACGTGCATCTTCAACATCGACAATCACTACGCGTTCACGTGTGCCGACAGAAGCGCTGGCCGTCACTTTTAAGCCCCTGGCGCCGGCGGTTTTGCCGCCAAAGCCGAGGCGTTTTGCCAGCCACGCGGCGACAAGGATCACCGCGATAATGCCAAACAGTGCGCCGCTGACTTGCAGCAGCGGCGAACCGGAAATGGCAGACGGTTGGGAAACCGTGGCCTGTGTTTTCATGCTCGGCTCAACGGCTCAGACGACGCATACGCTCAGACGGGGTGATGATATCGGTAATACGCACACCGTATTTATCGGCGACGACAACCACTTCACCCTGCGCAATCAGATAGCCGTTAATCAGGATATCCAGTGGCTCGCCCGCCAGCCCGTCAAGGGCGACTACGGAACCCTGCGTCAGACGCAGCAGCTCTTTAATGGTCATCCGCGTACGGCCGAGTTCGACCGTCAGCTTGACCGGGATATCCATAATCAGGTCGATATCCTGGAGATTGCCGCCAACATCACCGCCGCCAAGCTGCTGGAACACGGCATCAGCCGCGCTTTTACTGCCAGTCGAGGTTTTTTGTTCGTTCAACGCGTCAGCCCACAGATCGTCCACTGCTCCGTTGTTGTCATCGGACGGATTGTTCATATCACTCATTTGGGCTGTTCCTCATTCAGCGAATTCAAAATCGGGTTTATCAGGTGCTCTACACGTAACGCATATTGTCCATTGACTGTACCGTACTGGCTGGTAAGAACCGGTACGCCGTCCACATGAGCGATAATGCGATCGGGTTTATCAATCGGCAGCACATCGCCGGGCTGGAGCTTAAGTATCTGCGACAGGCGCAGGGGAATATCCGCGAAATTGGCAATCAAAGTCAGCTCGGAGTGCTGAACCTGACGCACTAAATTGTCACGCCAGTTCTGGTCTTCGGTGCGTGAGTTTTCCAGCGGCGGGTTCACCAGCATCTCGCGCAGCGGCTCTATCATGCTGAAAGGCAGACAGATGTTGAATTCACCGGTCAGGTTGCCGATTTCCACGTGGAACGGCGTATTGACGACGATATCATTCGGCGACGTAGTAATGTTGGTAAACTTAACCTGCATTTCAGAACGTACATACTCTACGTCCAGCGGGTTAATGGCCTTCCATGCATCGCTGTACGCTTCAAGCGCCAGTTTGAGCATGCGGTTGATCACGCGTTGTTCAGTGTGCGTAAACTCACGGCCTTCCACTTTCGTCGGGAAGCGTCCATCACCACCGAACAGGTTATCCACGGCGATAAACACCAGGCTCGGCGAGAAGACAAACAGGCCGGTGCCGCGCAGCGGTTTCAGGTGGATCAGGTTAAGGTTGGTCGGAACGGGTAAGTTACGCGCAAACTCGTGATAGGGCTGAATGCGGATCGCGCCAACGGTGATATCCGGGCTACGACGCAGCAAGTTGAACAACCCCATGCGAAACTGACGCGCAAAACGTTCATTGATGATCTCCAGCGCTTGCAGACGCTCACGCACCACGCGGCGCTGGGTATTCGGGTCATAGGGGCGAATATCGCTATCGCCGCCCATACCCGGTTTCGGATCATCACTCTTATCGCTGTCGCCATTGAGCAGCGCATCGATTTCGGCCTGAGAAAGAATACTATCGCCCATGTCTTTACCGCAAAATGAAAGCTGTATAAAGAACGTCAGTGACTTCCTGCTTCGGCTGTCCTGGCACTAACGGCGTTGCAAGCGTCTCTTTAATCGCGGTAGCAAGCGCCTGTTTACCCTCATCGGTTGCAAGCTGTTGTGCATTCTGACGAGAGAACAACAGTAACAAGCGGCTACGCACTTCCGGCAAATATTCACTCAGTCTGGCGCGCGTTGCGTCGTCGTGCAGACGCAGCGTAATGCCCACATACAGCACACGATCGGCATCGCCCAGGTTCACAGTAAAGGTGTCCAGCGCGAAGAAAACCGGCGCTGGCGGGGGCGGAGCTTCCGCTTTTGCGCTTGCCGCAGGTTTCTGTTGCATACGCCAGTAACTATAGCCAGCTGTGGCGCATGCCGCGAGGGTGATTAACACCAGCAGCGGGATCCAGATAGAGCGCTTACGTTTTTTATTAATAGCGGAGTCAGTCATTAGATACGGGCTTCCTGTTAGTACTGCTTATGAGGTGATTATCCCGTGTCCTGCTCGCGTCAAAGCGCGGAAAAGACGGGGATAATCATGCTACCTCTGGCGTTTAGGCAAAGATGTCTACAGCGCCGTTACCGCGAGCCACAGACTGTAAGCTTGCTGGCGTCACGATGGCTGTATCATCGTCGGAACCAAAAACATCGCCGGAACCCGAACGTGAAGCGTGTTGCTGCTGTGAGGCCTGCTGTTGCTGCTGGCCGGTGAAGCTTTCGCTGCTGATGCTGCTCTGCCCAAGCTGAATACCGCTTTCAGCCAGAGACGTACGCAGCGTCGGTAACGCGGCTTCCAGTGCCTGACGAACGTGGCTGTGCGCCGAAACCATTTGCAGCTGCGCCTGGTTATCTTCCAGCTTGATGGAGATCTGCACCTGGCCCAGATCTTCCGGATGCAAACGCAGTTCAGCCGTCTGCTGGCCCTGGCGAGTGAACAGCGTGACGTGCTGGCTGATATTTTGCTGCCATTCATGGCTACCCAGCGGCGCGCTGACAACCGGTGCCGCCACTGGCGTGCTGGCCTGAGCCGCGCTGGCGCTGGTGGTCACCGGCGCCACGCTAACCGTGGTGTTGGTGGTTTGCAGCGCATTGTCGCTATCTTTCTTCGTGGCGCTGGCCGCGGCCAGTACTGCGGCCTGCTGTGAATTGTCAGCCACCTGGAAAGGCGTGTTCGCGCCCGGATCATTCTTCGCGGCGCTACGTGATAGATCGGTATCGGCTGCGGTCGAGAGTGAGCTGCTGTTCAGCGCGCGGTTAGCGGCTGCGGCAACATCCTGCGTGCTGACGCTGGTCGATTTCGCCGTCGCGGAAGCACTCAGCTGCGCAGTTTGCTGATGCGGCAGCATCGCCATCAATGCACTGAGGCCTGCCAGTTCGTCATCGGTTGCATCACTCTTCTCATCACCGCTTTGCGCCGTTTTGTTCAGCGCGGCGAGAACATCGCTTTTCGCGGCAGGCGTCAGGCCAGACAAGAGTTTTTGCATATCAGCAGTGGTGGCTGTACTTTCCGTCGCCCCGGCGGTGACATCGCGTTTGGCAATCTGACGCGCAAGCAGATCCGCGAGTTTCTGCGCGGGCGTTTGTGCATCTTCACCGGTGGCTGCGGTCAGGTTGCCTTTCGCCAGCTTGCCGCTTGCCAGCGCAGCCTGTAAATCAGCAAGCGTCAGCGGTTCCCCGTTCTCCTGGGTTTGTCCCTGCGTGCCGGACATCGCGCCGGTAAGCAGGGCGAGGAAATCTTGTGCCGAATCGCCGCCCGCTTTGCCTGTCTGCGCGCTGGTGGCGGTATCGGATTCAGTTACTACCAGTTTTGGCAAGGTGATCATTCTATTTTCCTCAGGGATGCGCGTTGTGCAAACTCATCCATTTTTTTCTGATCGAGGCGGTTTTCCGCCAGTAATGCTGCTGCGCTTTGCCGCTCTTGCAGCGTTTGCCAGGCCTGTAAGCGCTGTTTCTTCTCTCGCCAGCAACCCAGAGCGATATCGACTTTCTCGTTCCATTGCATCAATTGCTTACGATGCTGATCGATGGCTTTTTCCAGCGTCTGAATAAATTGCTGATAATTTTGCCAGCGCTGATTATCAATGCCCTGGCTCATGTTGTTATTCAGACTGTTGCGATACTCATGCTGATAGTCGATCAGCATTTTCAACTGCTCTTCCGCCTGCTGGCAGTTGCGACGCATTTCACCCAACTTCAGTGCCGCGTCGTCAACCTCTTTCTCAGCCAGATCTTTTAGCGTCGTTAATGCGCTGTTTTGCGTCATAAAGTCAGCTCTCCACTACCTTATACTGTCGGGAAGATCAGCTCTAAAGACTGTATAGAATCTTCCCACCCGGCACGTTCGAAGATGCCCTGTTGCAGAAAGGCTTCAAGCTGCGGCCACAATGCAATAGCTTTATCCAGCATTGGGTCACTGCCTCGCGCATACGCGCCAACGCTCACCAGATCGCGATTTCGTTGGAAGCTAGACAGCAACTGTTTGAAATTCCGGACCCTTGCGTAATGTTGTTCAGTAATTAGCGCGGTCATTGCACGGCTGATGGAGGCTTCAATATCAATCGCCGGATAATGACCGGCTTCCGCCAGACGGCGGGAAAGTACGATATGTCCATCAAGAATCGCGCGCGCAGAATCCGCGATAGGATCTTGCTGGTCATCCCCTTCAGTGAGGACGGTATAAAAAGCGGTGATCGAGCCGCCGCCGTGAATGCCGTTCCCCGCACGTTCCACCAGCGCCGGTAATTTGGCGAAGACAGAAGGAGGATAACCTTTGGTTGCTGGCGGTTCGCCGATCGCCAGCGCAATTTCACGCTGCGCCATGGCATAACGCGTCAGAGAGTCCATGATCAGAAGCACATGCTGACCGCGGTCGCGGAAATCTTCAGCAATGCGCGTGGCGTAGGCAGCGCCCTGCATACGCAACAATGGAGAAACATCCGCTGGCGCGGCGATCACTACAGAACGGGCGCGACCGTCAGCGCCAAGGATGTTCTCGATAAAATCTTTAACTTCACGGCCACGTTCACCAATAAGCCCCACGACAATCACGTCAGCCTGGGTATAACGCGCCATCATGCCAAGCAGCACACTCTTACCGACGCCGGAACCGGCAAACAGCCCCATACGTTGACCGCGACCTACCGTCAGCAGGGCGTTAATGGCGCGCACGCCAGTATCAAGCACATGCTCGATCGCCGTACGTTGCAACGGGTTAAACGGCGGCGTCATCAACGCGCCCGTTTCCCCGGTATCGGGCGCAGGCAGGCCGTCGAGCGGTTTACCTGCACCGTCGAGCACGCGTCCCAGCAGGGCAGGGCCGAGCGGCAACTGTTTGCTGCTCTGTAGACCATCGCCCACCGCACCGCGTGCATAAACGCGCGCGCCGGGCAAAATCCCTTCGACTTCTTCCAGCGGCATCAGAAACAGGCGTTGACCGTTGAAGCCGACCACTTCACTTTCCACTTCGTGGGTTTCGCCGCCTTCCTGACGTTCAATGATGCAGGTTGCGCCCAGCGGCAACTGCAAACCGGTGGCTTCCAGCACCAGGCCGGTAGCGCGGGTCAGTCGCCCGTAACGGCGCACAGAAGGGAGCTGCACCATTTTGGCTTCAAAGTTATCAAGCGTTGTCAGCCAGCGGGTCAAGCGCGCAGTCATCAAATCACTCCCGGCGCCGCCAGACGGCACAGTTCCTGCCAGCGCGTTGCAACGCTGGCATCAAGATCGCCTTCATCGGCGGAAACTTTACAGCCGCCCGGATGCAGCGTTGGGTCGCCGCGCAGACGCCAGCCGTGCAGGCTTAACGTCGCGCCGAGCATCTCTTCTACCCGTTGCAGATCGTCCGGGTGAACGCGCAGTTGCGGCTTGCCGCTGAACAGCGGCTCCTGCTGCAACAGCAGTTGAATCTGTTTGATCAGCGCACTGTTATCGACACAGGGCGTTTGTCCCAGCACCTGGCGAGCGGCTTCCAGCGCCATCTGCATCAGACGGGAGGCAATCACGCTGTCGAGCGCATCCAGGGTGTACTGGAATTCACTGACCAGTTGTTGCATCCGCGCATGAAGTGGAGCCTGCTGCTGGCGAGCCAGATTCAGCCCTTGCTCCTGGCCCTGCGCCAGCCCTTCCTGGTAACCGACATCGTGTCCCGCTTTACGTCCTTCCGCGAGTCCAGCGTTGTAACCCGCGTCGTGAGCCTGCATCTGGATCTGTGCCAGTTGCTGCTGCTGTTTTTGCTCCTCGGATAAGACGTCTTCTTCCTCGTCGGCGTCTTCTGATGCACTCTCGTTCATCAGCAGGGGAGCGAACTCGGCAGCCTGCGGGAGTGCCAGATCGTCCGGCGTCCAGACTTTCCAGGGCAATTCGTTAGACATAGGTATCCTCGCCGCTGCCAATTACCATCTCGCCGGTTTCCGCCAGACGACGAACAATAAGCAGGATCGCTTTCTGTTCGTTTTCCACCTGAGACAGACGCACCGGGCCACGGTTGGCGAGGTCGTCGCGCAGGATATCGGCAGCACGCTGGGACATGTTGCGCAGGAACTTCTCGCGCAGCGGCTGCTCGGCGCCTTTGAGGGCGATAAGCAGGGACTCGGAGTCCACTTCCTGCAGCAGGCGCTGGATACTGCGGTCGTCCACGTCCACCAGGTTTTCGAACAGGAACATCTCGTCGATAATTTTCTGTGCCAGTTCGCCGTCGAACTCGCGAACCGCAGTAATAACCGCTTCTTCCTGCTGGGTTTTCATCAGGTTGATGATCTCGGCTGCCGTTCTCACGCCGCCCATTTTGCTGCGTTTGAGGTTCTGGCCGTCGAGCAGGTTGTTCAGTACTTCGGTCAGTTCCGCCAGCGCGGCAGGCTGTACGCCGCCGAAGGTGGCGATACGCAGCATCACGTCATGGCGCATGCGCTCGTCAAACAGCGCCAGAATATCTGCCGCCTGAGAACGTTTGAGGTGCACAAGAATAGTGGCGATGATCTGCGGATGTTCGTCGCGAATAAGGTCGGCGGCGCTCTGCGGCTCCATAAAGTTGAGCGTTTCGATGCCGCTGGTGGTATCGCGGGTTTCGAGAATATCTTCCAGCAGGCTGGAAGCACGCTCTTCGCCCAACGCTTTGACCAGCACCGAACGCAGGTAGTCGTTGGCGTTGATGTTCAGCGCCGCGAACTGTTCCGCTTCGTTCTCAAACTCCTGCAATACGTCCATCAACTGTTTGTTGGAGATTTGACGCACGCTGGCCATCGCGGTACTCAGATGCTGAACTTCGCGGGCAGAGAGGTGTTTAAACACCTCTGCTGCGCGGTCTTCGCCGATGGTCATCAGCAAGATGACACTTTTGTCTGTTCCGGAAAGATTATTGCTCATGTTCGTTATTCATCCACTGGCGAATGACCAGCGCCACGACGCGCGGATCGTTATCTGACATTTCGCGAATACGCTGGCTCATCACTTCTGCGCTCAGGCGCTGGTTAGAACGACGCTGCTGGTTCACTTCGTCTTTACTCAGGCGAACTTCCACCGACTCTTCAATTTCGGCTCGTGCCTGTGCAGCTTCCTGTGCAGCTTTCGCTTCTTCCTGGCGGCGCACCAGTTGCGGACGGACCGCTTTACGCCACAACAGCCAGGCAACAATCAGTACCAGTAACCAGCGGCCTGCGGACATCAGCTGGTCGATAAACGACTGCTGCTGCCAGAACGGGAGCTGACCACCGATATCGTCCGTTGCGTTAAACGGCGAGTTGACGACGTTGAGGGTATCACCGCGTTTTTCGGTGTAACCCATCGCCTCACGGGTTAAATCTTCAATTTGTTTCAGCTGATCGGCGGTCAGTGCGGCCGTTTTACCATCTGCCAGCGTGCGGTAGTTCACCACCACGGCAACGGAGAGACGTTCAATATCACCGACATTCATCTTGGTATGACGAATGGTGCGATCAACTTCGTAGTTGTTGGTTTCGTTATGCGTGGTGTTGCGCGGCCCCACATTGCTGCTGTTCGCGGTGGAGGTATTGGTGCCTTGCTGACCTTGCGCATTCTGCTGGTTATTCTGCGTCGTGATCGGCGCACTGTTCGCTGGCGCGGGCTGGTTAGAGAGCGCTCCCGGAACACCGCCAGGATACTGGCCGCCAATCTGTTCGCTGGTGTTTACCTGGCGTGAACGCAGAACTGCCTGCGCCGGATCGCCGCCGTTCGGGCTGTACTGCTCTTCCGTTTGCTCTTTATTGGCGAAATCGAGTTGAGCGGTAACCTGCGCGTGTACGTTGCCATTACCGACGATAGGGCCAAGGATGGCTTCGATACGGCGCTGGATACGGCCTTCAACGTCAGCGGTATATTTCAGCTGGGCGTCGTTCAGATCGCGACCGGCTGTCCCGGCCTGCGTTAACAGACGACCGCCCTGATCAACGACCGTTACGTTACCCGGCGGCAAACCTGCCACTGCGCTGGAAACCAGATGTACTATCGCGCTGATCTGGCCGTCATCCAGGGCGCGACCCGGTTGAAGATTAACGGTGACAGAGGCGGAAGGAGATTTTTGTTCGCGAACAAACAGCGATGGTTTCGGCATGGCGAGGTGCACGCGGGCACTTTTCACCGGGCCAAGTGTTTCGATGGTGCGGGCCAGTTCACCTTCCAGCGCACGCTGGTAGTTCACTTGCTCGCTAAATTGACTGATACCGAATTTTTCCTGATCCAGCAGTTCAAAACCCACTGCGCCGCCTTTCGGCAGACCCTGTTGCGCCAGACGCAAGCGCAGTTCGTGCACTTTGTCCGCCGGAACTTCAATCGCTCCGTTGCCATCGGCAAAGCGGTAAGGGATATTCATTTGGGTCAACTGCGTGACAATGGCTCCGCCATCCTGGTCGGATAAGTTGCTGAATAACGTCCGGTAATCCGGGCTCTTGGCCCACAGCACCATAGCAACAACGATGGCGACGGCTGCTGCGGCGGCCACCATTAAAGGGATTTTGGGGTTCGCGCGTAAGCGGTTAAGCCACTCAAGAGATTTATTCTGCGGTGCAGTTGTTGCAGTCGCACTCATTGCGCACCTCGTAACTCTGGGTGGATGTTGTTATTTGAGTTGAGAAACAAAACAGACTCCCGGGTCGGCAAACTCGACATTTATCCATTAACATGGCAATGCCATTATTTGATGATTCCCAATTTTCTATGCGCCAAATAACCTGGTTTTTTGTCGCTATTTACCGCCATTATCTCATTGACAAGCTGTTAACCTTGTCCAGTATCAAACCATCCGGGGAAAAATAATGGCTATACAGGGCATTGAAAGCGTCATCAGCCAGTTGCAGGCAACTGCCGGCGTTGCGCGCAATCAGAGCGTGGAGAGCGAACCGACAATCAGCTTTGCCGGGCAACTGCATGCTGCGCTGGATCGCATCAGCGACACGCAAAACGCAGCACGTGTGCAGGCAGAGAAATTCACACTCGGCGAACCGGGCGTGGCGCTGAATGACGTGATGACCGATCTGCAAAAATCGTCCATTTCGCTGCAAATGGGCGTTCAGGTGCGTAATAAACTGGTGTCTGCCTACCAGGACATCATGAACATGCAGGTTTAGGCCTGACTGATTTTGCATTTTGCTACCGGTCGGCGCTTTTCGCGTGGCATGGGGGCAACGTAAGAACCTCGCTCTGGCGGGGTTTTTCTCTATGTGCGGCAGGATTTTGTGCGGGCGTTAAAACCGGTCGTTAAATGCCGACCGGTATCCACTGAGGTTGCTGATTTCAGGCGTAAGCAGGTTTGTCTTGCTTGAAGATCTTGCTGCAATGGGGGCACATCAGTGCTGAACCTTTCTGGACTCCGGTGAAGCTATGTTCTGACTGCATAGCGCAGTGAGGGCAGGTACATTTGGTAAGAAAGTTGCGATTGTTTTTTGAATCTTTCCGTGGTGGCATAGAGTAATTCCTGATGAATGGGCTGCAACAATACACTATCCCAATACATATAGCCCGTAATGATTTCCCTGCGGGCAAAACGCTGGTACGAGTAATTACCGTAGCCCGGCGCTGATAACCGGTAATCTCTTTGAATGAAAAATACTCACTGGCGTTGCACCTGCAAATATTATGTCGTGCCCTGGGTAATGAGCGGCCGCCTTCCGTAGCGCTTTTCGTAAATATTTATCCCGCTGAAATAATTAATTCTTGCCCTGTCTTAATGATCTTTACAAAAAGCTAACTTCAATTGCATACACTAGCAGCCCTAAAATTAGCTGACGCGGAGGGCAACTATGTACCGTAAAACTTGCCAGATTGACACTATTCTGGCCGATCTTAATTATTCTGTTGATGCCCATTATGACTGGCTGGTGAATATGTTTTCCTGTGTGGTAAATAATGCCTTTGAACAGCCAGATATTATTTATCCGTGCGCGCATAAACACTGTCGTGTTGGAACCTGGCTGCATCATCACCAACCGATGGGAGAGGAGGAATCTTCATGTATTCAGGCAATTAGCGAGGCACATATGCGCATGCATGACAGTGGTCGCCAGATGATGCTCGCCATCCAGAATAAAACCGTGACGGCCGAACATTTCACCGACTTTAAACAGCATCTGGCTCTGTTTTCCAGCGCGGTGACAACCTATAAAAGTTATTTATTAAATATGCGCAGCGGGATCGATATTCTCACCGGCTTGCCAGGCAGAAGAATGCTGGATGAAACATTTGTACAGCAATTAATACGCGCCCCGGAACAAAATATTTACCTGTTATTACTGGATATCGATCGCTTTAAAAATATTAACGATACTTACGGCCATCTGATTGGCGATAGCGTATTGCGCGGTCTCGCGCAGCTATTACGCGACGGCATCCGCGATGACGATAATGCGTACCGCTATGGCGGTGAGGAATTTATCATTTTGCTACGTGCTCCTTCGGATAAAGATGCCTGTCTGACCGGGCTGCGGCTGTGCAATACCATTGCCGACACCACCCTGAATTGTGACGATCAAGCACTGCATATTACGGTCACTGTTGGGTTAACCAAAGTCCAGGCCAAAGAGTCACTGGACGAGGCGGCAAAACGTGCCGATGCGGCGATGTATCGCGGTAAGCAGACCGGACGCAACCGCTGCATGTTTATGGATGAGTGGGGCGAGATCCACCATTTCGTCGGTTGAGCGTTATCGGCTGCTGGCTCACCATTTGCAGGTGAGCCAGCCTGTTGCGTTACTTCTGAATCAAGTAGCGGATGGTCGGGCCATCCTGCTGGATATCCAGCACGGTATAACCGTGGTTGCGGGCATCCAGCGGAATGTTATTGATTGACTGGGGGCAGTCGCTCACCACCTCCAGAATCTCCCCTTTTTTGAGTAGTGGCATCGCTTCGAGCGTGGCTACCGCCGGATAAGGGCAGGGTTCACCGCTCATATCGAGGCGGTAATCGGGCACAATGTTCATGCAGTCTCCTTCACGGGCGCCGGTGTTTTGTGGCGAAAGAAATGTTTTTCCCAGCCAATGACAAACAGCAGCGCGGCCAGTAACAACGCATAGGTCACCAGCAGGCCGCCGAGTGGGCCAAAGGTATTCAGCAAGTTGATTTTATCCCAGTGGGTGGCGAGGGAAGGGGATAAGTCATCCCAGAACCAGGCCAGGATCGTCGAGCCGATAACATTGCCCAGCCCGACCCACCAGTAATGCACCTGACCTTCGACTGCGCGGTACATCCAGCCGGTTTCACAACCGCCTGCCAGCACAATCCCGAAGCCAAACAGCAGCCCGCCGAGTACCGCATTCGGCCCGGCCCACATGATTTTGGGTTCCATCCCCAGTTGCACATAGCTGAAGATGCCGATCGCGCTCGCCGCCATACCAAAAATAATCGCTTTTGCCATCATGGTACGCCCTGTGATCCACATATCGCGGAATGCGGATGTGAAGCAGATTTGCGCCCGCTCAATCAGTAAACCAAAACCGACACCAAACAGCATCGCCAGCCCCAGTTTCGGCTGATTCATCGCCGTCAGCAGCGCCCAGCCCACCATGCCGATAAACACCAGCATACCGATGCGGAAGCGGCGTTTTGCCTGCTCCGGTTTTTGTGTCAGCGGTGAAGCGGCAGAGACTTTCTGCATCTTTACCGCAATGCGGAACATGGGCAGCAGCGTAAAGCGCGCGCCGAACCATGAGCCAATCGCCGTGGCAACGGCAAAGAACCAGGCATGCAGCGAAAATTGTGGAATGCCAGTGAAGAAGGCGGCAAGGTTACAGCCCATCGCCAGCCGGGCGCCGAAACCGGCAATAATGCCGCCAGCAATGGCCTGGGCGATGCGAATGCGACTGTGCGGAAAACGTAGCTTGACGTTATTCGCCCACAGCGCGGCGGCAAAACAGCCGCCAAACATACCGATGATCATCATGCCATCAATACGCGTCAGCGGCGTGCCGTCCAGATGGATCAACTTGAAGTATCCCCACTCTTCGGTATGAACGCCCGCCAGTTGCAACAACTGGCCGCCCCAGCGGGTGAATTCGCCCGTCACCGCCCAGAAAGTGCCAGTGATGCCGAAATAGTAGGTGGAGAGAATACCGGCGGCGATAACGGCCGGAATCGGGGACCAGAAGCGAATCAGGAAACGCTCCTTAAAGGATTGCCATGACATAGTGAAAACCTCTGAACTCAGAAGGCAGTAATTAAAGAAGGCGAATGATACACGTGGCAAATGACAAACTAACGCAAAAAGGGCGTAAACCCTGGTGCAGATCAAACTTCTTCGCGCCGGAGAAGGGTGGCGATGATAATGCTTTAATGCCACAATATTTTTTTCTTCGCGATCGGGATAAATAATGAAAAAGCGAGTGATTATTGGCGCGGCGCTACTGCTCAGCGGCTGCGTACAGGTGGATGATTACAACGCGGTGGTAAAACAGCCTGCACCGGCAGGTCTGGCGGGTTACTGGCAATCGGCAGGCCCGCAGAGCAAACTGGTCAGCCCGGAAGCAATAGGCAGCCTGATTGTCACGCCCGAAGGGGACACGCTGGATTGCCGTCAGTGGCAGCGGGTCATTGCCGTACCGGGCAAACTGATGCGTGATGGCAGCACGTTATATAACGTGACGCAAAAACGGGATATTTACCCGCTCGACCACGAAGGTAATACACTGGAATTTGATGGCATGACGCTCAAACGCGTCGATAAACCGACGGTTGAGTGCCAGAACGCGCTGACTGCCGCCGGGCTGGACATCAGCAAATAAGGTAGCGCCGGGTGCTACTGCCCGGCACATTACGTCCCCTTCCTTTTTTCCCTACGCAGATATCGCGGATGTTTGTGGATTTTACGCACGGGATCACGCCTGCATTGGCGACAGCCTGCATTTTTAGTGGAAGGTAAAAACTGGGGGGATAGCAAGGAAAACCCGTTGCCATGTTCCTGAGACTCGGGAAACAGGGGTAACAGGAGAGAACAGTGCGGGCGAGGTGTTTAAAACGTCACCCGCCTGTTCTGAGATTAGATCTCATTCGGGAAGAGTATATTTCCAGAGAGGCGTCCATATGTCGAATGCAGGTTATGTTGTCGAGATGTCTGTCTAACCAATGTCCGCAGTTCATCCATTCGTTCGTTTAACAGTTCTTTCAGCACAACTTCGTTATCCAGAATTTGCTTCAGCAGCGGCCGAATTTGCGCCTGCAACTGAGGCGCAATTTCTCCGGCATCCTGGAACTGTGCTAACTTCTCCACAGCGTTAATGTACTTCACTTCATGTTCGATGAGTTCGTCCCAACGCCCTTCCTTCGCGAGGTTAAGCATGGTGCGGCTGGCGACCAACAGCTGCTGATAGTGGTGGAGCAACCCGAGATTTGCTTCCATTAGTAAGTGTCCCGCGAGTTTTGATTATTGGGGCCAATTTCTTTCCAGGCATCAGCGATGTTGCTCAACAACTTCGATACTTCATCAATGGCGGAGAGGTCATTGTGGAGATTTGCCTGTAAAAGACGTCGTGTCATGTAGTCATAAAGACTGTCCAGATTTGCGGAGATCTCACCACCGGCTTCGTGATTAAGACCGGCCCGCAAGCCGTTGGTAATGATATTTATAGCCTGTGAAAGCGCCCGTCCTTTACCGGGAATATCTCCCTGCTCAATCAGGATCGCGGCCTTTTTCATGGCGCTCAAGGCGCCATCAAAAAGCAACACCACGAGTTGATGTGGGCTGGCACTCAGAACGGCGCTTTCCACGCCGACCTGGGCATAAGCCTGAGTTCCCGATTTCGTATACATGTCAAACCTCAACTGATGGTTTATGCACTCATAGCATTGAACTGCTGGGTCAAATAGTTACCGGTTGTCGTCAGAGAAGAAACCAGCTGACTTAAACTGGTGAACTGTGTTTTGTAACGCGCCATGGTTGCGGTGATCTGATCATTGACCTGGTCATACTGATCGGACAGCTGTTTCAGGGTTTTGTTGATCCCGTCGGTCGCATTCTGCACGGTACCATCGGTACCTAAAAAATCGTCCAGCAGGTTGCTTGCCTGCGTGGCGAAGCCGGTGGTTTTACCGTCGCCGGACAGGAAAGAGATCACGTCCGCTGACTTTTCATTCAACGCTTTATTAAGTTTGGTGCTGTCAACGGTCAGCTTACCGGTCGTATCCTGAGTCACACCCAATTGCGACAGAATGGAGAAGCTTCCTCCGTCACTCTGAGAGGACGACAACATAGAACGCAGACGCGTCTGAATGTTGCGCAGCGTACCGTCGCCCAGCAGGTCGCCGTTCGAGCTGTCCTGCGAATCACTGCCCTGATCCACTGCTGTATATTTGGTCTGGTTAGCAATGGTCGTTTGCAGCGAGTTGTAGGCATCAACAAACGCCTGAATCGCGTCGGTCATCGGCTGGTTGTCTTTGGTTACCGTCAACGTTTCCGGGCTGCCAACGTTGGTTTTATTCAGCGTCAGCGTGACACCTTCCGGCGCATCTGTAATTGTGTTGCTGCTACGGGTAATTTCAATCCCGTTAATTTTCAGCTTCGCATCAGACGCAGCAACCTGCTGTGTCATCACGTTGCTCGCGCTGCTGGTATTCGTCGAGTCATAGCTGATGTACTGTGCCAGTTGCGTATCATTCGTGGTGATCGTCATCTGGTTAGCCGTACCGCTGTCACGTGAAGTCAGTGCCAGGTAATAGCTGTTGTCATCTGCTTTAATAATGCTCGCAGTTACGCTGCCTTGCTGTTTGTTAATGGCATCGCGAATGTCCGACAGACTGGTTTGATCGCTGTTCAGCGTCACGGTCATCGGATTCGTTTGCCCAGGCTGAGTGATCGTAATGGTACGAGAACTCAGGCTGCTGTCGCCTAAATCAGTATCTTTGCTGGCCACTTTCGGGCTGAGCAGAGATTGAGAAGCTGCCAGCGAAGACACCTCGACCGAGTAAGTTCCCGCCGCGGCATCATTGGCCAGCGTAGCAGTGAACGCGGTGTTAGTGCTGGATACTTTTGTCGATGCGATGCTTGACGTATCTTTCAGCGCATTAGCAGCAGTTTGCAGCTTAGTCAGGGAGGTTTGCACCACTCCCCAGGCTGTCAGCTTGGCTTTATACGAAGTCTGCTGAGTGGTAATTGGCGTCAGCTTTGTTTGTTCAGCTGTCTGCAAATTGTCATACAACGTGTTCAGATCCAAGCTTGTGCCTGCGCCGAGCGAACTAATACTTGCCATATCTTCATCCTTCAGTTTTAGACAATCACTGTGTGGATTATCGGCAGCGACTGCGAAAAGATTAGAGGTTTTTTTTTAAAGCAATGGCGGAATAAAGCCAAAGAATAGCGGGCAGTTTGTGGCTTTAAAAAATTAAAGTTTTTCTCTAAAGGTTGGTCAGTGACGGTCGATAACCTGGAAGACGGTAAGAACGCCGTAGGCAGATGCCTGAATCTGATAACTTTTTTATTTAAAGGAATTACATCATGGCTGTTATTAATACTAACACCCTGTCGCTGACGACTCAGAACAACCTGACCAAATCTCAGGGCGCTCTGGGTACCGCTATCGAGCGTCTCTCTTCCGGTCTGCGTATCAACAGCGCGAAAGATGACGCTGCTGGCCAGGCGATTGCTAACCGCTTTACTTCCAACATCAACGGTCTGACCGTTGCTGCCCGTAACGCCAACGACGGTATCTCCCTGTCGCAGACGGCTGAAGGTGCGTTGAGCGAAATCAACAACAACTTACAGCGTATCCGTGACCTGACCGTTCAGGCGCAGAACAGCTCCAACTCTGCTTCTGACATCGACTCCATCCAGGCTGAAGTTAACCAGCGTATGGAAGAAG